>Ga0080004_1118833_pt1 | contig 604569 bp, 463 predicted proteins | sample WasSprMetagenome_FD_69207 | JGI IMG/M metagenome (GOLD analysis project Ga0080004, IMG submission 69207) | Sulfidic aquatic microbial communities from Washburn Spring, Yellowstone National Park, USA - WS (SPADES assembly) (version 2) | ecosystem: Environmental > Aquatic > Thermal springs > Hot... | reverse complement strand
CATGGGTGAAAAAAAGGAATACCGCTTCAACATGGGTGCCCCCCCCATCAAAGATAAAATCTGGTGGTGGGGCTCCTGGGCCAATCAGGAAATTAAAACCACAGTCATCACCGGGGTCAGAGATGACACCTATCTTACCCAGACAGCCTTTAAGCTGAATTTTCAGCCCCTGCCAAATAATCGCGCTGAGTTCATGATTCATGCCAGCAAAAAAGAAAAATTTGGCCGTAGCTCCTCGCTCAACTTCCCCCCTGGCTGGAATCAGCATGAAAAATATCATTTTGGCAACCCTATCTTCAAAGCCCAGGATGACCACATGTTTGGCGACAAGCTCTTTGTTTCAGCCAAGGTTGGTTATAACCCGATGGGTTGGGGCATGTGGCCAGCCAATGATGAGGAAATAACCAAGGTTCTCTGGTATAACGTGGAAAAAGCTCTTTATGAAAATACCAATACCTGGTTCTTCTCCGGCCGGCCTCACCTGAATGCGGTGCTTCAGGCCCAGTATTTCAATGATGACCTTTTCGGCACCTCCCATGAGGTAAAAATCGGTTTTGAAATTGACAACAACCAGACCGATTCTGTTGGAGGCTATCCCGGCAATATGTATATAAATTATAATTACAATTCTTTAACGGTAGACTGGAATGGCGATGGCAAGAGGGATTATGTCCGGGACCAATTTGGAATTGACCTCCGTTATGTCTACATAACCAGGAGCAGAATTCGCTCGGTTAGCGGGAACGACCGCTATGCCTGGTATTTCAGCGATGTCATCACCTGGAAGCGCTTTAACTTCAATCTCGGTTTTCGCTGGGATAAAGTAGATAGCTACCTCAAGCCCAGAGATTCCCGCTCCCTTTACCTCGAAGATACAGACCTCTACTGGTATGATAACTATTATGAAATTGTCCAGAAAGCCTTTACGCCTGAAACGGCCAAAAAAATAGCTGCCTTGCTTCCTGATAATCATTGTCCTCGAGTTGAACGGCCCATTCGTTTCCTTTCCTTTTCACCTCGCCTCGGCCTGACCTTTGACGTCTTTGGCAATGGCAAAACTATTTATAAGCTGGCTTTTGCGCTTTATCCCGGAGGCGCCCTTGGAGCCAGCTACTGGGCCCCAGGAGGTCTTGGTGGGTCAATAGGATTCTGGTGGTGGGATAAGAATGGCGATAATGTGATTCACTGGGATGAACTTTACTGGGCAGCTTATACCAGCGCCAGAACTGCCTATCGCTGCTTTGACAACAACGGTAACTTTATTGGTAACTGGGACAGAGAATTTGGCTTGATGTGGTCAGGCTTTGATTATAAGAACCCCAATAAGCTGGAAGCGCCCTATACCAAAGTGGATGATAAATGGAAATATAGCCTGACTTACGAAATCTTCTCCGCCATTGAGCGGGAGCTCATGCCTAATTTCGGTATTGCCCTCCAGTTTACTTACCGTATTTACACCCGTTTCTCCTGGTCTCTTGCTTATTATCCTGACCTTGGCGGGTATATCAGAAATCAAGACGATTACATGATTGCTGGCTACATTCCTGCGACTTTTACTGACCCCAAGACCGGCACTGTCTACAGCACCAAAGAGGCGGCAGGCAGGCCCTGGTATGTTCTCAAGCCTGGACCAGAAAGAGCTTCCACCAAATACTCTTATTATACCAATATGCCTAATGACCGAAAGCAGATCTATTATGGTCTGGATCTGATTATAAATAAGCGCCTGTCCAATCGCTGGATGCTCAATGGTTCCTTCACCTATCAGATGCAGAAAAATTATTATGGCAAGAAAGGGTATCTTGATCCAACCAATATCTGGGCTTACGAAGGCAAAATCTACGGAATTTCCATGGGAGGTGGCTCTGGTAAGGTCAGTATGCCCATGTTCTCCCGCTGGTTGCTGAAGCTTTCAGGCCTCTATCAGCTGCCTTATGAATTCAACATTTCCTTCACCCTGAATGGTCGTGAGGGTGCCTTTGTGGGCGAATCCTTTACCATTGCCGACACTTCTTTACCCAACCCAGCTAGCTATAGCGCCGGTATTGAGTGCGTAGCTTATGATAACCGCCATAGGCTCCCCAATATGTGGGTCCTGAATTTAAGATTAGAAAAATCAATCACTGTCGGCCCCAGAGGACAAAAGGTCTATTTTGCCGCTGATGTTTTCAATGCCCTGAACAGACACACCCTCAATCGTCAGTATGCTATTAGCTACGGAACTTATTATGTCAATACCGGTCAGTATACCCCTCCCTCACCCACATCCGGAAAACCTAATGAGATTCTCAATCCCAGGGTCGTAAGGTTCGGCGTTCGCTTCCAGTTCTAAGCTCAGACTCAGAATTAAGGAGCTTCTTTTTAGCCCCCCTCCCTTCAGAGGGAGGGGGGCTTTCTTATTTTTATTTTTTTCTTAAAAATTAAAAAATTTGGGAAAATCAATTTTTTAAAAAAAACAATGTACCTCCAAAGAACTAAGAGTTAATTCAGGTTTTTCGATTCTTATAGCCTCACGAGGCTAAATTAATGAATGAAATATCAGGTTCTTCGGACTTTTTAGCCAAAGAGGATAGATTTTACGTCTTTCAACAGCGGATTGAATCCAGGTTAGTTCATCGTTGCGAGGGACGATTAAAAAATATCCATATTCTCTTAAAAATTGTTGTGGGCTCAACAACTTTTTCATTATGTTTCTCCAGTCTTCCTTTGCCTTAATTGGCTTTTCTACAAAGGGAAAGGTAGCTTTTCAAAAGGCAAGATCTACCTGCCTTCTCCCCAGAAAGATGAAAAAAATGTGGTTCGATTTCAGCCCTAGTTTAGAACTTATTTAATATCTTATGACTCATTTGATTGTGCCAGAAATAAACCTTTAAAAGGTAAAGAAATTACAGGATTTCTCAAGGAGCCTGAGCAATTTTGATTTTTCAAAACGTATTATATTAAGATAAATTTAAAAATAAAAAAGTTGAGGGAAAATGGGAATACAAGTAAAAAAGGGGATCACACCTAAATTTGTTCTCGGATTAATATTTTTTTCCTGTCTTTTCTCTACAATCATTTTCCTTCCAGGCTGCCGGAAGTCAGAAAATTCAGAATCCCCTGCAAGTTCAGCCCCGGCTTCATCCCCTGGTCCTCCACTTCAAGAAGAACCTATTCCGGTTAAAGTGGTTGAAGCCCGGCGGGGGGAGCTCAAGTTAAATCTCAGTGCGCCAGCTGAGGCCATAGCCGAACGCAAAATCGTCATAAAATCAGAAGTTTCGGGTGTCATCAGGAATCTTCATGTGCGCGAGGGCCAGCATGTTCAGCCCCATGAGCTTTTAGCCGAAATTGAAGATACTTTTTATCAACTTCAGCTTCAACAAAAGGAAGCTACCCGGCTGCGCACCCTTTCTGAACTTTTTCTTGAGCAGCGCTTCAGTGAACCTGAACGTCCTCTTTCGCCTGAAATAAAAGAAAAAATAAAGAGAGCCCGGGAAAATTACGAAAAAGCAGCTTCACTTCTGGGCCAGGGTTTGATCTCCTTGGAACAATATGACCTGGCTAAAAGAGAATATGAGTTACTGCTACTCGAGTCAGGTGAGATGAAGCAGCAGGTCATGGCTGCGGCCAAGGGGCTGACCCAGGCGGAAATTGAGGTCAAAATGGCTAAATTGCAGCTCGAAAAAACCAAAATAAGAGCTCCCTTTGCCGGTGTTATCACTAATATTCGTGTCTCCCCTCAGGAAAATATCGAAGCGAGCCGAGAGCTCTTTACCCTGGTCGACATGGCCAGTATTAAGGTCGTGGCCAGAGTTCTGGAAAGTGAAATTGGCCGCATCCGTTCAGGCCAGGAAGTGGAGATCAAGTTTGTTTCCTATCCAGGCCAGAAATTTAGGGGGGTAGTAGAAGCTATTTCCCCTCTGATTAATCCTGAGGATAAAACCTGCCAGGTCTTTATTGCTGTGGCCAATCCCAGGGAAGAAATCAAACCCGGCATGCATGCCGATGTGGAAATTGCCGCCATCGTTCTGAAGGATCGGCTGCTCGTTCCGCAAAATGCTGTCCTTGTCCGGGGAGGCCGCAAGCTGGTCTTTGTGGTTGAGGAAGACCTGGCTAAATGGCGCTATATTGAGGCTGGCGCTGAAAATGAGTCCTTTGTGGAAATCATAGAAGGGGTTAAAGAGGGCGAAAAAGTTATCGTTGAAGGTCATCTGACCCTGGCTCATGATGCCCGGGTCAGAATAATCAATTGAAAATTATTAGAGAGAAGGATAATCCCGTGTTCTTAGCGCGGTTAGCTATTCGCCGGCCGGTCGCCCTCCTGATGTTTTATCTAGGCCTTATCCTTCTCGGTTTTGTTTCCTTCCGGCATCTCGCTGTCGATCTTCTTCCTGATATAGCCTTCCCCCGCCTTTCCGTCATTACCCAGTTTCCAGGGGCAGCGCCGGAAGAAGTGGAAAGCCTGGTCACCGCGCCCCTGGAAGCGGCCATAAGTGGCATTCCCGGATTGCGACGCCTGGAATCTATCAGTCAGGAGGGTCTGTCCTTCCTCAGCCTGGAATTTAACTGGGGAACCAACATGGACATGGCTCTCCTCCACACCCGGGAAAAGCTCGATTCGACCCGCTTCTCGCTCCCTGAAGAGGCTGAAAATCCCACAATTATTACTGTCGATCCTCAGAGCCAGCCAATTATGATTGTAGCTGTCCTGACCCGGGGAAATCTCTTTGAAATTAAGGAATTAGCCGAAGAACTGATTAAACCCAGGCTTGAACAGATAGAAGGCATTGGCTCGGCGGAAGTTGTCGGTGGTCTGGAAAGGGAAATAAAGGTTGAGGTTAATCCCCAGCTTTTAGCTCTTTATGGCCTGACCATAGATGAAGTGGCCCGTCGTCTTGATGCCTTCAACCGCAATCTTCAGGGAGGCATTATCCGCAAAGGCCAGTTTAAATATGCTCTGAGGGTAGTCGGCGAATTTGACAGCCTCGAGGAAATAGCCACCATTCCCCTTCGAACCACACCCGAAAGGGGTGTTATCCGTTTGAGAGATGTTGCCCGGGTGGTTGATTCCTTTAAGGAAAGGCAGGGCGTTGTCAGTCTTAATGGCCAGGAGACCGTGGCCCTTCTGCTGCGCAAAGAAGCCGGGGCAAATACAGTCAAAGTGACCAGATGGGCCCGGGAAGTGATGAAGGAAATCGAAAGGGAGCATCCGGAAATAAAATTTTTCATCGTCTCCGAGGAAGCCAGGACAATTGAAGAATCCATAAAATCAGTTCAGAAGGAAATTGTTCTCGGAGGTCTTCTGGCCTTTCTGGTCTTTTACCTTTTCCTCCAGGAACTCGGCACATCCCTCATTATTTTTGCAGTTATTGCCACCTCGGTCATTGCCACTTTTAATCTCCTTTTCATCCGCTCCATTACCCTTAATCTTATGTCCCTGGGAGGTCTGGCTCTGGGCGTGGGGATGCTGGATGATTGCGCCATTGTGGTCACAGAAAATATTTATCGCCATCGAAATCTCGGCCGCTCCTGGCCCGAGGCCGCCGCTATCGGCACAGGCGAGGTCAGCCTGGCTCTCACCGCCTCAATCTTTACGACAATTGCTGTCTTTCTTCCCGTTATCTATATTCATGGTGTAGCTGGACAGCTCTTCCGTGATCAGGCTCTGACCGTCACCTTTTCCCTTCTGGCTTCCCTATTTGTTTCCCTGACCTTAATTCCCATGATGGCCTCAAGGCCCTGGGCCAGAAAAGAGGATAAATTTGAGGAAGCCCGAGGAAGAAAATGGCCTTCAGGCCTTGGCTTTCCTTCTTTTCCGCGCTGGAAAAGCCCCTTCCTGCCTTTTCTTCTTATCCGCTGGCTCATTCTCGTTATCCTCTTCTCTTTTTACGCTCTTTTTACCCTGATTCTGCCTCGTTGTTTTTATTACCTAACTCGTCCTTTAATCTTAATCTTCAGGCCCCTTAGAATTTTTCTTGATCGCCTCTTCCATTATTTCAACCGGGCCTATAATCGCTTTGTTCACTTTTACCATCATTTCTTAGTCTGGAGCCTGAATCATAAGGGGAGGGTGGCTGTGGTAAGCTGGCTCGCTTTCCTGGCTATAATCCTCCTTGCCCTTAATTTGCCCCGGGAGCTCGTACCTCAGCTCAGGGTGAATACAGCTGAAATCAGAATAAGAACACCGGTTGAGTTCTCCTTTGAAGAAACGGCCGCGGTAGTTCAAATCATTGAACAGAAGTTAAGAAAGGATCTGGCCATCACCCAGGTTTTTTCTCAAACCGGTCTTGTCAGTGGACTCGAGGCACTTTCCTCTGAAATCTCCCTGAATTCAGCCCGTATTCGTTTTAAAGCCAGGGGAGCTGATGACCTTGACAGCGCCATCGAGAGGCTCAGAGCCTGGCTCATTTCCCTTCCTGAACTCAATTTCTCCATCCTCAAAGAGCAATCCACGCTGGCTCAATGGCTGGGCACAGGTCTCGCTGAGGTTGGCCTTCGCCTTTACGGCGATGACCTGCAATTATTAAAAAGAGAGGCCTTTGAACTGGCTGAAAAATTAAAGGAAATAGCCGGTATTACCTCGGCCCGGGTAATCTTCGAAGAAGGAAAACCCGAGTTTCTTCTTCAGCTTAGAAAGGAGGCCCTTGAAGCCAATAATCTTTCGCCTGAAAGCGTCGGCAATTTTATTGTGCAGGCAGTTAGAGGCAGGGTGGCCACTTCTTTCAAGGAAATAAATAAAAAGTATGACATAACAGTCAGAGCTGAAGAGGCCGTCCGTGAGGATATTGAAAATGTGCTCAATCTTTCTTTTCCTTCGCCCTCGGGTCTGATTCCTCTGCGCCATCTTGTTTCTTACCATTTAGTCCGGGGACCTTCTGAAATCAGGCGTGAAAATCAGCAGAGGATGATGGAAATAAGAATCAATGTCAGAGGAAAAAGGCCTTCCCAGCTTCTTCCTGAAATAGAAAAACTGGGAGCTGACATAAATGCGGGAAGAAACGTTCGCCTTGGTTTTGGCAAGGAAGCCGAAGAAATGAGACTTTCTTTCCGGAGTCTTCTCGTAGCTCTGATTCTTTCGGTTGTCCTGGTTTATATGATTATGGCGGCTCAATTTGAATCTCTCCTTCATCCTTTCCTCATCATGTTTACCGTCCCCATGGGTCTGGCCGGTTCAATCATCACCTTAGCCCTCACCCGCCAGACAATCAATTTGCTTTCCCTCATTGGTCTTGTGGTTTCAGTGGGTATTGTCGTTAATAATGCCATTGTCGAGATTGATATCATCAATCAGCTCCGCCGGCAGGGCTGGAGGCTCCGTGAGGCTGTCGTCAATGGCTGTCGCCTGCGTCTGCGGCCTATTCTCATGTCTTCCCTATCCACAGTTTTTGGCCTTATACCTCTTTCCCTTGGTTTAGGCGGTGGCACCGACCTTGAAAAACCCCTCGGTGTGGCTATCAGCGGCGGCCTTCTCTTCTCCACTTTTCTCACTCTCATTCTTATTCCCTGCCTTTATGAGGCGGTGGAAAAAAGGAAAGAGGGAAGAGAAAAATGAAGGTGGCTTGCGAGCGACCGGTAGCCACCACCATGATTCTGATTGTCTTTGCCCTGATCGGACTTTATTCTTTTATTCATATCCCGATTGAACTGGCGCCTCAGGAAGAATATCCCCAGATAAGCATCAGGACAACCTGGCCCGATGTTCCCCCTGATATTATTCAGGCTCAGATTACGGCGCCTCTTGAGGAAGCCGTGGCCACAGTCAGAGGAGTAAGAAAAATCTCCTCCACTTCTTCTTTTGGCCAGTCCCTGATTACCCTTGAATTCGAGCCGGCGACCAACATGGAACTGGCTAGACTCCTTCTCAGAGAGAAAATCAGTCGCCTCAGACCAGAATTACCTCCGAGTGCCTCCTGGCCTGAAATAATTCCCTATGTGCCCGAAGATTTTCGGACTGAGCCCTTCCTGCAGATGACCATTGCCGGTCCCTACTCTGTCCAGGAGCTCTATGAACTGGTCAAAGAAAAACTCGAATATGGCCTTGAATCCATTAAGGGAGTGGCTTCGGTTGAGGTTTCGGGCGGGTCCCAGCGAGAAGTTCACGTGCTACTCGATCGAGAAAAGCTCCTTACCCTGAATCTTTCCCCCTATCATCTTCTGACAGCCCTGCAATCCTGGCGACGCACCTATCCGGCTGGCCTGATTAAAAAGGGAGAGCAGGAATTCCTCCTGCGCCTGGCGACCACGGCTGAAAATATCGCTCAGCTCGAAACTATGCCTGTGGCCCGGGTGGGCGGGGTAACCATCTATCTTAAGGATGTTGCCCGGATTACTCAGACCTACAGCCCCATCCGGGTTTACAATCGAACCAATGGTCTGCCCACGGTCAGGCTCATCGTCCATAAAGAAAAAGGAACAAATACATTCAAGGTGGGCCGGGAGGTAAAAAAGAAACTGGCAGAAATAAAAAAGGAACTCCCCTCAAATCTTGTCTTTCGCTCCAGCTATGATGAATCTGAGGCGATTGGTAAGAATCTCCGGGAACTCATTATCCTGGCTGCCCTCATTCTGACATTCATTTTTCTTTTTACCTTCCTTATTCTCCGGCGTCTTCTGCCCTGCTTTCTTGTATTAAGTTCAGTTATCTTTTCTGTTCTCATTACCTTCATTCCCATTTACATCTTCAAACTTTCCCTCAATATGCTCACCTTAGGGGCACTGGCTCTGGGTTTTGGCCTTTTCGTGGATAATGCTGTCGTTGTCTTTGAAAATATTCTTCGCCTCCGGGAAAGAGGAGATGAGGCCAAAGAAGCTGCTGTGAAGGCTCCGCCTGAAGTCTTTCCGGCTGTTATCGCCTCAACTTTAACCACCGTGGCTGTTTTTATCTGCTTTCCCTATTTCCAGGGAAGATTAAAAATTTATTACTGGCCACTGGCGGTCATCATTTCTTCAGCTCTCTTTATTTCTCTTTTAGTTGCTTTCACTTTGATTCCAGCTCTGAGTCCAAAATTGCTGAAAAAAACGAAAGAACGGCGATCGAGGCCCTTGGCCCGATTTTACGGCCGTCTCCTTTCTAAAGTCCTCAATCACCCTGTGGAAATAATGCTGATTGCTGGTTTTCTTGTCTGGGGAAGCTACCGCTATTTCCGGCATAATGTCACCCTGGGCGAATTTTTCCGCTGGACGCCCCGCGACAGGCTAATCGTCTCCGTCACCATGCCCCCTGGAACTGAACTGGCCCAGACGGATGAAGTTATGCGAAAATTCGAAGCTAAGGTTCTGGCCAAGGATTATCCCTTTGAAATGAATACTACCGTAAGTGCTGAAAGAGGCTACATAACCATAAGCTTTCCCCCGGAAATTGAATCCTCCTGGCGCCCCTACACTTTAAAGGAAGAGCTGATTCAGCTGGCCACCAATTTTGCTGGCCTGAGTATTGGTATTTACGGTTTTGACCCTCAGGGGTATTATTCCAGCCTCGGTCCCGGAACCTTTTATGAATCCTGGATTAAATTCTATGGCTATAATCTCAAAAAATTGCGTGATTTAGCCTCTGAGCTGGAAAAAAGGCTCAGGCAGAACCCGAGAATAAAGGAAATAAAAATAGTTTCCAGTGAAAGAGGCTGGTGGTCAGCTGATCTTTATGAACATGTCCTTAAAATTAATAAGGAGGCTCTTTATCGCTACCAGATTAGCCCTGAGGTTCTTCTCTTCCATCTGCAATCACTGCTTCGCGGCGAATTCCGGGCTCCCCTTCGCTGGATTCTAGGGAGTCGTGATATGGCCATTTACCTGCGCTTTCCTGAGACCGATCGCATCGACCTTAGAGCCCTCCTCGATACCCTGGTCAGGTCAGAAAGGGGCGAATACTTTCGCCTGGGTGATCTGGTGTCAGTTGAGGAAAGGCCCATTTCAGGTTCGATCGACCGGGAAAAGCAGCGTTTTCAGGTAACTGTCCTCTGGGAGTTTCGTGGCCCATACAAAGCCGCTGAGCGCTTTCGCCAGGAAATTTTTAACACCCTGGTGCTCCCTCCTGGCTTCACAGCCACTATGGAATCACCCTGGCGGCTGACGGTTGAAGAAAAAGGACAGATAAAAATGGCCCTGGTGGCAGCTTTAGTCGTTATCATGATGATTCTTTCGGCTCTCTATGAATCCTTCCGGGATGCCTTTGTGGCCTTACTCGTTGTTCCTTTATCCCTCATTGGCGTTTTCCTGGCTTTTGTTCTGGCCCGCTTTCCCTTTGATTCTTCAGCCTATATTGGCCTCATCCTTCTTTTCGGAATTGTCGTTAATAATTCCATCCTGCTGGTCAATCATATCCGGCTCAAGCGCTCCCTCGGTCTAAGGCTCAGAGAGGCTGTCATTGAAGGGACAGTAGAAAGGATAAGGCCAATTTTCCTCACGACCGGGACCACGGTTTTTGGCCTTTTGCCCCTGATTCTCATTCAAACTGAGGTGGCTCGACGCCGCCTCTGGTCAAGCCTGGCCCTGGCCACCCTGGGTGGCCTCGCAAGTTCCACCCTCCTCATTTTCTTTACGATTCCTGTTTTTTATTATTATGCTCACCTCTTCAGGGCTGACGATTTCCCTGAAAGAGAGGAAAAATCTGGCCCTTAAGTTCTGAAGATACCATCTTTTCCGCTGAGGGCCAGACCCCTGATGATTTAATTCTTAAGGAGCTGGTTCAATACTCGGACCAATGAAAATTTTAGCTTTCTTTTACTCAGGCAGGTAAAAAGCAAAAAAACAATCAGCCGGAAGGTCTGTTTCCTGATCTGGAGCTCTCAAGGGACAGATAAAGCAGGGAGAAATCAGTAGCTTCTGATCCAAGGTGAATGTTCATTTCCCTCTGGCTGTAAAGTTTTTAGTTCTTTCCCAATGGACATCCTGTTCAGGGAGGTACAGACATCACCGAGAAAAGTAACTGACCTAGGTAAACTCGACAAAGGTCAGGACGACAGGGCAAAAGGTCGCTTGATATCCTGGTCCCCATGATAACAGCTTGACTTTCCGGAATTTTATCGCTAAGGTATTAAAGACCCTTCGAAAAAAGAGATTTAGGACTTTCAGGGTAGATAAAAGAAATGAAAACAATGAAAAGAGAAGGATTATCGTTCCTGGAGAAGGAGATGAAACCTAAAATCGATCTCGAAGAGATTGCCCGTCTCCTGAACCTGATTGAGGAAAAAAATTTAAGCCATTTTGAACTCGAGATTGAAGGCTTCAGAATAAAAATTTCCAAAGAACCCCAGCTCAAGGCCCCTGGACAATCCAGTTCCTGGCCAGCCCAGCCCACCTATCCTCAAGTCAGCACCGCTGCCCCTTCGGGTGAAGAAAGAGCCCAGGCTGAGCCCCAGGAAAATCTTCATTATATCACTTCACCCATGGTCGGCACCTTCTATCGTGCCCCTGATCCCACCTCCCCTCCTTTTGTTGAAGTTGGCGATATTGTCAGGAAAAACCAGACTCTCTGTATTATTGAGGCCATGAAGCTCATGAATGAAATTGAATCCGATATTGATGGTATTGTCCGGGAAATTTATGTGGAAAATGGCAAGCCGGTGGAATATGGCCAGCGCCTCTTTGCCATCCAGCCCATAAGCTGAAGAATGTTTTCCAAAATTCTGATTGCCAACCGGGGAGAAATAGCGCTCCGCATTATCCGGGCCGCCAAAGAACTCGGGATAAAAACCGTTGCCGTCTATTCTGAAAGTGACCGTTTATCTCTTCATACCATGTATGCTGACGAAAAAATATGTATCGGTCCCGGTCGGGCTCAGGATAGCTATCTCAATATTCCCAATATTCTCAGCGCGGCCGAAATTACCGGGGCTGAAGCTATCCACCCGGGCTATGGATTCTTGGCTGAAAATGCTCGTTTTGCTGAAATCTGCGAATCTTCGGGTTTAACCTTTATCGGTCCGCCCGCTTCCATTATTCGACTTATGGGCAATAAGCAAAGAGCCCGGGAAGAAATGAAGAAAGCTGGCCTTCCGGTCATTCCTGGAAGCGATAAAGTGGTTGAAGATCTGGCTGAAGCCAGAAAGGTGGTTCAGAAAATAGGCTTGCCTGTCATCTTAAAGGCCGCAGCCGGAGGTGGCGGCAAAGGCATGAGAATCGTTCGTTCCATGGCCCAGCTCGAAGAACAGTTTGCGGTGGCCCAGAATGAAGCCCGGGCTGCCTTTGGCGATCCCTCCCTTTATATAGAAAAATTTATCGCCCGGGCTCGCCACATTGAAATCCAGGTTGTGGCCGACAAGAAAGGAAATGTCGTGGCCCTGGCCGAAAGAGAATGTTCGATTCAAAGAAAATACCAGAAATTAATCGAGGAAACTCCCTCGCCCTTTGTCGATGAAAGGTTAAGGCGCAAAATGCTCAAGGCGGTTCGAGCCGCTGCCGAACATATAGGCTATGAAAGCCTCGGTACCTTCGAATTTCTTGTGGATGAAAAGAAAAGATTTTACTTTATGGAAGCCAATACCAGAGTTCAGGTAGAACATCCCATTACAGAAATGATTTACAACATTGATTTAATCAAGCAGCAGATCAGAATTGCGGCAGGCGAAAAATTGAGCCTGCCTGAAGATCTGGAGCCAAGGGGCCATGCTATCGAATGCCGGATCAATGCTGAAGACCCTGAAACTTTTACGCCCTCTCCTGGAAAAATCGAATTTCTGGTTCTCCCCGGGAGCGAAGGCATCAGAGTCGATTCAGCTGCCTATTGCGGCTGGGTGATTCCCCCTGATTATGACTCTTTAATTGCCAAAATCTGCGCTCTGGCTCCAGCAAGAGAACTGGCCCTGCGCAAAATGAGAGCGGCCCTGGAAATGACCACCATTTCCGGAGTTAAATCCAATATTCCCCTTCACCTGAGAATCCTGGCCAGTGCTGATTTCCAGAATGGCCAGTATGATACTCAGTTTCTTGAGCGACTTCTCCAGTCTGAAGTCGGATAGGAAGTTCATCCTATTCAGCTTATAAATTCCGAGAAAAATATCTTTAATATTTTGGTTTCTTCTGGTTTCTGTGGGCGGAAACCTGGAGAATTAAAAGCGCCAGAAGAGGCGGAGAAGGTCTTTAGATGAAGAGTGTTAGAAGAAAGCCTTCTATTTTCATTATATTCATTTAATCAGCCTTATTAATAATAAAAACTTGTGGGGCAATCCAGCTAAAAGGTTCGGCCGCAAAGTCTATTTCTACCCTCAATAAAGTTGGAAGAACCATTTTTTTAAATTTAATTTTTTGGTTTTGCCGACTTTTTTGTGGGCAAAAAAAGGTGAGATTTGGATGGACCTTTCAGTGCATTCATTTCAGCTGGGTTTATGGCCCATGAGGTGAATTAAAAGAAAATTAACAAGATATGAGAGCGACATAGCCATTTTGCTTTGAAAGCTCATCTAAAAGAGCTCATAAAAAGGCTCTCCAGAGACCTTTAATTCTCCAGGTTAACCCACACAGAACCCGGAAGCTCTTTTTTAAAAACTTATAATTGAATTTTCGCAATTTCTCTTCAGGGAGCGCCGCGGCTGAGTTTCTTGATCACGACGAGGAATTCGCCATTGTTATCCTCAACGACATTTTCATTGATCCCGAGATAGAGGCGGCCACTTATCGGCATTGTGATCTGACGAGACCGACCGAGGGGGAAAAGGCGAACCTCTTCGATTTTCCTGACCTCCTTCGTCTGAGGATCAATTTCCGTGGAGATAATCCGGGCCACTTTGCCCAGAAGCATACCTAGCCTCTCCTCGACCAAGGGCTGCTGGAAGGTTTTGAGGTCCAGCCCTTCGGGGCCGCAAAAACCCTCGGGATTACCAGCCTGAAGGGAAATTTTTCCGCTGGCCTCAAAGAAAAATTCATCACCCTCTTCCACCTCAATTCCAGTATCTGTCCAGGCTATCTGGGCCGGGACAGCTATCACCAGCCTTAATTCCTGAATAAAGGCGCCACAAATCAGCCATCCAGAAATAAAAATAAATAGAAATTTTCTCATGGCTCTTTTACTTTTTTAAACCCATCCTTAAAACTTTTAGCATGGAGGCGTGAATAAGGCCATTGGAGGCAACAATTTCTCCGGCCGCCAGATTCAATTTGCTCCCCCTGAAATCCGTGACCCGGCCACCTGCTTCTTCCACCAGCAAGGAACCAGCCGCCACATCCCAGGGATTGAGCTTGAGTTCCCAGAAACCATCGAAGCGGCCACAGGCGACATAAGCCAGATCGAGGGCAGCAGCACCGCAGCGGCGGATAGCCTGCACCCGAAAGAGAAAATTTTCAAAATGAACGAGATTATTGACCGGACTTTCCCTCAAATCATAGGGAAAACCCGTGGCCAGCAGGCTTCGATTCAGGGAAGAGGTTTTAGAGACTCTCAGCCGTCGGCCATTCAGCCATGCACCCTGACCTTTTATTGCCTGGAAAAGTTCCTCTCTCATGGGGTCATAGACAACACCCACCAGAAGCTCACCTTCTTTTTCCAGGGCAATAGAAACACAGAATATGGGAAAGCCATGGGCATAATTGGTTGTCCCATCAAGGGGATCGATAAGCCAGCAATAATTTTCTCTTCCGATTTGCTGCTTTCCATTTTCTTCAGCCAGAAAACCATGGCCAGGAAAGGACCGGCTTAAAATAGAAATTATTATCTTTTGGGCCTGACGATCACAATCAGTAACTAAATTGACCACCCCCTTGTAATCAACCTGGCGAGTGCGATGAATCTGGCGGCGCAGGTATGCACCCGCAGCCAGAGCAGCCCGGATAGCCACTTCCAGAAAAGACCTGAGATCGGACCTCTTTTTCCTTTCCGCCATGATTTCTTATCTTACCAGCAGTTAAGCCTGTGGGCAAACTTAGAATATAAGCCATTAAAGCTGAGGCCAAAAAATCGTTTTATGAGGCCAGGACGGCTATTTATTCATAGCCATAAGGCGATATTTAAAAAAATAAAATTTTAAGCTGACCCTGAATGTATTTTGAAGGGGCAAGATTATTTGTTTTCAAACTGACCTTAAAGGACTAAACACTTATAAAGCTTCTCTGAGCCTGGAATCTGCCGGTTTCTTCTCCTCGGGCAGACCTGAAAGGGCTAAGCTGGGTTTTTATAGAGCTCCTCTTTACTGGATAGATGAATTTTTTTCAGGCAAAAACCTTGCTATATGAATGATAAAAACTCGGAGAGGATTTTGTCTCATGGATGAAGCTAAAAAGAACTTTCTATTCCGAATTTCGTAAATTATAATAGTAAAGGGTATGAAAATCAGAGTTGTCAGGTCGAAGCCAATGAAGAAGAAAAGAGTAATTATTCTGACTGCTTTTATTGCCCTCATTGCTCTCATTATCTTTCTCAACCTTCGCAGCCAGAGGGAAAAAGCCCTCAAGGTAACCGTGGAAAAAGTCACCCTCAAGGATTTAACCTCCATTGTTTCTGCTTCTGGTGAAATTAAGCCCAAAAAGAACATTAATCTTTCTGCCCTTGTTCCTGGAAGAATCATCAAGATTGGCGTTAAAGAAGGCGACCTTGTCAGGGCCGGTGACTTTCTCCTGCAGCTGGATTCAGCCCAGTATGAGGCCAACGCCGAAAGAGACAGGGCCCTGATCCAGGCCTATCGGTCGCAGCTTATTGAGGCTGAGGCCAGAATGAAAAGGGATGAAAGCCAGTATGAACGTCAGAAAAAGCTTTATGAAGAACAGCTTATTCCCTATGAGCAGCTTGAAGCTGCCAAGGTGCAGTTAGATATCTCACGGGCACAGGTGCAGGCTCTCAGGCATCAGATTCAACAGGCCGAAGCTTCACTGAAAAGCACCCTGGATAATCTTAAAAAGACGATTTATGTTTCGCCCATAGATGGTATTGTCACCAGCCTGCGGGTGGAAGAAGGTGAGATTGCGGTGGTGGGTACCATGAATAATCCAGGGACAATCCTGATGACCATTGCTGACCTTTCTGAAATGGAAGTGGAGGTTGAGGTTGATGAAACTGACGTTATTGCTGTGGCCCCGGGGCAAAAAGCTGAAGTCAGAGTTGATGCTCTGCCCAATCAGGTTTTATCAGGCAGGGTAACTGAAATCGGCAGCTCAGCTCTCGAAAAATCTGGTCTGAGCTCTCAGGAATCGAGGAATTTTAAGGTCACCATTACCCTCGATAATCCTCCACCCTCCCTTAAGCCCGGTCTTTCCGCGACAGCTGATATTATCGTGGCCCAGAAAAAGGGGGTGCTGGCGGTGCCTGTTTCGGCCATTGTCGTCAGGGAAAAAGAAGGCAGTTCTGGCTCCAAGAAAAACGAAGAGGAGGGCGTTTATCTGGTCGAAAATGAGCGGGCCCGTTTCCAGCCCATAAAAAGAGGGATTATGGGCGAAATGGATGTGGAAATAATTGAAGGATTAAAAGAGGGTCAGGAGATAATCACCGGGCCTTACAGCGCTCTCCGGGAATTGAAGGATGGGCAGTTGATTAAAAGACAAAAAAGCTCACCTGAAAAGAGCGAGCAATAGCCCCGGCAATGACTCCAGCTGATGAAAAAATTATTGTGGCCAAGGATCTGTGGAAGATTTATCGGCTGGAAAAGCAGCAGGTGGTGGCTTTACAGGGAGTTTCCTTTTCCGTGGCGCCCAATGAATTTGTCGCTATTATGGGCCCTTCAGGTTCAGGTAAATCCACCCTGATGAACCTGCTGGGCTGTCTCGATACACCGACCAGGGGTGAATATTATCTGCGGGGACGGCTGGTCAGCACTCTTTCCGAAGATGAACTGGCCCATATCCGGAATCGAGAAATAGGCTTTGTCTTTCAGGTCTTCAATCTCCTTTCCCGGGCCACAGCACTGCATAATGTGGAATTGCCTTTAATTTATGCCGGCGTTAGCCGCCGCGTGCGCCAGGAAAAAGCCCGCCGGGCCCTGGAAATGGTGGAAATGGGGGCCCGGATGCATCACCGACCGGCTGAGCTTTCCGGCGGAGAAAGGCAAAGGGTGGCCATTGCTCGAGCCCTGGTCAACGAACCGTCCTTGATTCTGGCTGATGAGCCGACAGGCAATCTCGATTCCCGAACCGGGCAGGAAATAATGAACCTTTTTCGCAAATTGCATCAACGGGGTCACACAATTATCGTTGTTACCCACGACCGGGACATTGCCGCCCATGCTGAAAGGATTATTTATCTGAGGGATGGGAAAATTGAAAAGGATGAAAGAAAGGAGCCAGGTCCATGAATTTTTTAAATAGATTAAATGGCCTTTTCTTTGAACCCAGGAAAATAATGTCCCAGATAGCTGAAAGGCCCGTCTGGGCTGATGTGCTCATCTTCCTTCTTATCATCTGGATAATTTATTCCTATCTCGTCGCTCCCTTTTCCCAGAAAGATAGCCTGGCTCTGATGAAAGATAGTGTCCGGCTTAAGGAATTACTGGGCGAAGAAAGATACCAGCAGCGCCTTCAGCAACTTGAAAATCCCTCTTCACAAGCCAGATTCCTGAATATATTTATCGTCTCACCCGTCCTTTTTCTCGCAGGCCTTTTCCTGACCAGTCTCTTCCTGTTTATTCTGGGGAAAATAGTTTCCCCCCAGGGAAGATATGTCCAGGTTCTGGCCTGTGTTCTCCATGCCAGTATCATTGATAAATTGTTGGGCAATGCCGTCAGACTCGTCCTCATTTTCCTCAAAAAATCTGTCTTTCAGACCTCAACTTCCCTGACGCTTTTCTTTCCCCGCCTTTCTTTCACCTCACCTGCCTATGTTATTCTCAGCCAGATAGATTTTTTCCAGCTCTGGCTTTTTGGTGTTCTCTCTTTTGGCCTAGCGGCTATCTTCAAGATATCTCAGCGTAAAGGCCTGGTCATAAGCTATAGCTTCTGGCTTTTAAAGAGCCTCCTTTACATTGCCGTGGGTCTGATAAATTTAAGATATATGGGTTAAACAGACTTTTTCCAACCGCCTTTTTTCAAGAAGAAATTTTTTATCCAATGAAGAGATATCTCTCGTTTAAAAGGTTTCCTCAATTTAGGTAAATAAACAGGATAAAACTTATTTGGGGCCAGCACTTATTTTTCCTTCTATCTTTCGGAAAGCTTCTTATATAATTTCAGCGAAATTAGTTAAATGAATAAGATGGAACTAATTTCGTTTTGTTAATTTTGTTAGACGCGACTAATTATGGTTTTAATTGCGCCTGAAATTAGGAAATCGGATTGAGAGGATAGCACTTATTCTTAGAATTAAATTAAATGGATAAAACAGGAGTTATGATAAAAAGAGCACCCATTAATGAGATATCACTTATCGTTATAAAACGACATCGATTCTTGCGAAAACGCCACTATTCTTTATGGCGGAATTTGAAATCAGGTAATTGAAATCAGGTAAATAGATAAGGCGGCACCAATTTTGGGAGGCGGCACCAATTTTGGGGGGTTTGACAGAACGGTGCGCGCGGGCTACATTAATCAACGATGAAAGAGAACCTTCCTCTTTTTGGCCGGTTGAGTGCCTGTCCCTGGCCACGCCTTCTCTTCCAGCTGTGGCAGAAAAGGCTTTCTGGCTATCTTGAGCTTCGCCAGTCCAGGGAGAAATTTCTTTTCTGGTTCAGTCATGGCAATCTGCTTATTATGGCCAATTCCCTGCCATTGGCATCGTTAAATCCAGTCTCCGGAGCTGAGAGAGAAATTAATTCCGAGAGGCTTGAGCTGGCCATTGCTGAGGCCAGAGAGAAGGGCCTCCCCGTCCTTCGCTCTCTGATTGAAACTGGCCAGATCAATCCGGAAAAAGCTTTGAACTGGTATATCCAGACCTGGAAAGAATGGTTCTTTGGTTTCTTTGATCTCGCCGAAGGCGACTATTCCTTTGAACCCCTTTCTCCTGATGAAGCTTCGATTTACGCTGAATTATTTACCCCGGAGATAATTCTTGAAGGTCTTCGCCGAATGAAAAATTTTGATCTGATGGTTTCATATCTTCCGGCTGAAAAGGAAAGCTTTCAGGTCTCCCTTTCGCCCTCGCTTGGCCTGTTATCCTTGAGCGCCACGGAAAAATATCTGCTGCGCTTAATTTCTGCCGGTAACACTCTGGCTGAAATCTACGAGCACTGTCATCTGGGCCGACAGGAATGCCAGCGAGCTCTTTTCGCCTTTCTGACCATGGACATAATTACGCCCGTTTCAAATTTTTCTTCAGCCAGATCCTCAGAAACACCTACCTGGAAACAGCTGGATAAAATTCTCGCTTCTTTTAATGAAAAATGCGCTTTCATTTTTCGTTTTATCTCCAAGGAAATTGGTCCTGTGGCCTGGCATGTCCTACAAAAATCGATTGAAGACATAAAGCCCTGTCTTCACCCTATCCTGGCCCAGATTAGCCTTCAGGAAGACGGCCGCATGCAACTTCCACCCATGGAAAAATTAGCCTGGCTTTTTCTTCAGAAGAATTTCCGCCAGGCTCTGATCCGGGATTTGAATGAAATTCTCATGACAGAAATTTTAGCTGTCAAAAGAACCCTGGGTTCAGCCTTTGAAGCTTCGCTGGTGGAAAGTCTTGAAAAAATCGGGGAAGGATGATTAATCGCCGGCAGCTTCTGGCTATACTCTGTTTTCTTTCTCTTCTTGCTCTGTGGCTGGTGTGGTCAATTGTTAGCTGAAAAAAAATTAGTCATCCTTGTCGGGCCGACGGCCGTCGGCAAAAGCCAGATAGCCGTCCGTCTGGCCCTTGATTTTAAGGGAGAAATTATTAATTGTGATTCCCGGCAGGTTTATCGGGGCTTCGATATTGGCACCGACAAACCCGATCCGGAATGGCTCCGTCTTGTTCCCCATCATCTTATTGACATTGCTGAACCTGAGGAGCAATTCACGGCAGCTTCTTTTGTCGCTGAGGCCCTTATGGCTATCAACGAAATTATTTCTCGCCAGCACCTACCCCTGGTCGTCGGAGGTACAGGTCTCTATATTAAGGCCCTGACCGAGGGACTTTTCCCCGGTCCGGGTCGTGACCCGGAAATAAGGCGGCGCCTCGAAGAGGAAGGCCGGCTTCATGGTTTTCCTCATCTGCATTCAAGGCTCATGGTCATCGATCCTGAATATGGCCGCAAGATTCATCCCCATGACCGGGTCCGGATAATTCGGGCCCTGGAAATTTATGCGCTTACCGGCCAGCCCATTTCTGAGCATTTTAAAAAGACCAGGGGATATCTTGAGGGTTTTCTCACAGTCAAAATTGGGCTAAAATTAGAAAGGGAGAAATTGAATCGCAGAATTGACGAGCGAGTGGAGAGGATGTTTGAGCGCGGCCTGGTGGAAGAAGTTAAAAAACTTCTAGCCCGGGGCATCTCGCCCCAGGCTCCTGCCTTCCAGTCTCTCGGCTATAAGCAGGTTCTCCGCCATCTTCGAGGCGAGATAAGTCTGGAAGAGGCCAGAGAATTAACCAAAAAAGAAACCAGGCAATATGCCAAAAGACAGATGACCTGGTTCCGCCATATGCCGGGAATTACCTGGTTTCAGCCCGAAGATTATGAGAAAATAAGGGAATTTCTGAAGGAAAAATTGTCCTGATCGAGGCCCGATGGAAAAGGCTATTCTGGTCAATCTGGCCACAAATTTGCGGGAAAAAGAAGAAGCTGCAGATTCCATGACGGAACTGGAGCTTCTGGCCAAGGCTGCTGGGGCTGCGGTCGTGGCTAAAGTTTTTCAATTCCGCCCTAAAATAAGCCCGAAATACTTTATCGGTGAGGGCAAAGTGGAGGAAATAGCCAGGCTCAGGGAAGAAACTCAGGCTGACCTCATCATCTTTGACAACAATTTAACACCCATTCAGCAAAGAAGCCTGGAAGAAAAAATTCAGGCCAGAGTGATCGACCGCACCCAGCTTATCCTTGATATTTTCGCTCAAAGAGCTCGTTCGAGCGAAGGAAAGCTTCAGGTTGAGCTGGCCCAGCTGACTTACCTTTTACCCCGACTCACCGGCAAGGGAAGATTCCTGTCAAGACTTGGTGGTGGAATTGGCACAAGAGGTCCTGGAGAGAAAAAGCTGGAAGAAGATCGTCGTCGCATTTTAAAAAGAATCAATAAAATAAATCAGGAAATCTCAAAGCTCCAGAAAAGGCGGGCCATTCAACGTCAGGCGCGTAAAGAAAGCCCCGTGCCTCTTGTCTCTCTGGTTGGCTATACAAGCGCCGGTAAATCCACCCTTTTCAATCGCCTCACCCAGGAAACGACCCTAGTTTCACCCCATCTTTTTGCCACCCTTGATCCTCTCCTTCGCCGTGTCGAGCTTCCTGACGGCGCCTATTTTCTGCTGAGCGATACTGTGGGCTTTATTAAAAAATTGCCCGTGGAGCTAGTAACTTCTTTTCGGGCTACCCTGGAGGAAATAGAAGAAGCTTCCTGCCTGCTCCATGTCATTGACCTGGCCTCTCCCCGGTCTGATGAACAGGAAAAGGCTGTGGAAAGAACTCTTGAGGAAATGGGCGTTAACCATATTCCTGTCATCAAGGTATATAACAAGATTGACCTGCTTCCCCAGCGCCAGCAGCTTCTTTCCCTGAATGAGCGAACCAACAATCTCTCAGTCTATATCTCTGCTCTGACCGGTGAGGGCCTTGACAGTTTACTGCGTAAACTGCGGTCAATCCTTTTTGATCGCTTCCGCCGCTTTGAATTAAGGATTCCGCGTCATCAGGCCGATCTCGTCACTTCCCTCAGCCGGTGGACCCTGATAACCAGAAAAGTTGAAAAAAATGATTATATTGAATTAACTGTCATGGCTGAACCGGAAAACATGGCCCCATTTCTCTGTTATCTTGATGGAGGCAAACAGGGTGAAGCTAAAATTTAGTTTTCCTCTTATTTTAATTTTGATTCTCTGGGCCTGTGCTCCGGCACCCCAGCCTGTCCTAACGCCTCCGCCTTTTCCCTTAGAGAGTCTGCCTCCGGCCCTCACCGTAACTATGAGCCTTCAGGAAAGAGTTGTGGCGGAAGAGGCTTGGAGACATGTGCAGCAAGGTGACCTGAAAGCGGCGGAAAAGGTTCTGCAACGTCTGCCGCCCCATCTTCCCTCCTCCAATCTGATTAATGGCTTCATAAATCTTATAAGGAATAACAATCAGGAAGCTGTAAATAAATTCAAACAGACACTGGAAGCCCTGCCTTCCCTTTCTTTAGCCCGGGCTGGTCTGGCTCAGGCTTACTTAAATCTTGGCGATAAACCGGCTGCCTTTGATTCTCTAAGGGAAGTCCTGAAGGATGAACCAGAAAATGAATGGGCCAGAAAAAATTTCAGGGCCATAAAGGAGGAATTAACTGAAAATCTTCGCCAGACAGCGCGCGAAGCTCTTAAAACAGGCAATTTAGAGCGGGCCAGGCAATCTCTTCTGGAAGCCCTGCACTACTCTCCTGAAGCCACTGACCTTCATCTTTCGCTCGTAAAAATCTATCGGGAGCGGAATGACCTGGAATCAGCTCTGACCCATCTGAAAGCAGCTGTTGACCTTGCTCCCCGCAACCGCGACCTTCTCCTGAATTATGCGGAAACCCTGCTTGAGGCTAAACAGTATTCTCGTGCCTTCGATACCCTGGAGCAAGCTCTGGAACTTAGCCCGGGCGATAAAGAAATTCAGGCTAAGCTGGCCGAGTTAAAGGAAAAGCTAGGTATTGTGGATTTGCCGAGTCAATATGAGGCCATTCCCCGTCTTGAAGCCATCAGCCGGGAGGACCTGGCCTCCCTTATCGCCATCAAATTTAAAAAATTTTTACCGCCTCTAAGCGACTCTCCGCCGATTATTGTCGATATCGCTACTTCCTGGGCCTCGCGCTTCATTGTTCAGACTGCAGCCGCCGGTTTCCTCGACGTCTATTCTGACCACACTTTCCGGCCAAAAAACATCATCACCCGGGCTGAAATGGCCGAGTGTTTAACCCGAATGCTTCATTTTTTTCAGAACCAGGGCAGGAAAATCCGGCCCCTGATTCCGCCTGAGAAAATTTTGCTGCCCGATGTTTCACCTGAACATGCTTATTATCCTTCGATAATTGAGGCTGTTGCCTATCAATTAATGGAATTGAGGCCGGATAAGCGCTTTGATCCCGAAGGCCCTGTCTCTGGCCGGGAAGCCATCAAGATGCTTGAAGTTCTCTTAGCTCTGGTCCAATGAAGGTTGAAGGGAAGACCGTCGAAAGAAGCTCATGGTTGACTCTGCCCAATGGGCTCACCCTTTTCCGCTTTCTCCTCATTCCTATTTTTCTCTCTGAGCTCGTCCGGGGCCGGAGGTCAGCGGCCCTGCTCATCTTTCTTCTGGCCAGCCTGACTGATTTACTCGATGGCTTTGTCGCTCGAACCTGGAATGTGCGCACGCCTCTTGGCCGCATTATTGATCCGGCAGCGGATAAACTCCTTTTTGTTTCAGCCTTTATTTTTATGACCTTTCCCCGTTTCAGCCAGCCCTTTTCCATGCCTGTCTGGTTAACAGCTACCGTCATGGCTCGTGATAGTCTGATTGCCCTCGGCGCCCTGATTCTCTTTATCTGGAAAGGGATGAAAAATTTTTCTCCTTCCCTGCCGGGAAAAATTTGTACCTTCCTCCAGGCAATAACGGTTCTCCTTGTCCTGGCAGCCAATGCTTTAGCCGAACAGCAATTCTTCCACCGAGATTTGATGGAGAAGCTTTTTTCATCTCAGGTTCAATCCTTTTTCTTCTGGCTGACTTTTGGCTCCACCATCGTCTCAGGCATCCATTATACGGCCTTTGGCTTAAAGAAAGGCTTTTTTTCCTGAGAAGAGGCTTTAGCGGAGATTGGGGTCAATAAAACCCCGTTTCAGCGTCATCCAGAGTATCCGCAGATCAAGACCCAGGGACCAATTTTTTATGTAATAAAGGTCATATTCCAGCCTCTTTTCAATGGAAGTATCCTGCCTCAGACCATGAACCTGAGCCCAGCCAGTTATGCCAGATTTTACTTTATGCCGGAGCATGTATTTGGGAATCCGATCCACAAATTCCCGGACAAAGGGAGGTCTTTCCGGCCTTGGCCCTACCAGACTCATCTCCCCTTTGAGGACATTTATTAACTGGGGAAGTTCATCGAGGGAATACTTGCGCAGAAAGCGGCCAATCCTGGTTATCCGGGGATCATCGGGCCGACACATGACCGGACCTGTCTCCTTCTCGGCATCACAGATCATGGTTCTGAACTTAATCATGGTAAACTGGCGACCATCAAGTCCCATTCTTTCCTGAAGATAAAAAACAGGGCCTTTCGAAGTTAGCTTGATAAGAAGGGCAATGATCAGGAAAAGAGGTAGCAAAATTATCAATCCAAAAAAGGAAACAACGATATCCATGGTCCGCTTGAGGAGGCGATTGAAGCCCTTCAAGGAAACATCATCAATGGAAATAACTGGTACGCCATCCAAATCCTGGATATTGGCTTTAAGAGTCAGTAACTGAAAGACATCGGGAATCAATCTGACGTTAACCACATATTTGTGAACCACTTTCAGTGTATCCAGAATTTTAGAATAATTTCTGAGATCCAGGGCCACATAGATTTCGCTGATACCACCCCGGGAAAGGATTTCGTCAAGATCGCTTATTTTCCCTAAAACCTCCAGGCCACCATCCACAGGAATTTTCTCGCCCACAGGATGGTCATCGTCCAGAAATCCCCTGACGACAAAGCCCAGATCCTTGTAGGCTCGAAGCTTCTGAGCCAGGGTCCGGCCCATTTCGCCAGCACCAATGATGAGGATATTCTGAAGATTAAGTCCCCGGGCAAAGCGCCTTTTCATAAAAAAGTAAATCTGATAGCGAAGAAAGCTCAGCAGGACCACAACCGAAATGAAATAAACGATGAGAAAGCCATGAGAAATTTTGAAGCTCACACGGAAAAGGGGGGCCGCTCCCTGGCTGTAAGCATAGAGATAATTCAGGATCGCCATGACAATCAGGATAGTAAAAAGAGTATTCAGAGCTACAAGGAAGGAATCATCAATCTGAGGTCTTTTGAGCCTGGTTCGATAAAATCCCTGAAAATAAAAAATAATGAGGTGAATTAAAAGGAAGAGGGGAAAAACAGCCAGATAGGAGCTCAACGGGGGAATGCCCTTTAAGGGATCAACGGGAATGATGTAGCCATAAAAGCGAAAGAAATAGGCATAAAAATAGGCCACAAGAATACTTAGAATATCGCAGGCCAGATAGACAGCCAGCAGTCTGACTTTCTTTTCCTTGATCAAAATTTCCCCCTGTGCTTTGACCAGAGCCGATTAATCAAATCAATCATCTTGTTTCGAAAGATATGACGTGAGAATTTTTCAGCCTGCTGGCGGATAGCAGCTTTATTAAATGGTAATCGGGTGAATTTGTCAAGGGCATCCAGAAGCGACTCCACGGTTAGTTCCTCAAAGAGGATTCCAGTAACTTCAGGCAAAACAATCTCGGCTGATCCTCCCCGACCATAGGCCACGACCGGCGTTCCACAGGCCTGAGCTTCGACCGTGGCCAGGCCGAAATCCTCCTCCCCAGGCAAAATGAAGCCCCTGGCTCGCTGATAATAACGGCGCAGCTCCTCATCGCTAACATTTTTTAAGAAACGGATCGAGGGTCCGGCCAGTCGCTTCAATTTTTTCTCCTCCGGTCCCTGGCCGATGATGACCAGAGGCCAGCCAAGGCGGTTAAAGGCTTCAATAGCCAGATCTATCCTCTTATAGGGGACAAGAGCTGAGACTATAAGAAAATAATCTTCTTTCGAATTATCGGCCGGAGGGAAGAAAAATTCGGTGTCTGCGGGCGGATAAATAACCTCAGCCTGGCGGTGATAATAGCGTTCAATTCGTCGGGCCACATTAAAGGAATTGGCCACAAAATAATCAACCCGGGCTGAAGAGGCCACATCCCAGAGCCGAAGATAATGGATCTGAGGTGGAATGAGTAGACGCTTTAGCCAGGAAAGGCGCCGGGGGGAAAAATAGGCATGATATTGATTCCAGGCATATCGCATGGGTGAATGGATATAGGCCACATGAAGAGCCTCGGGCCTGACGATAATACCTTTGGCCACACAATGAGAACTGGAAATCACGAGGTCATAGGCCTGAAGGTCAAAAAGTTCTATGGCCAGGGGAAATAAGGGCAAATAGTAGCGATAAAAGCGCCGGATAAAGGGAGCCTGCTGCAGGAAAGAGGTATGGATTTCCCTTTTTTCAATCTCTGGCAGCTGGGATTGAGGGAAATGAAAAAGCGTATAGATGGGCGCCTGCGGGAAAATTTCCGCCAGCACCTCAAGCACCTTTTCGCCACCCCGACGACCGGTCAGCCAGTCATGAACCAGGGCTACTTTCATTTTCTCCATGGACGAAGCGATTATACCTCAATCCAGGCTCCTGAGGAAATGAACATATTCCTCCAGGGCTTTTTCCCAGCGAAAAAGGCGGCTTCTCTGGCGGCCCTTCTCCTCATAAAAACTTCTTTCCTTTTCATTCGTAAGAAATAATTCCATCTTGGCCACCAGATCCTCAACCGAGGCCGGATCAAAATAAAGGGCAGCTTCGGCTAAAATCTCCTTTAAACTGCCTCCAGGGCTGGAAAGCACTGCCCGGCCCCGGGCCATGGCTTCAAGAGGAGGAAGGCCGAAGCCTTCATAGAGGGAGGGAAAAACAAAAAATAAAGCTCCATCGAGATACCGGATTATTTCTTTCTGAGGCAGGAAGCCGGGAAGAAGACATCTCTCCTCCAGACCAAGTTCAGCCAGAAAACCGAGAATCTGAGGCCTTCTTTCAACTCCAGCCAGGACAAGCCTTATCTCAGGATATTTTTTACTCAGCTGGCTGAAGGCCCTGAGCAGAAGGGGCAGGTTCTTATGAGGCTTCCAGTTGCCCACATAAAGGATATAGGGAAAGGGCAGGGGTGAAGGCTGGGGCGGAAGATTAAAAAATTCCGCGGAAAGACCATTATAAATAATTTTTATTTTTTCTATAGGAATACTAAATAATAGATTCAAATCCTGGGCGGTTCTCCTGGAGACAGCAAAAATGACCACGGCCCGTCTTTTGATTTCTCGAAGAAAGAAGCGAGCTGCCTCAACTTTTATCCTGGGTTTAAAAAAATCAGGAAAAAGAAAATGAATCACATCATGGACCGTGACGAGAAGTTTCTGTTTCATCAGAAGCGGGAAAATATAATGGGGAGAAAAATAATAATAGCCTTTGAGGTGCCGGCATTTCCAGGGAATTTCCACCTGCTCCCTGGGATCATAATTGCAAGCCTCAGCCACAATTTCTTTCTCCGCAGGGACGGAAAGAGTCGCCTTTCCTCTCAAATGAATGACCCGAACATCTTCAAAATCCTGCTCGAGGAGGCCGCCAAAAACCTGCCTGATATAAACCCCGATGCCATAATCCTCAATTTTCCGGGCATCAAGAAGCAGTTTCATGGGCCGAACCTTTAATGGCTTTAATAACGTCGGAGTAAATTAACTTTTTCTCATTGTTCTGGCTGAGCCAGGCCAGAAATTTTCTGAAATTAAATTTGATTAAAAGATAGGCCTTCAGCCAGTGGAAACTTAGAGGATGGTTATGAAGGGCATAGTAAAGTAACTGTCCTTTTTTAGCTGCAATCAGGGCCAGACGGGGATATTTTGAAGCCACGGCTCCCCGGTAATGAATTATTCTGGCTTCAGGAAGATATCTGAGCTTATAACCCTGGCGACGAAGTCTCAGCCCGAGATCCGCATCCTCCACATAAAGAAAATATCGTTCATCAAAACCACCTAGGGCGAAAAAGGGTTCGCGCCTTATAAGGAGGGCCACTCCACTGGCCCAGTCGACATCGCGGGCTATTTTTTCCCGGCGCAGGCGATAGAGGCAGGCATAATATTTCCGGGCCAGAGTTTTAAGAAAAAATTCAGATAAAAGATTAAGATCAGGGCCAAAGGAAAGCTCAAAGGAGCCGTCTGGCCCCAGAACAGCCGGGGCAACCAGAGCATAATCAGGATGAGCTTCAAGAAAAGAAATCAGCCGACCAATGCTCCCCGGTTCTATTTCAATATCATTGTTTAAAAAAAGAAGATAGCGGCCGCAGCTTGCTCGGGCCCCGCTGTTGGCGGCCCGGGCAAAACCTGAATTTTGAGGCAGGGAAATAACCCTGACAGAGGGAAAATGACAGGAAACAAGAGAAAGGGAGTTATCGGTGGAAGCGTTGTCGACAACAAGGATTTCTGACTCTAAGTCTAATCTGTCCAGTTCAGCCACAAGAGAAGCCAGCGTTTTTCTTAAAAGCTCACCTCCATTGTAATTAATTATGATGGCAGAAAGATGAACCCTTTCGCTTCTCCTCATCCTTAGCCTGTTTCAACGACTTAATTTTAGCTCCATCTTCAGATGGCCACTGAAGATGCTCGCCAGTTCCTTTTTATTCTCTATTCTGAAGATTCTTTCTTTTTCGCCTCATGCTTAAAGGGGTAAATTGATTTTCCCCGAAAATAAGCTTATGGCTGCGCTTTGAATCCCTGAGCCTTACCAAAAATTTCCGGCAGGATAGAATCATTATCCCTTTTATAGCGTTAGTTTATTTTTGTTCAGGCTTTATGTCATCTTTCTTTTAAATTTTGAAATTAATTCCGCTATGGCTGAAGCTGCCCGGGGCCAGGAAAATTGGTGACGCCCACTCTCAAATCTTTTCCTTATCTCCTGCCGCCTTTCCTGATTGGTCAAGGCCTCCCTCAGGGCCCGGTAAACAGCTTCAGGCTTAATTTCGTCCACCAGAAAAGCCAGATCAGCCAGAATTTCTCCCAGGGAAGAGCGATTGAAAACCACAGGAATGGAGCCACAAGCCAGGGCTTCAAGGGGAGGAAAGCCAAAACCTTCATATTCTGAAAGATAGGCAAAAATGTCGCAGGCAGCATAGAATAAAGGCAATTCAACTTCAGGCAAAGATTTGTCCCATCTTATCCATTCCCGGTTTAAAAGGGAAGCTAAAGGCTCGGGAGGGTAAGTCCTGTCCTGGCCAATAATATAGAGAGAGATGTCAGGAAATTCTGACCGCAGGGACTCTACCGCCGACACAAGCAAGGGAATGTGCCTCCGCCGGAAAATGGAACCGAGAAAACCGATGACCCGCCGGTCAGTCAGTCCCCGCGACTGCTTGAAGCCCCGTCGATAATCTTCAGAGACAGGCTGAAATCTTTCCTCAAGACCATAATAAACCACCTTGAGCTTTTCTCTTCTTGTCTTCAGGCGAGAGACAATCTCCCTTTCTGTAAAGAATGAAGGCACAATAATCTGGTCAGCCTGATGGAGGCTTCTTTTCAACAACCAGCCACGCCAGCGGGCTGTCTTTCGGGGAAACCATTCCGGATGGGCGACCAGGGAAATATCATGAACGAAAAGAAGAGATGGCCAGGGACAGATAACGGGCAAAGTATAATTAAAAGCAATGATAAGCTGGGGATCAAGGCGAAGGCAGGTTCGCCAGAAAGGGCCGTTCTGCCAGCGGAAATAACCGCGGTTGCCTGAAGGCAGCACTATCTGCTGGCAATTGGACCTGGAAAAAGGAAGGGCTATTTCTCTGGTCATAATAAAAAATCTATCTTCTTCGAGCAAGCTGGCCAGAAGAGGCAAAAGATTTCGGGCTACCCGGCCAACACCAGCACCTCTTGGTCCAAGCTCATAGGCATCAACAGCTATCCTCATCTTTCTGACCCCACAAGCTGCTCGTAAAAATCGAGCGTTCTGGCAGCCGCTTTTTCCCAGGAAAAATCCCGGGCTCTTCGCCGACCCTTCTGACTGAGATGGCATCTCAAATCCGGATTATCCAGAATTGCCTGAATAGCCTGAATTATGTCCCTCACATTTTCAGGCTCGAAATAAAGAGCTGCCTCACCTCCCACCTCGGGCAGTGCTGTGGTCCGGGAAGCCAGAACCGGAAGGCCGCAGGCCATAGCTTCAATGACAGGAAAACCAAAACCTTCCACCAGCGAAGGCATGACCAGAGCCCGGGCCAGATGATAAAAGAGTTTAAGCTCAGAGCGGTCAACATAGCCCTTAAAATGAACCTTTTCTTTAAGGCCGAGAACTTCCACCATTTCTTTTATTTTCTCTTCTTCCCTGCCCCTTTTACCAATGAGAATAAGATGTAAAGAAGGCCGCATTAAACTGATCTGCTGAAAAGCCCGAATGAGTCGAGCCACATTTTTTCTGGCTTCAAGGGTACCGACAAAAAGCAAAAAATCAGCGGGCAGCAATTTTCTCCGGGCGAAAGCCTCCAGTTCAGCCTCAGAGACAGGCTCCAGAAAAAAAGGGTCAAGCCCATGGGGAATAACTCTTATTTTTTCGGGAGGGAGAAAGGGAAAGCGCCGCCGAATATCTCTAAACATATATTCAGAAAAAGTAATAATGCCATCAGCCCGGACTAAATTTTTTTTGATTCCACGGCGAAAAGCCCATCTGGCTTCGCCCTCGGCTAACCGGGGATAATCAAGGGCAAAAAGGTCATGAACCGTCACCACCTTTTTCCCTCTGCTGGGAAGGATGAAAGGCGTGGCGGAATGGGTCAGGTCAAGCCAGGTGCCAAAAAAGGTATCGACAGGCGGCCAGCTGAAGCCATACCAGAAAAAATTGAGGAGGCGCACCGGGATTTTTTTATCCTTAAAATGAAAATTTCTGAAGTCAGGCAATTTTTCCCGCGGGAAACGATCCTTCAAAGAAGCGGAAAAAAGATAATATTCATTCTTTGCATCTATTTTAGCCAGATTTTCAAGCAAATGGCGCAGATAAACGCCCACACCGGTTTCTTCTTTTAAAAAAGGACGAAGATCAAAGCCGAGACGCATTTGGCGTCAATTTATGCCCTGACCTGAGAAAAGTCAAGCTACCTGAGGCAAGACCCTGAAATTATGAGCGGAAGAACCAGCTTTCCAGGCGAAATTAACATCAGGAGGTCAAGGTAATCAAAAATTGATTGATAAGGCAGGGATAATAATGATAAGATTCCCCACAAAAGGAGGTTAGATATGACGAAATTTGAAAGAATAGCCCGCCGTCTTGATTCCTTTCGGGATGACATGATTAATTTTCAGATTAAGCTGGCTTCTATTCCCGCCATCGCTCCTGTCAATGGTGGTCAGGGTGAGGGGGAAAAGGCCAAGTTTCTTCTCTCCTTTCTCCAGGAAAATGGATTTGAAGATATTGAGGTAATTAAGGCGCCTGATCTGGATACGCCTGAAGGCTATCGGCCGAACATTGTGGCCAGGATAAGGGGGAAAAGTTCCAGGAGAACCATCTGGATAATGACCCATATGGATGTTGTTCCACCCGGGGACCTGGCCCAGTGGGAAGGCGACCCCTTTAAGCCCTGGGTCAAAGAAGGAAAAATCTATGGCCGGGGGGTCGAAGATAATCAGCAGGCCATGGTGGCTTCCCTCTTTGCTCTTAAGGCTTTTCTGGTGGAAAAAATAAAGCCCACCTATGATGTGGGTGTCGTTCTTGTTTCCGATGAAGAAACGGGGAATCTGAAAGGCATTGATTATGTCCTCAAAAATACCAAAATTTTTCGCCCGGAAGATCTTATTATCGTGCCTGATGCCGGTAACAGTGAAGGCACCCTGATTGAAGTGGCTGAAAAAAGTATCCTCTGGCTTAAGTTCAGAACCACCGGCAAGCAGGCCCATGGCTCCACCCCGGAAAAGGGAATAAACAGCTTTAAAGCTGCTTCCCATCTGGTGGTCGAACTCGGCCGTCTCTACAGGCTCTTCCCGGAAGTAGATAATCTTTTTGAGCCACCTATTTCCACCTTTGAACCAACCAAAAAGGAAGCCAATGTGCCCAACATTAACACCATCCCGGGCGAAGACGTCTTCTACATGGACAGCCGGATTCTGCCCGGCGTTTCAGTGGAGAAGGTGCTCGAGGCTATAAACCGGATGGTGCGGCGTATAGAAAAAAAATTCCAGGTGAAAATTCAGGTGGAGGAAGTTCAGAAAGCCCTGGCCGCACCTCCTACTTCTCCCCGGGCGCCAGTTGTCCAGGCGCTTAAAAAGGCCGTCTGGGAAGTTTACCGGAAAAAGGCCGTACCAAAAGGAATAGGCGGAGGAACAGTAGCCGCCTTTTTCCGCCGGGCTGGCTTTGAAGCAGCCTGTTGGGCTCGCATTGATGAAACGGCCCATCAGCCCAACGAATATTGCCGGATCGATAACATGATGGGTGATGCCAAGGTTTTTGCCCACGTTTGCCTGCAGGAGTGAGAATTTCTGGAATTGAATAAATAAAAAAATTTAAAGCTTCTCTTAAAAAAATTATAAAAAGCGAGTGCTTTAACACACCTGAGCGAATGAATTTAAGAGAAAAGGATTTACAATAACTCAGGTTCAGGTCTCAACTGAGCCTTGATTCAGAGAAAGACGAAACTTCTTCCTCTTTTCCTCCTTGTGGCTTAAGATACTTTGTGGCATAAATCAAATCTTCAGGCATACGGGTCTGGAGGAGAAAATGAATGCTTTTCTTCTGATTCTTACCACTGTGCCTTCAGCCGAAGTGGCCTCGGAAATAGCTCGTCGCCTGGTTGAGGAAAGGCTGGCAGCCTGTGTTACCTTTACCAGCCCCTGTCAATCCTTTTACTGGTGGGAGGAGAAAATAAGTCAGGATCAGGAATTCATGCTCTTCATTAAAACCAGAGCCGCGCTTTATGCGGAACTTGAAAAAAGACTGAAAGAGCTTCATCCCTATTCTGTTCCCGAAATTCTGGCCTTCAGGATTGAACAGGGTTCTGAAGCTTATCTCAGCTGGCTGGAAAAAGAAACAGAAAGAGCGAAAGAGCAGTGATTTTAAATTCAGACCGGCCAGACAATTGACCCGAGCTTTTTGCGGCGTTCCACACTCTGAGCCACTTTGATTGTATTGAGATGAATTTCCACAGTGTCATTTATTTCGTAAGCATAGCCTCCAGCCAGAAGAATAACCAGAGGAATATTCAGGCGGCGAGCGTGGCTGATAATGATTCTATCCCTTTCTTTCAGGCCGGACTTGGTTAATTTTAGATGGCCAAGTTGGTCTTTCTCGTAAGGATCAGCCCCGGCTAAATAGAAAATCAGCTGTGGTTTAAATTGCAGATAAAGTCGGGGAAAATTGGCCCTGATAGCTGATAAATATTCCTCGTCTCCATCTCCTGACCATAATTCCACATCAACCCGGCTGGGAGGCTTTTCAGCGGGATAGAGGTCCATCTGGTGGATGGAAAAGGTAAAGGCATAATCTTTGCCGGCAAAAACGAAGGCAGTGCCATTGCCCTGATGGACATCGCAATCAACGATCATGAACCTTTTCACCCGGCCTTCTTTTCTTATTTTTTCTGCAGCCACAGCCACATCGTTGAGCACACAGAAACCCTCACCGTGGTCAGGGAAGGCATGATGAAAGCCGCCGCCAATATGAACAGCTAAACCATTTTCCAGAGCCAGACGGGCAGCCAGGATGGTTCCCCCACAGGTTAGCCAGGCGAAGCGAACCAGTTCCTGGCTGAAAGGAAGCTCCAGGGCAGCAATTTCAGCCCGGCTGAGAGTACCTGTCTTTAATTTGCGCAGGTATCGGGGCGAATGAACAAGAAGAATATCCTCATCCGCAGCTGGGGCAGGTGTAAAAAAATCCTGCCGTCTTACGCCCATCTCAAGAAGTTTCTCATAAATCAATCTATATTTTTTAATGGGAAAAACGTGAGGGCCGATATCAACCATCCAGTATTCATCGCTATAGACATATTTCAGGGGATAAGACTTTCGCAGCAGATTCAACCACGTCATCAGCCTGGTCTCTCAGAATATCAGAAAACAGGAGAACCTGCCAAGATGAAATCTCTTTGTTCTCCCCGATTTTGCGGCTCTGCCCTTTCCCTATCTTAAGCTCTAGAAAAGCCCCTTGCCTCAAGAGAAAGCCCTGTGTCCAGGATCAGGTCGAGGTCAGAAAAATAGAGCTGAGTCATTGAATTCAATTTACAAAGATGACAATTTTCAGAATTAAAAATAGGGTCAGTTAGCTATTCTTCAGTCAGCTTCGTCCTCACCCCGGCCGATATTAGCCTGCGCGGCTGCCAGACGGGCAATGGGAATCTGATAGGCTGAGCAGCTGACATAATCCAGTCCGATCTTGTGGCAGAAGAAAATGGAACGAGGATCGCCGCCATGGACTCCGCAGATACCCACCTTGAGTTTAGGCTTTGTTTTTCTTCCCTTTTCGACAGCAATTTTCATCAGTTCACCAACTCCTCGCGTATCTAGGGTTTCAAAGGGGTCATCGGGCCAGAGGCCATGGACGAGATAATAGTTCAGGAACTTGGCACTGTCATCGCGGGAAATACCGTAGGTTGTCTGGGTTAAATCATTGGTGCCGAAGGAGAAAAATTCAGCTTCAGTGGCAATTTCATCAGCGGTCAGAGCGGCCCGCGGAATTTCAATCATCGTACCCACAGTATATTCAATTTTTAAACCGTATTTAGCCATAACTTCTGCGGCCACGCGATCAATAATCTTTTTCTGGTGACTCAACTCAGTTACCGCGCCAACCAGAGGAATCATTATCTCGGGCAGAACTTTCTCGCCTTCCCTGGTCACCTCGCAGGCGGCCTCAAAAATAGCCCTGGCCTGCATTTCGATAATCTCAGGATAAGTTATACCCAGGCGGCAACCCCGATGGCCCAGCATGGGGTTAAATTCGGAAAGCTGATTGACTCTTTCCAGCAATTTTTCGAGTTCTTCAATTCTCTTTTTATTTTTGCTCTTTTTGGCCTTAAGCTCTGCCAGCTCCACCATCAGATCTTCCCTTCGGGGTAGGAATTCATGAAGAGGGGGGTCAATTGTTCTGATGGTTACCGGATGCCCCTGCATGGCCCGGAAAAATTCAATGAAATCCTGCTTCTGGAAAGGCAGAAGCTTATCAAGGGCCTGACGCCTTTCTTGCTCAGTTTGAGCTAAAATCATTTCTTTAATAAAGGGAAGGCGCTCCTCACCAAAAAACATATGTTCAGTCCGGGCCAAGCCAATTCCCTCAGCGCCAAAGGCAAAGGCCACCCGGGCATCAGCCGGGGTATCAGCATTGGCCCTCACACCGAGACGACGGTATTTATCTGCCCAGCTCAGAAGACGGGAAAAATATTGATAGATAATTGATTCTTCCGGCTTCTTTTGTCCTTTAATTACCTCGATGATTTCCGAAGGCCTGGTTTCGATTCGGCCCTCAAAAACTTCGCCTGTACTGCCATCTATGGATAGCCAGTCGCCTTCCCGGAAAACCTTTTTTCCCACTGTCAGAATTTTCTTCTCCTCATTAATATTCAGCGCACCACAGCCGACGACAGCCGGTTTGCCCATCTGACGGCCAACAACAGCCGCATGGGAGGTCATGCCACCAGTGGCCGTGAGAATACCCTCAGAAACACTCGTCCCATGGATATCATCAGGCGAGGTTTCCGAGCGTACCAGAAGCACCTTTTCTCCTCTTTTTCTCCAGTCCACAGCCTCTTCAGCGGTAAAAACAATCTTACCCGTAGCGGCCCCAGGTGAAGCGGCCAGGCCTTCAGCCAGCAAAGCATGACTTGCCTTTTCCTGCTGGTCAAAAACCGGATGCAGAAGCTGATTCAGGGCTTCTGGTTCGACCTTAAGTAGAGCTTCCTTTTCAGAACAAATGCCTTCATCGACAAGGTCAACCGCGATCTTAACCGCTGCCATCCCTGTTCTCTTGCCATTTCTGGTCTGCAGCATATAGAGGCGTCCTTCCTGGATGGTAAATTCAAAGTCCTGAACATCCCGGTAATGTCGCTCCAGCTTCTCCGTTATTTCTTTTAATTGAGCAAAAACCTCTGGCATCTCCTCAGCCAGATGGGCCAGAGGTGAAGGCGTCCTGATGCCAGCTACCACATCTTCACCCTGGGCATTGATCAGATATTCACCATAGAGTTCCTTGGCCCCTGTAGCTGGATTGCGGGTGAAGCCTACTCCCGTGGCTGAGGTGGGACCAAAATTACCGAAGACCATCTGCTGAATATTAACGGCTGTACCGAGATTTTCCGGGATATGATAAATCCGCCGGTATTCAATAGCCCGGGGATTATTCCAGGATTTAAAAACAGCTCCAATAGCCAGCCATAATTGAGTCATGACCTCCTGCGGAAATTCCTTCCCGGTCCTCTCCTTGACCAGCTTAAGATAGGCTTCAATGACCTCTTCCAGCCCGGCTTCCGCAAGCTCGGCATCGTAAGTTACGCCGAATTTCTCCTTCTTTGCTTTCAGAATCTCCTCGAATTCCTTTTTGGGCACACCCAGAACCACATCCCCGAACATATGAATCAACCGGCGGTAACAATCCAGGGCAAAACGGCGGTTTCCGGTTTTACGGGCTAATCCCTCAACTGTTTCCCGGTTAAGTCCGAGATTAAGAATCGTATCCATCATCCCGGGCATAGAAAATTTAGCCCCGGATCTCACCGAAACCAGAAGAGGGTTATCAGGGTCACCAAACTTCTGGCCAGAAACTTCCTCCAGCCGGCGAAGACTGGCCAGGATTTCCTGCTCGACCTCCTGCGGCAGCTTCTCCCCTGAACTCAAGTAAAGGTGACAAACCTCGGTGCTGATAGTAAAACCAGGAGGAACGGGTAAACCAATGCTGGCCATCTCGGCCAGGTTGGCACCTTTCCCGCCAAGCAAATCCTTCATTTCCTTATTACCTTCAGCCAGACCAGGCCCGAAAAAGTAAACATATTTTTTAGCCATGAGGCCACTCCTTGATCAAAGATTAAACAGCTAAATATAGCGACTTGAGGCTGAAAATTCAATAAGGGCTAAAATGTGAAGGCAGGAATGAATTATTTAGACTGATATACCTGATAAGATATATTTTACCTGTTAAGATATATTTTTTTAAGATTGAATTGATTTTTAATTAAATTTCCTCTATTGCTTCCTCCTCAGCCGGTCCTCAGCGCCTGCGTCCAGGGTATTTTTCAATAGCCACCTTAAATAGTTCCAGGGCCCGACGCAAATCCTTTTCTTTAAGAACATAGGCCAGACGGACTTCATCCTTCCCCTTTCCCGGGGTAGCATAGAAGCCGGAGCCTGGAGCCACCATGACGGTTTCTCCATCCTGCCGGAATTCTGTCAGGAGCCAGTAAACGAATTTATCGCCGTCATCAATGGGTAGTTTAACGTTGATATAAAAAGCTCCCTGAGGTTTATGGAGAATCACCCCCGGAATTTCAATAAGACCCTCATAGAGAATATTCCGGCGCTTCTCATACTCTTTCCTGATAGGCTCAAAATAGCTCCGGCCAAGTCTGTAGGCGGCCAGAGCTGCTCTCTGTTCCACTGTGGGTGGGCAGAGCCTGGCCTGAGCAAAGCGAAGCAGGGCCTGATAAACCTCCTCGTTGCGGGTCATGACCGCACCGATTCTGGCTCCACAGCAGCTGAATCGTTTCGAGATGCTGTCAGCCACAATAACCCGGTCCCTGACTTCATCCAGCTCAAAGAGACTCACATGGGACAGGCCATCATAAACAAACTCTTTATAAACCTCATCGCCGATAAGAAAAAGGTCGTATTTTTTGGCCAGATAGGCCATAATTTCAAGCTCTTCCCGGCTGTATACGGTGCCTGTGGGGTTGTTAGGGGAACAGAGAACAATGGCCCTGGTCCGGGGAGTAATTAATTTTTCTATTTCTTTCGCCGGGGGCAAGTGGTAACCTTCCTCGGCCCGCAGGGTCAGGGGGACTATTTTCAGAGCAGCATAGGAGGCGAAGCCATTATAGTTAGTATAAAAGGGCTCGGGAATGATGATTTCCTCACCCGGGTCAGCCACCACACAGAAGGCAAAATGAATGGCTTCCGAGCCGCCAACAGTAATAATGATATTGTCAGCATTTAAATCAATATTATAGGAACGGAAATAATCAGCAATGGCCTGTCTGAGCTCAAGGAAGCCCTGGGCCGGACCGTAATTGAGAACCTCATCCTGATAGGCGTGAAAGGCCTCAGCCACAGCCCGGGGGGTAGGAATATCAGGATCACCGATATTGAGAAAATAAACCTTTATACCCTGGGCCATCGCCTGATCAGCATAGGGTTTAAATTTCCTGATAGGCGAGGCCTGAATAGTTCTGGCTCTCTCTGAAAGATGCATTTATGATGACTCCTTTTTAAAATTAGATATAATCATTCCCATTATCTTAAAATTCCCCTGAGAAATCAAAGTGAAAACTTCTTCAAAAGCTAATTTTTTATCGTCAGAATTTAAGACTCCTGTTTTACCTTGTCAAAAAATAAATAAAATGATAGCTTTAAAAAAATGACTCTTATAGAAAAAGAGGCCAGACTTACCGGCCATGAAAGCTGGGGCAGTTATCATCGCCTGCGAATCTTCGCTCCTGAAATAGCTAAAAGGGCCTCGCCCGGCCAGTTTGTTATGGTCCGGATCAATGAGAGCTACATACCACTTCTGCGGCGACCTTTCAGTCTTCATCATCGCCTCGATGATGAAATTGAGATTTTTTTTAAGGTGGTCGGTCAGGGAACAGCTCAGCTTGCGGCGAAAAAGGAAGGGGACAAAATTGATATTCTTGGCCCCCTGGGCCGTGGCTTTAGCTTTCCGGCCAGGGCTGAAAAAGGACCGGCCCTGCTCATTGCCGGCGGTCGGGGAATTGCTCCCTTTCTTTTTTTAGCCCATGAACTTCGCCGTCTGGGACAAAGACTCATTATTTTTTATGGAGGGAAAACAAAAGAAGACCTGCCCCTGGCTCCGGAATTAGAAGACCTGGGTTTTGATTTAAGGCTGAGTACTGAGGATGGCCGTCTTGGCTTTAGGGGCCTGGTTACCGAACTTCTTGTCCAAGAACTTCCCTCCCTGAGCCCGACCCGATTTTATGTCTGCGGTCCTGAAGGCATGCTGGCTGAGGTGGCCAGGATAAGCCGTGAGTGGCAGATTCCGGCAGAATTTTCCCTTGAAGCCAGAATGGGCTGTGGTTTCGGCGTTTGCTATGGCTGCGTCTGGCCCATCCGTCGCGGGGAAAAAATTGAATGGACTAGAATTTGCCTCGAAGGACCGGTTTTTCCCGCAGAGGCGATTGCCTGGGAGAGGAAAAAGTGATTGATCTCAGCTGCGATCTGGGTTTTCTTCGCCTTCGCAATCCCGTCATCGCAGCCAGCGGTACCTTTGGTTATGGCCTGGAAATGGAGCCCTTCCTGGACCTGGAAAAGCTGGGTGCCTATGTGGTTAAAGGTCTTTATCTTGAGCCCAGAACTGGCAACCCTCCGCCCCGCCTAGTGGAAACAGCTGCTGGCCTTATCAATTCCATCGGCTTGCAGGGAATTGGTCTTAATGCCTTTATCGAAACCGTCTTGCCCCGGCTCCGAAAATACAGAACTCCCTTAATCATTAACGTCTGCGGCGAAACTGATGAAGAATACGCCGCCATCGTGGAGCGTCTGGAAAAAGAAGAAGGTCCGGCTGCCTATGAGTTAAATATTTCCTGCCCCAATGTAAAGCGAGGAGGTCTCTGCCCGGCCCTGTCAGCTGAGGAAACTTACACGATAGTCAGGCTTGTCAGGGAAAAAAGCCGCCGGCCCATCATTACCAAGCTTTCGCCCAATGTAACCGATATAGTTTCTATTGCCCAGGCTGCTCAGGAGGCTGGAAGCGACGCTGTTTCTCTCATCAATACTTTTCTCGCTATGGCTGTGGATTTAGAAACGAGAAGACCGGCTCTGGCCAATGTCTTTGGGGGATTAAGTGGTCCGGCGATTAAACCCATTGCCTTACGACTGGTTTTCCAGGTAGCCCAGAAGGTTAAAATTCCGGTAATTGGAGGTGGTGGCATTATGACCGGCCGGGATGCTCTGGAGTTTCTCCTTGTTGGGGCCAGAGCAGTTGAGGTGGGTACAGCCAATCTGATTGATCCTCAGGCTACCCTGAGAATCATCCGCGAAATGGAAGAATATTGCCTTACTCACGGAGTGCATAAAGTGGAAGAGCTCGTTGGCGCCATTATTCTGAATGATGTATGAAAAAAAATTTAATAAAAAATTTCAACAGCTCTGATTATTATCAGGGAGATTAAGGTCATGGCGAGATCACCTAACCTGGCTGAAAAAATCATCATTGCCCTGGATGTCGCCGATCGGGAAAAGGCCCTGGCTCTGGTCAGAGAATTACCTGAAGCCAGATGGTTCAAAATAGGGCTCGAGCTTTTCACTGCCTGCGGTCCTTCTCTCATTGAAGCGATCAGAGTGCAGGGGCACGAGATATTTCTTGATCTGAAGCTTCATGATATTCCCAATACTGTGGCTGGAGCTATTCGAGCCGCTACAGGCCACGGCGTCTCCATGCTCACCCTTCATGCCTCTGGGGGCAAGGAAATGATGTCCAGAGCCAAAGAAGCCGCAGCGGAAGAAGCGGCAAGGAGGGGAATACCCAGACCGAAGCTGATTGGCGTGACCGTCCTGACAAGCTTGAATGATGAGGATCTTAGAGATATTGGCCTGGCGGAAAATGTGACCACCCAGGTTCTAAGGCTTAGCCTCCTGGCCAGAGAATGTGGCCTTGACGGCTCTGTCTGCTCGCCTAAAGAAATTTCCCTTTTACGTCAGAATCTCGGCGCGGACTGGCTTCTTATTACGCCCGGAATAAGGCCAGCCTGGGCAGCCACGGCCGATCAAAAAAGAACTCTTTCTCCGGCTGAAGCTCTTTCTCTTGGCGCCAGCTTTCTGGTCATCGGCCGGCCAATTATCGCCCACTCTTCGCCCCGTCAGGCTTTTCTTCAAATAATCGAAGAATTAGAAGCCTGCCGTCATTTCTCTGACAGCAAAGACCCCACCAAGAATCAGGGAAAAAACAGCCATAATGACAATAGCCACAACTAAACTAACGATGAAATAGCCGATCACCTTTTCCCTGGGGGTGTCCAGCAAAGGCGCGGCCAGGCCGAGATAGAGAATATAAAGGCCATAGAGGCTGGCCAGAATAACCAGAGGCGAAAGGGCTGGAATAATGTCCAGGATGCCAGCCACCCAGGCCGGAGTGAAGGAATAAACCGCCACTTTCATGGCCTGAACAGGATTGGGAGTCGAATTGAAGGTAGGTGCCAGTGCCTTGATAACAAAACCCACAATAGCTACTGCAGCCAGCGAAAAAATATAGGAAAGAATAGCATAAACTATTCCTCTGGCGATACCCATTCGATACCAACCCAGGAAAGGAATGCGCCGGCCAATAAAGCTCATCCCGATAAAACTGGCTATGGCAGGAATAGCGGCCAGAATCGCGGCATAGGAAGTAAAAAGGGTTTTAATATCCGCCGATTCATCTTTTATTTTCAGCCATTCTTCCTTGGGCCTGAGAATTATATTCTGTACTCTGGCCACCAGATCCATCTTTCCTCCTCTCAAGAGAATTTTCACTTTTTATATCCCTTTTAAAATAAAGAGTCAATTCTTTTTTAATTTTTTGTAAAACCAGAAGAATGCCCCTGATCTGTATGGAGCCATTTTTTTAAAAAAGCCAGGAAAATCCAAAATTTTAGACTCAAAAATCAGGGCTTTATCTTCAAAAGCGGCCCTTTATTTTCAATTGAGGCCGAAGCTGCTGATTAAGCCTGAGGAATAAAAATAATTTATGCTGGCTTTCTCTTCTTTCCGGATTCAATGGAAAGCCATCCTGTCCACCAGCTTGAGGAAAAGCGAATTAATTTACAGGAAAAAAAGAATACCTCTTATTAGTTAGTTCTTCAATTATCAGCCTTTAGGCCATATCTTTTCCTTGCTTCATGACCTTCCATAAAAAATGTGACGCTTTATCAGGAAAATTCCGGCTTTATTTTTTATAAGAATTTAAACTCGCTCTAAATTCATTTTAAAATTGAAGGGCCATCCCGGCTCATTCTACCTTTAAGAAAACAAGCATAAGGCCTGATAACATCCTGCTTTTCCCCAGAAAAATTCATTAAGCTAAAAATAAGGTCAATTATTCAAGGTAAGAAATGATTAAAACGGCCCTCATTCTTAATGAGAAAAATGGGTTCATAAAAAAGGGCTGCCCTTAAAAAAATGGAGGCGCGGGTCGGACTCGAACCGACGAATCGAGGTTTTGCAGACCTCTCCCTTAGCCGCTTGGGTACCGCGCCTCAGAATAAATGGAGCGGGCGATGGGGTTTGAACCCACGACCTTCTGCTTGGCAAGCAGACGTTCTACCACTGAACTACGCCCGCTCATGATTGGTCTGGGAATAAAAATAACAAAATCTCTTTAAAGTGTCAATGAAAGGAGGGTCTGAAGAAAAGGGGAAATTTACCTGGCCTGAACCTCGTAACCCCTGAAGATAGCGTCCTTGGCCGAAAGAATTCTAACCGTGGCCGTTTTTCGGCTGAGATCAATAACAATGGCACTGGCAATGGCCTCCCGGGGAGCCTTGGAACTTACTTTTTTATAAACAATCAGCTGCTGCCCCACTTCGAGCCCATCCTCTTTTCCCAGGTCAATGATGGCCCAGTGTCCGGAGGCTATCTGGACGAAATCATTTTCCTGAAAGATAACATGTCCTATCGGACCCCGTCCTGTCTCGCCATAGGGCTCAAATCCCAGATCCCGGCCTAAAAGACCTTCCTTTTCCTCATAGGGGAAGAGGAAGTTGCCCACCGTAACATGGCCGCAGGATTTTTCAATCCGGCCGACACTGCGCTCAGCCTCGCAGCTAATCAATCTCACCCGGCCCCGTTTGCAGGCAAGATAGCCGTAGCCATCAACCCTGGCCAGAACCTCAACCAGGAAAAAAAGCTGGCCAATTTCCAGGCCATCGTTTTTGCCCCCATTGATATAAACGATATCATCATCGCTCAGGAGAATTTTTTCCTGCTGCCGCTCCGCAGCGGTAACCCTGAGGGAAGGCAGTTCATCTTCAAGAACGAAATAGGAGCAGTAAAGGTCAGACTCGGTAATGACCGGATAGGTTTCCTGAAAAATTCTGGCTTTTTCAATTTGAAGCTGCTGACTCTGAGCCCGGGAGGAAGGAAAAGCTAAAAGATAATTGGCCAATATCACCGAGATAATCAGGGCAAATATTTTTGAATGAGTCGTCATTTTCATGTTCACTCCTTTTGCCTGTTCTTCAAATTAAACTAATTATAAGTTGCTTTTATTCTCCATGTCAATCAGAATTCCTTTCTCTAATTTTAGTCGCTGGAAGGCTCCTTTTTTAAAACCACGGGCATGGATTTAATTTAGCTCGCCGCCTTTCCCTGCAATCTCAACAAAACCCGAAAAAACCGGTAATTCCGGGAGCCGCAAAATAAGATTTCATTTTCAGGAAGATATTTTAGTCTAAATGGAAATCAAATTTCTGGATAAAGCTCAAGGAGTGATTTTATTCTCAGCTAATTAGAGGATTTTTTAATTTAAATTAAAGGTCAAAATTTGTGAGGTAAAAGGCACAGGTTCCATATTTTTTCCAAGAAAGAGCGATTGGACTTGACAGAATTCTTTGTCCTTTCATAACATATCGGCATCGGAACCAAAAAATCTTATCCCTGAAGGAGGTTCTCTAAATGAACCGTAAAGATTTAATTCTTAAAATAATGAAGGAGGCACAAATCACCGCTTCACAGGCCACGAAGGCCCTGAATACGACTCTTGAGGCCATAAAGGCGGCGCTGAAAAGGGGGGAGAGGGTCACTCTTTCTGGTTTTGGTAGTTTTGAAGTCAAAATCCGCAATCCCAGAAAGGGAAGAAATCCCAAAACAGGGGAAGAAGTTGCCATCCCCAGGAAAAAGAGGGTTAAATTCAATCCCAGCAAAAGTCTGAAGGAACTGATTTAAAAATTAAGATTTTTTCTTTAAGCTTAATTCTTCCAGGCTGAGCTCAATTCTTCCCATAGATTTTTCCTCCTTTATCTTCTAAAATAAAACTCCAGAAAGATGGGCAAGGTAAAGGTAGCTCTTCTCTTTGGTGGCCGCTCAGCCGAGCACGAAATCTCGCTCCTTTCAGCTTCAGCCATCTGGCGGCACCTTGATCGGGAAAAGTATGACCTTATTTGCTTCTATTTACCCCGTCAGGGCGGATGGAAACAGGTTGCCTCTCCCCTTCTTCCACCTGAAGAACTGGAAAAGGGAGATTCTTTTTCTTTTCTTCCCTGGGGAGAAACCAGGCAATCATTACCGCTTCAGGCTGATATTTATTTCCCTGTTCTCCATGGCCCCTATGGCGAGGATGGCACCATTCAGGGATGGCTCGAGCTGGCCGGAGTTCCCTATGTTGGTGCCGGCGTTCTGGCTTCAGCGCTGGGTATGGATAAAGTAGCCATGAAGGCTGCCTTTGCGGCCCGGCAGCTTCCCCTGGTACGCTACCTGAGTTTTATTGAAAAAGAATGGGAAAACCAGCAGGAGGAAATAATTCAACAGATAAAAGCAGCCATCCCTTTACCGCTTTTTGTTAAACCAGCCAATCTTGGTTCAAGCGTGGGTATTACCAAAGTAAAAACCTGGGATGAACTGGCAGAGGCTGTAAAAACAGCTTTCCTCTATGATCGTAAGATTCTCATTGAGGAGGGTATTCCGGCCAGAGAGATCGAATGCAGCGTCCTGGGCAATGATGAACCCAGAGCTTCGCTTCCTGGAGAGGTTATTCCCTTCCGGGAATTTTATGATTACCGGGATAAATATCTTGAGGGAAAAACTGGCTTTAAAATTCCGGCTGACCTCAGCCCCGGGCAAATAGCCGAGGTTCAGCGTCTTTCCCTGGAAGCTTATCGGGCCATTGATTGTTCCGGAATGGCCAGGGTTGATCTCTTTCTTGACCGCCGTAACGGCTCTTTCTACGTCAATGAAGTCAATACCATTCCCGGCTTTACGGAAATCAGCATGTATCCGAAATTATGGGAGGTAAGCGGGCTGCCCTTCAACCGACTCCTGGATGAATTGATCAACCTCGGCTTCGAAAGATTTCAGAAGAAAAAAAGGTGTTTAGCTCCAAACCTCTGACAAGAATCCTGGCCATTGATTATGGCGAAAAATGGATTGGTCTGGCGGTAAGCGATCCCCTGCAATTGACCGCTCAGCCGCTCGGAACCCATCTCTTAGGCACGGAAGAGGAAAACCGCCTATTTTTTGCCGACCTGTTAAAAAAATATGAAGTCAGCCTGATTGTCATTGGCTGGCCGCTGAAAATGAATGGCCAGCCTGGAAATCAGGCTAATCTGGTCGAGAAATTTGCTCAATGGCTCAAAAACAACTTTGGCCTGCCGGTGGTGCTCTGGGATGAAAGACTCACGACCAGGCAGGCTCAGGCTTTATTACAGGAGCAAAAAATCAAGGCCATTAAGGGGAAAAAGATTGAACATACCCTGGTGGCCGTTCTTCTGCTGGAAGCCTTCCTGGAGAGGAAAAAACTGGATGAATCAGCTCCTTAAAGCTCTTCGACTGCTGCTAATGCTCGCTCTGCTCTGGCTTCTGCCCTTGACCTACTGGCTAAATCTGGAATTATATCGGAGCCGTCCATCCATAGATCAGCAAAGAACTTTTGAAATAGAGAAAGGACTGGGCCTCCGCCAGATCAGCTCTCGGCTGGCCCGGGAAAAAATCATTAAATACCCTTCCCTTTTTATTTCTCTTTTCTATATATATTACTCACCCCGCCAGCTTAAGGCCGGGGAATATCAAATTGAACCGGGCGAATGCCTCAAATCAATTTTAATCAAAATGATTTCCGGTCGGGTCAAGCTCCACCCGATAACCATTCCCGAAGGTCTGACCGCTCTTGAGGTCGCTTCCCTACTTTCTTTTCTGGGGGAAAATGGCGATTCTTTCGTCGAGGCTTTAAGCAAGACGTGGCTAATTGCTGATTTAGATCCTGAGGCTAAGGACCTCGAAGGCTATCTTTTTCCTGAAACCTACTTTTTCCCCAGAGGCATCACTCCCCTTGAAGCCTATAAGGTCATGACCGATGAATTCAGAAAAAATTTTCCCCCAGCCTGGCAGGCCAGAGCCAGGGAAATTGGTTTTACCTTAAGAGAAATTGTCATCCTGGCCTCTCTCATTGAAAAGGAAACTGGACTCAGTGAAGAAAAACCCCTTGTTGCGGCTGTTTTTCATAACCGATTGAAAAGGGGGATGAAGCTTGACTGCGATCCCACAGTTCTTTATGCTCTGGAAAAAGCTGGCCTAAAGAAAAAGGAACTCCTCGAAAAGGATCTCGAGTTTCCCTCCCCCTATAATACTTATTTGCATCCGGGTTTACCGCCAGGTCCCATCTGCAATCCTGGCCGCGAATCTTTGCAGGCCGCCCTTTTCCCGGCCAGGGTAAATTTTCTTTACTTTGTCTCCAGGGGTGATGGCAGCCATCATTTCAGCTCTAATTACCAGGAACACCTCAGGGCAGTTTCTGCTTACAGAAAAAAGGTCAATCAAAAAAAACGACCAAAAGGCGGTCCTTGACCTGGCGGGTCCAGCTTTTAGGGAAAGAGATTGTTCACGTCTTTTGAGAAAAAATCAACTAAAATTAAGCCATTTAAGTTAATCAAATGGGGTTAAGGATAAATTTGAATTTGGAATGGAACTGGGCGCGTAAGTGTGCAAATGGATTTCAGGTTTCGCCTTAAATCTTTATTTCCTGGAGAGGAAAGATGAAGCTGAGCAAAAAAGGTCAAATCCACAATAGAATTAACAGTATAGATTTAAATATTGTATTTAAAGCGGTCCTTTGCTATAGTTATCTGTTAAATTTAATGAAGGCTTTTGTTAAAAAAATTTACAGGCTTGATAGTTTCACCTGAAAGGGTTGAGAAAAAAGCCTGGCATGAAAATTGCTGAAAATAACAATTTGTAGCCTATTTTTAGGAGGAAAGATGAAAGGCAAATCTTCACTAACCCTCTGGCTGCTTGTTCCGGTCATGGTGGCTCTCTTCGCTCTGTCTCTGGTAGCTCTGCCCTCCCTGCAGCGACAGAAGCCCCAGCAGCCAAAGGGAGCCCCCATTTATATTCCCGATGAGGTTAAAAAAGTCATGCTGGCAGGAATGGCCAGTCGCGAACCTCGTCTGGATATCCCCTTTACCATAACCCATAATCTTTACTTGCCAGCCCGGGAAGGACTCCACAGCATCTTCTTTTTAAAAATTAAAAATGCTGATCTCGGTTATCATCCTGTGAGTCAGGCGCAGCCCGTAAAAAAGGAAGAATCTGGAGCTCAGGAAACCCAGAGTCAGACACCTTCAGGTCCCCAGGTCCAGGCGTCTTTCAATATGTTCCTGATGTTCAATCTTCTTGAAGGCGATAACTACAAAACCGTCAGAGAAGTTTATGTCCCCTGCAATCTTGTTGAGGATGCTTCTACCATCAATCTGGAAGGAGAGGATTATTACACTTTTGGCTATCCCCTGCTCGCCGGTCGTTATCTTCTCAGCGTGGCTCTGACCTCTCTTGATCTGAAGAAAATCGGGGTTCAGTATTATGAATTTACCCTGCCTGACCCCGCCTCTTATCAGCAAGCCCTGGACACAACCCCCATTTTCTTTATTAAGTCCATTGACCGCATTGAAGCTCCTGAAATGAGAACCATGCTCCACAGAGAATATTTTACCTATTCGGTGGTCAAAATAGTGCCCAATATCGAACGGGTCTTTAAGGTAGGCGAAAACCTCGACATTTTCTTCTTCATTTTTGGTGCCCAGCCCACAGCCGAGCAAAAGTACAATATCGAGATTAATTATGAAGTTAAAAAGGGTGACGAGCTGGCCATCCGCTGGGTTCCTCAAACCTACGATAACCCTCTGGTCAGCCAGCCCCTGCCACTGAAACAGACTGTCATCATCAAGCAGGGAGAAGAACAGCGACAGGAAACCAGAGATCTACCCGAAGGTAAATATACTCTTGGCATTCAGATTCAGGACAAAGTCTCGGGTAAGACGCTGACCAAGACCGTGGATTTCGAAGTTAAATAATTCTGCCAGCTCTTGAGGAGCTATTTTTTCTGAATCTCTTCCAGTAGTTTCTTAACCTGCGGCTGATTGGGATTAAGTTTGAGGGAAGCGCTGAAAGCTTCAAGGGCTCGCGTTTTATCGCCGGTTCGGAGAAAGCATTCGCCGAGAGCATTAAGAAGGCGCGTATCGCTATTATAAATTTTATTACCTTCGAGAAGATTCGTTTTGGCTTCTTCATATCGTCCGAGGCCCATAAGAGCGAAGCCTCGCCAGAGGAAATAATCAAATTTCACTTTTTCTTCTGAAGAGAGAGGGGCCAGGATTTCCAGGGCTCGTTCAAAATGTCTGTTCTTAATTAAAAATTGAGCAAAACTCAGCCTGGCTTCGACATAATCAGGCTTGAGCTCAAGGGCTTTTTCATACTGAAAGGCGGCCGGCTGAGGCTGGTTCATTTTTTCGTACTGATGGGCCAGCATAAGATGAAAAATGTGGCGATTGGCCAGAGAAAGCCCTTTGGTTGAAACCATGGGGTGGGGAACAGCCTTTTCAGTAGAAACAATGAAATGACCGCTTTTTTCTTTTAAGACCGCCCCCTGGCCATCAAGTAGCTGGACGCGCAGCTCATAATAATCGGGGGATAATTCAGCCACAGGAAGCGCATGGCTGAAGGCCATGATTCGCTGGCGAGGCTGGCTGGCTAATTTAAGAAGATAAACTTTTTCCGAAGGATTGACCTCCCTTAGACCCTTTATCATTAGCCGCAGCTGGCCTTCACGCCAGATGTCATCTTGCAAATCAACAAGACAGACCATGGCCTGGGCTTCATCCTGGGCAGAGAAAACGTTTTTCGGATCAATCATTAATTTCCTGTCCAGAATTTTGTAGGGAAGGTGAAGCCCGGCCTGATAATTTTCAGTCCGATAGCCCAGATAGGGACCAAATAGCCTGTTAACTTCATCCGAGGCTGGAAGAGAAATCTCCTTTTCCAGCAAACTGAATTCCTTAGCTATCGGATTTTGAAGCAAAACAGTGAGCTTATAACTGCCTTCAATTATGGGAAAAGTGTCTTCAATGGACAGGCCATTGGCCTGAACTTTGGGAGCATCCTGTTTGGAAAAATAGAAAGGAATTTCCTTGGTATATTGAAAAATGATATTTTCCTGGTTTCGCAGGCTGAGGTTAAGCTGAAAAGGACAATAATATTGGTCTTTGGGCTCATAATAATCCACGGAAATACTCTTAGGTACCAGACTGAGATGGACAAAGAAAAGGCCGGTAACCGGATCGGGGATAATTTCCACCAGGGATTCGCTATCAACATAGTTGGTCAAATATTCAGTACTGACAACCCCTTTATAATTAAGGAAATGGGTTGCATAGGAAGGATTAACATCTTTCTTGGGTGATTCCAAAATATTCGCCATAATGATATTGTTGCGCGGCGAAGGGGTATAACCAAAGGAGAACTCACCGGGCACAATGGAAATGGCTATATCAGCCAGGGTGGGAGCAATTTCCTTTATTTTTTCATAAAGCTCCTCATAATTGGTCGGGTCAATATCTCTCTTATCAATGAGCAGGCTGGCCGGGCCATCGGCCACCGGATCATAGAGCTTGTATTCGCCCACGCCGCCTCGCTGATAAAAAAGAAGCACAAAATGAGGTGGCAGTTCCTTCCTGGGGTCGCCATAATAGGACCAGGCCTGGCAGGGAACAATAAAACTTGAAGACTCAAAGCGTTCGATGCTCACCGGTTCACCCAGAATAATGTAGATTCGTCCCATATCTGTGCGCCAGCCTTCCCGGGTAGTACCCCGGCCAAAAAACTTGTTAGCATAATTGAAGCGCCGGATATGCTCTTCCTTATATTCATTTTCAGGCGTGCCGGGCGTTGGATCCCGCTGACGCCAGAAGGCTTCAATAAAAAGGTCTCTGTCCCGATCATTATCCAGCTGGAGAAAAACCTCCTTTTCCTGAGGCAGAATAATATAGGCCACCAGATTGAGCCATTCCTGGTATTTTTGAGGCAATTCTGATTCTTTAAATTTCTTCTGGGCAAAAAGAGAACTGGCCATCAGACAGGCCATAAAAAGAATCATAGTTATTAAAACAGGCTTTCGCCTCATGATAACCTCCGCTTGAAGTGGCTGAATTGAATTAGCTTTTTATTTTTATTTCAAAAATCTTTCGGCACCGGGGAAAGGTGCCATCTTCGCTCAAAACCAGACAATCAAGATAATAATCGCCTGGAGCGAGCTTGAGGGCGAAACGAAAGTCGGCTGTCTTCATTTTTTCCTGATCAGCCTCTTTTAAATTTAAATTTCTTTCCTCCTTGAATCGTTGCACCTTCTCGCCATCAGTGCGGTAAATATAAAATTCAAAAAGAAGCCGGGAAACAAGCTCCTCGCCTTCAGTTAAAAAATGAAAGAATTTCAGGGGCAGTCGAAGGACCGCTTCCCGACTCGCCTCATCAAAGGAAAGATCAAAATCAGCCTTGTTAACCCGGGGCCCTTTATCCGTCAGCCCAATCTGGCCCAGTTTCATTTTTTCCATGGCCCCAAAAAAATCTCCTTCGTAACCCCTTATTTCATAATGATTCATCCCCCGGCGATCAACGAATTCAATCACCAGCTGATAATCATAATAAATCCACCAGAGGATGGAACCGCGAACTTCAGGATCGTTGTGGGTGAAAAACTCCTCGAATTTATCAGGCGGGCCCATATAAATATAAATTCGGCCCCGATCAGTTTTCCAGCCAGGAATACCTTCATTAAAATGCTTATTGGCATAATCAATGCGCCGATAAAATTCATTTTTAAATTCATTCTCTTCTGTTTCCGGGTCAGGGTCCCTCTTAGCCCAGAATTCCTCAATAAACTCGTGGCGGGCCTTTTCATCTCTCAACTGCTGAAAAATTTTGTTTTCTTCGCTGGTCATGATCAACCGGGCATATTCATAGAAGCTCTGGCTTTCCGGGTCCAGCTTGACCCTGGGTGCAGGCACACAGAAAGATAATAGCCAGAAGCAAATAATAATTGCCCCGGGCTTCCACCACCAGACCTTAAACGCTTTCTTTTTTTTAATCAATCTATGTCTCAAATTATATTTCTCTTTTTCCCACAAAGACTGTGACGGTTCACAAAATTTAATATTTTCACTTCTTTCTAAGGTATTCCAGGAAACTCTTTACCTGCCTGGCCCGGTCTGAATCGGCATCGATCTTAAGATAATTTTCGAAGGTTTGAATCGCTTCATTGGTCTTGTTAAGTGTGAGATAAGTCAGGCCCAGCTGATAGATAGCGTCCAGAAAATCCTTTTGCAGTTCGACCGCTCGCTCGTAGAATTTCAGGGCTTCCTCAAATTTTGAGCTGTTATAATAATTTGTGCCTAAATTGTAAAGGACAATGGGGTCTTCAATTTTCTCAAAATCAATTTTACTGTACCATTCCATGGCCTTATCATTCTGGCCCCGGTTAGCGTAGGTATTACCAATAAGAATAATCGCATCCACATTCTGAGGGTCTTTCTCGAGAATCTTAAGATAGGCCGCTTCGGCCTCTTCATACTTCTCTTGATTAAAATAGCAATTGCCAATATTTTTATAAATAATGTAAGCGTCAGGATATTTTTCGAGAATCTGATGATAGATAGCGATGGCCTCGTCATATCTTTTCTGGTCGAAAAGGTCATTACCCTTCTGCAGAAGGTCCTTGAGCTCATCTGTCACCACCAGACCCTCAGCCTTCTTCAGATTGATTTTAATTTCAGGGTTGCGGCCGAACTCTTGCACCTCTACTGAAATCTTCTTGGGCAGATAGCCAAATTTTTCAAAATCTATATTCCAGCCGCCACCCCTGATCCAGGCCGCCGTCCATTTGCCATTTTTATCCGTGGTGACTTCAAAGCCACTCTGGGTGCGCAGGCTGAAGAGCTTGACCCTGACCCCTTCGAGGGGGTTCCCCTGCTCATCAAAGACATAGCCAATAAGTCTTCCCTGGCCCTTGTGTTCCTGAGCCATAAGGCCAGAAAAAAGGAACAAAATGAAGCTTAAACCGAGAAGGACCAGAGCCCTTTTAATCGCGGGAAGCTTCATCTCTACCTCCACTCAAGACTTATGCCTCATATTTATATTATCATGACATCAATAAAAAAAGAACCCCCCTCTTTATGGGAGGGGGGTTCTTTCGCCGCTGACTTAAGGGAAAAGCCTTAGCTTAAAACTCGAAGCGAACGCCCAGGCGCAGGGCTCTCGGATTAAGCACCTCGTTCAGGGAGAAATTATAGACATAAGGAACGAACTTATTTTGAGCCTCATTGGGATAAATATAATAGGTCCCGTAGTATTTCTGGTAGCGGCGGTTCTCAATGGTGCTGTTAAGGACATTGAAGACATCAGCCATGACATAGATGCGGCCATAATCACCGGCCCTGATCATCTTTTCTACCCGCATGGAAATATTATAGAAAGTGGGCAACTTGATTGAACCGAAGGGGCTCATGACGAGATCGGAGCTGCGAGATTTGGGGTTGGGCAGACGATAATCAACCAGGGTGAAATATTCATTGATGATCCAGCCCTCACGAACATTCAGGGTCGCCGAGACATTAATGTCAAAAGGAAGCTGGTAAAGGCCACCCATTTTGAACATCCAGCGGGAGTAGGTATACTGATTGATTTTTCCGGAAGCTGCGCCAATGTAAGCGGCCTGAGGTCGGCCATCATAGGCCCAGACATTGGTGGGGTTCATATAACCCTTCTTTCCATAATGCTGGGCCTGATCCTGAATGGTGAAATTAGCATTGAGCATCCAGCGATTGGAAAGGCGCTTGTTGAGAATGATATCTAAACCGTAATAATCCTGATAATAGTCAGGTCTTTTCTGCTGTTCACTGTAAGGAGTATAGGTTGTTCTCTGTACACTGGCATAATACCATTCGTGATTCTTAGCTTCTTTGGTATCGCCAATTCCAGGAATATTGGCTGGCGGCTTTCCAGCAGAAATCCACATGGATTGATCCTCATAGAGCCTTTTGCCCTGGACATCCCACCAGGGTAGCGTCCAGTTGAATTTATCATAACGACGATAGGTACCAACAAGCTCCACGGCAAAATCAGTGAAAATCTCTCTTTGTAAAGTTATCATTAACTCTGAGGTTCGGGTTGATTGAGCCTCCTTGCGAGTGGTGAAATAGGGCTTCTGAGTCTTGGTAGGATTGGTGTAATCATAACCTCCCCAGTATGTCCCGGCTGCATCTGACCAGTTTCCGATAAAATTACCGGCATCATCAAAGACTCGATAAAGCTGATAGTTAGCAATAGTCGCCCAGTAAAGCTCAGTATAATCTATCTTGCTGTCACCATTTTTGTCCCACCACCAGAAATCCATCCAGCCACTGACTCCACCGGGACGAGCCCAGTCAGCGACGCCGGTGCCCATGAAGTCGCCATAGATAGCTCCGCTCAGCTTAAAAATTGTCTTGCCATTACCAAACATGTCCCAGGTTAAACCTAAGCGCGGGGACCAGGTAATCCACCTGTACTTACCACCTTCAACCGGTTCCACATAAAGACGCGGAATTTCCAGTCCAGGCAGCAATTTGTCAAGAAGATCGGCCGTTTTGGGAGTAACGTTATCCTTCCAGGCGCCGCTTTCTTTATCAACGGCATAGAGCTTGAAAGGATTGATGGATGGGGTTTGCTGATCCCATCTCAGGCCTAAAATGACATTGAACCGGCCAAAGGTGATGGTATCGCTTACATAGGCAGAAAGAGCTCTAACATTCTGGTCAGAATAATAGCCTCGCCAGATTTCAAAACGGTAAAATTTGGGGTCTGTGGGAATATCAGGCAGGCCATCTCCAGTAAAATCAACGGTGGGCGTATTGTAATTGCGATAAACCATGCAGTTTCCAGACCAGACTGATTCTACATACTGGTTTCTGTCACCCCATTCAAAGCCAAATTTAAAATCATGAGCCGCTCCGAGGAGATTGTCGTTGAAGTAATTGGCCAGAAAATTGATCTGGGTCACGGGTCGCTCCACGTAATATCTGGAAGCCTGAGAGCCATAATATCTCTGGGCCGTTACATCCCAGATGGGCATCTTCTTGAACTCAAGATCGGTCATGGGGGTCAGGCTGAAGCCAGCATCGTAGTAATTGTATTTCAGGGAGAGGAAGAGGTTATTGCCGAACATGTGCTCATCCTGAAATTTAACTATCGGGCTGCCAAAATGATAACGACCCTGCTGATAGAGTCCCTCGGGATTCTGAGCTGTAGCCGATCGACCCCATTTCTTTTTGCCGCCTATATGAACGAAAGCTTCGAATCTGTTAGCTGGAATTAACTGGAGATTTATCTTGGCAGCGTAGTTTTCCAGGAGGGTATCATCAGGTGTGCCATAAACTGTGTTCGTCTTAATATCCTGGATCCCATAGGAAGCCCAGAGCCAGGCCTTATCCTTGACGAGGGGCATGCCCATATTGAAGCCGTAATCTTTGTTATTTCGAATCCGGTTAATGCCGACAAGACCGGGCTCCTTTTTCTTCAGTTCAGCCACCTTTTCAGCATTCTCGGCCTGAAACTTCTCATCAACCATGTAGAAGCGGCCCCCCAGGCTGACCCGATTGCCGCCTCGGCGGGTAACCATATTCAGGGCAATGCCACCAGTCTGCACGGTGACATCGGCACCACCAACCGTAATCTGCATTTCCTCGAAGGCATCGAAATCATAATAACTCGGCGAGGCGCCGATAGCGGCAGGGTCAGTAATGACGATGCCGTCCATGGCCCAGACATTGTTGTTATAAGTAGCTGCTCCTCGAGCTACATAACTGGACTGCTGGCCAGATTCAGAGCCCCCGACATTTTCTCGGTCCACTATGATCGAAGGCGCCATCTGAAGGATAACCCAGGGGTCGCGGGCAGTAGGCAGGGACTGGAGAACTTCCTGGGTCACATTTGTGCCCACAGCTGTCTTTTTCGTATCCACCATGGGCGTTACGGCTGTGACCGTAATTTGTTCCTCAAGAACTCCCTGCTCCATAACCAGGGTTAAATTGGTATTTGTTCCCACATTGACAATTATTCCCGTTTCAATTTTGGTCTTAAAGCCTGTTAGTTCCAGCTTAATCGTGTAATCTTTGGCGGGTGAAAGGGAGAGAAAACGGAAAGTACCCTCGCTCGAAGTAATTGTCGTCATGGGTGCGGTTAGTGAACCGGTCAGAGTCACAGACACTCCAGGAAGAGGATTTCCTTCCTGGTCAACGACCCGGCCAAAGATGTTGCCAGTTCTGACCTGGCCCATCAAAGGCAGGGCTAAGAGGACAGCCATAAAGAAAATCATGCTTTTTTTCTTCATTTTACCTCCCTTTTAATTTAAAAGTGATTTTTTAAGCCTCGCCCCTTGATTGATTTCCCTTTATCCTCTCAGGTCATTCTCACCTCCCGATTTTATAATTGCAATTTTTGTGCCAATTATTATTTTTAATATTTTCTCTGATAATATGGAGAAAATGATTCTCTGTCCTCTTAGCTGAAATTCAAATATTTGAATTAATTCAATTTTCCGAATTCAATAATTTGAATTCCACTCAAATATATTCGTTTTTTTATATCTCTTTGCCCGATTAAATCTTTTCAGGCATCGAGAAAACTCTTCATCATCTCCCCTGTTCCTGAAATTTAATTTTATGAAAAAAATAAGGCGGTCTTGAAAATACACCTTCAATTCAATAAACTTAGCCTTTAAAAGTCATGAAATTTATAGCTGATTTACATATTCATTCTAAGTTTTCCCGGGCGACCTCCAGGGATATGACCTTTGACAATCTGGCCTACTGGGCCAAGGCTAAGGGAATTTCTCTGGTGGCCTCAGGGGACTTCACCCACCCCGAATGGTTTTTCCTGACCAGACAAAAGCTTGAGCCTTCTGGTAATGGTTTTTTCCGGCTGAAGACAATTAATCCTCCGGCCAATGGCTTTTTAAAAAATCTCTCTCTTTCTCGCGACGATGTCCACTTCATCCTCTCAACTGAAGTTAGCCTGGTTTATTCGAAAAAGGGCAAGGTTAGAAAAATCCACCTCCTGCTCCTGGTGCCTGACCTGGAATCAGCCGAAAAGATAAATCAACGTCTTTCTGGTCTGGGCAATCTCCGGGCTGATGGCCGTCCTGTTTTAGGTCTTGATGCCAGAATTTTCCTGAAAATGATAGCTGATATCTGTCCGCGGTCAATCGTTATCCCGGCTCATATCTGGACACCCTGGTTTTCCCTATTCGGGGCCAACTCCGGCTTTGATTCCATTGAGGAATGCTTCGAAGAGATGACCCCCTTTATCTTTGCCCTGGAGACAGGCCTTTCCTCTGATCCTCCCATGAACTGGCGCCTTTCAGCCCTGGATCGATATGCCCTTGTTTCTAACTCTGACGCCCATTCTCCTTCCCGCCTTGGCCGGGAAGCCAATGCTTTCGAGACTGAGTTCAGTTATAACGGTCTTCTGGCCGCCCTCAAGAGCCGGGATCCTCAGCGCTTCCTCTACACCATTGAATTCTTCCCCGAAGAAGGTAAATATCACTATGATGGCCATCGTAAATGTAACGTTGTTTTCTCACCCCGGGAATCAAGAAAAGCCAATAATCTCTGCCCTCGCTGTGGCAAGAAATTAACCATCGGAGTGCTCCACCGCGTAGAGGAGCTCGCTGATCGGGAGCCCCATGAGGTTCCTCCGGGTAAAATTCCTTTCAAAAATCTAATTCCCCTGAACGAAATTATCGCTGAAGCTCTGGGGAAAACAGCAGAATGCCAAAGTGTCTGGGAAATTTATTTTCGCTTTATTCATGAATTCGGAAACGAGCATCGGATTCTGACAGAGGTGCCCATTGAAGAGCTGGCCAGGATCCAGCCAGAAAAGATAAGTCTGGGCATCGACCGGATGAGAAAAGGTCTGGTCCATATTGAACCTGGACATGATGGTTATTATGGCCGGATCAGCCTTTTTTCTGGAGATGAAAGTCAGGAAACGACTGAAGGCCAGCTCAGTCTTTTTTAGCCGCTAGCTTTCTCTTTTCTAAATTTTATAGAATATGCCTACAGTCTCTACAGAAATTTTTTTCCCTAGAAAATCCACCAGCCATGAAGCCGATAAATCACCTCGCTGCTGGTGATACGTCCGGCCCGCCTTGACAAGCCATAGCCTGGAATTTATTATTAATTTAAAGAGAGGAAAGATGGAAATTGAAGTTAGAATCAAAGGGCTGGTTTTAGACCCTATCTCCAAGATGCCCATTGTTGTTCTGGAAGATCCCATAAGTGAGCGTATCCTGCCTATCTGGATTGGTGTTTTTGAGGCTAATGCGATAGCTCTCTCCTTAGAAAACATCCCCACCCCCAGGCCTATGACCCACGATCTGATGAAAAGTATTCTTGACCACCTGGATGTTCTGGTGGAGAAAATCGTGGTTAACGATGTTCGCAACAATACTTTTTACGCTCTCATTTATTGCCGCCAGGGCGATCAAAGTTACGTCATCGATTCCCGGCCTTCCGATGCTATTGCCCTTGCTCTCCGGACTAAAGCCCCGATTTTTGTGGAAGAGGAGGTCATTAAAAGGGCCCAGAGCCTGAAGCTCGATGAGAACCTGGAAACTTCCGAAAAACTGAGGGAATGGCTTGAGAGTCTCAAGCCCGAGGATTTTGGTAAATATAAGATGTAAATCAGGTCCGGATACGGGCAATCAAAAAAAGCGCCAGTGAACCAAAAAGAAGGTTAGGTGCCCAGACAGCCAAAAAAGGTGAAAGGATATAAACATAACCCAGATTTTTCATGAATCCTATGAGGCTCCAGTAAAGCAAGGCTAGGATAAGACTCAACCCGACTCCGACCAGCACCCCCCGACGGCCCATCATAAAAGCGAAGGGAATACCTATAAGCACCATGACCAGACTCACCAGAGGGAAGGCCACTTTGCCCTGAAGATCAACCTTCAGCCGGCGGGCGTCAAAGCCCATCTTCTCTATTTCCTGAATATATTTTCTGAGTTCACGCCAGTTCATCCAGGCAGGTTCTTTCCATTCCCGGGTAAAATAATCTGCCTTCTCCCTGGTCTGAAGTCTTAGTTCTTTAAAAATAGAAAAGCTTGATTGGCCCTCACCTTTAAACTGGCGCTCCCAGCCATTGAGAAGAATCAGCTCCTCATTAACCAGGCTGGCTTTTTCAGCCCGAAAGAGTTCCAGAAGCTGCCAGCTTTCCGTATCTAAACGGAAAAGGTGGAGTTTATAAAAAACTGTGGCGATGGGGTCAAAGTAAGTGAAATGATAGATGGTGCGGCCATCCTGCCCCATAACCCAGCGACGGTCCAGAAAAGAAAAGGTGCGTGGGGGAACATCATTGATTTTATTCCAGATTTCCTCAGCTCGCCGGCTGGCATAGGGGGAAAGATATTCCTGAAGATAAAAAGAAAAGGCGCAGACCACAATAGCCAGAAGAAGGAGAGGAGCCATTAAACGATAGAGACTAATCCCGCTGGCTTTAACTGCAGTCGTTTCATTTTTTTTCTCCAGCAGGCCCAGTGAAAGAAGCGTGGTGGTTAAACTGGCCAGAGGTAGAATATACATCAGGAATTCGGGCAAGCGATAGCCAGTATACTGTAAGAGCAGGGTGAGGGGCTTATTATGCTCATAAAGGTTATCCAGACGCTCAAAAATAGTGATAATCACAAAAATAAAAAGCAAGGCCAGAAAGACTAGGGAAAAAATAAAGAGGAATTGGCGGATCAGATACCGGTCGAGAATGGAGGGGAAAAGAAAAGGGCGTCTTTTTAGCTGATTGATAGCCTGAGATGACCTTCTTCTGGCTCGATGGATTCTGGCCAGCTTCAATCTGCCTCTTAACCAGGCGAAAAGACGCCAGGATTTAAAACTTAATTTTTCCTCCTTAGATTCCTGGATAAAAAGATAGAAACTAAGAGCAAGAAGAATCAGATTGGGCCCCCACAGGCCTAACCAGGCAGGCAAGCGTCCCTCAACAGCTGCTTTCTCTCCGCCTGTAATCAAAATATAATAAATCAAAATAATGACCAGACTGAGGGTAAAGCCACTGGTGCGTCCTCCCCTTTGAGTCGAGATTCCCAGGGGAAGAGCAAGGAAAGCGAAAAGAAAGCAAACAAAAGGAAGGGAGAATCTCTTATGGATTTCCACCTGATGGGATCTCCAGTCCCTGACTCTTCTGTCATCTTCAAAGCTTAAACCTGAAGCTGGACCTGACCCGGAGGCTTGATTTTCTGAGCCAGAGGCCCTGATTTCATTTTTTATTTTTCGCTCATCCCGGAATAATTCCAGAATATCCTTCTCGCGAACTCGCTTTTTCCGGCTGAACTCAGGGAAAAGAGAGGTCACATCAATTTCTTCTTCATGTCGTTCAAAGGAAGCTACCCGGTGCATTTGAGGCTGCTCGAGCGGAATGAGATGAATTTCGCCCTTCGCAAGCTCCAAGTTAGCCTTTTTAACTTCAGGGAAAACATTCATCTTCCCCTGCCTGGCCAGAATCAGTTTTAACTGATCATTTTCAACCTGAAAGACAAAAACCTTTGACCAGAGATTGTTCTCGTCAATGTTTTCGATAAAAAGCATGGTTTCCGGAATAGATTCATTAAATTCGCGTGGCGTGATTTGAAATTGAATGCGCGAAACAACGGCTTCGGTCAGCAATCTTACCCAGCGGTCATTAAAGCGAGGGGCCAGAAAAAGGGTAAAGGCTGAAGTTATAAGCCAGCAGATAAAGGCGAAGATAAAGAATGGCCGGGCCAGCCTTTTCAGGCTGATGCCCAGGGTTTTCATGGCCAGAATTTCCCAGTCCGAAGAGAGGCGAGTCATGGCGGCCAGGGCACCGGTGGCCGAAGCCATGGGAATGGTAAAGGCTAAAATTGCCGGAAAAAGGTCCAGAAGAAGCTCGCCAGCAATTCTTAGTTCGACCCTTCTCGAAATAAGGAGCTCGGCAAAAAGAAAGAGCTGGTTCATGAGAAGAACAAAAGAATAGGCCAGAAGAGCTACAAAAAAAGGAGATAAAATTTCCTTAAGAAGATAAAAATCAAATCTTTTGAGCATCAGTTTCTTTGATGCTTATACCACAGGCTGAGAATAAAAAAAAGAAGCCCTAGCTTCGAGCCAGGGCTTCTTTCAAGATCTGATTTTAATCAGTACATGTCAGAGGAAGGGCTGGGATATTTTGGTTGTTTCTCCTCTTCGGGGATTTCTGAGACCAGACCCTCCGTGGTCAACATGAGGCCGGCAATGCTGGCCGCGTTCTGGAGGGCAATGCGAACCACCTTGGTCGGGTCAATAATGCCGGCTTTAATCATATCTTCAAACTTCTCAGTGAGAGCATTGAAACCCCAATCAGGTTTCATTTCTTTGACTTTCTCGACGACAATTGAGCCTTCCCAGCCGGCATTATTGGCGATCTGTCTCATGGGCTCTTCGAGGGCGCGGCGGACAATATCCACACCAATTTGCATATCCCCATCGAGCTTGAGGTTTTCGAGGACCTTCTGGCAACGAAGCAGCGCCACTCCACCACCGGGAACGATGCCTTCCTCCACAGCCGCCTTGGTCGCATGCATGGCATCTTCCACTCGGGCTTTTTTCTCTTTAAGTTCGGTTTCAGTAGCTGCTCCGACCTTAATCAGGGCCACACCGCCGACCAGTTTGGCCAGCCTTTCCTGAAGCTTTTCGCGGTCATAATCAGAGGTCGTCTCTTCAATCTGCGTTCTGATCTGCTTGATTCTTGCCTGAATATCAGAGGTTTTGCCCTTGCCACCAACAATTGTCGTATTATCCTTGTCCACCACAACCTTCTCCGCCTCACCCAGCCAGTCAAGGGTCACATTCTCCAGCTTGACACCAATATCCTCAGTAATGACTTTACCACCGGTCAGGATGGCGATATCCTCGAGCATTGCTTTCCGGCGATCACCGAAACCAGGCGCTTTCACGGCGCAGCTCATCAGGGTACCCTTGAGTTTGTTCACCACCAGAGTAGCCAGGGCTTCACCTTCAACTTCCTCAGCAATCACCAGAAGTGGCCGGCCTAGTTTGGCCACATTTTCAAGCAATGGCAGCAGCTCCCGCAGATTGCTGATCTTCTTTTCATGGAGAAGGATAAGAGGATTTTCCAGGACACACTCCATCCTTTCCGGATCAGTTATGAAATAGGGGGAAAGATAACCGCGGTCAAACTGCATCCCTTCCACAATCTCCAGCGTGGTTTCCAGACTTTTGGCTTCTTCAACAGTAATGACACCATCCTTGCCCACCTTCTCCATGGCCTCAGCAATAATTTTGCCAATGGACTCGTCATTGTTGGCAGAAATTGCCCCAACCTGAGCAATCATCTCGCCAGAAACTTCCCGGCTCATCCTCTTGAGCTCCTTAACCACCTCTTCGACAGCCCGATCAATCCCCTTCTTAATAAGCATGGGGTTAGCCCCGGCAGTCACATGCTTCAGGCCTTCGGCATAGATAACTTGAGCCAGGACAGTGGCGGTTGTCGTGCCATCACCAGCAACATCAGAAGTCTTGGAGGCTACCTCTTTGACCAGCTGAGCTCCCATATTCTCCAGGGGATCCTTGAGCTCAACTTCCTTGGCTACGGTCACGCCATCCTTGGTGCTGGAGGGCGAACCGAATTTTTTCTCCAGAATAACGTTTTTGCCCCGAGGGCCAAGAGTGGCTTTAACCAGGTTACTGAGGGTGTTAACTCCTCTTAAAAGAGCCTGTCTGGCATCATCACCTAAGATAATTTGTTTGGCCATGCTCACACCTCCTTTTCATGAAATTATTCTATTTTGGCCAGGATTTCTTCCTCCCGGACGATAACATGCTCCACACCTTCAATGTTGATTTCAGTGCCACTGTACTTGCCAATCAGAACCTTATCGCCCACCTTGACCTTGAGAGGAATAATCTTGCCATCCTCTGCCAGCCGCCCCTCACCGATGGCAATGACCTCGGCTTCCTGGGGCTTTTCCTTGGCTGTGTCAGGGATGATAATACCTCCCTTTTTAACCTCCTTCTCCTCAATTCTTCTGAGGAGAACCCGGTCATACAGAGGAACTACCTTCATGCTGACCTCCTTTCTTGAATTTAGCAGTTTAAGTTTGAGAGTGCTAATTTTAATCAAAATAGCGATTTTTGTCAAGGGAAAGCCGCTATTTTCGGGCTATTTTTTCAGGATTTTCAGGGATTTGGCCCGGCTGTGGAGGGTATTGCGGTGGATCCCGAGAGCTTTAGCTACCAGGGTTTTATTGCCCTTATATTTTTTCAGGGCCATTTCAAGATAGATCTTCTCGAATTCCCTGAGAGCCTCTTTATACCTCACCTCTTTTTCAATCATCTCTTTAATGACAGCTTCGAGCTTCTGATGGATGGTCATCGTCGTCAGACTTTTCTTATCTGGCGTCCTCCCCTGATCTGGCGATAGGCTTCCTGGAATTCAGTCTTGAGTTCCCGGGGGACAAGCTGAATGAGAAGCCGGCTGACACTCAGACAAGGGTAAGCCAGCTGGGATTGAATTAAATCCTTTTCTTTAACCGGAAATAACAGCAGGGCCAGAACAAAAACGGAAGCTATCAGCACACCTTTAACGAAACCAAAAAGGCCACCCAGAATAATGTCCAGGACGCGCAGAGGTCCTTTTATCAGCTTGAAAATAAGATAGCTCAGAAGCCAGCCTATCAGGAGGAAGCCGGCAAAAATCAGGAGAAAGGACAGAAAGCGAGCCCAGGTTTCATTGGCCAGGGCAGGACGAAGCGAAGGCGCAAGCCTGGAGAAATATCGGGCCGCCACGATAAAGCCAGCGAGAACAAAGAGAATAAAGATTAACTGTCTCATCAATCCTTTAATAAAGCCACTGATGACAGCCACCACCAGAATGATTAAAATGACCCAATCAATCCAGACGAGTCCCATGATTATACCCCTTTTATCCTCTGGCGAAGAGCTATGACCATGGAATAATCTCCGTTTCGGACACAGCCAAAAGAAACATGAGGCTTGATCCGGCCATGAAAATCCGAGCCAGCTGTCGGCACCAGATCCAGCTGCCGGGCTATCTCAAGATAATGGGCCGTCATTTTTTCATCATGATAGGTGGAAAAGACCTCAAGCCCGATAAGACCATATTCCTTAAGCTTTTTTAAATCATTCAAGGTGGCCATCTCAAAATCTGCGCCTGGATGAGCTAAAACAGGCGCGGCTCCAAATTCCTTCGCCTGGCTGAGAACTTCCAGAATGGAAACAATTCTCTTGGGCACATAGGCTGGCTTTCCAGGCCGAAAATAATCCTCATAAAATATATACGGCGCAAACTTAATATTTTCAGCTTCAAAATATTTAGTCAGTCGAGGGTCCCGGCGGGCTGAATCTTTTTCCAGTAATCTGCTGGCAATAACCACCCCCAGAGGAGGGCTGGAAGTGCCTTTCCTGATGGCATCTTCCCAGCTGATATCAAAGCCAAGCTGACGGAGCTTTTCTATCCTCTCCCTGGCTTCAATTATTCTCGCCTCATGAACCCGGCGGATAAAATCAAGGAGCCGCGGATGATTAAAGTCAGCGAAAGGCAGAAGAAGATGAAATTCCCGCTCTTCATAAAGGGTTGTCAGCTCCACGCTCGGAATAACTTCCACCTCTTTTCCCCTGGCCAATTCCAGAGCTTCAGGATAAGCTCCGACTGAATCATGGTCGGCAATAGAGATAGCCCTGAGTTTCATCTTCTCAGCCAGAGAAATAATTTCTTCAGGAGTGAGATCGCCGTCGCTACTGAATCTGGAATGAATATGAAGATCGACCTGGGCTGACATTATAATTCTTTCTTTTCTGTCAGAAGATAATATATTTCAAGATATCGCCTGGAAGTTTGTTCAATGATATCAGGCGGTAAGGGCGGCGGTGGCGAATTCTTATCCCAGCCTGAACTTTCGAGATAATCCCGGACAAACTGTTTGTCCAGACTGGGAGGCGATTGGCCGGCCGAGTAGCTGGCCAGGGGCCAGAAGCGAGAAGAATCGGGCGTAAAAATTTCGTCCACCAGAATCAGTTCATTGTCCGCCAGGCCAAACTCGAACTTGGTATCGGCAATAATTATCCCTTTAGAAAGAGCATAAAGCGAAGCTTTCTGATAAAGTCTAAGACTTATTTCCTTCATTTTTCTGGCCAGTGTTTTGCCCACTATTTTTTCCATCTCCCGGAAAGATATATTAACGTCATGCCCTGTTTCTTCTTTGGTTGCGGGCGTAAAAATAGGTGCGGACAAACGGTCAGCCTCTTTCAGCCCGGCCTTTAATTTTATTCCACCTACCTTTCCTGTTTGTCTGTATTCTTTCCAGGCGGAGCCGGCCAGATAGCCTCTAACCACGCATTCAACAGGCAGAACTCTGGTCTTTTTCACCAGCATCGACCTTTTTTCGAGCATTGTCCGGTACTTAGGCAAAGGATCAGGAAAGGATTCAACCTCTGTACTGATAAGATGATTGGGCACAATGTAAGCCAGCTGTTCAAACCAGAACCGGGAAAGCTGCGTCAGGACTTTGCCTTTATAGGGAATGAGGGAGGGCAGAACAAAATCAAAGGCTGAAATGCGATCAGTGGCGACAATCAGCAGCTTATCGCCCAGATCAAAAATATCCCTGACCTTGCCTCTTTTAAAAAGAGGAACACCTTCGAGATTAATTTCACCCACAGGAATTTCCATAGTAGCCATTAAGATAGAACAAAAAAATCAAAAAAGCAAACAGAGGCCAGCTCATCTTAGAAAGGGCGATTTTCTTCAAGCTTCTATTTTTTTTCGGCTTAATTTTTATGCCTGAATCAACCTTTCTTCAGACTTAAAATGAGATTCCATCAAGACTCAGCCGGGTGCAAAAAAAGCAGCTGGCACCGGAAGTCCTGACCATAAAAAGTAAGGTTAAGTAAAGAGGCCACCAGGCGCTCAAAAGGTCAGGAGAGAATAAATTGCCTTCCTGTCCTGAAGTAAACCTTCAGCCGCCTCAGAATTCTATCTGGCCTTATGGCCAACAAAAAAGTAGATATCAGCTTCAAAAATCCACCATTTTCTTCGAAAGAGGGAAAGGCACCTTCAAGAAAAATGATCTGACCTTAAGGCCGGAAAAAATTATTCCCTGTTCTCAGAAATTATTCCCTGATCTCTGGCGGGATCCAATTTTCCCAGGCTTGATGGCGCCTCCCGTCAGAAATACTGGCTTGAAGCTTATAAGCTATCGGTGGTTAAGAGGCCAATGAAATTGAAGAGCCGCGCCTTGGTTACGGCGTCACGCCGGAAGGAAAGAAAATCGGGATGACAATGGGGACAGATAGTTATCTCTTCAATTCTTTCCTTTCTAATCCCCCGGGTCAGAAGTTGATTCCGGTTGGCAAGTCTTAAATCCAGGAAAAAACGACCGGGATGAAGTGGATGCGGAGAGAAAAGTTTTTCATCCCGGGGAAAACCAGACTGGCTGAAGATGTCTCTGACCTCAGGGCCAACTTCATAGCAATCCCGGGAGATACAGGGGCCAAAGGCTACAGACAGATTTTCTGGTCTGGATCCAAAAGAATTTACAAGAAAATCAATTAACTTCTCAAGGAGCCGGGAAGATGTGCCCCGCCAGCCACAATGGGCCGAGGCAATTATGCGGTTGGCCGGATCAAATATAAGCACCGGCAGACAATCGGCCGTTTTAATCAGAAGAAGCAGGCCCTGTTTCGAAGTGACCAGGGCATCGCCTTCGAGAACGGCTGCCGGTTTCTCCTCAAGATAATGAATACGGCTCGAATGAGCCTGATGGAGAAAAACAGGTTCTAAATTCTGCGACTGACACAATTCTCTTAACTCTTTTTCCTGAAAATGTTTTGTCCCAAAACCATGAACGATAAAGGGAAATTGGTCAAGGAGGGAAGCTTTCAGGACGAAGGGCCAATCAACTCTGAACATCGTTATCAATTCTTACCAGATTAAACGCCATCTCTGCCTTTGATCCAGGCGATGCAAACCGCAGGCTAAGGCAGAGGAAACGGCTTCTTCATATTCTTCACTGGTGATGTATCTATCCAGAACAGAACCCCGCCTGACCTCGCCGCAGGGCCTGTATTGATCCATGATATTGACGTAGGTATCTTTTGAAATTTCCTCGGCCAGAAAACGCATCACCTCGGCTGTTCCCGCCAGTCCGGCTGGAAGCACCAGATGCCGAACGAGAAGACCCCTTTTAGCCACCCCTTTTTCATCAAGGATTAAATCTCCCACCTGGCGGTGCATTTCGCGCAGGGCCTCTTTAGCCACCTGGGGATAGTCAGGAGCCTGAGCCAGGGCCCGGGCAACTTCGGGATTAATGAATTTAAAATCTGGCATATAAATATCAATTATACCTTCAAGAAGCTTCAGGGTTTCGACTGAATCATAACCGCTGGTATTATAAACCAGCGGTATTTTAAGCCCCATGTCTATGGCCAGGGGCAAAGCCTTAAGAATCTGCGGGACAAAATGGGTAGGCGTAACAAAGTTGATATTGAGGCAGCCTAAAGCCTGCAATTCAACCATCATTCGCGCCAGCCGCTCAAAGGAAACCGGCCTTCCTTCCCCGAGATGACTTATTTCATAATTCTGGCAAAAGATGCAGCCAAGATTACAATGGGTGAAGAAAATGGTGCCCGAACCACTTCGCCCAACAAGGGGTCTTTCTTCGCCAAAATGAGGTGCATAGGAGCTTACCTCAGGCAGAAGGCCACCACGGCAAAAACCCTTTTCTCCTTGGAGACGGTTAACCCGGCACTTCCGGGGGCAGACCGTGCAGGCTTCAAGTAGCTGCCAGGCTTTTTCAATTCGCTCCTCCAGGATTTTTTCCCGGTAGGCTTTAAGATAAAGAGCTTCCCACATTACCACCAGAATTTTATGATATCGAGACTTTCCCTGGTCGTCAAAAGAAAGGTCTGATTTTATCACCTCAACCCGACTCAAAAAACTCAGGCTCAAAAAAACCACCCATAAGCCCAGGGGAAGTGAGCTTTGACTTGATCAGATTAAAAGAATATAAATAAGCATAATTAATAGCTCTGAAAACAGAGTGCGAATTTAAAAGAAATTGAGCGGTCAAGTCAGGGTCAATGAAAAAGGATGAATTAGATTTGATAAAAAATAAAAGGATGCTGAATATGATAAATAAAATTTCCATCATCTCTTCAACAAATCTCTTTTTTACCTTTATTTGTCTTCTCCTTTTTTCTGGGGTCCTCTTTTCTTTTCTTCAGGCCCAGGAAAGGCCAAGAATAAGGGATTTTGGTCTGACCATCGGCGTTTTGCCACCCGGGCCAAATAATGCCATAACTGATGTCCCCGGGGTGAAGGTAGGTCAGGTAACCCTGATTGAAGGTGAGAGCATCCGGACAGGGGTGACCGCTATTCTTCCCCACGATGGAAACATTTATCAGGAAAAGGTTCCGGCTGGTGTGGCCATTGGCAATGCCTTTGGCAAACTGATGGGTTCCACTCAAATAGAAGAACTTGGCACCCTGGAAACACCTGTAGTTTTGACCAATACTCTTTCAGTGCCGGTGGCGGCTGAGGCTATCATCGATTACATTCTAAATCTTCCCGGAAATGAAAATGTTTTTTCCGTTAACCCCGTGGTCGGGGAAACCAATGATGGCTTCCTGAACGATATTCGGCGTCGCTTCATCACCAAAGAACATGTGCTTGAAGCTATTCGCCGCGCTTCTTCCGGACCCGTGGAAGAAGGCTGTGTAGGTGCTGGCACCGGCACCATCTGTTTTGGCTTCAAAGGAGGAATCGGTACTGCCTCCCGCCGTTTGCCCGAGTCTCGAGGTGGCTATACCGTAGGAGTTCTTGTCCAGACCAATTTTGGGGGAATTCTTCAAATAAAAGGCCTCCCTGTGGGCTCTCTGCTCCGCTCCCCGGCTGAAGAAACCGGCTCTTTTCTGAGCGAAGAAGGTTCCTGCATGATTATTGTCGCCACTGATGCTCCCCTCGATAGTCGTAATCTCAAGCGTCTGGCCAAAAGGGCCCTTCTGGGCATCGCCCGGACAGGAGGTTACTTCTCCAATGGCAGCGGCGACTACGCCCTGGCCTTCTCTGTTGCGCCTGAAGTCAGGCTCAAAGCCAGAAGCAAAGACAACCTTCAAACCCAGACCGTTCTGCGCAATGAAGCCATGTCGCCTCTTTTTCTGGCCGCAGCTGAAGCCTCAGAAGAAGCCATTCTTAATTCTCTCTTTAAAGCCCGAACCATGACTGGCTTCAAAGGTAGAAAGGTGGAAGCCCTGCCCCTTGATAAACTCAAGGAATTAATGATTAAAGTTCTCGAAGAAATGAGAGAGGGAAAAGGAGAAATAAAATGAGCCCGAAAGCCAAAAAGAAAATCCGGCGGACGATTGGCATTATTGGAGGTATGGGACCTGAGGCTACTGCCTATTTTTACTGGCTGATAATCAAAAAAACTAAAGCCCGTAAAGACCAGGAACATATTCATGTCATCATTGATAGCTATCCTCAAATTCCGCCGCGTACAGTTGCCATTCTGGGTAAAGGGCCAAGTCCTCTGCCATATCTCATTGAATCGGCCCGCCGGCTGGAAGGGGCTGGGGCAGAAATCCTGGTTATGCCCTGCATTACAGCCCATTATTATTATGATAAACTTAAAGCCAGAACCAGCTTGCCTGTGGTCAATCTGCTTCAGGTGACAGTGGAGGAAATTCGCCGCACCCTGCCTGAAGCCAGAAAGATTGGCCTTATTGGCAGTACCGGCACCATTAAATCGCGTCTCTTCCATAATTATCTCGAAAAAGCTCATCTCGAACCTCTTTCGCCCACTCCTTCAGAGCAAAAAAGGGTGATGCAGGCCATTTTCGGCCCGGAAGGAATTAAGGCAGGAATAACCACCGGCAGGCCGCGGGAGAGCATCATTGATATTGCCCATCAGCTTATCAGCCGGGGGGCTGAAGCTATCATTGCTGCCTGCACTGAAGTCCCCCTGGTTCTGAAAGAAAATGATTTATCCGTACCCCTTTTTGATCCCATGGAAATAGGAGCCAGAGTCTGTATCACCCTGGCTGGCTATGAGGTTAGAAAAATTTAAAAGTTGACACTGGCCTGATCTTTAGCTATAAATAGGCACTGAACAAGAGAGGAGGTGAATAAGTTTGGCCTTTGTGATTGTGGAAGAAGGCGAATCCCTGGAAAGCGCTCTCAAAAGATTTAAAAGAAAAGTGCAGCAGGAAGCGATTATTAAAGAGATAAAAAAACACTCGGTTTACTTCAAGCCAGGCGAAAGAAGGCGAATGAAGGAGGCTCAGGCTCGCAAGCGCATGAGGCGCCGCCTCAAAAGAGAGCGCGAAATGGAATATTGATTCTGTCCAGATTCACCTCTCCTGCCTGAAAAAAGAAAGAAGCAGGCATGTCCTTTTCCAAGCCTGAATGGTTTAAAATTCGTTTGCCCGCTTCCCCACAATACTCGGCGGTAGCTTCCCATCTTAGGCGCTATCAATTATATACCATCTGCCTTGAGGCTCGCTGCCCCAATCGTTCCGCCTGCTGGAGTGAAGGAACGGCCACCTTTCTGATTCTGGGCAATCGCTGCACTCGCCACTGTGCTTTCTGTGCCGTCGCCAGGGGCAGGCCCCTGAGGCCAGATCCTGATGAACCCAGGAAAATAGCCGAAGTAATCACTTTACTGGGAATTCGTTATGCTGTCATTACTTCCGTCACCCGGGATGATTTACCTGATGGCGGAGCCTCAGTTTTTGCCGCCACTGTGGAGGCTATCCGCCGGCTCTGCCCGTCAACCCTCATTGAACTTCTCATTCCCGACTTTCAGGGTTCAGAGGAGGCACTGCAGCTTGTCTTCGCTTCCAGACCGGATGTAATTGGCCATAACCTCGAAACCCCTGTCTCTATTTATCCTCTTATTAACCGGAAGGAAGAAAATTATTTTCGCTCACTTCGGATTATCAAAAGAGCCAAGGAATCTGGTTTCATCACCAAATCAGGCCTGATGGTGGGCCTGGGTGAATCCAGGCAGGACCTTCGCCAGGCAATGAAAGACCTCATTGAGGCTGGCTGCGATTTACTGACTATCGGTCAATATTTGCAGCCGACCAGAGCCAGCCGGCCTGTCGTCCGATTTTATTCGCCCCAAGAATTTACTGACCTCGAAAGGGAGGCCCTTGAGTTCGGTTTCAAGGCGGTAGCTTCAGGGCCTCTCGTCCGAAGTTCCTATTTAGCCCGCCAACTTTATTCCAGGGCATTTTAATGCGTTATTTTATTTTTGGCGATGTCCACGGCAATCTGGAAGCTCTCCAGGCTGTTCTGGAGCTGGCCAGAAGCGAACGCGTAGACCATTATCTTTTTCTGGGAGACCTTGTTGGCTATGGAGCTTCGCCCGATGAGGTGATTGAAACTATTGCCCGGATTCATCCCCTGAGCCTGGTTAGAGGGAACCATGATAAGGCTGTGGCTGGCCTGGAATCTACCGATATGTTTAATCCTGTGGCTGCCGCGGCCATTGAGTGGACAAGAGGCCATCTGCGGCCTGAATCGAAAGAATTCCTGGCCGGATTAAAAAAGGGGCCGCTCAAAGTTGGTCGAAGCCTGACCATTTGTCATGGCGCACCCTTCGATGAAGATTATTATATTTTCGGTGAATTTGATGCCGCCGAGGCCTTTGGCCATTTAAAAACAGCCATCGGCTTTTTTGGCCACACCCATTTCCCGGTAGTCTATACTTTAAGAAAAGATTTGGTTGAAGGTCAGCTGCTTGTGGGCACTGTGGAAATTCATCTTGAGCCTGAAGCCCGTTATCTTATTAATCCAGGTTCGGTTGGTCAGCCCCGGGATCGCAATCCTTTAGCTTCCTGTGCCATCTTTGATAGCGAAAAAAGAATCCTCCGGCTTTATCGCCTCAAATATGATATCAGGGGCGCCCAGCGAAAAATTCTGGCCGCCAAATTGCCACCTTCTCTGGCCGAGAGGCTATCTCTTGGTATCTGAACCCTCAGAGCCGCGAATTGGCATAACAGTAAAGGCAGCTGTGGGGACAGGACTGAGTGTAGCTGCCGATGTCAATGGATTCAGTACAATGGCATTCAGGCCGCTGTGTTTTATCCTTGGCCAGAGAAACCGGAGCCTGCCGGGGATGCAATTTCTGAAGAAGGTTTCCATCAATACAGGCTGAAGGCTTTATCCCGGCAACATTGGTGAGAAAAGCCTGAGCGCAGGCTAAAAGTTCAAGGTCAAAGGCTGAAGCTATTCGGCTCAATTTCTGAGCGGCCTCGATTTTTTCCTCTGGAGGAGGATCAAAATAGTTCAGGCCAAGGCGGGCCGCCCTTAATCTGGCCTTTCGATACCACTGGGCAAAACTGAAGCGAATCTGGCGCAGGCCAGAGGCAGAAGCGGCGCGGGCGATCCGGGGGAAAAAGTCAAGATTGCTTTTCAGGGTTCGATCCTCCCACCAGTAGACAATGGGGTCAAAACGCAGGCTGAGTCTTAAGGGGGAGCCGGCAATCTCCAGGAGAGGTTTAATCTGGGCCAGGGCTTCTTCAGGCCGGATAACATGTTTTTCGATCAAAGTGCCACCAAGGCCAGTTATGGTGAAATGAAAGTAGAGCTGGTCATATTTCCGGCAGAGGTCAAGGAGATTATACTTATTGGTCAAGAGATGATGGAAATCCTTGGACCAGAGAACAAGAGTATGGACTTTCTCTGGCTCGAGGCTGATTTCTCTTTTTTTTCGCCGGGGGAAAATTAAGATAGCCTTTTGCCGGCTGAGAGCTTCAGCCAGCCACTGAGGAAAATGAGCCACCAAATCACTGCGGCGGGAGGCACTGATAACCACCTTGAGCTCAGAATCCATCAGGCCTCAGCTTAACCCGATTCCTGAAATTCTTCCCTGGCTTTTTATTTATCTGGCTGATTTGATCTTATTCATTTACCTGAATTAAAACCTGACTGATTTATTTAGCTAAATCTAAAGAATCACCTCTTAGCCTTCTCAGCTCGGTTATTTCCGGAGCAAAAATCACTCGGATGCTCTAAATTTTTCTTTCAATTAACAAATTAAGGCTCTTCCTCTGAGAAATCAAGTGATTAAAATAGACCTAAATTCGGGGGGCGATTTTATGAAGCCAGATCTTACTGAAGCCTGCAGAGAAGCTCCTTTTCTTTAAAATATCTTATCCTTAAAAATTTCTTTTTTTAGTAAATTTATCATTCATATAGAAATAATATAGATTAGCCAATTTACTCCATTTTTGTCTCACCAAAAACCTCCGCCAGGAAAGGTCCTGAGGCCAGGAAAAGAAAACTTGACGCTGGATCGAAATAAACTTAGGATTCAGGTAGAGGCGAATTATGGCTATTCTTGAGGCCAGAAAGCTCACCAAGATATATGGTGATCGGGCTGTGGTCAGCCAGGTCGACCTTGAGTTTCAAAGTGGCGAGATCGTGGGGCTCCTGGGCCGTAATGGCGCCGGCAAAACCACTACCTTTCAGATGATTGTTGGCCTGATCAGGCCTGATAGGGGGCAGATTTTACTCAATGGAGAGGAGATAACCCGGTGGCCGAGTCCAAAGAGAGCTCGAGCTGGCCTCGTCTATCTTCCCCAGGAAAATTCGGTCTTTCTCCGGACAACGGTCGAAAATAATCTGCGTCTCATCCTGGAGCTTCAACCCCTGAGCCAGGGAGAAAGGGAAAAGAGGCTCGGGGAATTGCTGGCCAGATTCAATCTGGAAGCTTTGAGAAAACAGGGAGCCCACACCCTTTCCGGTGGAGAACAGAGAAAGCTGGAGATTGCCCGGGCCCTGATTCTTGAGCCTCAATTTTTGCTTCTCGATGAACCCTTTACTGGAATCGATCCGCTGACCATTCTTGATCTGCAGCGAATCATCCTTGATCTGAAAAAAGAAAAAAGGACCATTATCATTTCTGACCATAATGTTCAGGATACCTTCGAGATTTGTGACCGGGTCTACATCATTGATGAAGGTCAGGTTCTCGTCTCGGGGCCGCCTCAAGAAGTGGCCCAAAATGAACTGGCCCGCCAGAAATTTCTCGGACCAGATTTTTCTTTCCGTCCGCCAGCCTAATCGCCAGGCGAAAAGAGCCGATCCCCGAGCGTTTCCCCGATAAAAAAGCGAAATAGAAACAGATAGCCACCAAAAAAGATCACAAAAAGGGCTCCAGCCTGATAGGCTGCGGCTCCTATCAGGGAAAAGAAAGGCCAGGAGATAATACGGGCAGCCAGGACGAGGGCGATAAACCAGATAAGACCGACAAATAATAAGTCAAAGAGCCTGGCTTTAAGCCAGGTGAAGAAGGAACGCGAGGGCATCTTTTCCTCAGTAACTAAATCAGCTTCTTCCTCCTCCTGGGTTATTTCTTCAGCTTCTTCTTCCTTTTCTTCTTTAATTCTCCTTTCTCTGAACGAACCTCTTCTTTCTTCCATCATTTCTTGTTCCTCCGTTTCTTCTTCCCAGCCCGGCGTCTCAAGCACAGGTTCAACCTCAAAGGGCAGAGGCTGCTGTCCGGGCTTTTCGGGTAAGCCCACACCGGAATCAACCTGCCAGAGCGGCCGATCAGGAGTCAGAGCTGAATCATCCGGGCAGGAGGTCTTTTCCTCAGTCTGCTCGCTCCAGGTCACCTCACCGGCTTCAAAGGGATAACCCTGAGGAATCTCAGGAGAAACATCCGTCGCCGCAGAGACTTCAGTTTCAATCCTGTCTCTTATAGCTTCAGCCCATGGAGGCAATTCCTCTTCTTCCCGGTCCACTCGTTCGAGTCCCTTTTCTCTTTTTTTTGCCTCGGCGGAATAATTATTGACCGAACTTTCTCCCGCTTTTTCTTTCAGGAATTCAAGAAAATCCTCAATCTTTTTCTGGCCTTCATCCACAGAGCGGGTCAGACGATCGAGCTCGGCTGTAGGAAATTCCAGGGCTGGCTCCTCAGGCCTCAAATAATTTTCCTCTTCTTCCGCCTCTTCTTTTTCCCATTCTTTTTTCTCTTCCTCTTCTTCCTGTTCCCCCAATTCTTCCTTTTCCCCTTCTTCTTCCTCTTCAATTTCTTCCTCTTCGATTTCTTCTTCAGCCTCTTCCTCGCTGCCTTTCAATATTTCCTCTTCTTTTTCCCTCTCTTTAGGGATTTTCTCCCGACTTCTTTTTTTCTTTGCTCGACCTGCTCTGGGTTCCGTCTCCTCATCACTTAACTCTTTAAGCGACCGGTCTTCTTTCCTTTCTTCTTCCATTCCAGCTGGCTCCTCCTCAGAAATTATTTTCCCTTCCCTCTCCTCCTCTGGCTCCATAACTATCTTTTCTCCTGGAATATCTTCTTCTATATTTTCATCTTCGGGGAAAAGGAGCTGGGTACCACAGTTACGGCAATAAAGAGCTCCCTCCTCCACCAGGGACCGGCAATAAGGACACCGTTTAATCCCCATCAAAGCCAGTATAAAAAGAAAAACACTGAAGTGTCAATTCAAAACTTTTCCATCACGATTTTTAAGAAGCTTTTTTGTCATGCTTTATCATGAGTGAAAGAATTCAGGGTAGCTGGAAAGGGAGGAAAATGGTCTTTTTGCTAAAAGAGGCTAAAAATCGGGGGAAAGAAGATAAAATGCACTCAACCCCTATCTTGTTGTCGAGTCAATGCAGCAAACCCAAGCTAAAATTAAACGCCGGAAACAGGCCATAAAATTCATGCGAAATTCAGTTTTTCTTTTTCCAGTCGATAGAGCAAGGTTCACAAAGTAACAAAAAGGGAAGGGCCTTCACCTTAAAAGTGTGGCGCTTCCTGTTCTTTTTATTCTGGATATTTAGAGCTCCCACGCGGCGGCTCATCTTTTATCACAGATTAAAGAATTTGTTCTTTTTATCCTTTATAGTTAAAACCCTTTAGCCTCAAACAAATCTTCTCTCCCGGGAAAAGGGATTTTGGGCAGTTTTCTTTGAAATTTTTTAAAGGCCAGTCTGAGGTTAAATCGACCCCGGATGATAAAACACCTGGGTTTTTGAGACTTTTTTGTAGCTAAAAATGGGAGGTTTAACCGCACCCAACAGCAGCCTGAAGGCGGGCGAATTTATTGTGGTCGAGGCAGATTAGAGAAATATCCCTAAGAGGCAAAACATTCTGCTTCAACTCGCCTTTAAGGACTTATCTACGGGTTCTGTCGAGGCTGTCGGAAATTGATGTCTCTTTAAGTCTAACCATTAAAAACCCGGAAAAGCTAATACTTTGAGACCCTGCCTGAAAATTTCTATTACTCCTGAAGGAAAGACACCCTGGCCTGATAGACTTCCATACTTCCTGCGCAAGAGCCGAAGGTAAATTGACATTTAGCCCTGGATGGGACAAAATAAAAAAGGACTGGGCGATTAACTCAGGGGTAGAGTGCTACCTTCACACGGTAGAAGTCGCAGGTTCGAATCCTGCATCGCCCACCATTTTTATTTGCTTCTAAAAGAGTAAGATAAGAATAAAGAAAATAGAAATTTGAGAGACAAAACCCTGGTAAATCAATTTATATTGATTATTTCCTGGCAGGGCAATGTTAAGGCCTGAATTTTTTGGCGCCATCCTTTTTTGCTATCTCTTCGGCTCCATTCCCTTTTCTTACCTTATCGCCCGCTGGGCTAAGGGAATCGATCTTCGCATTTCGGGTGAAGGTAATGTCGGTGCCCGTAATGTCTGGCATTCTGTCGGCAAAGTTTATGGTTTTATCTCCGGTTTTCTTGACTTTTCCAAGGGAGTGGTGGCCTGGGCGGCAGCTCAGCTTCTGGCCCTGGACTCGCCTGAAATCTGGGCTTTAGGCCTGGCCGCGGTCATTGGCCATGCTTTCCCCATTTTTCTAAAAGGAAGAGGCGGCAAGGGCGCGGCCACGGCCATGGGTTTTATCTTCTGTCTTTCCCCCTTTTCCCTTCTTATTGCTGGCGCTTTAATGGGCCTGGCCTTCATCATCTTTCGCGATTTCCATTTGGCTGTGGCCCCGGGAATGGCCCTGCTTCCCCTTCTCTGGCTTTTTGTTTTTAATAAAAGCTGGACAGATGTTGCCCTGCTTCTCGCCATGCTTCTTTTTCTTGGCTTGAAAAGATGGATTGATGAGCCCTATATGAGGAAAATTAAAAGCCAGACAGGCTGGAATAAATCATGATAACCCTTGATAATCTTCTTTTTCTGATTCTTGTGGCTATTTTTTTTAACACCATCATCAATCTAAAAAAAATGGCACCAGAAGAGGAAGCTAACTGGCCCCAGAAATGGCCCTTTGTTTCCGTTCTGGTTCCTGTCCGCAATGAAGAAAGAAACCTGGAGGCCCTTCTTGGCTCCCTGCTCAAACAGGATTATCCCGATTATGAAATTCTGGTTATAGATGATGGCTCAACTGATAGGAGCTGGTCAATTCTGGAAAAATGGGCCTCTCGCGATGCGCGTTTACGGATTTTCCAGAGCCAGGAACTTCCCCCTGGCTGGACAGGAAAAAACTGGGCCTGCCATCAGCTCAGCCAGCTGGCCCGGGGCGATTATCTTCTTTTCACTGATGCGGATACGGTTCATCATCCTCTGGCTCTGAAAAAAGCTGTCGCTTCAGCCTGTCAGAAGAGCTCTGATCTTCTCAGTGCCCTGCCCGAGCTTGAAGCCAGAACCTGGTCAGAAAAGCTCTTCATGCCCATGATTCCTCTGGCTCTGGTTTCGCTCATTCCCTTTTTCAAATTGAATCGGAGACGGGGTCGTTCTTTTCCAGTTGTTCTTGGTCCCTTTCTTCTTTTCGAACGCCAGGCTTATCAGGCATGCGGTGGGCATGAAGCTAACAGAGGTAACATTGTAGATGATATAGCCCTGGCCAGAAAAGCAAGCCAGTGTGGTCAGAAAATTACCTGGATTGATGGCAGCCGCTTCCTGCGGATTCGCTTTTACACCTGCTTCCATGAGCTGTGGACCGGCTTTTCCAAAAATTCTTATGAAGCCATAAAGGGAACTCCTCTCAAGGTTCTTCTGGCGGCCATTGCCTGCTACTTCCTCTTCCTTCGCCCCTATCTCGCTCTGCTCAATGGCCTTTCCCAGGCTGAGCTGGCTTTCCTGCCCCTCCTCGAGGTGGCCATAATCAGTCTGACCCGCTTTATTCTGGCCGAAAGATTTGGCACCAGTTTTGCCTGGATTCTTCTTCATCCGGTCTCCGTTATTTTCGCTCTCCTAATTTTGATTAATTCCTGTCGTCTGACTATCCTGGGAAAAAAGATTGCCTGGAAGGAACGCTGGTATCCCCTGCCCTGAAAAATTAAAAAGTCTGACCATAATTGAAGATTTGAAAACTCAGGCCTTTGAATTAAAATCAGAAATTCAGGCTCTAATTTTCCATCGGGCTATTTTATTTTCTGTCAGCTTATTATTAACTAAACCGGGTTTAGAAAAAATCTGAAGGCCTTGCCTGGTAAATCAGGCAGATTAGAGCAAATTAAATGGGGCCTGATTAAATAAATCAGACCTGAAGAATCTCTGGCTTCACATTTCTTTTGCTGATAGGCCTATAAAGGCAAAAATTAATTTGAACTGGTTTAAAAACAGAAGGTTCTCTGGGTTGACTTAAATTCCATGCGACATTTTCAATTTTCCTGTAAATAAAATGAGATTTCTGGACGCATCTTCAGATTATCTGGACCTCCCTTTAAGTTAACTTGCCTGAGGCAGGCTTCTTATTCATGAGGTCAGTTAGATTTAAATGAGATACGATAAATAATACGGTGAAGACCCAATAAAGTTTCCCCTAAAACTTCACGCTCGATGGCCTGCAGGTGTTCTGGCGCTTTTAATTTCTCAGGTTTACCTGCTTACCAAGCGGAAGGGCCGCCCCTTCGAACCTGGGTGAACTCAGTTTAAATTAAATTTGAATTCCGGAGCTAACGATTATAAAAATATTTCCGGAAAAAGCACAAAGTTAAAAAGACTCAATCTCAGGAGCTCTGAAATGAGAAACAAGAAAAAAGTTATTTTTTTACTCGGGCCTGTTATTTTCTTCTTTCTGTCCATGAAGGCCGGCGAAAAGGATTTAAAGAAGAGGATTGAGGCTGTGGTCGAAAAAATCACTCCCGAGCTGATTGAGATTCGCCGGGATATTCATGCTCATCCTGAGCTGGCCTTCCAGGAAAAAAGAACGGCCGCCAAGGTGGCTTCTTATCTTCAGCATCTCGGTCTTGAGGTCAGAACCGGGATTGCCGGAACCGGGGTTCTGGGAATTCTGCGTGGCCTGAAAAAGGGCCCGATTCTGGCCATGCGGGCTGACATGGATGCTCTGCCCATCACAGAAGCTACCGGTCTTCCCTTCAGTTCAAAGGAAAAAACAATCATCAATGGCCAGGAGGTTGGCCTCATGCATGCCTGTGGTCATGACATTCATACCACTATTTTACTGGGGGTAGCCCGGGTTCTTTCGGAGCTGAAATCAGAACTGAAGGGAACGATTCTCTTTATTGCTCAACCGGCCGAAGAATATGGCGACGGTGCAGCCGAGATGCTCAAAGCGGGTCTTTTTCGTGAGATTAAACCGGAAGCTATCTTTGCCTTTCATGTGGATGATGAAGCCAGGGTGGGCTTCATCCGCTATGCTCCCGATTATGCTGCAGCCAATGTAGACGGCTTCGATCTGATGATTGAGTCTGAAGGCTGTCACGGTTCTGACCCTGATGCCTGTGTCGATCCGATTGTTGTGGGCGCCCAGATTGTTCTGGCCCTTCAAGTTATGGTCTCAAGAGAAATTGACGTCCATGATGATACTGTCATTACTGTCGGTTCCTTCCACGCCGGTACAGCCAGAAATATTATTCCTGATAAAGCTGAATTAAAAGCAACAATCCGTACTTATGGTGAATCGCAGAGGCTGGCGGTTAAAGAAAAAGTTGAGCGAATAATCCAAAATATCTGTGAAGCGGCTAATGCCAGGTATAACCTCCAGTATCACCTTGGCACCCCGGCCCTGCGCCAGGACCCAGCTCTTCTAAAGAAAATACTACCCATTGTCCAGGAAGCTGTGGGCGGTCCTCAATATGTCATTGAGGCCAGGCCAAGCATGGGTGGCGAAGACTTCAGCTATTTTGCCCGGGAAATTCCAGCGGTTATGCTCTGGCTCGGCGTTGTGCCTGAACATTTAACCAGAACCTCGGTTCATTCCCCCACCTTTCTGGCTGATGAAAAAAGCATCCCCATCGGTGTTAAAACCATGGCCTCCATCTTCCTCCACTACCAATAATGGGGACGCAAACATTTTTTAGCTATAAATAAAGGCGAAGATCTGTTAGGGGAAACAAACATTATTTATTAATTTTTGGTTAAATAATGGCAGGCAAAAATATTTTTCGAGAATTTATTTTCTAATCCCCAATAGGCAGGCAAGCATTTTTCGGTTGCACCGAAACGGAAACGCAAGCCTTTGCAGTTACTAGTAGTGAGGTGCAAGCAAAATGATGGCGAGGCGATGTAACCGGGAAACGAAAATTCTTTGTTAGAGGCACACGAAAATATTAATGAAGACGTGCTGAGAAATTGATGAGGACGTGAATTTTCTTTGTGAAGGAACCTAAAATTTATTTCACTTGAATTCAGGTTATTTATACTCAAAGGTGGCCTGGCCGTTCAGATACTTCTGGGCTCCGCCTTCTCTCAGCCATGCTCTGGCTTTTCTATCCTCTTCGAGATAAGCTTTCCAGAAAATTAAACTTAATTCTTTTATCATTTGCTGAAAGACTTCATCTTTTTGACCCCGGCCTGAAAGGGCAGCCCAGCGAGGTCGACCAGAAAAAATCATATGATCGCCCTCTTTGAAGATGACCAGATACTGGTCAGCCTTTTTGATGTAATCAAAAGGAATTCGTCTTTCTTCGGCTCTGGTTTCACCGATCGGACTATCATCAAGGGTGCCGGTCATATGAAAACAGGGAATGGAAATGAAGCCAAAAATTTTTTCCAGATTATTCCGGTTTGAGGGAACTGGGGCGCTCATGGGAATTGCTGCCTTAACCCGTTTATCAGCCAAAGAAAGCTCTCGACCTCCTGGTAAAATTATTCGCTGACCAGCAATTAAAAGAGTCGTATTAGCTCCAAAGGAATGGCCCGCCAGACCTATTTTTTGAAGATCCATCAGGCCCTTCAGGGGGCCGGATTGAATATTGATCTTCTCTAATTTGTCCAGAGCGAAACTGATGTCCTTCACTCTTTCTAAGGCGTTAAGGGGATTGGCCGCCGCTTTTCTCATTTCAGCCAGGGGCTCCTTTTTGCCTTTCCAGACTGCCTCATCGCTGCCTGCATGCTGTAAGTGAACGGAAATAAACCCGTTCTCAGCCCAGAATCTTCCCAGATATTCGTAGCCTTCACGTGAGCCTCCAAGGCCATGGGAAAATAGTATAACTGGAGCCCGGCTTTTGAGTTCAGCAGGATAATATATTTTTACAGGAACCTCTCTTTTCCTCGATTCATCCAGCCAGACTTCCCGGATAACGTCCACCCTGTAGGCCGATAATTTGACCGGAGGTTCTTTAGCTCCATCAGGAGAAAAACTTTCAGCGCGGAACAAGACAAAAGGAATTAAGGATAAGCTCAAGAAGAAAACTGAAAGAAGAATTGCCTTTTTCTTATGTCTTTCCACTTCCTCTCTCCTTATCTCTATCTATCGACCAGCCGCATTAATCCCTTTCAGTAAGATCTCTTATGGCTCAGATAGTTAGCCCCTCCCCGAATTATTATCTTTTGTTCCCAAATTTTTTAGCTTTTCCTTTTGCCTGATTTTAAAAAAAATCAAACCGTCTGTTTCCATCCATTAAGCCCGCTCATTTCGCCGGTGGCGTTCTGGCCAGCATTTCCTCAAATTGAGCTGCTGTAATGATTTTTATTCCGAGTTTTTCAGCTTTGGCCAGCTTTGAGCCTGGATTTTCACCAACCACAAGATAAGAGGTTTTGCTGGAGACGCTATCCATGGGTTTGCCTCCCCGGGCCCGAATGGCTTCATGAGCTTCTTCCCGGCTCATTGAGGGCAGGGTCCCGGTAATGACAAAAGTCAAGCCAGTCCAGGGCCCAACTACCTCCTTGGTTACTTCCTCCATCTTAACTCCAGCTTTTTTGAGCTTGGCAATCAGATTCTTAACTTCCTTGCGCCGGAAAAAGTTATAGACTTCATGAGCTACTTTTTCTCCAATGCCTGGAATTTCATCAATCTCCTCTTTGGAAGCAGCCATGAGCTTATCAATTGAACCGAAATGACTGGCCAGAAGAGCCGCTGTTTCTGAGCCGACATTGGGAATTCCCAGGCCATACAGAACCCGGCTCAACCCTCTGTCTTTGGATTTTTCTATCGCTTTTAGCAAATTGCTCTCTGAAAGCTCACCGAAGCCCCGAAGATGGGCCAGACAGCCAGGCTTCAAAAAATAAAGGTCGCCAGGGTCCCTTACTCCCAGTTCTTTATAAAGTACAGCCGCCACCTTTTCTCCAAGGCCTTCAATGTCCATGGCGCCCCGGGAGGCCCAGAGCTCGAGCCTTCCCCTTACCTGCACCGGGCATTCCCAGTTGCGGCAGAACAGGCCCACAATGCCTTCTTCTTTAACCAGGGGCGAACCACAGGCCGGGCACCTGGTGGGGGGTTTAGCTGGCTTGGTTCCCGGTGGACGTAAAGCATAATTAACCTCTCGAATATAGGGAATGATGTCACCCGCCTTTTCGACTATAACCGTATCCCCCTCCCGCACATCAAGTTCAGCTACCCTTTCGGGATTAAAAAGACCAGCTCTTTTTACTGTGGTTCCCGCAAGGAAAACCGGCTTCAAATTAGCGACAGGCGTAATGGAACCTGCCCGACCAACAGACCACTCGATACTTTCCACCTTGGTCGTCGCCTGTTCAGCCTTAAATTTGAAAGCAATCGCCCAGCGGGGCGCTTTGGCTGTAGCTCCGAGGATTTCCTGAGCTCTTAAATCATTGACTTTGACCACAAGGCCATCAATGTTATAGGGCAACTCCTCGCGACTGGCCTCTACCTCCCGGTAAAATTTAAAGAGCTCGTCCAGATTACGGCAGAGGCGACGCTGGGGATTAACCTGAAAGCCCCATTTTTCCAGAGTCTCCAGTGCCTTATCCTGGGTTTCGATTCCAGGAATTCTGGTAATGATATAATAAAGCCAGGCATGAAGATGCCGCTTGGCGACCTCCTTTGGATCAAGAAGCTTGAGAGTTCCGGCTGCTGCATTCCTGGGATTGGCAAAAAGAGGCTGCCCTTCAGCTTCCCTTTTCTTATTCAACCTGGCTAAATCTTCTCGCGTCATATAAACTTCTCCCCTCACCTCCAGATGACCCCGGGGCCCGTTATTTAGCCTTAAAGGAATATCCCTGATTGTTTTTAAATTGGCCGTAATATCATCACCGGTATAACCATCTCCCCTGGTTGAACCCCGAACAAAAAGGCCATCCTCATATTCCAGAGAAATGGCTACCCCATCAATTTTGGCTTCAGCCATGAACTCAACCTTGCGGCCCAGGGCTTTGCGAATCCTGGCTTCCCAGGCCTTTACCTCTTCCTCATCATAGGCGTTATCCAGGGAAAGCATGGGCGGATCGTGAGCGACAGTTTCAAAGCCCTCAAGTGGCGCTCCCCCTACCCGCTGGCTGGGTGAATCAGGCGTAACTAGCTCCGGGTACTGCTTTTCGAGTTCCAGGAGCCGCCGGTAAAGCTGATCATACTCGTAATCGGAGATAATCGGCTCGCCCTTGACATAATAAAGATAATCGTGTTTGCGAATTTCCTCGCGCAATTTTTCTAATTCGGCTTTAACCTTTTCTATATCGGCTTTGCGTTCTGAACCCATCTTGGCCTCCCTTTTAAAATCCCCTTAAAGCATAATTAACTTTGAGCCAAGAAATTGTCAAGCTAGAACCTTCTCGCTCAGGCCAGCTTAAAAATTAACGGTAAATCGACATTTCCATTTTGGTCCTTAACCTGTAGGCAGGAATAAGAAAGAAAAGAAGAACAAAAAGAATTAAAAAATAAGTGGGCTGAAGCCCCTCCTTTAAACCATGAGAGAGAAAAATCAAACTTCTCTGCAGGTGGATCAAAATTAAATTGAAGAAGATCAGGGCGGTCCAGGCCTGCTCCTGCCAGAGATATTTTAGTCTCCGTCTCAACTGCCCGTTATCTATTTTTGCGGGAATGATTGGTCTCAAAGAAACCAGGCCAAAAACAAGGGCCAGGATAAGCTGGGTAAAGGGATAGATAAAAAAAGCCAGATTTTTTTCAAAGCGAAGGGGTGATTGATGAAAAAAATTTATCCAGAGAAGGATGGAGGAAGGAAGGCGGGGATAGGCAATAATAGCCATAGCCCAGCCGGCGATTAAAAGAAGCCCATTGCAGATTTTGAGAGAAATCAATAGAAAGCGGCTCATCAATTGACCGCAGCTTTCTGGGTCAGGCTATTTTTTATTGAATCCGCTGCATCAGGGTTCGAGCTAACCACTCCAGGGCTCCAGGCGTCTTTTCCCAGGAGCGCCAGCTTTCCACCGCATAAATTATGGCTTCATTTTCGTCGCCATGACTGATGGTCGTGGGCAATTCATCGGGTAGTTCCCAGAGACCAAGAAGGTAAAAGGGAACATAGGGATTAACATCAAGGGCCTGGCGCAAGGATTGCTCGGATTCCTTTTTTTCACCTGATTGCCGATAATGAAGCAAAGCATGGGAATAAGCCCAGGTGGCGGACTTATCTTCAGGATAGCGATCAAGAAGATTGAGAGCCTCCTCGTCTCGATCGGCCTCAATGAGGCAGTGAATGAGAGCATGACGAAGGCCAAGATGGTCGACTGAATCGAGACGCAGCAAATCCTCAAAATGTTCAATCGCCTGGGCTCTTTCGCCCATCATCCACAGACACTGGGCCAGACCGGCTCTGGCTCTCATATAAGGCCGGGTAGAAACAATGCTCCAGAAATGGCCTGCTTCCTCTTTAAAAATCTCTTTGCCCAGGGCCCTTTCCCCAGCCCTGACCCCCTGTTCATAAAGGGAGGCAGCCTCCTGCAGACTCTGGGCTGTTTCCTCAGCTAAAAGAACATAGGCATCGGCACAATCGGCACAGATGGCTAAAGCTTCCCGGGCTAATTTTATTCTCTCAGCCCCTTCCGCTTCAAAGGCGTCATACATTAAACTCTGGGCCTTCTCCAGGGGAGTTCTCTTTTCAAAGCTAAAGGGTTGGCCTGAAGAAAGCAGATTTTCAATGTACCGGCGGACTTCTTCTGTTGATGAAAATTCATGGTCCCGAAGAAGCAAACTGATTTCAAAACTTGTTCTTTCCAGGGCCCGCACATCCTTCGGCAGCGTGGTGGCACGGGTCTCCTCTTCGTTCTTCCTTTTTTTTGTCGGCGCCATATCTCCTCCTTTAAAAATTGCCCTGAGCTTTCTTCACTCAGGACACCTACCTTTTCTATCTTAATCCTTTCTTTCTTTAAATTCCAGAAATTTCTTTCGAGGTCGGGGAATTCTGTCTCTCATCCTGTCAAGCGAAGCAGAAATGCTTTTTTTAGCTTCTCTGAAAACTTAAAATTTTTCCTGCCCTGCTCCAGGGTTCAATTTTCTGGAAGGTGAAGACGAACAAACTTGCCAGCCAGCCGGCAGGCCTCAGCGCCTTCAGGTAAAAAAGGAAAAAGATAGACGAAAACATGAAACATGCCCGACCATTCCATCAGCTTAACTTCGCAGCCGGCCTGGCTGGCTCTCTGAGCCAGATTCAGGGCCTCATCATAAAGAACCTCCTCGCTCCCGATGAAAATAAGAAGCGGGGGAAAATCGGAAAACTCTCCAAATAGGGGTGAAATTTCAGGATCATTAAGTTGCCTCGTTCCAGCGTAGAGGCGGGCTCTTTCCAGAGCCAGCTGACGATTGATCATGGGGTCGCGGTGGCCTCTGGTGACATAAGCCGCCGAAGAACAGGTCAAGTCAACCCAGGGCGAAAAAAGGCAAAGACAGGCTGGCCGGGGAAAGTTCTCCCTGATTAATCTCTGGGTTAAAGCCACGGCCAGTCCGCCCCCGGCCGAATCCCCAGCAAGAGCAATTCTTTCCGGAGGAATATTTTTCTCCAGAAGCCACTGATAGGCCCTTAAGGAATCTTCCAGGGCAGCAGGACAGGGAAATTCTGGTGCCAGGCGATAATCAAGAACAAAAGCGGTGGCTTCAGCTTCCCTGGCCAGACGCAGAGCCAGATGTCGATGAGTCCGTGGCGAGCCACTCACAAAGGCGCCTCCATGAAGATAAAAAAGAAGGCGAGAAGCTCGTTCGAGAGGCTGATTCAAAATTTCTCCTTTGAGGCCATCAATTTCAATCCTGTGAACTTCCCCTTTTTCCAGAAAAGAAAAAATTGCTCCGGCAACTTCAAAATAAAAACGGGCCTGTCTTAAATTAAGGAAGTGATGACCGCAACGACCGGCTTGCAGAAGAATTCGAAATAACTTCAGGCGTTTCCTGCTTCTCGATGCTTTAACTAAATGAGAGACGGCCATCATTCTCTTATTTTAAAAGCCTTAAAAGCTTTCCCTCACCTCTTTCCAATTTAAACCTATATCTCTCTAATTTTTTTATTTCAGTTAAATAATATCAGAAAATGGAATTTGACCCTAGTTAAGTCACATTTCCATAATATCCTCATTTTTTAAACGCCTTCCTTTGGTCCCAATTTAAGCTGGAGCTAAGCAGGTTATTTTTTGAAAAAATCCGAACTGGGACTCACTGAAAATTTTTTCAGCCTTTAAGCTGAGACACTCCTTCAGATTTGAATTCGCGAAAGATCGAGCGACATTGCCTTCTCTTCGGTAAAATTGTGGCGATTGATTGGGCCTGTAATGGCTGTATTCCTTTAAAATAAATGATGTAAAATTTTAAGGCATTCGAAAATGCCTTTTAAAATTGAAGGATGATTTATCATCATTCTAACCTTGAGCAAGGGCTAGAAGAGGGCTTTAAAAATCGCTCCTCTATCCTGACACCAGCGCTTATTTGAGCTAAAAAAATGGCTAAATATTCATGATAAAAAAGCGCCGAATCCACCCCACTTTTTAAGGATAAAGCGACGTTACCTTGACAGCCCCTGGCCCTTATTTTAATATCCCGAAAGTGAATCTAAAAGGGAGGAGGTAAAATGACAAAAAAATCCTGGCTCCTTTCTCTTTTTATTATTTCTTTCTTGATACTCTCATTCTTCCTTTCCTCTCCCCTGGCCCGGGCGCAATCAGCTGAAAATGAAACTATCCGTGAGCTACGTCGAATCAATGAGACGCTCCAGCATCGTCTGGATGTTCTGGAAAAGATGATTGATGATGTTCTCTGGTATGAACGCCTTGGTAATTATGCCTTTGTAGACAAAGTCTTTCTGACAGGACCACCTCTCTGGAAGGAAAAGAATCCTGCGGCCCAGGGAGCGGGTAACCCAGTTAAATTCTGGGCCTATGTTTTTATCCCTAAGGGCATTGACTACAATAAAAAATATCCCCTGATTGTTCTGCCTCACGGGGGTGTCCATGCCAGTTTCACCACTTACCACACGCACATCGTCAAAGAATTTTTAGCCCAGCATTATATTGTCGTGGCCCCAGATTATCGAGGCAGTACCGGCTATGGCCAATCCTTCTATGAGAAAATAGATTACGGTGGACTGGAGGTAGAAGACGTGGATGCGAGCCGGCAGTTTATGATTGAAAACTATGAATTTGTCGATCCAGAAAGAGTCGGCATTGCTGGCTGGAGCCATGGTGGCCTGATAGCTCTGATGGCTGTCTTTAATCATTCCCGTGATTACAAGGTCTGCTTTGCCGGTGTTCCTGTCTCGGATCTGGTGGCGCGCATGGGCTATAAGAGTGATGCCTATCGCCGGCTATTTTCAGCTGAATATCACCTCGGCCAGACAGCTGAAGAAAATGTGGCTGAATATAAGAGGAGATCGCCTGTCTGGAATGTTCATAAACTGCAGACCCCTCTTTTAATTCATACCAATACCAACGATGAAGATGTCAATTATCTTGAGGTGGAACACCTCATTCAGGCTCTTAAAGCGGCGGGCAAACAATTTGAATATGAAGTTTTCGAGAATTTACCGGGTGGCCATTCCTTTGATCGCCTGGATACCAGGAAAGCCAAGGAAATCAGACTAAAAATCCACAAGTTTCTGGCCAAATATCTTCATCCTCCCCGGCCTATAACGACCGTGGCCGAGATGGATCAAGCCGCTTATCGCTGATAAAGGAAATTAGAAAACCTTCCTCGCTATTTTTTAATTAAAACTGGTCTGGCAGCAAAAACTATAAATAAAAGTTAAAATGAAAATTTATATTTTGAATTCAGGGCTCGATAAACCCCACCTGAAATTGACATGTCAGGAAGACTGGCGGTGACCCCGAGCTAAGGAAGCAACTACTCCCGCGGCACAGAGCAGGGAAAAAATGATGAATCCTGCTTTAGCGCTGCGAAGAAAAGCTGGATAAACTTCAGGTTCTATGGGCTTCGGTCCAATAAAAAGGGAAAAAAGAATCATTACTGTACCCAGGCTGAGCATCTGGCCACAAAGGCGCATGGTCGCCAGGGTAGAGGAAGCCAGGCCATAAAACTTTCTTTCAACTGAACCCATCACCGCATTGGTGTTGGGAGAAGAAAAAAGAGCAAAACCAAGGCCGAGAAAGGAAAGAGAAAGAACAATTGCTCGAAGAGAGCTCTCAGGTCCAAGGAAGATCAAACTCAAAAGCCCCAGGCTCGAAAGGGCCATACCCGTCGAGGCCACCAGCCTCGGTTCTACCCTGTCAGAAGCCCGGCCTGCTAAGGGAGAGAAAAGAGCCATCAATACCGGCTGGACCACAAGAATAAAGCCAGCCGTTCGCGGCGTAAAGCTTTTTATATACTGCAGATAAAGGCTTAAAAGAAGGCTCACCGCGGCCGTGGCTGAATAATGAATCAGGGCCGCCAGATTGGAAAAGGCAAAAAGACGATTGCTTCGGAACAAATTAATATTTAAAAGAGGAAAGGTCATTTTAGTTTCCCACCAGACGAAAAACAGAAGACCGATCAAGCCACAGATAACCAGAAGGAAACCCGAAGTAGCAGGAAGCCGCGAAAAACCATAAATAAGGAGAACAAGCGAAAGACCATAAAAGAAGGAGCCAGAAACATCGAGCTTTTCTCCGCGGGCTTCAGCCCATTCCCCTTTTAAACCGGCCAATGCGGCTGAAAGAGCAACCAGGCCTACCAGGAAATTAAATAAAAAAATACTTCGCCAGCCAAAATACTGGGTCAGGGCTCCTCCCAGGATAGGACCCAGAGTAAGTCCGAGATAAGTAAAGGAGACATTGATTCCCAGAACCTTTCCTCTTTCCTGAGGTGGAAAAACAGAGGTTAAAATGGCCACTCCGGTTCCGAAGATCATAGCCCCGCCAATTCCCTGAATCACCCTGGCCAGAAGAAGAATGGCCATGGAGGGAGAAAAGCTGGCAAGTAAAGAGCCTGTGGTGTGGATGGCCACTCCCTGGAGAAAAATTTTTTTTCGACCATAGATATCGGCGGCCCGGCCCATGGGAACAAGAACCATGGCTGCCATCAGACTGTAGGCCGTGGCTATCCAGCCAAGGGTTATGGCTGAAGCCTGAAACTCCCGGCCAATTGACGGCAGGGCAATGTTCGTCGCTGAGCCCATAAAGGGAGTGATAAAGGAAGCCAGACAGGAGACAATCAGGGCAGTGCGGCGTTCCGCAATCTTCGTTGGGGCACCGCTTTTTGATTCCATTCTTCTTTTCTATTTTTTCTCAGCCAGCTTAGGAGCAGGAATCCTTTCCCTGAATTATTTGAGATGATTCCGGCCTTTTATCCTCGTTTTTCTTTTCATTTTAATCTGATAATTCTAATCAATGACCATACGCAATTAAAATTAATGAATTTTCGATCTTTTTAAAAATGATAATTTTAGGTCTGACTTAAAATCAGGTCAACGAGATTCAGGAAGAAACTTTATCCTGATTCAGGTATTATATCTTGGAAGAGGAGGCGCTGATGGAAAGTCATGGTTTAAGAAATCCTGGTTTCCGACCATTTTTGCCTTTTCTTTTCTGGCTTCAAGCGATGATGCTTATTTCTCTGAGCCCTTCTTTTCTTTCAGGCTCCCAGCTTCCGCGTATCCAGAGAACAGAAAGACCGGCTGAATTCGGCGAAACCGTAATTGCCCTGACTGACTGGTTTCTCCAGTCTTCTGAGCGTCTCCATCAGGGCGGAGAAACTCTTTCTTTACCTGGAGTCCCGGTAGAAAGCTGGTATCCAGCTTCGGTCCCCTCAACTGTTCTTGGCACTCTCGTGGAAAATAATGTCTTTCGCCAGGTTTTCTTTGCCCGTAATTTCGAAAAGATTCCGGCTGATGCCTTCAGCGTCCCCTGGTGGTATCGAACTGAATTTCTTCTTTCCGGCTTACCCTGGCAGAGAACGGCCATCCTGGAACTTGATGGCCTCAATTACAGAGCCAATGTCTGGCTTAACGGACAGAAAATAGGCGATGCCACTCAAATTTATGGCCCCTTTCGCCGTTTTGAAATCGATATTTCCTCCGTAGCCAGATTTGGAGAAAAAAATGTGCTGGCTATCGAAGTTATTCCTCCGGCTAAAGGAGAACCTGCCATTGGCTTTGTTGACTGGAATCCAGCCCCTCCAGATAAAAGCATGGGCCTGTGGCGCGGAGCAAGGATAAGATTGAGCGGCGCTGTGGCCATTAAAAATGTCTTCATTCAGACTGACCTCGACACTTCTACCCTTAAAGAAGCGCGATTAACCCTTCTGGCCGAACTAAAAAATAATACTGACCGGCCTGTCAGCGGCCGGCTGGAAGCTGAAATCGAAACCATTAAAGTATCACAGGAAGTTAAATTAGAACCACAAGAAACAAAAAAAATTCTTTTTTCACCCGATAATTTCTCTCAATTAGTTATAAAAAATCCCCGAATCTGGTGGACTCATGACCTCGGGACGCCTGAACTTTATTTTCTTATTCTTTCCTTTAAAATGCCGGCGCCCCCCAGAGAGAAACCTGAAATAAAGAAGGAAAATAATCCAAAAGAAATCAAAGTTCAGCCTAAAGCAAATGAAGCCAGCAGGCCTGAGACCGGACAGAAACGTCCTCCCTTCGCTCAGACTCCGGAAATTGCTTCTGACTGGCGGGTGATTCGTTTCGGGATAAGAAAGGTTGAGGCTTATTTTAACGAGGCTGGTTATCGCGGTTTCCGGCTCAATGGCCGGCCGGTTTTAATCAGGGGCGGAGGCTGGGTGGATGATATTTTTCTTAACGTCAAACCCAAGAAGCTAATAAAAGAAATTCTTTATGCCCGCCATCTCAATCTCAATGCTCTGCGCCTTGAAGGCTTCTGGGGAACAGGCCAGGCCTTTTATGACCTCTGCGATGAAAATGGCCTTCTCTTGCTTGCAGGCTGGAGTTGCCAGTGGGAATGGGAAAATCTTTTGGGCAAACCCACCGACCGCCAGTATGGCGGCATTATCAGCCCTGAAGACATGGCCCTCATTACCCAATCCTTTCGTGATCAGGTGCGCTGGTTAAGAAATCATCCTAGTATTCTGGTCTGGCTTCTGGCCAGTGATTTGCAGCCCCGACCCGAACTGGAACAGGAATACCTGAGAATCCTGAAAGAAGAAGATCCCACAAGACCATTCCTGATTTCAGCGGCTAATCGGACCAGCTCCCTCAGTGGGCCCTCCGGGGTTAAAATGAATGGTCCCTATGACTGGGTTCCGCCCAATTACTGGTATGAGGATAAAAAACGCGGTGGAGCCTTTGGCTTTAACACCGAGGCTGGTCCCGGACCACAGATTCCCCAGCTCGAAACTTTAAAAAAAATTTTTCCCGAAACGTCCCTCTGGCCGCCCGATGAAATCTGGAACTTTCATTGCAGCCGCGGCCGATTCGCCAATCTCAATCGCTATCTGGAAGCGATGACTAACCGATTAGGCGAACCCAGGAATCTTGATGAATTTTTGCGCAAAGCCCACTATTTAGACTATGAAGCGATGCGAGCTCCCTTTGAAGCTTTTGTGGCCAATCGCTATCTGGCCACAGGCCACATCCAGTGGATGTATAATTCGGCCTGGCCAAAATTGTGGTGGCAGCTTTATGATTACTATCTTCTGCCCACAGCCGGTTTTTATGGCGCCAAAAAAGCCTGCTCTCCCCTGCATTTGATTTATAATTACGAAACCAGAGAAATAATTGCTTCCAATTTAACCAGCAGGGCCAGCGGAAAAATGCGAGCCCTTATTCGCGTTTTTAATTTTGATTTGAGTGAAAAATTCAAGACCGAGCTGCCCTTTAACCTGGGTCCGGACAGCCAGATCACTCTTACCCGCCTGCCCGAAATTGAAGGACTGAGCCAGGTCTATTTCCTTGATTTGAGAATCCTCGACCCGCAAGGAGAGCTCATTGACCATAATTTCTATTGTCTGGCTCCCCGAATGGATATTTTAGATGAAGATCAGGCCAGCTGGTTTGTGACGCCTGTGAGGCAGTATGCCGATTTAACCCTGCTCAATTCCCTTGGCAAGGCCGAAATAAAATTTAAAAGCAAAACAGCCATTAAAGAAGATAGAACTTTCTTCTCTCTCGAACTGGAAAATGTTTCTTCTAATTTAGCCTTTCTGGTGGAAATATCCGTCCGACAGAAACTTCGCCAGAAAGCTGTAGCCCCCATTTTCCTTGAAGATAATTATTTTTCTCTTCTCCCCAAGGAAAAGAGAATCATCACCGGTTATTTCTTTACTGAGGATCTGGAAGGAGACGAGCCGGAAATAATTATCAGCGGCTGGAATATAAAATAATTTCTATATTATCCTTTCTAAAAATGCTATGAATCACATCGGAAAAGGCGGTGAATTAAAAAGCTAAAGGCGCTTTTCATCGGCCTCAGCCTCTTTAAATATATTTTAATCTTAAGTTCCTAGGAAAAATCTTCAGGCCATAATGGATTTATAACCTTAACTTTATGCTGGATATTTAAATAACTCTGTCCTGGATGGTCAGGGGAAATTTCAGGCTTGAGCTGCTCGTAACTTACTGCCTGAAATTCAGAGCCTTTTATTTAAGATTGATTATAATCTCTCTTTTTAAAAAATTATTGTCTGGGGAAGCCGGAAAAACAATCTTCAGGTTATCTTTGACCAGCTCAGCTCCATTGACCAAAGCGACCAGGTCTGGCCGACAAAGTTTCAGGTGGTAAATTTCGCCCTTTCTTCCTTCAACCACAATTCTCATTTCTTTTCCCTCTTTCTCAAGATTTAGAATCTTCAATCCCCTGTCTTCATCACCTGGCTGAGATAAAGGGAAAGGCGGTAGAATTTCCACTGTTTCTTCAAGGTAAAGCTCAATCAACATCTTTTCCTTAAGAGGCACTTCAATTTTTATTCTGGAGGCACGAGGGCTTGCCACAAATTCAAATTCTGCGGGCTGACCATTAACCCGCGCTTCTTTCACTTTTACCCCGGCTCCAAAAACGGGGGCATAGAGAAAGGACAAAGGCTTTGAACCAACCATAATTGCCCCTGTCTCGTAACTTTTTGTATTTCTCCCGGGCTCTATTTCTTTTTCTGCCCGGTCAATTTTCAGCCTGACCAGGCCTTCCTTCCTGGTATATTCAAGATTAATTTTTTCCCGGGCAAACTCAATATTCCTGATTTTGACTTCAGCCCAATCGGCTGGGAACTGGGGCGAAAATTTAATCAGGTTTTCCGAAAAAGAAAAGTCGAGGCCCAGAAGACCACGGATTAAAGGTAAAACGAAACCAGTAGCTGAAAATCCCTGATGGGGAACTGCCTCCTCAGGCCAGAGATAGCGGGAGCCTGAAAGGACTTCAGTGGCATGCCCCAGAGAATTATCAAAAAAATGATGGGCCAGAGCTAAAAGAAGCGGCAGGGCCTGGGGCAGAAAATGATGATTGAATTGAGCGGCCACAACAAAGCCGGTGATGAAGGGCCAGACCGCACCATAATTATAATTCAAAGGACCATACAATCGGCTCTGGTCAGATAGAACCCTTAATCCCCAGTCAGTCGTCAGGTGGGAAGAAAACATTTTCTCCAGAGTTTTTTCGCGGCGCCCGCTCTGGCCAATCGACCACATTAAAGCGACCGCTGGCCAGGGCGTCAGTTCCTTAACTCTTTCCCCCTGAGCGTTAAAGGCATAGACATAAGTTTCCAGGGAATCATCCCAGAATTTTTCAAAGGAGAGGAGAGCCCTGGATAACAGGGCCATGGACTTCTGGGTCAGTGTTTTTTCGCCGAGTAATTCCGCCATCTTTTTCATTGCCTGCAGGGCTTTAATCCAGACTGCAGCCAGATAGATATCAGTTTGAATGCCGGTAAGCTCACCATACTCCAGAGCTCCCAGGCCAGCCTTTCGATTATCCATGAGGCCATCGCCATCCTCATCCGTGGCCAGACACCAGTCAAAGGCACGGCGAAGAGATGGCCAGCTTTTTTTAAGAAAGTCAATATCTCCGGTTCGCTCATAATAATCCCAGACAGCTAGAAGATAATAAGGAGTTGTATCTCCATGAATATAAGCATAGGGATAGTCCTGGAACCAGTTGATATAGGCCGCGGCCTGGGACAGTTCGTGAGCCATCTTACCATCATCCCGCTGCCATTTCTGGGTAAAGGCCAGGGAAGACCTGGCTTCGGTGGTCATCCCCAGACTATGAAGGGCCAGAGAATTGATGAAAGCATCGCCCCCAAAAAACCAGCCAAAACCAGGTCGGCCCGAAGTTCCCGAAGGACCGAGGCCGGCCACCATACCCTTTCCGAGGTCAGGATTATTCACGAAGAGATTATCCAGGGAAATTTTGGCCCACTCCAGAGCCAGATTGAGCTTTCTTAGGGGAGTTTCCATCTGGATGGTTCTGGAGCGAAGCTGCTCGTAATGTTCAAGGGCCTCGCGATAGATTCTTTCCGGAGAAGCTAAAAGTTCCTCATAAATCTGGCGGATTTCCTTTCTTTCGCCTTTTCCGCCGACAATGGCTATGGGAATGAATTTTTCTCTAGCCTCCTTCGGGTCGGCAATTCTGATTAAAAATTCTGAGGGCTTATCAGCCAGCATATGAGCCGGCGTATAAGAAATGCCTCGAGCTACGGGTGAACCGATATAGGCGTGGTTTTTCCTCGTGGGCTCTGAAATCAGATAGGCCTTTAATTCCTGATCCCAGTAAGCATACTGGCCGCCCAGACCCGCCGGCCACATGGGTTGAAGCACAGGAAGAAAAGAAGCGACAATCGTTAGCGGTTCATCAGAGGATAGGTCGAGCAAAATTAGACCACCTGGAGCTTCCATGGCCGCCACAAAAATCGCCCTGACGGTAAAGGACTGATAGGTATACTTAAAAATTGTTGCGGCCGGGGTGACGATTACTTCTCGAACAATGTCCCGGCCTCGAATCGGTTGTGTGCTTGAGTCCAAAATAAAGGAAAGTTCAAAATTACGAACAAGTTTCAGCGGATAAGCCCAGGCTTCGAATCGGCCGCTTTCATCCCCGATGAAGGCAAAGCGACGACCAGCCTTATCCCAGGGCGAAAATGGCTGGGCCAATCTTTCGAGTTTCAGGTCATCAATTACAAGAGGAAAAGAAGGAAGATAACCTTCCCTCTCTGATTCTGAGCCAGAGCCCATCAAAAATTTCAAACCTAAAAGAAAAAGAAAAATAAAAAGAACTATCTTTCTCATCTCACGCTCCAGTTAATTGCCTTCAGTTACCCGGGTTATTATAATCTCTTTTTTCAACCAATGAAAAATGTTCTGAAAATGAGAGCACCCCGGGAAAATAAAAATAATTAATCCTCTTTTGATTCTGGTCTAATTGAAAATCCAGAGAAAAATTCAGAAAGATGGGTCAGGAAAATTTAAATTTTTCAGCGAGAAAAGGAGACAGAGGTCGTGAACTACTTTCAAGCCATAATCTCTGGCCCTGGCCACAATTTCTTCTGACCAGGAACCCGGCTGCATCCAGATTACCGGAAGACCTAACTGAGAGCATTCATCCACAATCCTGGCTGTGACTTCAGGTGGAACCACTGTTACCACTATCTCGGGCTTGAGAGGCAAAGCCTGCAGGGAAGGAAAACAGGTTACTCCGGCGATGGCATCATATTTAGGATTAATCGGAAGGACTTGATAGCCCGCTGCCTGCAGGGCTTCAAGTATTTTATAGCCATATTTCTCTTGATGGGGCGTGGCCCCAACCACCGCCAGAGTTCTGGCTTTTTTTAAGATTTCAAGGGCCTCTCTTATTTCCGGGGTCACCATTATTTCTTATCCTTTCTCCTGAATAAACTGAAAAGGCCTCGCCTTTTAACTTTCTGACTTTTTTCCTGCATTTCTGCCTTCGCCTTTTCCCCTTTTTCCCATTTCAGAATAAAACGGCTATATTCTTCAAAAAGGGCTGAAGCATACATTTCCCTTCTTTCTTCCGGAATGAATATTTTTTCGGCTACCAGCTTTAATAATTCTTCCTTCAGCCTGCTTTCAGATGATAACTTTTTAAAATAGACATCCCGCATAATTCGCTGGAGGTCGGGAATGCCCACCTCGCTTGCGCCAATTTTAATTATTTTGATATTGGCTGGTACCTTTCCGCATTTACATTCCGGCATTCTTTATATCCTTTTTGATTATTTTTTAATTTTAACCGCCTTTTTATTCTTATTCCTCTTTATCACCTGAAACGGCTTCTTTCGCTTCTGATTCCAGTTACAGCAACAAGTTTTTAACCCTCTTTATCTCCTTAAACTTTTCATTGCTCACCAGCCTGGCCCGCTGCTTTTTTCAGCCATTCTTTTATCTCCTCGAGGGAAGGAATTCGTCCGGAGCAAACCACCTGACCGTTAATAACGAGAGCGGGCGTGCTGAAAATTTTGTATTCAGCTATTTTCTTGAAATCCGTCACCTTTTGAACATCAGCTCCAAGATTCAATTCAGCTAAAGCATTAATCGTCCTCTTTTCAAGTTCATGGCAGCGAGGGCAGCCAGGCCCGAGAATTCTGATTTCAAGCATTTCCACCTCCTTAATTTTATTTATTTAAAAATCAAATTGCTGCTGAGCCAGCCAACGAGTGTACCCAGAATGATAATAGTTATGATATAAACCAGGGCTTTCTTGAAGCCAAAAACCCTGATTATGGCCAGCATACTGGGCAAACTCAAGCCGGGCCCGGTAAGCAGTAAGGCCAGGGCCGGACCCTTGCTCATGCCCAGTTTCATGAGAGTGGCGACAAAGGGCGCTTCGGTCATCGTCGCAAAATAACTGAAAGCTCCGATGAGTGTGGCCAGAAAGGAGGGCAGAAGGCCGCGGCCGGCCAGCCAGCGGGCCACAAAAGGCTGAGGCAAGATTTTGCCTATAAGGCCAACAATAAAAACGCCTGCTAAAAGCAGGGGAAAAATAATTTGGACAAACCACCAGCTTTCCCTTAACCAGGCAATGATATCTTCCTTTTTTTTGGTGGCTGCCGCGAAGGCGGCAAAGATGGCTGTCCCTATGAGCCAGACATAAATCTTATGAAGATAGGGACCCTTTCTGATCAGGTAATTCGGCGCCAGCAAGGTGGCCACAATCAATAAGAGAAGAATCGCATCCTGCTTTTTCATAATTCTTTTTTCTGAGGTTTCAAAGGTAAAAGTCCGGCTGACTTCTTCTCTGGAGAAAAATGAGCTCATAATGGTGCCCACGGCCAGAGCCATAAGCAGAGCCGCGGTAATTCTGATCAGGGCCAGATCATAACCCAGAATAGCTCCAGTATAAGTAATAGCTAAGATGTTGGCTGCTGGCGCCACCCAGAGGACAATGAAGGCAGCCCCAACCCCGGCTCCCTGGTAATAGAGCCCACTTGAAACAGGTATCACAGTGCAGGAACAAACAGCGATAAAAAAGCTGCTGATGGCTGCCAGGATATAGGAGGTGAGGCGCCTGGCTGCTATTCCCAGATAGCGGATAACAGCTTCTTTGGAAACGAAGCTAACCATTCCTCCAGCCAGAAGAAAGGCTGGAATAAGACAGGTCAGAACATGATAGACGATATAATCCTGGAGGGCCTGCAAACCTCCTTTTAGAATTTCGAGTATCATGACAAACCTCCCTCACTGTGCCGTTAAGGGCTTTCTGTTAAGGTCCCTCGGGCCGACTACTCCCCTGCTCTTAGCCTCAAGCTCTTCTCGAAAACCTCAGCCAGAGCTGACTTTTCAGCCTCCTCCAGAGGCCATGTCTTTTTCAGGGCAGCAACCAGGGGGTGATTTTTCCAAGCAGGGCTAATGGAATAGACTGACCATCGCCCCTGCTCCCTTACCTCGATTAAACCAGCTAAACGAAGTAAGCGCAGCTGATGGGAAAGTCTGGATTGCTCTACCTTCAGCATCCTCTGGAGCTCGCAAACGCAAAAATCATTTTCAAGAAGTAAGCGAAAAATCCTGAGCCTCAGCGGGCTGGCCAGGGAAGCGAAAAAGGTTAAAATATTTTTAATTTTATTGTCATATGATGATAATATCATATTTCTATTATGGCTCAGATTTTTCCTTTGTCAAGAGAAGACAGAATTTTTTAGAGGAAAGGTCAGGAGTCCTGAATTATTTCTCCCCGAATTTAGCCAGCCACGAAGCTATCGCTTCGCGATGCACCAGGAAAGCTAAAGCCTTGAGCCTGAGATAATCATCCCGGTAAAAGAAATAGCCTTTCACCGGACCCACATAGGCAGTCCACCAGGAATCCTTCATTAAAAACCAGGTATTTTTTGCCGTTTCCTTATAGCCCACAAGATGGAGGACATGATCATCGGTGGTCGAAGAATTAGCAAAGCGAAATTCCCGGCTTTCCTGATCAATATAATCACCCGGGATGTCAAAGGTAGGCACCACCGCCACATTGTGTTCACCGGAATTTCCAGGTTCAGAAAAATCAACCGAGATGGCCAGAGAATAACCTTTTTTAATGGCCGTCAAAATAGCCAGATAGAATTCATCAAGGGGCAGATTGTAATATTCCTGGCTGTGCCACCAGTTATCGGGCACTCTGAATTCCCCCTTGGTATAAAAAGGAATATATTTGAAACTCATTACCGCCACATAATCATCAAGGGGGATCCGGAGAATATGGGTGACAAATTCCCGGGGTGTTATCATGTGACCATCAACTTCAATGCGTTCCGGTGGCTCGCCCATATGTTTATTCAGGATTTTTTTAATCTCGCCCACAATTTTTTCCTCGTCCCAGAAATTACGGCGCTTGCAGTCATCAAGATAGCCTTTCATTTCCTCAAACATCTGCGTGTGATCATGTTCTGTCTTTCCCGGAAGAAGTCCGGTATAGTCCGAAGCCCTGACAGCTCCATATTGCTTCATTCTTTCAATGACAGCATTGGGTTCAGAACCCCCAGAAAAAAGAGAATCACCCCTTTCCCGGACAAAACGGCGAGCCTTCTCCACAAATTCCCAGTAAACAATATACATTTCAGAAAGCTTCACTTCCTGGCCATAAAGTCTTTTCAATTCTGATTCCAGCAAAGAAATGGTGCCAAAGCACCAGCAGCTCAAGGTCTTATACTGCTGAATCGGTGGCTGAGCCCAGACCCGGATAAAGTCATCAACGCCGGCTGGTTTTTCCAGCCGGGAAAAATCCATCGCCAGATAGGTTGTTTCCTTGCCTTCAATTATTTCCGTTTTATAAAGGCTCCTGTCCCTGATTTCTGCCCGGCCAGCTGCTTTTTCCGTCTGACGACAGGAGATGAAGAAAAAAATCAGGCTTAGAAGAATAAAAATAGCTCTTCCCCGGCGCCAGTTCATGTTGACCCTCCTTGAAATTTTGACTGTAATTTTTCCCGATGTTAGCTTTTTTAATAAATTTAAAATATTATTTTCGAAATTTTAAATCCAATTTTTTACTTCATCTGCCTGATAAAGAGGACGGGATGATAAGAAGAGCTTTTGATTCCCACCAAGAAGGAAAGGAGCACCATCAAGTTTCGTTTTTCTGGTCAGGGCCTTCAAATATCATCAGCGTTTATCGAGGGTAAAAGGGGTGCGCTCCTCGGTTCGGTCTGTCGCCGGCGGCGGTTCAGGCGAAAGAGAGGAAATGGCCGCTCTTAATTCCGGAGTCATATTGATTTTAATTGAATCCAGAGAGGCCCTGAGCTGCTCCGCCGTGCGGGCCCCGATAATAGCGGAGGTCACGGCCGGATGGCTTTTCACCCAGGCGACAGCCAGGCTCGCTGGGTCATAGCCCTGCTCCCGGGCGAATTGAACAAATTTTCGAGCCACCTCATGCATCCAGGGCTCGCCATATCGAGTTTCATAGATTTTGTTGGTAAGCAATCTTCCCTGCTCCGGTTTCTGGCCTCCGCTGTATTTTCCTGTTAATAAACCTCCAGCCAGAGGACTGTAAGTCATTACGCCCAGCTTCTCCGCTTGAGCCATGGGCAGGATTTCTACCTCCGCCTGTCGTTTCACCAGGTTATACATTGGCTGGAGACAGACAAAAGATGTCAGACCTTTTGCCGCGGAGATGCCCAGAGCTTTTTCCACCTGCCAGGCCGAAAAATTGCTGGCGCCAGTATAAAGAATTTTTCCCTGATGAACCAGGTCATCCAGAGCCCGCAAAGTTTCTTCAAGACTGGTAAAATCATCAAAGCGATGGATAAAAAAGATGTCAATCCAGTCGGTTTGCAGGCGCTTTAAGCTTGCCTCCACTGAACGAAAAAGATGACGTCGGGAGGCACCGCGGGCATTGGGGTCCTCGCCCACAGGAAAATAAGCCTTGGAAGTAATAATGACTTCTTCCCGGCAGGACTGAATCAGCTTCCCCAGAATCTCCTCAGCTCTTCCCTGATGATAAATGTTAGCACAATCAAAGAAATTAACTCCATATTCTCGGGCCAGATGGAACATTTCGGCGGAAGCTCTCTCATCAGCCTCGCCGCCAAAAGTCATTGTGCCCAGACAGAGAGAAGAAACCTTAATTCCGGTTTGCCCCAGAAAACGATATTCCATTTTGGCCAGCATGATCTCACCTCAGGTTATTCCTTTACCATACAGCCCTGAAATAATCAAAAATTTTTGAAGCTGAAGTAAATCACGCGATTTTTAAAAAAGAATATTTCCTCTGGAACCAGATGAAAATTAATAATATTAAGTTCGGAAAGAAAGTCTGGTTAAGATACCGGGCAAAGAAAGCCAAAGGTTTAAGTCAGAATAGCCCAATATCCTCCGGAAACAATCACGGCCATTAAACCTGAAATTTTCGGGCCATGAAATTGAAATTTACTGAAATCAGGGAAAAGAAATGGACCTGACCATTATTTAAATTTTTCTATTTTCAAGATTTATTATTATTTTTGTGATATATTAACACCATAAATCACTGAATCTCACATTTATCAATAAATCGATAAAAGGAGGAGAGAGTGAAAAAGTGGACGTCTCTTTTTTTATTGAGCCTTTTAACCGTTGTCTTTCTTTTCGGACTGCAGGGCTCCAGACAAGTTGTTGGTTTCAAGAAACTCCAGGAATTTCTGCCAAAAATTGACCTGCCGGGTTTACTCGCCAGAAACCTGCTGGCGAGACATCCTCCGCCTTCAACCTGGCAACCTCCGAAGCAACCGCGGCTTATGAAAAAGGCAATGGCGACAATCTGATTTCCATCGAGGTGAAGATTACAGATATGGCGGGCATTCCCTTCAGCCAGATGGGTGCTTCCATGATGGGCCTGATGGAATTTGAGAACGAGACTGTGAACGGTTATGAAAAATCAATTCAGGTTCGGGGATTTAAGGGAACAGAGAAAGTTAACCGTTCTGAAAACAACAAGACTGCCGAAATGCATCTGGCTGTGGGCAACCGCTTCTTATTTATTTCAAAGACGACCAAAATCATCCTCAACTCTTTCCACATCATCCTCGCCCAGATAATCTCCTCTTTGCACCTCAATAAAAACAACCGTGCCTTCTCGAGCCTCAATCCGATGAAGCGCCATGGCCGGAATATCAATAGCCATACCGGGAAGAAGGAGATTTTCCTGGCCATTAATGGTCACCAGGGCCTTTCCTTCTAAAATGAACCAGTGCTCGCTCCTTCTCCGGTGCCGCTGATAACTGAGCCTCATCCCTTCCTTGACTTCAATTCGCTTCACCTTATGCCTGGCTTTTTCTTCTAAAACTATATACCGACCCCAAGGTCGCAAACCCTTCTCTCCTTTACCCAGGCTTCCTTCAGCCACCTTCTGATAGACTTCAAGGTACTCTGTTACCATTCTTTCCCGGCTGAATTTCGTTTCTATCAGGCGACGACAGTCAGCTCGATTTAACTTCTTTATCTCGTTCACCCGTTCCACGGCCGCCTCAAGATTATCCACGATAAAACCTGTCTGCCCCTCAATAATTATTTCCGAGCCAGCGCCCTTTTTCGTGGTAATCACCGGCGTTCCACAGGCCTGGGCTTCGAGGATATAGAGGCAAAAGGGTTCGTCATAATTCGCCGGATGAAGAAGAGCATAGGCCGAAGCCAGAAGCCTTACTCTTTCTGCCTGACTGCTCAGGTTTAAAAAGATGATTTCCTTTCCATCTATTCTGGGGTTGATTTCTTTCTCAAAATATTCTTTATTTTTAATAAATCCGGCCAGAATCAATTTCCTTCCGGCTTTTCTGGCAATCTCCATGGCCTCGAGCGCCCCATGGTCCGCGTCTATCGGGTCAAGAAAAAGAAGATAATCGCCGGGCTCATCATTAAAGGTAAATTCCCTGGGGTCAAGGCCAGGATAAATCGTCGCCAGATAATCGAGTTCAGGATGTTTGGCCGCCTGACTCAGGGCCACATAAAATGTGGTTTGATTATATTTTTTATATATGGGGAGAACATCATTTGAAGGCCGCTCCTGAATTGTGGTCAGCATAGGCGTTCTGATCAGCCCGGAAAAAGCCAGAGCTGGAAAGCCGAAATTATTATGAATCAGGTCAAAATCATGAGCCCTTTCCATTAAGTTAGCCACATGAAGATATGCAGCTACCTCGGGTTTAATTGGCCCCTTCTCTTCGTACCCCCGATTAACCACAGCCTGCAGGTCGTCCCGGGCGATGGAAGTGCCGGTAACAAAAAGAGTTACCTCACAATTCCTTGCGATCAGGCCTTCGGCCAGAAGCTCAACAAATTTTTCTCCAGGACTGTAAGAAAAAGGTTCCCGTCTTACGTCAGAAGAAGCAAGAATGGCTATTCTCATGTTCATTCCCTCCCGAGGGTTCAGGAAATTGAAGATTTATTTCTAATTATATAAAATTAACCAGGAAAAATGAAAATGTTGTGACTGGAAAATACTCAGACAGAAAATATGCGGTTAAAATATCCCCTCTCTTCAGGAAAAAAGGCCTGAGAAAGAAAAGCAAATTTAAATACAAGGAGGCAAAATGAAAAAAGGAATTTTCCCGCTTATGTTCATCCTGTCAATTCTAATTCTTTCCTCTCCGCTTCTCCTGCGGGCTCAGGATAAGGCAGTCGTTCGGGTTGATCGGGCCAATATCCGGGAAAAGCCCGATTTGCAAAGCCCGGTAGTCACTGTAGTTACCAGAGGGACAGTTCTTCAAATCCTGGCGCAGGAAGGTGAATGGTATCGGATTTCTTTCACGTCCAGAGATAAGGGTGTAATTAATGGTTATATCCATCAGAACCTGGTGGAAGTAATTAAAGAAATTACTAAAGAAAAAATTGAAAGGAAGCCCGAACCTCGAGCCAGACCTGAGGAAAAATTTGTCAGGCCCTCCAGGTCAGAAAGAGGAAGACTCCGGGCCATCGGATTCAAGCTTGGCTGGAGCGGAGCCTCTCTTTATGGCGCCAATGTTGAAGAATTTGAAGAGTATCTTGAGGAAGAAATAAAAACCAAAAGTGGATTCAATTTTGGCGCCTTTATTATTGTTAATCTCAATAGCTTTTTAGCCCTCCAGTCTGAATTAAATTTTGTCGAGAAGGGAGCGAAAACTCAAGGAGAAGCAGCGGGGGAGGCCTATAAAGCCTGGATTAATCTTAATTATCTTGAAATTCCGGCCATCCTCAGGTTTTACCTGCCAGCTCAAAATAATTTCCACTTTTCTTTTTACACGGGTACCTATGTTGGTCTTAAAACAAAAGGAAGGGTAAAAGCCGAGGTCGCCGGAATTAAAGTCGAAAGTGATATTGAGAATTTAAAATCAACTGATGCTGGGCTGATTTTTGGAGCAGGATTCGATTTTTCTCTGCCTTTCCTTAAAACCGGCCAGTTTTGCCTTGATCTTCGCTACAACCTGGGGCTGACCTCAATTTCGACGGAAGCGGGAGTGGAAACTAAAAACAAAGTTATTTCTCTGAGCCTGGGCTATCTTTTCTGAAGACTGAAACCTGAAGAAGAGAAGAGAAGAGAAGAGAAGAAAAGAAAAGAAAGAGAAAAAAGAAAAAACAAAAAACAAGAAATTGTTTCTAAAATAGTTTATTCTCGAGGTTTTCTTTACCTGTTTACTGAAACCCCTTTATTTAAAAAAGTTATTTTATTCGTGAGTAAGAGAGTTTTATCAAGCCTTATGTTAGTGCCTTTAACAAATAGAGCTTTAATTATACAACTAAAATTTTAACGAAAATTTTTTGTTTTCTCGTCTTGAAATGACCTATCTTTAAATGAAATAGGGCTATCTCGAATCTAAGAGATAATTCTAATTCTGGCGCCACCATAGCCCCGCCTGCCCGGTGCCGAAGGCAAATTTTATTCTATTTGAAGCCTAGATAACTGAGGAGTAAATTGAACCCTGAATTTTAATTTGAGCTTTTATCTTTTTCACTCTTTTAAAAAGCTCATTTTACTTCGATCAGAGCAAAAACTAATTTTAAAACAAAAATAGCCAACCATCTGGCCTTAATCTATAATTAAACCTTAAAATTAAGGATAATTTTTCTTCAAAAAGGAAGGCGAAGAAGTGACCCGCAAAACTTTTTATGTCCAGTGGCATCTTCTTGACCGCTGCAATTTGCGCTGTCGTCACTGCTATCAGGATGATTTCTCTTCCCGGTCTGAGCTTCGCTGGCCGCAACTCCAGATCCTGATTGAAAACCTGGTTGAGGCCATGAAAAAGTGGAATCTGAGCCTGGAAATTGCCCTGACCGGAGGCGAGCCTTTCCTGAAAAAGGAGCTCAGGCTTATCCTGGAGACTCTTGAGGCTTCACCTCAGGTTAAAAGTCTCAGCATCATTACCAATGGCCTCATCCTGCCGCCCTGGCTTGAAGAACTTAAAAATTTAAAAAAATTCAGGGAACTGAGAATTTCTCTCGATGGTGTCTCCCCTGAAACCAATGATGACATCAGGGGTAAGGGTACCTATGAAAGAGTTCTGGCTGGAATGAGAAAAGTAAGGGAAGAAGGTCTTCCCTTCATTATCATGTTCACCGTGATGAACAGAAATCGCCATGAGGTTCCCTGGCTCTTCGAGCTGGCCAGAAATACAGGAGCCCGGGGCTTCATCCTGGAAAGATTCTTTCCTTTAGGCCAGGGAAAAAATTCTCTGGAGGAAGTTGTTTCGGCTCGAGATTTTCTCCTTATCTGGCAGCAAATTCTCGATCTCAGTCAACTTGCTGCCCGGCCGAAGGACCTGATACCCTTCAGAGCTATCAAGGTTGACCTCAGCCAGCCTCAGCCCCGGGTTTTTGGAGCTGGCTGTGTCGTCGGCCGGGATGGACTGGCCCTGATGCCTGATGGCACTGTTTTTCCCTGTCGACGCTTCCCCCTGCCTCTGGGTAATCTCCTCAAACAGAGCCTGACGGAAATCTGGTCAGGTTCAAAGCTTCTGACTGATTTGAGAAATAAGGATAAATTGAAAGGCCACTGTCATCGCTGTCCGATCAAAACCTGCTTCGGCTGCCGGGCTATGAGCTATGTTTTAACCGGAGACCCCCTGGCACCGGATCCCCATTGCTGGCTGATTGATTCAGACCAAAAAATTGTCTTGACTTAAAATAAATTAAATAAATTTTGATTAAATTTCGCTTAAATTTAATCGCTTCCTGACTCCTTACTTCATTCAATTTTGATCGAAGAAATTTCCTCCTGAGCTAAATCATTAAGAAAATTAATCTTTCCCGCCGGAAATAAATAAGATCTCCATGAAAAATTTAGTTCGGGTCTATTTTTGCTGTTCCTTAAACCATTGTTCCCAGGTTTCGGGTTTGAGGTGGAGAATCATGAAATCCAGGCGGTCCTGGCCATACTGAGCAAATCTTATACCGTGGTCCTGTTCAGGATACATCTTCCATTCGATTCTTTTACCTTCCCGCAGCAGAGCATAGACAAGCTGGATGGTATTGGCCGGATGAACATTATCATCGACCGTGCCATGATGGATCTGCAATTTACCTTTAAAATTCTTGACATAATTCAGGCAGGAGCTCTTTTCATAGCCCTCAGGATTATCTTCGGGCCGCCTCATGTATCTCTCTGTATAAATGGAATCATAATTTCGCCAGTCCGTAACCGGGGCCCCGGCCACGCCGACATGAAAAACATCGGGCTCTTTGAGCAAGGCCAGGCAGGTCAGATAACCTCCGTAGGAATGACCCGTGATGCCCACCCGGGTGGAATCAAACCAGGGATACTGACTGAGATGTTTAATGGCGGCCACATGGTCGGCCAGCTCCACCTGGCCCAGCTTCAGATAACTCTTTGTCTGGAAGGCCTTCCCTCTCTGGGAAACTCCGCTGTGGTCGGTTTGTAAAACAATAAAGCCTAACTGAGCAATTCTCTGATTGGGGCTCATCATCTGCCAGGTATTGCGAATCATCCTGGCTCCTGGCCCTCCATAAACAGCATAATAAACCGGATATTTCTTGCCTGGGTCAAAATCAGCTGGCTTAAAAATAATTCCATCAATATCATCCCGGCCATCAGCCGATTTGAAAATGAAATGTTCAGGCTTAAGCAGATTGAGCTGCTTGAATTCCTCAGTCAGAACCGTGCGGCCGAGCTGCCGGATAAAGGTGCCATTACCAGCATAAAGATTGACCTCAGGAGGATCATCCCAGGAAGAAAATTCATCGACAAAATAATGCCCTGCGGGAGAAACATTAACCGCATGCCAGCCGGACCTGGTTGTCAGTTTGGTGAGACCCGTGCCATCGAGTTTTACCCGATAAAGATGCTGATCACAGCCTCTATTCTCATAGCCCGTAAAATAGACCCAGCCACCACTTTCATCCACTTCCTGAATGCTGCCGACAGGAAGCTTCAGATTGGTAAGCTGCTTGATCAATTTTCCCTTCAGGTCATAAAGATAAATTTCCTTCCAGCCAGTGACCTCTGAGGTCCAGAGAAAGCGCTGGCCGTCACTGAGGAAAATGGCGCGGACATCCTCATTAAAATAACAGGGTTCCTCTTCCTTTAAAATTACTCTTGTCTGGCCTGTCCGGGGATCAGAGGCCAGAAGTTCCAGTTTATTCTGAAGACGATTCATCCGTAAAAAAGTAAATTCTTTTCCATCCGGTGTCCACTGTCCTTTGAAAATATAAACATTGGTTTCAAGCCCGGTATCCAGCTGAACCATCTTCTTTGTCTTTATGTCGATGACAAAAAGGCGAATGATGGGGTTGTTAGCGCCAGCTTTAGGATAGCGCATCAGCTCCAGCCTGGTGGGAATAGAGGCATCACGGATGATGGGATAAAGGGCCACCGGTCTCTCATCAAACTGCATGAAGGCTATCATCTGGCCATCGGGTGACCACCAGAAAGCCTCATATTGATTTAATTCTTCCGGGTAAACCCAATCCGGCCAGCCATTCCGGAGCTCCTCCCGGCCATCGGTGGTCAGAGCGATTTCAATATCCTTCTCCAGGTCATGAAGATAAAGATTGTAGTCGCGAGCATAGGCCGTAAATTTATAGTCTGGTGAGAAAACCTCAGTGTAGCGCCGACCGCGCACACCGGTGGCAAAATAACGAAAGACATGCCGCACCAGATCACCTGTGGCGGGATCGCAGAGATAGACCAGACGACCCTCTTCCTCGGTAAACATAATCCGCCGGCCATTTTCGATAAAGGTGAAATTTTTAAAAGGAAGGGTGCTGACATTTTTCCCGGTCAATCGATTATAGGCGGCAATGATTTTGCTATCATCAAAGAGAGGATAAGATTCGCCAGCTTTCGGGTCGACCCGATAAAAGGTATCTTTTTCCTGGATAAAATAAGACTGGCCATCGGGCAGCCACTGAACCCGCCGCAGACCATCAAACTTGACCAGATTCGGATCAGCCAGTTTTTTATATAATTCAATGCCTCTTGGCGGAGCTTGAGCCAGTAAAAGCATGGGGAAAGAAAGAAGAAAACAAAAAGAAAGGAGAAACACAAAAAAGTTCAGCCTGAAAACCCTGGATGAAATAATTTTTTTCATCTTGCCTCCTCTCATGACAATTTCAGGGAGATATTAACTAAAAGGCTTTTCTTTGGCAACCTGAAACGGGTCAGGTTGAAGCCGGAGAAGAAAGGATAAAAAACTTCCTGCTTTTAGAAATTTCCCTGTTTTTCAAAGATAATTTGATAAAATGATTAATCCGGAGGCCTGATGGCGGGAAGAAGAGAAGGCTTCACTTCAGAGCAAACCATAACAAAATGGATAGACCCTGATCAGTTGTATCCAGAGAAAGGCCGGGAAAAATAAAGGATTTTTAGAAGCAATTATTTTTTTAATCAGGCCGCAATTATGAAGTGGCCGGGCGTTAGAGAGTGAATCAAAGCAAGCCAGTGTCGAGCCTTTGCTTCTTTCAGGGCCTGGCTCACTCGGGATTTATTCCTTATTTCGTTCTTTTCCATCAAGGTCCTAAATATGCGACTCAAGACATTTTATTTAATTTCTTCAGATGAACAGGGCTAAGTTTGAATGATCAAGGTTAAGCCTGAAGAATTCAGGGTAATGGAGAAAGCCAGGCTACCCCTGTCTTCTTCTGGCCCCTACTGTGTTTATCGACTCACCAAAAAAGGGCTGACGACCGAGGATGCCTGCCGGCTGATTGCCCGGCATTTTAATTATCGTCTCTCGGCTTTAGCCTGGGGAGGGCGCAAAGACAAATATGGCTTAACCACCCAGTATATTACGATTCTTCAGGGCCAGGAAAATTCCCTCAAGGAAAAAAAGATTGAGCTTGAACCCGTGGGCTTTATGAATCGGCCTATGGGTCCTGACCTCATTGAGGGCAATTACTTCGAAATTACCCTGCGCCGGGTAAGAAATCTTGAAGCCATTCTCCAGGCAGCGGAGGAGGTTAAAGTTTCAGGCTTTCCCAATTATTTTGATGATCAGCGCTTTCGAAGCTATGATCCTCAGCGAGGCTTTTTCGCTGAAAAAATTTTGCTCCGTCATTATAATGGTGCCCTCCAGGTTTATTTAACCTCGATTACTCCCAGCCTGAAAAAAAGGGAAAGAGAAAGGCGAGCCGCCTTCCTGACTTACTGGAAAGACTGGGCAAAATGTCTCGAGCTGGCTCAAAGGGCAGAAGAAAAAAGAATTTTCCAGGCCCTTTTGAACCAGCCGGCAAAACCGGAATTGGCTCTGCAGTTTATCCCTCCCGCTGAGGTCTCTTTTCTTTATGCCGCCTACCAGGCCCACCTCTGGAATGAATTGCTCCGGCGACTTATTCGCCTTAAAGGAGCTGGCTTCGCCAGTTTACCTGGCCGGGAAGGTGAATATCTTTTCTGGCAATTCCGGGATGAAAATTTAAGGAATTATTTTCTGCAGCTCAGACTTCCCACGGCGGCCCGGAAGATGGAATTTCCGGACGAAACGACCCGGTCCCTTTTTCTTGAAATTTTAAAAGAAAGAGGACTCAAAACATCTTCCTTCAGAACCAGGGTCCTACGCCTGGTAAGCTTTCGCTCCTACTTCCGTCAGGTAGCTGCCTTTCCTCTGAATTTCAAAATACTCGACGCAGGCGATGATGAAATCTATCGCGGATACAAGAAACTTACCCTTGCCTTTGAACTCGGTCGCGGTTCCTATGCAACCATGCTCATCAAACGCCTCACCCTGGAAACTCCAGACTCAAAAATTTCAGAGACTGACAATCCGGCTGAGCTAAATTCTTTTCCTGATGAAGTCGGAGGATAAGCTCATCTTCCCCTTTGTTCTCGCTGCCCGTAAAATAACAGCCGTTCATAGACAATTAAAAAAGAAGACGCTGCTTTTTATTTTTTAATTTCTGGAGCCTTTCTAACATTTATTTTTGACCGTGGGACCTCAGCCAGAGGATTGGATTAAAGGTTTGACCTTTAGTCCACCCCTCATTATATTTAAAGCAGGAGGAAGGAGATGATTATTGCGGAATTCGCCATTTTTCCGACGAGCGAGGGAGTTTCGGTGAGTCGCTATGTTCAGGAAGCGGTGCGAATTATCGAAAGCTCCGGTTTATATTCTGAAACCGGAGGCATGTCCACGACCATTGAAGCTCCCACCCTTGACCGCCTTTTTGAAGTTATCAAACAGGCCCATGAGGCTCTCGTCAACATGGGGGTTAAGCGGATTCATATTGACCTCAGGATAGACCATCGTCTGGACAAAGAGGCCAGCATCGCTTCCAAGCTTAAAGCCATTGGCAAAAGATAACTGATGATGAAAAAGAAAAAGCTCTGTTCCCTGCCTGTGGCTTAATGATATGATTAATTCCGGAAGAGCTGAGGTGGCCTGAAAACTTTAGCTTTGCTGATTTTGCTTTCCAGAGAGCGCCTTAGCGTTAAAATATCTGAGGTGCAGCCAGAAACGAGAAAGGTCAAAGGTCCAATAGACAGCTCATTCCAATTCCCGATTAATTAAAGACTCATTTGCAAAATAAGGGAAAAGATAGAGGATTTAAATTGTTGAAGCGAGGAAATTTTTGCTGGAAGCAGCACTGCCTGCCGGCTGGCTAAACCTTTTATTTTAACTATTTATTCAGGTGAATGGCTAATCTATGAAAACAGAGAAAGATAAGAGCGAAATTTAAATAAAGAAATTTCTTTACTATTCCTATAGATTTAATAAAATTAATAGAAATAGTTTGAGGATTATTATGAAAAAAAAGGTCTTTGGAGGCAGCCTATTCGAATCAAGAGATATAAATCTGGAGGGAGATCATGATTAGCCTGGATCATCTCTGGAAAAAGGGGCAGGAATTTCTTCAGGTTCGCTACCCTATTATCGCTGGCGCCATGACCTGGATATCTGACAGCCACTTTGTGGCTGAGGTGGCTCGAGCCGGCGCCTTTGGGTCCCTTGCTGGGGGCAATCTGCCGCCAGAGAGGCTGCGGCAGGAAATTCTCTCGCTGAAAAATCTAAGCGCTAAGCCCTTTGCGGTCAATCTCATCACCATTGCCCCCAATTATAAGCATCACCTCCGCCTTGCCTGTGAACTCGGCGTTCCCTTAATTGTCTTTGCCGGCGGCTATCCAAGGCAGAGCGAGATTAAAATGGCCCAGGAAAGCGGGGCCAGGGTTATGGCCTTTGCCCCGACCGAGGCTATGGCCCGGCGCTTAATCGATAATGGAGTTGATGCCCTCATCCTGGAAGGAAGCGAAGCTGGTGGCCATATAGGCCATGTCAGCCTGATTGTTCTTTTACAGCAGGTCCTCTTTCGTTTGCAGAATGTCCCCATTTTTGTGGCCGGTGGCATTGGTTCGGGTAAGCTGCTGCTTCATCTGCTTCTCATGGGAGCAGCCGGTGTCCAGCTGGGCACTCTCCTGGCAGCCACCAGGGAATCAAGAGCTCATCCCCGCTTTAAGGAAGCTTTAGTCAAAGCCCAGGCTAAGGACGCCGTGGCCACCCCCCAGGTTGGCTCTGAACTTAAGGTCATTCCTGTCCGTACTTTGAGGAATCGAGGCATGGAGATTTTCTCTGAACTTCAAATAGACCTTATTCAGAAAAGAAAACGGGGCGAAATAAGTCATGAAGAAGCTCAGTATCAGGTGGAAAATTTCTGGGTGGGGGCCCTGCGGCGGGCCGTGGAAGAAGGTGATATAGAAATGGGTTCAGTCATGGCAGGTCAGAGCGTGGGACTTGTTACTGGAATAAGGTCCATCAAAGAAGTAATTTCCTCCCTGGTCGAAGAGGCTGAGGCCGAATTAAAACAGGTCTGGCAAAAATTGAGTCTTCTGGCCTCACCTGAATCATCCAACCGAGAACAATCTCCTGCCCTAGTTCAGCCTTCAACCCGGGAAAAAAAGGAAGTATAATTATCTGGCCACAGCAAGGGAAATGGCTACTTCAGGGGCATGGCTAATATATGGGAAAAAGGTAGTTCCATAAAGAAAATGTTGGTTTCTAATTCCTGACAAAATGATTTCATCTGAAAATTGATATAATTTAAAAGGTCACTGGAAGAGGAGGTAAGCTCATGTCAAAAGAGCGTGGTTTTTCCGAAAATGCTCTTAAGATTCTCAGGGCTCGCTATTTCATGAGGGACGAAAAAGGCGAGCTCATCGATAAAGAGCCAGCCGATCTTTTCTGGCGGGTAGCCCGCTATATTGCCTCGGCTGAAAAGACCAAGAAAGAGCAGGAAAAATGGGCTGAGATTTTTTTCAAAGTAATGATGGACCGGGATTTTATGCCCAATAGCCCGACACTGACGGGTGCTGGCCGGGATATGTGTTTAAGTGCCTGTTTTGTCTTACCCATTGAGGACTCCCTGGAAAGTATCTTTGAAACCGTTAAGAATGCGGCTCTGGTTCATAAAGAAGGCGGCGGAACAGGCTTCGATTTCAGTCGCCTCCGACCCAAGGGAAGCTTCGTACGCAAAACCCAGGGCATTGCCTCTGGACCGGTTTCCTTTCTCCGGGTTATTGATGCGGCAACTGAGGCCGTCAAACAGGGTGGCACCCGGCGGGGGGCAAATATGGGTATTCTCAGGGTCGATCATCCCGACATTGAAGAATTTATCCGGATGAAAATAGATGGTCGTAGCGTCAACAATTTCAATCTTTCTGTGGCGGCCACTGACGCTTTCATGGAGGCGGTCAAAAACAACGGCACTTATGATATTTATGATCCCTATAAACAGAAGGTCGTTGGTCAGAAAAAGGCCCGGGAAATTTTCACCATGATCTGTGAAGCAGCCTGGGCGGTGGGCGATCCAGGTCTGATTTTTATTGACCGCATTAATGCCCTCAACCCCACCCGGGCGTTAGGACCTATCCGGGCAACCAATCCCTGTGGCGAGCAGCCACTGCATGATTATGAATCCTGCAATCTTGGCTCCATCAATCTGGCCCACCTCTTTAACCCTAAAAAGAAGGACCAATTTGACTACGAGCGCCTGGCCGAATTAATCGCTATTGCTGTTCGCTTTCTGGATAATGTTATTGAGGTCAACCGTTACCCCCTTCCCCAGATAGAAAAAATAACCAAAGAAAACCGCCGCATCGGACTTGGTGTTATGGGCTGGGCTGACCTGCTGCTTCTGATGAAAATTCGCTACGACTCCCCTGAAGCCCTGGCTCTGGCTGAAAAAATTATGAGCTTCATGAGGAAAAGAGCTGTCCGGGAATCGGCTCGCCTGGCCGAGGAAAGAGGTAATTTCCCCAATATCAATCTTTCTATTTACCGGGGCAAAAAGATGCGCAACGCCACCGTTTTAACCATCGCGCCCACAGGCACCATTTCCCGCATCGCTGGCTGTTCCTCTTCGATCGAACCTGTTTTTGCCTTTGAATTCACTTCCAAGATTCTCGATGGCGAACTCAAAGACGTCAATCCTATTTATCAGGAATGGAAGGAAGCCCATCCTGATGAACCCCTGCCCGACTATTTTGTGACAGCTCACGATATTTCGCCTGAAGGCCATGTCCGCATGCAGGCAGCCTTTCAAAAATGGGTGGATAATTCCGTTTCCAAGACCATTAATTTTCCTAACAAGGCCACGGTAGAGGATGTAGAAAAGGCTTATTTACTGGCCTATGAGCTGGGCACCAAGGGCATTACCATTTACCGCGATGGCTCGAGGGCCGAACAGGTTTTATACCGGGCTGAAAGCGAAAAACGCCTTTACCCCAAAGACAGACCAAGCTCCCTGCCCTCAGTAACCGACAAGATTAAAACTGGCTTCGGCAACCTCTATGTGACCATTTCCTTCTATAATCAGCGCCCCTTTGAGGTCTTTACGAGCATCGGCAAAAGCGGCTATTCAACCATGGCTGATGCCGAAGCCATTGGCCGCTTGATTTCTCTGGCCCTGCGCAGCGGAGTTGATCCCAAGGAAGTCATCAGCCAGCTCAAGGGAATTGGCGGCTCAGAGCCAATTTTTACGGAAGGCGGCTTGGTCCAGTCAATTCCCGATGCCATTGCCAAGGTTCTGGAAAGACATCTTGGCCCTGTCCAGAATAATGAAAGAGATATTTTTGCAACCTATTGCCGGGTCTGTGGAGCTACCCTGCCCGATGAAAAATGTCCCACCTGTCCTAATTGCGGCTGGAGCCGTTGCGCCTGAAAATGGGGACACAAACATTTTTTAAAATCAGGACTTCCGCCCAAAAATCCTGTTGGCTTATTTTTTAAAATCACAATCTCAGAAGCTCGGCACCTTAAAAAAGGGCATTCTCTTCATAAAAAGTCTTTTAGTCTTCTCCACAAGAATTATAACTTGCATTAGTGTGCATGAATCATTAAGAAATTAATATCTCCCTATCAAGAACTTAATTCTTTCCTCTTAAAATTTTTTAGAGCAAGAACTATGATGGCTCATTCCTTCAAATCAAATTGCCACCGTTTTCACCACCAGCTTAAAAAATTGCCCATATTTTTTTATAAATTAGCCTGTCGGCTCTTTTAGATAAAATTGAGGCTGATTCTGCCGGCCGGCTTGTCTTGAGGGAAAACAAGAGAGCTGAAAAAAATTTTATAATCAAGAAGATATTTTTCTGGACTTTTTCTCAGGTAAGAGCATTCTCTTCTGCTCTTTTTTCTCAGCATATGTCCTGGGAACATAAACTTCTTCGCCGGTTACAGGATCCCGTCCGGTGTAATACATGCAGGTGGAGCGGGTCATGGGTGTGGGGGTGAAAATCTGAACTCCCTCAACCGGATCAGGGCCTGAGCGGCGCCATTTCTTTAAATATGCAGCCAGCTTCAGGGCTTCTTCTCTTGTTGTTCCAGGATGGGCCACCATAAAGTAGCATTTTAAATATTGCTTTTTCCCTTTATTCAATTGTTCGAAAAGCTTCCGGAATTCATCGAGTTTATAGGTGGGCTTATTCATCAGACGAAGCACTTTCGGGGAAACGTGTTCCGGCGCAATTTTAAGCCAGCCTGAAAGATGATAGTTGATGATTTCCTCAAGATATTCCGGGCTGGCCATGGCTAAATCGAATCTAATGCCGCTGCGAACCATAACCTTTCTAATTCCTGGACGATTTCTCGCCTGACGAAGAAGACTGACCAACCGCCGGTGACTCAGGTCAAGCTGAGGACATTTGAGGCACTCCCCTTCAGGACAGGGCGAAGGGCAATCAAGGCCATACATGTTGGCCGTCGGTCCCCCCAGGTCATCAATTATCCCTTTAAATTGAGGATGTGAGGCGAGCCGGTCAATTTCTTCAATAATGGCTTCCTCATGGCGGGAAATAATCCGGTCTCCCTGATGAAGAGCAAGGGCACAGAAAGAGCATTGCCCCACGCAACCTCTGTGGGTAACCACAGAAAATTGAGCCAGCCTGAGTTCAGGAAAATCGGCCGGAATGACCCGGCTGAAAGGCAAACTGTAAATCCAATCCAGGAATTCGGGCTGATAGCGAGGAAAAGGAAACTGTAAAACATAGGCCTGACCATGAGCCTGAGCCAGCCCCTTTCTTATCGAAAGCTTCTTCTGCATTTCAAGAAAAGCTTCTTTGTCCTCCTGAACCTGTTCAAAGGAAGGTAAAAGGGTAAAGCCAGGCGGAACCTGGCGGCTGACAATACAAGTTCCCGGAATTCCCTCCAGTTCCTTTTTCTCCTCAAGCCGCCGGGCAATCTCCAGAATTTGCCATTCTCCTGGACCATAGACGAGAATATCAGCTCTCGAATCAAGCAGGATGCTGCGTCTGACCCGATTTTCCCAGTAATCATAATGGGCCAATCGCCGCAGCGAAGCCTCAACCCCGCCTATTATCAGAGGCACTCCAGGAAAAAGATGACGGAGAATATTGCAATAAACGATAACGGCCCTGTCAGGAATACCCGAGTAATAGGGAGAATGGGGGTCTCGGGACCGGGGCCTCTTTAAAGGTGTGTAATTGCGCAAGAGGCTGTCCATAGAACCAGAGGTGACGCCAAAGGCGAGCCGTGGACGGCCAAGGCGCTCGAACTCTTCAGGCCGGCGCCAGTCAGGCCGGCCGATAACACCAACGCGCCAGCCCTGACTGGCCAGAACCCGGGCAATAACCCCTATGCCGGAGAGGGGATGATCCGCATAGGGTTCGCCGCTAACAAGAATAAAATCGCATGGTTCGCGAGGGACGGTCTTCGTCTGTTTAGCCTCAATAATCAAGCCCATCTTTTAATCATATAAGATTTATGACCTCCGGCCAAATTGCTTTCCCTGATTGTTTTCGCCCCCCAGAATTCCTTCCTTTTTTCTTTCCCTGGATATTATTTAAAGGAGCGGCTCCAGTTCTGGCCCAGGATTTTGCTTTCCCTCAGGCTCTTTAACAGGCTTAAATTAATTAAAGAGGGGAAGCCTGAATAGCTTGACCCGTAGGGAAAAATCCCCCCTCTTTTCACCCCCGGCGGCGATTGCCCTGGAAAGAATGATATTTTAATTTCATTATGAAAAGGGTAAATAAATTTGAAATCATTGAAGGGAAAGCCTCAAGGCACGCTGAACTTCCCGGGGAGCTGTAAAAATAACCAGGAAAAAAGTCCATCCATGATAAAAGAAAGGGAACAGACAAAAACTCTTTTTCCCCTATTAAAGAGCCTGGCCAGGGAAGGACATTTCTCCTTGGCTCTTACTCCGAATAATAAGGTCAAAATAGAATGGGGAGAAGAAACATTTAAGGAGAAATTAGGCTTTCTGCCCTCTTCCCTTCCTCCTGAATTGCCTCCTTCGCTTCATCCTCAAAGTCAGAGAAAATTTAAGGCCTGGTGGCTCGATTTGCTTCGCGGAAAATCGGTCGTAAGTGATTTCTGCTTCCTTAAGAATGGAAAAAAGGAAATCTGGATAAGGGCCTTCGGTCACCCCCAGGCAGAGGAAAAAAAGAAAAAAATCATACGCATTACCGGGTTCCTCCAGGATGTAACCAGAGAAAAAAAGCGGGAAAACCTTTTAAGGGAAAGAAAGGCCTTTTACCGGCGCATTATTGACGAATCTGTCGAAGGATTTTTCCAGTCGACGCCCGATGGCCGTTTTCTTAAAGCTAACAAAGCCATAGCCCAGATTCTCGGATACAAATCCCCTCAGGATTTAATTAAAGCTAAGCAACCCTTAGCCAAGATTTCTTACGTCAATCCTGACCAGAGACAGGAATACTTAAAATTAATGAAAGAAAAAGGCCAGGTGAAGGGGTTCATTTTTCAGATTCGCCGTTCCGATGGCCAGGTTGGCTGGCTTCTGGAGAATGCCCGCGCCGTTCGTGATCGCAAAGGCAGGATTCTTTATTTTGAAGGACATGTTCAGGATATTACCCAGCTAAAAGAAACCGAAAGAGCACTCGCCGAAAGCCAGGCCAGGCTGGAATCGTTAATTGATGCGGCTTCGGATTTAATTTACTTCAAAGACAATGACCGAAGATATGTGATAATCAATCGCTCCTTTGAGAAAACCCTGGGTCTAAAAAAAGAAGTGGTTCTCGGTCGCCGCGATGAGGAGATTCTGCCGGCCGATCTAGCGGCTCAATGCCGCCAGAGCGATGAAGAAGTCTTAAACAGCCGGAAAATTACTGTAAGAGAAGAAATCATGCAGACAGGAAGAAAAAAGAAGGTGGTCTTCGAAACCATTAAATCGCCAGTTCTGGCTCCTGATGGTTCCATAGCTGGACTTGTCGGTATCAGCCGGGATATTAGCGCCAGAAAGAAAGCAGAGGCTGAGCTTCGCTCGCTCGTCCGGGAGAAAGAGACTCTTTTGAGGGAAATCCATCATCGCGTGAAAAACAATATGCAGGTCATCTCCTCTCTGCTCAATCTTCAGGCTCAGAAAATTGAGGATTTAAAAGCCCGGGAGGCTTTCCAGGAATGTCAGGAAAGAATTCGGTCCATGGCCTTAATTCATGATCAGCTCTACCAGCAGGAATCTCTTCACTGGATTGAGTTTTCTAGCTATTTGAGAAATCTGGTCACTCATCTTTTCCATGTCTATCAAATTGATGCCCATCTGATTAAGTTAAGGCTGGAGACTGAACCTGCTCCTCTCAGTTTAAATACGGCCATCCCCTGTGGTCTGATTGTTAATGAACTGGTAACCAACGCCCTCAAACATGCCTTTCTACCCGGAGAGAAAGGGGAGATTGTTATCAGTTTAATGCAAAAGGAAAACGGTCATTATCTTTTAAGAATAAAAGACACTGGACGGGGGCTGCCTCAGGACATAAATCTTAAGGAGCCAGCCAGCCTGGGCTTACAGATTGTTACCATCCTGGTCAATCAGATTGGTGGCCAGCTTGAATTCAAAGTTGATGGCGGGACAGAATTTCTGATAACATTTAGTGAACATTCTTTTCTTAGAGAATAAATATGGAGAAACCAAGGATTCTCATTGTTGAGGACGAAGGTCTGGTCGCCCGGGACCTTGAGTCTATGGTTCGCAATCTCGGTTATCGGGTTGTCGGTATCTGTTCGACCGGCGAGGAAGCTTTGCTCCTGATTAAGACAAGGCGTCCGGATCTCATCATCATGGACATTGTGCTCCAGGGGAAAATGGATGGCATTAAAGCCGCCGACGAGATACGTTGCCACTATAATCTGCCTATCATTTTCCTGACAGCCCACACTGACGAAGCTACCTTTCAGCGGGCCAAAATGACCAATCCCCTGGCTTTCATTCATAAACCGATTGAACAGAAGGAATTGATGACCGTCATTGAAATGGCCCTCTACAAGCACCGCACAGAAATGAAGTTGAGGGAGAAGGAGGAATGGCTGGCGACAATTCTTGAGGGCATTGCCGATGGTGTCATCGCCACTGATGCCCACGGCGTGATAACCTTTATGAATCCAGTGGCCGCAGCTTTGACTGGCTGGAAGCCCCAGAGCGGTGTCAGCCGCCGTCTGGAAGATATTGTCAAACTCTATGACGGCGATAGAGAACTCTCCTTTTCGCTCTCTCCTCAGGAAATAATTGAGCATGGAGGTTTCCCCAGGAATATCCCTAATCTATGGATCGTCAATCAACAAAAGAAAACTCCGGTTGAAATTAAAACTTCGATTATTCGAGACGAAAATGGCGCTCCTTCCAGCCTGGTCATTCTTCTCCACGATATAACTGAACGCCGCCAGCATGAGGAGGAACTGCGTCGTCTGGCCATCCATGACCCCCTGACGCAGCTGCCAAACCGAACCCTCTTTTTTGATCGGCTTAATCTGGCCCTTTCCCAGGCTCGCCGCCATGGCCATCGCCTGGCTATTCTCATGCTTGATCTTGACCATTATAAAAAAATTAACGATACCTACGGCCATTCCATTGGCGACCTTCTTCTCAAAGAAGTGGGCCGGAGATTGCAGGGAGCCATTCGCTCGAGCGACACTGTGGCCCGCTTTGGCGGCGATGAATTTGTTCTCCTCATGCCGGAAATTCATGGCGCCACTGACGCCGCCATCATAGCCAAAAGAATTCTTGAGGTTGTCAGCCAGCCCTATGAAATAAAAGAGCTGCCTCTGTTCATCACTGTGAGTATTGGCCTTGCCATTTTTCCTGAAGATGGTGAAGATAGTGAAACTTTAATTACCAATGCTGACCTGGCTCTTTATGCAGCTAAGGATAGAGGACGGAATTGCTTCTTCTTTTATTCTGATCTCAAAAAATCTCCGCAGGCACAGCCAGAACAGGCCTGAGGAGCAGCCTGCCAGCTACATTTTAGCTGACCTGACTTCGCTTTCCTGATACGTGAGTTAAGCTCTATGTCCACAATTTGATCAAGGAAAAACCAGGGAGATGTTCTTCCGATTTATCTTTAAAAATTGTCGTGGTTTCAAAGATATTTTATCAATGACTCCTTCGCCTTCTTTTCGCCTTAATAAACTTTTGTCCCTGGAGAAAATGGGTTTTTAAAAACCTTTTCTTGATTTTTAAAAAAATGCTTCTTCAGACTTTTTTGTGACTAAAAATAATAGCCGGCAATTAAAAGGGGATTGAATCCGGCGAGTTAATTGTGGTAGAAGGCGATGAGAGAATATCCATAAGATGCATGTTATATGGCTTCAACTCACCATCAGGGATTTATCTTCGGGTTCTGGAGAGGCTGTTGTAGATTGATGACTCTTTAAGTCCGCCCCTTAAAAGCCCAGAAGAGCCAAATAAATAGAAAGAGAAAAGATTTTCATTCATGCTCAAAATGAACTTAATCCAGAATGAACCTCGTCTTACAGCTTAGTTATTTTAAAAAACAAATGATCCAAGCCGGATAAAAACCACACTTTTGCGGGAGAACTGCTCGGTCTTGATTTCCTCTTTTCAGCTAAAAAGAGGAATTGACTCACGGTGAGTGAGTACATAAAGGGAAAAGAGGCCAAGGGCGGTTCCCAGGGGAAAACGGAACAGAGCAAGAATAGACAGAACAATCCCCAGGAGGCGAGCCCATTCCTGACGTCTTAAAATCCCCAGGCCGGCCACTATGGGCGGCAGGGAGAAAATGGCTGTAAAAATCCAGGACCCCCAGGCGAGAATTCTCAATACCAGGCGGCCCGTCTCGCTCAGCTCAGGGATAAAAGAGACACCAAGAAAAATTAAAAAGATTAAAAATAAAAGGAATAAACTGATCAGGCCGGCTATAATCCACAGCCAGCCCACAAGGTCAACCTGCTCTTTTCTGGTCATTTTTATTCTTCCTCATAATAAACAGCTGTGCCGCTGGCACTGACCATAAGCATATTCCCGCTGCCCAGATTTATGGTTTCATAATCAAGGTCAACCCCGATCACGGCATTGGCTCCAAGGTCGCGGGCATTTTCAGCCATTTCCTCAAGAGCAATCTCCTTGGCTTTTCTTAATTCCCTTTCATAGGCAGCTGAGCGACCACCCACAATGTCCCTTATGCCAGCAAAAAAATCCTTAAAGATATTTGCTCCCAGAATGGCCTCACCACTTACCAGGCCCAGATACTTCTTTATCTTTTTTCCTTCCAGATGGGGTGTTGTCACGATAATCATTAAATTTCTCCTTTATAAATTTACGAAATCTGGAGCTAAAAGGTTTCTCCCTCAAGACCATTAAAAATTAACCTCTGAGTTCCTTTCGACTTTTTTAAAAATGGATGCCAGCTCAGACTCCATGGCTTTGAAGTGAGTTCCCTGCCAGAAAACCCGGCCGCAGTGAGGACAGAGGGCAAAACGCCGGGCTTTTTCGTAGACAAAAGAGGAGACAAGATTGCGGGCATTAGCCCGGCTCAACCTTTTCAGACGGACATTACAATGAAGGCAGCGACTGAAGGGATCAACCTTTGCCCAGAGATTCAAATTCTCCAGAACCTGGCGCACCTGCTCTCGCCAGTCCTCGCTTTCAATGAAAAGGCCACGGCCTCTGTTAAGCCTTTCCAGCAGAGAATGGTCCCTGGTCAGAAGAAGACGCCTTTCCCGGCGGGCAAGTTCCAGCAAGTCACTATCGTCAGCCCGGGAAAAATAAAGGGTATCAAAGCCCAGGATTTTAAGCCATTTAGCCAGCTTTCCTAACATGCAGTCAACCAGGAAACGCATCTTCCTTCAAAAAAAATGGTGGACGGTAGGGGATTCGAACCCCCGACCTCAGCGTTGCGAACGCCGCGCTCTCCCAGCTGAGCTAACCGCCCACCCTTATTTTCCAGCCTTAAAAAAGAATTATAAGCAACATAAATTTATCATTTTTCAGACCTCTTTTCCACTGACCGGGCAGTCTTACCTCAGGGGTTAATTCTTCCGCTGTGGACCGGTCTCGCTGAACCAGGCCCTTTGCTCCCCTTAAAATCAGATTTTCCCTGAAAAGACAGACCCTGTCTCACAGATATAAAAACCACATAATCCAGAAGAAATATCGGTCTGCTTTTCAGAAAGAGCGCTCCTGTCTTTTAGCTATTTTTTCTCTTTGATAAAATCAAAAAAGAATAACAAATGATTAAAATCGGCTGTTGTGGATTGCCCGTCAGCCTGAAAAGATACGTCGAAGCTTTCTCCGTCGTTGAATTGCAGCAGACTTTTTATCAGCCTCCTGAGCCGAAAACAGCCCTGAAATGGCGCCAGCAGGTCCCCCCTGATTTTGAATTTACCCTCAAAGCCTGGCAGCTTATCACCCATGCCCCAAGCAGCCCCACCTATAAAAAACTTAGGAGCCCCATTCCTGAGGAAAAACGAAAGTGCTATGGCCTTTTCCGGCCGACAGCTGAAGTCATGGCTGCCTGGGAAAAAACAAAGGAAATTGCTTCTCTGGTCAAAGCTCGAATAATCATTTTTCAATCGCCTGCTTCCTTCGAGCCCTCAAGGGAAAACAAAAACAATATGCGTCAGTTCTTCAGCCAGCTTGACCGTCACCAGTTCCTTCTCGGCTGGGAAGCCCGGGGAAAATGGCGGGAAGAAGAGATTCAGGAAATCTGTCAGGAGCTCAGCCTGATTGATGTCGTTGACCCCTTCCAGCGCTTACCCCTGACTGGAAAGCTCAGGTATTTCCGCCTTCACGGGCTCACGGGCTATCGCTACCGATACTCTGAGCAGGATCTGGATAGAATCATCAGCTGGATTAAGGAAGAAAAGGAAGTTTATGTTATGTTTAATAACGTCTATATGTTTGAAGACGCTTTAAGCTTAAAAGAAAGACTCAGGGAAAAAATGAAAGACTGAAAGATTTCTGTCTCTCTCCTGCCTGAAACCCTTTATAAAAATCGGCCTCTGGATCAGGCACCAAAAATAGCCCAAGGTTTAATTAACGCTGATAGAGAATCCTGCCGCCAACAATGGTCATCACCACCTGAGTTTTAGGGATTTCCTCTTCAGGAATCGTCATTATGTCCTGAGAAAGGACGGTAATATCAGCCAGCTTGCCCACAGAAAGAGAACCAAGAAGATTCTCCTGGAAAGAGGCATAGGCCCCATTGAGGGTATAGGAACGCAGGGCCTCTTCTCGGCTCATGCGCTGGTCAGGGAAAAAGGAGGTGCCATCAGCCAGTTTTCTCGTCACTGAAGCATAAAAACAGGCTATGGGATCAACATCTTCGACCGGAGCATCCGTGCCATTGCAGATTATCGCTCCTGATTTCATAAGCTTCTGCCAGACATAGGCCCCTTCCTCAGCTCTCCTTTCGCCGAGACGTTTGATAACCCAGGGACCATCAGAAGTACAGTGAATTCCCTGCATGGAAGCAATCACGCCAAGCTGACCGAAACGGGGAATATCCTGAGGATGAAGATGCTGGGCATGTTCAATGCGCCAGCGCAGATCTTTCTTCTCAGGGTGAGCCCTGAAGGCTTCTTCAAAAATATTCAGGACTTCCCGGTTAGCTCGGTCCCCGATGGCATGAACACAGAGCTGGAAATCATTTTCTATGGCCAGGCGAGCTGTTTCCCGGAGAGCATCTACCGGATAGGTATTGAGGCCACTGCTTGTGGGCAAATCAGCATAGGGCTCAAGCAGCCAGGCTCCATGGGCGCCTAAGGCCCCATCAAAGACTCGCTTGATCGACCTTACATTCAGCTGATTGTTACCGTAGCCAATTAATCTATATTCAGGCAATTTTTCCTTTAAAACCTCATTGCTCTCATTGATCATGGCATAAATTCGCACCTGCAGCCTGCCTTCATCAATGAGTTTTTTGTAGATTTCGATGGTTCGCCAGGAGACACCGGCATCATGGAAGCTCGTCACGCCCTTGGAGAGACACTCCTGAGAGGCCATAACCATGGCTTTTATCATTCTATTCTCCCTTTCTTCAGGAGTAAGCTGGGCCTCGGCAGCACTCATCGCACGGCGGACAAGATTCTGAGCTGTCTCGATAAAAGCACCAATGGGCTGGCCCCGCTCGTCCCGGACGATCTCGCCGCCAGGCGGGTCCGGTGTGCTCTTGGTTATTTTTGCCAGCTCCATGGCTTTAGCGTTAGTCAGACAGGAATGACCGCTGGCATGGGTCAAAATTACGGGATTATGGGGTGAAACCCGGCTCAATTCATGATGGAAGGGCAGACCAGCGACATTGGGTTCAGGCGCCTTTATCCATTTTTCCTGATGCCAGCCCCGACCGACAATCCATTCCCCGGGCCGGGCATTTTTGGCCGCTTCCGCTACCATGGCCACAATCTCCTCCCAGCTTCTGGCTTTAGTTAAATCGAGAACCATTTTGGATTCCCCGAGACTTGAAAAATGACCATGGCTGTCAATGAAGCCAGGAATGGCCAGCTTGCCGGCTAAATCGATAACCTGGGTTCTCTCGCCTTTGAAGCGCTGGATATCCTTATTTCGGCCGAGGGCGACGATTTTATCTCCCCTTACAGCCAGGGCCTCAGCCTGAGGTAGAGCCTCGTCAACCGTGACTATTTTGCCATTCATTAAAATAAGGTCGGCCGGTTCAACCGCTTCCTTACAGGCAGAATTAAAAAGACCGCCGATAATTAATAAGCAACAAAGAAAGAAAATTGCGGACCTGCTCCTCGCACCGATTTTGCCTGTTGCCATAATTTTCCCTCCTTAAAATTTCTTCAGCACCTCGTTTTATACTTATTTTTTGATTTTGATTCAAGCTCAAGAAATTTCTTCAGGTCAGAAAGAAGCTGAGGTTTAATCTTCAGAAATGGCAAGATCAGGATATAACCAGGGCAATATAGAGAGGAAAGAAACTATTTGGAACCGATGGAGCGCAAAAGACGGGCCGGAAGGGTAAGGAGGGCTTTAAAAAGGTCGAGAATAGCGCTCACAGTTATTCCGATAAGGCGAAAAGGAAGAAGAAGCAACCAGACCAGGGGATATAGAATCAGGGCTAAAAGAGCCAGCGGCCAGCAAAGAACAAAAAGAATTAACCAGAGCAAAAATTTTACCATCAATCTCTCCTCTCCTGTTAAAAGATCTGTCACAAAAAAGATTATTTATTATCATAAAAACATCTTGTGTTTTTTGTCCAGGTAAATCTGAGAATTAGAGGTATCAGAAGCACTCATAAAGAGCCTTCTCATATCCAGTTTTAGAAAAACTTTATTTTATCGCTGTATGTTATAAATAATTAGCCTCACGGGCGGAAATCCAGCGAGCACCGGATTTACCATTAGATACCTTGAAATCTCTCATTTTTAAGTAAGGAAAGCCGGCTGAACCTGAAAAAAATAAATAAAATTGCAGACAAATTTTATTATTTTCAATTAGTGGCCTGAATAATTCCCATTTTGATTTAGCCTGAGGCCGCGTGCCACCGCCGGGCCAGATTTTTCTCCCGGAAATAAAGAAAAAGATTAATGAGTTTTTCCCGGGAGAGGTTTTCTGTCTCTATAGCAAAGGCGGTCGATCGATACATATCCCAGTCACTTCTAATTTCTTCAGGCACAGCCAGTGTCTTATAAAGCTCGCTTCCCGGAGCCAGATAGAAAATGGAGGGAGTGGCTACCACACCCTCCTCCCAGAGTTTCTGAGCTGTTTCCCTGATTTCTTCTTCAGTTTGCCCGGGCAAGCCGATGATAAGATAGACGGTAATGGCAAAACCGAGCCTGCGGGCCAGCCTGATTATTTCCCAGAAGAAATCGCTTCCCTTTTTCTCCGGCCTTTTTAGACTCTTTCTTATTTCGGGCCGGCCGCTTACCAGCGGCAGATCGAGTTTCCGAAAGCCGGCCTGTTTCATCAAGCTTAAAATTCTTTCGTCCAGAGTCTCATAATTAAGTCCATTCATGGCCAGAATTTCCGTTCCTCTCAAATCCTCATCCCCGATCACTGCTTTCAGGAATTCCTCAAACCAATCTCGATCAAGAGAAAGATTATCATCTTCAAAATTGAAAATCTCGACCTGGCGCTGCCTGAATAAAAATCTCATCTCCTCAATAACTGAATTGACCGGCCGGTAATCAGGTTGATGGCCGAAAACTATCTGGATATTGCAAAAAGTGCAGCGGAAGGGACACCCGCGGCTGGCCTGAAGGGTAGCATAATTTTTCCGGCCTATTTTATAGAAATCCGGGTTAATCAATTCGTGCGCTGGCCAGATGGTCTTCCAGTCAATAAAATTCTTCTCCAGAAGGTCAAAAAATTTATGCCGATCAATGCCTTCAGCTTGAAAAAAATTATTAGCGAAATTCCGATCTGGCCTTATCGGCGGAAAATTATTTTTAAGAAAGGCGGGCAGGGAAATTTCTGCCTGGCCCGTAATCACCTCATCAATGGCCGGGGTTCTGCTTTTTATTTCCCCGGGGAAGCAGGAAGCCTGATGGCCACCCACAATCAGCCAGCCTGAAAAATTTTTCTTAATTTCTTGAGCCACCTCCTCCAGCTTCCGATAATAGGCGGCAAAGGCGGAATTAAGCCCAATTAAATCAGGAGAAAATTTTTTTATGGCTTCAATTATTTCTTCTTTGCTCAGACCAAAGCGGTAATAATGTTTAAAAAAATAGGGATGATGGAGGTAGGGCCGAAGATAGGCCAGCTTTTCCGGAAGGGGAATTTTCCTCTTTTTTAGAGGCGAAAGGCAATCAAGAATCCGGACTTCCCAGCCAAAAAGCTCAAAAACGCGGGCGACATAAAGAAGAGCCAGCGGATAAAGCCTTATGGGTGTTGTGTAGAAGTCCTCAAGGGGAGGCTGAATCAGCATCACCTTTCTTCTGGCCCTGTCCATATACTCTTCCCTTTAACCTGAATCCTTTAAATTTTAGGCTACTTTCATCAATTAAAGCCAGTTCCTTTCAGTTAACTAAGAATGGGAAGCAATTGAAGATAATCTAGCTTCTAAGCCATTGAGGCAAGAGGGCTTTAAAAATTGGATTTTTCCCTGATATCTTTTTTGCCAGCCCTTTTGCCCTATTCTATCTGAGCTTCCTTCATCTATTCAAGCTTTCTGCCCTTTGTTTCAGGTAAAGCCAGGGCCAGGCCAGCGGCTAATAAAAAGAAAGCGGCCGTCAAATAAAAGGCAAAGGCCAGGCCATGGACTCTGGCCAGAGCCCCAATGGTGAAGGGAGCCAGAGCACTCAGACCACGGCCAAAATTATAGGTAAAACCCTGGGCTGAGGCCCTGATTCGGGTGGGAAAAATTTCAGCGGTAATTGTGCCGAATCCAGAAAAATAGCCTGTCCCGAAAAAGGCCACGAAGGGGCCGAGCAAAAGCAGGGAAAGATTGCTGCGAACACTGCTGTAGATGGCCACGAAAAGAGCGGCAGCCAGTAAAAAGAAAATATAGGTTTTTTTACGGCCCAGGCGATCACAGATGAAACCAAAACTGATATAGCCGAACCACATGCCCACCTGCATTACCACAATCCAGGCGGAGGTACGAACTACATCCAATCCCATGCCACCTTCAGACCTGGGTAAACCTAAGTAGGCTGGAATCCAGGTAAAAAGACCCCACCAGGCAAACATGGTGGCGGCATTCATCAAGGTAGTGATTAAAGTTAAGCGGAGAAAAGGGCGTCGAAAGATTTCAGCCAGGTGGCCCTGTCCGGCTTTCTTTGCTTTTATGTCCTCGCCATTATTTTTACCTTTAGCCTCTTTTTCATACTTTAAGAATTTATCTTTTTTATTCCTTCGATCGGATTCCATGCTGATAATTTCACGCTTTTCCCCCTCGTCGCCTCCCCTTCGAGCATTCCATCTTGAGCGTTTCCAGATTTCCGGCTCGTCCACATTTTTTCTTATCCATAAAGTAACGAGAGCTGGCAGGACGCCAAAAAAGAAAACAGCCCGCCAGCCAAAGCGGGGCAGCACCAGGGCGGTGATGCCTGCAGCCAGAGCATAGCCCACTGCCCAGGAACTCTGCATTATGCCCAGAGCTTTACCGCGATGCTCATCCGGCCAGGTTTCAGCCACCAGAGCAGCGCCTGTAGCCCATTCGCCTCCCATGCCCAGCCCGAGTAATACCCGGAAAATAGCCAGCTGCCAGATGTTCCTGGCAAGACCACAGGCAGCCGTAAAAAAGGAATAAATCAGGATAGTCATCATCAGGGCCCTGACCCGGCCGACTCTATCCGCTATCAGGCCAAAAATGATGCCTCCGGCAGCTGAGGCTAAAAGAGTTAAAGAACCCATCAGGCCACCTGTAGCTTTATCCAGGCCCAGGTCTTTCATCAGGTGAGCCAGCACCATGGCATAAAGCATGACATCGCAGCTATCGAGCATCCAGCCAAGGGAGGCTGAAAGCAGGGCCTTTCTCTGGGCTGGCGAGATGGCTCTGTACCAGGCAGCAGATTCTTTTTTCATCAATTATTAATTCCCCATCAGGCTTTCCATTTAACTTCTCAGTTACCCTGATTTTTTCAGGCTGGTTTCCTTCCGGAGCCAGCCTCAAAATTTTCTATCGGGCGAAAGGCCAATTTTTATTGTAATTTCCAGCTTTTATTTTTCTTTACGTTTTGCTTTATCCTTTTCAGAGTCAACTTTTTTCCATTTCCTCGACCAAAATTTTTTCCTTCCATTTTATCTTCAGGCTTATTTTTTTTTCTTTTTCGGGCCGACCATATCCGCCGCCACCAGGTGTAGCCACAATTAGCCTGTCGCCCTCATGCACCTCAAGGGAAACCTTTCCGCCGAGATAGCGCTTCTTCCCTCTGGAAATCAATATATTTTTCCCGCATTTTCCGGGCTGGCCCCCCTGAAGTCCATAGGGAGCGAAGCGTCTTCTTTCAGAGAGGATATTAACCTGAGCCGGAGCTAAAAATTCATATTCCCGGATGATGCCATCCCCGCCCTTGAAACGCCCCTGGCCACCTGATTTTGGCCTTAAGCTGTAGCGCCTGATCCGGATGGGTAAATAATGTTCCAGAGCCTCAACGGGCGTGTTGCGGGTATTGGTCATATGGGTATGGACACCGCTCAATCCATCCCTTTCCGGACTCGCTCCCATTCCGCCGCCTATGGTTTCGTAATAAGCAAAGGCCTGACCTGTTCTGGGATCAAGGCCACCGAAAGTAACATTGTTCATCGTCCCGCTTGAGGCCGCCGGGATTCTATCCGGGACAGCCTGGGCCAGAGCACCGAGAAGCACATCGGTTATTCGCTGGGATGTTTCCACATTACCACCGGCCACAGCCGCCGGTGGCCGGGCATTAACGATGGTGCCGGCAGGCGCAATCAATTTTATTGGCCTGACAAGGCCAGCATTATAGGGAACATCACCCCGCACAAGACAGCGAAAAACATAAAGAGTGGCCGAAAGGGTTATAGCATAATTAGCATTGACACTGCCTTCCACCTGGGGATCAGAAGAAGAGAAATCAACCTCAGCCTCATCCCCTCTGATTCTCACCTCAACGGCGATGCGCACCGGTCGGGCCTTGAGACCATCATCATCCAGATAATCAACAAAACTATAATTTCCGTCCGGAATGGCTCGCAGTGTCTGGCGAATAATTCTTTCGGTATAATCCTGGAGATGCTTCATATATTCAAGAACAAGCCTGGCTCCATATTTAGCTACGACCTCGAGCAACCGCCTTTCTCCAATGCGATTTGCCGCCAGCTGAGCGGTTAGATCGCCTTCCCTTTCCACAGGAGTTCTGACATTGGCCAGAATTAGATGCAGAAGGTCGCGGTCCAATCGGCCCCGTCGCACGAGTTTCACGGGTGGAATAATTATTCCTTCCTGATAAATTTCTCGAGCCAGAGGCATGGAGCCTGGAGAAATCCCGCCGACATCGGAATGATGGGCGCGGTTGGCCACATAAAAGAGAGGCCTCTTAAAGCCCTTGACAAAGACAGGAGAAACCAGGGTGATATCGGGTAAATGGGTGCCGCCGCGATAGGGGTCATTAAGGATGACCACATCTCCGGGTTCAAGGTCAACTCGCTCTATGGCGCTTTTAACGGAAAGGGGCATGGCTCCTAAATGAACCGGCAGATGGTCACCCTGGGCCACAGTCTCTCCTTCCGCATCAAAAAGGGCACAGGAAAAATCCTTTCTTTCTTTGATATTAGGCGAAAAGGAAGAGCGGCAGAGAGCAACGCCCATCTCCTCGGCGATGGAAATAAAGATACTCTTAAAAATTTCGAGTTCGATCGGATCATAAGCTGACCTTTTTTCTTTAATCTTTTCTCTTCCTTCCGCCTCACTCCGCTCTCTCTGGCCCATTTTCAGACTCCGTTTTTTCCCTCTTTTTCATTCAGAGAAATTTAAGGCTGGTTAAAATAAAAAAATGCCTCAAATCTTTCTTCATTATTATCCTTTTTAATTTTTACCGCCCTAACCCTTGCTCTTTTATCCATTGCCGGAATATTTCTAATAAAATACTTTTCAACGCTAATTGATATTTTTGATTTCCCTTTCTCCTTTTTCTAATTTTTTCTCCCATTTCCTCATTTTTTGATTCTTTATCTATTGATTTTTTTATTTTCTTCTTTTTAATCTCATGATTAGATGTCCAAATTTATCCACCTTTACCTTCCAGCCTGGAGGCAAAACAGCGGTTGATTCATAATCAACAATAACAGCTGGACCATCAAATTCATGTCCTGGCTCAAGAGACTGCCGGTCATAAATTCTGGCTTTATGTTTCTGGTTATCAAAAATCATCCATCTTTCATCCAGCATGGCCCGGGAAAGAGGTTTCCCCTGTTTTTCCAGCTCGGGCAGGGCCGGTTTTTCTGTCAGGCCGATAGCCTTGACTCTTAAATTAACAATCTCCACGGGCCGGCTTTCATCAGCATAATTGTAGCGTCGCAAATGAAGACGATTAAATTCATGGCGAAAGCGAGCTGAGGCTGGCACCGTCAGTTCATAGCTCTGACCAACATAACGAATATCAAGAAAACGAAGTAACCTTATTCTCCGCAGACTGAATCCTTCTTTGACCAGATCCTGCCTGGCCTGATGGAGCAAAGGCTCAAAGAGCCGGTCTATTTCCCTCAGGGAAATTTTCTCATCCCTGAGGAGGACTGAGTGCGAATAATCCTTAACCACATCAGACAGAAGCATTCCCAGGGCCGAAAGCACGCCGGCATTCTTGGGCACAATAACCACCGGAATCCTCAGCCTCGCCGCCAGGCTACAGGCATGCATGCCGCCGGCCCCGCCAAAGGATACCAGGGCGAAATCGCGAGGATCATAGCCTCTTTCGACCGAAATAACTCTGATGGCTCTCTCCATGGTAGCATCGGCTACTCTAACTATGCCCTCAGCCAGCTCTTCAGCCCTCAAATTGATTTTTTGACCGAATTCAGCCAGGGCCTGATGGGCTCTCTCAGGAAATAATTTCATCGTCCCGCCCAAGAAATGGTCTGGGTCGAGCCGACCGAGCACAAGATTGGCATCGGTGACGGTTATTTCTTCTCCCTTACCATAACAGATAGGTCCGGGATCAGCCCCGGCACTTCGAGGACCAACCCTTAGAGCCCTGCCCTCATCAAGATAGGCAATGGAGCCACCGCCTGAGCCCACTGAATGGATGTCAATTATCGGAAGCTTCAGGGGAAGATGACTTATTTCAGTTTCAGTTGTCGTCATGATGGCCCCATCGCAGAGAGAGACATCGGTGGAGGTTCCGCCCATATCAAAGGAGATAAGACGGCGAAAACCAGCCTGAAAGGCAATGGCACTGGCGCCAACCACCCCGCCGGCTGGCCCGGAAAGAATTGTCGTCACCGGTTTCTGACGGGCAGCCGCGGCCGAAAGGCACCCGCCATTGGACTGCATAATTTTAAGGCGGGCCCGGCCAAGTTTGGCCTCAAGATAATTGAGATATCGCTCCATCAGAGGAGCGACATAGGCATTGATGGCCGTTGTGCTGGCCCGCTCAAACTCCCGGTATTCAGGCAGAACTTCTGAAGACAGGGAATAACTGATGCCAGCCCGGGCTAATCTCTCCCCAACAATTCTTTCATGCTCGCCATTGGCAAAAGCGTGGAGAAAACAGACGGCCACTGATTCTATTTTCTTTCGCTTGATTCGGTCAATCAGGTCCTCCAGGGCTCTTCGATCCAGGGGCCGGATTATTCTGCCATCAGAATCAATTCTTTCCGGAAGACCGAAGCAAAACTCCCTTAAGACCAGAGGGCGCCTTTCCTCAACCAGGATGTTGTAAAGTTCGCGGCGAGTCTGGCGGCCGATGGTGAGCAGGTCCTCAAAGCCAGCTGTCGTGACAAAAGCCAGCCGGGCACCCCGGCGCTCCAGCAGGGCGTTGGTGGCCACAGTACTGCCATGAATAATATCCGCTTCCATTTCCAGCACTCCGAGTTCTTTAAGTCCCTGTAAAATGGCCAGGGCGGGATTGGCCGGCGTTGATAGAACTTTATGCACTCTGAGCTTACCCGGGGACATCACAACAAAATCAGTAAAGGTGCCTCCGGTATCAATACCCAGGCGAATCATAGGACTCCATCCTTTTTTAAAGAGGCGCTATTTTGACACGACCCAGGAAAGAATTCAACCCGATGCACCCGGACAAAATTTTTCATGTCTCTTTCTGGTTTTTAATAGGTAGACCAAAAAATTTCAATTGCTGGCAGCCTGTCTAGAAACCGCAAATAAATCCTTAAAGGCGAGTTGAAGCCGAGTCCTGTCTATATCATAGGTCGACTCCCGCCACGATGAATTATAACGGACTCAGGCCGCTTTTGAGTGCCCTAAAATCTCTCCCACAAAAAATCTGAAGAACCTTTTGACTTTTAAATAACCCTTATGCCTGATTTTGACCCGAAAATGATTTTATCAAGAGCTTATCTTATGATATAAAACTTCCCGTCAAAGATATTTTGTGCTAAAAATAGCAGGGCAGAAATGAAAAAATAAAATTAAAAAAAGAGATTGGAAAAAAATGAAATATTTATGAAAATCAGAGAAAGAAATGACCATCTGATGATAAGGAATTCAATGCGCCTCAGGCTGGCCGGCAAAGAAAAAATATGGGCAGTTTTAATCCTGGCTCTCTGGTTAGCTTCAGCTATCGAAGGCTCAAACGGGAAAAAAGAGAGACCAGACTCCAGCCAGGCTTTCTTCTCTCCCGCAGCCAAAATTAGCGCCAGCTCTATTTTAAGAACCAGGAACAGACCGGAAAATTATCCTGAAAGGACATTAGCCGGTATGAAGCTTTCCGTCTCTGCTTCGTTTCCGGCAGAAAAAATTGATGATCTTTTGAGTCGGGAAAAAATAACTGTGGCTCTCATTGATTCCGGGCTGGGAGGCCTTTCCATCATGGCTGAAGCTGCCAGCCGCCTGGAGAAATTAAAATTTTATCGCCAGGCAGATTTAGTCTTTTTTAATGCTCTCTTTTCAACCGAAGGAGGCTATAACGCTCTGCCCACCCGGGAGGCCCGACTGGAAATGTTTGACCGGGTCCTGAGTTCACTCCAGAAAAAAATTCAGCCTGATCTCATTCTTATCGCCTGCAACACTCTTTCCACTCTTTATCCTTCAACCCAATTTGCCCGGAAGGCCAGAATCCCGGTGCTGGATATTATCAAACCCGGAGTTGAACTTCTCAGAAAGAAACTGGAAGAGGAGAGCTCATCTGTGGCCATTATTTTCGCCACTCCCATTACCATCAGCGAAGATACTCACCGGCAGCTCCTCCTGAAAGAAGGCATTACGGCCAATCGTCTTGTCACCCAGGCCTGCCCGGAGCTTGAGATTTTTATTGAAAAAGACCCGGAGGGCGAGGAAACTGCCCTCTTGATTTCTGCTTTTTTAACCGAGGCTCTGACCAGGATTCCTGAGCCCTGGCCACCAGTTATCCTCAGCCTCAATTGTACTCATTATGGCTACTCCACAGCCCTGTGGGAAAGGGCAGCCCGGGAAAATAATCTGCTCTTTACCATCATCAATCCTAATTCAAGCCTTATCGATCTCTGGCTTAAACCTGATGGGAAGCCCCGTTTTCCCCGAACAGCCATTAAAGCCAGCTGCTTGTCCAGGGTGCCAATTGAGGAGAAAAGAAGACAGGTGCTGGCTTCTTTTTTGAGAAAAATTTCACCCCTCATCGCTGAGGCTCTCCTCAATTACAAATTGGATCCGGATCTCTTTTAAAATAGAAAGCTTCAGGAAGAAGAAGGCTTAAAACTTTTTCTAAAGCAGGACTGAAAACGATGAAGCCGCCTTTTTCCTGGGTAAAACCGGAGTTCTCCGGTACCTATTGCCGGTTTCGCCTCCTTTGAGTTTATGGCTCAGAAGGCTAACAGGATGAGTCTAATTAATAAAAGATGAAAGTTAAAATAAATTCTCTTTTAACCCATCGAATTAAAAGGATCGTTCCGGGCCTTCTTATATCTTTATTCTCCAGGCTGGCTTCAATAAAAGTCAGAAGAAACATAAAAGTTAACTCTTTCTTTTTCTTTGACTCTTTTTTAAAAAAGCGAACGGGATTAATTTTTTGCCCTTTGAAACTTCTTTTTTCCCGGAATTATTTTATGCCTGGAAGAAAAAGGTTATAGAAAAATCATATGGATAGATTCTGTCTGGATGGCAAATCTGACTAAATTGGAAGGGTATATCTTTTTGATTGGCCCGGAGAGAGCGGAGTAGATTTTAGATTATAAAGGGGAGGAAAAAATGTCAGAGCAAAAAGGCGAGAAAAATCAGAAGAAAAAAATAAAAAAGGCAATTAAACTGGCTGGCTTTATCCTCGTATTTATCATCTGTCTTATTTTAATCGTTCTTTTTCTTTTCTGGCGCACGCTCTGGCTCAGCAGCCGTCCGGTCTATAGCGGCCAGATAGAAATGGCCGGTCTGATGGAGCCAGTTGAAATTATCAGGGATGAGTATGGCGTTCCCCATATTTTCGCGCACGAGGAAAGGGACCTCTATCGAGCTACCGGCTATGTTATGGCTCAGGATCGACTCTGGCAGATGGACCTTATCCGCCGTCTGACTTCAGGTCGCCTCTCTGAAATCTTTGGTCCGGAGTTTATGGAAGCCGATCTTCTTCTCCGGGCCCTGCGCATTCCCGAAAAAGCCCGCCGGGTTTTAGCTTCAAGCCCGACCGATTCGCTCGAAGCGGTTCGCGCCTTCAGTGAAGGTGTCAATGCCTTTATAGAAACTCACAGGAACAATCTGCCCCTGGAATTCCGTCTCCTCCGCTATCAGCCTGAACCCTGGCTACCTGAACATTCAGCTTCTCTCATCGGTTATATTGGCTGGGATCTGGCTTTTGCCTGGGGCATTGAGTCAATCATCTGGGAGATTTTAGAAAAATTGAAAAATCAGGAAGAAAAACTCACTGAAATTCTGGCGGAACCCTTAAATCCCGTTTATGTTTATCCCAATTTCCATCTTCCTGAAGGAACTAAAACTCAAAAACAGAGTTCTGAGAGAAAGTCAGAAAAAACTGAGAATACCTCACCTTTCCCGGAGAGCGAAAAGTCATTATTGATTTCGCCTGCTTCTTTCTGGTTGAGAAATATGAAAATGGGTCAGTCTGAAGTTAGAGAAAAAATTAGTGCCATTGATTCTCTGGTCGGCTTTGAATTTTCAGATTTAACGTCACCGACCTTAGCCTTAATGGGAGAGAAGACAGGGTCTTTTGATTTCATGGAGCCAGCTCAATTATTAGCCAGGCTCGGGCTAACGATTGCCCTGAACAGCAATAACTGGGCAGTAAGTGGCGCAAAAACTTTAACGGGCAAACCAGTTCTGGCCAACGACATGCATTTAGCCCTGAATCTACCCTCCATCTGGTATCCCCTCCATCAATCTCTTGAAGGCAAATTCAGGGTTTCTGGTGTGGCTCTTCCCGGCGAACCTTTCATCGTCGCCGGTCACAATGAATACATCGCCTGGGGCATAACCAATGTCATGGCCGATGACATCGATTTTTATCTGGAAAAAATTGATCCTTCCCGGCCCGACCATTATTTTTATGAAGGCCAGTGGCGACTGACGGAGGTGAGGCAGGAAAAAATCAGGATCAAAGGCGGAAAGGAGGTCCTGCGGGAGCTTCGTTTTACCCACCGGGGTCCGATTATTTCTGAATTCAAAAAGATAAAGGAGCGGGCGATTTCCATGCGCTGGACAGGTTTTGAGGAAAGCAACGAGCTTCTGGCCGTTTATCTGCTGAACCGAGCTCACAACTGGTTAGAATTCAGAGAGGCGCTTCGATTCTTTCGCTCTCTCAGCCTGAATATGGTCTATGCTGATACTGAGGGCAACATTGGCTTGCAGCTGGCCGGCGGGATACCGCGACGGGAAGGACCTGGCTGGAATCTCTTTCCGGGCGAGCTCGCCTCTTCTGACTGGCAGGGCCTTGTCCCTTTCGAGGAACTTCCTTTTATCTATAATCCACCCGATGAGCTGGCTATTTCGGCCAATAATCCGAGCCTTGACAAGAGTTATCCCCATGACATCAGCTACTTTTTTCTGTCGCCTGTTCGAGCTGAGAGAATCAGGGAATTTCTGACTGAAAAAACTAAATTGAGTCCTCAGGACCTGGCCCGGCTGCAGATTGATCTTCAATCCAAGCTGGCTTTGCGCCTGAAGCCATTAATAATTCCTATTTTACTTAACCTATCGAATTTATCGGATATAGAGGCCACAGCGCTGCAGCTTCTCCGGAGCTGGGATGGTTCCATGGAGGCTTCAAGCCCGGCTGCCACCATTTTTGAGATTTTTTATTTTGAACTTGGCCGGCAATTTCTGGCTGATGAACTTGGAGAAGACCTTGGCCGCCGCTTCGTTGCCATGGGCAGTAACATTTTCCTTCCTTCTTTTCTCGAAAGGGTTCTTCTTTCCCGGAAATCAGCCTGGGCTGATGATATTACGACTTCTGATAAGATAGAATCAGTTGAGTCTATTGTCGAGCGCAGCTTTCAGGCAACCATCAACTATTTAATCAAAACGAGAGGCAGGAATATTGATAACTGGTCATGGGGCAAAATTCATCGCCTTGCCCTCAGTCATCCCCTCGCTCAGGTAGAATGGTTGAACTGGCTACTGAAATTGAAACGAGGCCCCTTCCCTGTCGGCGGAAGCTTCCACACGGTTTGTGCTTTTGGTTATGTCTCCGACTCTTTCGAGGTAAGACACGGTCCATCCCAGCGACACATTTATGACCTTAATGACTGGGATGAGTCTCTTACCATTCTGCCAGGCGGGGTGAGCGGGGTGGCTTCCAGCTCTCATTTTGATGATCAGATAAAGCCCTACCTCGAGGGACAGTATCGCCGGGATTTCTTCTCGAAGGAAAAAATAGAGAGTTCGGCTTGCTCTCGCTTGACTCTTCTTCCAGAAAAGTCAAATTAAATCCGAGCAGACCTGATTAAATGGGAAATAACAAACTCAAAAAAACGCTTCTGGCCAAGGGAAAAATTGCCACCAATTTTGTTTACCAACAAAAATTGGTCCTGTTAGCCTGAGCAAGCCTGACCTTTAAGAAAAATTTTTCATAGCCTTTCCTTTATAATTAACGATGGTGGCTCTTCCGGACTTTTTAATGGTTAGACTCAAAGAATTATTGATTTCCGAAATAATATCCAGAGCCCGCCGATAAATCCTTAAGGGCGAGTTGAAGTCACCTATTATGCCTCCTACGGATATTTTTCCAATCATCCTCCGCTACGATGAACTGGCCCGGATTGAATCCGCTTTTGAGTGCCGTAAAATCTATTGTTTTTTAGCTACGAAAAAGTTTGAAGAGCCAAGCTTATTTTTGGATTAAGGGTCAATTGAGGATAATCAGAAGCTCAGTTCGATCTGATTTATGCCATTTTTGATTTTAATCCTCTTGAGCCTTTTTCTTCCAGGGAAGACGGAAGCCTTCTTCAAAAAGAGAATAAACCACAGGAATAATCACGAGGGTAATCAGGGTTGAGGTCGTTAGACCCCCAATAACAGTTCTGGCCAGAGGCGATTGAATTTCGCTACCTTCGCCAAGGCCTAAGGCAAGGGGAATCATGGCCATAATGGTGGTCAAAGAGGTCATAAGAATGGGCCTCAATCTTCTCCGGCCAGCCTCGATAATAGCTTCTCGAGTGGGCATCTTATCACGCCGCCGCAGGAGATTCGTATAGTCAACAAGCAAAATAGCATTATTGACGACAATTCCACCCAGCATGATGCAGCCAATATAGGTTTCTACATTAAAAGTTGTTCCGGTGAGAATCAGGATGAGAACCACGCCGATGACAGCCAGCGGAATGGAAAACATGACAATCAAGGGGTCGCGAAGCGACTCATAAAGCATGGCCATAACCATGTAAACCAGGAAGATGGCCAGGAGAATGCTGATCAATAATTCTCTGAAGGCTTTCTGTTGCTCTTCATAATCTCCGGTGAAATTAATGGTAAAATCGCGCGGCACAGGAATTGCTCTTAAAGCCCGACGGGCTTCATCAATAACTGAACCCATATCACGGCCCGCTACCCCGGCTGAAACCGTAATTATTCTTTCTCTATCTCTTCGCTCAATTCTCGTTGGACCGCGTTGCGGCTGAACCCTGAGCACATTGCGCAGGCTTATCTGCTGACCTTCAGAGTTGGTAATCGTCATATCCAGAAGATCATTAATATCCATTCTTTCTGAATCTTTGACTTTAACTAAAATCCGGTACTCCCGGCCGGCCTCTCTGAACTGGCTGGCCTGATTGCCCATGAGAACAGTCTGGATGAAGCCAGCAATCTGATTCATGGTGAGCTTCATGTCAGCTGCCTTCTGGCGATCAATGATAAGATGCTGTTCAGGCGAGCCCTCTTCCCGGCTTATCCGAACATCCGTTACTCCCTCGATATTAGCAATGATTCGCCTTACCTGCTCCGCCAGGGCCTGACCTACAGACAAATTATAGCCCCTGATTTCAATTTGCAGTCTGTCCTGACCGCCACCTCCCCTCAGGCCGAACATCATCTGGCCGCCGGAAGCTCTGGCTCTGATGATAACTCCGGGGATATGGGCCAAGCGTCGGCTCAAATCAGCCGCAATTTCTAAGCTCGATCTTCTTCTTTCAGACTTGGGTTTAAGACGCACCGTTATTGAGCCCTGATTGGCTCCACCTCGCCAGCCACCACTGCCAGCTCCCTCCTCGATGCTTTCCATCTCGGGAACATATTGTCTTATCAGGTCAGCTACAAGCTTAAGCTTTTCATCCATGACGGAAAGCCTTGTTCCCACTTCCATCTCGACCGTCACACTGACTTCACCCTCATCGGTCTGAGGCAGGTATTCTCGACCGATAAAACGGATGAGGAAGACACTGATCAGGAGAAGACCCCCGGCTAAGGCCACAGCTTGCCAGCGATGATTGAGGGCATAAACCAGAAGTTTTCTATAGTTATCTTCAAGCTTCCTAAAAGAATTTTTAGCCCACTGACTTATCTTCGAAGGCTGCGCAGCCTCCGAAGTTGTCTTGGCCCCACGAAGCATCATATAGGAAAGCATCGGCACTATGGTCAGAGCGACCAAAATTGAACAGGCGAGAGAAAAGCTAACCACATAGGCTAATTGCTTGAACATTATTCCCGAAGCTCCGCGAACAAAAACCAGAGGTAAGAAAACAATGATGGTGGTCAGCTGGCTGGCGATTATGGCGGCCGTAACCTCCTTCGAACCCAGGACTGAAGCCTCATAGGTCGGCAGGCCGGTTTCTTTCAGCCGGAAAATATTTTCCAGCACCACAATGGAGCTATCAACCATCATGCCGACACCCAGGGCCAGCCCACCGAGAGACATGACATTGAGAGTAAAGCCGCCGAAATAAATCAGAGCAAAAGTGGCAATAATGGAGGTAGGAATTGAAAGGGCAATAACCAGAGTACTCCTGAAGCTCGTCAGAAAGAAAAGCAGAACCAATATCGCCAGCAGACCTCCATATAGAGCCGAAGAAGCCACATTGCTGATAGCATATCTAATAAATTTAGAACTGTCGCGAATGGTTATAAATTGAAGCTGGGGATAATCTTGCTGAAGGCGTTCTAACTCCTGTTTAACTCCTTCGGCCACTTTGACCGTATTCTTCCCTGACTGTTTATAAACCATCAATCTGATCCCGGGAACCCCATTAATCCGGGCTACTCTGGTTATTCTTCGGTGCGTATCCTCAACACTGGCAATATCTTTCAATCTAATGGTGGCGCCGTCTCGGATGGCGACAATAGTATTTCTGATTTCATCAATGTGGGTGTAGATTCCAGGAATCCGCACAACAATCTCGTAATTTCCTTTTTCAATTATGCCTGCAGGAATATCAATATTTTCCTGACGGATACGATTAATGATAACATCAAGGGGAAGCCCCAGAGCTTTGACTTTATCCGGATAGAGATTGATCTGAATTTCTCTTTCGAGAGCCCCCCAGACATCAACTGAGGCCACTCCCGGAACTCGCTCCAGCCGATAGGCAATCTGTTCATCCACCAGCCGCCTTAATTGAATCGGGTCCAAATTGGCAACAATGCCAATCATCAGAATAGGCATCTGAGCCGGGTCAAACTTGCGCAGCGTTGGTCGTTCGACCTCCTCGGGTAGCCTCCCCATGATTCGGTCAAGCCTTTCGCGTACTTCATTGGCTGCCTCATCCAGGTCAGTTCCCCAGGCAAACATAACTCTCACGGTTGTACTTCCCTGAGAGGAAGTGGAAAAAACCTCCTCCACCCCGGGCACAGCACTCATGGCCTCTTCAATCGGCCTGGCTATTAACTGTTCCATTTCTTCAGGGGCTGTATTTGGATAGGAGGCTGAAATATTGAGGGTAGGATAGGTGATATCGGGCATGAGGTCTATGGGTAGACGGCTCAGAGAAATCAAACCGAGAACCACAATGACCAGGGTGAGCATAATGGTAAAAATAGGCCTTTTTATGGAGAATTCAGAGATACTCATCTTTTCCCCCGGTAATTTTTAGATTAGCCTTCATTACTTTCTTTTCGGTTCCGGCGAACCTGGTTTACTTCCGGGCTTGAAACCAGGTTTAGCTCCTGGTTTTACCCCAGGCTTGTTAGGCTTTTCCCCGGCCTGGGCTTTATCTTCAGGCAGAATAATGGACATACCATCCTGAAGGAGATGCTGACCCAAGGTAACCACATAGCCCGAAAGATTTTCAGGTTCAAGAATCTCAGCCCTTTCGCCTTCGATAATGCCGGTGGTCACAGGCTGGAAATAGGCTTTCTTTTCCTCGAGATCAGCCAGGAAAATTCCCTGGGCGCCTCCCCTGGTAACAAGAGAACTGAAGGGCACGATTTTAGTCCTATCCCGGCGGTCAAACTCAATTTCGGCATTAACAAACATACCAGGCTTAAGGAGACCTTCCTCATTGTCGATTTCAATTTCGATCCTGGCCTGGCGCGAGGTTTCCTTCAGCAAAGGAGCTACCCTGGCGACTTTACCCGTAAATGTTTTCGCAGGAAAAGCACTGGAACTGACTCGCACCGGCTGGCCGGGTTTTATTCGAAAATATTCTTTATCGGTGACATAAATCACCGCAACTATGGGTTGAATTTCTATGACCGAAATGATGGGCGTATTGACGGAAAGCAAGGCTCCTTCATCGACAAATCTTTCACCGACATAACGAATGTTGCTTCCTTTCTCCCAGCTGGCCACAATTTTAGTGTAAGAGAGCCTGACCCTGGCTGTCTCCAGGGCTGCTTCCCTGTTGGCTACCTGAGCCAGGGCCACTTTATATCTTGATTGCTGGGCATTAAATTGGGCTCGGGTGGAATCGAACTGGGCATCAGATAGAATTCCTTTTTTATAAAGGGTTTCAGCTCTTTCCAGCTCTTTCCGGGCCAGCTCAAGGGAATTCTGCACATCTTCAAGATTAGCGCGGGCCATTTTCAGGTCAGCCTCTGCCTGAGCTACCTGCTGTTGATACTCCTCATCATCCAGCTGAGCAATGACCTGCCCATTGCGAATGACATCGCCAATATTGACAAAGAGTTTTTTAAGCTTTCCGGAAACCTTGGGCGCAATCACAAATTGAGAGCGAGGAATGAGGCTACCTGAAAACTGACCAACATCCCTGATGGTGCCGGTTTCCACCGGTCTGATTTCGACCGCCACCGCCGCCTGTCTCTGGCGAAAATCGGCTGATTTTTTAAAAATAAGAAAATAAAGTCTCCAGACCAATAGTCCGGCCAGGACGACGACCAGAAAAAGGATAATATTCCTCGCGCTGAGAATCTTTCTCCCTTTAGCCTTCATTTTTTCTTCCATCTCCTTTATATTTTAGCCGAATATCTGATTTGGCTTTAATCTCAAGGAGAATCCAGAAATTTCTCATCTTAACTGCCTTTCCTTGTTTAAAAGCTAAAGCCAGATTATCATTTTCATTGCTTAAGCCAGTTAACTTCATTGATTATCCCCTTCAATTCAGCCTGTCTGGGTTTTCAAGATGACGTCCCCTTCACCTCTTTTCCGCCTTCAATCATCGCCAATAATAACCCGCACATTCCTTTTTTCGCGCCCCATGCCCATAACTCGATCTAAATTAGCCAGGGAAAGGTTATAATCAATCAGAGCTTTGAGTTCCATGGTCATGGCATTAGCCAGATCCCGCTGATATTGAAGAACAAGATAATTGGTGCTCAAACCAACCTTGAGTTTTTCCTGTTCAGCTTCCAGCTTTTTTTCAGCCAGCTCCCGCGCGGCCCGGTAAGCCTGGGCTCGCTGGTAGTTGGTTTCGACTGCCCGGACAGCATTGCTTATCTCCAGGCTGAGCAATTGCTCCTGATTTTTCAGTCTTAATTGAGCCTGCTCCAGGCTCAATTTAGCCTGAGCATAATAAGCTCGAGTGAAAACAGAATTAATGGGTAGACTCACGACCACCGCCGCTGACCAGTTCTTGAAACGAAAGTTAATGGCATCCCTCAAAGCATCGGTTTTCCTTCCTGGAATCCGGCCAATGATAATTCCAGTGAGAGCATTGTTATCCTTATAAAGTATTTGATCACCCGACAGACCCGGGCTCCAGTAGGAAAATTGAAGGCGCAAATCAGGCAGCAGCTGATTCCGGGCATAGCTTAAGGTAAATTGCCTGTTTTCCAGGTCAATTCTTGCTGCCTGGAGATCTGGTCTTTTTTGAAGAGCCGTGGCTAAGGCCTCCTCATAACTTATTTCTCTTTTGCCAGTTTCAGGTAGGTCTGTGGGCACAATCTTAATTTTCTTTATATCCTTATATTCTGCGGCCAGATTCATAATTGTTTTCAGCTGGTCTTCATAATTCTTAACCAGGGCCTCAGCTTCAATTATATCCGCTTGCCTTGTGCTGACTTCAGCTTCAGCTGTCAGGCGTTCAATGGGCGGCAGTGTCCCGGCCTCTATCTCAATCTTATTTTTCTCGAGCAGCTCCTGGGCCAGTTTCAATGATTGCTGTCTGACCTTTAAATTCTCTCGACTGTAGACAAGATTCCAGTAAATGCTTTCAACATTGTAAATGAGGTCCTCAAGCTGCTTCTGAAAATTTTCTTCAGAAATGTCTCGGTTATATTTAGCCACAATTATCTCCCGGCGACCAATCCGGAAACCAAAATCCTTAAGCAGGGGCTGGCTGAAATTGATTCTCAAGGTGCTGCCGTAGCGGGGATTGATCGTCTGGAAACGGCGATTACTATCATTAACATAATTGTAAAGGCTGAAAGAAAGGGAACCTCCTGTGGGCAACTGCTGGGCTAACTGGACAGTATAATCATCCTGACGGGTAATAACGACATCAGAGGCATCAAGAAAGGAGTAGGAGGCATTGCGGGTATCCTGTTTGTTGTAATTAAAAGTAATGGCTGGCAGAAATTTTTCCAGGGCCAGGGTAACATTGCGAGCAGCAATTTCCGGGGTAAGCATTTCAGCCGCCAGGCCAAGATTATTCTTGAGTGCCCTGAAAATACAGTCATTAAGGGAAAGTTCAAGAGAAACTTCATTTTCGTCCCCGGTTTGAGCCGGCTTCTCCTTTTCTATTTTTTCCATCTGGAGTGGCCCGGCTGATGAAAGACAGGCAAAAATCAAAAGGGCTGAGCAAATATAAAACCAAAGGGAAAATATTTTTCTCCTCATGTTTATCCCCCAGGGATAATTTTTAAATTTAGCCCTTTCATGGTGTTTGCATTTTTAGATGGTTTGGAATTATCCATCTCGATTTGGACGAAATAAGAGACTCTTTCTTCCCCACATTTTTAAAAAAAGGACCTAAATCTTTTTAAATACTCAATCTCAGGGCTCAATCCAGGGCTTCAAGCCTTTGGAAAGGCCGGTTCTTCCTTCAGATTTTTCCCTGAGGTCAAAAAAAATCTTTGTTTCCCGGGGTACAAACCTTTTCCAGGCAGAAAATCAAGTTACCAGAAAGATAATTTAAGAGCTTTTAGTTAATAGAGGAGCAATCAATAAGATAAATACCGGGTTTGTCGACATTAATGTAGAAAAAACTTAGTTATCTAACTTTTAAGAGAATCGTAGCTTTAATTAAAAAATATAAGGGGGAGGAGAGGCTTTTCCCTTTCCTCCCCCTTCGAAGAAATTATTAGAAGGAGTATCGGAAGGAAACCTTGTAGGTTCTCACCCCGCCCATTCCCGTCAGGCGCCCATAGTCATAGGAAGCAGTATAAGTTCCGATAGCCACGCCTTCAGCTGTGGGCCGCCAGGTTCCACCCGGGTTGTAACCAAAGGAGAAAGTTCTTTGACCAAGGGCATTATAAATATCCACAAAAAAGCTTATCCGGCCAAAAGGAAGCGGAAACTCCTTTTCCAGTCTTAAATCGAGGTCAGGAATAAATCCAGGCGTTCTCCGGCTGCCATTGGGTTCGAGTAAAACACTCATCGAGGTCTGGAAAACGTTGTTTTTGGCACACCAATCAGCTGGCGGTATAACGGAAACACTGCGAGCATAGGGCGCACCACTGCTTTCCGTGAAGAAGAAGGAAGCAATAAATTTGTAGGGTAGCTCCACTGTTCCATAGAGCTTGATAACTACCGGCCGATCCTCACCTGCCCGGCCATAACCATTGGTGTAGTCATTGGGGGTAGAACCGCCGCCACCAAAATACATAAGCCGGGAGAAGACAACCGAACCACCCAGGGCCCAGCCATTGGCATATCGCTTGTTGAAAACTAACTCGAGACCATTATAAACCCGCTTGGAGTCAGGCAGATTGGTTTGTAAATAAAAGGGACTCGCCCAGGGAGAATTGTTGGTTGGGTAATAAACGGTAATTTCCTTTTCAGGATAGTTGCCTATGGCCGGAACTATAGTCCGGAAAGGAACCCACCATTCAGGCGCTTGCTCGAGTTTATACCAGAAGCGACCGGTGGCTTTATCATACCGGGCTGAACCATGATAATTATAGGCCCGACGGAAAATGTACTGAACCTGAACGGCAAAATTGGGTAAGAGCTCATGGTTGATCGAGGCAATTATTTCCCAGTAAGTAGGGGATTTTTTCTTCGGGTCGACCGTGCTCTTGAGATATTCAACGTCTGGCCTTGAAAAAACTGTCCCGGGAACCGGCGCATACTTATCAACACCTGGCATGTCCGGTTGACCGTTGTTGTTCAGATCCCACCAGCAGAAACTGTACTGGGCCATAACAGCGGGTGAGACGGCCGAAAACCACATGACGGGCATGGCTTCAGCATAGCGAGAAACAGCAAATTTAACCGCTGTTTTTCCGGTACCAAAGAGGTCATAGGTGACGCCTATTCTGGGTTGAATAACTCCAAACTTCACCACACCTTTAATCGGAGGAACTTCGAAAGGACCAAAGGGGTTGAAGCCAAGAGTAGGTTCAAGAGTCTGGCCAATGGCAAAGGCCAGCCCGGTGGGATAACCGGTAGTTTTAGCCTTTCCACCCCAGCCGTTGTAATAATCGTAGCGAACGCCTAAATTCAGGGTGAGCCGGTTTTGAAGGGTAAAAGCATCCTGAACATAAAGGCCGATACGGTATTCAAGCAGGTCCTTCCAGCTATCTCCCTTGTTAGGGCCGCAATTGGTCAAAGAAATCCGGCCATCTCCATAAATGGGGTGGGGACCGGTTAAACCATAATAAGCTCGATAATAATATGGGCTGCCGTTATAATAATGCCAGGTCAGCGGATTAACCCGAGCATAACCATAACGGTCAAAGCCATAGACATATTCAACCCCGGCTCCGAACTCATGGTTTCCACCCAGGTAGTTATCCTGGAAATGGGTCAGGCGGATTGAACCCTGAATTGTCCGGCGGGTAATGAAGCTCTGCCAGGTGTGAATGCCGTTCCAGATATAGCCTGTATAATAATCCTGATAGGCAATGTTATTAGCATATTCATCCCTATCTTCAATAGGGAACCAGCGATTCACATAACCACCACGAAAATCAATGAAAGTGTTGGGGGTAGCAATCCAGGTCAGGTTGCCGGTAACCGTGCCTACCCAGTTATTTTTTAAGGTGAAAGTGGATTCCTTAGCCCTACGAGAACCTGGATCATAGTGCTCCCGGTTGAGGATATCACCGGTCAGCATGGTAAAGAAGCGAAGGGTTCGACTTAGCTGGGTTGTTATTTTCAGGAAGGGAGAAATGGTTGTCGACGGGTTATCATAGGAAGTATAGGTTATACCATAACGAGCATCAGGAAGAGTATCAATCAAGCGATTGGAGCCCTGATAGCGCAGGCCACCGAAAAACCAGATTTTATCCCTGATTATCGGTCCACCGAGCTGAAAGGAAGTATCCAGATTATACTTGTCAAAACTGGGTTTACCGAAGCCCATCGCCTTGAGCTGATCATCATTGAAAAGAATTTCATTGAGCTTCTGGTGGGTATAGAAAGCCTGGGCCATGCCGCTGAATTTGTTCCCACCCGACTTGGTGACAATATTCATGAAGGAAGCTCCCACCGATACCTGGGCGGGAAGACCACCGGTGACTATTTCTACCTCCTCAATGGCATCATACTGCGGGGTGATTAAAGGACCGTTGGTCGTGGGGCAATTGGCATTGACACCATCAATTTCATAGGTGACGGTTGTAGCATAGGCTCCATGGACTGAACCTGAATAGGTGGTGATGGTGCCGACAGCTCCCGGGATGGTGTTCCAGAGGGAGGTCAGGCTGCGGTTGATGGGCAGTCTCTGCAGAACCTGGGAAGTCGCCGTCGTGGAAAGCTTAACTGATTGAACATCCACGGTGGGCGCGGTCGCTGTTACCACAACCTCTTCCTTAATGGCCGAGGGCTCCATCTGAAGATTAATGGTAACAATCATGCCAACATGCACAATGATGTTTTCCCGACGTACTGTCTTAAAACCATCAAGTTCAGCTACCAGAGTATAAGTGCCGGGAGGAAGGGTTGGGCAGCGATAGGAACCGTCAGCTGCGGTTACAGCAGAAATCTTGCCAATGAGAGCAGGGCTGGTCACAGTAACCGTAACTCCTGGAAGAGGAGCCCCTTCCGGATCTGTGATCACCCCTCTGATGACGCCAGTCTGCCTGGCCACCTGGCCAAAAACAGTGCCAAGGAGGAGGAGAATCAGCCACCCTGCCAGCAAACCTCTTTTCATTTTTCACCCTCCTTTTTAAGATTTTTTGATTTTTTTAAATGGGTTCATTTAAAGCTCAATCAGCTTTATTAAATGCATCTCGCTGGCTTATTTTTTATTTGCGTTAACGTACACATAACTAATTTTATTTTTCGTTAAAAAAATGTCAAGTTATTTTTAAAGCTCTTTGGCTAAAGAGCGATTATTCATCAGGCTCGTGGAGGCTAGATCTCATTTGAAACAAGGAAAGCATATAATTTCAGGCGGGTTTAAATTTATTCTCACATTGAGGGCAATTTATTCCTGGCCTTTCTTTAAGATGCGCTAAAAAAGAATCAGCAGGCCTTTCCTTTCTTTGAAGAGAGGAGTTTCTCAGTTAAAAGAAGCGCCAAATCTAAATAAACGAAGACAAAAAGATTGTAAACTAAGCTGGGCTTTAATTAAAAGTCTTCTCGGGTTGACAAAAAGAAAATGCCTCTATATTTTTAATCATAATTAATATTTGATTTGGAGGAGGAAAAAAATAACGACCATAAAAGATATTGCCAGAAGGGCTGGAGTTTCTATCGGCACGGTTGACCGCGTGCTACATAAAAGAGGCCGTGTTTCCCCAGCCACCGAGGAAAAAGTTAAAAGGATAATTGAAGAGCTGGGCTATCGTCCCAATATGTTCGCCAAAAATTTAAAACTCGGCCGGACTTTCACCTTCGGCGTTCTTATGCCTTTGCCCTCCCAGGATAGTGGCTATTGGGGTTTACCGCTAAGGGGAATCAATCGGGCCATGGAAGACCTTTCAGGACATAAAATTGAATTAAAATATTTTTTCTATGATAAGTATTCGCAGGGAACCTTTCCCGTGGTCGCAGAAGAAGTTCTTAGCTCCAGTCTTGATGGGCTGCTGATTGCTCCGGTCCTTTCCAGAGTTTTCGATAAATTCGTTCAGGAAATACCGGCTTCAGTTCCCTATATTTTCTTCGATTCATTTATACCTGGGGCTAATTACCTTGCCTACATCGGTCAGGATAGTTTTCAAAGCGGTCTTCTTTCGGGAAAATTAATGAATCTTTTAATACCACCCTGCTCCTCGGTGGCTGTCATCAAAGTCATGCCCGAGGATTATCATATTGAAGAAAGAGTCAATGGCTTTCTGGTCTACTTCCGCAATTTTCCCTGTGTACCTGTCTTTGTTTATGAAATGCACGGCAATATTGAGAAGGAAGGCTGCGATCGCCTGATAAGAAAAATTCTGGCTGAGCACCCTGACCTTAAAGGCATCTTTGTGACCAATGCCAGCACCCATAAAATAGCTGAGGCTGTCAAGAGCCTGAATCTGGATCCCGGGCGAAGAATTAGAATTGTCGGTTATGACGTCATTGAAAACAATGTCCGCTTGCTTAAAGAAGGTGTAATTGATTTCCTGATCAGCCAGCAATCAGAGAAACAGGGCTACGAGGGAATCATTAATCTCTATCGCCACGTTGTCTTGCAGGAACCGGTGGAGAAAAAAATAATCATGCAGCTCGATATTGTTACCCGCGAAAATATCGACTATTACCGGAGCTGATATTATTGTAGTTAATAAATTTCCCGATCTTTTCTCTTTTAATCTGCTCCCTATCTGAAGATGGAATTTTCTTGGCATTAAATTCCATCTCAACCATGTTGCTTTTGGCTGAAAAAATATTAAATATAAGACACAATGGAATTTTGAAGGAGGTAGCTCCTTGAAAAACCAGAATAAAATTAGGCTTCTTCGTTATTCCCTTTTCTTTCTTCTCATCAGCCTCGTCTTCTTTCCCTGCTGCAAGAAGAAAGAATTGCTGATGAGGGAAAAAGTTAAGCCGGCTGTCTCCTTGGCTGTCCATCCTTTTCCTCTTCATCAGATTAAAATCCTCGAAGGTCCTTTCCTTGAAATGATAGAGAGAGATCGAAAATATCTTTACGAGCTTGAGGCCGACCGGCTTCTTCATAATTTCCGTCTGAATGCTGGCCTGCCCTCTGAAGCCGAGCCGCTTGGGGGCTGGGAAGACCCCGGGGTAGAGCTCCGGGGTCATTTTGTTGGCCATTATTTAACTGCCTGTGCTCTGATGATTGCCCTGACTGGAGACGAAAACCTGAAGAAAAAGGCTGATTACATTGTGACCGAGTTAGCCCGCTGTCAGGAAGCCCTCGGCCGGAATGGATATCTCAGCGCTTTTCCTGAAGAATTTATCGACCGGTTAATAGCCAGGCAAAGGGTCTGGGCTCCTTGGTACACCTTACATAAAATTATGGCTGGCCTGCTGGATATGTATCGCTATACAGGAAACAGGCAGGCCCTGAGAATCCTGGAAAAGATGGCCAGCTGGGCTAAATCAAGGCTGGATAAGCTATCCCCGGAGCAAATACAGGCGATGCTTGAAACTGAATTTGGCGGCATGAATGAAGTCCTGACCAATCTCTATGTCGCCACCGGCAATCCGGACTATCTCGCCCTGGCCCGGAAATTTGACCATCAGGCTTTCTTCGAGCCCTTAGCCCGAGGCCGTGATGAGCTCAAGGGGCTCCATGTTAATACCCAGATTCCTAAGGTAATAGGGGCAGTCAAAGAATATGAATATACCGGGGAGAAAAAATATTATGACCTGGCCACATTTTTCTGGCGGCAGGTGGTGGATCATCGCTGCTATGTTACAGGCGGAACAAGTAACTATGAAGCCTGGAGAACAGACCCTGGTCAGATGTCAACCGAGCTGAGCAATGCCACCCATGAAACCTGCTGCACCTATAATTTACTTAAGCTGACCAAAGAGCTTTTTATGCTCCAGCCTGATCCCTATTATGCTGATTATTATGAGAGAGCCCTTTTCAATGGTATTCTGCCCACGCAGGATCCAGCCACCGGCATGACCATGTATTATGTGCCCATGGAATCTGGCTGGTATAAGACATTCTCCACCCCCTTTGATTCCTTCTGGTGCTGTACCGGAACCGGTATTGAAAACCCGCCCCGTTCGGCTGAGGCAATCTATTTCCATGATCAAGAGGGAATCTACATTAATCTTTTTATTGCCTCTGAACTTGTCTGGCCGGAAAGGGGTCTTCGTCTTCGCCAGGAAACTAGATTTCCTGAAGAGGAGAAGACAACTATTATTTTAAATTTAAAACAACCCACTCGCCTTGCCCTGCGTCTTCGAGTTCCCTACTGGGCCACTAAGGGAGCTGAACTTTTTATCAACGGCGAAAAGAAATTGATTATGGCTATTCCGGGAACTTATATCCGGGTGGAAGAAATCTGGAAGGATGGCGACCGCATCGAATATCGTTTACCTATGTCTTTTCATCTCTGGCCAATTCAGGATAACCCCCAGATAGCCGCCATTCTCTATGGCCCGATTGTTCTGGCGGGAGTTCTACCCACAGAAGACCTGAGAGAAACAGATGTCTATGGTCCTTATCATGCCCGGGGCAAAAAGGTTAGAGCCCCTGATTTGGTGGCCAGTATGGAAAGGCCGGAGGATTGGTTGGAGCCTGTTAAGGATGAGCCTTTAACCTTTCGGACTGTGGGCGCAGGCCGCCCTGAGGATGTCACCCTTATTCCCTTCTATAAGCTTTTTGGTAAACGCTACGCTATCTACTGGCATTTCTATGATGAGGCCGGCTGGAAAAAAGCGGAGGAGATGAGAATTAAAAGAGAAAAAGAAAGGGAGGCGAAGGAAAGGGAAATAGCCCGTCATCTTGTGGATGAGGTGGCCATCGGTGAGGAAGCTTCAGAAAAGGAGCATAACCTCCAGGAAGAAAGAAGTCGCACGGGAGAAATTGAAGGCCGGAAATATCGTGAGGCCAGAAGCGAAGGCTGGTTCAGCTATGACCTCAGGGTTTTACCTGACCGGCCCATGGTTCTTATTTGTACCTACTGGGGAAGTGACCTCAATCGCGAGTTTGATCTTCTGGTGGATGGTGAAAAAATCGCCAGCCAGAGGATTAACGTTAATTTCCCCGGAGATTTCTTCGATGTGGAGTATCCGCTGCCAGTTGAGTTAACCCGAGGCAAAAACAAAATTACGGTTAAATTCCAGCCTCATCCAGGAAGCATTGCCGGCGGTGTCTACGCCTGTAAAATTATAAAAAAATGAAAATTTCAGAAGCCAGCTCAGATGCGGTAAATACCTTCAGGTGTAACAATAATGGTAATCTTTTTATCCCATTCCTCGGCAAGATAGGAAAGGTCTTCAAAAACCTGAATTTCATGGACCAGGACTAAGCGCGGCGTCCTGTCATCAATTAAGCCCGCTTCAGAAAGAAGATCATCTTCTCGATCGCCGAAACCACTACCCTTCCCGATTCTATTCCCTCTTTTATCGCAGGCTACAGCGCCCGTAAGATACAGGTCAATCTTCGGCAGGCTCGAATTTATCCTGACAGGAACACCAAATTGAGCGAAACCCCTGATCGTTGAAGCCCTGAAGGCTTCGTTGCCTGGAATATCTTTTAGCCAGTAAAAACCGGAGATTCCCGGTGCAGCTACCAGAAGGCTTTTGCCTTCTTTCAAGGCTTCATATCTGGCCCGATGAAGAACCGAGTCAGGAGCCGAAAAAATTACTCTGGCTTTCTGCCATTCCCTCAGGTTTTTCAAATGCCAGGTGGCTTTCTCTGCGCCCACAAAATTCGGGATCCGGCCAAAACAGGGACGAGGAAAAGTGACGAGATTATTCTTCTCCATGTAATCCCAGACAGCTTTCCTCAGCTCTTCTTTATTCTTAAATTTTCTGGAATCAAGAGGATTCATGCGATCAGTCTCGTATCTCTAAAATAAAAAATGTTCCTTAATTTATCAATTTAAATCAATTCAATAATTGGCCACATTTCAGGAAAGAGTTTTGTGACCCGGGTTAAAAGAAAAATCTGGCACAAACATCTTTCTTCGAATCATCTCGCCACGAATCATCTGGCAGTCAGAAATCAGACAAAAAGTATGATCACTTTTTTATTCTCAATTTGTTTTTTCATCTCATCATATTTTTTGCCCCGCAGAAAAAACCTGATTTTCGCCTTCCCCAAATTACAGAAAATCTGATAAATTATCCTGATAAGGAAATTGAGCTTGGAGCAGATGATAAATTATCTGTTTAAGGATAAGTCATAAGGAAAATTAATTTTGAAAATAATATATTTAAAGATAAGATCGAGGCCATGCTCGCTGCCAAGCTAACGTCCAGAGGAAATTTCATCATTCAGGCCGTTCCTGAACCGGTTATCCGTCAGCCTGATGAAGTTCTCTTAAAAATGGTTCAGGTGGGCATTTGCGGCTCAGACCTACATTATTTCCGCCAGGGAGGCATTGGCGACCAGATTGTCACCTATCCTTTTACCATCGGACATGAGGCAATAGCTTTGATTCAGGAAGTTGGCCCGGATGTAAAGGAATTGAAACCAGGAGATAAAATTGTCATAGATCCGGCCATTACCTGCGGCCGCTGTGACCAGTGCCTCGCAGGTCGTCCGCACACCTGCCGGCATTTAAAGTTCCTGGGCTGTCCCGGTCAGCAAGAAGGCTGCCTTCAGGAATACCTGGTCTTGCCTGAAAAAAATTGTTTTATCATTGAAGAGGATTTATTTCCTCTGGGTGTGCTCGTTGAACCCCTGGCTATTGCCTTATACGCCGCTCAAATGGCCGGCAGCTTAACCGGAAAGAGGGTCGCTATTTTTGGTTGCGGACCAATTGGCCTTGGCTTAATTCTCCACTGTCACTTATCTGGAGCCAAAAAAATTGTCGCCACCGATAAGGTTCAGGCCCGTCTGGACGAGGCTCGCCGCCTCGGCGCAAACTGGGTTGGGAATCCCGATCGCCAGGAAATTGTGGCTGCATTAAGTTCTCTGGCCGACTCTGATTCTTCACTTAATTCGTCAGAAAATATAGAGAGAATTAAAGATATTTTTGGCTCGAAAGAATTTGACCTGGCCTTTGATTGCTGTGGCGACCAGCAGGCGCTCCATCAGGCTGTCTCCATCCTTAAGCCCGGCGGCCAGTTAATTATTATTGGCATTCCGGAAACGGATCAGATTTATTTTGATCCTCATATTTTGCGGCGTAAAGAAATCACCATCTTCAATGTCAGGCGCCAGAACAATTTTTTCCCTCAGGCCATGGCCTTTCTTAAAGCTCAGAAAAATCGTCTGAAATCTCTCATCACTCACCATTTCCCTCTGAAAGATATCCAAAAAGCCTTTGATCTGGCCTCCAATTATCGAGATGGCGTGATTAAAGCCGTCATTGATTTAAGCTGAATTTTAGATCATTCGATTCTTAACTCGGAATCTAATCATAATCTATTTATATTTTCTTTCTCCTGATAGATAGAGTATAATAATTTAACTCCCGCTTTTGGTTATCATCATGACTAACTTAAATTCGTTGGCAAAAGATCCTTAGAAAGAAAATTTGAGTTATTCACAATTCTTTGAGATTCAAAGAGGCTTGTTTAAGAGGATTATATGAAGGTACGGCAAAAAGGTGCGAAGAAGGAAGCTTTCGACGAAGGATACTATCTTAAATGATTGATGATCCTGCGACTGCGGGAAAACCTGTTAGGAAATGAAAATTGCAGTTCTAACCTTAAAATTAATTAAAATACCTTCCGGGCTAATTAATCAGCGTAAGCCGGCTTCAAAGCGCTTTTTTGGGCTTTCAAATGTTACTTGAGCCGGGTCAAATTTATCGGGATTCCAATCTCCGAGCCAGCTAAGAAGACCCTCGGAATTATCTTTGTTCCTGAAAGCTCTCAGACACCGATAATAGCCAGGGACACCACCACAATCTTCAGGCGGACAAGCCCGCTCGCCATCTAAACACAATGGATATTTTTTCTTTGGCTTCCTTGGTTCTATTTTTTCCAGAACGACATCATGCCACCAGTCATCCCCATAGTCATAGACATATAGAACCTTGTCCCCTGGCTTCTGAAGGTAAAGGGAAATTGGCACCTCGGTGCTCATAAATTTTTCTTCCCCTTCCTCAGGTTCAGTAAATGGCGCCTCAATAATGACCCGCCCTCCTGGTGCTTTGTCGCCTCTAATTTCAAAACGGTGTAGATGGTAATCCTCCCAGCCCATAGCGTCCTGAATGGCCACATGCAAATCATAAAAGGTGTAGCTCTCCGGAACCAGAATTCGCCGCCATATCTGGGGCTTGATTCCACGTAGCGTTATCTTCAATTGATAGACATTTTTAAAAGGCCGACGCCTCGGAATGGTAATCCAAATTTCTTTGGCAGCCATAGGAATTTACTCCTCGATCTCAATAGGCCAAATTTAGCTTAATAAAATAAATTTCAACATTCAACCAGATTTTCCTCAATCTGGTCATAAATCTCATCTATCTTGTTTATAAGTTTTTTATTTTATCAACGGCTAGCTTTTTTATTTCTTTGATTAAACCGCGGTGGCTCGTAGGAAGAAATCTGGCCAAATCACTTTTAATCTCCTCTTGAGGGAACTCTTCTAGTGCCCGTAATAAATCTTCTTTATTGGCTTTCTTTTTATAGATAGCCATCTTTTTATTAACCAGTTTCCAGTCAACAGCTACCTTCTTTGAAAGCAAAAACCAGATGTCAAAGACATCTCGGCCACGGCATCTAGTTAGGATTGCCCTTATTTTTTCAGCCAACATTTCTTCGGCTTTTAGGTGAGAAATAAGTGGATAGGGAGAAACTGGAAAGATGGTTTCAAGATAAGAAGTATCGACAGATAGAATTGGCTTTTCCCTTAAAGAAAAATCCAATCTTATGGTCACAGGTATTTTGAATTCAGGAAGCTCCTGAACAATTTTGCCTGAGAATGAATCGGCTATTGACTCTACCTTCTTAAAGCGAACCCCGGCTACTTCTACGCTTAACTCCTTGATGCTTTTATTGATGAGTTCTTTCAGCTCTTTTTCCTTAACAACGCTGGTGAAATCAAGGTCTTCAGAAAAGCGAAAGGAACCATATAACAATCTTATGGCCGTTCCTCCTTTAAAATAGATTTTCTGGCTCTCTTTTTGCCTGTAGAAATATTTCAAAAAAAGAATCTGAAGATATTCGCGATAGATCGTGAATAGATCAATTCTTAATTCACTGCTTAATTGAAAAGCCATGTCTTTTTCTAACATATTTTTAAATTAGTCAATAAATTATGAAGGGGAATAAATTTATATCTCTTTGATAACTCACAGAGTTTTTTTCTATCAATTGCCTTAAGATTCAGATCCTGAACATGGATATTTCTCAACTTTTTAGCTATAAAATATAGCTCATCAAGAAGAGCCTTTTCAGGGCTGGCGATTAAAAATTTATCCTTTTTTATAAAGCCCCAGAAATAGCCACTATCTAAATGAGAATATTCATATTCTTTGTCTTGATAATTAATTGTTTTGGTTTTCAGGGGAGTTGCGGAAGTAATCGTGTAGGGAAATTGAGGAAGAATTCCGTAAAAAGAAAGGGCGCTTTCTAAAGAAATATAAGACGGATTAATAAGGAAATTGGCCAATTCAAATTCGTGGTAGTCTTTCAGAGCAAAATGGTATTTGCCATTGACGATTCTTCTAATCACGCCATCTTTCTCTAACCTTTGCAAAAGGACATAAAGGGTTTTTCTTTTTTCTATCCCGAAGATTTTGCTGGCATCTGCGACGTCAAAAAAAGTAACTTTCTTTTGATGCAATATTTTGATGGCATCTACTTTTGAGATAGTTTCCATTTTTGCTACAAAATTATAGCAAATTTGGATTCTATGTCAATAAGCTAAATTTAATTAATCCTGCTGATCTGACATGGGCCGGCTCATCCGATATGGTCTCGCTAATCCAATAAGCCTTAATTTATCTTTAGCATGCTCCGCGAAGTTTTAGCTGTTCCAATCCTCTGGTTAGAAGAAGCGTCATGAAAAATAAAATCTGGCTCTTCCGGGTTTTTTATGTGTAGACCTGAAGAATTATCAATCTCCAATAGCCTGTAGAGAACCCGCAGCTAATTCCTTAAAAGCGCGTTAAAGCATATATTGGCATCTTATGGATATTTCTCTAATCGTCCTCCGCAATGAGGAACTGGCCCGGATTCAAGCCACTTTGAGTGCCGTAAAAATCTATCATCTTTAGCTACAAAAAAGCCTGGAGAACCTAAAATTTTGACCGGTGTCCTCAGCTTTACCTTCCTGTGACCAAAGGAGTCTCCATCTTTGCCTTATAAGCTGCCATGCATGGTTGCCACTTTTTCATTGCCTTCAAAAAGCATGCGGGTGAAACACTTTAAGGTTGCTTACATGTTGTCGCCACTACGTCATGGTGATTCCGCCCGTTTTCTTTTTGTCCTTGTTATCCCTTTCCTCTGAATTTAATGCAGGCCGTCTGGCAAGTAATTTCGCTGTCCAGTTTTCGAAGAGCATTCCATCCTGGTTCTCTTTCTAATTTCCGGCGATGATCTTGCTTCTCTTTTTCGCAATGAAGATAGATTTGCAATGATAATAGATTTTTTTATTTTTTAGTGCAGGAGGCGGGAGAGAGTGCGAAGCAGGCTGGAAAGAGGAAGGCCGGCTCGAATTGCCTTCATTCGAGAAGAAAGAGAACAGAGCGCTCTGGCCTTTTCTTTAAAGCGGTCACCATGAAGGAGATTCAGCGATTCCTGCAGGAGCCCGTATTTATTTAGAGAATAAGGATACCACCAGATTCTATCTTCCTTGCCGCTAAAATCAGCCGAAACATATTTGATGTTGACCAGCTCGAGCAAACCATAGGGACCGTGCGATCGGCCTATACCCGTCTGCTTGATACCTCCCCAGATAGCCCTGGGCTCGGTAGCGCTAAACATATGGTCATTGATGGTGACCGTGCCGGCTTCAAGCTGCTCGGCCACCCGGGCTGCTTTCTCCGGGTTGCGTGTCCAGACAGAAGCCGTCAGTCCATAAAGACTATCATTAGCCAGAGCTATCGCTTCCTCAATATTATTAAAAGTCATTATGGGGAGGACAGGACCAAAAGTTTCTTCTTTCATGATTTTCATGGAATGGTCAACATTGATCAGAACTGTGGGTTCATAAAAATAGCCAGGTAATCCCGACCACTTTTTACCACCGCATAGAACCTTAGCTCCTTTAGCTACTGCCTCCTGAACGTGTTCCTCTACCACTTTCCGCTGGCTCGAATTTTCCATGGGTCCTAAATCCACCTCTGGCTCGATGGGATTGCCTAATTTTAAGGCTTTAGTTAAAGCCACTACTCTTTCTATAAATGCTGGAGCAATTTTGGCCGCCACATAAATTCGCTCGACAGAGGCGCAGCTCTGTCCGGTGTTCATAAAGCCGGCCCAGACAGCACCTCGAGCCGCCATGTCCACATCAGCATCTTCCAGGACAATCATAGGGTCTTTACCGCCAAGTTCCAGAACCAGGGAAGTTAAGTTGCGGCTGGCCAGTTCCATAATTCTCTTGCCGGTAGCCACACTTCCCGTAAAAAGAAGGCACTGAATTAAAGGATTGAGGATCAATTCCTCAGCCTGAGTCACGCGACAGGGGACAACATTAAGAACTCCGGGAGGAAGCCCGGCCTCGAGGAAAATTTCGCCTATGGCCAGAGCACAGAAGGGCGTCGAGGTAGAAGGCCGAAGGATGACGGTGTTCCCAGCCGCCAGGGCGGAGATAACGTCACTGGCCGAAAGTAAAAAGGGAAAATTCCAGGGGGAAATTACCAGGGTCGGGCCAAGTGGCTGAAAAAGAAAACGATTTTTCTTATGGGCAAAAAAGGGCACATGAACCAGGGCTTTCCGGGGCCGAAGAGAATCAGGTTGATGCCGGCTATAATAATCCAGGGTCTCCAGAATACCCAGCACCTCAACGGCCAGAGATTCAACGAGAGGGGAACCTTTTTCTAGGGTAATTAATCGGGCTATCTCCTCAGCCCGGCGCCATAATATCTCTTTAGCCGCCTTGAATATTTCCTGCTTTTGTCTAAAAGCCAGGGAACGCCAGGAATGAAAAGCCGCCCGGGCGGCCTCGACAGCTCGCTGGCCATCCTGGGATGAGGCCAGACAGACTTCGCCCAGAATTTCCAGGGTGGCCGGATTTTCTACTTTAATTTTTTCCTGAGTCTCAACCCTTTCCCCGGCAATAATTAACCGACCATCTAAATTTTTCATGGCCATTGATCCCATTTTTCATTCTAATTTTTCTATTTTTATAATCTTCCTTTTAGAACTCGCCTCACCCAGGAAAGGAAAAGAAAGAAGTAGGCATCAAGAATCAGGTCAAGCCGAAAAAGGGGATTAACTATACCGGCTTTAAGCAAAAGCCATAAAACCAGTGTCTTATGTTTTGGCGGACAGCCCCGAATACGTCGCTTTTTTCTGGCCCTGATTTTTCCCTGAACCTCTGTGCAATCCCCAAGAATCAGGAGGCGGCGAGCTTCAATCGAACTTGGATATTTCCCGATAACCACTGTCCAGGCAGGAAGTCTTGCCCAGAGTCCAGGTTTGCGGTCGCGAATCATATAGAGCCAGTCAAGGAAGACTCCCTGACAGCCTCCAGTACAGTAGGGTTCGCCATTGAGAACCCTGATATTCTTGTGGGCTTCTTCCACCCGAATAAAACCTGTAACGAGATTTTTTGTTTTCTCGCGAATTTCCTCGAGCGAGATATCACCACCGAGCTCAACATCTTCCAGGCGCAATGAGCCATAGCCTCTTCTGGCCGCGGCCCTTAAATGACCAATCTGTTCAGGGTTAAGATGCAAAACATGACTGCAGACAACATCGTGGGCCAGGGGGTCTTTGGCCATAATGATTAAACCAAGAGGAAAACCCCATTCGGTAAGCTGATTCCCGCCGCAGGCAATTTCGATGGCATCGGTGACAATAAAATCAGGATAACCCACTTCCAGCAAATCCACGATTTTTTCATCCAGATTAAAATTATGATTCCACATCCGTTCCCGGTCACAGAGAAGACCCATGTTGAGTTTAAGGGCAGCCGTCAATCCGTGAGAAAGAACATTGGTTTTAAGCTTGGGGGCCGCAATGAAAAAATCGCGCTCAACCATTTCTCTGGCCGTGGTTATTTTCTTATGAATTACCCCTTTCTCGAGCCGGATGGTTCTTTTTCGGGCTTCTTCAATGGCCACCAGGCGAATCGCATGTTCCCTTTTTAAGCGATAATAACCGGCATGGCGAAACATCCTGGTTGTGGGTAAGCCTGCCCCGCACTTTTCGGCAATGGAAATGAGAAAATCCCGACCAGTTTCCTTCCCTTGCTCTGAACTCAAACCCTCTCGAACCAATCTCATACTTTCAATTGCCCGCAGCAGGCCATCAAGGAATTCCGGACGGGTATAAGCTGAGGGGGCTACTTCAGGATGAGCCATAACGACATTGGGTTTAATGGTTATTCTCCCTTTTATTCTGGCCACCAAATCCAGTTGCTCTATCCCCTGACGAATAATATTCGAAATGAGCTCAGGGTCATAACTTTCACAGCGTCGGAGAATAACGAGGGGTCTTTTGTCCATCGGGAAAGGCTTATAACATAGAGGTAAAAACAAGTCAAAAAGCTTCTGGCGCTGTCTATTTTCCATCTATATTTTTGGCTCTTTCGATTTTTAATGGATAGACCTGAAGAATTATCCATCCGCGGCTTTTGTCCTGGAGATTCAGCCCTCTTTCGCCTGGACAAAATTGAAATTTCCGGGAAGATAAAATTTGAGAACCGAGGCGAGTGAAATTTCAAACTTACCTTGGCTTAATCAACTAGTTAATAGCTCCCTTCAGAAGTATGTTGACTTATGGAATTTTATCTTGTTAATAATCCGATATTATTTAGCCTCGATCGACTCTCCTTATAAGGGCAAGAGCGGGGCTTTAGAAAGTCTAAACTGGATCACTTTTTAAAAGATAGAATGAGAAAAAAGCTATTTCCATTTCAGAATTGATTTTTATTTTTCTTTTGAGCTTAAAAGAAATATCGTCAATAAAGGCCTGATAAATGAGCACACTTTTGGCCGAAGATTCTTACTCAAGAAGCTCGGCCTGGGACCAGCGCTTTTCCCAGCGGCCGGCTTTAAGGAGCCGGTTAAGCAGCTTCAAACAATTTTCATAGCTCGAGGCGCCCAGGATTTTATCAATATAATTATAGGCCTTCTCCTTATTTTTATATATCGTGAGGGTCTTCACGATGTCTTGCCATATCCTGGAGGGAAAATCAGGGCTGATAGACTGCCAGCAATCGATGGCCTTTTCTTTGTCGCCCGAATTCCAGTATAAACAACCTAATTCAAACCAGCCCCGGTCACGATAATCCTCATTTAATTCAATCAAATACTGATAGCAACTGGCTTCGGCCTTAAAATAAACTTCCTCAATTTCGCTCATGGAGCGATAACCCTGCCGCCTGGCTGCGTCAACAACATCCTCATAAATCAAGACCACAATAAAGCTTTTGGCCATCTGATCATAAATCTCGGCCGGCAAAAAGCGCTTCGCGAGAAATTCCCTGGCTTCTTTATAGGCCAATTCCAGATAATTCAGGGCTCGCCTTTCAAAGGCATACTGGGAGGCGAGATAAAGCAAGAATTGAATCCCTACTCTGGTTTTCAGATGCTGCCGGAGAAAATCGAGAATAGGCCGGTCAAAGGTCTTATTAAAATAAAGCTCCTCCAGGTAATCGAAGGCCACGGAAATATGGTTGATGGGAATGATCACATTATTGAGGTTGCTGGTCAGGAAGTCTTCTGTAAGGTCAGCCACCCGGGGATCATTCAAATCAAGATTTTTTAAATATTTCTCCAGGAAAATATCTAATTGCTCTTTTTCCGGAAGGCCAACCATTTCCTCCAGAATTATTGGCCAATTTTTAATAAGCTCATTTAGATAAGCTTCATTTTTCCCGGTCGATTTATTCTCAGCTTCAGCCACTCGTTTTTTACCCGGGCTCTGAATATTTTCAAAAAATAAAATTCTTAAAGGAGCCATGCCGCTTTGAAAATAAATTTCGGAGGGGAAAGATTTCTCTTCAAAGGCCGAAAGAAAGCCCGAGGCCATGTCGTTTTCTAATTCCAGGGGAAGTGAAGGAAAGCCTCTGACAAAATAGAAAAGATTTGCTCCCCTGGCCAGAATTTCCTCATAGGGGGATTTTTTATAGAAATAAGCCCTGGGAACAATCTCAACGCCATAGGGGCTTTTAATTAAAACATTGCTTCCCTGAAGGGCATATTTTTTCTCGACAGGTTTAATCTCAGTCAAACGGCGTAGCGTCTGGAATCGGTCTTTCGGAAGAACCCCCCAGGCCTCACCGGGCGAAGAGGGGGGAATAAAGACCAGACCGCGGTCAGTTTGAATTTCCCTGAGCGATTTTTCCCGGAAGGGAATTATTTCACCTCCGGCTCTGTCCTTATTTTCCAGCTCGTAAGAACCGGAGTCGCCTGAAAATAAACGGCCAAGAAGGGCCTGATAAAAGGAGGTTAAATCTTCCTCTGTCAGAATTTCGGGTGAAATATTCATCTCCCGTAAAGTGCTTAAAATAGCTTCGAGTTTTTGCACCTCCCTTTCCTCCAGCCTGGTTGCCTTGCCACCGGCTTTATTCTGGAAAAATTCCAGGGCTTTGATCAGGGCTTTTTCCTTTTTCAGACTCAGTTCGGATTCAGATATCCTCCTAGCAGGCTGGAAAGAAATCCCTTTTCCTGAGGGACGAGCCGTAGCCAGGAAAAGGAGACCAAAAATGGAACTATGAATAAAAAGTGAAGTCAGGAAACAACGGAAAAATTTAAAACGGGGCTCTCTGAATAATTGTTTAAAGAGGGACTTCTCCCCGCTACCAGAAAGAGAATTATTAAAAAGAGTTGTCATTCCCCCATCGCTCTTATCCTCTTAGCGAAATTAATATAAATTAATTTTTTTCTGGAGGCAACCCCTTTATTTTCCTTCCTGAAAGAGTGACAAAATTATCAAGTTTAATCTCCATGTCTTGAGATTAAAATCTGGATTGCTAGCTTCTATCGAAAAATCTAACGAGATAGCGAAAAAATTTTATTGAGGGCAAAAGTCAAATTTTAGCACCTGCCTGAAATTAAATTTTGAGAATCAGTCTATCCCATTTTTTTCACAGAATGTCTGGATTTCAGTTTCAAGCTTCCTGGCTCTTTTGATAGCCTTTTCTTCCGTCAGGGTTACCATTATTTCCCGAAGCTTTGTTCTGATTTCTCTTATCTCATTTTCAGCTTTCTCCGGCTCGGCAATAACCACCAGACCTGGTTCAGCCGTCTGCCTTAGAGCCGTGAAATATTTATCAACAGAGCGGTGAAATTCTTTTTCCAGGCCATGAACTATTTTGACTTCAGGGCTGGTGCTTTTCATATAAAGATTGAAGGCGCCATAGGCCAGAACAACAAGAATTAAAAACAAAATTAGCTTTCTCATTTTCCCTCATTTAAAGGATTGTTCCCTCAAAATTATATGGCTACGACAAATTTTGGACAACTGAATTTTTTAACAGATCCTCTTAATAGATGCTTGGGTCCAGAATTAACCAACTCTGATTTTTCTATCTTTTAAAGACGGCGGAAAAAGATTTTCTGCACTATCAGGATTCAACCAGCGTGTCTTAAGCCCAATTTCCTGAAAAGGCCTAAAAGCCAAAATTTAGCCAGGACCATTGATTTCGGCGTCCTGGAGGCTATAGATTATATCCGTTACTTAACTATCCGCCCTTAAGGGGCCAATTTGCCATTAAAAAGAAAGGACTGAAATGAGAGAGGAAAAACCAAAATCAGAATATGCTCAATCTGGAGTCGATTACTCCAAGATTGAGCCCTTCAAAATGGCCATGATTGAGGCTGGCCGGCGCACCCTTTCCTTTCCCAACAAAAGAGGGGTTTACATTGAACCGGAAAGCCTTGGCCTGCATGGCGTCGTTTTTAGTTATCGCGGCGAGCAACCCCATCTCTGGTGCCAGACTCAGGAGGGCTTAGGTAATAAAAACTGGATTGCTGAATGGATGTATCAACATGCCGGTACGGGTCGGACCTATTATGAAGGCATCGGCATCGATACCGCCCTGATGGCTGCCAATGACGTTATCTGTCAGGGGGCTCTGCCTGTAATTTATACGGATGAAGTGGCGGCCGGTGATAGCGACTGGTTCCTGGATGAGAAGAGAAGCCGCGATCTGGCTGAAAGCTTCTATAAAGCCTGCGAAATGTGCGGTATGGCCCTTCCGGCAGGCGAATCTCCTGCCCTTCGTTACCTGATCAGGGCTGAACCCCCCGTTAGAAGCGCCCCTTCCCTTTCTGGGTGCGTTACGGGCATAATTGCGCCGCCAGAAAGGATGATTACTGGTAGTAAACTTCAGGCCGGGGATCAGATTATCGGTGTCACCTCCTCCGGAATTCATGCCAATGGAATTTCTCTGGTCATCAGGAAGGCCATGACCCTCAAGGATAAATTTCTGCATTTGCTGCCCCATGGCCGAACCCTGGGAGAAGAAGCCTTGATTCCCACTCGCTCTTATGTGGCTCTGGTCGAAGCCCTGCTTGAAAACAACGTGGAAATTCATTCTCTTTTAGCTGGCACTGGAGGTGGCCTCAGTAAGATTGCCTATTGCAAAAGACCCTTCACTTACCGGATCAAGAAATGGGTGGAAGAAATACCCCCTCTTTTTCTCTTCATGAGAGAAATCGGCGTAAGTCTCATTGATTGTCTTACCACCTTTAACTGGGGAATAGGCTTTTATATCTTCGTACCTGAGAAAGAAGTCGATAGAACCGTCGCTATAGGCCAGAAAGCCGGCTATGAGCTGCTCCATCTCGGACAGGTGGAAGAAGGGGAAAGAAAGGTCATCTTTGAACCTGAAGGCCTGATTCTCCCCCCCGTTGGCTAATCCAGCCCCAAATGGGGACACAAACATTTTCTAAACCCATATAAGCAGGATATATCTCTTTCAGTCAGGCCATATTTTCCGCTTCCCCGAGCCACGCGGGATATTGACAAAAAATGGGCAAAAAACGTGACACAAACTTTTTTCTGTGGTTATAAAAGCAATATGCTTTAAAACAGTGGCTGTATTTTCTGACTTTCCCTGACAGAAAGGATACTGAGGGCAGAATTTTAAGTAATAGCTTATAATTGCTGGAAGATAATAGTCGAGTTTATGGCTCATTATCCTCTATCCAAATCTAATCTCTCACTTCAATTTCCCTATAAGATTTTTTTGAGATTCGATTCCTTTAATCGCAATATATTTCTTTTCAAGAGATTAGCCTATCTCCTCGGGCTTTAAATTCGTCCCTCACCCCCGCGGGTGAGTTAGCTCGCTCCAAAATCACCCCGAAAATCATTTTAATAGGTGATGACAAAGAAATATTTATGTTTAAAAATCAAATCCGGTAATGAAAGTTAATGGCAGCTTAAAAAAGGGGTTTTTCTTTCTTTTCCCGCCTTATTTTTTTCAAAAAATTAGCGCCAAATTTGCCCTCTATATCCTCACCCTGCTTCTCATCACCCTCTCCGGTTCTTACCTGATAACTATCGAAATCATGAAAAAGCAAATAGTTACGAGCATTATCAGACGAGCCGAAGCTCTCAGCCGCAGCATAGCTTCAGTGGCTGGACATCATCTGATTCCCAGGGATATTCTCGCCCTCGATAATATGGTTTACAGAATAAAAACGGCCAACCCGGACATCACGTCCATTGCCATTGTTGACAATGAAGGCGAAATCATTGTTCACAGCGAACTCGGAAAAATAGGAGAGAAAATTTTAGAATCGCCTTCGACTCCAGAAGAATCGGGCGATAAAAATAACCTTTTGCGCCACAATAATAATGGACTTCAGAATCGGAACCTCGTTATAGAAAATCCAGTTGAGTTTATGGGCGAAAAGCTGGGCCGGGTCCTCCTTGAGGTTGACTGGTCTTCTCTGCGGGCAGCTCAGGCCGAAGCTAAAAGAAAAATTTTGCTCCTTTACAGCCTGATCACGGCTTTCGCCTTAGCCGGAAGTATTATCCTTTCTCATCGCCTGACCCGACCTGTAAGAGAACTGGCCCGGGGAGTCGAGTTAATGAAGCGTCAGGGAAAAACCCAGTCCCTGAAAATATATTCCATGGATGAACTTGGTCACCTGACTGCCAGCTTCAACGAAATGGCCGCCCTGCTCAGCGACCAAAAAGAAAAACTCGCTGCCTACGCCCAGGAAATTGAACAGGCCTATGTGGCCACGGTAAAAATCCTGGCCGCCGCGATTGAAGCCCGGGATCCCTATACTCTTGGTCATTCAACCCGGGTAGCGCAGCTCGCCATGGCTCTGGCCAAAGAGGCTGGACTTTCCCCTGAAGAAATTGAGACGATAGAAATTGCCTGTCTTTTCCATGATGTGGGCAAAATTAGAATCCCTGATGTCATCCTCCACAAAAAAGGGCAGCTTGAGCCTGAGGAAATTCAGGAAATGAGGAAGCATCCAGAATACGGGGCTGAAATTCTGAGCAAGGCCCCCTGTCTTTATAAGTATATACCTGCAGTCAGACATCATCATGAATGGTATAATGGCCATGGCTACCCTGATCGTCTGAGAGGCGAGGAAATTCCTCTCGCTGCCGCCATCATTGCCCTTGCCGATTCCTTCGATGCCATAACTTCAGATAGACCCTACCGTCAGGCTCTGAGTCAGGAAGAAGCCCTTGAGGTTATCGCAAAAAATGCGGGCAAACAATTTCATCCAGAGCTGGCCAGCCTGTTCATTAAAATGATTAAAAAAAACCAGAAAGAAGCCCGCTGGGGCGAAAAATTTGAAAGTTAAAGATGAGAACAAAAGTATGTTCTATCACGGCCCTGCTGGAAGTTATTTTTCTCCTCATCTGCCTGTCTTCTGGTTGTTCCCTTTTCAAGAAACCCGCCTTAGAGAAAGAAAAACCTGAAAGAAGTGAAAATCCAGAAAAATCTCAAACTGCTAAGCAGCCGCCTGAAATAAAAACCTCGCTTTCCTCCCTGCCGGAGGCAGAAGAGGCTATGGCTTCCGGCGCCTACTCGCACGGCCTGGAGGTCTATAAGTCTTTTCTTGAAAAAAATCCCGCTGAAAATAAGATCAAATCTGATTATTTCGAAGCTCTGGAGAGGGTGAAAAGAGAGGCTGATACTCTGAAAAAGAAAGAAAAATATCTTTCTGCCCTTTACTATTATCGGCTTCTTCTTAAACATAGCCAGCAGCTCGGTCAAGAGGCCAGAAATCTCTCTTTTCGGCAGACTGACCTCCAATCAGAAATAAAAGAATGCCAGCTCAGAAATCAAAAGGCCGAAGCCGAGAAGGCCCTGAAGGCCGGTCAGTATGAGGCAGCCATCAATTCCTTACTCTCCGGTCTTAAGGAATATCCCGAAGAGGAAATTTTAAGGAGTTATCTGACTCAGGTAATCGAGGCCATTTATTCTCAGGCCAATCTGGCTCTGGCCACGAAGGATTGGGCTACAGCCGGCCGGTTGTATTCAATTCTTAAAACTCTGGGATTAAATCATAAAAATTATCTTGCCCATTTTCCTTTATCTTTAGAAGAAATAGATAAATCAATAAAAAATTGCAGCCAGCAGCTGACTAATCTGGGGCTCAGGCAATACCGGGAAGGAAACCTCAAAGAGGCTATTTCCATCTGGGAAAAAATTCTTCTTTTTCAGCCTGAAAATGAAGAAATCAAAAAGGCCATCCAGACAGCCAAAGCTCAGCTGGAAAAAATCAAGAAATAATTCCCTCGCCCGGATATCACCCATTCACCCGGAAAGTTGACAGAAGAAAATTCAGGAAGAAAAATAGTTAAATCAGAATGAAATTACCACTCAAGAGTCTGCTTCTGAGCCGGATATCAAAAAATTTTAAAATTCCATTGCTCTTTTTATCTTTTTTCCTCCTCTTTTTTCCTTTTGGAATCTCATTAAGGGAATACACTGTTTTTATCTTGCTGATGCTGCTTTTCGTCTTCTTTCCCGGGAAAATGATTCTTGACTGGTTAAAGATTAAAGCTGAAAAAGCCTTATCTCTCAATCTGATCTTAGCTTCAGGTCTGGTTACGTCAATCCTCATGGCCAAATTCAGTCGCCTCATCGAGGCCGAATTCCTATTTTTCCTCTGGCTCAGCCTTGGATTTCTCTGGTGGCTGCAATCAACTCTTCGCTCCTCCTCGCCTGTTTCATCCACCTTAAGCCTTGACTCCTCTCTAAGCTGGAAATTGAGTCTGATTTTAATTTTCGCATCTTTTCTCGCTATTCTTGTGGCTGATAATTTTTATAATGGTCTCATCCTTCCTTCGGGCGAGCTCGCTTTACGCATGAGATTTTATGACGGTTTTCTGCGCATTGCCTGTATTCGAGAATTGGCCCATTCCTTTCCCCCGCAAATGCCCTTTGCTTCCGGCAACTTTCTCAGCTATCACTACGGTATGGACCTCTTCCTCTCGCTTTTCCATCGTTATGGCCAGCTCGATGTTTTCGATCTCAGTCACCGCCTTGGTCTGACCTTTTTTGCCTTCCTTTTCATTTTGAGTTTATCCCTCTTTTTGCGTTCCCTTCTCCGCACCCGGACCATGGCCACTTTTGGCAGCTTTCTTCTTCTTTTTGGTTCAGGCGGCCTGGCCTATCTTTTCTCAGCTATTTTCCGGGCTCCCTTCACCGGCAATATTTTTTTCAATTTTTATTTCCATGACCTGATAAGTTTAAACTCTCTTCTTCCTAGCTTAGCCCTTTTCTTTTCCGGGCTTTTAGCTCTGAATCTATATGAAAAAGAAAAAAATAAGAGCTGGTTGTGGCTGGCTGGCCTTTTTCTGGCTGCTATCTTTGAATTCAAGGTCTTTCTTCTTGTGCCCATAGCTGGCGGATTAGCCCTGGCCACCTTAATTCAATTTTTAATCAAGAAAAATAAAAAAACCTTACCCATCACTTTAATCACCGCTCTTTTTTCTTTGCCTCTTCTCGCAACTGCTCTTGTGAGCGGCCGCGGGGCCATGGGCTATCATTTCAGGATAGGTCCGGTTGACTGGATTATCCATGTCCTGAGGGAATTACGCCTGGAAAAATGGTGGGCAACCTGGCAGAGCCTCATTTCCGGGAGGGAAAATAATTTAAATGCTTATTTAATTGCCGCCGCTTCTGTAGCCATATTTATCATCGGGACATTTGGTCTGAGTCTATTCGGGCTGCCTCGAGCTTTCCGGTCTTTGCTGCACTCTGTCCCCACGCAAAGCTTCCTTTCGGCCTGCTTTCTTGTCTCCATGGCCACTTTTTTTGGCATCACCCCTTATCTGGGTCGACTCAACCGGAACCTTCTAAATATTTATATTTATTATTTAGGCCTGATAGTTCTGGCTATATTCTTTCTTTTAGAACTTGAAGAGAGAATCACTCCCGGGAAAAGGACAAAAAAGATAATAGTTCTTTCTCTGGTCGGTCTGCTCTCTCTGCCCAATAACTTCTTTTATCTTCAATCACGTCTATCAAGGCCCGAGATTCGTCTCTTCTCTCGCCCATTCCTTGAGGCCGCTTCCTGGGTCGAGAAAAATGCACTTCCAGAGGCTGTAATCCTGCACCCCTCTGATATGCGCTATATTTGCTATTTTGCCGGTCGAAGGGTGGTCTTAGATAACTCGATTCATTCTTATCTTCCCTTTCATCTGCCCCAACGAAAAATCAGAGAGAGATTGGCTGATGTCGATCGCTTTTTCAATGCACCCGAAAATAATCTGGACGTCCTCTGGAAATATAACGTCAATTATATCTGGATTGACCGACAAAGAAATCTGGGGGCACAAAAGGATGAGGATGGAAGAATCATCCTTCAGCCAGAAGCTTTCCCGTCCGCGTCATCTCCAGGCAGGATAACTTTTCTTCCCGTTTTCTCCAACGAGGAACATATAATTTATCAAGTTTTAGCTGAGAAATAATTTTCCTCCGTCATTTTTGCCTCACATCAATTTATCCCGCTGTAAATTAAATCAAAAAATCATTTCCTTGCCCTATGACCTGATTACTTCGTTCTAATAGAAAAGAAAATTTTTTCGTCCTTTAACCTTAACCTTTCGCTTAATTTTCTATTTTTCTCTTAATTCTCCTCTAAATTGATTTTATCTTTTTGCATCGTTCCGGAGGTTATGCCAGCTACCCTAGAGGATTGATGACAGAGGAGCCCTTTGATTATTTTCGCTTTTTCATCCTTTTTGAGGGTAAAAAAATTTCACGCCACTTAATAGCCAGCTCAGCTCTGGCCATTTTATCTTCCCCAAACTTAATTAGATGAATATGAGTGAGATCCGGAGAGAAAGAATAATGTTTCTTGTAAAAATTCTTATCGCATGTCTAACTAAAGGGCTTTTGTTACCCTTAATTCTCCAGGTTTATCCGCATAAAAATATGCAGATCTTAAAATAAGTCCTTAGAAAGATTTCCGGCCACTTCTCTTTACTCATAGCGGCGAGGAAAAGACCGCTTTAATTCTTGATGATTGTGGTGCCACTGCCACCGAGCTCGATTATGGTCCTCCGGCAGGCTCCGGTAAGATTTCAAACGGGACATAAACGTATGTTAAAACTGAAAGAAGAATTATCCTTGTCCTAACCCTTAAAGAGGCAGAGACAGGGCTTTATAAGGGCTCTTTTTTTCTTCAATTAAAAAGCTTTTTCTGGCCGAAAAAGGCTAAATATTCATGTAAATCTTCATGATAGAAAAGCCCTGGAAAAACTGCATTTTCAGAAGGAGCCAAAAAAGACTTGACAATCTTCTAAAAAAATGATAAATGATTAACGATTTAGTTAAACTAATTAGTTAATTTTGAATTTATCTTTAAATCTCCGCGATTATAATGCGGACAATTTGAAAATAAATAATAAATTTCTTAAGAAGAAGAATGAAATCAAGGGAAAAAATTATTCGAGCCGCGATTGATGTTTTTGCGATTAAGGGGAAACATGGGGCTACTATGGACGAAATCGCCGCCCGGACAGGCCTAAATAAAGCTATGGTCTATTATTATTTTGGAAATAAAGAGAATCTTTTTCGTCAGGCCTTGCTCTATATTTTTACCAAGATCTTTAAAAAAGTAATTGGTCCCCTGTCTAAAAAAAGTCCCCTAGGAGTAAATCTGGTAGTTGAGCTTGAACAGATAATTCGCCGTCATTTCCAGATCGTTTCCAGTCAGCCTATCTGGGCTAGGCTAATTTTTTATTCTCTTTTAAATGAGGAAGAAGACTTGAAATGGGCCATTGAAACGCTACAAAATACCTCGCCCCAATTTTCGCCCCTCCCCCTTCTCGAGTTGATCGAAAGGGGGATTTCCCAGAATAAATTCCGGAGGGTTGATCCAAGGCAGACTGCTGTCAGTCTCGCCGGAGTCAATCTTTTTTATTTTATTGGCCGTCCCATCGCTAAGATTTTACTCGGCCTTAAAGACGAGGAAGAAGAAGTCTTTATGAAACAAAGAAAGGAAAGTGTCGTCGATCTAATCTTTCACGGGCTGCTTAAAGAAAAAGGCTCTTTTTTGAAAATAAAGCCTTAAAGCAGAGGATCGTTTATAAAATTGCCATACAGAGTCAGAAATAGAAACAAAGATAGATACAGAGAAAGGGATAGAGTTAGAGACAGAGATGAAGATAAAAATGATAAAAAATAAAAATAAACATGAAGAGGAAAATGAACTTGATGCTGAGATTAAATCTAAAATTGGAAATGGGCCGTATGGTGACTATAGCTCAACCTGACATTAATAAGAAAAAACCAGAAAGGCTATTTAATAAACGAAATTTATTTCAGATGAAAGAAATAAAATAAAAAAGCCGAAAATAGGGGAAAAAAATGAAAGGCTTGATTTTTCTTAAAACCCGGAAGAAAGCTTCAGCTATTCGAGCGCTGAGTCTTTTTTTGATCTCTATTTCGCCATCCCTTCTTCTGGCTGAGCCCGCAAAAAAAACTGTCACTTTCGACCTCCCCCTCTCTGAAATAATTGCTGGTCAAGCCCAGCCTGCCCCTCAGGCCCGAATTTCTCTCCCCCAAGCTATAACTGAGGCTCTGGCCAAGAACCTCAAATTAAACAATCTTCAACTTGATGTTAACAGCTTCTCACTTGAAGCCGAAAAAATCTCCAGGCAAAAATTTTTCACTCTGAAAACAACAGGTAATTATCTTTATAAATCTCAGACTATATTCTATGAACTTCCGGGCATCTTTCCTGGAACCGGCTCTTCTGGCTTTCGCCTTGAAGGTGGTCTCCAGCACAATTTCGATTTTGGTCTGGCTGTCTCGCAGCCCATCTCTACTGGAGGTCGCCTTTCAGCTCGGGTTTCCTTTTACCGCTCGGCCGAACTCGCCGCCTCCAGACAGAGTGACCTGATTGTCAATGAAATCGCTTCTCATCTCAAGCTGCTTTATTTTGAATATCATCGTCTCCGGGCCAAAAAAAATTCCCTTTTAGCTTTGAGGGAACAGCTCCATCTTCATGAGCAGAAAATAGCCAGCCTGGCTGAGGCTGAGCTCACCAACCGTCTCAACGTCCTAGAGACCAGAATGAAAATGGAAGAAGTAGCCACCTCTCTTCTGGATTTAGATCAGACTTTGGCGGCCATTAGATTTGAATTTCAGCGTCTCTGTGACCACTGGCCTGAGGAAGTTGAAGAGGATTTTCATGAACCTGGCCTCAGCCTCGAAGAAGCTATCGCCTATTTTGAGCACAATCATCCCCAGTTTAAAATTTATCAGGAAAAACTTAATCAAATCGAACTACAAAAAAGGATAGTTCAGGCGAACAATTTCCCGCAGATTGCCGCCCTCGCCGAAATCCATTATGGTCGACCCGGTCTCAACTTTTTCAAAAAAGACTGGTCCCTTTATGCCACCGTGGGCCTGGCAATTCAATTCCAGCTCTTTGACTGGCATCAGGGCCGAACTGACATCGAGAAACTCAGCTTGGAGGAACGAAAAATAATCAATGAAAGAGAAGATTTTGCCGCCCAAATAAAACAGGAACTTAAAAAACTCTTCGAGCAGAAGGATATTCTGGCTAAAAAACTCAATCACTTAAATGATATCCTCCGTCTGGCAGAAGAAGAAGTGAAAATAAAGGAGGCGCTGGCTCAGGCAAATTTACTCCCGCATCTCGATTATCTTGCTTCTCTCCAGACTCTTGAGCAAAATAGATGGGCCAGGCAAGAAGTTTTAATTTTAATAGAAGAAATTAAGGTTAGAATTAACTCCCTCCTGGCTCGCAATGAGGAAAAGCTTTGAAAAGCCTTTGCCCGAAATTTTTAAATTAAGGAGAATAAAAATCGAGAGGTCCAAAACAGGAAGAAAAATTAAAAAGGAAATATAAAAAAGCGAATGAAATTAAATGAAAAGGGGCAGGGATGATGAGAATTAGCCTAAAAGATAAGGCAGAAAGAAAAATAGCTTTAAGGAGAAAAACTCAGCTCAGTCAAAATATCAGAATTCTTCGCTTCCATCATAAACCTCATCAGTTAAGTTCTCGATGGCCTGACCTTTTCCCCCCGAAATTTTCTTTTTCGTGTAAACTTTTTTTTATCTTCTTAATTTCCCTGGGGCTTTTGTCAATCTGTCGGACTGAATCTGCCTTTATTAAAGCGGCGGGTGTCGTTGATGGTGAAACGGGCCTTATAACCTCTCTCGTCAGTGGACGGATCCTTGAATATAATCTTCGCGAGGGAGAGAAGGTTTCGAAAGGGCAGGTGGCCGCTCGAATTGATTCAGCCCGCATCACTAAAAAAATCGAAGGCCTGGCTATTGCTGAGCGCGAGCTTCAAATCAATCGAAGCAAGATTGGACGGCAGATTGAACTGCTTAAAAGAAATCTTAATTACTGGCAGGAACAGGTTAAGCGCTTGAAGAAATTAACCGAAACTAAGGCCGTAACCGGCGATGAACTCGAGCGAGCTCAGCTGCAGCTTGAACAGATTGAGGCTGAACTTGAAATAAATCAATTTTCCCTTGAAAGCCTGCGTTGGCAACAACTAACTATTCAAAATCAGCGTGAGCAGCTGGAATTTGAGCTTCAGGATTATACGATTGAAGTTCCAGTCGATGGCCAGATCCTCGAATCTTTAGTCACGGCCGGCGAAACAGTTCTTCCTGGAAAAACTCTGGCTAGAATTTTGATTCAGGATTCGCTTTTTGTCGAAACCTTTCTGGAGGAAAAAGAGCTCGGCCGTCTTAAACCTGACCAGGAAGTGGCCGTTCTGGTTGATGGCTACGCCGGTGAATTGCCAGGCAAGATTTTCTATATCAGCCGCGAAGCCGAGTTCTCCCCCAAATATATTATTTCTGAAAAAGAAAGAAAGGCCTTGCTTTATCAAGTTAAAATAAGGGTTAAGGATGAAGAAGGTATCCTTAAGCTGGGGATGCCTGTAACCATCGTAATTAAACCTGAAAATTAAAATACTGAATCAAAAAATGAGCCTAAACTTATTAAAAATTGCTGAGAAGAGGGCTGGCTATTTTTTTAGGCTTGATCTCAGGATAAGAGAGACGGATTCTGATTTCCTGAAATTTATACTTTCAGGTCGTCTTTTTTAAATGGAAATGAATGAAACCCGGGTTAATTCAGCTTTTCTTGAAATAAAAAATCTGACCAAAACCTTTGGTCCTATTCAGGTCCTAAAGAATATCTCTCTGGCTTTTTCCCGAGCCAGTCTGAACATAATTGCCGGTCCTGATGGCAGCGGCAAATCCACGCTTCTAAAATGTCTCCTTGGCCTTGTCCAGCCTGATTCTGGCCAGATCTATCTAGAAGGCCAGTTAATAGAAAAGACTTTTGAGCCCATCAGAGGCATTTCCGCCTATTTGAGCGAACGCTTCTCCCTCTATCCTGATTTAACAGTTGATGAAAATCTTGATTTTTATGCCTCTGTCCAGATGGTTCCGAAGGAAAGAAAAGATGAGCTGAAAAACCAGTTGCTCGAGCGAACTGGCCTTGAACCTTTCCGTCGCCGTCTGGCCGCCCATCTTTCAGGCGGCATGAAACAAAAGCTTGCCCTGGCTGCAGCCCTCCTTTCCTCGCCCCAAATTCTCTTTCTCGACGAGCCCACGACCGGAATTGACCCAACCAGCCGCCTTGAATTTTTTGCCTGGCTCAAAGAACTTAAAGATGAAGGCCGGATTATCATTCTAACTACTCCTTATCTCGACGAAGCTGAAAAGGGAGATGAAATCATCTTTTTCCGCCGGGGAAGAGTCATCGCCCAAGGTTCTCCTTTTGAGCTGAAAAAGCAATTCCCCTATAGCATTTTCTCCTTCGAACCGGAAGCCAATATTTTTGAAGCTTATCTGGAACTGCGCCAAATTTTCGGTTCTGAAAACTTAATCCTCCGGGGTCGCTCTCTCAAACTCTTTGTCAGCAAAGGCGAAGAAACACGCTGGCAAAGGAAGCTTCCCAGATTAAAACCGGAGCAGCCAAGGCTCGAAGACATTTATTTTTATTATGAAAGATTGAGCGAGGAGAAAAAGAAAGGAGAATGATAGAGAAAATAGCGAAAAAACTTCATTTGGACTCAAAGGGAAAAAAATTAATCTGCGAATCCAGAATCTCCTCTTTCGATCAAAAAAAGGTCAATGAACTTCCCACTGCGATTGAGGTCCGCGAACTTACCCGCTACTTCGGTTCTTTTGTGGCCGTTGACCGCATTAATTTTTCTATCCGGAGCGGCGAAGTTGTCGCCTTCCTTGGTCCAAATGGCGCCGGTAAAACCACAACCATCAAAATGCTAACGGGGCTTCTCCGGCCTTCCTTCGGTCAGGCTTTTATCCTCGGCTATGATGTGGAGAAAAATATGTCCCAAATAAAGAACTATATTGGGTACATGTCCCAGCGCTTTTCGCTTTATCCACTACTCACTGTGGCTGAGAACATCGAATTTTTCGGCGGGATTGTTGGCCTCTCTCGCCCGAAGTTAAAAGCGAAAATGGAGGAGCTCGCGGCAATTATTTCCCCGATATATTTAAATCAAGCTACACAGGTTCTACCACCTGGAATCAGGCAGGAAGTAGCCCTGTTTGCTGCCCAGCTCCAGGATCCAGAAATAATTTTCCTTGATGAGCCCACATCCGGTGTTTCGCCGGAGAGGAGGCGCGACTTCTGGATGAAAATTTATGACCTCAAAAGACAGGGAAAAACTCTTCTTGTTTCTACTCATAATCTGGACGAAGCTGAATACGCTGACCGGGTCATCATCATTCATCAGGGGAAAATCAGATTTCAAGGGGAGCTGTCCTTTCTTTATCGACAGGAGCAGGTGACCAGCCTGGAAGATTTCTTCAAAAAAATGGTTTCGGCATAAAAATGGATGCAATAATTAAGCCTATTTTATGTTCAAAGTGAATAAATAAAATGATTTTTTATGACTGAATGAGTCAAAACCTAAATGAAACGAGGTGGAAATAACCAGAGTAAAACGAAAGGGAAAAATAGCCAGCATGGTTCGTCTTAAGGCGGTCATTAAAAAGGAATTTCTTCACATGTGGCGGGACCCTCGAAGCCTGGTCATTATCTTTGTTCTCCCATTGGTTATGATTTTTATTTTTGGTCATGTTCTTTCCTTTGATCTGAAAAAAATTGAAACTCTGATCATCGACCTCGACCGTTCGCTTCCTTCCCGGGAACTGGCCAGTCGCCTGGCCGCCTCTCCCGTTTACTCTATTTATTTTCTCAGCCAAGGGACTAGCCACCAGAAAGATAACATCAATCAAGGGAGTTCTATCAAGCTAAAAGACGAAACATATGGCAATGAAAATGGAAATGAGGCTGAGGGAAAAAAGGCAGAGGCAATGATAAATGGAAAGAAAATAATAGAAAGCAATTCGGCAGAATCAAACATCTTCAGTCAAGATAGAGTCAACTCGAAAGCTAAGAAAGGATTAACAGAAGCTGCGGATTATTTTGAACTGGGAGAAAAATGGCTTCACCAAGGGAAAATAAAACAGTATTTAGTTATACCTCCCGGTTTTTCCCGTAAGTTAAACTCCAATCAGCCTGCTCAGGTGGCTGTCGTTATTGATGGTAGTGACGCCAACGTAGCTAATCGCATTTATCAATACAATGAAAGAATTTTTTATAATTTTTTCTTTCGAACTCATCGTCTCCAGCCACCTTTTGAACCTGAAATCAAAATGTTCTTCAATCCGGAAATAGCCAGCACCCCATTCATTATTCCTGGACTCGTTGCGGCTTTAATGCTCATGATCTCGGCCATGCTTACTTCCTTAAGTCTCACGCGAGAAAAAGAAACTGGCTCCATTGACCTTCTTTTCATTTCGCCACTTCGCTCATGGGAAATTATTTCAGGTAAAACCTTTCCCTATTTAATCATTGCTCTGCTCGTTAGTTTGAGTATCTTTCTTTTTGCTCACTTCTTTTTTAATTTTCACATTCGGGGCTCGCCCTTGCTTCTTTTCCTTTCAATTTTAATTTATCTAACTGTCGGCCTATCCCTCGGCCTCCTCATTTCGACCGTCTCTTCTTCTCAAAAGGTGGCCATGCTGGTCACTCTTCTCGGGACTATCCTGCCTTCATTATTTCTTTCTGGTTTTATTTTTCCGCTCGAATCGCTTTCGCCGACTCTGCACGCCCTGTCTTATCTTATTCCAGCCACCTATTTCCTGCGAATTCTCAGGGCCATTGCCCTGAAAGGAGCTTCCCTCCATCATTTTCTTTTTGATGCTCTTATCCTAATTCTGATGAGTTTCTTTCTTTTAGCCTTAGCTACTCGCAAATTCCAATCCCTGAGGAGGGCTAAATCTTGAGATTCCTCTTTCTTTTTCGCAAAGAATGGCGGGAAATTTTCCGCCAGAAGGAAATGGTCGTGCTGCTTTTCATTGCGCCCATCCTGCAAACCATCATCCTCGGCTATGTTGTCCGCCCTGATGTGACGAACCTGCCAGTGGGGATAATAAACCTGTCTCGATCCATAGAAAGCCAGCGTTTAATCAATCGTCTGGCCTCTTCCCCTCTCTTTAAAATTCGGTTTATTTCTCTGCGGCCACTTGAGGCTGAAGAGATATTTAAAGAGGGCAAGAGCAAAGCCCTGATAGTTTTTCAGGATAGAAAAAATAAAGCCAATGATAATTTTTCTCTGAAGTTTCCCGAGGTCCAGATTCTTCTTGATGGCAGCGATGCTAATTCAGCCATGATTGCAGCTGGCTATTTCTATGGTCTTTTTGGTCAATATGTCGCCACCCACCTTTATCGAGAAGGAAAGGCTATTCCTTTCAGACCAAGAACTGTCATTCGCTTTAATCCTGCCCTTAATAGCCTCTACACCATGGGGCCGGCCATCGTGGCTCTGCTTTTGACCATTATTACCCTTCTTTTAACTGGGATCGGTCTGGTTCGCGAAAAGGAACAGCAGACCCTAGACATTCTTTTGATTTCAAAACTGACCCCCTTTGAGATTTTTCTCGGCAAGACTTTACCGATGGCAGCCATAGGCCTCATGGAAATGACCCTGGGTATAATCGTGGTTAGAGTTATCTTTGGCATTGAGCCACGCGGTAATCTAGCCTATCTTTATTTAGCCGCCGCAGCTTTTCTCTTTTCCATTATCTCAATCGGCTTCCTCATCTCCCTTCTTAGCCAGAGCCAGCAGCAAGCCCTTTTCTTCTGCTGGTTCACGATGCTTCTTTTTCTCATGCTCTCAGGCCTTCTTACCCCACTGGAAAACATTCCTCCCGCTTTTCGCTGGCTGACAGCCATAAATCCCCTGCGCTATTTAATTGCTATTATCCGGGAGATCTTCCTCAAAGGCCATGGACCCATCTATCTCTGGTCTGATATTCTCATCATGACTTGCCTTGGCTTTGGGGCTTTTATCTTTTCCTTAAGTGTTTTTCGTCGCTCCGTCCTTAAATAAAATTACCTTTTCTAAAAGACAGCCCATATTAAGTAATTTTTGAAAATTTCGATCCTTTGCTGATTCCGTTTTACTTAGAAATTTCATCGTGATAAACGCTGGCATAAATAAACTTCAGAAATCGAATAATTAAAAGTTTTCTAAAAACAATTTGAGTTAAGGCAATAAGTCCCTTCCCGGTTTTAACTCGCCTTCAGGTTTGATATAATCGGCGGCGCATCATCCTCTCAGGGAGGAAGGAGCATGTTTAAAGGACATCCCAAGGGATTGATTGTCGCCTTTTTTTCCAATATGGGCGAACGCTTTGGCTTTTATACCATGATGGCCATTCTCGTCCTCTTTCTCCAGGCCAGATATGGACTTTCAGCTGAAAGCGCCGGTAATTACTACAGCTGGTTTTATTTTGCCATTTACGCCCTGGCCCTTTTCGGCGGGTTTCTGGCTGACTGGACCGGTAAATATAAGCTGGTCATTGGCGCCGGCCTTGTTGTTATGCTGGCAGGCTATATCCTCATGGCCATTCCTGGAATGCCTTTGGCCCTGGTTCTGGCCGGCCTCTTTACCATTGCCTTTGGCAACGGCCTTTTCAAGGGCAATCTTCAGGCCGTTGTCGGCCAGATGTATGACAATCCTCAGTATGCTAAGGTCAGAGACGCCGCCTACATGCTCTTTTATATGGGCATTAATATTGGCGCTTTCTTCGCTCCTTATGCAGCTACAGCCATGAGGAACTGGTTCCTTAAATCTCAGGGTTTTCTTCATGATGGAAGCCTGCCCGCTCTCTGCCATGCCTTCCTGCAGGGCCGGTTAACTGAGCCCCAGGCCATCAGCCATTTTGAAAATCTGGCCAGCAAGGTTTCAGGCAAAATCGTTACAGGCGCCGAACAACTGACTACCTTTGCTCAGGCTTATCTGGATGCCTTTTCCCGGGGCTATAACTACGCCTTCGGTATTGCCGGTGGAGCTATGATTGTCTCCCTCCTGGTTTTCGTTCTGTTCAATAAATATCTGCCAGCTAAAGAACGAAAGAAAGTTGAGCCCGCTCAGAAACCGGCTGCGGTCTCTATCAAGAGTGTAGGCGCAATCATAATTGCTCTTGTTCTTATGCTGGCAACAGCTCTCCTTTTCCGCTTCCTTATGAACGATTTTGCTCTGGGTCTCGCCCTTGGTCTTTTTGTTGGATTCGTTTCGATTATAGTTCGCGTCTCCACCCGGGAAGAAAAACCGCGCGTCGTTGCCCTCATCCTGGTTTTTGCGGTGGTAATTTTTTTCTGGATGTCTTTCCACCAGAATGCTCTGACTCAGACCTTTTTTGCCCGCGACTACACCGTTAAAGAAGTCGACCGATTTACCAATATCTTTTTTAATCTGAAATCAATTCTGGCCTTTATCGCTTCCTGCGCTGGTCTCATCCTCTTTTTCACCCGTAAAAAGCCGCTGGAGAAAATTATCAGTCTGGTCGTCTTCGCCGGGGCTGGAGCTTTAACCTATTATTTTGTTCATAGCTATAATGACCTTAATCCTATCGCTCCTGAAATTTTCCAGTCTTTCAACCCCCTGTTCATCGTTGTCTTTACCTTCCCCATCATGAGCATTTTTACCTGGTTAAGAAACAAGGGTAAGGAGCCATCCACCCCCAGAAAGATTGGCCTGGGCATGATTCTAGCTGCTATTGGCTTTTTGATTATGCTCCTGGGTTCAATCAACCTGGTCTCACCAAAAACTATCGCTTCGCAGGGTCTGACAGAATGGACAAGAGTTTCGCCTTACTGGCTGATAAGCAGCTATTTAATTATTACGATCGCTGAGCTTTTCCTGAGCCCGATGGGTCTTTCCTTTGTTTCCAAAGTAGCGCCTGAAAGGTTCCAGGGTCTGATGCAGGGAGGCTGGTTGCTGGCGACAGCCGTGGGCAGCAAACTTCTCTTCGTCGGCAGTTATCTCTGGGAAAGAACTGAACTCTGGCTCGTCTGGGGAATCTTTGTCGTCTGCTGTCTGCTTTCAGCTGCCTTCATTTTCTCCATCATGAAAAAACTCGAACAGGCCACCTCTTAAAAAATTATTTATTTTCAGGAGGCAGAACCAGAAGCTCTATTTCTCAGCCAGAATTAGCGGACCTTCCATTCCAGCACGCCAGCAGCAAAATCTTTCTGGGCCTGGATTTCAAGGCGAAGACCCGTGGTTGTTACCGGCTTGAATTCCACCCGGCAATAAGTATCTTTGGCTACAGGATAGGGAGTAAGATTTTCCACCGGTTTCCACTGGTCACCTTCTCGGTAGAGAACCTGCCAGCTTTGAGGCACACGACATTCGCCTTCGCCTGAATCATCAAACCAGTAGACCTCGACAACGGAGACAGTGGCCGGTTTTTCAAAATCATACTGGACCCATTCCCTGGTCCCTTTTCTTGGCCACCAGTGAAGATAGGGATGGGAGCGATCATTGGAGGCTTCTGGTTCCCACTGGTCATTAACGCCGCGGGCTGGATGGTTGCCAGAAGCCGAAACCTTGCTCGTTGAAGCGATGGTCGGCTGGGGAAAAGGCCTGGCCTTTTTTTCTTCGCGGGCCAGCCAGACCATCATTTCTCCAGGTCCTCGATGAGCCCAGGCATAATAAGGAATGGCCACCAGGGTTTTCTTTTCCCTGATGATTTCGCCTTCCTTTTCGCCCTGTTTAAGAGCAGTTACTTCACCTTTTATTACCATCAAGCCACCCAGAAGGTCAGCCCGCCATTCAGCGGTGAGAGGTGCCCGGTCATCGAGGACCAGATTGCTTACGGCCCCACCATTGTCAGGCCATTCGGCACAATAAACAATAGGCCCTCTCTCTAAAGCCACCTTACCTGTATTGGTTTTAACAGCCGGATGGCTCAAGACTCTTCTCACCGGCATGGGAAAGTCAATCTCCAGGGTGTCACCCACCTTCCACTGACGATTAAAAACAGCATAGCCCTTATCCAGATCGGGCGAGATATTTCTTCCGTTTAATTTGAATGAAGCCTGAGTTTTTTCAGGATTTAAATAGGTATAAAGGTCGCTGGGAACAGGCCTGCCCTGAGCCCAGCCCGGGACTCTGACCTTAAGCGTAAAACTTGTTTCCTTAGCAGGGACAACAATTATCCTTACTTTGCCTTCCCAGGGATAATTGGTTTCCTGACGAACTGTGACTTTTGTTCCGGCCAGGGAGACATCGGTGCTGCTGGCAGCAAAAAGATTAACAAAGAGACTGTTATCTTTTCCCAGGGAATAAATCATGCCAGGTATTTGCGGCATCAGCCTGGCCACATTGGGTGGACAGCAAGCGCAACCAAACCACGGACTTCGGGTATGCTGACCAAAGGATTCAAGGGGATTAGGATAGAAGAAAAGATTGCCGCTGAGGCCGATTCCGGAGAGAAAGGCATTATAAAGCGTTCTTTCCAGAGCGTCGATATAGCGAGCATCCCCATAATGGAGGAAAAGACGATAATTCCACAGGATATGGGCAATGGAAGCACAAGTTTCGCAGTAGGCCGTGGCATTGGGTAATTCATAGGCTGGCCCGAAACCCTCAATTCCGCCGGCGGCGCCAATCCCGCCTGTCACATAAACTTTTCCCCTGATAACGTCATTCCAGATAGCATCCAGAGCTTTTAAATAGGCAGCTTCACCCGTATAGGCAGCCACATCAGCCATGGCGGTGTACATATACTGGGCCCGGACAGCGTGGCCCACAGCCTCGGTTTGCTCCACCACTGGCTTGTGGTCCTGAGAGTAAGTTCCATAAAGTTTATGGCCATCAGGGCGGCCCCTTTCATCAAGGAAAAATTTGGCCAGATCCAGATATCTTTTATCCCTGGTCAAAAGATAAAGTTTTACCAGACCTATCTCTACTTCCTGATGGCCCGGAACATCCCGTCTTTTCCCCGGACCAAAGACCGAAAGAAGAAGCTCAGCATTTTTCAGGGCCACATCCAGCAAATTTTTCTTTCCAGTGGCCAAATAATAAGCCACGGCCGCCTCATAAAGATGACCGACGTTATAAAGTTCATGGCTCATCGAAAGATTTGACCATCTTTCCGGACCAACCCAGCGCACAGGCGGATTGAGTGGATCGATTGTTCTGGCCGTATAAAGATAACCATCGGGCTCCTGGGCCGCTGCAATTTTAGCGATAATTTCATCGGCTCTCTTTTCGAGTTCCGGGTCACGAAAACGACTCAGGACATAGCCTACAGCCTCCAGGGCTTTAAAAACATCAGAATCATCAAAGGGATACTGGGTTTTGAACTTGCCCGTCTTCATCCTGGCCGCAATTTCAAAATTTTCAATCCGGCCGGTTTTTTCACACTGGTCGAGGCAATGGGGGACGGTTACCTTGCGATTAGTTTCCAGGCGGCGGGACCAGAACTGGTCAAAAATCTGGACATTAAGGAAAGGAACGGGAGTTAAAGTATAGCCCGGTTCTTTTCCCTCGCGGACTTCCTGCCGGGGAGAAGAAAATAAATTAAAGCCAGGGAAAAGAAGAAGTATAAAAAATAAAACCATAAAAACCTTGGAACATAAGATGTTTTTTCTTGGTCCCTTTTTGAACTTCATTTAATGCCTCCTCAGCCTCATTTATAATTTTTTTTCGTTTTGATAACAAGACTTAATCTAAAAGTCACCTGAGTAAAAGAAAAATCTTTTGAAGAAAATTTTTTCCAACTATTTATTTTCTCAAAAAAGAATCTCTCTTTTTTAAGCCTGCGGCTGATCATGGCCTTATTCTAGTTTAAGCCTTCTAACATATTAATCAAGACTCTTAAACAGCTCTCTCATTTCTCTCCCTTTTCAAAAAATTATTCAGCTCAATCTCCTTTCAGGCCATTCTTCGATCAAATTTAAATTCTTTACAATTAAGTTTCTTTTAAATTTCGATATTTAAATAAGCCAGCTTATATCTCCAGCTTATTCTGGATTTGGCTCACCCTTAAAAAATGTGGAGGACTGAGCAATTTTTTCTCATGAATATCCGGTCTTTTTTCGACTTAATGAGCTCTGGTATAAGGGAAAAAGCAGGGTTTTTATAAATCCTTACCTAAATTCTTTTTTAAAAGATAGAATGAGAAAAGATGGCCATTCGATTTCGAAATGCATTTATAGCCTGTTTAAATTTTCATATTGTTTTTAAAAAAGATACGACCGCTACAGGCCATATAGGTTATCACACTTTTTGGCCGAGCTGCTTCTTATCAACAATTCAACAAGATCCAGATGTTGTCTTTATTATCTTTCCGGCCAAAATATCTTCGCTTATCTTAATTAATCCGGCAGATTAATGGCGAACAGGGAAGGGACCAATGGCCCAGCTCTGGCGGCCTTTAATCAGGGCTCTGGCCTGAAGAGTCTGGCCGGCCGCCTCCATTATAACCAGATATTGTCCGGGTTCTACAAGATTGGTCCCCCTGCGCGGGAAGATCTCGCCGGTGGCTTCTCCTTCCTGGGGCTTAAGGGCTCTCATATCCCAGAGAACTCGATTTATTCCAGCCTGGGCCGGACCTTCCAGCTCACGCAGAATATGACCATAGGGATCTTTAATTGTAATTTTTACCTTCGAGGGAAGGGGTGATTTAAGATAATAATTTATGGTTACTGCATTGGGCTCATTGGGAGTAACTAAAACTCTATCTCCATAAAGTCTGTAATTACCCCAGTTCCTGGTTATCCTCTGCATCACCGGTTCGATGGAAAAGAGGTGAATTTCTTTATTCAGAATTTCCGGCGTAAGCTCCTGAAGAACAGAGACATCGGTAATATAAATACCGCGGCCATAGGTAGCCACAACTAAATCATTCTCCCGGGGATGGATCACCAGATCAGTTACTCTGACTGAAGGCATATTGCTCTTAAAGCGATGCCATCTTAAACCGCCATCGAGGGAAACATAGACGCCGCCGTCAGTACCCACAAAAAGTAAATTCGGGTTTTTTCGATCCTCAATAATAACATTGACCGATCGTTCGGGAAGGCCCTCAGTTATCGCCTTCCAAGTGGCTCCATAATCTTCTGTTTTATACACATAGGGTTTGAAATCGTCACTGCGAAGACCGGATTTGGTGACGTAGGCTCTCCCCTCCTTATGAAAAGAGGCCAGAACGCGGCTGACCCATCTTTCATCAGGCGCTCCGGCTTTGATTAAATTGGCCGAGACATCAGTCCAGGTAGCCCCACCATTCTGAGTTATCCAGACCTTGCCATCATCAGTCCCGACCCAGATTAAACCCGGCTTCAAGGGTGATTCAGAAATGGTGGTTATGGTGCAGTAGGTAACATTTCCCCGCCCGGCAATTTTCTTAGGGTCATTTCGGGTCAGGTCAGGGCTTATTTCCTGCCAGTGGTCGCCCCGATCAAGAGAACGAAGTAAAACCTGAGCGCCAGTATAGATTATCTGGCTGTTATGCGGGGAAATTAAGAGGGGCGGTGTCCAGTTCCAGCGAAGCGGAGGCTGCCCGGCATCGCGACGGGGCACAATGGAGGTCATGGTGCCGAGCTTCTGGTCAATTCTGGAGTGGCCTCCAAACTGGAAAGTATTATAAACCCAGCGACTGTCATAGGGATCAACCTGATTATACATGCCATCCTGGGTGCCCACGGTTACCCAGTCTTCAAGGCTTACATAACCTGAAGGGCCATTGGATGGCCCCTTCCATGAATCATGGTCCTGCATGCCTCCATATATGTTATAGGGGTCTTCCATATCCACGGCAATGGCATAAAATTCGCCCAGAGGCAGATTATGAAAATGATCGCAGGTCTTGCCACCATCGTAACTGATATGAACACCGCCATCAGTTCCCAGGAAAATGCGGTCAGAATCTTCAGGGTCAATCCAGATGGTGCGAACATCGCCAAACATGCGGGGAAATAGAGTTGGTGGCCAGTCAAGGTCGCGCCAGGTTCGACCGCCATCAGAGGAATGGGCAACCGCCACGCTGGTTACGTAAATTTTCTGGTCATTGTTAGGATCAATGCGAATCTGATTGAAGGAATAAGGCGCTTTGCCGCCGATATTATCCCCGGGCGAATTCATTTTCCGCCAGGTTTCTCCCCCGTCATCCGAGCGATAGACCTCGCCGCCGATAGTTCTTGGTTGAGGCTCGAGACCGCGTCTTTTATCCTGAGCTGCCTCTTCAGGTGTTGGTGGTCGCAGATTGGCATTCTCAATGATGGTATAAAGGATATTGGGATTACGGCGATAAATATCGAGGCCAATCCGGCCGATTTTCCCGCCGGGCAGACCATTGGTCAGGCGCTTCCAAGTCCGGCCACCATCTGTAGTTTTATAAATACCGCTTTCAGGTCCAGCCTCTTCAAAAGTCCAGGGATAACGATATTTTTCGTAGGTGGCGGCATAAAGGATATCGGGATTGTCCCGGTTCATAACAAGGTCCACAACCCCCACCTTATCATTGATATAAAGAACTTTTGACCAGGTTTTGCCGCCATCGGTAGTCTTAAAGACACCCCGCTCCGGGTTTGGACCAAAGAGATGACCGAGAGCCGCTACATAAACTATGTCCGGATTTTGCGGATGAATGACGATGCGGGCGATGTGATGCGTCTCCTCCAGGCCCATATGCTGCCAGGTCTTACCTCCATCAAGGCTTTTATAAACACCATTGCCACGATAGGTGCTCCTGGTGCAGTGGGCTTCGCCTGTCCCTACCCAGACAATCTCAGGATTGGACGGAGCCAGAGCGATATCGCCAATGGATAAATATTCCTGGTCATCAAAAATGGGGAAAAAAGTTGTGCCGTTGTTGACTGTTTTCCAGACTCCACCATTCCTGGTGCCGACATAAAAAGTATACAAATGGTCTCTTTTTGGCTTTTCAGGCACAGCAAAACAGGTAACCCAGGAGCTACAGCGATAAGGACCGAGGGCTCTGAATTCAAAGGCTTTCAAAAGAGGTTCAAAATTAATCGCTGAAAAGGCTGATTGAGGGAGGATTGACCTGCTTCTCCCGTCATCTGATTTTTCAGAGCCATAAACCGAGGAATTAAAAATGAAATTCAAAGAAAAGAGAAATAAAAACAAAATGATGCCAGCAAAGGCTGGTAGAGAAAAGGCATAAATCTTTTCTTGAATTTTACCTAAGGTTCGCATCAGAACCTCCTTTTCCTCAAAGTCTATCCATAATTATTATGACTTTTACGCAATTTTAAGGGGCAGACCTGAAGAGTTATTAATCTCCGAAACCCTATACAGAACCCGCAAATAAATCCTCAAAGGCGAGTTGAAGCCAGACATGTATCTTATTGATATCTTTCTAATCATCAGCAGCAACGATGTCCTGAGCCGGATTCAATCCGCTGTTGAGCCCCGTAAAATATATCATCTTAAGCCACAAGAAAGTTCAAAGAAACATTATTATTGAATTGTAAAAAGAAATAAAGGGGAAAACAATCCACCCATTCTGGCTATGATGACCTCGTCGGAATTGAAGGAAGAATAAAAGAGAAAGCGAAGGTCCTGATAAAGTACACCCTTTTGCGGAAGAGTCGAAAAGATATTGGCCTTCGGCTCTAATTGAAGGATTATATTGTATTACTAATGCATCTGACCAGATACGTTCAGGTACATAAAGTTTAAATAAGCTCAGCCGGATAGCGGTGGGTTAAAATTAAATCTTTCACTTCCCTTTTTCGGCCCGGAAATATTTTTTAGGAAATTCTTTCAATGACCAGATTATCGAGGCCATGCTCTTCGATTTCTCGCAAATATTTCTTGATTAAAGCCCCTCTTTTATCTTCAAGCTCCTTCCAGTCCATCCTTTTTATTCCTTCCTCGCCATATTCACGAACCAGGTCTCTTTCAGCTAGCCTGATGACCAGCTGATCCCAGAAGCTCGATTCTTCATAACGAGCCACGATTTCCTCCATCAGCTCGTCAAGCTCGGAAGAAGGGTAATATTCTCCTTCAGCCTCATCAAAATCAACCAGATTTTTAGCTCCAAAAAGGGGTGCATAGGAATAAATATATGAAGCCAGGGAATCATATTCCTCAAGATCACCCTCTTCCTCCCTGGCTCCCTCGATCATCCATTGGCCAAGATAGACCAGTTTGATCAGAAGTTGATACTGAGCTGGTGATAAGCGGATTTCCATGCTCCTCGCTCCTTTGACCAGAAATGTCAACCTTTGAATATAAACCAAGTCGACAGGCGAGACAAGTTCAGCCCGAAATTATTGGTCGAGCCTTTCGCCCTGCCTCTTCAGGGCTCGGGTTATTCTTATCTAATAGTTAATGTGCCTTGCTTTAATTAGATGTTTAACGTCTCATCCTTAAAATCGTGCTGGTTTCATCGGTTTTTAATCATGAATCTCGAACCTTCTTTTTGCCTAAAAGTGCTCTTGTATATGAGAAAAATAGCCTTTTATTAAAACCTTACATTGATCCTTTTTTAAAGGATAGAATGGAAATAATTTGTCCTCAATTTTTAAAATGCATTTAGAGCCTGCTTATATTCTTGTATCTTATTGATTTTAAAAGAAATACAGCGATATAAGCCAAATAAATCACCACACTTTTTAGGGAAGAGCCATCTTCCTTATTTTTACTAAAAAGTTAGTCTGTCCTGCTCTGATCAAGGTATTAATTACTCATTTCTGATCGATTAAGCCGCACTGTTTTACTTAACCTGCCTGATATGTTCAGCCCGAGATGAAAAAGCTCTGGATTAAAAGCCGGCGGGAAGAAAAGGAAGGCCATTTCGTCCAAATTTCAGAAATTGCTCTGAATATTTTATTCAATTTTTATTTATTTGCAATGAAAATGGTTTTTATCTTTAGCTAGATTGAATGGGGATAATAAATGAACTCTTCAATTGATACGTCTAAGCGATGTCCCCTTCTCCTAATGAGCTTATTGTTAATGTCCTTATATATAATGTATTAAAGGAGGAAGTTTATGAGATTTCCCTCAACCCTTATGGTTATTTCCCTCACAGTCCTTTTTCTACTTCTCTCTTCCTTCAAGCTGTTGACTTCCTCGTCCCCGCCACAGCTTAGTCAGAATCCTCTCCTTTCAGGGGAAGAACTTGACACCAGGGTTAAAAGCTTTCTCGAAAGACATCGTTTTTCCTGGCGGGATATGAATATCAGTGAAGCCGATGGCCGGGTGCTTTTTGATATTATTATCAAAAATAAATATACCAGGGCGCTGGAGATTGGTACCTCCACGGGCCATTCTGCCATCTGGATTGCCTGGGCGCTAAGTAAAACTGGCGGGAAACTGATTACCATTGAAATTAATGAATGGCGTTATCGGCAGGCCTTGCGTAATTTTGAGGAAGCTGGACTCAGTCCCTATATTGAGGCTATTCTGGGCGATGCCCATGAAATTGTGCCGAAGCTTCCTGGACCCTTTGATTTTGTTTTCTGTGACGCTGATAAGGAATGGTATAAAAATTATCTTATAGCTGTTTTACCCAAGCTCGTGGTGGGTGGCTGCTTCACCGCCCATAATGTGGGCGAAAGGCGCCAGTGGGGAATAAAGGAATTTCTGGATTATCTTTACAGCCTGCCTTTTATGGAAACAACCATTGATCGCTCAAGCTGGGCCGGCATTTCCATCAGCTACAAGCGCTCCTAAAAATTGGTGCCACCTTATTTATTTACCCAATTTTTTCTGAAACTCGTTAATAAAAAAGGTGTCACTAACTAAGGTGCCATCATATTTATTTACTCCATTTTTTCCCGGGAGCAACTCAGGGACCAAAAGGACAATTGCATTTTTATCAAACTCATTTTCCCCGGTAAAAATTATGAGAAACCAATAAAGCTGCATCTACATCTTCGGCCCTGGCGAAGCCTCATTTTTTTATTCGAATATCTTCCAGGGAAAGCTGTCATCAAGTTAATTCAAAGTTAATTCAGTTAATATTTTCCCTTGAACCCCCAATTTAACAATAAATTAAAAAAGCAAGAGGACTTTTACTCTTTTCAGATGAAATGTTACATTAAACTGCTAATTTTCCCCTCAGATCAATTCCTCTTTATGATAAAATTCAAGAAAAATCTATATCCCCCTGCATGAAAGATCCAGGATTATCTGGCCCTGCACCGGGAAAATCTTCAGCGGCTCATTGTTCACCTTTAAAAATCTGCCTTTTTTTAGCCGCATGGTGTAATTCCAGTTTTTAAAGCGGCAGGATAACTTATCTGGTTCCACGCTTAAAAATGGTAACTCCGCTTCTGGAGCGCTATTTAATTCCAGGTACCACTTATCCTTAATTCCGCCCCTGGCCGAAATAGACAGGCATCTTTCATCAAACCTGATCAAAATTTCTCCTGCCGGGAAATCGATTGACCACTGCACCAGAAGTTCATCTGCGGACGAATCATGCACCACCAGGTTATTACCTTTCAACTCTTTCCCATTATTATATTTAAACCTTAAACTAGCAATCTTCCGTAGAGAACTCCAGTAAAAGCCATCCACCAGGGGCAGAGTGTAATAAAAGCACTGGCTTGATGTTCCGGGTTTTTCAAAATAATCAGAAACCATGTTTTCATCAAACAGATGAATATCTCTGAAGCGTAAAGTTCCCTGTTCCCAGAGCAGATTGGCCCTGTAAAATCTTGAGTTAAACCAGATGGTTTTTAAATTTTTTTCAGAATGGTCTTTAAGTACTACAACAGAAGTTGGCGGAGTAACCCGATAATTTTCCTTAAACCACCTTCCTGTTTCGCTGAGAGTCTGCAGGACAATTTTCCCGTTTTTAACCAGCTCGTCTAAAATTTTCATCTGAATCTCGTAACCCCTGGACATCCTTTTCCAGGTAAAGGAATTCTCTTGCCCGACCTGGACATAGGCATAATTCAGGGCTGGTGCATTTACAAACCAATCAAAATACCAGCGACACCATCTCTCATCGCCTCCAGCTTTCTCATACACCGGTTCAAGAGAAATGACACGCTGGTTGCCGGTACCCAGGCCACTGTCATACTGATGAATGGGGTCACTGCCCAGCATGCGGAAAATGGGGACAGGAATTTGCTTTTCCAGGTTCTGAGCGGGCATGTAAGCATTAACCAGGCTGGGGTAGTAACCGCCACTCCAGTAACCGCCCCAGAGCGTGTATCCATCTTTTCCTACCTGGTCTTTACAATTACAGGAAGCTACAATTTCATACTTATCGTGCATGTATTTCAGGGAATAAGCATCAATGAACCAGGAACCAACGGATTTTGGATAGCTGCCAAATATCTTTTTGAAATCTTCCATGTAGGTGTCAACGAGTTTTTCCCTTTCTTCAGGCGTATAGCCAGTGGCGAAACCAACATCAGCGTGCCAGTCCCAGGGATATCTTCCCCGCCATTTCAATCCGCTTTTCTCCACCAGAGGTTGCGGTATCTCCCACCAGGCTCCGACCTCAAACTGAGCGGCAGGTAATTCCTTCATCAGCTTCTGATAGCGGGGATCAATAAGAGCATCATATTGCAAAAGGAAAGTGGCCTTGAAATTATACTGCTTTATGATGTTAACTTGCTCCACTACCGTCTGGTAGAGAACTTCTTCGGTTATCCAGTCAATTCGTGGTTCGCATTGCCGGATGAAATTTATTATATTTACAAGCCGCAGTGAGCACTTCTGGCCTTTATCTTCTTTATCCTGGCCAATTCCATGGGTGGTTATCAATAAAAAAACAAACATATATATCATCAACATCCATTTTCTCTTTTCCCTCATCTGGATCATCTCTTTCCCCTTATAATCTCAGCTAATTCGACTTTTATGTCCTCATCTTTTTTATCCTGGCTATCAGGAATGAATCGAAATTCTCGCACTTGTGCCGGCTCGCCAGCAATAATTTTTAAATTAAAATTTTTTCACTTCCATTCAAAGCAGAAATTAAATAAGCCAACCTTCAAGGGTCTGACTTAAAAATGTCAATGCCCTCTATATATATTTGATATTTAAGGCCAGCTTAATTCTAAGACATTTTCTTTTCTTATTTATCAGAAAAATTTACCCCTATATCTATCGCTGGCAAAAGTTTGACTGGACCCAGCAGACCGGCTGGTAAGAGTTGCCAGTTAGACCTGATGTTGGTTCGACAGAATCTTTTTTCCGGCGGAAGCTTCAAGTCGCCATAGAGACGATTAATCCACATATTCCTGACCTCAATTCTAATTTTATTTGACCCTGGTTTAAGGAATGGAGTCATCTCGGTCCTGAAGGCTGGTGTCCATAATATTCCAGCCGATCTGTCGTTAATGAAAACCTCGGCCACTTCATGAACCTCTCCGAGGTCCAGATATACTCTTGTTCCTGAGGTCAGCCACTCTTCAGGTACATTAAATTCTTTGATATAGAAGCCCGGACCAGAATAATACTTCACTCCTTCATTCTCATGATCTGTCCAGGAGATAAGCTTTGGCAGCATAATGATAGGTGGAGCTCCCCAGGCAGGATCAAATTCTACTGTCCACTCACCTTCAATCGTCTGTGGCTCAGGCAAGGAATAGATTTTTATCCGATTTTTATGTCCATTATCATGAGTCAGTTCATATTCACCATTTTGCCAGACTCTGACCGTTGCAGCTGCTTTATCAGCCTGAAGGAGTTCAATAAGAGGAAAAGGAGAATCATCTTTTTCCCCAGAAAGAAAGGCCACATCAATGCCTGGAGACAAAGTTTTATGACTGAAGACCACAAACACAGAACCGGCTGGCGGTAGATGGAGCCATACGCTTGTTCCTCCAGGAACTTTCCTGTGAGCGAATGCCGGTCTTATGCTGCCATCTATCGGGTCCCAAAGTTGGGGTGCTTTCTTTTTAACGCGGAAAACACACCAGGTGTTTATGGGAGTTAATGATTTATTTCTAACAAAATAGATATCCTGATCCTCTGTCCGGCGGTGAATGTAATCAAGATACGAGTTATATTTATCAAGCTCACTTGAAAAGTCCGGCCCGATAGACTTTTCAAGAAGCCATTGCCTGGGAGTTAAACCCCAGATAACCTTGCCCCGGCCATAATTGTTTTGTTTAATTCGAGTCCCATCGCACCTGCCCCACATCCTGTCAGCCAGAGCCCGCAGTTTCATGGCTTTTTCCTGATGGTCTTTAAGACCTGGAACATCGACAGGTTTAGGCCCTAAAATGGTTGCACCTTCGGCCACCAGCTTTTCCAATTTGATAAGGACTTCAAGGGGCATGGTCCGCTCCTCCGGGAGAACAAGAAGGCGATAGGATATTCCATCAGGAAGAACAATCAGGCCATCTTTAACTGTCATCCGATTCAGAATAACATCGCTGTTAACGACATCATAATCATAGCCCTGGCCGAGGCCCTCCAGCATAGGTTTTTCTGGAACATGATGAAACGACGGCCAGAAATTTGGAGCTTTATCGCCATAATAATAAGCAACATCTGCCACAAATAAGCCCTGCTGTAACATATAACAGCAACGAGCCAGGTAATCCATGAAGGGTCTGACCTTGGGCCACCAAACTACTCGGGGATTCAAATCCACGCCAGCATGATAAGCGCGACCCGGGAAACCTGCTTCCTCCGGTGAGTGCGCAAAGACGTGGTAAGTTATCCGGTTAAGACCTTCACAGAAGGCTCGGTCAACTAACTGTTTGAGCACTAAAGGACTGTTCTGCCAGCGCAGCCAGGTTGTCCAGGATTCAGCATCCACATATTTTTTTCCATAAATATGGGAAGCCGAGGCAATCTCTTTAACCAGAAAAATATTGTGGCGATTCTTAATCCAGAATTCGCCCCGGGGTATATCCACATTTCCCAGGGCTTTTAGAGCATCTACCGGACAGCTGTCCCAGATAGGAGTACCGGGTCCGCCAGCTTCGCCCACAAGTTTTAGGCCGTATTCGGCACAAACTTTACTTCCAGTTGTATAATGGCTGAAAATGAGAAGATCGCTGATTGTTTTTTTAAAGTCATAGACAAATCGATTGCTGGTATCCTGGTCCTTTATGGTCCAGCCAATTAAGACCGGTAACCAGGGAATCGGATCATAGCCTTTATACTCATTAAACCATTGCGGAAATTTAGCCGTCCATTGAATGCCTTCTTCGAGTTCCATACTATCAACTTCAAGATATTTGAGGGGACAATCCGGATTAGGTCCTTTTTCCAGGCCAATTTTGTTCAAAATATATTCAAAGTGAAAGCGGGTAGCTTCTGGGTCCAGAAAATCTATGAACAGACCTTTTGAATTAGGACTGGCGGCGATTAGCTGTTGACCGTTATTAGTGCAGACAAAGCGTATAATTTGCCATTGGCCAGGCGGAACATCCCACATCAGATAACCATCGATCAACCTGTCAGTGATATTGATTATTTTAGATACATCCGGGATGATTTTGTTATCGTTATAAGGCCAGGCAAGGACAGCCACATCAAGATACCATTTTGGCTTTCCGTCTTCGCCTTTAGGGCAGGTAGGTGGAACCTCAGGAAACTCAAGCTGTTGCCTGAATTTAGCTGGACCACTGACAACCAAACTTGAATAATAAAGATTCTTACTGGCCATCTCTGGAGGCACCCAGGAACCTCCTGCATTCCAGCCACTGGAAGTGACCAGCCCCAGATCGAGTCCCAATCTGCGAGCCTCTCTCATCGAGTGGTGGATAGCCGCCACGGATTCAGGCCCGAGAAAAGGAGGGCCGACGGGAACAAAACCATCAGGATTTTGCATGGCTTCGGTATCCCAGATTTCCAGGCCGGCCAGTCCCTTTTCCTTGGCTTCTTCTAAATCACGGGTCAGGTCACGAAGTGAGACGGCTCCATTCAACCAGTTCCAGTAGGCCCTGGGTCGAGCTTCAGGACCAGGATTTTTAAATCCTGGGGCCAGCTCCGCCTCCCTGGTTTTGACCTCAAAAGAAGTCCCGGCCAGGAAAGATATCACGAAGAGAAGGCTTATTATTTTTTTCATTGTAATGACCTCAGGCCCAATCTTTTTCCTGCTCCTTTGCCTTTCTTTAAGCAAAATATACAAAAGATTGATTTGTCCCGTCAAAAAAAAGGAAAACCAGAATTGTTCGAAGTGCCTTCATTGGACTTATTAATTCATTTACTTTTCGAGCTTTCAGCTTTAAGAGAAAATTTGCGGCCGCTATTAACCTTGAAGGAAAATCCCAGCTAAAAGAACAAAACGGACTAACTTTTTTCTTTCTATTTTTTCTGAACTTGCTTAACATGTAACACCATGTGCAAAGGAAAATTTGAATACTGTTCGCCATTGCCTCGCACCATCAAAAGAAACTACTACTCTGCCAGTAGCCCCTTTGATCCAACTTTTAGCTGGACTCAAAGATCAGACTCCCCGAAATAAAGGCATCAAAAAACCAACCATAATTTAGGTGAAAATTTCTTCCTTTAAAATTATTTTTTATGTATTTCTCTTTCATCGCTTTATATCTTTCAAGTCCACCATCTTAAAAAATTCATTTATGGTGCTGGAATCTTTGACAAATTTACTTTTTTCTTATTTCCTTCCTGCAGGAGCTATTTGAAGCAAGCAGGGAGAGATGGATTCAAATTGGAGCCAGATAATAAGATCTATTCCTTCAAGCCGGTAGTTATATCCATATCTGAAGGTTTTGCCTGGAGTTATTAATTTCCCATCAATCCTTAATTCAGGTTTTTCCTCTCCCCCATTCATGAACACAAAAGCTGGATTATAAAGGGGCAACTGCTGGCTGGCTTTTATCTTCATCTCTAAAAAAGAATCAACATCATCATTTGATTTTGAAATTTTAAAAGCTCGCTCACTTCGGTCATAACCCAGGAAAGAAAGGCCCTGTCCGCTGACAATAACAGGAGGAGCATTCAACCAGCTTTTGGCTATACCAACAGCAAAATAAAAGCCGGCTTCCTTGCTCTTTTTCTGGCTGATTATGGGACACCAGTTCCAGGGATGGGTTGCCAGGGCCAGCCAACTTTCCGGGTAAATCTATCTTCAAGTTGCGGCGAAGAGCCTACCCGGCGGATTACACAGGTAGTCAAGCCATCCAGTTTTAAAGCCGCCCAACCGCTCCGGAAATAGATTTGAAGTTTCCTTCAATTGTATCTTCAATTTGAGTCACGCTATCTTGAGTCTTGTTATTTTTAATCTGATCGCATTTCCACCAGGCCACCAGCCCTTTATCCTTGCCCAGAACAGGCATTTCCAGGAAGATCAAAAATAAAAGGATAGAGGGGGAAAAACATCCCCTTCTCTGTTTATAGCTTTTTTCTCTTTCATATTAGACTCCTTAAATTAGAAGTTAATCAGGCTAATCGTGAAGACCGATTTTATTAAAGCTTTGGGACCCGCTACCAGAGATTTTATGAAAGATTGAACCTGTTTTTAATAACTAGAAATTGGTTTTCTCATTTTGATTATTTTTTATCAACAAACATAACCTCGCATTAGGTGATTTCCAGTTCTCTCAGAGTGGTTGCCTCGAAACTTTAATTCAATTTCTTTTAACCTGAATAGACTTGCCTTCATAAAGGACGATTTTATCTGGTCGCCTCTCTGGTTCCACTCCCACCCCATGATTCTTTCCAACCCAAACTAAGTGAAAGGTTCTTCTCTTAAGCTTTCCTGGAAAATCTCCCTTTTCCTCTCCGATGGTCAAAGACTGATTCTTTTCATCCCACTTTATGGGAATAAGCGCATAAAATCCCTTTTCATAGTTGTAATTGTCATTTTCATCTTCATAAAGGATAAATTCAGCATCTTCCCCCGGGTAGATTCTAAGTTCAATGGGATCGGCCGGTTTCTCGGTTGAATATTGAACTTCAGGTCCCATGGGAACAATTGAGCCGGCTCTGACATAGATAGGCATAATGTCAATCGGAACTTCCCTTTCTATCCATTTTCCTCCTTCCCTTCTTTCGCCGGTCCAGAAGTCATACCAGCCTCTGGCTTCGGGCAAATAAAGACGCCAGGATTTTATTTCATTAGGATTATAGATTTCCCTGGGCATATCTGGGGTTGTCCAGGCCAACCTCATCTGAGTTCCATTCTGGCTATTGAAATAATCAATTCTTAGCCTGTATTTTTTTCCAGCTTCTAAATTAACTTTCGCCCGATGATTTCTCGCTCTCTGAGCCTGCCATGAATCTATTACTAATCTATCATCCAGCCAGAGGCGCACTCCATCATCGCAAGTTAGCCAAAACTCATATTCGCCTGCTCCTTTGGTCAGGACTTCGCCAGTCCAGCGAAGAGAATAATTGACTCTGTCAACACCTTCAGGCAGCTCATCGACCCAGGTATTATAGCTAGCCTTTTTCTGAACCCGGGTAGTTACCAGCTTTTCAAAATTCTGGCCATTATAAAATTCAACCCGCAGACCGCCTTTTTGGCCATCTGGGGTAAACAAGTAGTCGGCAGGAATGACTTCATTAATATAATCTTCGCCATAGTACATTTGTTTGGTAACGGGGCAAATTAATAGAGCCGGACCAAACATAAACTGGTTATCAATATTCAGCACGGTTTTATCATTACTAAAATCCATGGGCAGTCCCCGCATGATGGTGTAGCCATCACTGGTGACCTTCCAGGCCAGTGAATATATATAAGGTAGAAGGCGATATCTCAAAATGTCATATTTAACGAGAGTATCATAAGCCCAGGTACCAGGTTCTCCGAACCTCCAGATTTCCCTGGGGGTATCTGTCCCATGGGACCGGAAAATAGGACAAAAAGCCCCATACTGAAACCACCTAACGTACAGCTCACGATAACCAGGATCATTGCACCCTTCATCAAAAAAAGCTCCATATTGACGAACATAAAAAGCACCGATATCTGTGGTCCAGTAAGGAATTCCTGACATACAGAAGTTCAGCCCGGCAGAAATTTGATTCCGAAATACATCCCAGCGGGCGACTATATCTCCAGACCAGGTGGCAGCTGCATATCTCTGCTGACCGGCAAATGCTGAGCGCGTTAAAATCACGACTCGCTTATCTGAGCTAACTGACCTCTGCCCTTCGTATACTCCTTTAGTTGTCATCAGAGAATAAGTGTTAAGATAACGAGCTATACTTCCTAAAGCAGTCTGACCAATTTGTTTAATGTGTTTCTCGTCAGCTTCATTGACTTCGGGCTCAGTAGAATCCATCCAGAAAGCATCGACCCCTTTGGAGAAAAGGCCTTCGTAGATATACTTCCAGTAAATCTTTCTCGCTTCTTCGCTGTAGGCATCATAAACCTTTCCTCCGGCTCTCACCACGGGACTGTAGAGTAAGCCCTTTTTTTCCATTTCTTTATATATCTCAGTTTTTGGGCCTAAAACTGGCCAGATAGAAACCATGAAGTGAACATGATATTTGTCATGAAGCGTTTTTATCATTTCTTCTGGTCGGGGATACCTTTCCTCATCAAATTTCATGGCGCTCCATTGAGAAGGATCGCCCCAATATTGCCAATCCTGAATTATAAGGTCGATCGGAATCTTTCTCTGGCGATATTCGCTCGCAACTTCTATTAACTCTTGCCCTGTTCGATATCTTTCTTTAGATTGCCAGAAGCCGAAGGCCCAGCGAGGAAACATGGGTGCCTGGCCGGTAATTTCCCGGTATCCTCTGATTACATCATCTAAATCTTTTCCACAAATAAAATAATAATCGATAGCCTCTCCTACTTCTGACCAGAAATAAGTACCCTCCTGGCCATCATGAAACTTAGATTTAGAATAATTGTCCCATAAAATTCCATAATTATTGGTTGAAACTAAAAAGGGAATGGAAACCTTTTCATTTTCCTGAACCAGTAAAACATCATGATTCCGATAATTCATGATTCCTTCCTGATGCTGTCCCAGGCCGTAAATACCTTCCTCTGGCGATAATTTAAAATTCTGCTGGAGATGATAGGTTTTTTCACCCATCACCCTGGCCCCGGTTAGCTGCCTTGGTTTTTCTTGATCTTCCCGCAAATATAGCCTGCCATTTTTATCCGAGAAACTTAGTGCCCCGCTCTTTTTATTGATTAAAATAATTAATTCTTTAGTGGAAAGCCTGATCTCTCCATCATCTGAACTTACTTCAAAAGGAACTGGCTTCCATTCCTTTTCAACCACCAGGCTTTTTCTCAGCTGGAACTTGCGTTCCGGGTCAAAAACAATTCTCGCAATTTTTTCAGTACATATCTGAACCTTTAGAGCCCCATTCTTCAGGTTTAAGATAATTCCATCATTTAATTTTTCTAACTTCGTCGACGAACGATTGCAGGAGATGGCGAAAATGATTATCCCGGCAATATTCAATAAAACAAATATTTTCTTTTTCATTCTTTAACCCCCTTGCAAACAAAATTGACGAAAATTATAAAAATCTTTTCTCGAAATTAGCTTAATTGTAATTGTAATTTGCCTCCGACCATGATATCTCAATCTTCCTTTTAATTTCTTTCTTATTTTTTAAAATAAATTCCCTATGAAGTCAACTTCCCCTGATTTGATTAATTTGTTCTGTTGATTTTTAAGGTTGCCTCGAAATGATCGGCCCATTATTTTTCCTCGCTTTAAAAAATGCGCCTAAAAGTTTACCTGTTTTTAAAAATAAAATTGTCGCGACCTAAGAAATTTTTTTCATGACTATGTGCCCTTCTTTTTTGCTTTATTCACCCCTTATATCAGATAAAAAATGTACCTTTATAAAACGTAACTCTGGTTAATTAAAATAGAATGACAGTAGATTGCCATCCAACTTCTATCCAATTTCAAAATGCATTTAAATTTAATTTCAATTCTTATTATTTAAAGGAAGGAGCCTGATATATCTTTATAAATCGCTGTATCTTAATTAAGGGACAAGATGACAAAAAAATTATAGCTATATAGAGAATACTTGACAAAATCGAATTTACTTTCTTAAAATAAATAATTAATCGGAGGTGGGCGATGAAAGACAGTAAAAATTTTCTGGCTTTAGTTTTTTGTGTCTTATTTTTAATTAATTTTTCTTTAAGAGCCCAGGAATTACAAACTGGAGCTATAAGAGGGAAAGTAGTTGATGAAAGTGGCCAACCTTTACCTGGCGTGTCAATTACTGTTACTGGCCCAGCTTTGCTTGGAAAGGCTACAGCTGTAACCAATGAAGAAGGAATGTATCGAGTTCCATCCCTACCGCCTGGTCGAGATTATGAAATCAGAGCCGAACTTGAAGGTTTTGAAATAATAGTTAGGAAGGGCATTATAATTAATGTGGGAGCAGTCGTAATAATTGATCTCCAAATGAAACCATCGACATTAAAGGAAGAAATTACAGTTACAGCTGAATCGCCAACAGTAGATGTTGTAAAATCGACAAAATCAAATATTGTTACAAGTGAAATTCTCACATCCCTCCCTCTAAGCCGCTCTTTTGGCTCTATATTGACCGTTGCTCCTGGAGCAGTGGGAACCAGCATTTATGGTAGTGGGAGAGGAGAGATAGGGGCAATTATTGAGGGTATCCAAGCCAATGATCCGGACCAAAATGCAGTTGCAATTGGGACAGATGTCGGTATGGCTTGGGATATGGTTGAAGAGGTTGAAATTGTTACCTCAGGTTCCTCCGCTGAGTATTACAATACTACATTTGGGCAAACAGTTATGGTAATGAAATCTGGAAGCAACAGGCTATCGGGCGAATTTTCATTTTATTATACAAATGAACATCTCTGCCAAATTCATCTGCCTGAACCTGATTTGGCTACACTAAATCTCGCCAAACCTTCTATCCCTGTTTATTCTTATGATGCCTCAGCAGCTGTTGGCGGACCCATAATAAAAGATAAATTCTGGTATATGGGTGAGTTTCGATATATCAATTCAAAATATACCGGGAATTTCAGACCAACGGTGATAGCCGGGAAGCGATATGATAATTACGACAGAGTTTTTCCTAATTACATAGGGTATCTCAAATTATCCTTTCAGCTCGCCAAAAATATACGTGGAACAGCAATGGCCCATTATAGTATGCAAGATGTACCATATTATTACAGCGGCTGGTATTTAACAAATGAAGCCAATAAGCACAATAAGCCACGCCGTTTAAATTATGCAAGCACGATTACCTGGTTTGTGGACAATAACACTATCTTGAATTTAAGAGCTGGCGGTCTTTATTTTAAATGGACAGGAACTAATACTAAAGAGGCGAATCCTGATGGACCTCATTTCATTGACAGTTATACAGGATATGTATGGGGAAATACAGGACCTGAAGAATACACCTGGAAGCCTAAAGTGAATATTGTCTTAAGCTTAACTAAATTTATTGATGATTTTATAGGCGGTAGCCATGAAATTAAAGCAGGAATTGAGTGGGAAAGAAACCGAGGCGATTGGGGATTTTATATGAAACAACCCCTATTCTGGTACTATTACGATGGCAGTCCATATTATTGGCGGGCCCAAAATAACGGCGTAACAGATCCAATTTATGGAGACGGCTTACTCGAGTATTTGGCGATTGGAACAAAATATGGCTCCTCCTACGAATGTGGAATAACTTCTCGAATTGGTGGATTTATTCAAGATTCCTTCACTATTAAAAGATTGACTTTAAACATTGGGTTTAGACTTGATCATCTTAAAGCATGGAGCCCCGGAAGAACAAAGGGAGCAGCTTCAGACCCTGTTGCTCTGGCCATTGGTGAGACCTATTTTAAACCCATTTATGGGATAAATCCTTATGATGAGATCAAGTATGACACTTGGGACAATGCTTTTCCTTATGGTGTCTTTTTCTCTCCTCGTTTAGGTCTGACTTACGATATTTTTGGTAATCACAAGACTGCCTTCAAGATTTCACTGTCTCGCCAGGCTGAACCATTTCCCACAGGCACTTTCTCTTCAATGTATCCATTAACATGGCGGTCCTTTACTTTTAACTGGTGGGATCTAAATAACAATGGCATTCCTGATAAGCCTCCTATTGATAAGTATGAAGAAGCTTATGGAGAAACACCGCTCGCTATGGTTTCAGATGCTTATCTTAAGGCCATTGATCCCAATGTCAAAGTCCCATATGTTGATGAATTAAACTTGACGTTAGAGCACGAGCTGATTCCAGATCTCAAAGTGGGTATTTCATATATAACAAAAAAACGCGGCAACATTTTAGCCTGTGTTTTGTGGGACGAAAAGACAGACCGTTACTGGTATTCTCATGAAAAAGCCCCTGAGTGGTGGATTCCTTTTAAAACAATTGTTCCTGCCTATGGCATATTTCCCGCAAGAGAGGTAACACTGTATTTCCTTTCAAACAATGCTCCTGAGCAGTTTTTACGATTAACTAATGTCCCTGAAGCCAGCTGGAAATATCGCTCCTTTGAAATAAATTTCAATAAGAGAATGTCCAATGGATGGCAGCTCGGTGGCTCTGTGAATTTTTCTAAAAATAAAGGAAATTATAGTGTGGGCTGGCAAAGCTCTTTTTCATTCTGGAATTTCTCCAATGCCAACAGTTTTGTTAATGCCTATGGTGAATTACCTTATAGCCGCCCAGTAATGGTAAAACTTTATGGCTCTTTTAATCTACCCTATCAAATCATGTTTTCCTTTATCTTTCAGCATATTGATGGCTCCCCTTGGGCAAGAACGGTAAGAGTCCTGCCACCGGCTGATTGGGCCGCTGCGCATAATGTAGCCATGATCGGCTATACAATTAATGTTGAGCCTCCGGGCACATGGCGGAATGAAGCTTATGATAACCTTGATATTAGATTTGAAAAAGACTTTAACATCGGTCCAGGTAAATTAGGACTCTATATGGATGTCTTTAATCTCTTAGGTGCTTATACGTTGACCATATCCAAAAATCCAGGAGGAACCTGGCGGCCAGCTGGTGAAAACACAACCAAAGGGACCTATACTCCCGGCTCATTGGGCTTAAGAGGGTTTTCTGGTTCCCGTCAATTTAGATTCTCCGTCCTCTATAGATTTTAAAAGACAAAGCAAAAAGTGGGGGGAAAGGCTTTTCTTCCCCCCTTCTTTATTTCCCTTTAATTTAATTAAGTTTTCTAATAAATAAACCACAGCAAAAGCATAAACTCAATTAGAAAAAATGCTAAATTTGCTCCTTTATTTTTGATTAATTTTATTAAAAAATTTATGAAGTTGATTATTGGCTGTCAAGGTTTCAGTGTTTTATTATTCTGAAAAATAACAATTAAACATTCTTGATGATAATATAACCTCCTTTAGGTAACCGTTTTATCGCATCTACTTCATCTAACGTCTATTTTTCTACTAATGAATTTTACATATTGTCTAACCTTGATTATTGCAGAAAATCCCTAAAATCTATTATTGTCAGATTGCGAATTTTATATTATTTTTAAATTTAATTGCTATTGAACATAAACACGCCGGTTGATTGAACAGCAATTGATTTATAAATAAAATTAAGAATTACTGGAGGTGAACTGAATGGTAGTCTTAAAGGAAATATCTGAGGCCTTGATTTTAGGAAAGACCAAAAAAGTAAAAGACCTTATAGACCAGGCATTAAAGGAAGGGATTAACCCTATAGAGATTTTGGATAAAGCTCTTATTCCAGGAATGAATGTTGTTGGTGAAAAATTTAAGAAAGGCGAATACTTTATTCCCGAAGTTTTAATAGCGGCTAAAGCCATGAACGAGGGCATGAGATTTATAAAGCCATTAATCACCCAGACCGGGGCCGCATATGCCAGTAAGGTTTGTATAGGGACAGTAAGGGGAGATATTCACGATATTGGCAAGAATCTCGTGGCCATAATGTTAGAGGGTGCTGGTTTTCAAATAATAGATTTGGGGGTAAATGTCGCTCCAGAAAAGTTTGTGGAGGTAGCAAAGAATGAAGGTGTTGATATTGTGGCTATGTCGGCCCTTCTTACTACCACTATGCTTGCTATGCGAGAGGTAATAAAAGCCCTGAAGGAAGCCGGCATAAGAGAGAAGGTCAAGATAATGATTGGAGGGGCACCAGTTACCCAGAGATATGCAGATGAAATTGGCGCAGATGGTTATGCTCCGGATGCAGCCAGTGCAGTAGAAAAGGCAAAAGAATTAATAGGTCGGAATTAATAAGTCATATGAATTTTAAATTACCTGAAGATAGAATCCTTATAATTCCGCTTTTAGGCGCACCTGGTATCAAACTTTCCCGCACCACATTGAAAGAAAATCTCACAGACTGGTCTATTCAGCTTAAAACCATTAGACTTCTGATGGAAAGATTTCAGCCTGATGGCGTCTTTCCCTTTATGGACCTTACGGTGGAGGCTGAGGCTTTAGGCTCAGAGATAAATTTTCCTGAATATGGAAATCCTTATGTAACAGGCCACTTCATAGAAACAGAGGATGATTTAAAAGTTATTCAGAGCAGATATAAGGGTCTTTCGGGAAGAATGCCAGTCTTCATAAAGGTCGTGGAAAAGTTAGCTAAGGACTACTCAAATTTTTCTATAATCAAAGGGGCATACGCAATAGGGCCTTTTACCCTGGCCGGGCAAATGATGGGGATCAGTAAGCTATGTATGAATGTTATACTGAATGCAGGGTTAGCCCATAAGCTTATTGAATTTACCACTAAGGTAATAAAAGATTATATTAAAGCCTTTCTGGATGCTGGTGCAGAGATAGTAGCCATTCTCGAACCCAGCGCAGTAATGCTCTCTCCTGACCAATTTGATGAGTTTTCAGGAAAATATTTATCCTATCTTGTTAAAGAGCTGAAAGCTCCGTTGATATTACATATATGCGGCAATAGCTCTCACCTTCTAAAAAAGATGCCCCATACAGGGGCAAAAGCTTTAAGTTTAGATAGCCCCGTAAACTTAAAAGAAGCTTCAAAGGTTGTCTCTGAGGAGATAATCTTGATGGGAAATCTGGCTCCGGTAAAAATATTTTTACAGTCTACTCCAGATGAGGTGGCCGAAGCCACAATGGCTTTATTAGATGAGACGAAGGATATCAAAAATTTTATTTTAAGTTCGGGCTGTGACATACCATTAGAAACTCCTCTGGAGAATATAGAAGCATTTATGAAGGCGGGTAGAAAATTTGGAGCTAAGACCTCGCCTCTTATTTAAATTAATTAGAATTTAAAATTAGGTAAAGCCCATTTTGATAGCCTTAATCTTTACTATCCTTCCTGATAAATTTCATTCAACCCAAAAATAATCACTAAATTTTCATTAATCTATAGAGAAAATGACCATTATCAGCTGCTTGTTTCTTTCTATATCATCACGCCGCCTGATTCCATAGAAACAACAAATTAGATCAAGTTTTTCAGAATTGAGCTCTATCTGAGTTTTCCTATAGGAATTATAATAATGGAAAATTACTGCCAGCCCAGCTCATATCCTGTGGTGTAAAGGGCTATTATGTTTTCAACGGGAGTAATAGGCTGAATATTATGACAGGGGGCAAGAATATATCCGCCTCCCTCACCCAAAATCCGGATGTTATCTTCAACCTCTTGCCGTACTTCTTCAACTGTCCCGAAAGGCAGGGTATATTGATTGTCCACACCTCCATGAAATATAACTTTGTCTCCAAAATCTCTTTTCAATCCCTCCCGTTCCATGCCGGGACAACGCCATTGAATAGGATTAAGAATATCAATACCTGCCTCGATCAGCGTCGGCAAAATGCGGCGAATAGCTCCATCGTCATGATGAAAAACATAAGCCCCGGCCTCATGAGAAAGTTCAATCATTCGCTTCATCCCGGGAATTAAGAACTCCTCAATGTCGTCTTTAGAAATCATCAGGTCATTCTGGCCACCCAGGTCTTCGGCTACATAGGTTAACATTACTTTCCCAGGAATAGTTTCAAGAATACGCCTTGTAATTTCGTAAGCTAGGTCAAAAAGCTTATCCAGACAATAATGAACCATCTCCGGATTTTCCTTCAAATCTATGAAAGCCTGTTCCTGGCCACGGAGATCTTTATATATTAAAAATGGCTCAGAACCTCCTCCTTGAATGGGATAGGCTTCATGCCCTTTTATTAAATCCGCAAGTACAGAATAATCCCACCAATCTGGGCTGGGCCAGGTATAATTCTTTTCAATTTCTTCCACCGTCTGAAATGGGGCCAGGGGATGGTTGACGCATTCTTCATAAACTCCAGTCCCATAATCTATGTATTGAAATTTTCTACCAAAAACATCAAAGCCTTTGGGAAGAGTGGGCCCGATGTAGGGGAGCAATAAAAAATCTGTAGAGGAAACCATTGTCCCTGGCGGAACAGGTGATTTCAGCCTAAGGGGTTCAATTTTGACCACGAAGTCAATGTGCAATTTTTCCAGAGCCTCCTGCTTACTATTACATCCTAAGTATTTCATAAGTTTAAGAGTAGCTTCATCAGTTCCCCAGTAGTCCATAGGTATCCTATCCGGTTTTTGACGCCTGATAACGGCCAGCCAGCGCTCCCGCGGCGCCATGCTTTCCCTGAGCATTTTTAATTCCTCCCTTTAAATTATTTTTTTATCCGATAACCATTTATTTCAAATTTTTATGGTCGTCAAGGTTACAGTCGTTCGTCCTTATCGTTCGTCCTTAAAAAGTGGGGTGGATTCGGCGTTTTTTTATCATGAATATTTTGCCATTTTTTTCGCTTAAATAAGCAATCGTATCAGGGTAAGGGAGCGATTTTTAAAACCCTTCTCTAGCTATTTTCTAAAAGTTATCATAACAATAAATCATCCTTCAATTTTAAAAGGCTTTTTTGACAGGCTTAAAATTTTATATATTATTGAAATTAAAAAATAGAGCTATTATAGGTCTAATAAATCGCCGCAATTTTTATGGAAGAGTTTTTAAAAACTTGAAATGGCTCTTACAAGAAATTATATGACACTTAACCGACCTTATTGTGGCGGCACAAACTTATCGGGAAAGGAGATCAACAAGCATGAAACAGACTAGAAAAGATACTTCTTGCGGCACCTGGATTTTTAGCGTGCTGTCATCATGCGAGGTAGCAGTCCTGGCCCTGTTGATGGCTTTTTGTACCCCATCTAAACCGTCAGATTTCTACGCATATTACACGCGGCTAGATTATGACGATCACAACAATACAGGCAAATATGCCGACCTCATCGTTAAAATCGGAAGAGGCCAATTCGTCTTCTGCCGTGAATTCAGCTATCTTCCTTACTGGCAGCCGTCGGGGACAAAAAAGTATTTCGTCGACCGAATTCTGCCGGTGACCGGCGACGGACCTCCGGAGCGGCCTGATAAGATCAACAAGTGTTCCTATGTCCGCCTGATCGAGAGTTCGCCACACAGGATCGTCGTTCACTGGGAGGTACGCCCCGGACTTAGAGAGCCCGCACTTCACCGACTTCCAAAGGACCTATAGTGGGGATATCGGCGAGTACTTTGCCGATTATGCCGACGAGTACTTTACTATAACTCCCGATGGACGGATAAAACGGGAGGTAAAGAAGGGTTGTTACCGGCTGGACGATTGGAACGACCCTTTAAACAAGACGACGCAGATTCTTAAACTCACTTCATCAGGTATAAAGATCCAGAGCTTTACCCCGGCACGGATACAGCGCCGGTCTGGCCCAGGTATTCCAGGAGCACCAGTTGTTCAGGGAGGAGTCAAATCCCCTGTGCTATGGATGCGGTTTGATGAAGGGCTCTCCGCCCAGGTTGATTTCACCACAGAGAGTGTCAAGGGGGCTAAATGCCGCATCGGCGGTGTAGCCAGCTATTGGAGAAGAGGTGTGTCTGGCACTTGCCTATCGTTTGATGGTTACACAAACCGGGTGACCGTGCCGTCAAGGATTCTGCCGAACATCCGAGGCGATTTTACCATCGAGGCCTGGATTGCTCCTCAGGAATATTCCTGGAACTGGTCGGACATCGTTGACCATAGCCGCACGGTGACTTCGGACCCTGAATGGATGTATTTCAAAAACGCGGGAAGCGAGCCAGGCACCATTGATTATGGTCGGGGCAAACGCGCCGGATACCGCCTTGGCATAGATCATTTGGGCCACATCTCGATCGAAGCCTGCCTAGACGGCCGGTGGGTTAGGCTGATGACAAGCAAAACTGTGGATCTTCTAAAATGGACGTTTGTAACCGCCACGTATCGAAAAGACACTGGTTTTGCCATCTACCTGGACGGAGTGCTGGCCGCTTCTGGACCTGCTAAAGGGGCCGTCCATGATGTACCGGATCTGGACCTTTTCATCGGCATGGCCCACGAAAAGAGCTTTCCGTTCGCCTGCGAACGAGAAATAACCAAATTATTTTTCTCTAATATGGTCTTCAGCGGGCTTATTGATGAAGTGCGCATCTTCGACCGGGCGTTGGACGAATCGGAGATACGCTCGGATTATAATACCTTCAAACCCGACATCTTAATCCCGCTGAGCTATTGGGTATTGCCCGCCGGCCCACCAGAAACCAAGGGCTTCGGGGCAATTTATACAAAACTTCAATTCTCTCCGGAATGGGATGGTCTGTGGCGAGTGGGAGACTATGCCGACATTGTGGTGTCATTTGATGACAGGCCCAACCGCTTCGTCTTCTGGCGCGGGACCAATTACCTTCCCAGCCTGGTTACAGAACCGGGACCGAAGGGCATCTGGATCAACGATCAAGGTCCGGAGAATTATACTGATCAGTGCTACGAGCACATGTCGGACAAGATTTGCCGCTACTCTCATGTCCGCCTCATCGAGAACACCGACGCCAGGGTTGTTGTCCACTGGCGTAACGCGAGCGTAAACATTGGCTATGAGTTCCTCTACTCCAAGCATGAATTTTGAGCTTTTTCTTTTTTAGGACTCTTTCTAACTAATTCGGTGGGAGAAGCTTCTTTTGTCTATATCCAATTTCGCATATAAATGTTAAATGTTATTTAGTTAAAACTTGTTTTTTTAAAATTATGAAACTAAAATAAGTAAAAAAGAGGAGGAGTTATATGTCGCCGAAAGCGAGCGCTGAGTACATTCTTAAGCTTAATACGAGGAAAGTTTTGAAACTTATTCGAGACAATCCGCCTATTTCCCGGGCCGAAATTGCCAGGGTAAGCGGGTTGAGTGCTCCTACTGTTTCCAGGATAGTTGATGATTTGATCAAGGATGGCCTGGTTGAGGAAATCGGCATGGGTGCTTCTTCAGGCGGGAGGAGACCAACTTTGCTTCGCTTCAGTCCAAACAACAATTTTATTATCGGCATAGATCTTGGAACAACAAATATCTATGGAGTTCTGGCTAATCTTGAGGCAGAAATTATTTCAGAGGAAAAAACACCGACCCGGGTTGAAGAAGGTTTTTATAATATCATGGACAGAACATTAAAAATAATTAAGAAACTTAAGTCACTGCTCGGGAGAAAGCAGGGACGTCTCTGTGGCATTGGCATGGCCGTGGCAGGTCTGATTAACAGGAAGAGAAATATTGTTGAATTTTCGCCTAATTTCCACTGGCATGATGTTGATATTATCAAGTATATGGCTCCGAAAGTGGATATACCTATCTTTTTTGATAACGTCACCCGGGTCATGGCCCTGGGTGAACTTTGTTATGGTGTGGGCAAAAAGTATAAAAATTTCATTTGCGTGAATGTTGGTTACGGTATTGGCGCCGGGATTATCATCAATGGCCAGCCCTTATATGGAGCAAAGGGGATGGCAGGGGAATTCGGCCACATTACTCTGGAAAAAGATAGCAAAATTCAATGTTATTGCGGCAATTTCGGGTGTCTGGAAGCTCTTTCTTCAGGAAATGGAATTGCCAGGGCAGCCCGGCTGGAATTAGAAAAAGGGGCCAAGAGCATTCTACGGGACATGTGTAATGATAATCTGGATAATTTAACTGCAGAAATGGTGGCTGACGCAGCTAAGAAGGGAGATGCTCTGGCCTGGAACGTCTTTCACCGGGCGGCTGAGTATCTGGGCATTGGCATTTCGGCCTTAATTAACCTTTTTAATCCTGAAGCTATTGTTATTGGTGGCGGTGTGACCATGGCTGGGGATATTCTTTTTGATACTGTGCGCAAGACCGTAAAGGCAAGAGCATTAAGTAAGATAAGCCATGAAGTAGAAATACTGCCAGCTACATTTGGCCTGAAAGCTGCCGTCATGGGAGCCGTTTCATTAATTCTACAAAAAGTTTTGAATCTTGATTACAGGAACAACGCTAAAACTGAAGAAAGAGCTTACTCTTATCAGACTTTAGATCAGATTTAGCCTCAGCCCTTTCTTTTTTTGCGATAAATATGAGGTAGTGTAACATTTTTTGTGTGAAATTTGCATAGCCAGAGAGAGGCTCTTTCTCCTAAAATAATTGGGAAACTAATCTTAAAGAAAGGAGGAGGAAAGAGCCTTGAGAATCGAACTTAGCATAACAGAGTTAAAGGAAATTTACAAGTTAATTCCCCGGCAGCCGGAAGACGTGCTGAAGTTGATAAAAGATGATTTGCCCAGAGCCATAGGGGAGTATCTTTCCGGACTTAGGTCGGAAGCCTTATGAGAGGAAACAAAGTGACGGTAATCATCGCAATGGTTATTATCAGCGGCGATTTAGTTTGAAGAGGATTGGGGAGGTTTTGGTACGGGGAGCTTGACACAGGCGAGGCCAGTTTCGCCGTTGCGTTTTACCTCGAAGCAAAAGATATGAGAGGGAGCTGCGGCAAGATATCTGTTTGCTTTACCTTACCGGGGCGAGCCCAAGGAGTTTATCATTAATTTCAGCTAAGTTGCTGGGCCGGAAAGTTTCCGCTGGGAAAGTGAGCCGGGTGTCAAAAGAGCTGGTGGAGGCGGTAGAAAGGTGGCACAATCGGGATTTATCTCAGGAAAGGATAAAATATTTGATCAACGATGGGGTTCATTTTAAGATGCGGGTAGTTGATAGTGTGGAGAGTGTACCTGTTCTGGTGGTGGTTGGGGTAAGGGAAGATGGGGGGAAGGTGGTTTTAGGTTTTCAGGCTGGGCATCGAGAGTCAGCCTCCAGCTGGCGGGAATTTTTCCGGGACTTGAAGCGTCGGGGTTTGCGGTGGGAACTGATAAAGCTTGGGGTGATGGATGGCATCCAGGCTCTGCAACAGGTCTTTAAAGAGGAGTTTCCTCAGGCTGAGGTGCAGCGTTACCTTGTTCATCTCAGTCGTAATGTTCTGGCTAAGGTTCCGCGCAAGCTTAAAGGTGAGATAGCTTCTGAACTCAGAGGCATCTTTTATGCTCCCGCGGAAGAAGAGGCCAAAGGAAGGCTGGCTGATTTTAAGACCCGCTGGGAAAGACATTTACGCTCAGCTTTAAGGTGTCTGGAGAAAGCGCTTGACTCAGCTTTGACCTTTTTTAAGTTTCCGGCAGAAGATTGGCTTTCGATCAGGACGACAAACATTATTGAAAGACTGAACAAGAAATTTAAGCGGCGGACAAAAGTTATGGAGATTATAGCCTCAGAGAAAGCTCTTTACAATCTTCTGGCTTTTATTTGTTTGAAGATGGAAATATATTGGAGGCGAAGTCCTATGGAAAGAGTCGTCTCGGCTATGTTTATCCCACAGCTTAAGGCTGCATCTGATTTTACCCAAAATGCTTGACACTACCGCATTTAAAAGCCACGATTTAAAAACATTTCATTATCATGAAGACTGAATTACATAAAAATAACATCCTGTTTTTGTTGAAAAAATCCGCGAAGTCTTAAGATTTTATAAAAGAAAGAAAAGCCCTGCGCATTACCTCGCGTCAAGCGGGCCAGGCAATATCGCTTTCTACGTACTATATAAGGTTCGACGGCGATGACTTGAGTGCCTGGTAGGAAATAGGGCTATCTCTCATTATGAGCAATAGAACAGTTGTTTTTACCAATCAGCAGTAAAGAGCCAATTCAGGTTTATCAGAAGTAGGGTTATATCCGACGTCAGGCCAAGGATAGACAGAAAGTAGCCGATCTTCCAATATAATTTTTCATCTAACGCCTACCTTTGATTTTTACGGAATATTCGATAAAAAAAGCTTGACAAATGTGACATATTTTCTTAATTTAAGAATTGAATGGCTATAATCAGTAAGAACAAAATATTTCAAGGAGGGTTAAATGATCTTTAAAAAAGCTTTGCCGGGTAAGGTTTTCTTTCTTTTTGCCTTTTTCTTTTTTTTGGCCCTTTCCCTTGGTTCCCAGGAATTACAGACTGGTTCTATAAGAGGAAAAGTTATTGATGAAGAGGGTATGCCTTTGCCTGGCGTTACGGTTACTGTGAGAGGCTCTGCTTTGCTTGGAAAGATAACAGATGTAACGAGACAGGATGGGTCTTTCAGAATACCTTCCTTGCCCCCAGGTAGTGATTACGAAGTTAGGGCTGAGCTCCAAGGGTTCGAAACTGTGGTGAGAAAAGGTATTATTGTCAACTCGGGAATAGTAGTTACGATAGAAATTACAATGAAGCCTTCAGCTATCCAAGAAGAGGTTACTGTCATCGGTGCTTCACCTGTAGTTGATGTAGTCAAATCAACTAAAAGGAATATCGTTACCAAAGAAGTTTTGCAGTCATTACCATTAAGCCGGGGTTATGCATCTTTGATAAGAACTGCCCCGGGAACAGTTGAATATACTATCTACGGCTCTGGCCGCGGCGAGGCAGGCGTTTCTGTTGATGGAGTTATATCAAATGACCCGGATCAGAATATGGCAGCTATAGGTACAGATGCTGGTATGGCCTGGGATATGGTGGAAGAGGTTGAAATCGTCACTTCCGGCGCTACGGCTGAACATTATAGCTCTCCCTTTGGGCAAATTAATGTCATTATGAAATCTGGTGGCAATAAATTAACAGGCGAATTTTCATTTTATTATACAAATGAAGATCTAAGCAAAATAAATCTTAGAGAAGAAGATCTGAATGTTCTTAATCTTGCCCGACCATCATTTCCCGTATATTCTTATGATGCCTCAGCAGCTCTGGGAGGGGCTATAATTAAAGACAAAATATGGTATATGGGTGAGTTTCGCCATCAGAGATCGCTAAGAAAAGGTGATTTTAGGCCGACAGTCATACTTGGAAAGAAATATGAAAATTATGACAGACTATTTCCCAACTATATAGGCTATTTAAAATTAACGTTCCAACTTGCCAAGAATGTGCGCGGAACAGCCATGGCTCATTATAGTGAACAAGATGTGCCATATTATTATGGTGGCTGGTACCTAACAAATGAGGCTAACCGTCACAATAACCCAAAGCGTTTAAATTATGCGGGAACACTGACCTGGATAATTAACAATAATAATCTTTTGAATTTAAGGATTGGCGGGCTTTATTTTAAATGGACAGGTGTCCCGACAAAAGACGCCAATCCGGATGGCCCTATGTATGTTGATCGATATACAGGTTACCAGTGGGGGTCGACGGATTATCAATGGACATATAAGCCTTCACTTAATATAGTTGTTTCATTAACTAAATATGTGGACGACTTTCTGGGTGGAAACCATGAGTTCAAAGCCGGAGCAGAATGGCAAAGGAATCGCGGTGACTGGGGCTTTTATTTAAAAAATAACATGACATGGTATTATTACAATGAAAACCCATATTACTGGAGAGCTCTAAATAATGGCGTGACAGATCCTGTTTATGGTGATGGTCAGCTTACTTTTCAGGCGATTGGAAAGGCTTACGGAGAGAGTTACCAATGCGGCATTACTTCCCGATTTGGTGGATTTGTTCAGGATATGTTTACGATAAAGAGATTTACGATAAGCGCCGGAGTCAGGCTTGATACACTTAAAGCCTGGGTTCCTGGAAGAAAAAAAGGAGCAGCCGGGAATCCTCTTTCTATTGCCATTGGAGAAACCTACTTCAAGCCTATCTATGGTATCAACCCATATGATGAAATTAGTTATCCTACCTGGGATAACGCGTTTCCTTATGGTGTTTTCATTTCGCCGCGTCTGGGAATAACTTTCGATGTTTTCGGTGACCACAAAACAGCTTTAAAATTTTCTTTTAGTCATCAAGCAGAGCCTTTCCCGACAGGGGTCTTTTCCGGTATGTATCCCTTGACCTACCGCTCATTTACTTTTAATTGGTGGGACCTCAACAATAACGGAATTCCAGATCCACCTCCAGTGGACCAGTATAAAGAGGCCTATGGCGCGAATCCTTTAGTCATGGTGGGAGATACCTATCTCAAAGCCATTGATCCTGATGCCAGGCCTCCTTATGTTGATGAATTTAATCTAAGCCTTGAGCATGAGCTCTTGGAAGATTTCAAATTAGGCGTCAGCTATGTTTATAAAAAACGCGGTGATATCTTAGATAGCGTACTCTGGGATACACAAACCGGACGTTACTGGTATACTTACGAAAAAGCACCCGAATGGTGGGTTCCTTTTACTACGATTGTTCCTGCCTACGGTATGTTTCCAGAAGCAAAAGTAACCATGTATTTCCTCTCGAAAAATGCGCCTCCGCTCTTTTATCGTCTGACGAATATTCCTGAGGCTCGCTGGAAGAGTCGTTCCGTTGAAATTTTCTTTAATAAAAGGATGTCCAAAGGCTGGATGCTTGGTGGCTCGATTAACTTTTTAAAGTCCACGGGCAATTACCCCATAGGCTGGTCTGAGATGTATAGCCGTGGAACCCTGGCCAATCCCAATGGCTTTGTTAATGGAGATGGTGAATTGAACTGGAGTCGCCCAATAATAATTAAACTCTATGGAACTTTTGTTCTTCCTTATCAAATAGTCTTTTCGTTCTTTTACCAGCACATAGATGGAACTCCATGGAACAGAACAGTCACAGTAGTTCCACCTGCGAAGTGGGCTCAGGAACATAATGCCCAGACCGTCACTTTCAGCATTAATGTGGAGCCACGAGGGTGTCGCCGCAATGAACCTTCCGACAATATTGATGTCAGATTCGAAAAGAATTTTACAATAGGGCCGGGCAAACTCGGATTTTTTATAGACATTTTTAATCTGATGGGCTCTTACACACTGACAGTATCTAAGAATCCTGCTGGGACATGGCGCCCTGCTGATGAAAATACCAGAGTCGGAACTTTCACACCCACGTCTCTGGGATTGAAAGGGTTTTCGGGCTATCGCGAAGTCCGATTCTCATTTCGTTATTCGTTCTAAGACTTATTAAAAAAGGGGAGGGATTCTCCCTCCCCTTTTTCTCTAATTAAATTAAGTTTGGAAAAAAGAGAGGTTGTCTTTCCATACAAAAAAAGAATAATATGTATTATTTGACTGCTCTAACAAAATAATTCATAATCCGGTCGAAAGGATTGAAAGAATTAAAAGGGAAATTTAAATTTTGTAATATATTGTTCAGATAGCTGAATTTACACTTTTTTATGAAGAAGGAAACCTGGGCTGAAGGGAAATCTTTATAATCCTTTCTTTTATTGCGATAATTGGTGTTTTTACATTTAAGGCAATTTCAAGTTGAACAGAGGACTGATTAAATTCATCCTCTGGCTGCCTGTTATCTGTAAATTTCCCGCACTGGCTGCTTGATATACCTAATTGTATTTCCCACATTGATTTTGCCCAATCTATTTTTTAAATCATTTTTAATTTTGCAGATAGTGGTGAACATAGACTTTGTCCATAATAGACCTTCATGTTTTTAGGCTTATCCCATTATATCTTTCCTGATATGTTCATCCATCAGATAAGTCGGCGCTCAACGAGGCCCAGGTGGAAGATGGGTGATAAGATACCGTGCAATTAGCATATAAAGGTGAAGTGTTGTGCCTTCTCCTTCTCTAAGACCATGATCCCGATTTGGATAGACCATATAATCAAATTGCTTTCTCAGAGCTATCAGGCGATCCACAAGTCCTTCAGTTATTTGAATATGAGTATTGGTTTCGCCGGAGCCGTGCACAATCAAGAGATGACCTTTCAAGCCCTCAGCAAAATTGATCGGAGCAGATTGCCTATATCCTTCTGGATTTTCTTCAGGGGTGCGCATGTAGATTTCCTGAAACCAGGCGTTGTAAAGGTGAGGCTGTGGCTTAGGAGCAACAGCAATGCCAACCTTATAAAGGTCAGGTTCCCGGAACATCGCATTTAAAGTGTTTGAGCCTCCGCCGCTCCATCCCCAGATACCAACTCTGGATAAATCAACATAGCTAAACATCCGGCCGAGTTCTCGTAATCCGGCTGCCTGTTCTTTCGTCGATAAAGGGCCAAGGCTGCCGAATATGGCCCGTCTCCAGGCCGCTCCCTTAGGAGCTGGTGTCCCGCGATTATCCATGGAGACAACAAGATAACCAAGGTCAGCAATGACCCGGTGAAACATGCCTCGAGCCCCCTGCCATTGGTCCAGGACCGTCTGGGAATGGGGCTCCCCGTAGACCCACACAAAAACCGGATACTTCTTTTCCGGATTAAAATCACTGGGTTTTATCATCCAGGCATCCATGACAACACCTCCGTTAATATCAATCTGCAAAAATTCAACCGGTCTGAGCTTCATTGCCTCGAGTCTGGCTCTCAACTGGCCATTATCTTCAAGAATTCTGATCGTTTTATGCTCGGGTAACAGGATTAATTCTGTCACGGGTGGCGTCTCAAAAGTGGAACTGGTATGAAAGGCATATCGGCCATCAGGAGACAGGAGGTAACTATGTACACCCCTCTTGTCGGCCGGGGTTATCCGTTGAGGCTTTGATTTTCCATCAAGGCTAATCCGATAAAGATAGCTCTGGGTGGCATTGTCAGGAGAAGCCAGATAATAGAACCATCCTCTCTTTTCATCCAGCCCCACGCGAGAAATGATATCAATCCCTGAAGGAGTTAATGGTATTTCTTCTGAATTTTTATTACGCGATAGCTTATAGGCACGGCGCCAGCCATCCTTTTCCGAAATTACGATGAAAGATCTATCATTGTCTATCCAGCTCAATCCAGCATTGGTTCCATAACTTGCGTCAACCCAGGCTGGATCTCTTTCCCAGTAAACTTTTTCTACCTTTCCAGATGTGACCTCTGCTATCAGAAACTCTCTGTAATCCCTGGACCGGCTCAATTTTTCCACGCATAGTTCTTTCGAGTTTTTAAGCCACTTTAGTTCTCTCAAATAGAATTCTTCATTTTCTTCACCTATTTTGAGCCATAATGTTTCGCCTCCATCAGCCTTTACTACGCCCAGGCGAAGGCGGGCAATGGGTGTTCCCACCCGGGCGAAGCGCACATATCTTACTTTGGGATAGGTAGGATCTACAGGTAAGAGAATCGGCCGAAGTAATACTTTTGAATAGTCGGATTGAATATAGGCAATATAATTTCCATCCGGGCTCCACACCGCATTCCCATTTGAAATCCTGTTAACTTCGCCGTCGCTCGTAAGGGAGATTCTTTTGCCGGTACTTATATCATAAACACAAAGATTCTCTTTCAGCCGGAAAAGAATTTTTCGACTGTCGGGAGAGAAGCACTGCTTTATATCTACAAGATCTGCACCAGAAGCAATTTCCTGCAGCTGGTGGTCCTTGAGTTTCAGAAGCCAGTAGTCAGCAATGCTGGTTCCTTCTTCCACGTTTGAGCGAGAATTCGTCTGAATTAAGATAGAACTACCATCAGGTGAAACAGCATAATTTTCGATTACCAGAGGTCTCTGCCTTCCAGGAGGAATCAGCTGAGATAAACTTGCCAGCACAGTCCGTTTGCCTGTAATAATTTCATATTTTACCAGTTCGACTCCATTTACTTTCGGATTCTTTTCCAGTACTGTGTAGGCAGAACCATCCGGGTACCACTCGCCTCTGAATAGACGGGCATTAAACTCCTCCCTTTCAAATATGGCACGAAGCCTGGATTCAATTACAGGTGATAACTTCTCCCAGGTAGTTATCTCCTGGGCATTATCAGCTCCGGCCACCTTTAAGCTGCCAAGTAAAGCTAAATGGGCCACGAAAATAATTAACAAAACATTAAGCCTTCTTTCTGTTTTCATGAATCCTCCTTGCTCGAAAAGATTTTATTTTTTATAAACTTTAAAAAAATTTAATTTCACCTTAAAACGCTTATCTCAAAAATCTCATATATTCCCAGTATTATACTCAGGTTTAATTCTGAGACAGATGGGGGGATTGGATTCTGGTTTGATGGCTGATGTCATTTCTCTACACCGAGTTGCCTGAGAGCTTCAAGGGCCGCATTTCTAATTATATTCTGATAAGAAGGAAGGTCAGCTGCCTTCTTAAGAAAAGCAATTTGCTTTTTATCCCCGGTCTTTCCTAATGCCCTCAGGGCTTCTGCCTGGACAATATAGCTATCATCGGTATTGAAACATTCCTGGAAAAACTCGGCTAAGTTAGCCTGGTCAAACTCGCCCAGCATTCTCAAGGAAGCAGCTCTCACCTGCGAATGTTTATCTTTACATTTCTCCTTCAAAAAAGGAATAAATCCTGGAGCCTTCCAGGATCCTAAAGTTTCCACAGCCGCTTTCCTTACAGCCCAAAAATTATCGCTTCTGGCAATAATCTGTATGGCCTTGACTACTTCAGGTTGAGCTCCGAATTTTTTCAGCTCCTGAACAGCCCATATCCGGCCAATAACGTCATCATGCTGGGCCTGGTAAAGCAGTTCTTCAACACTTTTGGGAAAAGTCCATTCCTTGAGAAGATAATTTCCATAGTCGAAACGAACAAGAAGTGGCTTTTGAGTTAAGTGGAATTCATAATAATTTTCCTTCTCCGTTATCCAGACTTTGTAAATGAATTCATCATCTTTTTTCCCCTTGATGGCCTCCTCATCCAGACTCTTGCTCCCCCTGATGCCAATCAAAACCGGAGTCTTAAAGATGGGGACGCCGCGAGAGGTGTCCTGAACCTGCTTAATCCAAAGACCAAGCGTTTTTTCCCCCTCATCCCATCTGGAGGAAATTTCAAAAATCGGGTGCCCGGGCTGAAATAGCCACTGTTCAAAAAACCAGTCCAAATTTTCGCCGCTCACTTCCTTCACTGTTTTCACAAAATCATGCGTATCAACTGGCTGAAATGAATATTTGTGGAGAAATTCTTTTAGCACCTGAAAGAAAAGCTGGTCTCCCAGAATGAATCTAAGCATATGAAGTACGCAGGCCCCTTTCTGATAGGAGTGAGCATCAAACAAATCCTGAGGAGCATCATAATGGTCAGTGACAATGGGGCGGATGTACTTCGTTCTGGCTTCCCTCAGATAGGCTTCTTTTTTATTCAGCAAATTTATGGCCCCTTCTTCAGGGCCGCGGTCATATTCGTAATAAAGATAATCAGAGTAGGTGGCAAAGCCCTCGTTCAACCAGGCGTGCTCCCAGCTGCGTAAAGTAATCAGATCTCCCCACCACTGATGAGCCAGCTCATGGGAGACAATTCCGATGCTCGAAAAATCCTTCTCGGCTTTTTCGTCGTGGATAATTCTATAGGTCATTGCCGTGGCCGAAGTGCTCTCAGCACCTCCCCCCATAGGTACTGATATCTGATCATATTTATCCCAGGGATAAGGAGTTCCAAAAATCTTAATGAAAAATTCCATCATCTTCGGCGTTTTTTCATAAGAGCGAAAGGCATCCCTGGCCTGTTGGGGGAAAACCCAGTAGTTAATGGGAATATTCTCGTAGCGGTCATGGATAATTTCATAGGGAGCAGCTGCTAGGAAAATTAAATAAGTCGAATGAGGTTTATCCTGAATCCAGTGATAGGTTACTGTTCCTTCCCGTTCATTCTTTTCCACACCCACCAACCGACCGTTGGCTGCAACCTTATAAGGTTCTTTAACAGTAGCGATAATTTCATTCGTGACTTTATCATTGGGAAAATCATAGCAGGGGAACCAGTGGTGAACGCCGTCAGGCCAGGAATCTGAAGCGACCAGGGCTGGATGTTCAGCCGAGGCCTCGAAAAATCGAAGCCCTTTCTTATTGGTAGTTTTATGGACCTCGTCATCACTGTAATAAAGGATTGTGATGGAAAATATTTCGCCGAGATTATAAGGTCGAGGAAGCTCAACAAAAAGCTTTTTATCGGTCTGTTTAAAAGAAAGAGCGTTTCCCCATTCATCACTTACCTTATAAACCCTGTAATCTTCAGCGTCGAGCTCAATAGTTTTTAAATCCGGGCGAAGCGAACTTAGCGTCAGAACAGCTTCGCCCTGAAAGGCCTTGCCTTCAACGTCCAGATTAATTTTAATCAGGTAATGACGGGCATCGTAGGTGCGGCTTCTTTCCCACTGGCGCGGTTTCTGGCTGAAATCAATTCCCTGAGGGTAAGCTCTACTGATTCCAGATGAAAGAAAGAAGGCGTTGAGGAAAAAAATAGAAATGATTATTTTAAGAAAGATAGCGTATTTTTTCATGGCCCTTCCTCACTTGTTTATATTCTTTGTGTTTATATCCCTCCCATGGATAATTTTCCCATCAGCCTTCTAGCTTAATAAACCCCGTTTTTCTTAAGCATCTGGATAATTCCTTCTTTCTTCATAATTTCTTCTATTTCTTCCAAAGTTCGCGGAAGTCCCTCGGCTTCGGCTTCTCTCTCACTCATGGTGAAAAAAAGAAGGCTTTCCCTTTTCTGGCCATCAATGGCCAGAATAGCCTTGGGAATTTCAACTCCGCAAAAGTAAATTAAATCATTATTTTGATAAAATTGATAACTACCGGAGGGAGCTTTGGCACCAAGAAAGATAGCTACACCATCACCAATATGTTCCATTAAGCGGGCTCGCCGCCGGGCATATTCATCTGTAGGGAAAACAAGAGCAGCCCGGAGTAAAGACGTAAGCTCAAAAATGATAATAATTGAAACAATAGATCTGAACATCAAAACCCATTTAGCCCTTTTATCTTTAAACATTTTTTCTCTTTTCTTTATTAATTTAATTAAAAAAACCAGTTGAAATCAATTATTTCATTTTCTATGAGCTAATTCTGGGCACATTGCTTTTAAAAGGAAGAGCCAATCTTGGGTTGAGGTGAAAATAAGCTCAAACTAAAAGAAACTTTTTCCCGAATAATGATTCAGCAATTAGAAATGTCAATCCGAATGAAGAACGAATTGTATTTAAATTGACCTTTTTCTTCCCTGCGGCTCTTTCCGAACCTGAAAGGCATATCTTAGCCACTTTTTAATTTCATTATTCCAAAGTGACTTTGATTTTATTTAAGAATCCAAACCTATTTTGGATTTATTTATGAATTCCATTGAATTTAAATTTTAATTTATTTTTAATCTTAACATAACTAATGCAGGACAATTAAACAGCCCAGAACTATGCAATTAAAAAACTTGAGATGATTCGATCGAATTGATAATTATTGTTTCCAAGGAGTAGGAAAAAATGGCTGAAGAGATGAAACGTCGGGATTTTATAAAATTAACCACCATGGCGACTTTATGTTTGCCGCAGGTCTTTTCTGCCATCTCCTGCCGGAGACGGAGCCCACGACCCAATATCATCTTCATCCTGTCTGACGACCACGCCTGTCAGGCCATCAGCGCTTACGGCAGCCGTCTTATCCAAACTCCCCATATAGATAGGCTAGCCCAGGAAGGAGTTCGATTCGAGCTGAGCTATGTGACCAATTCCATCTGTGCGCCCAGCCGGGCTTCTATTCTCACCGGTCAATACAGTCATCAGCACGGAGTCATTGATAACAGCGTGGTCATGAAATCTCAGGAAGAAACATTTCCGGTACTCTTCAAAAAAGCGGGCTACCAGACTGCCCTGATGGGAAAGTGGCACCTCAAGGCCACTCCCGCTGGCTTTGACTATTTCGCAATTCTTCCCGACCAGGGGCATTACTATAATCCCGACTTCATCGAAAAAGACCGAAAATATCAGGAACATGGCTATGTCACTGATATTCTGACTGAAAAATGCCTGGCCTGGCTTAAAAATAGAGATAAGAGCAAACCCTTCCTGCTGTTTATGAACCACAAGGCACCTCACCGCAATTGGATGCCTGGTCCAGAGGCTCTTCGCCTTTTCAGAAATGAGGACTTGCCAGTCCCGGAAACTTTTTTTGACGATTATCGTACGAGATGCGAGGCTGCACGGCTTCAGGAAATGAGAATTGCTGACCATGCTTATCTATCTTATGACCTTAAACTTTTCCCCCTAAATGAAGAAGAAATAACTGAGCAGGAAAAAGCCGGCCTGGCCTACTGGAACTCGGTTTATAACCGCCTGACTGACGAGCAGAAAAAAATCTGGGAGGAGGCCTACCGAGATGAAAATGAAGAGTTCAGAAGACAAAAGCTTGAGGGGAGAGAACTGGCTTTATGGAAATACCAGCGGTACATCAAGGATTATCTGCGTTGTGTAAGCTCGGTTGATTTAAGTATCGGCCGGCTGCTGGATTTCCTGGATAAAGAAGGCCTGGCCAATAATACTCTGGTCATTTACGCTTCTGACCAGGGCTTCTTCCTCGGTGAACATGGCTGGTTTGATAAGCGCTTTATATATGAACCAAGCATTCGCTTTCCTCTAATCATCCGCTACCCTGATGGGGTGGAAAGGAAAATTGACAGGGAACACCTGATCCTCAATTTGGACTTAGCTCCCACCCTGCTGGACATGGCTGGACTGACTGTGCCTGCTTCTATGAAAGGAAAATCATTTAAAGACATTCTTCAAGGAAAAAGAGTTTCTGATTGGCGAGAATCTTTTTATTACCATTACTATGAATACCCGGCTGTCCACTCCGTTAAACGCCACTACGGCGTCAGGACTTCTCGCTACAAGCTGATTCATTTTTACTATGACATTGACTGCTGGGAGCTTTACGACCTCGAAGCAGACCCTCAGGAGGTAAACAATGTTTATAACCATCCTGAATACCAGAAAATTAGAGATGACCTGATGAAAGAGCTCAACCGGCTAAGAACAGAACTTGGAGTCAAACCAGAAATTTAATCAATTTCCCTTTAGAACCTGGAAGCTTTTTTATCAAAACTTTGTCAAAAGGCTAACGTCTATACTACCTTGTCATGTTGTTTAAGCTCGTAATCCGCAGAAATGAAAATCCGGATGAAGATAATCCTTAACCAGACCCAAAAAGTGTTTTTATTTGCTAATTACCTAAAGCTCACTGAAAACTTGTTTCAACCATCCCCGTCAATTACAGCCGGCCATTTTAAAAATCTCATAATTTCTGGCGTTAAAGTCTCTGGCCTTTAAATTTTTCCCGAAAACCAATCGCTCTCAGTTATACCTTTACTGGAATTTCTTCCTGTCTTCCATGAGTTGCTGAATCCACTTCTGGCAGTGGCGGCGGAGCTCTTCCAGAGTAGACCGGTATTCAGGTAAACGGGCCAGGTTGTGCTTTTCCTGGGGGTCAGTTTTTAAGTCAAAAAGCTCAACATATTCCGGGTGCCCGGGGTACTGAATATACTTCCAGCGGTCAGTTCGGACACATTCGCTCTGAGGGATTTCCGGATTATCCCAGAGTTCCTCGCAGAAAATTTCTTTTCGCCAGCCTGGCTCCCTGTGCCCAAGCAGAGGTTTAAGACTGCGGCCCTGGTACTTATGCGGAATGGGCAGCCCGGCCAAATCTAGAATGGTGGCCGGAATATCAATGTTGAGCACCAATTCTTTTCTCACCAGGCCACGACTTTCCTCTGGAAGCCGCGGGTCATAAAAAATTAAAGGCACTCTTATGGACAGGTCATACATGAGCCATTTATCGGCATATCCCCTCTCGCCCAGAAAATACCCATTATCAGAGGAAAAAATGATGACCGTGTTTTTGTCCAGGCCCGAGTGCTTCAGCTCGGCTAAGATTCTCCCGAGCACCAGGTCAACACCGCTGATCATCCGGTAGTAGCCCTTAACCATCTTCTGGTATTTTTCAGGAGTATCAAAGCGCCAGAACCAGCGGGTACGGTTCATGGTGTTTTTCAGAAATTCCGGTTGAGATTCATAATATTTTGGGTCAGCCATCTCCGGAACAGGAATTTGTACATCCCGATATAAATCATCAACCTCCGGCGGCCAGAAATACTGTTCTGGATTATCGTCATCAGCATGAGGCGCCCAGGGGCACCAGACCAGGCAGAAGGGCTGACCGGGCCTCACCTGACGAAGGAAATCCACCGCGTATTCGCCTTCCAATTCAGTTATATGTCGCTTGACTCCATTAACTGTCTGGAAATAAGGAAAGCCAGTTAGCTTCAGGTAATCAAACATTCGTTTCTCAACGCCCTCTTCTACCTTTACGCCAAATTTGCCCACAAAACCCACCTGGTAGCCAGCTTTCCTCAGCAAAACTGGATAGCTGATATCGGTGAAAGCCCGGGTTAGAGGCGGTTTGGTAAAGTTATAAGTATGGGTTCGCTCGTAAGTGCCGGTGAAGATACTGGCCCGGCTGGCAGCACAAATCGGGGTGGTAACGAAAGCTTGTTCAAATCGTACTCCTTCCCGCGCCAGACGGTCAGTGTTTGGTGTTTTAATAATCGGATTGCCGGCGCAGCCTAGCATATCAAAGCGTTGGTCATCGGTCAGAACAAACAGGATGTTCGGTCTTTCACCTTGTTTCAAATTAGAACCAAGCTGGTTCTGGAAAATTAAAGTGCCTAAACCAGCCACCGAAAGCTTTAGAAAATCCCGACGCGTAAGATTTTCCATTAAGTTCTTCTTAACGGCCATGTGAAGCCTGCCACGATCCAATTAATCTCTCGCCAGATAAAAGTTTAACAAGAAGCCAGATGCCAAAACAATATTCATAGCCAGAAGGGATTGATCAAAACAAAAAACCAGGAGAAAGATTCCGGCTACAAATCATCAGCTCGCAAGCAATATTTTGAGCTCTTATGGTCTCCTGTGTTTATTTGCTGAGCTTAATGAAGCTCTAATTTAGCCTTAACAGAATTCAGCTCTCATCCTGTTCGGTTCGGAAATTTATCCTGGCTATTATTTTCATGTAGCCATGGGTAAAATATGGAAGAAAGGTTAAATCGGAAAAAGCTGGGTTTCGTGAATGACCAAACCAGGCTCGATCAACAGAAAGAAACTGACCAGCCTGCTGATTAAACCAGCCGGTCCGGATTGTAACCTGCACTGTCATTATTGTTTTTACCTGAAGAAAAGCGAGCTTTTTCCCGAAACTCGCCAACACCGGATGAGCCTGGAAATCCTGGAGGAAACTACGAGGCAGGTTATGATGCAGGGATTACCTGAGGTGAATTTTGGCTGGCAGGGTGGAGAACCAACCCTTATGGGCCTCGATTTTTTCCAGCAGGCGGTTTATTTTCAGCAGAAATATGGAAGCCGCCAGCTAGTCAGTAATGGCTTCCAGACCAACGGAATACTTATAAATAAAGACTGGGCTCGATTTTTTCGGGATTATAATTTTCTCGTTGGGTTAAGTTTAGATGGTCCCGAGCACATCCATGACTATTATCGCCGGCACTTAAACGGTCAGGGTTCCTGGTCAAAGGTGGTAGATTCGGCCAAATTGCTCCTTGATTCGGATGTGGCCACCAATGCCCTGGTTGTCGTTAACAATTATTCTGTCAGGTTTCCGGAAGAAATATATGAATTCCTGAAATGCCTGGGACTTACCTACATGCAGTTTATCCCCTGCCTTGAGCCTGACCCAGAAAGACCCGCTCAACCAGCCAGCTTTTCCGTTCCCGCCGAAAGCTACGGCGATTTCCTGCTCCGGTTATATCAGCTCTGGAAAGCCGATTTTAAAAATGGCCTGCCTACAACCTACATCCGTAATTTTGAAGCCCTGCTTTTTGCCTTTGCCGGCTTGACGCCACCTGACTGCACCCTGCATAAAGAATGCGGCGATTATGTGGTTGTTGAGCATAACGGCGATGTTTATTCCTGTGACTTTTATGTCCAGCCTGAATGGAAACTGGGAAATATTAAAGAAAAGCGCCTCGTGGATATGCTTAATTCAGCCATCCAGAGAAAATTTGGCCAGCGCAAATCCCTTCTCCCGGATGAATGTAAAAAATGTAAATGGCTTGTCTATTGCCGTGGTGGTTGTCCCAAGGAAAGGGGTTATCAGCCTGATCCAGAAAAAAGCTACTTCTGCCAGGCATATAAATATTTTCTTCAGGAGGCCAGTCCTTTCTTCCAGGAATTAATCAAAAAAATAAGATGGGAACATAAATAGAAAAGATTAAAAAAATCATAAATTAGCTTTTGGCCATAACCTGGTAATAAGCGAAGGCGCTCATATCAGGTAAGGTAGAAGAGGATTTCTGAGGCACGATATTTTGAATTAAGGTGAAAAATTAAAGGTGCAAGATATTACTTACTTTCCAGTAATCTGTTATTTGGGTAAACTTCCTGTAGTTATATGGCTCTTCCGCAAAAAGTGTGATAATTTATTGGGCCTATAGCGGCTGGTTTTTCTTTTAAAAACAATAAGTTATAAAATTTTGAGCGAGCCAAAAATGCCCTTCAAAATTCAAGGATGGTTTATTCTCATGCTAACGTTTAAAAATGGATCAAAGAAGGACCTTATAAAATCCTTCCTTTACCCTAATACAAGCGCCTACACAGGCGAAAAGAGGCTAGATATTCATGATAAAGAAGTGCCAAATCCACCACACTTTTTAAGGATGAGCCTAGTTATATAGAAATGCATAAGGTGACCATCCCCTCATCAGATGAAAATAGGAGGAAGACAGCCACTTCATGGCAAAAAACAAACTTTTTTAAAAGGAGAATAGGATGAGGAACGCTATGAAACTGCTCGCCGCAGGACTCATATTTTTCAGCATGTTGATCTTTGCTTCAGAAGAGAGCCAGGCGCCCAGGCTTCGGGCAGAAAGGGATGGCTTAGCTCTTACACCCCCGATGGGCTGGTACCCATGGAATACTTTTGGTCAGGAGCCCCAGAACGAAAAATTAATCAAAGAAATGGTTGAGGCTCTTATCAGAAGTGGCATGCGGGAAGCCGGCTATTTATACATAGGGCCTGACGAGGGGATCTGTTATTACCGGGGAAAAGACGGCAAGCTAAGCGCCAACCTCGAACGATATCCAGGTGGCCTGCGAGGGCTTGGAGATTACATTCATAAACAGGGCCTCAAATATGCCCTTTATGCTGATGCCGGCACCCTTACCTGCAGTAAAGCTATGCCCGGTACCAGGGGGCATGAATTTGAAGACATGCGTCAGTTTGCCGAATGGCGCTGCGATTATCTGAAAATTGACTGGTGCCATACTCAGGGACAGGATATTATTCAAACCTATACTTTGCTGGCTGAAGCCCAGCGCGCCGCTGGTCGTCCTCTTGTCCATAGTCTGTGTTCCTGGGGAGTAGGGGAACCCTGGAAGTGGGCGGCTGCCGTGGGTCATTTATGGAGGACAACCGGCGATATCTGTGAGCCGGGCAAAGCCAGCTGGAACCGAGCATTAGAAATCGTTTTTGCCAACGAGAAATTGTTTGCCTATGCCGGACCAGGTCACTGGAATGACCCGGATATGATGATTGTTGGCATGCCGGGACTCAGTGAGGCCCAAAACCGAAGCCTTTTCAGTCTGTGGTCTATGATGGCGGCTCCACTTATAGCAGGAAACGACCTGCGCCAGATGTCTGAGTCAACCAGGCAAATCCTGACCAACATAGAAGTTATCGCTATTGACCAGGACCCACTGGGGATTCAGGGACGCATTATCAGAAAGGAGGGCCAGGTCAGCATCTGGGGTCAAAAGAAATTATTCGATGGCAGCCAGGCAGTGCTCGTTTTTAACCAGAACAATTCACCCTCTGAGGTAACCATAAGCTGGGATGAATTCGGTTTCAACCGCACCGATGTCCTTTATGTCCGCGACCTCTGGAGACATCAGACAAGCGGACCGATTGCCCAGGGTCTGACAGTCACTGTGCCCCCGAATGATGTCATCATGCTGCGCCTCTCCAGATCAAAAGATTTTCCGCTTCCGCCGATTATCAGTGCCGATACTTATCTTATCTCGCTTCGCTCAAAAAGCTCCAGGCCAGAGATACTTTCTGCTTCTTTAACCATTCACAATGCCGGAACAGTTGACCTGCCGCTCTGGAAGCTTCACGGCTCACTGCCTCCATGGCTATCAGTAAAAATTATCAAAAAAGGAAAAAACCAGATTGTTAATAATCAAATTAATACCGCGGGTCTTAGCAAAGGCTATTATCACGTTATTGTCAGGTTGGATAATACTGAACCAATTTCCAGACGACCAATGTCTGCCTTCTACTACGACGTAGAGCTTGAAATTGAATGAGGGAAGCAGAAATGAAAATTTTTAGGTTTGCTTTCTGTTTATTATCAGGCCTTTTAATCCCAGCTTTCTTTTCTTGTGGTCCTGGAATTGATGAAAGAAAGGCGAGTTCCTCTGCTTCCATCAGCCATCAAGTCATTGCTTTACAAAAAAAATTAGCCCGTGGTTGGAATACCTGGGAAAACGGAAGTGTCTTAACACATGTCCTGCTCCCTGCTAGTTTCGCCATTAAACTCATGCTCCAGGACCATGAATCAGGACAGACCCTGACTGACGCTCTGATTGGTCGGGAAGACTTTGCCTCAAGAGAACAGGTCATCCCCGGGCCACGAACTTATGATGGTTCATATACTGAGCTGGAAGTAAAATGGCGAGGCCTCCACCTACGCGTTCAAAGCGCAGCTTTTAACAACGAGCTTTATTTACTGATAACCCCTATTAGTTCTTCTCCCCAGGATTCATTGATTATTGTCCCGCAAATGTTATGGGGGAGAAAGGGGGAAATATTCCTGAATCAGAATCAGATTATCGCGAAAACCCCAAATCAGGAAATTTGCCTCTATGTTGACGGAAACGGGCTGGAAAAAATCGCAGATAAAATAATTCTATCCTTAGATAAAGCCATCACGATTTCATCTCATAAATTAAAATCACCAGATGAGATAGTAAAAATACTGGAAAAGGCCAGGAAAAGAGTCCCTGAGGGTAAGAGAGTATGTCCTGAAGCACCAGAAGAATATGACGCTCTCCATACTGTTCTGGCCTGGAATACTATTTATGATCCTGATAACGAGCGGGTAATTACCCCGGTCAGTCGCAACTGGTCAGCTTCCGCAGGTGGCTGGGTTTTGTTTGAATGGGACACGTATTTTGCCTCCTACATGTTAGCTCTGGACAATAAGGAACTGGCTTACTCCAATGCTCTGGCCATAACCAAAGAAATTACCCAGAGAGGATTTGTGCCTAATGTTGTCCATCCAGGGTATAAAAGTGAAGACCGTTCTCAGCCTCCGGTGGGTTCTCTGATAATCAAAGAAATATATAAAAAGTACAGGGAAAAATGGTTTTTGCAGGAAGTGTTCAATGATTTACTTTCCTGGAATCGCTTCTGGGCCATTAATCGGGATATTGATGGTTACCTGTGCTGGGGATCTGACCCTTATCTTCCCGGCAAGCTTCCTGAGCGTTTAATTAAAGGAATTGGTACGAAAATAGGAGCACAATGGGAATCTGGTCTGGATAATTCTCCGATGTGGGATGAGGCGGTCTTTGATACGACCAGACATCGCCTGCTTATGGCTGATGTGGGATTAATGAGTCTTTATATTGCCGACTGTCAGAGCCTTTCAGAAATCGCCTCTATTCTGGACAAAGCAGAGATAGCCAGAGAACTAAAGGAAAGAGCAGAAAAATATTCCCAGAAACTCCAGTCTCTCTGGGATGACAAATTTGGTCTTTATCTCAATAAAGACCTGGTAACCGGTAAATTCAATTATCGATTAGCGCCCACTTTATTTTACCCGCTGCTGGCCAGAGCACCTGACAAGCATCAGGCAGAAAGGATGATAAAAGAACACTTTTATAACCCGGAAGAATTCTGGGGAAAGTACATTTTGCCTTCCATCGCCCGGAACGACCCGGCCTATAAGGATAATCTTTACTGGAGAGGAAGAATCTGGGCTCCATTAAACTTTCTCGTCTATTTAGGTCTCAGAAATTATAACCTGCCTGAAGCCAGAAAAGACCTGGTGGAGAAGTCTAGAGATTTACTTTTAGCCTCCTGGACAAGAAAGAAACATGTCTATGAAAATTATAACGCCGAAACTGGCCAGGGGAATGATGCTGGATGGAGTGATGCCTTTTATCACTGGGGGGCGCTATTAGGATTTATGGGTATTATTGACAAAGGTTATCTGCCGCCCCCAGAAAAAAAATTATGAGAATTTTAGCAGCAGGTTCTTAATTAATTCATCAGAACAAAAATCATTCTGGCTCAGATTTTTCCAGAATAGGTCTCAACATAAAATTCCAGGGCTCGGCTTAAACAGTTAAAAAATCAAGCCTGGTTTGCAAGGCTTAAATCTATTTCCCTTTTCCCATCACTGATCTTTCCAGGTGCAAATTAGCGAATATCATCTTATAATAATGAATTAAATCTCATCCTACCTTCAGGCCTCTTCGCTAAATTTAACTTCTTTTTAATGGGCACTTAAATTTTTGCCTCCCCCGACTCTTTGCAGGCAAAAATGACACTTTTTAAGTACCATTTTAACTGCCTCGCCTCACCAATGTTTATTGTCTCTGAGGATAATTAAATTAAATGAAGACAAATAAAATACGATGACGAGCCAAAGGATTTTTTTCTAAAACTCCGCCTCTAATGCCTGTTTCCAGCCTCTCTGATACTTTTCATTCCCAAGGTTTACCCAGAAAACGCCCAGAAGAACCATTTTTTTTAGCCTCTTCCTGATTTATTTCAGAGTTTTTCGTGGGATTTTGAGGTCAGTCATGGCGGCTTCATAAGCAAAAGCTGCCATCACCACCGCATTTTTCATCAAATCTTCAGGTGAGAGTGTATCAAGGAAATCCAGGTTGGTATGTCCGGCCGTTCCGGCAATTCTGTCCTGGATAAACTGAAAAGCCGGGAGTCCAGCCTGGTCAAAAGGTACATGGTCAGTACTGCCCACACTTCTAATGGAAATGGCGGTCAGGCCAAAATCTCTAAAGGGCTCCATCCAGGCCCGAAAAATGGGGCGCACATATTCATTGCCCTGGAGATAAATACCCCGATACTCGCCGGCGCCATAATCCTGATTGAAATAAACCTGAAATTTCTCATATTCTTTGGTCGGTGGATGGGCCGGGTCCTTGGGATTACCGAAATGCTTCCTGACATATTCTGTCGAACCAAACAGCCCCTGCTCTTCTCCGCTCCAGAGAGCCACTCTTATGGTTCGGCGAGGTGAAGCTCCAATTGCCTTGAGAATTCGAGCTGCTTCCAGAACAACAGCGCAGCCGGCAGCATTGTCGCTGGCATTGGGGCTGGCGTGCCAGCTGTCGAAATGAGCACCAATCATCACTATTTCATCCTTTAAATCAGAGCCAGGAATTTCGCCGATGACATTGCTAGCTTTTTCTATGCGGTCTCCAATTTTATTGCGAATTTCAAGTTCAACTTTAACCGGAAGACCGCGCTTTATGATTCGATACATCCGGTTATAATGTTCGGGAGTGACGGCCACAATAGGCAAGGATTCCAGAGTCTTTTCTCTTGACCATCCGTCCTTTTTGCTTCCAGGACGAGAAAAGCCGACCACCGCCCCTGGACGGCCGCGCTCACACTCAAAGACAGCCACCACACCTTCAGCCTTAAAAAACGCTATCTTTTCTTCAGCCGTTAATAAATCTGGATTGGGTAGAGAAGGAACCGCAGGTGCGGGCGAAATTACCTCTTCTTCCAGTTTTTTCAGCTCATCCTCACTGAACCTGTTGATACCTTTTGAGAGCTCAGCCTGAGTAATCGCTAAAGGCGGGCTGGCTAAAACAATGGTTCCTTTGAGTCTTCCTTTGAGCCTGGCCAGCTCGGATTTCAATTTGATGTCGGCAATGACCACAGGACAGATTACTTTTCCTTTGGTTCCCGGCGTATGAGCCAGAGGAAAGCCTGTCATGGGCTGATAAGTTGGTTCAACCAGATGGAGAGAGAAATATTCATTATCCCAGGTAACGCCAAAATCCATGTAAGGCTCAATGACCACATTTTCCAGACCAATTTCTTTCATCTTGGCCACTGCCCATAATTGAGCCTTCTTCATGGCTTCTGAATTGGTCAGGCGCGCTCCGAGAACATCAACCATGTAACCAGCTATGTCCATGACCTGGGAGCGCTGGAGGCCTTCCTCCCTTATTTTGGCTATAGTTTCGTAGTGGACTGCAATTTGATTCTGATTACCTCTGGCTATCTGAAATAAAGAAATAAAAACAAACAAAAAAGTTAAAATTTTTCTCTCTTTAATCATTTTAGATACCTGATTGACCTATTTCATTTCAGAAAACTATCGTATATTTCTCGTGCGCCCTGGTTTTGAATTCACAAATATTTTTAATTATTCTTGATTGCACTTGTCCCCGGGGGCTAATGATTTTCGGCTTTCCTGCCTTAATTTTTATCCGGCAAACTTCTCCTTTTTTGGAAATAATCTCAGCCTTCTTTAGATTCCCCTTTTCCCACATCAGGTTGATTTCAAAACCACCCCGTGCCATGAGTCCCTTTACCTGGCCATTCTGCCAGGACGAAGGCAAAGCCGGCAGAAAATCAATGAAACCTTCATGCGACTGGATCAACATCTCAGCGATAGCCGCCGTCATCCCAAAACTTCCATCCACCTGAAGAGCATTGGAGCAGATAGAAAAGAGATTGTTGAAAGTGTAATTTTTCAGAGCATAAAGAAAATTATCCATGGCTTTTTCTGGTTCATAAAGACGCGCCCAGCAGGCCATCTTCCAGGCCGAGGACCAGCCATTTCCGGTTAGACCTCTCTGTTCCAGTACTGCCTGCGCGGCTCGAGCTAATTCGGGCGTCCTCGTGACTGAAATCTGATTGCCTGGATAAAGACCGTACAATGGAGAAATGTGGCGATGGCTTTTCTCTTTCTGCCCCCAGTCTTCCAGCCATTCTTGAAGTTCACCCTTTTTATTTATCTGCATAGGCGCCAGCCTGGCCCTGGTTTCCAGAACCTTTTTCCTGAATTCCTCATCAATTCCCAGGATGCGGGCCGCCTCAGCGACATAGCCAAAAAGATCATTAAGAATCTGCATATCAATGGTTGAGCCAGCGCAGAGTGTTGTGCCTGGACTCATCCAGCCGGTCGTCTCGTCAAAAAAAGTTATGTTGCCGGGCCGGTCTGGAAAATTTTCAGGCGAGGTTGAAGGGTTGGTTACCAGCCAGCCATATTTTGGATGAGGCACCAGAAAATCAAGGAAAAACTCCACACTGCCTTTCATGACGGGATAATACTCGGCCAGAAAATCTCTATCTCTGGTAAAAAGGTAATGTTCCCAGAGATGAGTGCAGAGCCAGGCACCGCCTGTAGTAAAAGCTCCCCAGTCCGGGCCATCCATCGGTGCAGCCACCCGCCAGATATCAGTGTTCTGATGGAAAACCCAGCCACGGCAGCCATAATGTTCCCGGGCCACTTCTGATCCCTGGTCCATCAGTTCTTTAATCATTTTAAATAATGGCTCAGCACATTCAGAAAGATTGGCTACTTCGGCCGGCCAGTAGTTCATCTCCAGGTTGATATTGGTGGTGTATTTGGAATCCCAGGGCGGATTCATGTTTTCATTCCAGATGCCCTGAAGATTAGCCGGTTGTGTTCCTGGTCTGGAGGAAGAAATCAGCAGATACCGTCCAAACTGAAAACAGAGAGCGGCCAGATTGGGATCATTTTTCCCATCGAAATTCTTAATTCTAAGATCGGTTGGCAGAAAAGAGTTGCCAGTTGAACCGAAATCAATGGAAACCCGGCGGAAAAGCTCCCGATGGGCGGCCAGATGATCTTCCTTTAGTTTCTGATAGTCCTTGCTCAGGGCGGCCTGAAGCGCTTCCCGCGCTCTTTGGAATGGATCAGCGCTGACATCTTTGTAGGAAACAAAATTAGTGGCCGCTGAAATATAAAGGGTAACGGCACTCGCATTTTTAACCACGAGATCGCGATAGCCTGTTTTGATTTCACCATCATTGATGATGGCTTTAAGGAGGCAAACGTAACGAATTCTTCCCGGAATTCCAAGATAGTCAGCCGATTTTCCTGTTAGAATCAGTCCATCGTCGCCAAAGCTATCCATCTGGAAATAATCGGTCGCATAATTGGAATGCGCCTGGTTGCGGCAGCCGCGCAGTTCGGCTCGAAAAGAAATAGCACCCGGGCGACTGGCTTCCATTCTGATGACGATAACCTGATCCACGGGCGAAGAAAAAACTTCTCTTTTAAAGCTAATTCCATTCTGCTCATAAGAAGTGGTCACGATGGCTGAATCAAGATCAAGCTGGTGAACATAATTTTTGACTTCGCCCTGAGATTCAAAGGCAAGTATCAGATTGGCCAGCGACTGATATTTTTGCTGCTCCACTGGATAGCCCATGAGATAACGGCCAAAGAGGTGATGGGCTTTTAAATAATCGCCCTCAAAAATGAGCTTTCTGATCTCAGCCAGATGCTCCTTTCCTCCCTTTCTTGTCTGATTGTAAGGTCCTCCTGTCCAGTAAGTCTCTTCATTGAGCTGAATTCTTTCTTCGTCAGTTCGGCCAAAAACCATGGCTCCCAGACGTCCATTGCCGACAGGAAAGGCATTCTCCCATTTATCAGCCGGATGTTCATACCAGATGACAGTCGTCGGATCAAATTTTCTGAAACTGCTGGATGCCTGGTCCGCCAGCAAAAAAGCTGGCAGAAACACAAAGGCTAGAAAAATAATTAAAAAAGCTTTCTTCATTTTATCCCCCCATTTTTATCTCCTGATGGAGTCTTAAATTTAGCTCCACTTAAGTTTAGCTCGAGCCCATAGCTAGGCCGGGCTACCTTCAGGGCCATCTCCTCGGGGATAATCAGACATCAATCAGGACTTTCATCGTCTTTTCTCTGTTACTTTCAATATATTTATAGGCCTCGGCGTATTCCTTCAAGGAGAAATGGCGGGTGATAAGAGGCTGAAGCTGAAGCTTTCCTGTTTGAATCAGGTCAATGGCTGTTTCATAATCAGCTTTTTTATACATCAAAGAGCCAATCACTTTCAGCTCCCGATCCTGGATAAGGCCAAAATCCACCACCGGCTTTTCTCCAAATACTCCCACCACAATTATTTCCGAGCCTTTCCTGGCCAGAGAAATTGCCTGATTAATCGTCTTTTCAGAGCCGACGCACTCAATAATGGAATCAGCTCCGGCTTGCCCAAACTTTTCCCTCAGTTCTTTTCCCAGATCCTGTTTCATATTATTAACGGGAAAATCAATCCCACATTTTCTGGCAATTTCCAGGCGAAAATCACTTATATCAGCAATCATCACTGCCCCCGCCCCAAGAGCCCTGGCCGCCTGAGCCGTAAGATTACCGATTGGCCCGGCCCCGAGCACAAGGACCTTCCTCTCTTTAACCGCACTTAATTTTTTCACTGCATGAACACCTACTGCGACTGGCTCAACCATAGCTCCATAGTCATAATCAATCGCCTCTGGCAGTTTGATCAGAAGATTCTGTGGCACAGCCAAAAATTCTTGAGCGGCGCCATTGGCCTGACAGCCTATTACCTTTAGATTATCGCAAATATGATAATCTCCGTGCTGACATTGATAGCAATGGCCACAGGTTAGTTGAGGCATGACAGTAACTCTATCCCCTATCTTAAAATCAGAAACTCCTTTACCCAGCTCGACAATTTGGCCTGAAAATTCGTGACCCTGAACTATCGGACATTTTATATAAGGATGTTTCCCGTAATAGGCGTGAATATCAGATCCACAGATACCAATTCTTTTGACTTTGATCAAAACCTCGCCTTCCTGAGGCACTGGTTTATCTAATTCTCTTAATTCAATTTTTTGGGGCTCAGTCAAAATTACTTGAATCATTGAAATGACCTCTCCCTGTACATAAAATCAAAATTTTCATAATGGTTTCAAAGTAACCTGGAATGGCTTTTCCGATGTTTGATAAATCCACACAACGACATCCGATCCTTCAAGAGTTCTAATGACACCCGTATGATAATCTTTTCCTCTCTGAAGCTTTTTGCCATCCAGAATCACTTCAAATTCCCTCTCCCCACCATTTTTCAGAACCAGGCAGAGATTTACTGCTGGCGAGTCCGGGCTGGCCTTGACCTCGAGAGAAAGGGGCTTTTTTATTCCTTCCCGGGTAAAAATTAATTTATATGCCCTCTCCCCGCGATCATAATCGCCGCCGCTTACCTCCTCTCCTTTAATTATTATTTTTGGAGGCGAAATCCAGGATCTGGCCAGGCGGGCCAGTTCAGATGGAGCCAGGTTATTGCTTGCTCCATAAATCCAGTTACCCCAGTAAATAAGTCCTGGCCCCTTATGAATTGGGGGCCTGGCCCAGGATAAAGAGAAATGAGAAGCTTTATCTGCAGCCTGAGCATACCGGCCATCAGAAGGAATCTGAGCTACCGGCCAGTGATTCCACCAGGGAAAGCGGGATATTCCCTGTCGTAACTCGATACCAAAAACAGTTATTTTGCAGCCAGGCTCATAAATTTCAAATGGCTTCCATTGGGATTTTAAATTAATCACCTGAATAACTGCATCAGGTGGACCACTTTGAAGATCAGGTAGCTTTTCAGCCCAGCTATGCGTTTTGGCCTCTCCTTTTAAATTTATGAGGGTCAAAGCATCAAGGTTAACTACATCTTCCGGTTTTTGTCCAGGATGACAGAGAACAATGGCCTCCTGCGGGCCCAGAGGTTTTCCCGATGTCCACATGACTATTTTCCTCACTCCAAGTATATCAGGGTAGAAAGTATAATATTCATCCACTGCATCAGGCCAGCCTGTTATCTCATCCGGCTGCGAAAAATGCTGATAAACGGAAACGGGGATATAACGCCAGTGAACCACAATTCTGGCCGGAGTATTTTCAATAATTCTGACATGAGAATAAAGACATTTAGAATCCAGCATATGTTCAAAGCATCCTTCCTGATTAGTGAAGGACTCAGCACTTTGATCGGCCATCCACAAACCATTCTCCATAACCCAGACAGGAGAATAGCGTGTCCCTCTCCAGAAAACTACCCTGATGGGAGAACCGTCGAACTGGACGACCACATCTGAGAAAGGACCGCTTCTCCACAGAGCATCCCATTCATCATAATAATTTAGCTTGGTGTAATAAGCACCGAATCTTCCAGGTCCAGGGGGACCTGACGGCATTTTCCTTTCCGGTATTTCCGGGGCTTTCTTCGGTTGATTATTAGTATATTCGGCAAGAATTTCTTTTTCACTCAAGGAATAGCTGTATATTCTTATCTCATCAAGAATGGCGTCGAGAGAAAACCAGGCTGGAAGCGTGGCGAATGGTCGTACGGGGTCACTGGGTGTTGTCTTCTGACGATTCATGCCGATTATCAGGTCCATATCAGTTGCTGGCGTTAATTGCCCTGAGATTTTAAGTTGAGCTTCGAGACGGTCATTGATAAAGATTTTGATTCCACTTTTCTCTTCAAATACAGCTGTCAACAATTGCCAAGTTCGCAGCGGGATCTTTGTTTCGGTTACACATTCTACCCACTGACCGTTAATTGCCATCTTCAGGCCCACTTCGCCCCTGGGACCGAGGGCAAAATAATATCCCTTTTTCCCCTCATGTTCCTGAGCTACCAGGGGACACCAGTTCCAGGGATATTCAGCCAGGGCCACCCAGGCCTGAAGACTGAAATCCCCGCTTAGCTTTGGAGCTAACTCTGCTTGTCTCTTTATAACCGTAGTAAATCCATCAAATTTCACCGCCTGCTCCCGAACACCGGGCACTAACTTGTAATTCCCGCTCAAAGCATCTTCGACCCCGGACGAAGCATCCAGCACCTTCCCCTCCCTCACTTTATCTAATTTCCACCAGGCAATAACACCTTTATTCTCAGCCAGAGCCTCGACCACAAAAAGAAAAAGCATTAACCCCATGGCTAAAAAGGCAAAACCTTTTTTCATTTTTACCCCCTCGAATGAATCTTTTTGAATCAATCTATAACACTAAATAGCCGGTTCCTCCTTCTGAAATTTCAAACCCTGCCTTTATTTCAGATAAAAATTTTAATCAATGTTTTTCCCGCTCTCATAACCCTGCGCGAAGAGCCATAATTTTATTCATAACTTTCTTCTAACAATTTCCTTACTTCCTCCAGGTTGACCACATAAGGATGACTCTTGTAGTCTGGAAGAACAAGGGATCTTTCAGCCAGTAAATCCAGTTCATTTTCAGGCACACCTAATTCTTTCAGTGATTTTCTTAAGCCAATGGCCTGGAGGAAAGCTTCCAGAGCCTCAACTGCCATCATCGCGGCAGCCTCATCAGACAAATCTTTTTCTTCAGGCCTTAATTGCCTTCCGAGAAAAGCAAATTTTTCTGGAGCATATTTCCAGCTGAATCTGACAATCGCCGGATAAACTGAAGCCAGCGCCTGACCATGTGCGATATGGGGATAAAGACCGCTCATGGCCATGGCAATGCCATGGGGTAGAGTTACGCCAGCATTGGCTATGCTCAATCCCGCCAGGGTATCGGCCCAGGCCATCCTGATTCTGTATTCAATATTCTGGCCATCTTGCACCGCTTCGGGCAGCGTCTGGACTATAATCCTGATAGCTTCAGCTGCCAGGAGATCCGTATAGGGAGAGCCATTGGGATTAATATAGCTTTCAAAAGCATGAGTAAAAGCATCAAACCCAGTAGCTGCGGTTATCTCGGGAGGCATGGTTAGCATCAATTCCGGGTCTACGATTGCCACCTTTGGATAAAGTATGGAGTTGTATAGGGCCGATTTATTTCTTTCAGCTGTGTTAGTGACTACAGCTACTTGCGTAACATGGGAGCCAGTGCCCGAAGTTGTGGGCACGGCTATTATGGGCAATGTTTTTTCAGTAGGTTGGGTTTCCCGGAAATACAAATAATCCCAGCAGCTTCCAGGATGAGTGGCTTCAACAGCAATGGCCTTGGCTGTATCCATGCTTGAACCGCCTCCAAGGCCAATAACAACTTCAGCGCCGGACTTTCTGGCTAATTCAGCCCCCTGACTGACTACATCCACCGTAGGATTGGGAATTACCCCGTCAAAATGGGCCACCTCCACCCCAGCTTCTTTCAGAGATGCTTGCGCTCGGGCAAAGGTCATTTCAAATTCAGGAAAAATCGGAACGGTCACTAAAAGACATTTCTGGCCAAATCTTTTAGTCACCTGTCCCAGTTCCTTCAGACGACCAGTCCCAAACCTAATTTCTGTGGGCTGAAAATAGTTAAAACTTTTTGATCTAAAATCGCCTTTCATTTTTCATACTCCTTTTCGCTCATATTCTTTATTTAATCTCAATGTATTTTTAGATCTATTTCCATTGCCCTATTTTCCTTAAATCTTAACCTTCACCCACGCTCCCTTTTGGGTACAGACTAAGCTGGCTAATCTGTTTGCACTTTCATTAATTTCATCAAGACTTTTACCATGCAGAAGACCATCCACCAGGGCGGCCGTGAAAGCATCACCCGCTCCGACGGTATCAACAGCTTTTATGGAAAAACCAAGATGGCTGGAATCTTCATCGGCTGTTAACAGGCGACTGCCTTTCTCTCCCTTGGTTAGAGCAATTAATTTAAATTTATAATTGGCCAAAAGTTTTTTAAGGATTTCAGTTTCCCTTTCATCAGAGAAAGAAAACAGGGATTTTATAATTTCGAGCTCTGTTTCATTAAGTTTGAGTACATCCGCCAGCTTAAAAAGTGACTCTATAAGTTCTTTTGAATAAAATGGAGGACGCAGATTTATATCCAGGACTCGAAGACAATCAGACTGGAGCTGAGATAAAAACCAGCTTATTGTTTCTCTGGATTGAGAAGAACGAAAGGCCAGGGAACCAAAGCATACGGCATCTGCTTTTTGGGCCAAAGACTGTAGGTTCTGAGATTTTTCGAGATAATCCCAGGCTACATTCTCCTGAATGGTAAAAATGGGCGCTGCCTCTAAATTAAGAAATACTTTTACTGTTCCGGTCGGGTGAACCGTGTCCATCTGGATGTAATCTATGTTTAAACCGTGCTGGTTCATAAGAGCCATCGTTTCTTTACCCAGGTCATCATCACCAATTCGGCTCACCAGAAAGCTTTTTCGTCCGAAAAGCTGGGAGTAATAAACAAAATTGGCCGGCGCTCCTCCCAGACGCCGAACCCCATCTGGAAAAATGTCCCAGACAATTTCACCTATGCCCACCACGATAGCTTCTTTCCCTTTTCTTACTCCAATCAACACTCACTCCTTCCTCAAGCCTTGTTATCTGAAAATATAATAGAGTGAACTTAAAAGAAGAAGCAGTCCTGAGGCCACAAGACGGGGGTCATCTATCCTTTTAATCGGCCCTTGAAAAATGATCTTAGTTGGCTTTTCCCAGGTTAAATCTTTTATTTTCTCTGGTGCGGGTTTAGGTGTACATAAACTCACTAGAACAAATACCAGGCTGCAGATAACGAACATCCACCAGGCCTGCATCATAAAGGGAATACCCAGCTTGTGGGTGATGATTTTTTCAGTTCCAAAAACCGGAAGATCAAGAATAAAGGCTATTATGCCCATAGAAAAACCGAAAATTAGCGTCACCAGAGAAGCCTGTTTGGTACCGCGACGCCAGAAAACTCCCCACAGAAACACGGTAGTTATCGGCGGAGCCAGATCTGAAGCGATAGCATTTATGGCTTCAAATATGCTCGAATATCTTCCTCCCTGGGTCGACCAGGCCATGGCTAAAAGCATGACGATGATCGCGCTGATACGTCCTATCCGGACCTGCTTCTCGTCTGAAATTGTTGGTTTGATCTTTTGAACAATATCCACAGCCACCAGAGTAGCCGCACTGTTCAGGGCAGCGGCAATGGTGCTCATCAAAGCGGCTAGAATCCCAGCCGTGATCAGGCCCTTGATTCCAGTAGGAATTAATTGATTAATCAATACCGGTAAAGTTTGATTGGCATCCTGGCCAATTAAATCCCTGAAGAGAATATAGCCAATAATCCCCGGTAAAACCAGAATAAAAGGCGGCAGGAGCTTTAGCAACCCAGCGAAAAGAGGTCCCAGCTGAGCATCCCGCTGACTTCTGGCCCCCAGGACTCTTTGAACAATAGTTTGATCTGTACACCAGTACCAGATTCCCAGAATGGGGTAGCCCAGAAGCACTGCATACCAATTCAACCCCACCTGGCTATGAGTCTGGAGCATACTCAATTGATCAGGTTTAAGAGCAGCTTTAAATTGAACCAGGTTGGTAATTCCGCGATCAGGTAGAGCAAAAAGAGCCAACATGGTTACAGTCACAGATCCCAAAATTAAGATAATGCTCTGAATAGTTTCTGTGACCACCACAGCTTTCAGGCCACCCAACACAGTATAGATAGCCGTCATAATTGAAACTACGATTACGGAAGTCAGCACATTTATGCCAAAAAACTGCTTGAAAACAGCGGCGCTGGCATAAATACTCATGCCTATGTGAATGAATAATGCCGCCATTATAGCCATGATAGCCAGGATGACCCGTGAAGCCGTGGAATATCTCTTTTCTAAGAATTCAGGGAGGGTAGATATTTTTGTCTTGAAATAAAAAGGAGCAAAAACCAGGCCCATAATTACCAGGGTAAAGGTGGCCATCCATTCAAAGTTCCCCCAGACAAGTCCCTCATTATAGCCGGCAGCGGCTAAACCAACCAGATGGATTGTAGAAATGTTGGCGGCAAAAAGTGCGGCTCCTACCACTGGCCATTTTAAAGATTTTCCGGCTAAAAAATATTCCTGACTGGACTGTTTGAATCTGCGGACTGACAGGAGACCAACTATTACTATTCCCACAAGATATATCAAAATAATTACCAGGTCCAAAATAGGAATATTTAATTTAAACTCTGACATTATCATTACTCCTTAAAGACATAATCAACATTTCTTCATTGCTGAGACCTGCTGAGGCTCAGCTTAAATTTCTTCATCTATTCCTTGCTGGAAAAAGTCATCTCAGCCGTTTCAGCTCTGTTTTCATATTCAAGGTCCAACATCTTTTGCAGGATCAAGGAAACCGCTTCCATAACTGCGGCTTTGGGTCCAAAGCTAGCTGGTAATATTTCCACATACTGGCTTGTTTTATTCAACGCCCTGGCCTTCACCGTGCTCCGGACAGTCTTCAAACGTTGCTCCAGGTTCGAGCCTTTCCATTGTGCACGAATTTACTTTTCGCATTAGTGAAATATTCCGGAGACAATCAGAGCTCGCGAAATGAAATCGCCTCCTAAGGGCAAAAAAGGAAATTTCTGCTTGTCCCTTTTGCGCCGAGAGAAAAAGACCCATTGTGAGCAAAGAATAATCTGGAAAATAGAAAATTGTTTTTTTCATTTTAAGTTCATAGCTTTCTTAAGAAAATTAAGAAATTTAAAACTAATTGTCAAGCCCATTTTCTTTCAGATCTGCCATAATCATCAAAAATAGTCTTGATATAAAAAAAATATTTAAAATGCTTTAGCAGAAATAGATAGCTAAGAACCTTGCCATAAAAGAGACTCTATCTCTGTCATGATTAAAAATCAATTTTAGAAGGGACAGCCTTCTGAGTTTGTTAAGGATGTTAGGGAGACCTCTTATGATTATTGGATAGGTCAGAGAAGTCCTTTAAATCAGTGGACATCAGGTGAGCCAGGCCCTACGGTTTCGAGGACGAAAATAAGAATATGTGGCCGGCAATAAATCCTGGCCCGAGATCTCAGGAAATAATAGTTTTCCTTCCTCCGTTTCCTGAACAAATTCTGTCTTTATTCGGTTGTCACCCCAGCCATTTTATCTGCCCTTTGACAAATTCTATCATGTGGCCCAAAAATGGCGCCAGCAATTCATGGATGAAGGAAGCACACCAGGGCTCGGAGTTTAATCATTACTGGCCATTGCCAGAACATCGACTTTACAATGTGAAATGGGATAAATGAATATTTGATCAATTAGAAAAAGGGATAGACTGGGACAAAAAAAGCGGTGATAACCTAACAAATATCATCGGCAAAGGGGAGGATGGTCGATGCCATCATGGGTTTCATCGATATTTATCCAACCATCAAACGCATCGTCGGCGTTACTGATCCTGATCCAAATCCGCTTGATGGCCAAGATAGGTTGGATGTAATTCCCGGCAAGAATTTGCCGCCGAAACGAGACTGGTTTAGCTGCGTCTCCCAAGGTAAACCGCAACAGGCAGCCTTAAGCGAAGGAACTTGGAAACTGGTCATCCGTGGTGTCAGCACCTTTAATGTAAATCCTGAGGATATCCGCCAGGGAAAGATTTTAAAGGACAAAATTTCCTTCGAGTTATTTCGCCTGGACCGTGACGCGAGTAAAAAACAGACCCGGTTAAAGAACACCCTGAAATCGCCGCCGAATTTTTTAAAGCGTCTTAAAGAATTCCTCCGCCAGAAAGTTGAGGGACTCCCTCGCTATAATGAAAGTCACGAAGGATTCAAGCCATCGAAGGACTGGATAATCTGTGATTTTTCTGGACTTAGACCAGAATCTGTAAATAACAAACGATAAGGGTAGATAGAGACGATAAGGGTTAATGAGGCTAAAAGTTCTACTGCTGTGATCAGAAATGATATCTAATTTTCAGTGGCCTAAACAGGCTAACGACAAATACATTCGAGATAAACAGGCATAACTCTCTGGCCATTTTATTAATCTAAAGAAAGGAGTATTTACAGTTAAAGACGTTTAACATAAACATAAAATGCGCCATTAACAAAGCCATTTTCTCTTCCATCAACAAACCAGGCCTGCAAGCGGGTCAGTCCCTTCCTCAGCGGAATTTGAAAAATTGCAGCTTTATCTCCCTCTTGGATAGGATTTGTCATATCAAACTCAGCAATCTTTAACCTGGCATGAGTCGGCCTGAAAACTACCCCTTTCTCAGGAGCCTCATAAATTGGAATATTTGCTTCTTCCGGCCAACGCCGAACGCTTATTTCATATAATCCATCCTTACAAACCTCAACTACCCAGAACCCATCACAGCGGGAATTTTGCAGAACATGACGCTGGTCCCAGGCAACCTGACCATGAATATCGTGACTTGTTAGCTTAACAGGATTTTCCTTGTCCATTCCAATATAAATTGGCGCATATTCCTCAAAGCGTTGAGAGATATCCTGCCACCAATCTTCATATTCCTGCCGGAGTTTTTGGACGACATCTGGACGATGAGAAGCTATATTCAGATGCTGGCCTGGATCTTTCCGAATATCATATAATTCATTGTTAACCAGGCGCCACTCTGAAGTCATCACTACAAAATCTTTCCATTTTATCGGAAAATCAACCCGCTGATTATGAATTATCAAAGTCCTCTCGGGCCAACTTATCCCCTTGCCCTTTAATATAGGCGCCAAGCTCTTTCCATCAAAATCTATTCGCCCAGGGACCTGAAGATTGCATAGTTCAATTAGTGTTGGTAAAAGATCTATGTGGGCGGAAAGAGCGGGGATATCTTTCCCGCCTAAAATACCGCCACCCGGCCAGCGAATGAAACAGGGAACTCGATGTCCCCCTTCATAAACCGTTCCTTTATTGCCTCTCATGCCAGCATTAAAACCATCTTTAACAAAGCCTTTTTCATCAATATCAGCTCCGAAGGATGTTCCATTATCGGTCAGAAAAATGAGAATTGTATTTTCTTCTAGCCTATTTTCTTTTAAGAAGTTCAACAGCCTCCCTACATTCTCATCAAGATTACTAATCATTCCATAAAAAGTCGCTCTATTGTCCGGTACCCTGCCGCGGTATGGTTGGACATATTTTTCATCTATGTTGTGGGGCCAGTGAGGCACATTGGTCGCCAGATAAACAAAAAACGGTTCTTTGACGCATTTCATAAATTCTATGGCTGAATTAAAAAACACATCAGTACAATATCCTTTATATTTCTCCCATCTGCCGTTATGACAGTAGCTATCATCGAAATAATCGTTGCCCCAATAATCCGGAGCATTACCAATCGCGCCACCTCCAATTACAACACATTCCTCAAATCCTCTATCCCAGGGATGATAATAACAATTATCTCCGAGATGCCATTTGCCAAAAATGCTGTCCGGTAACCATTAGAGGCAAAAATTTCAGCCATGGTTACTTCATCCCGCCGCAAAAGACTTCTACCCATGATGGTATGCCAGACCCCAGTTCGACTTGAGTAGCGACCTGTAAGAAGTGAGGCTCTGGTCGGAGAGCAGGTAGGATCAACATGGAAATTAGTTAGTCGGACCGACTGGGCATGAAGCTTATCCAGATAGGGTGTTCTGAGAATGGGATTGCCATGGCAGGATAAATCGCCATAACCCTGATCATCAGTTATCAATAAAATGACATTGGGTTTATTAGGCTTAGATTTCACCTGAATCCCCGTACGTCTATTAGACAGGGTCACCATACCTGGAACCATTAAAGAAGCAAATCCGCCGGCTATTGTGTTTATAAAACTTCTGCGGGTGAATTTCCTTCTTTTTTTCATCAATCTCCTCCTCTGATTTTCATAAAAAGATTATTTAAATTTGAACTAGCATTTATACTTGCCTTAAGCACACAAATTTCCTTTAACAAACTCAATCAATAATCACTATAAAAATTATCCTCCTCAGCAGATTCGATTTCAATTAACAACTGAAGAAATATTTACTTAAGCCGAATCCATTAGCCATTTCTTTTGAACCTTCATTCATTGGCAGGCCAACAAAAAAGAATTTTTTAATACTTATTATTTTTCTTCCCTGAAATTTAAGCTTTTTTGTGCCGCCAGCTGGGGCAGCGTCTTTTCTCCTTTGATGACTTCCAGGGCCACTTTAGCCTTAAAGACCGCATCATGCCATTGCATTCTATCATGCATTCTATCATTCATGCTTTCTCCCTAAGACGGGTCAAGATGAATCTTGAACATCTGGCTCATTTTAAAGAAACTTCAAGTTTCTGGAAAAATCTCAAGAGGAATCTCATTCGGCTAAGTTAAAGGAAAGGAAAGGAAAGGAAAGGAAAGAGGAGAGGAGAGAAGAGAAGAGAAGAAAAGAAAAGAAGAAATGAAAATTTCTTAATCTAAAATGCCAATTGTAATAATTTCTGACCTCAGAGAAATGGAAAAGAATTTATTTTTAAATGCATGATAAAGGATTGATTCTGCTCACTTTAATTTGCCCGTGAAGATGGTCTCAATTCGAGATGGAAAGTTTACCCTGCTAAAAAATTGCTAAAACTTACATATAATAAGCTGATAGAAACATTGGAACTATAAGTATGAGGAGGAAAATAAGATGAAGCCAAGATATGTGGCAGTATGTACCTTCATTTCATTTCTCTTTTTTATTTTCATTATAATGACCAGGGATTTGATGGCCAACTACGTCCCGAAGACATGTAGTGATTCTCTTTCCAAATTGCCTGCTTCGGGTAAATACAAGGTACCAGTGAGAGGTTTTATCAGTTCGGAGCCAGCGGAAACCTGGGAGCAGGGCCTTATCACTGGGAACGGCACCATCGGGGCAAATGTTTTGAGCCGTCCCTTAAATGAAACTATAATTTTTACTCATGAACGTTTGTTTCTTCCGCAGGGCCCTCCCTATATGCCACCTCCTGATACTGGTATTCGTTTGTTTGAAATTCGCAGGTTGATCGAACGGGGATTATATCGGCAGGCACAGCAGCTGGCCTTTGATCTTTCCAGGCAGTCTGGATTTATGTATCCGGATCCGTTTGTCCCGGCTTTTGACCTCAATATCCAAATGGAATCTTCTGGGGAAATAACAAACTATATGCGCTCGGTTGATTTTCAAACTGGGGAGGCTTCAGTCTACTGGACCGATAACACCGGGGATTTTCAGCGGCGGCTTTTTGTCTCCAGGGCGGATGGTCTGGCCGTTTTATTAATAACCGGCCCGGGCAAGGGCGCAATTAGTTGTAAGCTAAAACTCAAGCCACGGGAACCCAGTAAGAAGCTTGACCCTCGCCAATTAGAAGCCTCGGCTAAAAGATTTGAAAGTCATGTTGCTGAGATAAAAATTACCGCTGATAAAAATACTCTGACCTGGGAAAACAGCTTTACCAAGGCTTATCCCGGTAGTCTTCACCGACTGGAAGGGGTGGTTTATGTCATAGCGGAAAATGGAATGATTAACGCCGAGGGTGAGACACTGACTGTTACTGGAGCTGATCAAGTTCTGGCTTTCATTGATCTTGATGTAATCTATGATCCCCAGCAGTCGAAAATTAACGAAATGATAAACTACATGGCTGGACTACCAGCTGATTATAATATTCTTCTGAAGCGTCATGTAGAGATTCATGGAGAGCTTTTTAATCGCGTGAGGCTCGATTTAGGCGGAGGCGAGGATCACAATCTGACAACAGAGGAGTTACTGGCCAGGTCCACCGATGAAAATCTCAATAAGGCACTCATCGAGAAAGAATTTGATGCGGGAAGGTATAATATCATTTGCAGCATTGGCGAGTTACCACCAACTTTACAGGGCAAATGGGCAGGAACCTACAGTCCACCCTGGGCCAGCGATTTTACTCATAATGGTAATTTGCCTTCGGCCATTTCCAGCCTTTTAATGGGTAATACTCCAGAGCTCATGCTGGCTTATACTTCCTACATAGAATCACTTGTTCCCTATATGGAGATAAATGCCAAGCACATGTTTGGAGCAAGGGGGGTAGTGCTGCCTTCACGTTCAACAACTCATGGCTTCAATAATGCCCTAAATGCTAATTTTCCCGGTGGCTTCTGGGTGGCGGGGGCTGCCTGGGCAGCTCATTTTTTCTATGATTATTACTTGTATACAGGCGACCGTGACTTTCTGGCCAAGCACGCTCTTCCATTTATGGAAAAAGTTGCCATGTTCTTTGAAGACTATTTGTATGAAGGACCTGATGGAAAGTACATTTTCTCGCCAACCCAATCTCCAGAGAATTCGCCTGCCAATACCAAAGTTCAAGCTTCCTTCAATGCTACGATGGATGTGGCTGCGGCCAAGGAGCTTTTCACCAATATTATCGCAGCCTCGCAGGAGCTGGGAGTTAATCAGGAGAGGATTCCTGTCTGGCGGCGGATGCTTGAGAAAATGCCGGATTATATGATTGATGAGAAATTGGGTGTGGTTAAGGAATGGATAACACCGAAACTGGAAGAACAGCTCAATCACAGGCATTCTTCTCAACTTTACGCCCTGTTCGATGGATTACCGGAAGAAATTGCCCGGAATCCTAGGCTCCGGAATGCTTTCAAACGGATTATTGAAATCAAGCTTGAACAGCACTGGAAGAAAGGCAGTGGCTTTATGTCCTTTGGTCTGGTTCAACTGGGGCTGGCTGCGGCCTCACTTGGCGAGGGCGAACTGGCCTATCAGTGTTTAACTCAACTTGTTAACCGATACTGGCTTAATAATCTTGCTTCCATGCATAATCACAAGTCTCTCTTCAACATGGACATAAGTGGAGGCATGCCGGCGGTAATTATCAAAATGCTGGTAGCCTCCGAGCCCGGAAAAATAAGAGTTCTGCCAGCACTTCCGGCGGCCTGGCCATCAGGGTCAATTGAAGGGGTCCTATGCCGCGGCCAGATACAGATCAAACGCCTTGAGTGGAATGAAGACCGAATTCAAATAAATCTTGTGTCAGCCAAAAATCAGACAATAACATTGGAAACATCCACTGAAATAAAAAACTTTTCAGTAAAAAAAGGAAAGGTATCTGTCAAGAAGACCGATAAAAACAATAGTCGGCAGATCTCCCTTCCAGCTCAGCAGGAGATAATATTGGAAATTAAGACAGGTTAATCTTATTTTTGCTTAATTGATTCTCTAAGTAGATTTTTATCTTGGTCTAAATGTTCGATTGCTTATATAAATTTTACATTACTTGACCTAGCTACAAGTTTAGTTTCTGCAGATTAGATTGAAACCGAGAGTTTGAATTGACCAATATGAGGTTGAGCCTTCAAGCGGATTTATCAGTGCTTGGCTTTGGCCAGGACCAGAAATTAAATAAATACCTGTAAAGTACTCTTTCTCCTATTATCTTTTCACCTTATCGATTTTTCTCTTCCTGTTTTAATTTCACAAAAAATGCTCCACTTCTTTTTTATCTAATCAGGCTCTTTTATATAACCTTTTTACTTGAATAAATCGAATCACTTGATAACCATACTTGACTTTCCTGGTTTTTTTCTTAAATTAAGCAATATAAAAATGATTTTTTTAAGAAATTCGGGGTGATTCAACTTTAGTCTACTTACAAAAAATGGCAGAGAGCCGAATTTATAATTTAATAGCTTTTAAGGGCCAGGCAAAATTATTCTGTAAGAAAGGAGAGAAAAACATGTTTAAGAAAATAATCTTCATATTTTCCTCCATGATTTTGCTCACCCCCTCTTTCGCCCAGGAGCCCAGGGTATACTGGAATTTTGAGACAATAGAAGAGCTAAGAACGCCGCAGACCCTGAAAGCAAATTTTAATCCAGAGATGAGTCCCCCTGTTGCCTACGTTGTTAGAGGGAAAACCCTGGAAGTTATGAACAGAAAATGGGATTCACTGGAAGGCCAGTTTGCCCTCGCCCCTGGCATTAAAGGCCAGGGCTTGAGGCTTGATGGCTTTACCACCTGCCTTCGGGCTAAAGATACTTCCCCTCTTAGTATAAATAACGAATTAACCATAGAAGCCTGGGTAGCACTCGGCGAGTATCCCTTGAACTGGTGCCCTATTCTCACCACAGAAAGCTCCAGTGCCGATGGCTACCGCTTGATGATTGGCCCTTATGGTCAGGTCTCAATGGAGGTGGCTATTGATGGTCAATGGCGCTCCGCCACCACGGAAAGAGAAATTATACCTTTGAGAAAATGGATGCATATTGTAGGTACTTATAAAGCAAATTCTGAGCTTAAGGTCTATGTTAATGGCGAACTGCGGGCCAGCTCCCCCATCAAAGGAAAAATGAAAACACCAAAAGGAAATTTCTTGTTGGGCATGGTAGCTTCGCCTGAAAAACCTTCCGATATTGTCAGCGAGTATGGAACCCTGCCTGATTATTTCGGGCTCGAAGGAATAATAGATGAAGTGAAAGTTTATGATGTGGAATTATCCGCCGAGAAAATTAAATCCGACTATCAAAAGATCAAAATAGTTCCTCCAGATTTGCAGCCCAAGAAACTTCCTCGTCTTGAGAATAATCCAGAGAAATTTGGTGCCTTTTATACTACCCTGAAATACTATCCCGCCTGGGACAATCTCTGGCCGGTAGGCGAACATGCGGATGTAGTGGTTACCTTTGATAAATCTCAGGTCAAGCTTATTTTCTGGCGAGGTACCCGCTATAGCCCAGCCTGGGTCTCAGAAAACGAGCTCTGGATGGCTGACCAGAGTGTAGAAGCCTGGAATGATGAGGAAGGCTGTTTTGAACACATGCAGGACAGGCACTGTCGCTTATCAAGCGTCAGAATAATTGAAAATAATGAGGCGAGGGTAGTTGTTCACTGGAGATATGCACCCGTCAGTGCCTATGAACATACCTGGAGAAGGGACCCCAAAACAGGCTGGGAAGTCTGGGTCGATGAATATTATTACGTCTATCCAGACCAGACCGCAATAAGAAAAGTTTCCTGGAAGAAGGATACTCTGGGGGTTCCCAGACAATTCCAGGAATCGGAAGTGTTGCTACAGCCAGAGCAAAAAGTATGTGACGTAGTGGAAAAAGATTTTGCCGTGGTGGCCAATTATGATGGTAAATTGAGAAAAGTATCTTTTGTCGAAGACCCTAATAAGCCGCCCTATGGCCCCTTTAATTGGAACAAATTTTTTGACTATACCATCCAGCAATTCAATTTCAAATCAAAAAATAAGCCCTTTATTTGCTTTGAACCAGGCAATAAGATGTGGCTCCGCTATAGAAGCCTGAATGAATATTGCCTTCATACCGGCTGCAACCACTGGCCGGTGGGACAGGCCAGATGCGATGGCAGAAGATCGGTGATGGCTGACAGGCCTTCCCATACCATCGGCTTCCCTATTTCTGACCCCGTAATTCATGAGACAGGAGATAGAGAATTCTGGTGCGGCTTATACGGAATGAATCAGATGAGTATCGCTGAGCTGGTCAAATTCGGCCGCTCCTGGGCTTACCCACCTCAACTCCTCATCCAGACTGATAACTTCATTTCAGAGGGCTATGTCAGGAGTGAAAGATGTTACAGGATTCATAATCTCAGCCAGAAGCCAAAGGAGTTAATTATTCGCCTTAAAGGCTCTAAAAAATCACCGGTTTTCAATCCAGCTATCTATATCAAAAACTGGAATCATCCAGGAGCTAAGGTACGGGTGCAGGATAAAGAAATTGATGGCTGCAAGGTGGGAATAAACAGGACTTTAGAAGGAATAGACCTTGTTCTGTTTCTCCCCGTAATTGCGGAAAATGAAGTCCAGATAAAAATTGAACCTGACAGATAATTTAAACGGTTAAGGTATTTGGCATTGATTAAAAAAGGTTTTTCCGTTAGAGGAGGGGAAAAAATTCTGCCTCAATGAAAACATGAACTAAGGGGGAAAAAATGAGAAAGATTAGCCTGATAACAGATTTCAAAAAAATCGGGCTAATTATCCTCAGCCTGAATTTTCTGGGACTCTTATTGTCTTCAATTAATCTTGGCTGTTATCAAAAGCCCAGACAGGCCATCGTACCCTATGAACCGGAAGCTTGGGTGCCCAGGGTCTGGAAATCTGAACCGCCCGAAGGCTGTCCCTTTGAACCTTCCAGAGATATAAGAGGAATCGCCTTTACCGGTAGATATGCTACTTACACTGACGCTGATACCTGGTATCCATCCTGGGCCGACGATGGAAACATGTACAGCGCCTGGACAGATGGAGAAATCGGAAAGGAAAGCTGTCACTCTTCGGGTGGAGCAAAAGCCCGAACAGGAAATGCAAAAATTATTGGTGATGACCCGCTTAATTTAACCATTATCTCCCTGGGCACCCAACCAGCTTCAGCCCTGCCCTACGGCGGCAGGTATCCAAGCGCCAACCTCGTCTATAATGGGGTCTGGTACTATGGAACTTACTGTATAGATTTTGATTATTCTCAGCCTGAATATCCGGAAGAATATAGCTGGGCTATTTGCGGCCCCGTTCCAGGTTTCCGAATTTCTCTGGACTATGGAAAGACCTGGATTCCCAGCCCGCTTTCACCAGAGAAGCCTCTATTTCCTGAATCAGGAAAAAACGGCCAGCAGGTGAAGATGGGAACACCTCATTTTGTTGACTTTGGCCGCAATATGGAATATTCCCCGGATGGGAAAGCCTATCTTGTAGCCCACGGTGCTCTGGATAACGACCCCACGCCAAGAGTAGCCGGCAATAGCTGGATTGCTGGCGACGCTGTTTACCTGGCCCGGGTCACGCCTTCTCCAGCGAATATTAACGATATAAAAGCCTACGAGTTTTTTGCCGGTTTCAATTCTGAAGGTAAGCCAATCTGGTCCAGGAATTTTTCTGAGATAAAACCTTTGCTGGTCTGGGATGACCATATGGGCTGTACAACTATTACCTATAATGCTCCTCTGCGTAAATATTTGATGTGCGTTACTGATGGCTGGCCAGGTGTCAGAAATATGAACTCCTATATTCTCGAAGCTGATGAGTTAACCGGACCCTATAGATTGGTTACCTATATGAGGGATTTTGGCCCTCAGGGTTATTTTCTTAACTTTCCCTCAAAATTTATCCAACCCGATGGCCGAACAGCCTGGCTTTCCTATTCGGCCAATTTTCATAAACATTATTTTGCCAATCGGGCGATTGCCAATCCGCTGGGGAGCCGTTATGCCTGGTGTTTGCAGGAAGTTAAGCTCCTGGATGAACAGACTTTAGACTCATTTCTTAAAATGAAGCAAAAGGATCCCATCAAGAGCGAGAATAATCTTGCTCTCCGGGCTCACGTGAGTGTCTCCTCAGTTCAGGAAAAAAGCAAGCCCATGACTGAGGTGCCTCAATTTTTTGGCGAAGGAGCAGTTGATGGCGTCATTGAATATGGAGAAGAAATCAATCAGCATGCCTGGGTCAGTCAGGAAAAGTTAACAGCAATGATTCGATTGAGCTGGGATCAACCTGAATCCATCAATCGAATCTGGCTTTTTGATCTACCCAGCTTGAAAGACCAGGTTCTGTCAGGGCTGCTGGTTTTCAGTGATGGCAGTACCATCAGAGTTGGGGAACTGCCAAATGATGCTAGGTCAGCCAGAGAAATTTCCTTCCGGCCGAAAAAGATTAACTGGCTGGCCTTCATCATAGATTCTGTTTCAAGCGAGACCAGAAAGGCTGGCCTGGCTGAAATCGCTGTTTTTAAATATTAAATTTAAAGATTCTTCAGACTTTTTAAGGCTAAAAATGATAAATTATATAGCTCTTGAAGCGGATTGAATCCAGGCGAGTTCATCCTGGGGGAAAATGTTTAGAGAAATATCCATAAAATACATCATAATTGCCTTCAACTTGCCTTTAAGGGTTTCTCTGCGGGTTATGTAGAAGCTATGGAGATTAATTTTTTTTTGGTTTACCTGTTAAAAACCCTGAAGAGCCAAATTGAGAAATCGAAAAAAATAGCCTCTTTGCCCTAAATTCGTTTTAAAATCAGATTTATTAAGATAGCTGCCTTATTTTTGAGCTGCTTCCTGACGCACCACTATGGGCACATAACCCACTTCCAATCCCGGTGGCGGCGTTACTATCAGAGCCGGATCCAGTTTCACTAATCGACCAAAGGCAGGAGGTGTCATGTAATCCCGATCAATCGGCCAGGTAGCATGAATCTTCTCCACCAGAGCCTGCAACTTGGCCTTCTTCTCAGCAGACCAGCCATTCGGATCTCCAGGTCTCGTATATTGCCAGAAGGCCGGCTGATCAATGAACCTGTACCAGTAATAAGTCACCACCGATCCATCAGCCAGCCTGACCTTAAATGGCCCGGCCTTCGGTCTGGGCCGAACATCCGGATAAGAATGGTCCGCCACCAGACCCTCAGCTGGCTCCTTAATCAGCTTGACCTTGGAGGAACGATCTTCTGGCCTGGGATTTGCCTCGACTGAAGGATGGATATTAACCCAATTTGAAGTATAAGGATGTCCTGGTTCGGCCAGCCTGAATCTTTGTTCGATCAGGCCGGTTTCCGCCGGAACCTCCGACTCCCTGATGACCACATATTTGTTTCCTTCATACCTGTAATACTGGGGGAAAACAGCCATCATCCCCTTTACACCCGACTTCCATTGTAATCCCCACATATTGCCAGGAAAAACTTCTGTCTTAAAAAACCCTGCCTCACCCTCTATTCCGACTATTTCTATTCCTGACATATCATATCGGGTTAGCTTCGGGATAAGTTTGGGCTTTATAGCTCCTTTATTATCAAACTGGCCAGAGCAAAAAGTTCCCTGTTCACGCCAGGCTTTAAATGGATCATAAAGGGCTGCTCTGGAATAATAAGTTACTTCCTGTACCAGAATAGAGTGGCCATTTTCATCTACAGGAAATTGCAATTTGGGCAATTTAGCGTATATTACACCTGCTGAATCTTTGGCTTCAAACCTGGGTACAGTATTAATTTCAATGGCTCCACCGCCGGCAACTCCAGGCCGGCTATCAAGTCCTCGACCATAAAGAAAAGGATAATTAAATAATCTGGCAATTTTGCTCCAGGTTTCCGGGATAAAGAAGGCTATGGGTCCTTTAAAATTAGCTGCACTCAAAAAACACGTCCAGCTCTGATCGCCAGTCGGGGGTTCACCCTTTTCGGGATCTGTAAAAGGCAAAGCCATCCAGGTGTAACCGAGGAATTCTCCATTTGGATTTCCTTCAAAGGTAATTCCATCTGGAGGAATTAACAGGCGGTTACTGAGCTGGGCTATCCCCAGCCGGTCTTCAGGCAGGGCCTCATCACTGTAGAAAAATGACCAGCCTGGCGAACCTATTTCATAATCATAGCATTGCGGGGTTCCATTCATGCTGAACTTGGGAGGACCGTAACGAAAATGATTCCCGGCCCAATAGCCCACTCCCCCTTCAATAGTTTGAAAAACGGAACTCCAGGTAGGACCCCTTTCTTTCCATTTTCGGGCAAGAGTACCTTCCGGACAGAGAGGCTTATCTTTGTTGTCAGAATTATCAGGAATAATCCAGGTGCTGGGCAAACCTATCTGAAAGCCAGCCAGAGGTTCGTCAATCAATGGCCAGACAGCGACATAAAATCCAATGCCAGCTCCATATTCTTTAGGAATGGGATCATGATTAAAGCTGATATAGCCATGAAGTCCGTAACTCTTTTGGGATATTTCAGCTTTATCTTCTTTATGAAGTGATGAAAGAGCCAAGACAACTACCGCAATTATCAGAAACAACTTTGGACGTATTATTAGGGAATGTCTTTTTTTATGCAATTTTACCTCCTTAATTTTGATAATTTTATTCTTTAAAGTGCTTGGGCAGATGTTCGAGCTCCCATATCAATAAAGACGATATTTTTTACCAAGCATCAGATATAAACAACTTCTTACAAAGTCTTTTGTAATTTTTTACCAAGCTTAATTAAAATTAATATATATAGACAACAATAACTTTATATAACTTTTTCATTCTTTATAACATCTTTTTTTGTTTCTCTTAGAATCTATAGGAAAGTAAGAATCTGAATGTTCGAGCTCCACTTATGCTTCTCAGTCCCATGAACCCCGGGGTAAAGATTCCTTCAGTTGTATTCTCATCTGCTGGACGCCATATTCCGCCTGGACTACTGCTAACTCTTATTGTATATTGCCCTAATGGATTGGATACATCTACATACAGCCCTATCCTTCCGGGGCCAAGAACAAATTCTTTTCCAAATCTCATATCAAGATCACTGGAATAGTTTCCTCTCCTTGTGCCAGGTTTTTCAACAATTACATAAAACGGAATAGGTTCAACATTATGCTCTTCCGCCCATTTTTGAGGCGGCACGACAGTAACGCCTCGGGACCAATATCCTCCTGCCCTATAATTATAAATAAATGAGAAAAAGAAACCATACGGCAGATTAAATGTTCCGAGCATCTTAATAACAACGGGGCTATAATTCAGCCTGCCATAAGTATTAACAAAAGAGTTGGCGTTATTAAAAGTTCCCAGTGCTGCCCAGGCAGCATAGCCGGGCCTGTAGTTTCCTATGCCTTTCTGGAAGTCAATAGAACCACTGAGCTGCCACCCATTAGACATTCTTTTATTAAAAATGAACTCCCAACAGTAAAATTTTTGCCGACCTTCAGGTATATTGGTTTGGCGGTAAAACATCGGAGGAGCATTCTTAGAGAGAAAGTACATGGTTACTTCAGCAGCAGGGAATACACCATAAGCCGGAACGATTGTTTTGAAAGGAATCCACCATTCAGGAGCTTTTTCATAGCTGTACCAATAACCGAATTGCCTCACGAGAAAATCTCGACTAAATTATCTTGCCATCTGGCGGGTTGAGCCCTTAAATATCGGGGTAACCTTTGCCAGGAGGCGACAACATGGGGTTAGAAATGAAAGTTAAGCCAGCCTTATTAAAGGAGCTGGTCAAAAAATATCAAAGAGGCTCTAAGAGGGAAAAAAGTCTCATATTGGAGGAGTTTGTTGGCCTTACCGGTTATAATCGCTATTATGCAGGCTGGTTATTGAGCAACTGAAATCAGAAAATAACTTATCGGCAAAGAGAAGGATAGTCATCAACAATTTCACATCCAGGTTTTTGAAAATAGACGAATTTTATGGATTTTTTATCAACAACACAAAACATCATTAAATTTTCTTTCGGACCAGCTTGCTGATGCCCGTGTTTCCTTAAACATATAACATATGATCCTCATTATGACTAAAGGCAAATTTCATGCATCTACGTTTGTTAACTATGTAGGGTAATGTTAGCGTTCTTACATGGCTAATTGAATTCTTTTATATTTGAAAAAATATCGCCCAGCCTATCAACCAACACTGGTTCTATCTTTAATCCCATCATGGCTTTTTGAGCAGCCCCGGTCAGGCATAGCCTCCCTTTGGATTTCGCGCCAATATATTGTAACTGCTCACAATCTTAATTACATTATCCTCCAGATAGAACATATATCCCTGAAACATTTTTCCCATACTCTTCTTATCATGCCATCGGGTTGATGAAAACTGACGGGCTTTTTCCCACTTCGGGTTCTAAAATGGCATCAAGGAGACAAGCTAATTGAGTAATCTCTGCCCAATGTTTGCTTTGAACTTTCCAACGGCCAGATTCGTTTCTTTATCCAGAGCCACTATAAAACTTTCCTCTTCATTTTCAAAGTAAATTCTTCTTCAAAGTAAATCGCTGTGAATGGAAACCATGGCAGTGATTACCATCACATTGATTCCTCTCATAAAGCTTGCCCTTTGAAAAGTTACCTGCTCTAAACGGATTAGCCAGGGAAAATGATCGCCTATGCTTTCCGGCAAATCTTTCTTGATTAAATGCAGCATACGGTCCGACCTAAGGGGAACTAACTTGCCAATTCCGCATAATCAATTAGGCTAACCAAGTTTTCTTGACCTATTCCTGTCTTTTCTTGAAATTTATTTCCAAATATTTTGGGGAAAACAGCTCCTCTTTTAATGCACTATTCCATTTCACATAGAAATATTATATACGCGAGATAGTCACTTCGTTTTTGAAATAAATATGTGAGGCTTTTTCATTTTCGTGGAGGCGTGCTTCTCCCTTCTCTTACATAACGCTCCAATAAGCTTTTCAGGCGTTCGACAATTTCAGGATACTTCTCATACAGGTCATTTTGTTCATAGGGATCATCCTTTAGATTATAGAGCTGACCTGGTGTTCCCGGCTTAGGAGGAACTCCTGTAGGTGGCATCCAGCCACCAGAAGTTTTGTTATCCAGAATAAGCTTCCACTCCCCCTGTCTGATAGCAAAAGTGCCGTTTTCTGAATGGAAAACAATAGCCTCTCTGATTGGTTTATTATATTTTTCTACCAGAATGGCCGGTGAAATATCGTAGCTATCTGGCCCATCTTCTGGGGATAATTCAGCACCAGTAATGGAGGCAAAAGTAGCCATCATATCAACCAGAGAAATTGGTTCATCCGATATCCTTCCCGGTTTGATCCGCCTGGGCCAGCGGACGATAAAGGGGATGCGGTGCCCACCCTCCCAGATATGTGTCTTGTATCCTCGAAAAGGTCCAGCAGATTTATGACCTTTAATTCCTGGATGGGGACCGTTATCGCTGGTAAAAATCAGGATAGTATCATGGCTGATCCCCTGGGTATCCAATGCTTTCATTATCTCTCCCAGACACCAATCGGCAAGAACGACAAGGTCTCCGCGGGGACCATCACCACTTTTTCCCTTCACGAAATCAGGGGGTAACCAGGGCGTATGGGGCGAGGATAAACAAAGCTGAAGGAAAAAAGGCTTCTCCGGCGCTTCCTTTAAACTGCGATTTATAAAGGAGATGGCCTGCCGCGTAAAAACTAAATCAACTTCTTCCAGCTTGAACCCGGCAGCTGCCCATCCAGGCCTTGGACTTCCTTCTTCGCCTCGAGTCATATCATAATATTCAGAGATCTGGTGATCAGGGATTGCGGTGACTCTGTTACCCTCAATGAAGGTGAAAGGGCCGTCTATCGTGGAACAGGCCGCTGTAAAGAAAGCATAATCAAAACCATGGTCGGTTGGACCCCCACTCACTGGCTTTGAAAAATCCACGTTCATTCCTGTTTTCGGATCACCATCCTGCCAGGACCCCCTCCACATTTTCTCAGCATCTCTCCAGGTGGGAGTAAAGCCATTCATTCTGGTCCAGTTTAAACCCAGATGCCACTTGCCAATGAAACCGGTTACATATCCAGCTTGTTTTAAAAGTTCAGCTAATGTCTTGCGCTCTGGTTCAATCAGGGCTGGCGTATACCCACCAACCACTCCTCTCTTTAACCAGGTCCGCCAGCAATACCTTCCTGTAAGGAGGCCATAGCGCGTGGGTGTGCAAACGGCTGAGGGAGAATGGGCATCAGTAAAGCGGACACCTTCACGGGCGAGCCGATCCGCGTTCGGTGTGGGAATCAAAGAATCCGGATTATAGCATCCCAGATCACCATAGCCCAGGTCATCAGCCAATATTAAAATTATATGGGGTAGCTTATGTTTAAAAAGACGAGAAAAATGGCAACCGGCGATAAGCAGGGAAGATAGGCCTGTAATAGCGGCATGAATAAACTGGCGTCTTTCCATTTTATTTATTCTCCCATGATGAGTTTTTTACTCCTTCCTATTATCAGGGCAGATCAAAGCAAAATTGAAAATATCAAAATTAATCGTACTCCTATTTAAAAGTATAAACAATATCTTGCCTCGAGCTAAAACTCCTTGCGTCTCTTCTTATTATTCCCATAAATGAAACCAAAGAGAGCTGCCCTGAGCTAAGCACATATTTGTCTTTTATTTTATTTCTCACTCTAATTTCAATAGACATTAAATAAATGCTGGACTCTGACGAAAAGATTAGTTCAGTTCACCATCTGGAAAGAATCCAGACAGTGCAAATTATCAACCACATGGCGCAAGACAATTGGAATCTCTGCCGCTTCTCTTCAAAATTATTTGAGGAATCCTAAAATTTTTGTGCTTAAAGATGATAGATGTTACGGTTTTTAACAGCAAATTGAATCAGGGCGGCTTCAATCATTTTGGAGGATGAAGAGAAATATCCATAAGAAGTAAAATATCTGGCTTCAAATCGCCTTTAAGGATTTATCTGTGGGTTAGGTAAAGGTCCTCGGAGATTAGGATTAATAATTATTTAAGTTCCCCAATTAAAAACCCAAGGGAGCCTATTTAAATTTCCGTCATCCCCTCGAGAAGAGGACAACACCATTGCTTAATGTTTCTTCTCATTTCAGGAGGCGAATCGTAAGCAGACGAGATGGGGAAACTAAATCGGAAAACCAGTACTGCGACTGCTAAAATGGGCCTTTTCCTGAAAGCAGGCAAGCGCCTGATGGAAGGGAAAAAGGAAGGTCAATCCTCATTTAGAACCATATCTTTTGCTCCGGAAATAGTATTGCGCTGGAGAATAGCTTCGTCGTATTTCTAAAACTCCCGTGAATAGCAGGCTCAATGCTCCCTTCCAGTTTAAATCATAAATGTGCTCTGATTCAAAAATAATGTGTTAAATAACCCATCTTGATGTTGCAGCATTACTTGATGGGAAAGTATCGATAGAAGATAAATTATTTTTAGTTGACCGAGGCTTCAACTGGGTTCTATCTACTAAGATGAACTCTTAAAATCAAACTTATGATTTTGATACGGATTCAAACTGATGATGTTTTATAAAGAAACTTCTCTCTCCTTTTGTCTCCCTTACCTTTAATGCTTCAATCAATTTTTGTCATACTTTTCAGCTGAACCGATTTTCATTCCTTCTGCCAGTTATTTCTTTTTGTCATTGGCCGGCTAAAACCCTGTTGTTTATATCTTTGCAACAGGGCCGAAAGCGCTGCCACGATTGAGGGATTATCGGACGCAACATCCCGCGTCTCTCCTGGGTCCGCATCTAAATCATAGAGCTCGCTTCTCTCCCCCTCTTGTTTGGGGGCAATCAATTTCCAGCGTCCCTGGCGGATCGCCAGATCACCGTTTCCAGCCTGGAAAACGAGAGCCTCATGAAGGGGCTTGCCCAAAGACTTTCCCAGGAGCGCTGGGAGAACGCTCCAGCTGTCCTCGGCAGCATTGTCTGGAAGTGGCACACCGAGTAGCTCAGCAAATGTCGCAAACAGATCAACTAGGCTGATAAGTTCACTGGAGACCGCTCCTGCCTTGACTCTCCCCGGCCAGCGAACAATAAATGGTACCCTATGTCCTCCCTCCCAAATATCTCCCTTATATCCGCGGAAATTCATCGCAGATTTGTGGCCGTTCGCACCTTTCTGGGCTCCGTTATCGCTTGTAATAATGAGGAGCGTATTATCAGAGATACCGCGTTTCTTCAGGTGGGCATCGACCTCCCCCACCACCCAATCGAAAAGAGCAACCAGGTCCCCGCGTGGTCCTTCCTTGCTCCTGCCCTTCATGAATTCTGGGACAAGCCAGGGGATATGGGGAGAATTGGTTGAAACAATGAGGAATAAGGGGTCATCCGGTCTTTGACGAAGATGTCGGTCAATGGCCGCCTTAGCCTTTTCGGCAAGAATGATGTCAATGTTCTCCTCCGACCAATCATCAGCCATCGGCCCCGGCACGAATCCTGGAAGTCCGCGCCATTCTTCCTTGCTCATTCTGGTCGGCACTGAGACCAGCCGATTATTCTCAATGAAAACATAAGGTGGATCATTGCTGGGGCAGCCGGCAGTGCCATAAAAATAATCAAACCCAAGCTCAGTGGGCCCGCCACCGACCGGTTGACTGAAATCAATTTTCCATTGAAGCTTGGGATCCACCTGGAAAACATTCTCCTGGCTAAAGATTTCTTCAGCCTTGCTTCCGTCTTTTGTCTTCCATTTGAGACCGAGATGCCATTTCCCAATGTAAATTGTTTTGTAGCCACGCCTCTTAAGCAGAGAAGCTAGTGTCATGCGTGAGGGTTCGATAAGCGGAGGCCAGTAGGGCATCAAAACTCCCTTTTTGAGCCAGGTTCTCCATGAATAGCGTCCTGTGAGCAGGCTATAACGCGTCGGCGTGCATAGCGCTGCGGGTGTGTGCGCATCTATGAATCTTGTGCCTTCGGCTGCAATCCTATCCATATTGGGCGTCGGGATGAGAGATTCAGGGTTATAGCATCCGGGATCACCGAAGCCCATGTCGTCAGCCATGATGATGACGATATTGGGGAGCTTTTCATCCGGCATCAGAGATGCGCTTAAATTTTTTACAAGAGGAAAGGACAGAGCGCATGCTCCCAGCCCGAGAGATTTTAAAAAATTCCGTCGTTCCATAACTTTCTCCTTCCAGGTCATGTTGCCCGGACCCTGGGATTCGTATCAAGAGTCAGGCGAGACACCACCCGACCCGCACCTGAGGGAAAGCCATCATTCCCTACTGGGGTGCTTCACCTTATTCCCATCATTTCGCAAGAAAATCTCATCAACAGAAAGCGTCCTGAGTCTTATAAAATTATTTTTTTCCAGCAAACCAAAATCTTTTTTCCATTAATTTAGTTTTTTTATTGTTTGAGAAATTAGCAAGAAATTCAAGACTTCGAATTGTCTCATTTAAAATCATTAATGACATTGAGGCGCAAACCGCTTCTTGCTTCTCTCAAGTCAGGCAGGTTATCTTCTTCCAGGGAAAGAAATTCGGCGCTTTCTTTTTATCTTTAGTAACGCCTAGATGGACTCCAGGAAGGATGGAATAACATCCGTCAGAAATTCTTAAGCCATTCCCCCGCCATCCACGACGACAGCCGCGCCTGTTATATAACTCGCCGCGTCGCTCACGAGAAACAAAACCGCCTGGGCAATCTCAATGGGCTGGCCATAACGCCTGAGAGGGCGCATGGCAGCCTCTTCCATAAACCTATCTTCCGGCAGACCGAGCTGCCTGGCTTCTTCGCGCAGCATGGGCGTGTCGGTATCTCCAGGACAGATGCAATTAACGCGGATATTATCTGGACCGTGGTCAATGGCCATGGCCCGCGTCAGATTAACTACCGCTCCTTTGGAGGCACAATACGAAACCGCCCTGGGCCCGCCCTTAAGGCCCCAGGCCGAGGCTATGTTGACGATTGAGCCACCACCCTGTTTAACCATTTCGGGGATGGCATATTTGCTCATTAAGAAAACAGACTTAACGTTGACCTCCATCACCCTATCCCATTCCTCTTCGGTAGTGCCGAGCACATCAGCACGGCGGATAATACCCGCGTTATTGACGAGGATATCCAGTCGGCCGAACTTTTCAATGGCAATCTCCACCGCACGCCGACAATCCTCTGCCCTGGAGACATCGCATTGAACGAAAATAGCTTTTCCACCGGCAGCCTTGATTTTCTGTTCGGCCTGCTTACCCCGTTGAGCATCCAAGTCCACAATTATAACCGCTGCCCCTTCTTCAGCCAGAAGCTGAACGGTGGCAAGTCCAATGCCCGAAGCACTACCCGTCACAATGGCAACTTTGTTATCCAGTTTGCCCATGATGTCTCCTCATTTTGCTCTTTCATGGCAAGAGACTTTTTTCATGGCGAAACCGCCTGCTGCTTTCAACGCCAGACGGTCTCTTCGCCACAACTGGACTTTCAATCATAGCCTTAAATTTATAAATTTAATTTCAGGGCTGGCTGGCCAGACCGCCGGCAATCTCACCACCATCAATGATAAAATATTGCCCTGTGATAAATGACGCCTCATCTGAAGCGAGAAAGGCGAAGAGAGCCGCCACATCCTCGGGCCTGCCCAATCTTTTCAAGGGAACTTTGTTTTCAAAGGCCCTCCGCATTTCAGGTGTGTATTCGGCTTCCTGCATCGGTGTCAGGATAAATCCGGGACAAACTGCATTAACCCGGATCGTCGGTGCAAGTTCCAGAGCCATAGAGCGCGTCAACTCAATCACACCCGCCTTGCTGGCATTATAATGGGCATAATAGGGATAACCCATCAATCCATTGGTTGACCCCATATTAATAATTACCCCGCCACCCTGAGCCAGCATCCGTCTGGCAGCTTGCTGGGCGACATAAAAAATTCCATTGAGGTTAACGTCGAGCACGGTGCGCCAGTCCTGAGGCGTTATGTCCATGAACGCCTGACGGATGCTGATCCCTGCGTTGTTGATCAGAATATCCAGCCCACCGGCGCATTTATCCAGCTCCTCAAAAGCGCGGTATACAGAATCAGGGTCAGCCACATCTGCCAGGATGTATCCTCTGAGATCGGGCAAATCTTTAATCAGGCGCTGACAGGCCGCCTCATCCCGATCAAGAATATAGACATACGCCCCTTCTTCGATAAAACGCCTGGCAGTGGCGGAACCAATTCCGCCCGCGCCACCCGTGATCAAAACACGTTTTCCCTTTAATCCCTTCATGGACATCTCCTTTTAAGAAATAACTTTATAAACCATTCTTTCCCTATAACCTGTGATGACAATAAAGTAACCCGCAAGGAGCGCATCCACTTCAGCGTCGCCCGTATCCACGAGGAAGGGCTGGAAGCGCAGGCCCCGCAGTTTACTGGCAGTGCTGACAACTATGATATTTTCACGGCCCACCTTACGAATCACTTCCGGACCTATCTGCTGGTTGCCTCGGCCGAACAGAAATCCCTGCCCGCCAATCGGTGTAACGATAATTTTGGCGGGCATGGTTTCGACCATATTCAACAGCTGCGCTTGCGTCACATCCCTGGCTATGAGCTGGCCATCACGAATAACATCCACACCAACCAGAGTCTTTTCGACACCCAGAGCCTGAGCTATGGCCCGGGTAGTTGTGCCAGGACCCAGAATATAAGCTACGCCAGGCTCCATCTGTTCGATGACGTCTGCGGCAATGGCTTCCATCTGATATGTCTCTGAGGCTGGGCTCGGCGATTTCTGATTCTGCAATAAAAGCGGACGGTAAGGCACGTACAGAGTCCCATAAAAACGAGGGCTGACCCTTCCCTCGCGGTAGGCATCTTCATCCAGGTCCAGCACCTCGGCTTCGCGCAGTGGCGCCTTGCCCTGGAAATACATTTTTGCCAGCTCGCCTGCGTGTTTGGGATTGGTCGCATAGACGGCCGAATGAATCTTTACGCCCGCAGGAATTCCCAGGCAGGGAAACCCCGCAGGAATGGCCGAACAAACGTCCCGCGCCGTGCCATCACCGCCTGCAAAGAGAATTAAATCCACCTTGAGTGCTGACATGTCTTTTACAGCGCGTCGCGTATCCTCGGCAGTCGTTGAACCTTCCTGGATTTTGCCAATAACCCTGGGCATAAAGCCTGCCTCACGCGCTGACTTTTCACCCATCTCGGCCGGGTACGTCACCACCTCCAGCTCCTCCCTCAGCTCTAACAGAGGAATCAGGCTGAGAGTAGCGCGCTTCAGGGATTCAGGAACCGCGCCCAGCTCCAGAGCGCGGCGCTGAATCTCAATCCCGTCGCTACCTTTAAGCCCTACCCGGCCGCCGATGCCGGCCACAGGGTTAACAATCAATCCCACACGCTTCATAAAAATCCAGCCTCACGACAAGGCAACTGACAATTGAAACACCCGGCCAAAATGATGACCGCTCGAGCAATCACCCACTTAGGAAGTATAACTCATTTTCAATAATTTTTAATAATTCAGGTTTTTTCAGACTTTTGTGGCTAAAGATGATAGATTTTACAGTCCTCAAAAGCGGCTTGAATCCCGGCCACTTCATCTTTGCGGAAAATAATTAGAGAAATAGCAATCAAATGCACACAAATCAGCTCCAACTCGTCATTATGGATTTATCTGCTGGTCCTCTAGGCGCTTTCGGAAATTGATAAATTCTTTAAGTCCACCCACTAAATCTACCCATTAAAAAACCGGAAAAACTATAATTTATTATCCGGGGAGTGACAGAATCGGTTGCTGCCTCAAAGCTTATTCACTGTGACCACTTTTCTTTAATTTCCTTTTATATGCCCGCCAGGTAATTGCCCATGCCTCGGGATCATCAAATGATTCCTGGTCAATCCGGTGGATGGTGCTGTTGTGAGGCGCGCTGTGGATAATTTCAGGATTCGTGTAAGCCTCATGCGCAATGTGCTTGAGAATCGCCACGTATTCGTCCAGGTCTTCCCTGGAGTAAGACTCGGTGGGTTCGAGCGTCATCGGTTCAGGCACCACGAAGGGATGGTGACTTGTCCAGTAGTGGGTGCCAAAATCGGCCGCCCGAAAACCAATCTCTTCCGAGTGGACACCCGTCTCTTCAGCCAGCTTCTCCCACGAATAACGCACCTGCTCGATGCGACGCTTTCCCCGGGCATAAGGGGCACTTACGCCGCGAATCTCAAGTACCTTTTGAAGCAGGTAGTTGTTGTTAAGAACAGCAATCTCCGCCACCTCACGTAAGCCATCTGCGCCAAGGCTCATGATCCAGGCATAAGCTCTGAGTATGTTCTGGGCAACACCATACCAAGGATGAATTTTCCCGATACTCTGGGGCCGATTGAAATCAAGATAGTAAGAAGTTCCATCAAACTCAATCGTCGGGACCGGCAGGAAAGGAGCCAGTTCCTTTGTGACACAGCAGGCGGCTGCTCCAGGTCCGCCACAGCCATGAGGTGTAGAAAAGGTTTTATGGAGATTGAAGTGGCAAGCATCAAAACCCATTTCGCGCGCCCGAACGATTCCCAGTAGACCATTCGCATTAGCCTGATCCAGCGCGCAGAGTCCGCCTGCGGCGTGGACAAGGTCGGTGAATTCTTTTATGCGCGGGTTAAAGATGCCTGTGTCTTCAGGATTGGTGATAAGCAGCGCTGCGGTTCGCTCCGAGACAGCAGCTTTCAATGCATTGAAATCGGGATAGCCGTCCTCATCAGGAGGCAGCGTGATAATTTTATATCCAGCGACCTTTGCGGCCGCCGCGTTCGAGGGATGCGAAAAGGAAGAGGTGATAACCTCGGTGCGCTTTGAACCTTCGCCGCGAGCTTCATGATAGGCTCGAATCATAATAATGTTGGTGAAAATTGCCTGAGACCCTGCCTGGGGCTGCAGGGTAACATAGTCCATGCCGGAAATTTCCTTGAGCATTTCCTGAAAACGGTACATCACCTCAAGGATACCCTGGACAGTTGAAAGTGGTTGCAGCGGATGGAGCTCGCTCATCTTGGGTGAGCGCGCCAGCTGGTCATTGACTTTCGGGCTGTATTTCATGGTGCAGGTTCCCTGACCAACGTCAATGTTCAGATCCACACCTAATGTTTCCTGGGAGAGCCTCAGATAATGACGCAGCACATGAATCTGCGACATCTCTGGCAGGGCGGGTGGACTTTTGCGTTTCAAGCTTGCGGGCAGGTTGTCGAACACATTGCCAGCTTCCTTGACGATGGCCTCTTCGGGTTCGAGTGGCAGCACGCCGCGCTGGCCCGGAGAACTTAATTCGAAAATAATCGGCTCATCCCAGCGGGCCTGATGGAAGCGCCGCAAAGCAGGCTTGGGAGCGATTGCTTTCGGCGCTCCGAGTTTCTTTACCTTTGTGTGGTTCATTTCACCACCTCCTGAATGGCATGGACAAGCCTGTCAATATCTGCCTGAGTGTGAATTTCAGTGACGCAATAGAGAGCGCTCTGTCCGAGGGAGGGAAATTCTGCGCTCAGATCCTTACCGCCGAAGATGCCCCTCTCCAACAGTGCCTGATTTATCTCCTTAACCGTTTTACCGGTCTCGTCGAAATTAACCACGAACTCCTTGAAGTGCGGCGTTGTCGGAAAGAGCGTCTTCACGCCCGACACCTGATTCAATTTCTTGATGGCGTATCTCACCCGCTGCATGATGCCCTGTCCAATCTCCACCATGCCCTGCGGACCCATCAGGGCCAGGTAAACACCTGCTGTGATACCCCACAATGCAGCTGCAGTACCCACCCACTCCTTGCCTTCCTCGCGGCGGGCAAAAGATGTCCGTTCAAAGGCCACATCGCCAAAGCCATATTCCCCTTCGACGCAGGTCGTGGCCACACCAAACAAACGGGAGGGAAACTCCATAACGAATTTTTCTTCATCCCGGGTTGCGATGAACCCCCCATGCCCGCCGCCATAATTCATGTGAATGCCCAGCGACTGAATATCGCCACAAGCAATGTCAGCACCATAATCTGCTGGCGGGCTAATGACTCCAAGAGAAATCGGGTCCACATAGACCACGAATAATGCCCCGTTCTCATGGGCTATCTGGCCAATTTCTTCTGCCTGCGTTTCAAGGAAACCTAAATAGGACGGATTTTCAATATATACGGCTGCGGTTTGCTCGTTGATCTGCTTGCGCAGGGCATTTAAGTCCATTAAACCAGTCACAGGGTTAAATGAAATGAGCTCTACCTTCATGTCTGGCTTGAGATACCCTCGAACCATGGAAAGCTTGTCAGGATTCACGGTCGAGGGCAAAAGCACAGTATCTCTGCCAGTGATTCGTCCGGCCATGCGAAGCGCTGTTGCTGTCGCCTGAAAACCGTTATAGACCGGAACATTCACTACATCCATGTTCAGTAATTCACCCATCATGCTTTCATATTCAAATAGGGCCTGCCACCGCCCATGGTCTTCGTAGGGCTCACCCGCATAGGCTGTCAGGAACTCGCTGCGCGAGTTAACCTCATCGCACACCGCGGGGACATAATGCGGCGCGCACCCGGCGCCAAGAAAACTCAGCATCTCGCGAGTGGATTTATTCCTGGAAAGCAATTCCTCCACATGGCGCACGAGGGCCGCTTCCGAAAGCAACGGCTCTGGCACATTCATCTTACCTTTCAGGCGGATGGATTCGGGAACATCCTCATAAAATTCCTCGATGCTTCTGGCCTTGACCGCCTTCAGCATGGCCTCTTTGGTTGCTGGCACCGAATTGGGAATGTAAGGATAGACAATTTTTTTCTGGCTCATGGGATTACTCCTTTTTTGCCATAAATTTAACTATTTTTTTATTTTTGTTTTAAAAAAATGTCAACCCAAAAATGGCTCCTTGGCTTCCTAATAAAAGCAGACATTTGGGGAAAATCAGAAGCGGCCGTTAAAAAAATCATTTCAGGCCAGAAATGGGACGAATCCAGGGGGCCTTCACCAGGAAAATATCATGGCTTGAAGGTTAACGCAAAAAATAGCTGCTCATCTTAGAAGCTGTTTTGATTTCTCAAATCTTGAAGGCAGCCGGCTGCCCTAACAATAGTCAATTGCTCCATGGGCTGAAACCGCTGAAATCAGCCAGCCTCCACCCATCTTTCTCAAAAAAGGAGACTTATTTTATTGAATCCGCTGAGCAAAGGGTGATGCTCAAATTAAAATGGGGAAGCTTGCACTTTTTTACTCGCGCTTACATCTTTCTTTAAAAATCAAAAGACCTCAATTGTGTAATGACTCTTTCGTAATAAGGCTGGTGATTTATCAGGCTTATATTTCCTTCTTTCTTTAGAATCAATGGATTAAAATTTTAAATGAGCCCTAAAAGCATTTTGAAACTGAAGGAAAATCTTCTGTCACTTTTTTAGATATTCTCAATAACTAAAGGTAACTCTTCACAAGACTCCACTTTGCGCCCGATATAAAAGCTAAGTAAGGACTAAAGAAGGCCGGGATAACATGATGAAAAAATTTCTCAGATCATTACATTTTTTAAGGATGAACTAACTCTCAAAGGAAGCTAAAACAGGGAGATGATGAAGGAGAGAGAGCGAAAGAACTTGACATGGCCCGATCAAGGAAAAGTAAAATATTGGTCGCCTCTTTTAACTATTCGAAATTAAACTGAGAGAGGGAAAAAAATGAGGCAAAAAAATTTATCATCCAGCATCAATTTATTTTTATTCCCGGATAATCGGGAAGCAACGGCCACAAGGGCCATGGCTTCTGGACCGAAAGGCTTCAGATCTGCGGAATTGAGCCCAACAATCCATAACTCCATGGCTCTTAGCTCGCAGGACCTCAATTCTGTGGATCTGCCATTCATGTTCCAGCGATGGGTAGCTCTTAAATTCTCGGCTTTTTGCTTTTTCTTTATGCTCTTCATACTCTTCTTAAGTCCCTTCTGGAATCCCCTCCGGGCGCAACAAGCTACAGGATCACCTCAATCCGCCCGAACCGCTTCCGAAGAAACCAGAATGACCACCCCTTCTGCTCCGGCTTTTCCGGAAAAGCCCTTCTCCATAACCAGGAACCAGGTCACCATTGACGGTCGCGTCATTCCTTACACCGCCACTGCCGGTGAACTCACCATTCTGAAACCTGATGAAAAACCCGGTGCTTCCATGTTTTTTGTGGCCTATATAAGGGATGACATAAAGGATAAATCAACGCGGCCCATAACCTTCTGCTTTAATGGTGGTCCCGGCTCCTCCACTGTCTGGCTCCATCTGGGTGGCCTTGGTCCGAAAAAAGTTTCCCTGACCGACGAAGGCTATCCCATCAAAGTCCCTCTTGATGTCATCGACAGTGAAGACTCCTTGCTTGATGTGACCGATCTTGTTTTTGTTGATGCTGTCTCTACCGGTTATAGCCGCCCTCTGCCCGGCGAGGACAAAAGCCAGTTCCATGGAGTTGAAGAAGACGCCAATGCCTTTGCCGAATTCATCCGCATTTTTCTGACCAAATTTGACCGCTGGCTTTCACCAAAATTCCTTATCGGGGAAAGCTATGGCACGACCCGGGCGGCCGTCCTTTCCGGAGTGCTTCAGAACAGAACCTACGGAATTTATCTCAATGGAATTGTCCTTCTTTCGAGCGTTCTGGACTTCGCCACACTTTCCTTTACCCCCGGAAATAACCTGGCTTATATCATTTTCCTGCCCCATTACACTGCCACAGCCTGGTATCACAGGAAGCTGCCTGCTGAATTCAGCAACAGGCCCCTTGAGGAAGTCCTCCAGCAGGCCAGAAAGTTTGCGCTCGAAGAATATTCTGTGGCCCTGTTAAAAGGAAATACGCTGCTCGAAGAAGAAGTTGAGGCTATGGCCAGAAAAATAGCGAGTTTTACCGGCCTGTCCACCAGCTTTATTAAAAATTCTAACCTGAGAATACGACATGACCGCTTCGTCAAAGAGTTATTGCGGGAAAAGCGCCTGACTGTGGGGCGGCTCGATAGCCGCTTCACTGGCCGCGATGCTGATGCCGCCGGTGAAACCTATGAATTCGATCCTTCCAGTGCTCTGATAATGGGACCCTTTTCTGCGGCTTTAAACAATTATGTCGGCACCGTCCTTAAATATAAAAAAGAAGTCCCTTATGCCATCTATGGCAATGTCTATCCCTGGAATTTCAATTTCCAGCCGTCCCATCCTGGAGCACCTTCCGGGAGAGCCGTCTCCAGAGGGTCGCGTGATGGAGCTCTTTATGTCGCTGAAGTCCTTCGCCGCGCCATGGCTGAGAACCTTGGCTTAAAAATTTTTTGCTGTAATGGCTATTATGATGGCGCCACGCCTTTCTTCGGGACTGAATATACTCTTTCCCAGTTCATGCTGGACGGCTCCTTTAAAGATAGAATCAGGATGGGCTATTATGAAGCCGGCCACATGATGTATATCCATAAAGCCTCGCTCAAAAAGCTTAAAGCAGACCTGGCCAGCTTCATCCGTTGGTCCTCCTAAAATGGGGACACAAACATTTTTCCCCAAAAAGAGACATAAATATTTTTCAAGTTTTCAGCAACAGATATGTTCCCTTCGGAAGCGGCTGCATTCTGTGGGCTCAGGTTATGTTCGGGCTAAGCCAGAAAATTAGGTTTTAAATAACTAAAAATATCATAGGGTTGATAAAAAGTTTTTTTATCAGCAGCTTTTCCCGTAACTTTATTAAATTTGCGTCTCTTTTCTCCTTCGTCCTCTTCTAATTAGCTTCATAGGCAAGAAATCTCACTGAAGCTGAATTCTCTTTTAGCTAACCGAAAATCCAGCGTTTTTATCCGCCAGCAAAGCTGATTGACCCTCCTTTTTGTTCCCTGCGTTTTTGCTTTTTGTTCCCTTTGTTTTTGTTGTTTGATCCCTTTGTTTTTGCGTCTGAAGTCAGGTATTGTTATTAAAAAAATCGCCCGGGATCGAGCTCATCCTCATTTATTCCAGTCAGTCCTGAAAGGCCAGCCCTGAAGTCATCGCCTTAAAAATAAAAGTTAGACCCTTATCAGGCTTCAGGCAAGATTATCCAGTCTTTTTACTTTTCTGGATTTGGATTTAATTTAAATCTTTATTCTCAGGTCTTTCAAAATCTCCAGAAGCAACATCTCAGTCTAAGTAAAAAGCTAAAATTGGTTTTTTGAAAGTCGAATCCAGGTGGATTTTAAAGGTTATCATGTGACTCTACGACAAAACCAATTCTTGAGAATAAGCTGAAGAGATGTTGAAATTGGAGGGAAGAAAGTCCATAATAACTCCGTCCTAACAAGGGATGATATATAAAATTTCAGCCTTAAAAAATCCTTCCCAATTTTATGGTCATCCCAATCTTATCAAAGGAGGTTTAAAAGGTGAGAGGGTTTAAGAGGATGGGTCTCGTTTCTCTGGCTCTTTTTGTTATGGTCTGGCTGGTTATGACTGGTGCCTCACCGGCTCAAAAAGCTCCTGCCAAAGCCGCAGCACCAGCCTCTTTCCTGGCCAGGCCGGATCCCCAGGTTTTTGCCGCTTTGCGAGCCAGATCCATCGGCCCAGCCAACATGAGTGGCCGCATTTCTGCCCTAGATGCTGTAAATTCCAATCCCAAGGTCATCTATGTGGGCGCAGCTTCAGGTGGAGTCTGGAAATCTGAAGATGGCGGCATCAGCTGGCGGCCCATTTTCGATGATCAGCCTGATCATTCCATTGGGGCTATCGCGGTTGATCAATCCAATCCCAGTATTGTCTGGGTAGGTACCGGAGAATCCTTCATCCGCAATTCCGTCAGTATTGGCCGGGGCGTCTATGTTTCGCGCGACGCTGGCAAGACCTGGCAGCGTGTCGGCCTCGAGAAAACAGAAAAAATCTCCGACATTCTGGTTCATCCCTATGATTCCAACACCGTCTATGTGGGTGCGCTCGGTGCTACCTGGGGCGATAGCTCTGAACGTGGCGTCTATAAGACAACCGATGGCGGCCGCACCTGGAAGAAAATCCTCTATGTCAATGAAAAAACAGGCGTCGCCGACATGGCCATGGATCCCACCAACCCCAACAAAATCTTTGTGGCCATGTGGGAACACCGACGCTGGCCCTGGTTCTTCAAAAGCGGCGGTCCTGGTAGTGGCCTCTATGTCACCACCGATGGCGGCGAAACCTGGAAGAAACTGACAGATAAAGAAGGTCTACCCAAGGGAGAGCTCGGGCGCATCGCCATCGCTATTGCCCCTAGTCGCCCCGATGTCATTTATGCACTGGTCGAAGCTGAGAAAAATTGCCTGCTTCGTTCCAACGACGGCGGAGCTACCTGGTCTGTCGTTAACGATGACCCCAGTATTCACAATCGCCCCTTCTATTACAGCCGTATTTATGTCAATCCCAAAAACGAGAATATTCTTTACATCATGGGAACGCAGCTGCGGGTCAGCGAGGATGGTGGCCGCACGGTTCGCTCGCTCTTTCGCGGTAATCAGGCACATTCCGACCATCATGTAATGTGGATCCATCCTGATGGCGAGATGATGATTGTCGGCAATGATGGGGGTGTGGTTATCAGCTATAATCGCGGCGAGAACTGGCGTTATTGCGAAAATCTACCTGTGGGCCAGTTCTACCACATTGCCTATGATATGGAAGTTCCCTATAACGTCTATGGTGGCCTCCAGGATAATGGCTCGTGGCGAGGAGCCGCCTATTCGGTCCTTGATCGCGGTGTGATGATGTACCACTGGATCACCGTTGGTGGCGGTGATGGCTTTGATGTCCAGCCTGATCCTGAGGACTCCATGTGCGGATATGGCATGTCCCAGGGCGGCAACCTTTATTACTACGATATACGCACGGGCTCCAGCCGTCCCTGCGTGCCCACGGAATCGGATGTTCGCCATCGCTATAATTGGAATGCTGGCCTGGCCCTTGACCCCTTTGATCCCAAAACAGTTTATTATGGCAGCCAGTTCCTCCATCGAAGCCGCGATAAAGGCCTAACCTGGGAAATCATCAGCCCTGATCTCACCACCAATGACCCTGAAAAGCAAAAACAAAATGAAAGTGGCGGGCTGACGCTGGATGTGACCAGTGCCGAAAATCATTGCACCATCCTGTCCATTGCCCCCAGCCCGATTCAGCCAGGCGTTATCTGGGTGGGAACTGATGATGGCCATGTGCAGCTGACCCGGGATGGCGGCAAGACCTGGGAGCTTGTCTCCAAAAATTTCACCACAGGGAAAAATGCTTTAGCCCCTGCAGGCGCCACGGTGCCTCACATCAAGGCTTCCCGCCATGATGTTGCCACAGCCTATGTCGTCTATGACGACCATCAGCGGTCCAACTTCACTCCTTACCTTCTTGTTACCCGCGATTTCGGCAAAACCTGGAAAAATCTGGCTACTTCTGATATTGATGGCTGGTGCAAGGCCATCGAGGAGGACCCTGTCAATCCTAACCTACTCTTCCTTGGCACTGAATTCGGCCTCTATGTCAGCTTCAATGGCGGCCAGAGCTGGATGAAATGGACCCATGGTTTGCCCACCGTACCTGTTTTTGACCTGGCCATTCATCCCCGAGAAAATGATCTTCTTATCGCGACCCATGGCCGATCGATTTATATCATTGACGACATTACTCCTCTTCGCGAACTGACTGAAGAGATTGTCAAAAAGAGAATTCATCTGTTCTCGGTTCATGACGCCATCCAGTGGCAGAGCGGCCGCATGAGCTCTTATCAAACCATGGGAGATGCTGAATTTGTCGGCGAGAACAAAAATCTCAATGCCTGCTTTACCTATTATCTGAATCCAGTTGAAAGAAAGCCAGAAGAAATCAAAGCAGAACAGGAAAGAATGGAGCAGGCTCGCCAGCAAATGATGGAGCGAGCCCGACAGATGGGTTTCGCTGGCATGATGGGCGGGGGGCAATTTCCCTTCGGCCAGAGAGCCGGAGCGGCGGCTGTCTCCTCCCGGGTCCAGATTACGATTGAAAATGCCTCAGGTCAGGTGATAGCTCGATTGAACGGAACAGAAAATAAAGGCATTAACCGGGTTTACTGGAATATGATGGAATCGGTTCCAGGAGAAGAGGCAGCGCCATCGGCCCAGGCACCAGCCGCCTTTGCTTTTGGCCGCGGGTTTGGCGGACTTCAGGTTCTTCCTGGAACCTATACTGTCAAGATTCGCTATGAGGGCGAAGAGGTCAGCCAGAAGTTCGAAGTCAAGCCTGACCCGAGATATAAGGTTGATCTGGCGATGCTTAAAAAGAATTATGAAATGGCCAAGCAAGCTCAGGAGCTGACGAGAATAGTTCAGAATGCTCAGCGTCAGATTCAGGAAGCTCAGCGAGCCATCCAGACTGTTCGCGATTTCGCCCGGGTGAATCGCTCACCCAAGATGAAGGATGTTCTGGCCGCAGCCAGCGCTCTTGAAGAAAAGCTCAAAAAATTGAGCGAAACCCTCAGCCCAACGCCCATCAGACAAGGTGGCGGTCGTGGCGAAGGTCTGCTCTCTCAGGTAACCTCAGCTGTCGGTGGCATCACCCGTACTGGCTACCATCCCATCTCCCAGGCGGCTATGGTGCGCTATGAAAAAGCCAAGGCAGCTCTGGAAAAATTCCTGACCGAGTTCAATGAGGTCTTCGAAAAAGACGTCGAGAACTTCAAAAAGCTGCTTCAGGAGGCCAGCTTTACCCTGTTCAGCCCCTTCACTCCGCTTAAGGTGAAATAAAGTAGTTGAAAAAGTAAAGTAGCTGAAGAAGCAACATGGCTGAAGAAGAAAAATTAAAAAGTGGTGTGACTTCGTGTGAGGATTAATCGGCTGAAAAGAAGAAAATGATCGTTCGCCCGAAAAGGCTCTGGTTATCAAAAAGAAAAAAGAACTCAATTTAGAGCGCTGGAGGTCGAAATAAAAAATTGTTATATGACAATGGGGGGCGAGCCATCGCCCCCCATTTTAAATTTCTATTGAAATGAGTTTGCCTCGAGAAAGAAGGAAGTAACCACCCTTGCCATTTTCACCAGTTTTGGCCTTTTTATTTAAAAGGTTGTGCGCACTGCCAGGATGAAATTGCGGCCAGGGCCAGAAATTCCCGAGCTATAGGGTCGATAACGCCTGTCAGTTATATTTTCAATTCCGGCTGTCAGAATTACCTGCGAGGATAAACGATACAGCGCTTTAAAGTTCAAAGTATACCACGAAGGAGCATAGGCCCTCCCCGAGGCATCCAGAGCATAAATTTCTATTTTCCCCTTTTCCTCTTCCGGCATATCTTCAGGCTTTTTTTCTCCCTGATAACATACTGACAACTCCAGATTAAGACGACCGCTGGAATAAAGCAGCCGGGTCTGGCCGAAAAGAGGCGGAGCATGCCTGGAGGGACTCCTGGAGCCATCATCAAGCTCCTCTTCTCCCTTTTGATAATTAAAATCAGAAATTAACTCAAAGCCAGAGGGAAGCTTGAAGTCAATCCCGAGCTGAACTCCATGCACATCAGCGACAGCGGCGTTTTGAATAGCCTGAACGCGGCTTAAAACGCCTGAATACATAATGTATTCGAGGCCATTAAGGGTATAATCTCGTCGGACCATGGCATTCTTAAGCGAGGTATAATAGGCACTCAGATCAATCTTGAGGAAATCTCCAAAGACCCTGGTTAGATTCAGGTCAGCGCTATAAGCATATTCAGCTTTCAGGTCCGGATTGGGAACTGTCACTTTACCGGGCTCAGAATCAAATACTTTGCCCATATCATCCACATTGGGTGCCCGGAAAGCCGTGGCCAGATTCGTAGTGATAAGCCAGTTGCGAGAAGGTTCAAAAACAGCCCCGATGCTTCCTGTGAGAGCGCCATGATCAAGATGGGCAGAGGTAAAAGGAAAAGGATAAAAAGTTGTATCAAATTTCGCATCAAGGACAAATCGAGAATAACGAAGTCCGGCCTGCATCAAAAATTGTTCGGAAAAGCGACGATGGCCCATCAAATAGATGCCGGCTGTTTTCCATTTTGCCTGAGGGTAGCGGGAAGGACCGGGATATTTTATCCCGGCGACAATATTTTCATCAATGCCGGTGGAGGTCACATCATTGAAAACATATTCAAATCCATAAAAAAGGGTATTTTTCCAGCCAAGTGCTTTTATCCAGTCAAGATTGATGGAGTAGGCATCTACTTCTTCCTGGCGATGGTGTCTTTCTGGATTATTCAGATCCCGGTCAATGCGGCTTTCTTCGAAAAATTGCTGAGCCAGGCGAAGCGAAAATTTATCATAGATAGCCAGGGATGATTCATGGGTCAGCTGAAAGGTATTCATCATCCATTTCTGGGGTCCATAATCCCATTCAGCATATCTGGGCAAGCCTTTTCGGAGTCGACAATGGCGATCATAACGACCATAGGGTGAGGTTTCTGAATAATGAAAACCATATTGAAGGTCCCATTGAGGATGGGGCTGGAAACGAATTTTTTGCATCAGATTCATCTGAGAATAGGCCGAAGGAATCTGAAGCTGGGGATCGCTCTGAGTGATCACCCGGTCGACACCATCAATTCGCTCCACATAGAATGGTTTAAGATAATCTTTCGGGCCGTGACTTCCCTGACGGAGATGATCAAAATTAAAATAGCTGATACTGGAAACCATGGCCCATTTCTTCCAGCCCACGTTAACATCAAAATGCCCTGTATTTTCCTTGTTGGCCGAAGAATAACGAGCTACAGCCTGTCCAGTTATCAGGGGTTCGTCAGTCAGAGAGAATTTAGGCACAATGGTCTGAAAGCTCATAACGCCGCCGATGGCATCACTCCCATAAACCAGAGAACCAGGTCCGAAAAAGATCTCGCTATTCTCCATGGCAAAGGGGTCAAGAGAAATAACTTGCTGAATATTGCCTCCCCGAAAAATGGCATTGTTCATTCTAATGCCATCGACGCTGTAAAGAAGACGGTAGGTAGCAAAACCCCGGAACATGGGACTGCCGCCTGCCTGCTGGCTTTTCTGAATAAAAACCTTACCTGAGGTTCCGAGAAGGTCAGCTGTTGTCTGGGGATTCTCCAGAGCTACTTGAAAGGGGGAAATGGTAAAAATTCTGATGGGAACTTCGTTGGAAGTTTGCTGCCAGCGGGAAGCCGAAACCACAATTTCATGAACCTCAAAAGGGGCCGGCCTCAGTTCAATTTCAAAAGAGAATTTTTCAATTTCAGCGAAACTTGTGACCAAGGTGAGATAGCCCAGCCGGCTGATAGTTATATCAGTAGCTCCTCGAAAACCGGAAATATCAGCCAGCCCCCTTTCATTGGTCTTTACTGAAAGCTTCAAACTTTCGCTTTTAATCAAGGCATAGGGGACGGGTTCCCCTGTCTTTTGATCTTTAATTTTAATAATCTGGCCCAGAGCGGCCGAAGATAAAAACGCTATTAGTCCTAAAATAAATATGGCTTTTTTAGCCTTATTGTTATTATTAATCATTCTTCTCCTCCTCTCCTGAGTCTTTCAGGCTAAACTTGAATTCAGACTAAAAAGCTGGCTTAAATTGAGATGAAATAATTCCTTCCTCTGGTCAGAAGCAAAGACTAAATCAACCAGCGGGGAGGAGGGGTTGGCGGCTCAGACTCAAAAGAATAATTGGTCTTAAAGGAAAATAAAGAAAAAAAGGAAATTAAATTTAGATTGAAAAAAGTTAGTTTTCCAGCCGGAAAAAATAAATAAATCCTGGGAGTGTAGATAGATTCTTCTAATCTGGTTAATGAATTGCGTTGCTGGTTGAAAACCCGGGAAATGATTAATTCTATTTCTTTTTCCAGGGCAGACTCTTTCTGATCAAGCCAACACCAGAAAATAACTTTATTATCTTCAATCACGGAATCAACGACATCATAAAGTTCATGATTTAACTCAAATTCCTGAGCTGATCTCCATTTCAGCTCTGTCTTGACTTCTTCTGGAGAAAATTCAAGGAGAATAAGCCTGTCTTTATTCAGACCCAGGCTGATTTTTTCAGCCACTTCCTCTCTGGCCTGTTCTTTAAGGTGCTGCAACCAGAGAAATCTTCCGAGCTCCGGGTCGAAAATCAAGGTTAAAAACAGGGGTAGAATAACAAAATAACAAAAAAGGAGCCATCGAAGCAGCCTCTTTTGCCTGACTTTGCGAAAGAGCCTTTCAACCATGACTTCTGCCCTGTAAGTCAGTTCATGCTCTGAAAATTAATTTACCCATTTTTTAAAAATAGGCAAGTAATTTCCTCAATCGGAAGACCATCTTTCTGGGCTGCTTCTTTCCTTTGTATTCTCTATCCCCAGGAACGAATCAATTTTAGAAAAAAGCGTTCAAAGTTATGTCCAGTTTCGGCAAAAAATCGGCCTCCTTTCCAGATTTTCTAATTTTAACCTCCTTTTTTATTTAATCAGCTAGATTTAATTGTGTTAAATTTTGAATGTCCGGTCGACTTTGAGGATCTAACTATGGCTAAGGCCCGAAGAGCCTGACACTGAGAAAGAAAACTTCCTCACGCCATCTGCGGAAAATTATTTAGCTGCTAATAAAGATGCCTTTCTTCGCCGAATCTCTGCCCTTTCTGCCGGCAGAAATTAAAAGAAAAAATGTCTAGGCTATAAAAAATTCAAGTAGTCTATCAATGTAAATTCCTTTCTTCCTTGGCGAGTTGGTAAGCTCACGTCCTGAAAAATTATTATTTTTATTTTTGTTTACTTACATTCTTTAATTAATTTAAAAATTTCCACAAAGAGGGGCCAGTGGTGGTCAGCTTCTGCCAGATTCCAGAGGCTTTTCTTCTTATATTTCTCGAGCCAGTTCTGAACTACCCTCTGAGCTTCATCATAATCCTCAGCGAAAATAGCCCCGGCCCACCTGAGTGGCTCCCATTGCGGCCAGCGATTCACCCATTGCTCCCGAAGAGAACTGGCCTTGTCTAAATTGCCCAGCTTTTTCCAGGCAAGAGCTGAAATCAGGTTTACCAAAGATGGTTGACTCAGTTCGTCCTGCCAGCCAGCAACAATCTTCTGCCAGCAGCTTAAAGCCTGTTGTCTTCTCTTCTGTTTCTCATAGATCAATCCTTCGAGATAAAGCTCAATCCTTTCATCAGGTTGATAGGGTCGGCCGGATCCGAGATTTTCAGGCCAGCTGCGGGCTTGACGGAGAAAACGGCGAGCCTCTGACCATTTTGCCCTGGCCATGGCTTGAGCCGCCATAAGCAGATTAGCCTGCCGGTAAAGGTCATGGCCCTCCCAGGCCCCTTCATAGGGCAAAATAACTATTTTGGTAAAAAAACTTAACATTTCCTGAAGCCTTCCGTTTCGCAGTAGATTCCGGGCCAGATCAAGAATTAAAGCTGAATTCTCAGGATAGAGAGGATAAATTTCTCTGGCCAGCTCTAAAGCCAGCTTATCTTCTCCTTTTCTTTCAAAATAATTGATGAGCAGATGAACAGCTCGCCAGTCCTGCGGTTTCAGCTCTCTCGCTCTTTTTAGATCGGCTGAAGCTTCCTCTTCTTTTCCCTGGCTCATTAGAAAATGAGCTCGGGTTAAATAAAAGGCCTCTGAATCAGGTTCATTACCACAGGCCAGAAACAATTCTTGAGCCTCCTGGTTGCGGCCAAGATTCCAGAAAACCAGGGCCAGCCAGTAATTTAACTTCCAGTGAGGCTGCTCATTCCTGGCCCAATTTAGACTGGCAATCATCTCCTGCCTGAAAGGAAAAACAGGGACAAAGGAAGCGCGCGAAGAGGAGAAGATCGCTGGATTCTGGCCCGACTCGTTCAAGATAAAGGTCGAAGGAAGATTCTCTGGCTGAATTTCCGCTTGGGATTTGAGAGTGGCTTCCGGCGAAAAAACAGGCAGGGAATCAATTCTGGCCTGATAGCTTCTTGTTCTGTCCTGATTTCTCAGTTCCCTCTTTTCATCTGCGGTCAAGGCTCGGGTGAGAAAATAGCGACTCCTCGTTCCATCAATTTCCCGGAGAAAATAAGCTAAGGTCAGGTCAATTAAGGGATGTTCCGGCCCGAGCTCAAGTAAAGTAATCGCCTCCCGTAAAAGACCAAGGCGCTCATAGCGCAAAGCAAGCTCAAGAAAAGTCTCATGGGGAAGTTCGCTGGTGATGAATTGAAGAAAGTGTTCTTTCTTTTTCTCTTCAGGCTCAAGAAGATAGGCCTCAAAGCGAGCCAGATGATTTAAGGGCTCAATTTCCAGAGCCTCTTTTATCTTCGCTCTGGCTTCCTCTTTTTTGCCTTCTTTCCGTAAGATGATGATTTCAAGTTCACGGGAGGCCATATTTTCAGGCTCCGCTTTTAAGGCTCTTCTCAAAAATTCTCTGGCCCGCCAGAAATCACCCTTCAGGAAATAGATTTCGGCCATTTCCGTAAAAGCACCTGAACGAAAATCGAGGGAACGGCTGGCCCAGCTCAAGCCATCTAAAGCATCTGCCAGATTTCCCAGACGACGATTAATCACGCCATAGATAAAATTTGCTTCCGGGTCATAGGCATCAATCATCAAGACTCTCCTGGCGAACTCCAGAGCTTCCTTCAATCTATTAGCCCTCAGCTCAAGTTCAGCTAAACGGGTTAGTGCTCTTACATGCGACGGTTCTTTTTTCAGACATTCCTGGTAAGCCAGAAAAGCCTCACTGAAGCGGCGCTGACGGGCCAGCTCCTCGCCCATCAGGAATCTACCCTCAGCTGAAGACCAGTCAAAATCTTCGGGTGATCGAACCGGACGATGGAGTATGGACCGGGATGCCTCATCGCTTCGCCATTCGATCTCGCCCGCACCAATTATGACTGCCAGATTTTCCGTTTGGGGCACTTCAAATTCCTTTTGCCATAAAACGAGAGGGCGAAGCCTCATTTTTTCCTGATAAATTATTTGATCATTTATCTTAATTTTAAGTTCCTTTTCACCCGTGATGACCGGCGAAAATTCGAGAAAAATTTTTTTATTTCTGGCAGGATTATTGTTTTCCGGAGTTCTGCTTCCTTGCTGTTCGGAGATGTGATTTCTCATACCGAGAGGTTCTTTTTCTGCCTCGCTATGCCTGCTTTTTACTTTGGCGAAAGGCAAGGTCTGATTTTCGGGGCAAGAGGCAGCTTTCGCTCCGGTTTCTCTTCCCTCATTTCTTAATTCTACATTCAGCGCTCCTGAAGGTGAAGCCGCCACCACTTTTTTCAGCCCCTTAATGGGAAACCAGTATTCCTTCCAGTGAAAAACATGATAGGGAGAAAAGAAAGCGTGCTTAAAGGGAGTGTAGCTGCTAGCCGCGGCTGTTTGATTATAAAGAAGACCGGTCTGCATTTCGATATACTGGGGAGCGGGGAAGTCAGTAAGAAGGTCACGCCAGATTGCACCGTCTCTAGCCTGAGACCAGAGCCAGAGCTTCATTCCGGGCTTATCAGGATAAAAGGCAAAATGGCCGTAACCCAGAGCCTTTTCCTCCCAGAGGCCAGCAAAAAATTCACCGTATTCGCCCAGAAGATGATAGGATTTACTACCGCCGAAATTGTTATTTCGATAATAGGAAAGGTCGCGGCCTTCAGGAGAAACGGGCCATGAACCAGGCACGCCATCATGGCCAATAAAATACTGGCCGGGATGATAAAAATGAAGATCATGTCCGACCGGGGCCGCAGCGGTCATCCAGTGATAGAGAGGATGATGAAAGGGCGTAGGATTAAACCAGAAGCCCTCAGTTTCTATGACGGCCTGATCCCGGGGAAGGCGGATGCGCACAAACCAGCGGGTTCGAGAAGGCCAATCCGAGGCGCTGACAACACAGGAGACACTGCCGTCTTCGTTTTCTTCAAGAAGAAAATCAACGGGCGTGGCCGTCGTGGCAGCATGGCCGAGAAGGCCAAAATTAAATTCAATTCCGCCTGAAGTCCAGGGTCCCCGCAGGGCTATCTCCCTGAACTTTACCACCGGATTCCAGTAAATAAAATCAAAGCCCGTCGTTTTCTCCCGGGCTCCCCAGACTTTGCCGCCAATCTCTGGAGCGACCATGATTTCCAGATAGGGATTTTCCATGAGCACCATCCTCCAGGTCCTGGCTTCACCTTTCAGGCTGTAGCCATGAAAGCGGAAATAAGGGTAAAGAGGGCCGGGCCGGGCAACTGGATCAGGGTCAGAGAAAGGATATGTCTTTAAAATAACTTTCTCTAACCTGATTCTGCTCTGAGTTTCTCCTGCTTCTGTCTTATCTTCAGGTAAAACTTCTTTTTTATAACTAGCCGCGAAAGACAAACTTGAAAAAAATAGAAGCATGACCCCCAGCGCGAATGCCTTCAAGCATTTTCCTTTTTTCATCTCCCCTCCTTTTTTTCCTATCTCCAATTCTGGTGATTTAACAAAATTAAACCAAAAATGGCGCCAGAATCAAAATCATGTCATCATTCCTCTAAAATTTAGCAGAGCCGACTCAGCCCTTCCTCGCCCCATTTCCAGTCAAAAATAACTTTGCTTTTTATTGAACTATAAAGAGCAAAGATGTAAAGTATTTTTCTATTTTAAGGCGAATTCAACAGGATTCTCAAAATAAGTTCACGCAAGAGAGAACCTGAATAAAAAATGGTCAGAATAGTCAGGAGTAATTAGCCACGAAGCTCGATGGGTTTACTGTGAAGAATGAAGAATAAGATAAAGGCGGCGCCTTCTCTTTTTCGCCCTGAATCTTGGTCCAGCTCATCATTTTTCTATCTGGCAAAAGAACTTATAAGCCGGTTCAGTTTAAGAAATACCTTCATTTCACTTCGTTATCGCAATTACCGTCTCTGGTTCTGGGGCCAGATGATTTCTCTTTTTGGAACCTGGATGCAGGGTACAGCCCTGAGTTTTTTCATCTTCGAGCTTACCCATTCTTCTGCCTATCTGGGCTACATGGGTTTCGCCACCGGGCTTCCCATGTGGTTCTTTGCTACCTATGGCGGCGTCATTGCCGACCGATTCAGTCGTCGTTCCCTGCTCTTAGGGACGCAAAGCTTCATGATGCTTCTCGCTTTGGTCCTCTCAGCTCTTACTTTTACTCATGTTATTCAGCCCTGGTTCATGCTGATTCTGGCTTTTTTCCTCGGAATAGCTCAGGCCTTCGATGCCCCGGCCCGGCAGGCCCTGGTAGCCGAGCTTGTTCCCCGCGAAGATCTGACCAACGCCATCGCTCTTAACTCCACTATGGTCAACATGGCTTTTTTTCTGGGCCCGGCAATTTCCGGCTTGATTTACACCTATTTCGGTCCAGCCTGGTGTTTTTTAATAAATGGCCTTTCTTTTCTGGCGGTTATCATTTCTTTAATTCTGATAAAGCTTCAGCCTTCGAAGAAAAAAGAAACCGGCAACTCAGTTTTTGAGGATTTAGGGCAAGGCCTGAAATATCTCCGTCAGCAGCCCTTAATATTGGCCTTGATTACCAACATTGCCGTACTGAGTCTTTTAGGCTCGGGAACCCTCACCCTCCTGCCCGCCTGGGCGGTGAGAATGTTACATGGTGATGCTCGCACCAATGGCTGGCTTCAGTCAGCCCGGGGCCTAGGTGCTCTGGTGGGGGCGTTATTTATTGCCTCACTCGGCCGATTCCATTTTCGCGGGCGCCTTCTTACCCTGGGAGCCTTTTCTCTCCCCTTGCTCATGATTATTTTTTCTTTTGCCTCTCATCTCGGATTAAGTCTTCTGATTCTTTTTATTGTCGGCCTGGCCATTATTGTGGTCGCCAATCTTTCCAACTCCCTGGTGCAGGGTTTGGTCGACGATGCCATAAGAGGCCGGGTAATGGGCCTTTATGCTCTCGCCTTTTTTGGCTTCATGCCTCTGGGCTCCCTCTGGATAGGCCAGATGGCTGAGATCCTGGGTGAAAGACAGGCTGTTCTGTTAAATGCCGGCTTATTCTTAGCTTTTCTAACCACCATCTGGGTGCTCAGGCCAGAGATAAAAAAATTAGAATAGATATCACCATAAAGATTCGAGCTGACAAAAAATTTATGGTTCCTCCGACTTTCTTGTGGGTAATTCTGGGATTAAATCATAAGGCAATGAGAATAAGATAACTTAAAGAGCTTCCGATTAATGCCTATCTCCTTAATATCATTAAATTACAATTTAAAAGCGCTAATACATGTGCCTCAGATTCTAAAATAGGGGGATTTCTTTGCTCTCATAAAGGATTTATGCATGCCTTTTACCCATAGAAAACCCGGAGGAACCAAATTTATTAAATCAGATTTCCGCAGGTTTAGAAATAATTTAGAACTTTTTGTTTTTTAGAAAACCCTCCTAAAGGCTTAGCCTTAAGATAAGAAATGTCTTCAGAGGATTTTTTCATTAATCTGGCGCTTTTTGCCGCAAAACATTTCACCGCGGCGAAAAGGATGATCTTTCTCCTGGCTTATCCCATCTTCTCTGGATTTCAGGATGAGAATAAAAGCCCTTTTAGAGCGCGTTGAGAATTCTCGCTAAATTTTATATTTCATTTTTAGATTAATTTGTTAAAGCCAAGAGAATTTCTCCGCCCTAATGAGTCACAAAGCCCGGGCGAAAGGACCGCAGGGGATGGAAAAAGCAATTGAAAAGAGAAATTTTTTATGATAGATTCCCCCGGAAAAAATTTTGAGATCTAAAAATAAAGCTGATGACAAAACAAAATGGGAAGGTGAAAAATGAAGAGAATGGGCATTTGCTGGCTGCCTTACGGACATTTCTTTATAATTTTTCTGATTCTCGGTCTGCTTTTACTTCCTTCTTTAGCCTCAGCACAGGGTCATTTTGAATTCAATTTTCATTACGGCCGATGGAGCCTGAACATACTCCGGCCAGTCATCGAAGATATGCTCAATGAGGCTTTAGAAAATCATCTTAAGAAAAATTTTCTTGAAGATATTCAGGCCAATCACCCTGAACTTGTCGAAAAAGCCTACAGTCAGCAGGTTCGTTTTGATTCAAGTGGCAACAATTATGGTTTTGAAATTCGCTGGTATCCAGGAGGGGAAAAGGGGTCTTTCAGCTTAGGCCTGGCTATCGAAAAAACTTCAATAAAGGTGGCCCTGCCTGAGCTTTCCGCCGCCTTCGAGCTGCAAGAAACAGTTTCCTCCAGAGTAGCGAATTTCGCCGGCAGAGCCTCGGGCGAATTTCTGATTAAACCCCTCTCCTTTCACTTAAGTTTCCGCTGGGACATTTTGCCCTCAAGTTCAGTTCATCCTTTCATTACCTTTGGTGTGGGAGCCAGCGGCTCAAATGCTCTTGAGAAAAGCACTTTAAGTTATAGTTATACAGGCAATCTCAGCATAACGGGCCAACCTGATGAAGCCTATTCCGGCGGTGAAACCAAAACTCTCCAGGAAATTAAAAATGAAAGAGAGGCCGAAGGTGAGGATTTCCCTTTGCCTGGATTTTTTCCTTTCCTCCAGCTTGATTTTGGCTTAAAGGCCAGACTTTCCCGTAATTTTCATTTAATTATAACGGCTGGCGTCTGGAATGGCTTTCTTCTGCGCGGAGGATTATCGATTAGACTTTAATAACAAAAAAGATAAAACATAAAAATAAGAAGGTTCTCTCCCAAAGTTACGTGACGGTATTTGCCATTGCTATACAAGAAGGGCTACAACCTTCAAAAGCATTAACTCTCAGAAAAGGAAGCATAGCCCTGGGCACGACCTTTAAATTAAAATTGTTTCGCTTCAAGATAGCAGAATAGGGCTTGAACCCCATCAGTCTTTTGTGTGGTCTTGACCAGGATAAAGACTTGCTGATATGGCAAGTTCTGATGGCAATTAAGAAGGAGCCGCAGGAGAGAACCATAGAGGATTACAAGAAGACTCACCCAGGAAGATATTTGAGAGACAACCGGCAGCTGCGTCCGAGGAAACTTGAGACCTTTTTGGGCCGATTCGCTACCCGCTAAGCTCAGGCTTAGGATCGGGAGAAAGGAGAGGTTTTTTGTCCCTGGGTGAGGGCCTTAAGGATTGAGGCTTAGCGGTAGTTGAAGCGGGAGGAGATGGAGGAAGGAAGAGGCAAAGTGATTCATCTTTCCTCTCGGCCAGCAGGGGCATGGGCGCGTCAGATTCATGGGTCAGCGAAAAGTACTCTCTATCTCTTCTTAAAGAAGATAGCTTAAAGCTATGGTGAATGGTCTTCTTTCAATCATCATCTATCCCGAAGTTTAAAGATCTCCTGGCTTCTCTTCCGCCTGGTAAATATCCGAAGGCGTGACCCTATGTGGCCCATTCCGACCGCCATGTCCTTCTGTTTTTTGATTATCGGTTAAAGGGAAAGAGATAGCTGCCGCCACAAATCAGCTTTATTGTGGCGGCCTTAAGCCGGTTGGTCAATAAAATAAAGCCCCCTGGTCGAAGATGGATCGAACGAAACCTGATAAACTAATTTCGCCTGACCATTTGAAAAATTTTTTATCCTGAACTCTGCCGGACCCTGTGGAACTAATATCTATGTCTAAGTAAGAGGCTAAACTTGAACCTTTTGAAAGTAGGGTAGAGGTGAATTTTAGATGCTACGACATAAGTTCTGGATAAAACCAGGGGATAAACTGGCTTTGACCCCCATCTGACCTGCTGATGTTACTAAACATGTCCTTTGAATGAAAATCATTTCCCCTTCAGGGCCCAAATTATGCACATTTTTATAGGGCCTTATGACCCAGTTTTGCTCAGTTTTTTAACTCCCTGCTGTCCAAAAATGAGGACACCATTCAGGGAAAAAACGAAGCTTTACTCTTATTAAAATTGGCACATTTTTTGCTATAAATGAAAAAGGAGGTGATTGCTATGAGGAGGCGATACTTAAACCTTTTCATGATTATGGCCATTCTTCTCCTTTCGCTTCCGCTTCAATTAAAAGCAAATGATGTCGCCTTCGGTATGGGAGCCGGCTATATTAAGCCAGAGGGGATAGAGGGGACGTTTTTATTGGGGGCGAATTTTCGTTTTAACCTAACCCCTAATCTCATCCTTGAACCGGAATTTCAATACTGGAGAGGTGAAAAAAAGGAAACAGGTTATTATTTCAAGATCCAGGAGCCGGTTCGCTTTCCTCATTTAGGACAATGGACCTCCTTCCAGTATGAGAGAGAGTTTCAGGATTTCTTCCTAGGCTGGAACGCCCTCTGGTTCGTTCCGGGCCGAAGCATAAATATATATTTTGGCACAGGTCTGGGGGCTCACTTTATCCGAACCTCAAATAAAAATTCTCATTGGGTGCCTCGAGCGGATAGAGCCGAGTTCCAGATAATGCCTCAACAGAAACAGGAATATGATAAGACAAAATTTGGCGCCGGGGTTATGGGGGGAATAGATTTCCAGATTCTGCAAAATGCAAGTCTTTTTATTACCGTTCGTTATGACTTTGTTGAAAACATTCGGCAATTTAAGGTTTATAGCGGCCTCAGGGTTAGCTTGCCCCAGGAAAAAAGCTAAAAATGGTGCCACCTTATCTATTTCTTATTTTTTTCCTATACCTGGATTTTTTCCTTTTCTCCAGCTTGATTTTGGCTTAAAGGCCAGACCTTCCCGTAACTTTCATTTGCTTATAACCAATGGTGTCTGGGGCGGCTTTCTCGTGTGCGGTGGACTGTCCATTCGACTTTAATAACAAAATAAATAAAGCCTAAAATTAAAGAATAAAAATTAGCTTTTGAGTCTTTCTGTGACCATGTCAATCTGACATAAAAAAATGTCACCTTGCCCAATTCTTCTTTCTATTCTCATTTGAGGAATCGACCTTGGAAACATCTATCCGGGAAATATGTCTTCAGGCAATGTGCCTCGAGGATCAGATAATTAGCTGAAGTAAACAAAGGACACTGAAAGAACTGAACATTTTTGCGGTGATTTTTAATTTGAGAAATTACGAAATCAATCAAAGAAAATCTGGAGTGCTGATACCTATTTTCAGAAAAGATTGAATTTTAAATAGAAGATTGAATTTTAAATTTAAAATGACTTTTCCTTATTTTTCCTTCAATTCAGATCTTTTATCATCCCGATGATAATCCCGAAAGGTCTGGTTTAAGGCTTCTGAAATAAAGGCCGCTGACCCCAGCCCTTCATAATGGAGAAGGCAGTTAAGGTCATGAAGACAGCTGGTTTCGATATATTCAACAGGAATTCCGATTTCACTTAAATAGCTCAGAAAATTCCGGTTCCAGGGCAGAAGGGCGCCGACAACCAGCCTTAATCTCGTTCGGGCGGTCAATTTGTTTTTATTTTTTCCAGCCCAGAACCAGGGTGAAAATTGATTGAAATAATCTTCACTATTGGCAAATATGCTGAAAGCAATCATCGTATGTGACATGACCAGGGTCCTCCAATCGAGCAGAGCCCCATCATAAATAATTCCAAGGTTGAATAAATCCGGAAATTTTGTTATGAACTTGGCCGCCCCAAAGCCTCCCATGGAAAAGCCCTGAATGACTCTGAACCTGGCGTCGCGAAGTGTACGGAAATTTTCATCAACATAGGGAATGAGCTCAGCGATGATATTGGTTTCCGCTGGCTTTGTTCGGTCGAAACTATCAGCCCAGAATGAATCCTTATAGCCGTCGGGAAAGACGATTATGACTGGACCGATTATCCCCATATCCCTGGCTTTTTCGAAGCTCGCCGGCACAGTCCGCGTGTGATAACCATCGTGGCTTCCGCCAAGTCCATGAAGATGATAAATCACAGGATATCTTTCTCCTGAAGAGGAATAGTTTTCAGGAAGATAGATGGAAAATTCAATCTGCCTGCCGGTAACCGGGCCTGTAAAACTTCTTTTTTCTAAAGTTCCCCGCAGGGTCTGACCCAGAGCCGGCCCGGTTCGCAGGAAAAAGATTAGAACGGAGAAAAGAGCAAATAATTTAACCCGTCTCATCTTCAGCCTTTAATTTCAACTTTTCCCTTTGAGCACCTTTGCTCCACCAGAAATTAAATATTTTATATTTCGCTATTTAAATCCACTTTTATTGGCCCAAATTCGCTGCCATTTGCTCTGAAGAGATGAAGCCTTGCAAGCTCTCATTTTAAGGTACCGACCTTTAAGGAAGAAGCTTTCATTGACAGTGGTTCGCCTCCTTAAAATAAATGGCGAACTTTTTGTAAATCAACAATACTTAGCTCTTGAATATAATTTTTATAGCTCTTTTAATTATAAGACAAAAATAAACGGAAAATCTTGGCTCTTCAGTCTCTTTCCTTGCTTAAATTTTCAATTTTACTGAAATTCCAATATTTAGCCGTGCCACAAAGAAAACTCAGGGCCAGAAATAAAACCAAGTAAAATTATTTCAAGCCTTTTTCTGATCAGGCATTTTCGTAACTGGATGCTGATTTCTCCTTTCATCGAGGCTAGATTCTTTTTAAAAGCCGGGAAAGATAAAATTTCGGCTGGATTAAAGTCGAATTTAAAAAAGAGTCGTATTTAAAAATTGCCGGAAGATTTAAGTTCATCCCTTCATTTAAATAAACTGAGAAAAGCTTTCTCTCAGACCTCTCCTTCCTTCAGAAAGAGGCTTTCCCTAAAAAAACGCTGAAGATTCCTGATAAAAAAATCCCGTCAAGCTCCGCCATGTTTAAGAATGAGCTGGATATTGATTTGGAAACCTAGGGTCCTTAATGATAGCCTATATTTTTAGGGAACTTCGCCTTAAAATGTTTTTGCCTGAAGGGATAAAAAAATTTATTTGATCATGGAGGAAGGCAATGGCAAAAATTTTTAAAGACCTGGTAGTCTCGGTGGAAAAAATTGAAGGTTATTGTCCCGTCTTCACCCCCGGGCAGAGTTTTCACCTGAAAGAGGGCTATAAGCTGGTCGCCCATATTCCGGTTTGCTTCCATGCTCTTCAGTCACTTTCTCCTTATTATGTCGCTTTAAGCCGGGGTGCAGACCCCCGTGACCTTGGACTGGCCGGGCCAGAAGGGGATGCCTTTGTTCAGTGCCTTGATCCTCATCAGATCACGGGCGGTGGAACGGTTATCTTCAGAATAAAGATAGCTGGAAAGATGGCTTGAGATGGGAAAAAAAATAGACATATAATTCGTTTATCCTGATTAAAATAAAAAAACAGGGCTGAACTGGAGGAAATAAATGCATCTCTGCCTGAATTTTAAGAATAATTATTCAGGAAAATTAAAATTTGCCTTGAAACTAAAAACCGAGATGAAATCCTTTCCCCTCTTTTTCAGGGAATGGCTCCAAATCCTGAGGCTCCCTTCTTTTTTCCTTGCCCTCTCTTTTCTTATTTTCGGACTGATTAAGACGCCGGGAATATCCTCTTTTTCCAGGCCTGAGGACATGAAAGGGAAAAGGATGATTGAAATAAGAAGATTGGAAAATGGTCAGGGGATCCCAAAGCGCTCGCTTGAGCCGGGGCCACCGGAATGGGAGAATCCAGCTGTTTTCAATATAGGCAAAGAGGAGCCCTACGCTTACTTTGTTCCCTTCCCGGATATTGATTCAGCCCTAAAAATGGACTGGAAAAGTTCGGCTTTCTATAAATCCCTTAACGGTCTCTGGAAATTTAACTGGGTGCCGAAGCCGGCTGATAAGCCCAGAGATTTCTGGAAGCCAGATTTTGATGACCGTCACTGGGTTGATTTTCCTGTGCCAGCCAACTGGGAAATTAATGGCTATGGCATCCCCATATATGTCAATACAGCCTATGAATTCGCACCCCGAAATCCTGACCCGCCTCATATTCCCCATGATAATAATCCTGTTGGCTGTTATCGGCGGACCTTTACTCTCCCAACTGACTGGCAGAATCTGGATGTCTTCATTCATTTTGGCGCCGTAAAATCTGCTTTCTACATCTGGATTAACGGGCACTTTGTTGGTTATTCTGAGGACTCCAAAACACCGGCTGAATGGCGCATTACGCCATATCTCAAGGCGGGCGAAAATCTGGTGGCCCTCGAAGTTTATCGCTGGTCAGATGGTTCCTATCTTGAATGTCAGGATTTCTGGCGAATGAGCGGCATCGAACGCGATGTTTATCTTTATGCCGCGCCTAAAGTTAGAATTCGCGATTTCTTTGCCCTGGCGACCCTCGATGATAACTATCGTGATGGTCGTCTCGATCTTTCAGTTGAACTTAAAAACTCGGCGGGAAAACCGCAGGCAGGCAAGGTGACAGTCGAAACCCGTCTCCTGGATTCGGATAAAAGAATCCTCTTTCAGGAGCAAAAATCGGTTGAGCTGAATCGTCAGGAAAAGGCGGAGCTAAAATTTGAAGCTACTTTTCCCGCAGTGAAAACATGGAGCGCCGAAACACCTCATCTTTACACCCTGCTCCTTATCCTGAAGGATAATAAAGGCCGAACAACCGAGGTGGTGCCCGCCCGTATCGGTTTTCGTCGGGTGGAAATCAGGGATGGCCGGCTACTTCTTAACGGGGTTCCCATAAGATTAAAAGGAGTCAACCGCCACGAGCATGATCCCTTTACCGGGCATGTGGTTTCAGAGGAATCGATGCGCCGCGACCTGGAGCTGATGAAACAGCACAACATTAACGCTGTCCGCACCTCCCATTATCCCAATGACCCCCGCTGGTATGAGCTCTGCGATGAATATGGTCTCTATGTCGTTGATGAGGCCAATATTGAATCCCATGGTATGGGCTATGGCGAGCGCAGTTTAGCCAAAAATCCCGATTGGGGCCCGGCGCATCTCGATCGAACCCGCCGCATGGTGGAGCGGGATAAAAATCATCCCTCCATCATCATCTGGTCGCTTGGCAACGAAGCTGGCAATGGTGTTAATTTTGAATTGACCTATAACTGGATCAAAAAGCGCGATCCTTCAAGGCCAGTTCAGTATGAGCGGGCAGTTCTTGCATCCAATACAGACATTTATTGCCCGATGTATGCTCGCACCAGCCGCCTCATTGAGTACGCCCGGGAAAAACAATCCAGACCTTTGATTATGTGCGAATATGCCCATTCCATGGGAAATAGCACCGGCAATCTTCAGGATTACTGGGAGATAATCGAGACTTATGACCAGCTTCAGGGAGGTTTCATCTGGGACTGGGTTGACCAGGGGCTGGCCAAGAAAAATGAAAAGGGCGAAATCTTCTGGGCCTATGGTGGCGATTTCGGTCCTCCCGGAACCCCTTCAGATAGCAATTTCTGCTGCAATGGCCTGGTCGCGCCCGACCGCAAGCCTCACCCGGCTCTGCTGGAAGTCAAGAAAGTTTATCAGTATGTCGCGATAAAAGCGGTGGATATTGCCTCCGGCCAGTTTGAAATCCACAACAAATATGATTTCCTGCCTCTTTCGAAGTTCAATCTCCACTGGACTCTTGTCTCCAATGCCCGGCCTGTGGCTACTGGTGTCATAGAGGCACCTGACATCGGTCCTCATGAGAAAAAGATAATTACTATCAATCTCAATCCTTATTTTTCCGATCGGAACAGTGAATACTGGCTAAACTTTGAGGTCAAAACAAGAGAGCCTCTGCCCTTAATCCCAGCCGGTTTTGTCGTCGCTACCGAGCAAATACCTATAAAGACTCTAACCTCTGCCTATAGGGTCGATCGCTTGGCTTCCCCTGCCCCCGGACAGGAAATCCTGATTAAAGAAACGGAGAATGAACTTATTCTTGAAGGAAAAGAGACCACAGTTATTTTCAATAAGACTACAGGTCTGCTGAAAAGCTATCGTTTTAAAGGCCAGGAATTCCTGAAGGAAGAGCCAGTTCCCTATTTCTGGCGAGCCCCAACAGACAACGATTTTGGCCATCGCATGCCCCAGCGCTGTGCGATCTGGCTTCAGGCGAGTCAGCATCGTCAACTCCAGAAATTTGAATATAGACGGGTCGGTGCGGATAGAGTCACCGTGGAGACAGACCTTTTTCTGCCTGATGTCCCGGCCAGGCATAAAATCAAAATGACTTTCAATTTTCAGGGTGAGCTTCATATTGAAAATTCTTTTACTCCGCTGAGCCTGAAGGAACTTCCGGAAATGCCGCGCCTCGGAATGAAATTCATCCTGCCAGCCTCATTTTCTCAGCTTGAATGGTATGGCCGTGGACCCCATGAAAATTATGTTGACCGCAAAACCTCCGCCTTTATCGGCCGCTATCAGGGACAGGTTCGCCAGATGATTAATCCCTATGTCGCAGCTCAGGAATATGGAAATCGCTGCGAGAATCGCTGGCTGGCCATAAGAAACGAGGCTGGTTTCGCTCTGATGGTGGTTGGTTTTCCTGATTTCGAGTTCTCGGCCTTACCCCATACACCTGAGGATTTAACTCAGTCCTGGCGGGGCGAAAAGCATGCTTACGAAGTTTTGCCCCGGGATTTGACCTGTCTGCTTCTTTCCGATATGGTGACAGGGGTTGGCGGCGACGATTCCTGGGGAGCCAGGCCACATCCACCCTATGAGATTCCAGCCAGACCATATGACTATGCTCTCCTTCTTCGACCTTTAAGTCCCCTTGAAGACCCCATGGAAATCTGGGAAAAAAGCTATGTCATTCCAGAAGAAGTCTCTGGAGGCAAAAAGGTCTCGAAAGATTATCCAATTCAGCCTGTCCCCTTTACTGATGTTAAAATTAATGATTCTTTCTGGCGGCCTCGCCTCGAAACCAATCGCCGCGTGACTATTCCGGATATTCTGCGTAAATGCGAGGAAACAGGACGAATCGCCAATCTGGAAAAGGCAGCCGGCCGAAAAAAAGGCGCCTTCGAAGGCAAGCGCTACAATGATTCCGATGTCTTTAAAATCATGGAGGCCGCAGCTTATTCCCTGAAACTTCAGCCTGATCCCATTCTTGAGAAAAAAATGGATGAACTCATTGAAATCATTGCCGCAGCTCAGGAGCCGGATGGCTATCTCTATTCAGCGCGGACCATAGACCCGAAAAATCCGCCGCCAGGGGCCGGGCCAGAGCGCTGGTCGCTGCTTGTTTCGAGCCATGAGCTTTATAACGCCGGTCACATGTATGAGGCCGCCGTGGCCTATTATCAGGCTACAGGTAAAAGGAAGTTTCTGGATGTAGCCATCAAAAATGCCGAGCTCATAGCCAGTGTCTTCGGACCAACGAAAAGGCGAGGCTTCCCCGGACATCAGGAAATCGAGATTGGTCTGGTCAAGCTTTACCGCCTCACGGGCGAAAAGAAGTATCTGGAGCTGGCCAGATATTTCCTGGAGGAAAGGGGGCGCCTGCCCTGGGTCAGGCATTTCCCAACCGATTCGCCTTTTGCCATCTACAACGAAGACTGGTACCTTCAGGCTCATAAACCGGTCGTCGAGCAGACGGAGGCGGTGGGACATGCCGTCAGAGCCACCTATATGTATTCAGGTATGGCTGATGTAGCGGCCCTCACCGGCGATCGTAAGTTGCATAATGCGATTTACCGGTTATGGCAGAATGTCGTTAGCCGAAAGCTTTATCTTACAGGAGGAATCGGAGCCAGAGAAGAGGGCGAGGCCTTTGGCGCGGATTATGAATTGCCCAACGCCACGGCTTATAACGAAACATGTGCAGCCATTGGCCATGTTTTCTGGAATTACCGCATGTTCCTCCTTGAAGGTGATTCCCGTTATATTGATGTTTTAGAAAGAACTTTGTACAACGGCCTGATTTCAGGAGTCTCGCTAAGCGGCAATCTATTCTTCTATCAAAATCCCTTGGAATGGGATGGAAAAACTCCTTTTAATCAGAAAGCGGCAGGCCGTCAGCCCTGGTTTGAAGTCGCCTGCTGTCCGGGAAATATCGCCCGTTTTCTCCCGTCTCTATCTGGATATATCTATGCCGTCAGAGGAAATGACCTCTATATTAATCTCTTTATCCAGAGCGAGGCCGCTATCAACCTGGCCGGAACAAAAGTCAGAGTAAAGCAAATGACTCGCTATCCCTGGGAAGGTCGAATAAAAATCATTCTTGAGCCAGAAAAAACAGCGGATTTTGTCCTGAAAATCAGGGTTCCCGGGTGGGCTCTAGGACGTCCAGTTCCCAGCGATCTCTATCGCTATCTCGAGATTGAACCAGAAAATGAAGCCAAAAAAAGAGAGGCCACTGGAAATGAGTCTGAAACTGAGATAAAAATGGAGCAGAACAAAAATGGAAATTCGGGCGATAAACCTGAGAAGGAAGAAATTTATTTAAATTATTTTCCCCTCGAGAAAAAGGTAATTTCTCCTGAAAATAAAATTTTAATTGAGGAGAAAAATCCTGGAAGCTCAATAATCATAAGACTTAACGGGAAGGAAATTCCCTTTGATCCCGGTAAGCTCGAAAGAAGTTATTTCGAACTGAGAAGACAGTGGAAAAAAGGTGAGGTAATTGAACTGGAATGGCCGCTCCTCGTTAGGCGCGTGGTGGCTCAGGAAAAGGTTAAGGAAGATGAAGGCAAGGTGGCCATGGAAAGGGGACCCATTGTTTATTGTTTTGAAGCCATTGATAATGGCGGCCAGGTACTCGGACGGACCATTTCTGATGATATGATTTTCCAGCCGGTTTACAAGCCGAACCTTCTGGGCGGTGTGGTCATTCTTCAGGGCGAAAACAAAAAGGGAGAAAAGCTTGTGGCTATTCCTTACTCCGTTTGGAATCACCGCGGTCCAGGCGAAATGGCTGTCTGGCTGAAACGAGTTCCCGGGCAATCGTAAATTTCGAGTCAAAAATCATTTGTCTAAATTTTTTTATTAAATTCTGATTAAAATAAGAGAAAAAATAAATTAAAATTATAAGCGGCTTAAAGCTGGGAGCATGCCTGGAGCATGAAGGACTTCGAGAAACTTTATTTTGCCAAAAGGGATTTTCTGGTTCTTTCGATTCTTAAAGAATCGACCGTGGGCATTGCCGGAGCAGGTGGCCTGGGTTCAAATGCCGCCATGCTTTTAGCCCGGGCCGGGGTCGGCCGACTCATTATTGCCGACTTCGATGTGGTTGAACCATCAGATTTAAATCGCCAGTTTTATTTCCTGGATCAGATTGGCCTGCCCAAGGTGGTCGCCCTGGAACAGAATCTAAAAAGGCTTAATCCCTATTCCCTCTATGAAATGCATAACGTAAGAATAACACCTGACAATGTCAAAGAAATTTTCTCCCGGGCTGACCTTTTAATCGAGGCCTTTGATCGAGCTGAAGAGAAGCAGATGCTGATTGAGCAATGGCTGACCCATTTCCCTGAAAAACCGATAATTGTCGCTTCCGGTCTGGCAGGCTACGGAGGCAATAATAAGCTCCGCCAGCGGAAGCTGGGTAATCTTTATATCTGCGGCGATCAGGCAACTGAATGCGATGAATGCACGGCTCCCATGGCTCCTCGCGTCACCGTGGTGGCGGCCATGCAGGCTAATCTGGCCATTGAACTTCTGGTAAAAATTAAGGGGAAAAAAATGAAGGCCGAGGATGTTTGATTCCATCTCTCTCGATCCAGGATGGTCATTTTCGACGGAATGGCCAAACTTTTTGAGCTTCTTTTTGAATTTGGGCTACTTCAGTCCCGGTGAAAATTTTAATTGCAATGAAATTAGATATACATGAAATCAATTTTAGACACATGAAACCAGTAAAAAGATACATTAATCTTGGTCTTCTCATTTTCTTTCTCGTTTCTTTAATTTCTTTAAAGAATAAACCTGAAGAAAGTAAGAATTTGATTTCAAATATCCTGTTTTCCGGCCAGTCAGCTCAGCTGAATCTTTCCATTGTAAGCGACTCCACTCTGAGAATTTCCCTACTGCCCTTTCCTAAAGATAAAGGACTGCAGAACATTCAAATCTCATCAACTCAAGTCCGAAAAAGCGAAGAGCTGAAATTTTTTGTGTCACCAAGGAAAAAGACATTGAAAATGAAAAATGTCTCCCCTGCGATGGAGCTTAAGGACGAAATAGAAAAAATGTTTATATCCCTGAACGATTCTCCGGTTCTGGAAAAGAGAAGCTGGCCTGAACCCATTCTACAAATTTCTTCTCTCCGGGAAAAAAGAACCTTGGCCTTTAAAGATAGAAAAATAATTCTTCAGCCCTCTCCCCTGACCATAGAAATTTATTCACCTCAGGGAAAACTAGAGCAGAAATTCATCTTTGACCCGGAAAAAGGATTAATTTCCTTTCGCCTGGGAGAGAAGCCCCTCTATGGACTTGGCGGCGGCGGTCAGAAATTTGATCGCCGGGGCATCTATGATTTCATGAATAATGGCCATCGGGCGGGTGAATATCAAATTTTTGGTTCAAGGGTACCTGTTCCTTTTCTCCTTAGCGCTGAAGGCTGGGCCATATTCATTCATCGTCCCTACAATGTCGCCTTCGATCTGCGCCAGGAACCGGCCCGTCTTGAAATCAGGCCCAATCCCCGAGAAGAAAAAGAAAAGGCCTGCCCGCTCGACATTTTCGTTATCTTTAACCCTTCACCGCCGGCTCTTCTGTCAGAATACATTCAATTGGTGGGCCGTACGGTTATGCCCCCTCGCTGGGCCCTCGGCTATTTTCAGAGCCATCGGACCTTAGCTGGTCCCCAGGAAATTTTAGAGGTAGCTGAAAATTTCCGGAAAAAGCAATTGCCCTGTGATGGCCTCATCTATCTCGGAACGGGCTATTGCCCGGCAGGCTGGAATCTTGGCCACGGATCTCTTGAATTTAATCCCCAGACTTTTCCTGAACCTGAAAAAATAATTCAAAGACTTCATGAATTGAATTTTAAGGTCATTCTGCATAAAAATAATGCGCCCCGAACCCTCCATGGAAGCTTTCCGCCTCAGCCTGAAGAAAAGCGCGGGCAGGACCATGTGGCCGATTACTGGGAACGCCACCAGCCAGTTTTCAGGCTGGGAATTGATGGCTGGTGGCCCGATGATGGCGATGAATTGTCCATCGATTCCCGCCTGGCCCGCCACTTTATTTATTATGCGGGCCCTCTGGCCGACAGGCCCAATCAAAGGCCCTTTAGCCTTCATCGAACTGGCTATGCCGGTATGCAGCGTTATGGAGGCTGGGTCTGGTCAGGCGATGTTTACTCTCTCTGGGCTACCCTCGCCGCCCATGTGCCTATCGGCATAAATTTTTCTCTGAGTGCTTCCCCTTACTCGGGAACAGATATTGGTGGCTTCTGGCCAACACCTGAGTTAACTGGAGAACTATACGTTCGCTGGTTCCAGTTTATGTGTTTTGCTCCTATTTTCCGTTCTCATGGCCGGGTCTGGCATTTACGTCTCCCCTGGGGCTGGAACCTGGGTGAAGCTGGTCCACCGGAAATAAATCCTGAGACCCGAGGAACAGGGTTACCCGACCCAAAAGAATTCCGCAATCCTGAGGTTGAACCCATCTGTCGTCAGTATCTTCATCTGCGGTACCAGCTTCTGCCCTATAACTATACTCTGGCAAGAGAAGCCTATGATACCGGCCTGCCGCTGATTAGAGCTCTCTGGCTTCATTATCCTGATGACCCCAGGGCCCTGAGCTGTGATAATGAATATCTCTGGGGCCGCGATATTCTGGTGGCTCCAGTTGTGGAAAAAGGAGCGACAAAACGGCTCGTCTATCTTCCCGAAGGCCTCTGGTATGATTTTTGGTCAAATACAGCTCATGCGGGGCAGCAGGAAATAATTCGCTATGTCGATCTGGCCACCCTGCCCCTCTATGTCCGCGCTGGAGCCATTATTCCCCTGGGCCCGATTATTCAATATGCTGAGCAACCAGCCCAGGAGCCCCTGGCCGTGATGATTTATAGCGGTGCTGATGGCTTTTACCGTCTCTATGAAGATGATGGCCGCAGCCTCGATTATCAGCAGGGAAAGGTTCGCTGGATAAATTTCACCTGGAAGGACAGGGAAAGAACTCTTCGGATTGAACTTGACTCCAAATCAACCCTGGAGCTTGATTCTCCCCTCAATCTCCAAGTCAGACTCATTCCTGAAAGAAAGAGTCAGGCAGTAACTTTTAATGGCCTTCCCCTGGAAATAAAATTTTAAAAAAGTTATTATTTTCTGGAAGGACGGGGAAGAGAAATTAAAATCAGAATAAAAGGACGATCATTATTATCAGTTTTACTAATTTGTTAAAGACAGCCATATATCAGGCTTTTCCCGGGCTATTTTTCTAAAACAATAAAAGGCTGTATTCCCTACTTCCAGAAGATAGAAGAGGCTAAAATCATTAAATCTTACGGCGACGCTCCTCAGGACTCAGGACTTGAAACTTGGAAAGTAATCAGATAAAAATTATGAAATAAAAAGACAGGATTAAGAATTTTAACGAGCTCCTCAGACAAAATAGAAGGAAGAGAGAGAGAGAGAGAGAGAGAAAGAAAGAAAAAGAGGGAAAGCCGAAAGCAAAAGAGCGAGAAAACAACGAAAAAGGCGAATGTAGATAAATGGGGAGAAGATAATAGAATAAATATCAGAAGAAAAGAAATGGAATAAAGAGGAGAGAGGAGGGAGAGAGGAGAGGAGAAGAGAAGAGAAGAGAAGAGAAGAAAAGAAAAGAAAAGAAAAGAAAATAAGATAAGATAAGATATGATGAGACGATGAGAGAAAAGAAGAAACAGAGGGGAAAAAGCAAAAAGAAAGAAATGAGAAAGAATAAAAAGTAATGAATGAAGAAAAAGGAATCAAAAGGAATCAGATAAAGAGGCTATTAGGAGAGAGGACGATAAGAAATATCTCTGGCTCGAGTACGGAGAGAAAATTCGAAAAAATGAAAAGGTAATGATAGAAGGAAGAGTAAAGAAGGACAGGGTTCAAAAATTAAAACGTCTTTTTCTATTTCTGGTTTTAATTTTTTTCTTTTTTATACCCAAGCCTCTTTTTCTGGCGCCAGCTGAACCTGCCAGGCCTTCTCTCGTCAAGGCTACCTTCTTTCCTTTTTCTTTGCCCTCCTTTTCTCCTGACCGGCAATCACCTGAAGTTCTGACTAATCTCTCCAAAAGAAAATTAATTATTATCTCTGAATTTCCGGCCGAAAATTTTGAACATCCAGATATTCCCTTAAAAAAGGATTTTTCTTCTCCTCTTCTTTCCAGTAATTCTTCTCCTCTCCGTCTGACTGCTTGTATCGAGCCAGCAAGCTCTCTCCAGGCTCAGCGTCAATTTAATCTCAAAGTACAATCGCTTCTTAATAATCAGCGGTTTCGGCGCACCACCTTTTCCATTTCTATTCGCTGGGCTGGAACTGGCGAAACCATTTATGAACATCGGGCCCATGAAAGGATGATTCCAGCCTCCAATATGAAGCTCATCACCTCAGCTGCAGCCATTCAGTTACTTGGTCTCGACTTTGAGTTCAAAACCCGGGTAGCTCTGGCCTCTCAATCCTTAATAATCATTGGTTCAGGTGACCCTCTCCTCGGCGATCAAGAGACCGATAAGCGCTACGGGCGCCGGCCTGACTGGCTCCTGGAAGACATAGCCTCTCGTCTGTTGATCAAAGGCATAAAATCAGTTAAAGACATCATTATTGATACTTCCATTTTTGATGACCAGCGGGTCCATCCTTCCTGGCCCCAGAATGTTCTTCTCCAGAAATATGCCTGTGAGGTCAGCGGTCTCAATTACCGTGGCAACTGCCTTGAGCTTACTGTCGTTAATCGTCAGGGGAAAACCTTTGTTTTATCCGAGCCTAAAACCAGTTATGTAAAATTTATAAATGAAACGCTGGCCACGAGCGCAGCTGAAAACTGGTTTTCTGTGAGCCGGACTTCCTCGCCTCTGGTTCTGCGAGTAACTGGAAAAATCAGGTCTCAAGCAGGACCTTATGCTGTCAGTGTGGCCAACCCGGCTCTTTTCTTTGGCACCCTGCTTAAAGAACACCTGATGAGAAAGGGCATAGAAGTAGAAGGACAGGTCAGAGAAGAAAAGGCTCCAGCTGAAAGTGAGCTCGAAGTAATAGCCGAATATCGCACACCTCTACTGGATGTGCTGCGCCGGGTGAACAAAGACAGTCTGGGCCTGGCAGCGGAAGCACTTTTCAAGACCCTGGGCACGCTGGATCATCCTGAAGGCAGAGGCGGAAGCTGGGCTACAGGCAGGCGGGTTATTACCCGTTTCCTCCTTGACCTGGGCATCCCCGAAAATGAATTCTTTCTGGATGATGGAAGTGGCCTGAGCCGGGAAAATCGGCTTACAAGTTATGCCCTGACTTCCCTTCTTCTCTGGCTTTACCGTCAGCCCTGCTGGCCAGCCTTCGAATCAACTTTAGCTGTAGGCGGAGTTGATGGAACTCTGGAAAATGTTTTTCGCGAAAGAAATCTTCGGGGAAGGGTGGTGGCCAAAACTGGTTATATCAATGGAGTGAGAGCTCTTTCGGGTATAACCCATACCCGAAGCGGCGATATCATTTTCTCCTTCCTGGCTAATAATGCCTCTAACGTCGCCCGCTCCATAATAAACAGCATTGTTAAAGAATTAACCAGCTGGGCTGATAGTCTTCTGGGCTCGGGTTCTTCGGCTTCGTCACCCGGGAGCGATTCAAAAAGAGTAAATTTTTCGAGCTCGAATTCAATAAATTAACTTAAAAGAATAAAGCTTCTGAAGCGGTTCTGGCGTAAGAATTTTGCTTATTTAATAGGCTCATAGTGGTTGCCTTTCCTCCAATTACATAAAAATATAAATATTTAAGCGGACAATAAATGTGTTTAAAAATTTTAAAGCGACTTTTCCTAAGCTTTAATAAGGCTTGAAATAATATCTTTGCCGCCCTCCTCTTCCCGAAGAGGAACTTTCTTTCAGGCGAAAAAGTCTAAATATCAAAAAATTTTAATATCCAGGAAAAAATCACTGGACCCGGCAAGCTCCTTTAACGATTAGAGTTGCTCAAGAATTAAAGCTAGTTAAATTTCATTTAAAAGATTTGGTCAACTTTTACTTTAAAGAAAAATTTATTTATCGAGGGGCAAATCCTGACAAAGCAGACCCGGGCAGATGAAAATTCGCTCATTATTAAAGACGAAATGATGGTCCCGGGGTGAACTGCCATTCAGAGCAATTCCGGCAAAATCAATTAGTTGAATTAATGGCATGTGATTCTCTCTTTACAGGCAAGGCAGGCTAACCTTCTTTTTTAATTTATTTTTTCCCGATTTAATTTATTTTTCCCCGAGACATGGAAAAAATTCTTCCTTGATTCGCATTGCTCCACTTTTTAAAGAGAGCTATACTCATGTCAAAATTTCAGAAAGGAGATGCGCCATGCAGATAAATAGAAATTTAAAAATAAAAACCCTGCTGGCTTTATTAATCCTGGCTTTAATCATTCAGCTGGCTAATTCTTCGGCTCTGGCCTCCCTGTCACAAAACCGGCTTGATCTGACTTTTACTGTCTCCATGGATAAGCCGCACACCCACTACTACCACGTGAATTTAGAAATTGTAGGTCAAACCTCTGAGTATCTTGATCTTAAATTGCCCAACTGGACACCAGGCTATTATCGAATCATGGATTATGCCCGCCATGTTATCAATTTTCGGGCTAAAGAGGCTGGAGGCAGGTCCCTGGCCTGGTTAAAAATAGCCAAGAATGTCTGGAGGATAAGAACGGGCAGAGCCAAAAATATTTCTATTGACTATGATGTCTATGCTTTCAATGTTTCCGTGGCTGAAAGCTTTCTCGATGACCGCCGCGCCTTTATCGTCCCGGCCAGCCTTTTCATGTATCCTGAAGGCTATCTTCAGAATCCGGTGAAATTGAAAATAATTCCTAATGACCTTCTGCCTCAGATTTTCTGTGGCCTCGATGAAATTCCAGGCGAAAATAATACCTTTTATGCTTCTGATTTCGATATCCTTTATGATTGCCCTATTTATGTCGGGCTTCCTGAAGTTATCAGCTTCGAAGTTCTGGGGGTACCTCACCGAATTGTCGCTGAAGATCTCGGTCAGATTCCCCGCCATAAAATTATTGAAGATTTCAAAAAAATAATTGAAACCTCAGTCGGCATCATTGGCGAATTGCCTTATCGCCATTACACTTTTATTCTCCTTGATGGTGGCGGAGGCGGCCTGGAACATCTCAATTCCATGGCGGCCTACATGAATGCCTCGGGCCTTCAGACACCTGGCGGCTATAAAAACTGGCTGGCCTTCATCGCTCACGAATATTTCCATCATTATAACGTTAAGCGCATCCGGCCTCAGGTGCTCGGCCCCTTCGATTATGATCGGGAAAATTATACCCGGATGCTCTGGGTTTCAGAAGGAATAACCGTTTATTATGAGTATTTAATTTTGAAACGAGCTGGCTTGCTTACCGAGGAAGAATTCCTGGATCGATTGAGCCGGACTATAGCCAGCTATGAAAATATTCCTGGAAGCAAGGTTCAATCAGCCACTGAAAGCAGTTTCGACACCTGGATCAGATTCTTTGCCCGCAATGAAGAAACGGCGAATATAAGCATTTCTTATTATGATAAAGGAGCTATTCTTGGCCTGCTTCTTGATCTTAAAATTCGCCATGAAACGCAAAACAAAAAATCCCTCGATGATGTTCTGCGAGTTCTTTATGAAAAGTATTATAAGAAGTTAAAGCGAGGCTGGACCGATGAAGAATTTCGTTCTGAATGTGAGGCGATGGCTGGCTGTTCTTTAGCTGAAATTTTTGACGAGTATGCGGCTACAGTCAAAGAAATTGATTATCCGAAATACGTAGCTTATGCTGGCCTGGAAATTGATACTTCCTGGCATGAACTTCCCGGGGTTGATCTGGGTTTAACCACCCAGACGCAAGAGGGCAACCTTTTTATCGGTTCTGTTCTTCGAGGCTCTCTAGCTCAGGAGGCCGGGCTAAGTGCTCGCGATGAAATTTTAGCCATTGATGGGAAAAGGGTTAACCCCCGCAATTTCGACTGGATTCTCACGGCTTACAAGCCAGGGCAGAAGGCCAGATTTCTAATTTCCCGGCGAAATAGAATTCAAGAAATAGAAGTTACCTTCGCGGCCAGAAAAGAAAGGACTTTCCGTCTTAAGCCAGCGCCGCATCCAGGACAGCTTGAAGCTACTATCTTCCGCGACTGGCTGAGCCAGAAATGAATTCATCAGAGACTGATTTTAAGAAGTCAATTAAATCATATGTGCGGGCAAAAATTGAAAGCAGAAGATTTACCTTGAAAAATGTGATCCTTTGAGAGCTTTTTAGGAGGCATGAGGCCTATTTGGCGCTTTTTAAGCCTGAGAAAGAGCTTTTTTCCTAAAAGGAGTGTTTTCCTTGGGCTGAAGAACCTCCTTCTACCACCTTTATCTCTGACCAGTTAAAAGCTATGATGAGAATAAACTGTCCTCTAATTTTAACGTTTATAGACTTCTTAAATTTTGTCTTTACTTGTTTTTAAAAGAAATATGGCCATTATGAACTTTATAAAGGAGCTGCTTTTGCTGAAAGAGCCAAAGCAGGAGGCTCTTTCCATAAAAAGAGGGGTAATTAATTTAGTCTAAGCAGTATTTCATTTAAAATCAATAAGATACAAGAATTTAGGCAGGCTCTAAATGCATTCTCAAAATTGAGGGCCATTTATTTTGATTCTGGCATTTAAAAAGATACCTGAATAAGGCTTTATCAAACGCCATTTTTACCCATATACAAGAGCCCTTCCAGGAGAAAAGAAGGCTAAGGGTTCATGATAAAAATGGCTGAAACCACCATGATTTTTAAGGATGAGCTATAGCAGGATTGAATAAGAAACTAAAATAACCATATAATAAAGGAACCAATCAGAGGAGGCTAAGATGAAAGCGAAAATCTTTTTAATTTCTGGCTTCTTTTTATTTTTCTTTCTATTCAGCCTGAAGACTCTGGCTATTGATACCAAGGACACCCTGCTTCTCAGTCAGCCAGCGGTCAGCGCCTCAAAAATTGCCTTCGTTTATGCGGGCGATCTCTGGGTGGCTGAAATTGATGGTCGAAATCCTCGTAAGCTTACCTCTGACCTTGGCGTTGAAAGTAACCCGGTTTTCTCCCCTGATGGCCGCTGGATTGCTTTCAGTGCTCAGTATGAAGGAAATACAGATGTTTATCTTGTACCGGCTGAGGGCGGTATTCCCCGCCGTCTTACCTGGCATCCTTCACCTGACCTGGTTCAGTGTTTTACTCCTGATGGTCGGGCGGTAGCCTTTACCTCTCCCCGCTCCTCTTTTGCTCGCTCCTGGTACCATCTCTACACGATTCCCATTGAAGGTGGTTTCCCTGAGCAGATCCCTCTGCCTTATGTTTACCGGGCTCGTTTCTCGCCCGATGGCAGCCACATTGCCTACAATCCCATCCCTGATGCTTTCCTCCAGTGGAAAAATTACCGAGGTGGTCAGGCCTCAACCATTATTATTTATCGGCGAAGTGACCATAGTATCGAGAAAATACCGCAGCCTGAAGGAAGATGTAACGACGTTGATCCTGTCTGGATAGGTGACAAAATTTATTTTCGCTCTGACCGCAATGGTGAATTCAATCTCTTTGTCTATGATTTAAAAACAAAGCAAATTCGCCAGCTGACTCACCACCAGGACTTTCCTGTTCTCAGTGCCTCGGGTGGTGCTGGCAAAATCATCTATGAGCAGGGAGGTCATCTCCATTTATTCGACCCCCAGACTGAAAAAAGCACCAGGCTAACCATCGGCGTTGCCGCTGACCTACTGGAATTGAGAGAACGCTATGTCCGCGGGGCTCGCTGGATTCGAAATGCCCATATTTCGCCGACTGGAGCCAGGGCAGTTTTTGAATTCCGAGGTGAAATTGTTACCTTTCCAGCTGAAAAAGGCGATTTTCGCAATATCACGCAAACACCAGGTGCTCATGAAAGGTCGCCCGTCTGGTCGCCTGATGGTCGCTTTATCGCTTATTTTTCCGATGAATCTGGCGAGTATGAGCTTCACATTAAACCCCAGGATGGTAAGGGCGAAGCCAAAAAATATAAACTCGGCGGAGCCGGCTTTTATGATTCGCCGGTTTGGTCACCGGACAGTCAAAAAATTGTTTTTGCTGATAACTCCTGGTCACTCTACTGGATTGATTTAAAAACAGGAGCGGTTAAAAAGATTGCTTCGGAGTATCTTCTCGGGCCAGCGAGAATCCGTAGCGTTTATGCTTCCTGGTCGCCCGATTCCAAATGGATTGCCTATACTCTTAACACCCAGACTTACATCCAGAAGGTCTTCGTTTATTCCCTGGAAAAAGATAAATCCTTCGCCATTACCGACGGTCTGAGCGAAGTGGCTGAGCCGGTCTTTGACCCCAGCGGCAAATATCTTTATTTCATCTCCTCAACTGATGCCGGGCCGGTAAAGCAGTGGTTTGATATGTCCAATGCCGATTTGCGGGCCACCTATTCTCTATATCTGGTTGTTTTGAGAAAAGATTTGCCCAATCCACTGGCCAGAGAAAGCGATGAAGAAAAGGGGAAAGCGGAGGAGAAGGCGGCAGAAAAGCCGGCCTCAGAAGTGGCGGCGGAAAAAGCAAAGGAAGCTGTCGCCACCAAAGTGAAACCTCAGTTTGCTGCCAGAACTCCAGAGGAAATCAAAAAAGAGGAAACGATTATCGATTTTGACGGCCTGAACCAGAGAATTCTGGCCCTTCCTGTTCCCGCAGGCAACTATCGTAACCTTCAGGTAGGTGAATCCGGCCACATCTATTATCTTGAATTTCCCTATATGCCTCTCGGAATTTCTTTGGCCCAGATGGGCGAAAGGCCCGGTGGGGCCAAGCTTCATCATTTAGATCTGAAGACCAGAAAAGATGAAGTGGTCATGGAAGGAATAAACAATTACATTATTTCAGCAGACAAGAAGAAAATTCTTTATGCTGCCCGGGATACCTGGGGTATCACCAATCTGGCCAGTAAGATTCAACTGGGTCAGGGAAAAATCAATGTTGAGAGCATTGAGGTGAAGATTAATCCGCCGCTCGAATGGCGCCAGATTTTCTATGAGGCCTGGCGGATAAACCGTGATTATTTCTATGCCACCAACATGCACGGCTGTGACTGGGAGGCCATGAAGAAGAAATACGAGGTTTTCCTGCCTCATCTGGCCTGCCGTTCTGACCTCAACCGGGTCATCCAGTGGATGTGCAGTGAGCTGGCCGTGGGTCACCATCGGGTTGGCGGTGGAGACATTCCCTTTGAGCCAAAAAGAGTTCAGGTTGGACTTCTCGGTGCTGATTATGAAATTGCCAATGGTCGCTATCGTTTCAAAAAAGTTTACGGAGGGTTGAACTGGAATCCCGAGCTTCGAGCTCCGCTCACTGAGCCCGGAGTTGATGTGAAGGCAGGGGAATACCTTCTGGCTGTCGATGGCCAGGAAGTCAAGCCACCGGCAAATCTGTACAGTTTTTTTGAAAACAAGGCGGACAAGATAGTCGAAATTTCGGTTGGCCCGAGCCCTGATGGCAGGGGAGCTAGGACGGTTAAAGTTGTGCCCATTGCTGACGAAAGTGCTCTGAGGAACAGGGACTGGGTTGAAGGAAATTTGAAAAAAGTGGAAGAAGCGACGGGCGGCCGGGTGGCCTATGTCTATGTTCCGAATACTTCTACCCAGGGCTATATTTACTTCCGCCGCTATTTCTTCCCTCAGGCTTATAAGGACGCGATTATCATTGATGAAAGGTTCAATGCTGGTGGCCAAGTGGCTGATTATTATATCGATTGGCTGCGCAAACCCTTTATTGCCATGTGGAATATGCGCTATGGTGCCGACCTTAAAACACCTAGTGCTTCAATTCAGGGGCCAAAAGTAATGCTGATCAATGAGATTGCCGGTTCGGGCGGCGATCTTCTGCCCTGGATGTTCAGGAAGTTTGGCCTGGGGCCGCTCATTGGCAAGAGAACCTGGGGAGGGCTGGTGGGCACTCTGGGCTTTCCGGTTCTCATGGATGGAGGTACGGTGACAGCGCCTAATCTGGCTATCTGGACGGAGGATGGCTGGGTGGTTGAAAATGAGGGCGTGCCGCCAGATATCGAGGTGGAAATTACTCCGGCTGATTATATCGCTGGCCGTGATCCGCAGCTTGAAAAAGCGATCGAAGTGATTCTGGACATGCTGAAGAAAAATCCCCCACCCAAGCTCGTGCGTCCTCCCTACCCCGTCAGAATCCGCAAATAAAAATTGGTGCCGCCTTACATATTTACTCTATTTTTTGCCCCAATTTAAAATAGTTGCCGACTTATATATTTACTCTATTTTTAATAATATCTGCCCTATAATTCATATCAGCTTTTCAATAACAGGCTCCCAAAAAACTGGTGTCAACTTTCATATTACCTTTTGGGCCGTGTTTCGGAGTAATTTTGACCAGCTTTTGACAATAATTCCGACTGAATTATCTCGTTTTTGCTCCTTTATTTCGGGCCAATAATTCCTGCCCGCCATTATAATTCTTGCCAATTTACAAATTTATCATATTAGTTCTTTGGCCATTTCCATTTATAAATGGTGCCTATAAATGGCGCAAGCTTATATATTCATCTTTTTAGAGGCGACACATTTTAAAACAGTACTGAATTTAAAGCGAAGAAAATATAGAAGATAGCCCCAATTAGACAAGGGTGATTTATTGAATAAGATCGATTAAATAAATGAAAGGATGAAATTGCGGTAAAAAATTGGTAAATAAGTAAGGTGGCACCAATTAAGTAAGGAGGCGCACCAAATTGGGAGTGAAGGAGGCATGGCGATAGCAGAAAAAATTGGTAAATAGGTAGGACGGCACCAATTTTTGGTGGCAACAAATTAGGGACGGTAGAGCTTACGCCATGGGGCGCTCTTGTTGCCAAGATAATCCGCTATGGCCCGTCGCAGGGTTTCAGCCGCCAGCTGGGCGCAATGTATATCCGATTCAGGCAAACCACCAAGGAATTTAATTATATTATCGGCTGAAATAAGACCTAAGGCTTCGAGAATCGTTTTTCCCTGCGCTAAGCTAGTGGCTGCGCTCCCGCAAACCTGAGTTGAGCCACATCCATCAGTTTCAAAAGTGCATTCCTCGATAACATCATTGTTTACCCTGAGAAACATCTCCATCGTGTCGCCACAGGTTCCCTTTACCTTGGCGTAGCCATCGGCCTTTTCAAGCCTTTTTCTATTAACCTGGCCTTTGAGAAGCTCAATCGCTTTCTGGCCGTAAATTTTTCTCATTTCTTCATAGATCTGTTCTTCTATTTTTTTCAAAAATTCTTCAATTTCTTTTTCCTCTTCCCCGGACATGGCCTCTTTCTCCTCTTGCAGAATAGGAATTTAATTTACCTTAATTTTTATGTTTCTTCAACGTAAGGGTAACATTTAAATTAGACATGGCGAAAAATCGTGCCAGAGAAAAATAGTGCCAACTAAAAATGGTGCCGTCTTACATATTTACCCTTTTTTTAAAAGCTGTGCCGCTTTGAAATCCTTGCCGACTTATATATCTACCCTTTTTTTGATTATTTCTGCCCTTTAATCCACGCCATTTTTCTGAAAAACGGTGCCAACTTAAAATGGTACCAACTTACTTATTTACCCCTTTATTTACCCCTTTGCCCGATGTTTCAGAATAATTTTGGCCAGATTTTGGCGATAATTGGGACTGAATTATTTTGTAATTACTCCTTTATTTAGCGCCGCTTATTCGTACCTGCCAAAATTCCTGCTTAAAATTCGTGCTAACTTACATATTTAGCACATCACTTCTTTGCCCATTTCCATTTAAAAATGCCGCCTATGAATGGGGTAGTCTGATGTCTTCATTTTTTATAAACAGCATTTTAAAACAATACTGAATTTAAATCGAACAAAATATAGAAGGCGGCCTTAACTATAAAAGGGTGACTTATTAAGCAATATCGTAAGTCAATTAAATAAGATAAATAAAAAATGTTGGTGCAAGGAAAAGAAAATTGGTAAATAAGTAAGGCGGAACCAAATTTGATGAGGAACGAAATTTGGAACCAAATTTGGCGGAACCAAATTGAAGAAGACGGATCTAAATTGAAGGGCGTGACCAGATTAGACTATTCCCAATTCTAAAATAAATGGAGGGACGCATGGCGGTAGCAAAAAATTAGTAAACTAAATATGTAGGACGGCACCAATTTTAAAGGAAAAAATTGGTAAATAGGTAGGGCGGCACCAATTTGGGTGGAGGGCGGCACCAATTTGGGGGGAGGGCGGCACCAATTTGGGGGGTTGACAGACAGGGAGGCCGGGGCTAATTTTTTATTTGTGGGCCGATTATGGGCAGGCGCAATTAAAAAAGAAATAAACCCTCCTTTCACTTTACCCCTGGCCGGTTATCTCCAGCGCCCGGCTGAAGTTCGCGGCCTCCATGATCCTCTTGAGCTTAACCTCTGCTGGCTCGAAGACGGGACAACGCCTCTGATTTTTCTCACTCTGGATGTTCTTCTTTTCGAAAATAGCTTTGCCGAAAAAATAAAAGAGCTTCTGGCAGATGAACTTCAAATTCCGGCTGAATCTATTCTACCTTCAGCTACCCATACCCATTCAGCTCCAGCTATTCATGACTTTCACGGTCTCAATCCCCGTGATCCAGAATGGGAAGAAATGCTTGTAGAGATAACCATCGGAGCAGCCAGAGCTGCCCGTAGCCAGGCCAGGCGCTCCTCCTGGGGCTTTAAAAGCCAGGAACTAAAGCTGGCTCAGAACAGACGCCGTAAAGACGGTCCCATTGACCCTTTTTTCCCCATTCTTTTTATCATTGATAACCGGGAAAATCCGGTCGTTCTGCTATCTGGCTATGGCTGTCATCCTGTCTGTCTCGACGAAAAGAACCTCCTGTTTTCAGCTGACTATATTGGAGCCTTTCGGGAACAGATAAGAAAATACCTTGGCCTGGACCTCCCTGCTCTCTTTTTTATCGGAACAGCCGGCGATGTCAATCCCCTCGAAAGAGGCTCTTTTGAAGCGGCCCGAAAACTCGGGCTGGAACTAAAAGAAGCGACCGCCAGCTTGCTTAAAGGCATTTCCTTCTCCGACGAAATAAGACTTGGTGCACTCGAAAAAAAAATTGATCTTCCCTTGAGCCTCCCTTTTTCCCTTGAGGAAATAAGGAAAATTATTCTTGAAAATGAGCTTAAGCTTGATCAGGTCAAAAAAAAGCCCTCCCTCCTCGACCCCTCAGAAAAGAAACTGGCTGAAGCCCATCTGGCCTGGGCTAAAGACTTAGAAGTATGCTTTCTTTCCGGGAAATTGCCCGCAACCCTCACCGCAACCCTTGCTGGCTATCGCCTCAATGATTTACCCATATTGTCTCATCCCTTTGAACTCCTGGCGCAACTGGGCCATAAACTCCGGCAAAAAATTAGTCCTGCCCTCTGGGTGGTGAGCTGCAGCCACGGTTATGCCGGTTATCTCGCCGATGAAGAAGATGCTCTCGCTGGGGGTTATGAAATTAACGAGGCTTATCGCTACCACAGCCTGCTTCCCTTATCTCCTCAGGCTGAAAAGACTTTTCTTGAGGCTGCCACCCACATTTTCGAAAATTTATAATTTCCTCGCGGCTTTAAACCTACCCAATTTTATTGACTCAAGTTCCGAAACCCCTTTTTGAAAAAACCACCTGTCCTAAATATAATTTTTGCATTCTTAGCCTGAATATGGTAGACAGGTATAAATGAAAGAATTTTGAAATGTCCCTGCTGGAGCCAGAATATTTTTTATTCTGAGGAGATCTTAAAAGAAAGTTTTCTTAAATTAAAAGTTTAAAATAAAAACAGGGGAAAAATTTAAGGCGATTTTGGAATAAATTAACCGAAGGAGAGAAGAAAGTGAAAAAATACTTTAATATTTTCATTGTTATTGTAGTTTTCGCTGGATGGGGCTTTTCCTGGAGTGAAGTCAGGGCAGCTACCATAAGAGTTGAAATTAAAGGAGCCTATTTCAAACCGTCTGACGAGGCCTTTAGGGATATCTATGGCCAGGGACAAACTTACGGGGCTGAACTCGGCTTTAAATTCAATAAGTTTATGGGGCTATGGCTGAGCGCTGATTCCTTCTCTAAAAAAGGCAAAATGACTTTTACCCAGGAAGAAACCACTCTCAAAATCATGCCGATAAGTGCCGGCCTCAGCCTGGAAATGCCTCTGAGCTTTATTTCTCCTTATGCCCATCTGGGTGTGGGTTATTTTCATTATGAAGAAAGCAATATTCTCGGCCAGGTTAAAAAAAATAACTTCGGCTATGCAGGGCAGATTGGCTTGCTGATCAAAGCATTTGGTCCTCTTTATCTTGATCTTTTTGGCCAGTACAGTTCCTGCAAGGTCAAACCTTTAGAACTTGAAGCCAACCTGGGTGGGCTAAAGGCTGGACTGGGCCTCGGACTCCAGTTTTAAGAAAGACAACAAGCCAATGACTGAATTAAAGTGCAAAAAATTTTCGCGGCTGAAAGAACAATTTTCGAGGAGAATCGACCCTCCTGTCGGCTTGATAACCTTGAGGTCTTTATGCCTCTAAAAGTAAAAGCAAATGGCAAAATATTTTCTCAGGAACCCTGGCTTTTTCAGCCTTAAATATGTTAAGAAATTGTTATTTTAATTTTAAAATTTTGAGATAATTAAAATAATGGATCTTTCAAGTCTCGTGTGAGTAATTTTGGGATCGAAATATAAAACAATGAGAATAAGAGCTGGCTCAAAGAGCTTCCGATTAATGCCTGGCTCATTGAATATCATTAAGTTACAATTTATTAGCACTAATACATGCGCTTCGGCTTCTAACAAGACTGGGGATTTCTTTGCTCTCATTAAGGATTTATGCATCCCTTTCACCCAGAGAAAGCCCAGAAGAACCAAAACAATTAATCCGGCAATCACTTTAAGGAGGTAAGCTATGGCTTATGAATTTTTAAGATTAAGGCTCCACAGGCATAAAGAAAATTTTTTAGAAAGGCAGCCTAAATTAAGAGAAGCTGATTTATCTGGGGCTAAAGCCAGAAGGATAAAAACAATATTTTTTGCACTTTTTTCCCTCGGTTTCCTCTTGAATCAAGCCTTCACCGCACCGGCCCAGAAAGCTTTTACCCTGGGAACTCTTCAGGCAGAGCCAGGGAAAATCGTCAGCGGCTGGCTTGAAGTTCCTGCGGGTCAGGATTCAGGAACACGCCTCCCTGTGACTATCATCAATGGACTGAAACCTGGAAAGGTGCTGGCCGTCATCTCCGGTGTCCACCCCTATGAATATCCGCCGATTCTGGCTTCCTATCGATTAAAAAAGAGGCTTGATCCCAAAGAAATTTCTGGAACCCTGGTCCTTGTCCATATTGCCCATCTTCCTGCTTTTCAGCGAAGAACTATTTATTACAATCCCTACGACTGGAAAAATCTCAATCGAGTTTTCCCGGGTGATTTAAAGGGAACTCAAAGCCAGAGAATTGCCGCCGTAATTACTGAGGAAATCATCAATCGGGCTGATGCTGTCATTGACCTGCACTGTGGCGATGGCAATGAGGCTCTTATCCCATATACCTACTGGATGATAGCTGGCGACCAAAACCTTGATGAAATTTCGAAGCAAATGGCCCTGGCCTTCGGCATTAAACATATCATCATCGATTCGACGCGACCTCGCGACCCCAAGGATTCAAAATATCTCAGCTGGACAGCGATTCTGAGGGGTAAGCCCTCCATCACCACGGAAGCCGGTTATCTGGGTCGAACCGATGAAGAATTGATTGAAGCCAATGTCGAGGGTGTCCTGAATGTCATGAGATATTTCAAAATGATACCAGGAGAGGCTAAAATTCTCGCCGACCCGGTCTGGATTGAAAAATATGAGGTTATTTATTCCAAACATGATGGCCTTTTCTATCCCCAGGCCAAGATGGGTCAATATGTCCGGGCCGGACAGATAATTGGTTATATTGAAGATTATTTCGGTAATTTTCTCGAAGAAGTCAGGGCGCCCTTTACCGGTATCCTTCTTTATATTATCAACACACCTCCCTGTAATGCCGGCGAGCCTTTGTTTGAAGTTGGCCAGGTAAAAGAAAAATAAAAAGCTCAAAAAAGAAATAATAAACAGATAAGAAATAAAGATAATTTCAATTTTCTCTGAATTTAATATAAGGAAGCTCGGCTTATCGTTGGAATAGCTTGACGCGCTTATTTCAATTCTTCAATTTTTATAACTTCCTCAAGCCTTACAAAAAAGTCTTATTTGTCGGCAATCAGGCGGTTATAAACGAGGCGGGAAAGAGAAGCCATAAATCTTTGAGCTTTTTCCTCTTTTTCCAGGCCGCGAGTCAAGATTACCAGGACAAAGGGCTTTCTCCCGGGAGGAAAAACAATGGCGGCATCATGGGCAATCCGGGTGATACTTCCTGTTTTATTGCCCACTTCAATTTCGGATGGTAAGCCGGCCGGGATGCCTGAACGAAATTTCTGAGCCCTGAGAATATCAATCATGGCCGCACAAGAAGCTGGCGATGCTGCTTTTTTCTCCACAATTGCTTCCAGCACCAGCCTCATATCCCTGGCATCGGTGACATTATTCAGGCCTAAAGCATAAGCCTTAGAATCCTCCACTCCCCGCAGAACTTTCATGTTTTCAATCCCAAATTCCTTCAGGGTTCTCATCACGGCTTCAGCTTTAACCAGTTCCATTAAAACATTGGTCGCCAGGTTACTGCTGACCGTAATCATTCGTCCAATAAGTTCTTTCAGCGGCCGTCTCTGACCAATGAAGGCATAAAACTCGGGATCTGAATCGTCTTCAGGCTCGAGAGAATAAGGGCTCCCGTCGGCGAGACTTGAAAAGCTATTGTAAACCAGAATCGGTTCCTCGAGCTTGAGTTCACCCCGATCGATCCGGCGAAAAACCTCAATCATGACCGGAACCTTCATCAGGCTGGCCGCATGCATGACAGTACGCTCATTAATTTCAATCAAAATGTTGCTTTCCAGGTCATGGAAGGAAAACCCGACCTCAGCCCCGGCTGCCTTTATCATCTCCTCAATTTCTTTTTTAACGGCTGAAATCCTTTCTTCCTGAGTTAAGGCGAAGATATTAGAAAAAAAGAAAAGCAATAAAATAATGGGAAGAATTGGTCCAAATTTGTTTCTAACTCCCTTTTTAACCCTATGACCTATTTTAAGTCTAATGCTTTTTTTAATATGCTTTCTGTCCATCCCGGCCTCGCATTAATATTCTATTGCGCCCGATAAAATTCCTCAACCGCTCCTGGCGGAAAAAATGAAGATATTCCTGAATTAATTCTCTCAAATAATTCTGGCTTGAAGCAAAAAAGAATGATTTTATGGCTGGCAGCTGAATTTCATTTGGCTAATTTAAAATCGAGGGAATTTTTTTGCCGCTTCCGGTGCTGGACCACATGAAAAGCCCTCAATCTTCACCCGGTTCTTTTCCACAATGCTACCTCTATCTGAAAAATAAAGGAAGAACAGTCAAACACTCAATAAAAAAATCAGATTTTTTAACATTTAAAGAGGATGGATTTTTCGACATTTAAAAGCGAATTGAATCAGGGTCAATTCATCGTTGCCGAAAACGATTAGAGAAATATTTCTAAGATGCCCAGGATATGGCTTCAACTTGCCTTTAAGGATTTATCTGCGGGTTCTCGGTAGGCTGCTGGTCGTTTCTCAAATGTCTTCCCGGGTAAGCCTTCTTGTAATTCTCTATGGCCTTCTCGTCCAGCGCTTTCATTATTGCCAGCAGAACCACCGCATCAGTCTGTCTTTATTCTGGTCAAGACCACGCCAAAGACGGTTGAAGTTCAAGCGATTTCTCGTACTCTATAGGGGGACGATCTTAATCTCAAGGTGGCCCATAGGGCTACACCTTCTTTTCGGGGATTTAATGATCTTAAGGCTTGCATCCTTCTTCTATGTCAATGTCAAATGTCATCATGTAACTTTGGGACAAAGCCCAAAAATTAAAAAGAAGGAAAAAAAGAAAAATAAGGCATAAAAATAAAAGGTAATCTAAAAATAAAAAACCAATAAGAGAAGGGAATTGTTGTTCTTTGAAAATAATCTGAGCTTTGCTAAAATATATTCCGGTTTTTTAATTTTCCTGTTCTCCTTTTTATCTCTTTGAAATTTATTGCTGCTTTAGCCCAGCTTCCTTTGCCTTACTTTTTAAAATCAGATAAATTAAAGAATAAATTAACGAGGAGGCATGGGGATGAAGGCTCAGGAAATTTACAGGGAAGAATTAGAGCAACCAAGGCGAAGAACCCGCAAGATTGCCTTCATCGGCAACTATCTGCCCCGACGCTGTGGTATCGCTACTTTTACCACTGACCTCTGCGAAACCATAGCCAGCCAGTTTGAAGGAGTTCAGTGTTTTGCTATTCCCGTAACCGATATTGAAAGCGGTTACAATTATCCCCCTCGGGTCAGATATGAGATAATAGAAAAAGATATCAGTACCTATCATCAGGCGGCCGATTTCCTGAATATAAATGGCGCTGATGTTGCCTGTTTACAGCATGAATTTGGCATTTTTGGTGGACCAGCCGGTAATCATCTTCTGGCCCTGCTCAGAGATTTGAGAATCCCTCTTGTTTCTACTCTTCACACTGTTCTCCTTAAGCCTGACCGTCATCAATATGCTGTCCTTAAAGAGATAATTCAGCTTTCTGACCGGGTCGTGGTTATGAGCCAGCGAGCCCGGGAATTCCTTCTCCAGGTTTATGGTGCGCCTGAAGAGAAAATCGAGATAATTCCCCACGGAATTCCCAATGTGCCTTTCATTGATCCCAATTTTTATAAGGACCAGTTTGGCCTTCAAGGAAATATAGTGCTTCTAACCTTTGGCCTGCTTTCGGCTAATAAGGGTATCGAATATGTGATTAAGGCTCTGCCTGAAATTCTCAATGTCCAGGAAAATGTGGTCTATGTTGTTCTTGGCGCTACCCATCCCAATATCTTACGCCAGGAAGGAGAAACCTACCGCCTCAGCCTGCAGCGTTTAGCCAAGGAGCTTAAGATTGAAAATCATGTTATCTTCCACAACCGCTTCGTCAGCTTACAGGAGCTGACCGAATTCATAGGTGCCGCCGATATTTTTATTACTCCCTACTTGAATGAAGCTCAGATAGTCTCAGGTACACTCTCCTATGCATTGGGCATGGGCAAAGCTGTGATTTCCACTCCCTACTGGTATGCCGCTGAAATCCTGGCTGATGGACGGGGAATCCTGGTTCCTTTCGCCGATGAAAAAGCCATCGCTCAGGCGGTCATTCATCTCCTCAAAAATGAGGCCGAACGCCATGCTCTGCGCAAGAATGCCTATCTTTTTGGCCGGAATATGATCTGGCCTGTGGTGGCTAATAGATACATGGAAGTCTTTGAAAAGGTGAAAGAAGAAAGAGCTGCCTCGCCCCGTCTTGTTCGACCTTATCTGACGATGGATTTAAGGCCAAGAGAGCTACCTCCTTTGCGCCTTGATCACCTCAAGAGATTAACCGATCATACAGGCGTGCTTCAGCATGCTGTTTACAATATCCCCAATTATAATGAAGGTTACACCACCGATGATAATGCCCGGGCTCTTATTCTGGCCATTCTTCTGACCAATTTAAGTGAAGATAAAAGCTTTTCACCCTATGATCTGGCTTCCCGAACCCTGGCTTTCCTCTGGCATGCCTTCAATCCCAGAAATCGCCGTTTTCGCAATTTGCTGAGTTATGACCGTCGCTGGCTGGATGAGGCTGGACCGGAGGACGCTCACGGACGCGCTCTCTGGAGCCTTGGTCTGGTTCTGGGCCGGAGTCAGGTTGAGGGATTCCGTAACCTGGCAGGTCGGATCTGGGAGCTGGCCCTGCCGCCGGTGGAGAACTTCACCTCACCCCGGGCCTGGGCCTTTACCCTCCTCGGACTCAGAGAATATCTCATCCGGTTCTCGGGCGATGTGGCCGCTCGAAGACTCCTGGAAATCCTCACAGAACGCCTGATCAATCTCTATGAGCAGGTTCACTTGCCGGACTGGCCCTGGTTTGAAAGAAGCCTGGCCTATTGCAACGCCAAGCTTCCCCACGCTCTGCTGGCTGCCGGACAGATTCTGGGAAGAGAAGATGTCCTAAAGATTGCTCTTGAAAGCCTTGACTGGTTGGTTAAAATTCAGGTTTCGCCCGAAGGTCATTTTGTGCCGATTGGCACCAATGGCTTTTATACCTATGGAGGCCCGAGAGCTCGCTTCGATCAACAGCCCATCGAGGCCTATACTACTCTATCTGCCTGTCTGGAAGCCTATCGGTTCACGGGCGATAAAAAATGGCTGCTAGAGGCTCAGAGAGCCTTTGAATGGTTTCTCGGCGAAAACGATTTGCATGTTTCTCTTTATGATCCATCCACAGGCGGCTGTCGTGACGGACTTCATCCTGACCGGGTTAATCTCAATCAGGGAGCTGAATCCACGCTGGCCTTTCTCCTTTCTTTAACTGAAATGCGCTTAATTGAGAATGCCATGATTGAAAAAAGTCAGGAGGCGATAAAGTGAAAGAATCATTGGCGAGTTTTAAGCCGCTGTTTCAAAGATATGATAAAAATCCTATTTTAACGGCCAGAGATTGGCCCTATCCGGTAAATACGGTATTCAACCCCGGGGCAACCAGATTAAAGGACGGTACAGTTCTTCTTTTATGCCGGGTTGAAGAAAAAAGCGGGCTATCTCACCTCTGCGCAGCTCGCTCTGCGAACGGGATTGATGGCTGGGAAATTGACCCCATAGCTTCCCTGCATCCCAGGCCAAAGGAGTATCCTGAAGAAATCTGGGGAGTGGAGGATCCAAGAATAACCTACATTTCTTCTCTGGATAAATACGCTGTGGTCTATACTTCTTATTCACGGGGAGGCCCGGGAGTTTCCCTGGCCCTGACTTCCGATTTTATCCATTACGACAGATTGGGAGTCGTTCTTCCCCCAGAAGACAAAGATGCGGCCCTTCTGCCTCGTCATATCAAAGGCAGCTGGGCGATGATCCACAGGCCAGTGACCAATCTGGGGGCTCACATCTGGATTTCCTACTCACCAGATTTAAAAAGCTGGGGAGGTCATAAGCTCATTTTGCATGCGCGAAAAGGAGCCTGGTGGGATGCGGGAAAAATCGGACTATCCACACCGCCTATCGAAACCGAAGAAGGCTGGCTGGTTCTCTATCATGGAGTTCGCTTTACGGCTTCGGGGTGTATCTATCGCCTCGGTCTGGCTCTTCTGGATAAAGAAAATCCCGAGAAATGTCTGCTGCGCGGGCGGCACTGGATTTTCGGGCCGGAAGCCCCCTACGAGCGCTTTGGCGATGTCAATAATGTCGTTTTCCCCTGTGGCTATGTTTTCGCTGATGATGGCGATAAAATCCTTCTCTATTATGGAGCCGCCGACAGCTGCATCGCCCTGGCCACAGCCAGTTTGAAAGAATTGCTTGACTGGCTTAAAGCTAATGGCGAACCCGAGCCCTCTGAACAATAAATTTTAGCGCTAAATAAAGCCGGTGATTTTAATTGGTTTATTAAACTTTTTTATTATCATCAATTTTTTATTTTTTAATCCGAAGGAAAATCTCCCACCTCAGGTTGTAACGGTAATGGCGGCTGCTATGTTTCATGCTTACATAAGAAGCATTCGATACTTAACCAAAGATATATTTCCGTTGTCATCCTTCTCTATCATTAAAAGAGTATCACCTCGAATATCTAAGGGATAACGGGCTAATTCGCTCAACCTTATTTTCAGATGAAGGGGGAGATAAAAATTGTCCAGATAATGGCCATCGGCATCAAAAACATCGAAAAGAAAACCTTTCTTTCTATCAACCGTTGAGGTCAAAACAAGGATTTTATCTTCTCTGGCTATAATTTTCTGAATATCATTAAAATAAGCGCGCGGAACAGCAAGGGTTTTAAAGCCAGGTCTCTCATCCTTTGGCCTATCGGGCTGATAGCGAACCTTTTTATACTTCCTTTGAATCGTTTTGACCAGTTTCCTCTGGTTTAAATCAAGAATCTTAAGGCTATAATTCTCGGTATGAGAAAAAACAAAATATCTATTTTTTAAAAGAGCTCCCGTCATTTCAGTGAGATAATCGGCCACGACGGCCGTCGGTAGCTTTTTAAAAAACCAGAGAGTTGGATATGACCCCTCCAGTTTCTCAATCTCCCCCTCCCTGGAAACCAAACAAAAATTCCACCTGACCTCTAAAATCTCTTCTTCTTTCTTGATTTTATCTATTTGAGGGAAGCTGTGCTGGGCCATTAAAAGTTTATCCTGAAAGTTCGCAAGAAGGCGGGCGGTGACTTCTCGAGGCCTGAATTCTTGGACAAGGTTGCCCTGTCTATCCAGAATAACAATTTTATTTGGCGAGCGCTGATGAATGATGACTTTATCAGCCGTCACCAGGTAATCCTCTATTCGATTAAATTCGCCAGGGCCTTCCCCCGAACGAAATAAATTTCTCATGAACCTGCCATCAGAACTGAATTCAAGGAATTGTTTTTCATCTAAAATAAAAATGTGTTCATCTTCAGCTATCTTAATTTTTGAAGGATTTTTGAAATAAAAACCTAACTCCTTATCTGCGATCTGCCATTCCTCTTGAAGCTGAATTAACCGACCGGCCTTTTTACTCACAGGTTTCTTGGCTTCGATTATGACAGATTGCGCCTCAGTTGAAGTCAAAATTATGGAGGTAAAAATCAAATAAAGGTTAAAAATAAGAATCGTTTCTCTTTTCATCTTCAATCCTCGCATCTTTTAATATTTAATTCGCCTCAAGTTAAAAAAGCGTTTATCCTGGCTGAAGCCTAATTAGTCTTAACTTGACCCAGAGCAATTAGCTCTCATCACATCTCGTTTTAAAACAGATAATTTTAAAGACAGAATTTTTATCTTTTAAATTGTTCAAAGTGATTATAGGGCTGTTATAAAGATATGGGCAAAAGCATTTCTATCGTCGGGCATCGTCAGAATAGAGAAGGCGGGGGAGACGATACTCATTACAGCATTTTCTGGTTTTAAAGGTGAATTTTAATGAAAATGGGGACAGCCCTTCTTCTTCTAATTTTTTCAGCCGCCCGGGCAGGGTAAAAAATGGGAAATATGTAAGACGTCACGATTTTGTTATGAAGACCAATAGGAAACCGGGGTATGGGGGTCTAAGGAAAGACCGGTCGGAAGAACAAGTATAATACGGCTCATGCTTAAAAGCAGGAGCACCTTATGAGCCTTTTTCAATGCCTGGCTTGCTCTTTCTACCTTAAAGAATTCTTCTATGCAGGGAAAAGAACAAGCCTAAAAAAGCTTAATCTTAGCTCCCAGCTTATTTAGAAAAGGGGATGAGAATAAATTATTTTCTAATTTTCGTTTATGTCAGCTTGGGATTTTGTCTTTCGTTATTTTAAAAAAACACAGCCATTATAAGCCTTATAAATCATCATGATTTTCAAGAAGGAGCCGCCTGTTATTTCATAAAAGGCGAAGAGCTTGATGCTTCTGGTAAATGGTCTCGGCCAGGGAATCAAGGGCTCTGAAATCAGCCTCGCGGGGCTTCCCCTTAGCCAGCACCGGAGGTAGAATTTCTGCCTTAATATTGGTTACAAGACTGGCTATTTGTTCCACCATTTTTGTTGACCAGCCATAGGAACCAACAACAGACAGAAACTTCACTTTAGGCCGCAGAATGTTGAGCAGGCTGGCGGCGAAGGCAGCCAGAGGATGAGCACCCACGTGGACTGTTGGTGTACCGAGGACAACCGTGGCCGCATCGACCAGACTGATGGCCAGCTTACCCATATCTGTCTCGGGCAAAAAGAACTGGCGCACCTCCATCCCCCTTTCCATCAGGGCTGAAACTAAATATCGCACCATTCTGGAGGTACTCCCATGCATCGAAACATAGGGAATAACCACCAGATTTTTAGGATTATCGCTGGCCCATTCTCTATAAGCTTGAATGATAAATTCGGGTTTGTCATAAAGCGGCCCATGCGAAGGAGCAATAATTTCAAAGGGCCAGGCAGAAATTTTTTCTAAATTCTTCTGAATGATCTTACGAAAGGGCATCATGATTTCAGCATAATAGCGCTTGGCGGCTTCAATTACCCTTCCTTCATCGGTAACATAGAGGTCGCTTGTAGCCAGATGAGAGCCAAAGAAGTCACAGCTAAATAGAATTCTCTCTTCTTCTAAATAAGCACACATCGTTTCTGGCCAGTGAACCCAGGGAGTATAGAGAAAATGAAGCGTTCTCTGGCCAAGCTGAAGCTTCTCCCCATCTTCAACCGGGATTATCTTATCCTGAGGTAAATGGAGTAAATCCGCCAGCATCTCTTTAGCCTGAGAGCCACTGATAATCTTAGCCTCAGGATATTTCTTTAAGACGTCAGGAATGGCTCCGGAATGGTCTTGCTCGGCGTGAAGGGAGATTATGTAATCTAATCTGTCTACCATCTTCAGATGATTCAAGAGAATTTCAGTCATAGTGGGGTCGACACTATCAATGAGGGCAACTTTATCATTTCCCTTAATTAAATAGGCATTATAGCTTGTCCCATCTGGTAATGGGATAAGGCTATCAAAGAGTCTTCTATCCCAGTCAATTGCCCCGACCCACCAGACATCCTTTTTAATTTGTCTTGCTTTCAATTTATCCTCCTTGCCGGAAATTATTTGCCAGAGGCTCACAAAATCTTTCAGTCTGGTTTTTATTAAGCCTCGATTTAGTTAATACATCCAATTATATCAGTTTAACTTTCAAATTGCGCTTTTTAATACAAATTTCCCCAAGCCTTTTGCTGTCAAGGAAAATTTCGCCTCAAGCCAAGAATTAATTTTCAAAAGCTAGCTTCATCTTATTGGCAGCCAAAATTTCTCCTTTTATCGGTTAACCCATTTCCTTTCCAGTTCCATCTATTTCCTTTCGAGTTCCATTTTATCAATTTACCCAATTTAATCAATTTACATAAAAAATCCTTGATGCCTATTTTTAATAAAGGACGTTCTGAGGACGCCCCTTTTATCATTCTCATAGAAGGACATTCTATAAATAAATCCAGCTTCTGCTTAAAATCCCTCCTGATACGGGTACGGATGTTCGCAATCAAATCGCGGTGTGACGTCGTGGCATGTGATGATACAATCGTTGATATCACCGCCCCCCTCAATGCAACCAATAGTATTAGGGCAACCGATCATCCTCCATGTCATGGGGATAGATGAAACGTCACCTCTAATCAACGCCCGCCCTGATAACAATAATAAGCACATAAGAATTAAACGAATTAAATATGCGACGAGACATTTTTTCTCATTGCAGCACGTCCTTCATGTTTTTGTTTCAAGAATAAAGATTTTCCCCCGCGGTGAATCGGCCAGATAGAATCTGGTTGCTTCACCGATCCTTCTAACGCCAAGTCCATAGCCATAATTCACGATATCGTCAACTTTATCGCAATAATAATGATGGATCAGGTTTCCATTTTTATCCAGGCAAAGGATTTCTATCCGCGGGAGATGCAGGAGGACGTATATTTTATCATCGTGCACAGAGACGGCGGCAATTACCCGGGGAAGACGCGGGCTAGCTCTTGGGTTATATTTTAGTCCGGTAAATGCTGAATCAAGGGCCAATCTTTCGATTTTCTCCAGAATCTTCAACTTAATCCTGATTTCTTTAACGATCGCTCCATGTTCATCATAAACACGTATCAGAGGATGATGTCTGAAAGCCACGTAAAGCAGATCGCCGTCCGAGGCCAAAACCGCAGCCTGATCCTTCAGGTTTAGACCTGGCACGGGCAGAGGCTCCCCGAAAGAAAAAACTTGTTTCCCCCGGCTGTCGAGGACAACGATAATCGCATTTTCTGGCGCTCCCGGTCTAAGAATTACGTTCGCATACAACCGCCCGCTGATGACCGTAAAATCGTCTATGGGCAAAAAGAGATGAAAAAGGTCGAGGAAGGCGCCGCGGGTATCGATTTTTGTAATCCGCCCTCCCTGCATTACATATAAGACATCTCTTTCGGCTAGTTCAATCCGCAATGGATGATCGAACTCGCCCGGCCCCTGTCCTGGTCGCCCCATTGTTCGCAGGAAATTTCCGTTCTCGTCCAGAACTGTTATTGTACTGGCGTAGTTATCAACGACATATAATTCACCGCTTTCCGAAAGCGCCAGGTCCGAAGGATTGCCCCATGAATATCGGGTTTCATCCTCGGCTGGAATGATGCGAATAATCGAAAGCTTCTGCCAGTCTCGGGCTATTTTATGCCCTTTCAACAGCTCTTTTTTCACTGTTGTTTCCGGCACAAGCCTCTTTGCCATTTGCGCCCAGCTATTTCCCCAAGAGAGCAAAATAAGCAAGAAAGTTATCATGATATATTTCCAATGAATACTATGTTTCATCATCATCCTCCTTTTTGAACCGCAAAACATCCTTCCTTCTTATGGCCGATAATTGTGCCGACAATCTCAAAGTCCTTATCCAACCACACGGCCAAGGCTTCATACCGCTTTTTCCCGCATTTATATATCATTTCTCTCCAATAACTTTCTGTCTGGGAGCTTGCCTTCATCACCTCCCATTCGCCGGGAAAAACATCAAGAATATGTCTGATATCGTTGGTGGTAAAGTTATTAGAAATTAACATGACCTTTTTGACATCATTCAGCCCCTCACATAAGAACCTGAGATTATCAAGAACAGCCCCGCTTTCACATGAGATTCAAAGGTCGAAAAAGGCTGCTAAAATCAAGCCCTTTGTGGTCATATCAAGCCTTTCGCGGAGAAAACCAATCAGCCATTCGTCACCCAGAATGCTTTTTCGGTTGATTACCAGACTTAGATCACAGCGATTGCTTTTCGTTATTTCTTCAAGCGAGGACCTCAGGTTCCGATAATAGTCCTCCACAAGAAGCCCCGATGCCTTTAGTTTCCCGGCTTTTTCAAAAAAATAATATGGGCCACAACATTCTGAAGCATCAAAGATCCTGCGAAATGTATTTCCTGAATCATTAAGGACAATTAATTCTGTTTTTTTGTTTTGTACTTTTCTCCAAAATCCATCAACGTTTTTAACAAAAACAATTATGTTCATGCCGTCAACAAAGACATTTTCATATGATGACCTAAAGAAAGAGAGCTCTTCAGTATTTTTCGGGCCCAAGAAAAGAACCAGAAGAGGATTCGTTTGCAACTTTCGGCTATCAACAGAATTACCAAAGATATCTTCAGTAACGAATAAAGGAAGAGTACCAAAACCGTTCACAGCTACTGAACTCATCTTCCTGCATGAACTGGTTAAACAAAAAAAGATACAAACAAAAATAGCCATTTTTTTGTTAAAGAACATAATCAACCCCTTTTATTTTTATTTTAATAAGATATCTAAAAAGTCAAGCCCTTTGACTTCTTGACATCATTTTGAGCAGTGATTTATATTGCCAGGGTTAGTGTCATGCAAATTAAATTTCAATCTGGAAAGCCCGCCATAGCCGGGAATTTTTGGTTGCAAATTTCTATTCGGCTCACCACCTCCGTCAGCCCTGAGAAATCTTCCGAGCAGAGTTGCCAATAATAAGATTACCCGGAGTGAGGGAAAGGAAAGAATTTAATAGAGAATTTAGTAGAGAATTTAATTCCCATGAGTGTCATCAACAAGCCGGCAAAAAATCTTAAGCCCAAGGCCTTCTGTCATTTATTCGGCTATTTCTTTTGCTTTCTCTTTTCGCTACTTATTTCCCTTTTCTTTTTTATTTTCATTCTAACCTTTTTCCCGGGATCAGCCTGGGCTCAGCAGCCTCAGGCCGGGCCTCAGCCCCAGATCGTCAAAGCCGTAAAGGTAGAACGTGGTCCGACCCTCGACGGGAGCCTGAACGATGAAGCCTGGAAACAGGCCATTCCCTTTACTGCCTTTCGCATGGTCTTTCCCCGGGAAGGCGAACCGACCGAGACCACCGAGCTTCGCGTCATCTACGATGAGGCCAATCTTTATCTCGGGATCTTTTGTTCCGATAGCCAGCCGGCCCACATCTGCGCTAACATAATGGCTCACGATGCCTTCGATGATAAAGTCGGCGACGATATAGTCAAGGTGCTGCTCGACCCCTTTCTTGATAAAAGAAATGCCTACATCTTCGTAGTCAACGCCCGCGGAGCTCGAAGCGAGGGCCTGGCCTTCGGCGAGCATTCCAGTCTCGATTGGGACGGCATCTGGAATGCCCAGAGCAAGATCGGTCCGGAAGGCTGGAGCGCTGAAATCAAAATTCCCTTCAAGACCATTTCCTTCAAGCCCAACCTCCCTTACTGGGGTATCAACGTAGAAAGATACATCCCCCGAAAGCAGGAGACCATCCGTCTGGCTGCGGTCAAACAGGACAACTTTTTTAATAACCCAGCTGAGGCCGCCCGCCTCGAGGGAATCAATGATGTCAACCTCGGAATGGGCATCACCTTCCGGCCGTACGGGACTTCGCGGGCATTGAAGAACCACGCTGGGCCAAGAAGCACTGATTACCAGTGGGATGGGGGCTTTGATCTCTATAAGAATTTCACGCCAAATTTCGTTGGCGCCCTGAGCTACAACACTGACTTTGCCGAAACCGAGGTGGATGAAAGGCGCATCAATCTCACCCGCTTCCCGCTTTACTTCCCTGAGAAAAGAACTCTCTTCCTGGAAGGCTCGGAAATCTTCAGGTTCGGAACTACCAGGGCCGAGAGCTTTTCGCCATTTTTCAGCCGGCGGATTGGGCTCTACCAGGGCCAGCAGGTCCCGCTATTATTCGGGGCCAAGGCCTACGGCCGTCTCGACAACACCAACCTGGCTTTCCTGGATGTTATGACTGACCGCTCACCCGAGCTCGGGCTGGACAGGCAGAATTTCTTCGCCGGACGGGTTTACCAGAATATCCTCGCCGAAAGCAAGGTCGGGCTCATTTTCACCTGGGGCAGTCCTACCGGGGAAAAAAACATTCTGGCCGGCCTGGACCTCATTTACCAGACTTCTCGTTTTCAAGGAAACCGAAACCTGCTTCTCGGAGGCTGGTATGTCTACAACTGGAACACAATCCAGACCGGGCAGCACCAGGCCTTCGGCTTCAAGGTTGATTATCCCAACGACCTCTGGGACATCGTCACTTCTTATTCTTATTACGGCGATGCCGTCGACCCTGGACTGGGCTTCCTGCCGAGACCGAACGTTCAGAATTACTCCTTCGGAATGGCCTACATGCCCAGGCCGGAGAAAGGTTTTATCGGCCGAACGATCCGGCAATTTTTTCACGAGCTGAGGTTAAACTTTTACTGGGACCTCACCGGAAAGCTGGAAACGCGGACTATTTCTTTTGAGCCGCTGAACTTTCAAACTGAAAGTGGCGAGCACTTCGAGTTTGCTATCACGCCGAAGCGGGATGTGCTGCCCTACGATTTTGAAGTGGCCGAAGGTGTGATCATCCCTAAGGGAGGCTATAATTTTACCGAATTCAGGCTGGAGTTTAGCTCTGCTTCCCACCGCCCGGTGACTCTTAATCTGGAACAAAGTTTCGGCCGGTTCTATTCCGGTCGGCTCCGGGAGACAGGGCTCGATTTGAACTTAAAATTGAAGGGCTATGCCACACTGGCTTTAAACGCCAACTTTGTGCGTGGCAATCTGCCCCAGGGCCGGTTCAGCGAGAATGTTTACCAGGCCAAGGCCGACTTTTTCCTTTCGCCGCGAATCGGCCTGATGAATTATATTCAATACGACGATGTTTCCAGGGAACTGGCCATTAATGTCCGCTTCCGCTGGGAGCTTTCTCCTGGGAACGTCATCTACCTGGTTTACAATAAGAACTGGCAGCGGAGCTGGAACCCGATGAATCGCTTCCTGCCACTTCAGGAACGCAGTGTCTTCAAGATCCAGCTTTCAATCCGCCCATAAAATTCGGTAAAAATCGGGACACCCATATAATTTTCTGTTTTTCTCTATTGCCCTTATAAAATATTTAGCGAGAAATTAGGAAAAGAATAGGGTGCCCTGATTTTTTGTCTGCCCGCCTATATAGGCTGTTGAGCAAGAAATTAGAAATAATCCAGGATGTCCCTACTTATCCTTCCCACCCTATATAAAGGAGTAAAGTCGGATAAATCTAATGAGTCCCGATTTTTTGCGGAAATTCGGAAAAATGTAAGGTGTCACGAATTATTAAACGAATTATAGGGTGATAAAATAGGGAGAGACTCTCGTGTCTTCTTCCCTTTTTTCTTTTCTTGGCCTGATTAATTTGATATAAGGAAAAATGGAAATAAATTAACTTATATCTATCATTTCAAATAAATTGATGGAGGAGGGAGATGAATAAATATCGTTGGGCTGAGCGAAAAGAGCCGGCTAAAGAAAATCAAAGACGAAAAAAATTTTTTATTTTGTTATTCCTATCTTTGATTCTTGCCTTATCGCTCATATCATTTAGCTGCAAAAAACCTACGAGCCTCATCTACCTTGACGAACTAGGAGTCCAGCATGTTATCGCCGGCTGGGGCGAAAGCAAAGCCAATAAATCCATTGATGGCCATCCGCTGACCGTTGCTGGCCAGGTCTTTGAACGCGGCCTGGGTACCCACGCTGAAAGCCGGTGCCGGTTGAAGCTCAATGGCCGGGCCGTGAGCTTCCGGGCGCTTGTCGGCATCGACGATGAAGTTAAAAAAACCCAGCGCGGCGCGGAGAGAGCCTCGGTTGAATTCATTGTTTCTGCCCGGGATAAAGAAAACAACCCTCAGGTCCTCTGGAAAAGTGGCCTGATGAAGGCCGGCGACCCGGCCCGGGAAGTTAAAGTCAACCTAAAAGGATTCAGCTTGCTTGATCTCATCGTTACTGATGGTGGCGACGGTATTTCCTATGACCATGCCGATTGGTGTCAGGCCCGGATTGAATACCGCGGGAGCAAGCCCGAGCCAGTGAAACCCTATGCGGCCGAACCTTACATTCTGACCCCACCGCCTGCACCTGAGCCGAGAATAAACAGTCCGAAAGTTTTTGGTGTGCGGCCGGGCTCTCCCTTCCTTTTCACCATCGCGGCTACCGGTGAACGCCCCATGACCTTTGCGGCTGAAGGGTTCCCTGCTGGCCTCAAACTTGATGCCTCCTCCGGCCGAATCACTGGTTTCATTAACAAACCCGGCACTTATAACGTTAAATTAATCGCCAGAAATAGGCTGGGGACAGCCGAAAAAATGCTGAGAATCGAAGTCGGCGATAAAATCTGTCTGACGCCACCTATGGGCTGGAATAGCTGGAACTGCTGGGGCTGCTCGGTAACAGACGAAAAAGTCCGCCAGAGTGCCAGGGCCATGGTGGAAAAGGGTCTTATTAATTACGGCTGGACCTATATCAACATTGATGACTGCTAGCACGGCCAGCGCGACCTTAAAACGGGCGAAATTCGCTCCAATGAAAAGTTCCCTGATATGAAAGCTCTGGCTGATTATGTCCACAGCCTTGGTCTTAAAATCGGCCTGTACACCGATTGCGGCCCGAAAACCTGCGCCGGTTATGAAGGCAGTGAAGGCCATGAGGAACAGGACATCATGACTTATGCCAAATGGGGGTATGATTATGTCAAGATTGACTGGTGCTACTGTGAGGGCAAAGACCCGCGCGTGACTTATAAATTATTTGGCGATGCTATCAAACGGGCGCCCCGCGACATCGTCTTCAGCATCTGTAACTGGGGTCTGGAAAAACCCTGGGAATGGGGTGAAAGTGTGGGCGGAAACCTTTGGCGCACCACCGGCGATATTACTGACACCTGGGCCAGCATGGCCGGGATCGGCTTCAGACAGGCCGGTTTGTCTAAGTATGCTGGACCCGGACACTGGAATGACCCGGACATGCTGGTTGTGGGCAAGGTAGGCTGGGGACCAGAGCTTCATCCGACCCATCTCACGACGGACGAGCAGTATACCCACATCAGCCTCTGGTGCCTGCTGGCCGCGCCTCTTCTTATCGGCTGCCCCATCGAAGAGCTTGACGATTTCACCCTGAATCTTCTGACCAATGCCGAAGTCCTGGAAGTGAACCAGGACCCCCCTGGGCCGTCAGGCTGAGAGAATTACTAAGGGCGAAGATTATGAAGTCTGGGCCAAAGAAATGGAAGATGGCTCGAAAGCGGTCGGCCTGTTTAACCTGGACCCCTACGAACCCAGAATAATCAGAATTGACTTTGCAGCTCTCGGACTTGGCACTGGCCCCTACCGGGTGCGGGACCTCTGGCGGCAGAAAGACCTGGGTAATTTCAGCCATTACTTTGAAGCCGAGGTCGCCCCGCATGGAGTCGTCCTCATCAGAATATTTCCTTGAGGAGAAGCTCAGCCAGACAAAAATTGTATTTGGCTTGATTTGCCTGGAAGGGAAGGGAGTTTTTAATTGAAAAGTATTGCTCTTCTATTTTTCTCTGGATTATCAGGTTGAATTGGTCCGGCCCTGATCTTTCACCTAATCTTTGATTTTTTATGCCTAAAAACCTCACTTTTTATTCTATAAAAGCCAGAAATTATTAGGACGAAAGCGGCACTATGGTTATGATGGGCCAGGCAGCTGGTGGGCTGGCCTCTACCTTAAGGAGACATATCTCCCTTCTTGTCACCTATAAGCTCCATGCCTCAGAAAATTGATCCCGGCGTTTGTCATATAGCCTGATTCTTATTAGCCTTTCACTTTTTATCAAATTTTTTTCAAGGATAAAAAGCGCGTGAATTATTCACCGCCTTTTGCTTGCACCTTTTACCTCAATTTTCTCTCTAATCCTCTCCAAATAGCCTGAAATCGCCTGCGCCTTTCCTTTTCAAGAAAAGTGGCGGTCAAAAGAAAAGAGCTTTATGTTGACTGATAGAGCTTTATTTCACGATAACCGTAGCTTTGTCGCTTTCTCTATCCCTTTGATCGACGGTACTAACACCAAAAGTTAAGGGGAATTCCAAGTCAATTCTGTCAGTGGAAAAGCTTCTTGTGCTTTTTGGAACCTCAGCTAATAAAATCCAGAGTTTACTGCGGTCAAAAAGATAAATTCGATAACCTTTTACTTTTTTATTCTTAGGATGAGCTCGCCAGCTCAGAGTAACATAAATTATTATTTCCTCTTGGACTATTTTGTATTTTTTTTGCCCGGTTAAATTAATGGGAGGAAAAAGCGGTGGCGGATCAACCACTAAATCTACCTTAACTTTTCCATAGCCCTGAGCGGGCGAAAGACATTCGATTTCGATTAAACCCGAATAATTGCCTGCCGCAACCAGGTTCGTGTTAATATTTACTTTTATTGTTTTTTCTTTACCCCAGCTTTCTCCTTCAGTGGGATCGACTTTAAGCCAGGCGGCGTTTGTCTTAAGCCGGAAGGGCAGACGGCCACCCCCCGCATTTTTAATCCGAATGATTCCTTCTGTTGGGCTTGGCTCATCTTCATAACAACGTAAACTTAACGAATCGGGGGTATAACTCAACTGGGCTGGCGGATTGGCGATGATGACAGAAGAAAGGCAGCTGCCGCGGCTAACAGTTGGCGGTAAGTTAGAATGGCTTGTTAGTGCAGTAACAACATAATCAAATCTCGCTTCTCTGGCGGATATTGTCGCCCGGGTTATGCCTGAAGGACCCCAGAAATCAGGAGGAATGCGGCTATAGGAACCATAATGTTTTTTCCAGAGGGAACCAAGCCACCATCCAGTCTCACCTACATACTTGGTGCTGCCAACACAAATCCCTCTCATGCCAAGATTATTTAAGCCACTACCTAAATCCCGGGAAAAAAACACATGATCATGTCCATAAATGAAAGCCCTAACTCCATTTTCTTTAGCTTTTTGCGTTATCCAGACCTGCTCTATCTTTTCTGGATTGCCATAATCTTTGTAATCTTCGGCCAAGAAAAGAGGGCCTCGACCATAGGCAATATCCCTTTGCGTTTCTTCTGGGCCAGCTGGCCAGCCACCAAAGACATGATGGGAACAGATAAAAATCCAGTCTTTCTCGGCTCTTTGCAAAGTATTTTCAAGCCAGAGACGCTGGCTCTCCCCTAAAGTCCATTGTTCAATGCGGCTGGGAAAGCTTGTTCCCGAAAAAGCGGTAGTATTTAAGACAACAAACAAAACGCCACCCCGATTCTGGCTGTCAGCTCCCCAGGAAAAGGCGTAATATTTGCCCTCGGGATGGCCTCCTTCCGGATAAGTTCGGTCATCGGGCGAAGTAAAATATTTCTGTCGCCAGTAAGCTCCCCAGGAATTAGTCGCATTCCATTGGGCTTCGCCGTCATGGTTTCCCAGAACGATATAAACAGGGGCGTAAGGCGAAATAGCTGAAAAAAGTTTCCGCAGGCGAAGCCAGAAAAGATTAGCTATCCAGTTATAATCAGAATCTTTTAGATTGGCGGTGGGCAAACCAAATTCTTCCCAGCGATGATAAGCTCCCAAACCAGTTGTGTCGCCCAGCAAGATCACCATATCCGGATCTTCATTTGACAGGATATGGTTCACAGCCTTAGCAAGAAACAATCCGTTTTTAAGGGCGCTGAGGGGGTAAGATGGTTGCCAGTTAGAATTGTTTTTTAAGCCTCGCATAAATTCAATAATATAATTTCCGTTAAGATTACTTCGTCTTAAGGTTTCCGGCAAAGTCCTGTCAGCATCATCAAAGGTGTGATCATCGCCAATAAAAATAACTTTTATTGTTTCTCCTTTTTCCAGGTTCACAAAGGGAAGCTTAAAGCTTTTCGGGGCTAACTCTTTCCAACTTTCTTTACCTTCACGATAAAAAACTTTATAATAGGCCCTCTTTCCCTCCTCTCCTTCCATCGTTATATCCACAATATTCTGCACTCCATTCAGTTCAATAATATTCTTCGAAGTGAGCAGCCCCTCCAGGCTGTCACTTATTACTACTCTCAGGTCAAGGGTCCGACCTGGCTTTAAGATCAGATTCAAACTTGCCAGCCAGCGCCCGCTGAGGGGGGCTCTCCGAACATTATAGATTCTTTCGGCACACTCAAAATAGTTTTCATCATAGGGGAAAGGAAAAACGTCATCTCTGATGATTTCGATTAGCCGACGCTTCTCTAAGGGGAGATCATCTTCTGTTCCCAGAGCCAGGCTGGAGAACAGTCGGGAAGAAGAGCTGGCTGAAAAAAGCAGGCTCATTAAACCTAACTTAAGAAAATTGCGCCGATCTATCATCTGCATCCTCTCCGCTCAAAACTCGTATCATTAGAAGCTTTATTAATAAATTTGATCAATAATTTCAATACTTTTTAGGCTCTTCCGTGAAAAGGGTGGTAATTTAAAAGGCCCATCCGAATGATTTAAGCCAAGGCGACGCTTTCAATAATTGATAATCTTATAAGCATACCGGCGGATGAAATTAAAGCCGTCTATATTCACCACACCATAGGCTTCCCCCTTTTTGAAAAAAAGAGAAACAACGGGAATGTCTGTCTCAAAATGCCCGATATAGACGCCCTTTTCATCAAAAAGGTCAATTTCAGATTTATTTTCAAGGGAATCGACGACCACGAACAACCAGCCATTGTCCATGGGGATTATATCCTGATAGGCTGGCAAATATTTTGGGTATTTCATATGCTTCCGAATCTCATCTTTGAGTGAGGCATCCTGCGGGAATGACCGCAGAAAATCCATTACTTGATGGTTGAAATAATAATCTTTATGTTCCTGCCTGACCGGCCGCGGTTCAGCTTTTTTCTGAATAATTTTCTGCAATTTACCATGGCTATCAAAAATTTTGATTTCGTAGGTTTCCGGGTAGCCAATGATAATCTGTTCATCATCTGTGACCTTGGAAATGGCATAGGGTTTATAAGCACCCTGGCTCATTATGGCCGCTAGCAATTCTGGCCGCGAACCCTGCGGGCGAGGGGATTGAAAAGCGCCTTTGTGGAGAAAAAGCTCGGTAACGAGCTGACATTTCTCGTCAAAAAGACCATAAAGATAATCCATTGTCATTAAGCCGGATTCTTCTCCTTGAATGTTTTTCATAGAAAAAAACTTCCCGTTGGCCAGAAAGATCACGCCGCCGATTTCTGACTCTATACGAAATTGTTTTTTAAATTTCCCATCAGATGTAGAGAAAAAGGATACTCGCTTGTTAACAATATCAGTGGCATAAATATGGCCTTCGCGGTCCAGGCGCATCTCCCATATATTGCCGAATTCTCCCGGTCCCTGTCCTGCTCGGCCGATGCTGAAAAGATATTTTCCAGCCGGGTCATATTTTCTAATCTGCTTTCGGTCCCAATCTAGGACATAGAAGCAGCCACTATTGTCGGCTATTACCTGGAGCTGATGGCCAAACATATAATTTTCGTCACCGGTTTCAGCTCCAATGGTCAATTCAGGGGTGAAGACCAGGCATTTCCTTGAGCCCTTAGGAGGCGCAGGGTCTTTCGGATTAGCCACTGTCTGAACGTCCGAAGCGAGAGAGGCCAGGCCGGCTGTTTCAGCTGAAAGCAAAAAAGAAAAGAAAAGCACCATGACTATGGTCTGTTTTATCATTAAGAGCCCCCTTTTTTTTAAGGACATTACACCTTTTTCCGCCAGCGAAATTTTCTTTTTATCATATCAGATAGCGAAAAATAAGAATAGAGAACAAGCTTTTCTCATTTGTTCAGGCCGGCCAAGTGATCTGTGTAAAAATTTCTTTAGCGCCGTTCTTTAGCAATCTAAATAGACAAATAAAGAAATTTCAGGTTTAGCTTTAAATTACCTTACCGGGCCGGAAAGCCCCAGGAGGCTCAAAAAGCGATTAAAAACACTTTCGCCTCAGCTTTTAGAAAAATTTAAAGTCATATAAGAAAAGTATTAAAGTGCTTCTTCCAGATTTTCTTCTATTTTTTCGGCTTCTTTTCTTGCTTTCTGCGGTTTAAAACCTGTCCTCATCACTACCAGAGCACCCATAAGAAAAACAGGCACAACTTCAACTAAATGCAACAGCAGAGCACAGCTTAATGCTACTTCGATATCCACCTCAAATAATTTTAAGGCCGCGATCAGTCCCAGTTCAAAGCCGCCCGCATTGGCCGGCGTATTGACCGCGGCCAGGCCAAGATTTACGGTAATTAAGCCGATCACCGAGGCTACAAATGGCAGGTTCAAATGGAAAGCCCTGAACATAGCCCAAATGACAAGGGCTCTTAAAATCCAGGAGAGGAGAGAGAAGAAGGAAACCTGAATTAAATTTTTACCCTGGGCAAGCTCCCTCCAGGCAAGAACAAACCTGTTCGAGAAATTAATCAGGCGCTTTCGCCATCGAGGTAACTTCTCTTTTTTCCCCCTATTAGAAAAATATGCTACGATCACCAGCATCAGAACAATTACTGACACTCCCAGAAGCAAAAGATGGAAGGCTCTTTCTGTTTCACCAGATAGAGGAAAATAAAGGCCAGTTACCCCGATTAAAATCAGGAAAAAGACTATATCAGCCAGACGGTCCAGGATAAAAGTCCAGATGACTTCAGGAACTTTTATGGACTCTTGCTGGGAAAGAAAATAAATTCTCAGGCCATCTCCTATCCTTAGAGGAAAAATTATGTTGCCAAAGAATCCGACCAGAAAAGCTTCAAATATTTTCTTGAAACTAACATCCTTTTTTACCGCGAAAAGAATTTGCTGCCATCGCCATGACTCGACGGCAATATTAAGAATATTGACCAAGCCAGCCATTACCACCCAGCCCCAGCCTACACCAGCCACTGCCTCGAGCAATCTCGCCGGCTTAATTTGATAAAGGATGAAAGCAAAGATAATAAGAACTATACCCAGACCGATGAGCCAGGCTCTTCTGCTTTTTCTCATTCGTCAGTCTCTACTTCTCTTTTTCTCCTTTGGCTCTTAACCGTCTTTCTGTCGGGGTTCTGGAAAGTTCTAAAAGCTGCGAAACAGTCATAAACTGAAACCCCTGAGAAAGAGCCGACTCTATGATGGCAGGAAGAGCTGCTACCAATTGACTGCAATCAGCATTTTCTTCCAGACCACGACCATCATGGAAAAGAAGGATAGCGCCATTTCTAAAAGTTTTCAGACTGCGTCGAATGATTTTCTGCTCACCCGGCCGGTCTGTATCCCAGACTCCAGCAGTCCAGGAAACCAACTCATAGCCAGCCTCACGTAACGCTTTCTTCAAACAGGGGCGTTTCCAACCGTGAGGGGCACGGAAAAGAGCTGGCTTTTTTCCGGTGAGAGACAAAATCAGATCTTCTGTCCTTTTGATTTCAGCTTTGATACCAGAAAGAGATTTTAAGGGAAAAACTTTGTGATCGTAACCGTGATTTCCAATTTCATGTCCGTCAGCTACAATTTTTTTTACAGCTTCTGGATAAAGTTCAACCTTTCTTCCCAGGACGAAAAAAGTCGCTTTAACTTGATATTTTTTGAGAATATCAAGGATGGACGAAGTATAAGGTTCAGTTGGTCCATCATCAAAAGTCAAACTCATCAACCGCAGTTTTTTTGGTCCGCGCCAAAAAACCCTTCCAAATAGCGGAGATTTATGGTCTAAAATACCCCAGAGTAAAAGAGCCTCAACGATCACAAAAAAAATAATCGGCCCATAAGAAAAAATCGGGATTAATAATAAAAATTTGAGAAAGAGAGAAAGCCCCGCGGCCATCAGAAAAGAAGCGGCCGTAATTGCCAGGCCTACTTTAAACTTCATTTATCTCCGAGCAGTTCGAGGTAGATTTTTTCCAGTTCAGGAACGATCCTGTCCCAGGAATATTTTAGGGCTTTTTCCCGGCCCCTGGCACCCATTTTTTTTCTAAGATTTTCATCGTGCAAAAGAGTCAGAATAGCTCTGGCCAGAGCTTGAGGCGATTTGCGCGCCACAACAATACTTTCTTCTGGTTCAAGAAGCTCGTTATATCCGATGTTTTCCGTGGCCACGATAGGCTTGCCCGAAGCCATGGCCTCAAGAAGAGTGACACCAAAGGAGGCTTTATCTACCGGAGAGCAAAAGACATCACAGGTTGCATAATAATTAGGTCTTTGCTCGAGGACGGGCCCTTCAAAAAAGACATCTTTTCTAAATTCTGGTCTCACCATCTCTAAATACCTTCTCTTAACCGGTCCACCAACTACAATTAGCCGCACGTCCTTGAATTCATCTTTGATAAGGTTAAAAGCCTTAAGCATAACATTAAGCCCATTACGTGGATCAAAGCGGCCGACAAATAGCAGGTTTAACTTATCCTGGCTGAATTTTTCGAGAGGCTGAATTTCAGGCGAAAACTCGTCAGTATCTACGCCATTGGGCAAAATAATAGGCCTCAGCTGAAAATATCGAGCTAAAGGAGTTATGCAGCTGCGGCTGACAAAAAGCTGACAATTTATTCTGTTTAAGTCTTTTTGCCACCTGGATCTGAATAGGCCATAAACAATATCATGAAAAAGATTGTTGTCAAAATAAGTATGAAAAGTCCCCACGATCGGACATCTGGCCAGTTGCAGAGCCAGATAGGGAAGCGTCGGAACCAGAGGAGAATGGATATGGATCACATCAAATTTTTCTTCTTTAAATATCTTTTTTAGCTCGGAGATTAAATTAAGGCCAACGGAGAACCGACCCCAGGAGCCATTAGCATAAACCGGAACGCTTTTCCCTATTCTGATTAATTTGAATTGCGACCTACCTTTTAACCAGGGTTTCTGAGGAATGAACGGTTCCCCTTTCGAAGCTCTCGAAGTGATTATTTCTACCTCCCATCCCCTGGCAGCCAGCCTAATAGCAGAATTATAAACATTTTCTGTAATTCCACCCAGAAGAGGATAAAAATATTCTGAGATTATTGCTATTTTAGGCATGAAGCTCTTTTTTAAGGGAAGGGAGAATAAGGAAGGCGGAAGGAAATTCCTCCGCCTTCCTTACCTTAAGCCTTCAGGTTCAGGTAATTACCTTAATTGAGCGAGCGATATTAACCCCACCCGAAGATACGTAATAAGTAATTTCAACTTTTGTTCCAGACGTCAATTTGTCCAGAGTGGTCGGCTTTCCATCAGCACCGGTAAGCGTAGCATTCCGGCTAAGGTGGAAGCTTACTTCTTTTTGATCAGAACCCACAGCTACGATAATTGTAGGACTCTTTTTAGCTGGGTCACCAGGAGTAACTTTGCTGATCGTACCGATGAAGGTTTTAGTCTGAGCAGCTGGTGGGGTAGCTTTTTTCTGCTGAGCAAGGCTCAAAGAAACCAAACCCAAAACCAAAAGCACGCTCAAAAGGACGCTTAATTTTTTCATTTGCATCCTCCTTTCACCCTTAATTTAATAATTACCCCATTAAAAGAACGTTAAAATAAAATTAAAAATTTTTAATCTTCTGGCTATAAATCCCGGGAAAATATTTTGGTTTTCTCTGCATTTAACTTTTGTTCTTCCTTATAAGGATAAAGGCCCGGTGGGAAACAGCTATCAGAAGGTTGCTTGACTTGATTTTTTCAGAATTTTTTCAGGCACCAATACCTTTTCGCTTCTAAAGAAAACTTCAAACGTTTCTTTTTTCCAAAGAAGAAAGAAACACCAAGCAGCCAGAAGGTCATTTTTAAAAATAGCATAATAAAATAAATAGCAACAGATACAGATTTTTCGTTTTTCCTGGCCTTGAGTCTAAAGTGCTCTTGAGTAAGAGAGCCTCTCAGTTTGCTGCTCAAACTAATTTTTTTTAATAGTTTGAGGAATTGAGTGGCAAATAGACAGTAAAAACTGAGCCTCGACCCGGCTTACTTTCGACGTCGACCTTTCCCCGATGGGCTTCAACGATAGCCTTGACGATGCTCAAGCCCAAACCGGAGCCTGGCAAAGAATCATCTTTTGTAGCCCGATAAAATCTATCAAATATGCGCGGTAATTGCTCTGGGCTTATTCCCGGACCAGTATCAGCAATCTGAACCTTAGCCAGATTAGACTCCACTCCTACTGTTATTCCTATCCGACCGCCGGCCGGAGTGAACTTGATGGCATTATCCAGAAGATTAAGGAAAACTTTCTTTAATTTATCGCGGTCACCAGAAACTTGAGGATTAAAAGTCTTCTCAAAATCAACTCTCAAATTCTTCCGTCGAGCTAAGATTTCCACTTCTTTCACCAGTTCTTGAACTAATTCAGCCAGTTTGACTGAGTCTGACGATAGGATAAAATCTCTGGCCTCTAACCGGGCTAAGGTCAGAAGGTCATCCACCACTTTGATGATTCGATCAATTTCTTCCAGACTGCTATGAAGAGTTGTCTCATATTCTTTAACGGAGCGAATTTTCTTCAAAGTCACCTCTAACTCGCCCTTGATTATCGCCAGAGGTGTTTTAATTTCATGTGAAAAGTCCTCGATGAATTCTCGTTGAGAACTAAAAGTTTTTTCCAGGCGATCGAGCATTTCATTGAAAGTTTCTGCCAGGAGCCTTATTTCATCGTGGCTTTCAGGTAAGGCAATCCTGGCCTTGAGGTTTTCAGCGCCAATGAGCCGGGCGGTGTTGATGATCTTCTTAACCGGTCTTAAAGTTATGCCGGCCAGAAACCAGGCTGATAAGCCGCTGAAAATGATGGCCAAAGGCAGAATCAAAAAAAGGATTAATCGCAATTCTCTCATCGTGGAGTGAAGCGCGCTCAGGGGCGTCATCACCCTAACCAGATAGCTAATTTTATCATCAATCATTACCGGAAAAGTCAGGGCTCGAAATGGAGCTAGCCGGCCCCTCGTCATTTCCACTTCCAGATCATCCAGCCTGCTCTGTCCTCTAAGAACAGTTGCCAAAATATCATTGCGCAGAGGAATGCTGCGGACCAGGGTTTTGGTCGAAGCCACCTCCTTGCCCTGGCGGTCAAAAATGGTTACGACGATATTAAAAAGTAAGGGATCCTTTGATCTTTTATTGACCCAGTTCTGAGCCATCAGAGCAAATTGAGCTTCATCAAGCTTGTGAATTTCATCCAACTTTATGCCCTTAGCCGCCGCATCCATTTTCTCCTTTTCCCAGAAGCTTTCGATGGAGTCCACCACACTATCAGCCCGGCTCACGAGCAGGTCCTCAACGTTTCGGTTCAGGCGTCGGCCAAAATCTTTATAAAGATAAAAGCCAAAAATTATCAAAGTCAGAGAAAAGATGATGGTATAAAGCATAATGATTCTGGCGCGGAAAGAGACAGGGAGAAATTTCTTCATTTTTATTATTCTTTTAACATATAGCCCCGGCCTCTGACTGTATGAATGAGAGGATGCTCAAAGCCACGGTCGATTTTCTGTCGAAGCCGGTTGATATAAACGTCAATAACGTTAGTGAAGGATTCAAAGTTAATATCCCAGACATGTTCGGCAATCATTGTTCTGGTGACGACTTTACCCGCATTGCGCATCAAATATTCCAGCAGACTGCTTTCTTTTAGAGTGAGATTGATTTCCCGCCCAGCCCGAGTCACTCGGCGGCTTAAGAGGTCAAACTCGAGGTCGGCTACCTTGAGTTTCGTTGGCTCCGGAGTTCCAAAAGTCCGGAGCAGCGCCCGACACCGGGCTAAGAGCTCCTCAAAGGCAAAGGGCTTGGTCAAATAATCATTTGCGCCTGCATCAAGCCCTGTGACTTTATCCTTGACCGAATCTTTTACGGTGAGAATCAAAATGGGGCCTGTATATTGTTCCTGACGAAGCTGGCGGCAGAGAGTGAGACCATCTATTTTCGGCAGCACTAAATCCAGGATTATGAGGTCATAATCATTGATCCGGGCTAAATGATAACCCCGCTCGCCGTCATAAGCTACATCGACACTGTAGCCTTCTTCTTTCAGGCCGCGGCGAATAAACTCAGCAATTTTATGCTGGTCTTCCACCACCAGGATTCTCATATTTTAATTATAGAAAAAAATGAGAAGGCAGCAAATAGAGCCGCTCCGAAAGGCCTTAAAAAGCAAATATTTAAGGAAGCTCAAAATTAAAAATTAGTTTAAAAAGTAATGATTGGGAGTAAGAGCTGGCCAGAGAAGATAATATTTCATCAGTTTTCAATTAAGACAGAACATTTTAGTGTCGGCTAAAGCCTGAATAAGTGAAAAATGGGCGTTAAAAATAGTTGAGAGAAGGAACTGTCGTAAAATTCAGAAAAAATCGGATTAATCTTAGTGAACCTGATGATATAGCTGGTCGCTTAGATTTCATCGTCATTTCCATTTCGACAGAAAAGATAATGCTGGCACCAGACCTATAACAGGAATTTTCATCGCATGATTCAGCCGACAAAAAACCATAGGAGCTATCTTAATGAAAATTTGAAAAAAGCTAGTGCAAATCCTAAATTGACATCAGGTAATAAATTCTGAAAAGCAACAGATAAAAGCTAAATTACAGGCAAAAAATATGTTGCAATTTTCTTTATTTTTACTGGAGAATAAAGCAACCAAAAATGCGTATATTGGACAGCCTTTCTCACTTTTTCCTTGCCAGGTCGTCATTTCTCCTGTTATTATGCTGTCCAATAAAACAAAAATCAGAGCAAACTGATTAGCTTTCTTGCCAGAGGAGGCGCTCCAGTCACTTTGTCTTGCTTCATCTTGATTTTATTTATGGCCTTTGAAATTGTGATTGGATTGATAGTTAACTGGTTTTTATTATAAACGATGATTAGGAGGATAAAGATGGGAAGGCCTTATAGCTATAATCCTGGGCCTCGGAAGGCCTCATGCTGCCCGCAGACCGGCCTGAGGCCGGAATTTAAAACCACTCTGTCGCGCCGGAGCTTCCTCGAAGGAGTCGGCTACATAACCCTCGGAACGCTATGGTTGAAAAATGTTTCCTGGAAGAATCTTTCAGCCAGTGTGGCTACCTTGCCCGAAGAAATTCGAACCGACTTCAGAGCGGCCCTTAAAGTCAAGCCAATTCTTATCTATGACACACCAACCAGGGTTCATCAGACTAGCTGGCGGGCCTGGGGCGGAATCCAGACCCAGCGGGAGGCGGAAGAAGAGCTGGCCCGAATCAAGGGTGAGCTGGAGGCTCTGGGCAAGAAAGCTGATTTCCCGGTGGAATTCCTTCCGGTATCAGGGGTGCGCCAGGCTGGAGAGCTGAGTCAGGCGGCAGGCGACCTGGCCGCAGCAGATGTAATTATTGTCTATGCAGCCGGAGGCTGGCTGGACAGATTCAAAAAACTGGAAGAGACAGGTAAAGAATTAATATTTTTCTGCCGTCACCGGTCAGGACCACTTTATCTCTGGTATGAAATCATCAGCCCCCGTTACCTGCGGCAGCACACCGATCATCTGGCCCTGGAACGCGTAGATTACAGCGATATCGTTATAGATAGCCAGGATGAACTGCTCTGGCGCCTGCGGTCGCTTTGCGGCTGGCGAAATACCATGGGGACAAGAATTATCGCCGTCGGCGGGCCTGATGCCTGGTCTCAGCCGCCAGGAGTGGTGCCAAAGCTGGTTGAAGAAAAATGGAAGTTTGACATCAAAACAGTGTCCTACGATGAGCTTGGCCGGATAATTGATGAAGCCAGAAAAGATCCGGCCGCCATGAAAAGAGCTGAGCAGAGAGCCGCTGAGTATCTAAAACTTCCCAGAACGAAGCTGGAAACTGATTTTAATTTCGTGCGCCATGCCTTTCTTCTGGAAGAAGTTTTTATCGCTCTGATGAAAAAAGCCAACTGCCGGGCCATAACTATCAATGGCTGTATGGGCACCATTATGCCTATAGCCGAGACATCGGCCTGCCTGACGCTCAGTCTTCTTAACGACGCCGGCTATTTAGCTTTTTGCGAATCTGATTTTGTGGTCATCCCCGCTGGCGTTTTGCTGGCCAACATTTCCGGAAAGCCTGTTTTCCTTAACGACCCGACTTACCCGCATGAGGGCCTAATTACTTTGGCTCACTGCACTGCGCCTCGGAAGATGGACGGGAAGAACCTGGAGCCAGCCCGGATTCTGACTCACTTTGAATCCGATTACGGGGCAGCCCCGAAAGTTGAAATGCGACGGGGTCAGATTGTGACCAACATCATTCCTGACTTTGCGGCCAAACGCTGGGTTGGGCTGAGAGGCCGCATTGAGGAAGTGCCATTTCTTCCTATCTGTCGCTCGCAGATTGAGGTGAGCTTTGACCAGGACAGCGAGCTGTTGGCGCGACGAATGCCCGGCTTTCACTGGATGACTGGTTACGGCGATTACCTCCGGGAAGTTGGTTATGCCCTGAGGCGGGTGAAAATTGCCTGGGACCTCCTTAAATAATCCAGTGTATGTCTGATGTTATAAGCCCGGAAGGCAAACTGGTAAATAGAATCAGCCTGGATCCTTATTTTTCAACTGGTTATATCATGGCTAAAGTTTTCAGAAACCAGCTCTATTTGGTGAGGGAAAAAGAATCCGGCGAAAAAGAACTTATAATTACAGGATCTATTGAATTTCAGGTTCTCCAGATTTTTTTGTGGGTAAAGATAAATTTTTTGGGCACTCAAAAGCAGATTAAATCTACGCCGGTTCATCTTTGCGGAGGACGATTAGAGAAATATCAATAAGATGAATAATATTCGGCTTCGGCTCGTCTCTGAGGAATCTCAACTGCAGGTTCTGTAAGGCTGTGTGAGATTAACAATTTTTTATTTCTACCCATTAAAAACCTGGAAGAGCCAAATTGGATTATTAAAATTTGGACGGTTATTGGATTCAAGATGCTAGAGCTAAAAGGGGTGAGCAAAAAATGGGGGTTTCTGAAGGCGGTGGATAATGTTAGCTTCACGGTGAGGCCAGGGAAGTCACTTGGTTACCTGGGGCCAAACGGCGCCGGCAAATCGACGACCATCAAGATGCTGGCTGGGCTCTTAGAGCCCACAGGTGGCGAAATTATCTACCAGGGTCGAAACATCTGGAAAAACCTGGTCTGGTTTAAAGCCAGGCTGGGGTATGTGCCGGAGGAACCGGCCATTTATTCTCACCTTAGCGCCTATGATTACTTGATGATGGTGGGAAGGCTCCGCGGGATTAAAGACTCAGTGCTCAAGCCAAAAATAAAAGGTTTTCTGGAAGTTTTCAGCCTCGGCGGCGACATGTATTCTGAAATTGCTTCCTTTTCCAAGGGCATGGTCCAGAAGGTGCTGATTTCAGCTGCTCTGCTCCACGACCCGGAAATTCTGCTTCTGGACGAGCCGCTTTCTGGTCTTGATGTCTCCACGGCTCTGGTCGTCCGAGAGTTGATCCGCCATCTGGCGGCTGAAGGAAGAATCGTCATCTATTCATCTCACATTCTGGAAGTGGTGGAGAAAATAGCCAGCCGGGTGATAATTCTGCATAAAGGGCGAATTCAGGCAGATGATTCGGTTGACAACCTGCGTCATTTGATGAAGGTTCCGTCGCTGGAGGAAATTTTCAGCCAGTTAGTCTTGCAGGAAGAACCGGAAAAAGCCGCTTCGGAACTTCTGTCTTTGATGAAGAAAAATGCTTAGCCGGGTCTGAACCATGGTCAGGCTCTTAGATAAATTTAATTTAGCCACCTTTGTTTCCACTTCCCGCTTAATAATTCTCACCCGCCATTTCTTTAAGCGCCTCTTTCTGAATGAAACAGTTTTCTTTGAAGAGCAGATGATAGGGAAGGTTGTAGGTGTTATCGCTATTCTATCTATTTTCCCGGGTTATGTAGCTGATGCGCTTCTTTTTAAATACCTGCTGATTCCAGAAAGCGGAACAGCCTGGGCCGAGACAGCTATTTTCACCACGCTGATGATGGTTTTAATCGGTCTGATTACTCTTTTTGAGTGGGATGTTATTTTCCTTGCTCAAAAAGATTATGCCAACCTGATGCCTCTTCCGGTCAGGCCGCTCACTTTCTTTTCAGCTAAATTTATCAGTCTGATAATGTTTCTCGGGCTGTTTGTGGCGGGTATTAATTCGCTATCTTCAGTAGTCTTTGCCATGTATCTGTCTTCATCAAGAGCCTATGGCCTTCTGTCAACCTTTCTTCTTTTCCTGACCCATCTTCTGGTCATGCTGGCCGCTGGAGCCTTTGTCTTTTTCACTATGGCCATTATACCGGGAATATTTACCATCCTTCTTCGGGGAAAGTTTTTTTCAGCGTCTTTCTGACCTTATCAGGTTCCTTTTGGTGGCGGCTCATGTTTTTGGGCTTTATTTTTTCGTTATGGATACCAAATGGATTGAACGGTGGTATGAAAGCCTTCAGGCCATAAAAGAGGCGCCAAGTCCCTGGGTAATGAATTTTCCGCCCCTCTGGTTTACCGGTTTGTATCAGATGCTGATGGGTAATAAGGAGGTATTCTTTGAGAAGCTGGCGAGCAGGGCTCTTCTAGCTCTGGGGACGGTCGTTGGAGCATTTTTTCTGATTGTTTTGTTTTCCTACAACCGGCACCTGAAAAAAATGGCTCCGGACGGGGCGAAGCATTATCGCCCGTCGCTGCTGAGGAGAATTGCTGAGCCGACTTTAAGCATAATCTGGCTGAGAAATCCGAGCGAAAGAGCAGCTTTCTGGTTTTACCACAGCGCTTTCCGTCGCAGCCGATTGCATCGCAACCGGGTTATGTCTTACCTGGGAATAGGGGTTGCATTTACCCTGATTATGCTGGCTTCAACGGGAAAGTATTTCTGGAAATACCAGTCTGGAAATATGCTGTCACTGCCTCTGGTTTTAAGCTTTTTTATGCTGGTCGGGGTGAGGGATGCGGTCAACATTCCGGTGAACTTTGAAGCTAACCGGGCTTTTCGGATAACAGAAAAGCCTAATAGATGGCCCTATTTTTCAGCCCTAAGGAAAAGTATTTTTTTATTTTTTCTTCCTCCTCTTTATGGGGTGTTATTCGCTTTTTATAGCACAATCTGGAACTTCAAGGCCGCCGGGTTTCATTGCCTTTATGACCTGGCCTTTGCTGTGCTGCTGATGGAGCTGCTTTTTTTCCAGCACAGAAAATTTCCTTTTGCCTGTTCTTACCTTCCGGGTAAGAGCCAGGTTCATGTTTTGTGGGTTATTTATCTGTTTTCATTTCTGGCTTACATCTTCATCCCGCGCTGGCTGGAGCCAGAAATTCTAGCCAGCACCAGGCGCTTGGTGGTTTTTTACGCCATCTTTATTCTTATGGCCGCGGCCCTCTGGCTCTACCATAAATTAATTTTCTACCCGAAGCAGAGTTTGATCTATGAGGATATCCCCGAGCCTTCCGGGGTTGAGCTTTTCCACGCTACCTGAAATTTTTTCTTATATTTTATGGTTCTCCGTATTGTTTTATGGCCAGCTCCAGAAGCCCTGCTTTTTCCAGCCGGTCAACCGGAACGCGGAAAATTACCTGAACCACACCCGGATGACGGCCGATTTTGATGGTGCCGCTAATGGTCGCCCGGTTCTTAACCTCAGGCACGCTCAGGCCAAACAGCCTAGCCGCTCGCTCCAGGCCGTTGTCAGTGGCTTTATTCAGGTCGGCTCCTGTGCCGATGACAGAAACAGGCAGAGATTTTTCTATTTCTTTTAAACCGTAGCGTCTGGCGAGGCTCATAACTTTTTGTTTTTCTTCAGCAGACAAAGGACGGGCCAGGTAGGGAAGGTCATCTGGTCTGGGCAGGAGAACGGGCCCTTCTAAGTTAACATTTTTGAGGACCTGCACTTTCAAAGTCACGATTCCGGAAACATCGCAGGTATGACCCGCGATTTCGCCGTCACCCTGTAGGGCATGCATGTCGCCAACATAAACTCCACCACCTTTGACTTTAACCGGGCAGATGAGGATGGCCCCTTCTCTGACATCGCTGATGTCCATATGGCCATCGCTCCGGTTTACGAGCTGTTCTTCTTTAATTCCGTATTCATGAGGGGCGTTTATGAGGAAAACACCAAAATCTCCGGCATTGTGGGAGTCAGGCATGGGCATAACTGGGGTGGTTCCGAGCTGCCCCAGAAAAGGCCTCAGTCTGGTGGCTATGCCAACCAGGTCATGAGGGGCAAAAATCAGGATGGGGTTCTGGATGGAATTATCGGGAAGAGCAGCGTATTTTTTCGCTTCATAGGCAATTTTTTCTGCTGCTTCCTTGGGCAGAGTTACACCTACGCCGGTTTCATGGTCAAAAGCAATGGTGTATCCGTTGGTAAAGGTAAAAGGAGAAGCCTCGGCGCCACAGTTAGCGCAGCGGACAGCCTGAGGGCCAATGCCCTTTATCACTGTTTTGGGGTAAAGAGTCCCGCATTGCGGGCATTTTCCGGCAACATAGGGGTCGCCCAGAAATCTGCCCTCAATAATCCGGTCATTGCCGGAGGCAGTCGCCAGAGAAGTAACAGTAATATTTTTAATAAAAATGGCAATGGCGTCTCCCGGCTCCGCACCCTCTACTGCCACCGGAATAGTAACTTCGTGGCCGCCACGAATTTCTGGGGTTATCATTGGACCCCAGCATCCGGGGGCAGTATTAGCCACGATATGGCCGCCGTCTTTAACTGGACCCAGCATGGGCGCAGAAGGATCCAGGATGCCATTGGTGAATCTGTCGACAAAAACCGTTTCCTGTACTTCTTCATTCTTCCGGCCTTGTTTTTTCACATCTTCAGTCATTTTTAACCCCCTGTTAATTTAAAATGAGACAAACTTATCAGCATTACGAAGGTAAGTCAATAGAGACTCAGCTCTTCCGTAAAAATTGTGGTAATTTATCAGGCCTTTATCGACGATATTTCTTTTAAGATCAATCAATTAATAAATTATAAGATTTAAAGCAATATAAAAATCAACTCTGAAATGGAAAAAATTTTTCTCATATTATTTTTTAAAAAGCGATCCAATTTAAACTTTTTAAAACCCCACTCCTGCTATTATAAGAGAGCCGATCGAGGCTCAAACGATACCAAATTATTCACAACATAAAATTCCTGAAGTCAACACACTTCTCAAGGAGGAATCTGGAGACTCCTTTGACAGAATGGGCTTTAGCTTTGTACCCGGCATTAATGAAAATCGAATATATCTTCGATAGGAACCATCTCAGATTTAAGCTCAAGTTCGAAATTGATTAATATTTGTCTTGGATTTTCCCTAAGGTCTTCTGCTTCCGGCGCTTGATTCAATTTAGAAAGGAGGCTTAAAGGTATGTTTGAAATGAGGACAATAAATTTATAAAAAATAATGAACAGAATAAGTATCCTTAAAAAAATTAAGCTCTTTCGGCTTTATGTAAGAAAAAACAGGAATTTCTGACAGACCTTTGAGCTTGATTGCCTTAACCGAATTTATTGTTCATGGGGCCACATAAATGAATTTAAATAAAATACGAGACCCACGAAACTTGCTCTAAAACCTCGCATCTGAAGTTCCTCTACATCCCTTCTTTTGCTTTTAATTCTCTAGATTTGCCACCGCAAAACCAAAAAACCAAGCCTTAAAATAAATCCTTTTGTGAATTTTATAATAAGGTCAGCGGGTTGAAGGCTCATCCTTAAAAAGTCTGGTGAATTCGGCGCTTTTTTATCATGAATATTTAGCCATTTTTTTCGCTTAAATAAGCGCCCGTATCAGGGTAGAGGAGCGAATTTTTAAGGCCCTTCTTTAGCCCCTTTATAAAGGTTAGAATTATAATAAATCACGATTCAATTTTAAAAGGCATTTTTGACTGGCTTAAAATTTTATATCTTTCTGATTTTAAAAAATTTAAATATACTAAGCCATTAAATCATCAAAATTTTTAGGGAAAATACTGCTTTGCAAAAGGGGCCTTCCTTATGGGAAGGCCCCTTAATTTTTGTCTACTTGAGTTCAGAACTCGAAACGCAGGCCGAAGCGAACCACTCGAGGATTCAAAATTTCATTGGGCTCACCTGAACGTGGATAGGGAACAAACTTATCTGTGGCCACATAATAAGTTCCCAGAAAGATGGAACGGCGACGATTCATCGTATGAGAGTTGAACACGTTGAAGACATCAGCCGTTAAATAGGCTTTACCTCTTTCGCCAAAAGGAATCATTTTTTCGACTCTTAAATTGGCATACCACATATTGGGAAGTCTTTCGCCTGTGCCATAAGGCCGAATGTAAATGGTGTTACTTCGGCTCAGAGGATTCGGCAACCGGGTATCAACTAGGCTTACTGTGGCCGGAATGATGAATCCCTGACGACCAAAAAGGGTCATGGAAACATTAAACCCGAGGGGTAGCTGATAGAGGCCACTCAGCTTGACCAGCCAGCGCGAAAAAGCAGGCTGCGCCAGTTTACCGCTTCCACCACCTAAACTGGGAGCATAAATCTGGCCATCAAGCGCCCAGATATTGGTCGGATCGGTATAGCCTTTTTCTCCATAGTACTGAACCTGATTCTGCAGGGTGAAGGAACCATTGAGCATCCAGCGATTGGAAAGGCGCTTGATGAAGCGGAGATCAAGACCATAATAAACATTTTTTCTATCGGTGTTCCAGTTAGTGTAATAGCGATAGGGAGTATAAGTCACATCTGGCTTCAAGACATACCAGGGTTTGCCAGCAGCCTGTTCAGCACTGTAGGTTTTGCCTGTAGCCTTATCAACGAAGAAAGCAGGCACCGTGCCAGCCACCATATAGAAGTCTTTGCTGTTCAGGATTTTTCCTGTTTCCGGCCAATACCAAAATTCGGCATGGAAACGGTCATAAATCCGATAGGTCAGGTCAAGGGCCACGCCAAGGTCAGTGGAAATTTCTCTTTCCAGGCTGAAAACAATTTCTCTCACCCGCTGAGACTTCCATTCGGGGTCGACAGTATAGTAGGGCTCTTCGAGTTTCGTCGGATTCTTCCAGTCAAAGTCGCCCCACATGTAGCCAGCTTCCCGGTCCCAGTTACCGACAAATTGCCCGGCATCATTCCAGGCTCTATAAGGAACATAAGTGTCAGCGTTAGCCCAGTAAAGTTCCTTCCAGTCAATCTTATTATCTTTATTGGCGTCATACCACCAGAAATTCATCCAGCCCCAGAGTCCGCCATAGGCCCACATCCAGGCCCGCCAGGTGCTCATGAATTCACCAAAAATAGCGCCGGAAAGCTTAGCGATAGTTTTCCCGTCGCCAAAGACATCGAAGGTCAGACCAAGCCGGGGTGAAAGGACATCCCAGTAATGTTTGGGATCACGAGAAGGGGCTTTAACTCGAGGATAAACAGCCGCTAATTTCTCTGCCGTTCCCGGGGTCGTATTCGCCTGAACAATTTCATAGTAATTTTTCATATCAGGATGGTCCATATCTTCAGTAAAGATGCGGTAGGAAATGAATTCACCCAGCCAGGCTTTTTGCCGGTCAAAACGGAAACCAAGTTTCAGGTTAAGTCTTTTGTAGGTTATAGTATCGCTTAAATAGGCTGCATAGCCATGAGAAAGATACTTGCCTCCCGTGCCATTCAATAAATGGAGAAGCTTCAGGTCAATGCCAAAATCAGTTTTGGGGATATCAACCCGGCCATCGCCATTCCAGTCGACAATGGGATAATTGAAATTATACTCAACATACATATTTCCTGGATAACCCGAAACATAATCCTGACCCCGATAATCATATTCCACACCGAACTTGATTTCATGAGAAGCTCCGAGCAGATTATCATTGTAATAAATCGCCTGGCCCTGGAGATAATGGTGTGGTCGGCCGCTGAAGAACCACCACTGGGAATTTTCCCAGAGAACTTTTTCCACATTGTAATAGGCCATATTCTTCAATTCCACATCGTTCATGGGCGACATGCCAAAGCCAGCATCGGTAAAACCATATTTAACAGAGAGGAAAAGATTGTTGCCAAACATGTGCTCATCCTGGATTTTGAAAATGGGGCTGCCGAAATGGTATTTTCCTCTCTGATACCAGCCTGGCGGAAAATCGGTTGAGGCACTGCGGCCAAATTTTTCCTTTTTACCGGCATGAACAAAAAATTCAGCCCTGTTCTCAGGTAGCAACTGGAAATTAATTTTGGCTGAAAGGTTATTCAAGTAGGTATCATCCCTTGTTCCGGTAATCATTGTGGTTTTAATTTCCTGAACGCCATATGAGCCCCACCACCAGAATTTATCTTTTATGAAGGGTCCACCGATGTTAAATCCGAAATCCTTGATTTCGATGATCCGGTTATAACCCATTACGCCCAGCTTGGCAATTTCATCCTGGGAAAGCTTGTTTTGGAACTTTTCGTCAGTGAGATAAAAGCGGCCACCCAGGCTGATGCGATTACCACCGCGACGCGTCACCAGGTTAATATTGACTCCGCCAACCTGAGATTCCACATCATGGCCGCTGGTAACGATATTAATTTCTTCAAAAACATCGAAGTCATAATAAGTGGGCGAGGCTCCGGTCGCAGCAGGGTCAGAAATGCGGACACCATCAAGGCTCCAGTCAGTAAAACCTGAGCTCCCCTTAGAAACATAGCCTGATTGCTGTCCCGACTCATTGCCACCAATGTTTTCCCGGTCAACCAGAATGCCAGGGGCGGTCTGGAGAATAACCCAGGGGTCTCGAGCTGTCGGGAGAGACTGGAGCATTTCATAGTTGACCGAATGAGTAATTGTCGTCTTTTTGGTATCAACGACAGGTACGGTGGCTGTCACCGTAACCTCTTCTTCTATTCGACCGACTTCCATCACTATGCGGATTTCGGTGTTGGTTCCTACAGAGACAATTACCCCTGATTCGACATGCGTCTTGAACCCCTGAAGCTCAGCCTTAAGGGTATATTCTTTCCCAGGCGGAAGCGAAAGGAAGCGGAAGCGCCCTTCCGCTGTGGTTACGGCTGTCAGGGGAGCAATTGTCGGACCGGTCAAAGTAACCGAAACTCCGGGAAGGGGGTTACCTTCAGTATCAACGATAGTGCCGTAAATATTTCCCGTTCTTAATTGAGCTTCCAGAGAAAAAGCAATTAATAGAAAGCCTAAAACTATGCACCATTTTTTCATTTTTACCCTCCTTTTTTGCCCTTCTTATCCTCCATAATTTTGAATAAGCCCTTATTTTCCATTTAAGCTAGCCTTTCATTCTCACCTCCTTTCTTATTTTCATGCTTATTCATAATTCTTAAATGCAATTTTTGTGCCAATCTAAGGGAATAAGAGCTCACATTTACAACCTGTAACTCGTTTCTTTTCAATAAGTTAAGCAGGATTAAACTTCGCCCGGAATACAATTAAATTTCAAACGATTCAATAATTTGAATGTCAATTCAAAATTTTGAATTTCCCCTGAAAAAGCTGATTCAATTTATTGAATTATCTCTAGTTCTTTGAATATTAATTTGGCCTACCTTAATAATTTCTTCCACTATACAATTAACGGCATTTAGCGATAAGAGCCTCAATCTCCTCTCTTTCCCTGGCCGAAAGATTCTTTCCCTTAATTTTCAGATAGCGCAAAAAATAATCCAGGGCCCGGGCTTTTTCGCCCTTTTCCAGGTAGGCCAGCCCAAGATTATAGAGAGGATAATCATAATCAGGCTTGAGCTCCAGGGCCTTCTCCCAGCAGGAGATAGCCTCATCCAGCCGGGCACTTAGTTTATAAACTGAGCCAAGGCCATTATGGGCAGCGGCAAGGGTAGCATCCATAGCTATGGCCTTCTTAAAGATTTCTTCAGCCTGAAGAAGCTCTTCTTTTCCCCCGCTCTTCAGCGCCATCGTAAGATATAGAGTGGCCAGGTTATTGAAAATAAGAGCATCATGAGGATCCAGACTGATAGCCCTTTCATAGGCCAAACGAGAGCTCAGCCAGTCCCCTTTCTGCCAGTAGGCTATGCCCAGATGATTATAAACCTCAGGATCCCGGTCATAAATTTTAAGCGCTTCCTTGAGGATACTTATTCCCCGGTCTGATTTTCCCAGTTGAACCAGGAGAATACCAAAACCTGAAACCAGGACATAATTATCTGGATTGGCCTTATATCCTTCCTCCATGACTTTAAGAGCCTCTTCGACCAACCCCTGCATCCGATAAAGATGAGCCAGACGCTCATAGGCCTTACCGAAGTCCTTTCTCTGCCTGATAACCTCATGGAGCAGATAAATGCTTTCCGCAATTTTGCCCTGTTCTTCTAAAAATATGGCCTGATCCACTTTCTGTTCATAAATGAGCAAATTTTTAAGGTCATCTTCAGGGCCATATTTTTCTTTCGGAGGTGAAGGGGGTGAAGCCAAGTAGCCCAGGGAACGCAATTTTTCTTTTACTTCCCTGGTTAGAACAGTTTGACTTTTTGCTCGAAGCGGTGAGGACAGCTCTTCTTTTAGCTGGTTTAAGCGGCTGAAAAAAGGCTGAAGATTTTCCTGAGGAGCCAGATTGTTCGCCTCATGAAAATCCTTTTCCAGATCGTAGAGCTCCGGAATGGGCGACTCAATGAACTTTTTCCCCTTCTCCATAAACCCCCTTATGGGTGCCCAGCCCCGCGATAAATGAGGCTCAAGGGATTCAAAATAAATAGCCCTTTCTTTCTCAGGTCTTTTGCCCTCGATGAAAGGAATCAAAGATATGCCCTGAAGATGAGGGGGACGAGACAAGCCCAGATAATCACAAATAGTTGGGAAAATATCAATATGAGCCACCCAGGCAGCACTGCGGCCGGGTTTTATCTTCGGTCCAGAAATTATCAGAGGTATCCAGAGAGTACTGTTATAGGCAAAGTAACCATGGGTCATCTCCCCGTGCTCACCCAGGGCTTCGCCATGATCGCCAGTTAAAATAATTAAGGTATTTTGAGCCCAGTTGTTTTTCGCTAAAAAGGAAAGAAGTTTTCCTATTTGCTCATCGACGTAGGCCACTTCGCCCGTATAGGGGTCATTTTTATATCGAGAAGCAAAGGGCTCGGGCGGCCAATAAGGAGCATGAGGATCCCAGAGATGGATCCAGACAAACCATTTTTTGCTTTTATCCATTTTTGACCACCAGGCCATGGCACTCTCGATAACTCTTTCAGCCCGGCGTTCAGGATAAACAAAGGGGGAACCGGAGCGGGCCGGATAGGCTTCGTCATAGAGATCAAAACCCTGATTAAGACCAAATCGAGAATCAAGGGGAAAGGCACCAATAAAAGCAGCTGTCTGATAGCCTTTGGCTTTTAAAAATTCAGCCAGCGTTAAAAAATCGCCGGCGACAACTGATCGGGCATTTTCGCTGACCCCATGAAAAAGCGCCGTGACGCCTAAAAGGATATTGACATGAGAAGGAAGGGTTAAAGGATTGTGGGCAAAGGCGCGTTCAAAAAGGAACCCAGCCCTGGCCAAGCTATCGATATTATTTGTTTGAAGATATTTTTGGCTGTAACAGCTCAATCTATCAGGGCGAAGGGTATCTATGGTTATTAAGAGAATATTGGCTTTTTCGAAGCGAACCGCGGCCAAAAGAAAGGAGGCTGTTAAGATAAAAATTCCAAAAAGAAAGAACTGATATTTCTTGGTTACATATTTCCGCGGACGCATAGCCTTATTATTTAATATGCTTGAAAAAGAGCTCCGGGTCAATCATGGGATGACTCTTCCATAAAAATCTGCTAACTTAGAAGGCTGCGGCCCTTTTTATATGTCCATGTCAAACCCCTCGCGTAATTCTGGACAAAACTAAAAATTTTAAGAAAATTAAATTTTGGAAAATAAAAATGAAGTCTTTGGCCGGGAGGATGGAATGAGCTTTATTATGACAATTTCACCGTCATCAATAGATACTAAAAATTGAACAGCCGAGAAGCGAAAAAAGAAGAGAGGTCAAGAGCGGGTAAAAATTCTCAGAGCTGACGGGTAGGCACCTGAGATGCTCATATGCTTGACTCAACTGCCTGAAACTTTCCGGGCTTTTAAGCTGAGATTGCCTCCTGGTTCAAGCCCAGGAAAATTTTGGAGAGTTTTTTAAAATCATGGTATAACATCGTTTCTCAAATAAGCTTCGAGGATTAAAAACTAATGAAAAATAAAAGTGAACCGAGCCGTTTTTTCTGGGGTCTTTTGCTGATAATCATCGGGCTGCTCTTCTTAGGCGAACAGGTGGGATACATTGATTTCGGTCGAGTCATATCCACTTACTGGCCAGCTATCTTCATTCTGATTGGAATCTCAATCTATCTCGGAAGAGGTTTTAAGCGCTCTGGAGCAGCTCTTTTTCTGATGTTACTGGGCACATTTTTGCTGCTGGTTAAACTTCAGGTAATAGAAAGATACCTCTGGAAATATTTCTGGCCAGGACTGCTGATTCTGGCAGGTTTCTGGCTGATACTCAAGGCGGGGCATAAAGAAAAATAAAACTTCTAAGGGAGAAATGCGATGAAGAAGGTTCTGTTTTGGATTCTGGCGCTAATAATAACCCTTCTTTCAGCCACTTACCAGCGGCTGACCGGACCAACTTACCCTTTTTCAGGCAAGGTCAGCTTTCTCGGACAGGAGATTAAATTCCGTCTCCCCCGGAGCGCCGAAAATACTGATAATTGCCGGGTCGTCGTTAGATTGCCGGAAAATCTGGCCGGTCAGGTTAAGGGCTACTTAAGATTTAAGCGTTATAAAACGCGCCAGCCCTGGAATATTCTGAGCATGGAGGCAGAAGAAAACCGGCTGGTCGGTTTTCTCCCGAAGCAGCCTGCTGCCGGTAAGCTTGAATATTATGTCCATCTTCTTGGTGATTCTCAGGAAATTTCTCTAACGGGGGAAAAACCCATCATCATCAGGTTTAAGGGCCCGGTCTCCTCACCCATTCTTATAGCTCACATCATAACTATGTTTCTGGCCATGCTTTTTTCCGTAAGGGCTGGTCTGGCAGCTGCCAACTGGAATGAAGAGCTGGCCGGTCTGGCTCGATGGACAGCTCTCCTGCTTTTTATCGGTGGTTTTATTCTTGGTCCAATAGTTCAGAAAATGGCTTTTGGCACCTTCTGGAGCGGTTTTCCTGTAGGGCATGACCTTACTGACAATAAGAGTCTTGTGGCCATGCTGGCCTGGATTGCCGCCCTGGCTTCAGGCAGGAAAAGGCCGATAAAAAGAAGCTGGGTGATAGCAGCCGCCGTCATAACTCTGGTGGCTTATCTCATTCCTCATTCATTACTCGGTTCTGAAATCAGGTAAAGACTCGAAATTCCAGAACTAAAATGTCTATTGCTCGGTTTCATTAAAAAGTCTGAAAGGATAAAAATATTTCTCTGTCCAAAATGTTTTTCTGTCTTCAGGATTTTGCTTTAATGTGGGTCCTGTCTAATAGCTTTTACTGACTGCAATTGTATTAAACTAGAAATTATAATAATCGACCCGGCTCGAGAAGTACCAGGGCTTTAAGAGACACTTTTTTGCAGGCCAATAACCCTTCTGGCCAATAACCCTTGACTTGCGCCAATCCCTGACATCGCCCCAGTTCAGCTTTCAGGAAAAGGGGGAGTGAAATAAAAAAACTTGAGATAGAAGGAAAGGAATATTGGTAGCTTAAAAATTAAAATTTATAAAAAAATTCCCTTTTTTTGCCCCATCGGGCAAAATAAAAACAACGTTGAATTTTCAGAGGAAAAGAATCTGAATTCTTTTGCAGCCACGACCCAGCTAATGTCAACAAAAGAAGGGTTTAAATCGTTTTAATTAATGTCAGTAATGTCTGAAGAGAAGTTAATCGAAGAAGCGCGGCGCGGAAACCTTGAAGCGTGGCGGCTTCTTTATGAGGCCAATAAAGAGAAAATATTTGCCCTTGCTTATCATCTCACCTGCAATGTGGCCGACGCTGAGGACATCCTTCAGGAAACTTTCATTAAAGCCTTCCATCGCCTGCCTTCTTTCCAAACCAGAAGCAAGACAACTTTTTCCTGCTGGATTTACCGGATTGCAGTTAACACCGCCATCGATTTTTGCCGGCAAAAGAAAAGAAGAGAAAAAATGAATTCCCTTTACCGAAAAAATTTTCCCAGCGAATTCTTCTGGAATAATCCTGAACCTGACCGAGATTTTGCCCTCAGGGAACTGGCTGAAAAAATAGAATATTTTATTAATCTTTTGCCGCTGCGGCAGCGAATAACTTTTGTGCTCAAGCATTATGAACAATTAACCATTAAAGAAATCGCCAGCCTCCTGGGTTGTACTGAAGGAAGTATTAAACAGAATTTATTTCGCAGCCTCCAATTTTTAAGGAAAAATCTTAAGTCATTATTAAGTGAGGCCGAAGATGAGATGCGCTAAGGCCAGGAAAAGGATAATTTTTCATTTTTATGGCGAATTAGCTGCCCGGGAGGAAGCCGGCCTGAAAAAGCATCTTGAGAGCTGTTCCGCCTGCCAAAAAAACTATTCTGAAATCAAAAGCATCTGGCAAACCCTCCAGGAAATTTCTTCTAAGTCGCCATTAAGCAATCTTTTGCCCACCCTCTGGGAAGAATCCTGGCAGGCTATCGAAATGAAGATCAAGGAAAACCAGTTTCGAACCCAGGCGACTAAACCCGCAAAGAGAATATTTAACCCCCGCTCTTTAGTCTGGGTTACGCCCTTAATTTTAATTATGGCGCTGGCCAGCCTCTTCCTTTATCGGACGCTTACAAAATCTTCTGGCTTTTCGGAAGCGACCTTATCCCCCAAACCCATGCCCACATCGCTTGAAGAATATAAGACTGACCTTAAACCCTTGCTGCTGATGTTAACTAATTTTCAGTCTGAAAAAGAAAAATTTATTTTAATTGATAAAAAGTATGCTCGCCGGCTTCTTCTCGAGAGCAAGCTTCTGCGGACCTACCTCTGGCAAAAAGACCCGGTAGCGGCTGAATGGCTGGAAGATCTCGAGATCGTCCTCAAGGAAATTTCTTATTCAGATAAAATTGATCAAGTCACATTGGAAATGATTAAAAAAATGATTCAGGAGAAAAAGGTTTTTCTTGAAATAAACAAACCTAGCCCGCGATGATAGCAGGAGGTTAAAATGAAATATAAAAAATTGAGAATTCTTTTCTTTTTAATTTGCCTGCTTTTGATATCGAATTGGGTTTTTGCCCAGAAAAGAGAGCCGGATGAAGAAATATTTCTTAAGGCCAAAACAGCGCTTTATCAAAAAGAATGGCCGGAAGCCATAAGAAATCTGGAAAGATTAATTTCTGAATTTCCCCGAAGCCCATATCTCGATAATGCTCTTTATTGGCTGGGCTATAGCCTTTACCGGCTGAGTGAGACCGGAGCAGAAAAAGAAAGGGAGGTGGCCCTGAAAAAAGAAGCCCTGAACAGGCTCGAACAGCTCCTGCGTCAATTTAATTCCAGTTCATGGAGAAATGAAGCCCGGCTTTTAGAAATTGAAATTGCCCAGAAATTAGTTCAATCGGGCTATCCTGAGTTTAAAAAATACATAGAAGCGACAATAACTGGCGTTGGCGGGGTCAGAGGGGTCGAAGAAGGCGTAAAAGGAGTTAAGGAAGGCGTAGTTGGTGTTGAAGGTGGCGTTGAACATGGAGTCGAAGGCACGGTAGCTGGGCTTTCAGTTATTATCCCTCCGCCGTCGCCTCCATTAAGCCTGAATGAAAAGGAGACTGACCCTGAGCTTGAAATTAAACTCATCGCTCTTAATGCTTTAATGAGCCTGGAAAAAAATAGGGCCTGGCCTGTTTTAGAAAGAGTCGCCAGGGAAAATCCAAGCCCGAGGCTTCGCAGCCAGGCTCTCTTCATTCTCAGCCAGTATGATGACCCGAGGGTTATCCCCTTGCTTCTGGAAAGAGCTTCCAGCGACCCTGACCACCAGGTCAGAGAAAGTGCTATCTTCTGGTTAGGTCAGCATAAAGGAGAAGAGACAGTTGAAGCTTTAAGCAAAATCTTTGACCAGGCTAAGGATTTGGCCTTAAAGGAAAAGGTCCTTTTTGCCTTAGCCCTGAATAAAAATCCAAAAGCCCTTAATAAATTAATTTCCATCGCTCGAGAAAATCCGGATTTAAAAATCAAGCAAAGAGCCATTTTCTGGCTGGGTCAAAGCCGGGAAAGGATGGCTGAAGAGGCTTTATTTGAAATGTATGATGAAACTAAAGAAGAAAATATAAAAGAAAATTTGCTTTTTGCTTTTTCCCAGTCAGCTACAAAACCAGCCATTCGCAAACTGATTGATATTGCCAGACGGGAGCAAAATCTGAAGCTAAAGAAAACCGCTATTTTTTATCTGGCTTTGACGAACGATGAAGAAGCCCTGGCCTTTTTGAAGGAAATAATTGAAAAAGGAATAGGCCAAAACGAATCCCAGGCTGATGGAATTCAGGCTGGTGGAAGAAGTTCTTGAAAACATTGAAACTATCGAGGCTCTAAGGAAAGAATTCATATTCTTTTTGCCCTTTCCTGTAAACAGCCGCAGAGCGCACTCTCTCCGGTCCAGGAACATGAATCCGAAACGCCTGCGTCCCTGCTAGCCGCTAAGAAAGATGAATCACCTGACCCTTTCCTGCCTCCATCGCCTCCCGCTGCGATTGCCGACATGCTTCAATTTTTGACCTCCTTAACAACGGACAAAAAACCTCTGCTTTCCCCCGATCATAAACCCGACTTAGAAGTTAATGAATCGGCTCAAAGAAGATTTAAAGATTTTTCGGATGCGGCTGCCGGCCCTTTCTCCAATACCTTCCCGCCTAAGGCTTCTTGTAATCCTCTATGGCCTTCTCCTCCAGCGCTTTCACTATTGCCAGCAGAACCAGCCGCATCAGCCTGTCATTATCCTGGTCAAGACTTTATAAAAGACTGCTGAAGTTCAAGCCATTTCGGGTACTCTGTAAGAGAGGATGATCTTAATCTCAAGGTTGTCCATAGGGTAACACCTGCTCTTCAGGGATTTAATGATGTTATCGGGGATTTAATGATGTTAAAGGTTGTCGCCCTCCTTCTAAGTCAATGTCAAATGTCATCATGTAACTTTGGGGCGAAGCCAAAAATTAGGTAAATAAATAAGGTGGCACCAATTTTGAGGTGGCACCAATTGCGGGGCTAGGGCAATATTTTGGCCGAGATGATTAGAATTAGACCTTTGTCATCCCCGTCAAGGCGGGACACGCCGACCACTGCTCTTTCGCCCGATTTCAGATTGAGATGAGATTCGAGAAGAGGCTTATTCGTTTCGAGCCAGATGATTTGTGGTTCAGGTCGCGTTGTCAGATCTCTTACTGGAGATTCCCTAACCTGCTTTGTCTTTCTTTGTTTAAACAAAATATCGGTCTGAATAATTTCAGGCGTCTGGCCTCCTGATGCTTTACCCCGAAGCTCAAGAGAAAATTGAGCGGCATCTCCCAGCATGAGACTTGATATTTGATTATCAGAGCCGCGGATAATCGCTGAATCGATCAGAGTGAACCCCCTGTATTTGAGGAGCTGGCGCAGCTCTTTAATTATCGGGTCATTTTGTATCTCCGCATCAATGACTTCACTGTCCCTGGAAGCCAGGATGACCTGCACCGTGAAAAGAAAATCCGCTGGTTTTATGTCAATTTCTTTGATGAAATTTAAAATTCTTTCCACATTTTCGGGCAAATCGGAAATGGTTAAAACATCGCTCATTTTTTCGGAGACAGAGATTCGGCCATAGGGGCTGAGAAAGCTATAAAGGAGAGGTCTGATATCTTCAGCTTTTTTATATTTAAGCTTAATAACTTCTGAGCGAAACGAAGGCAAAGAAGGTGTTATCTTTTCTTGAGCTTGCGACCAGGCTTCACCTGGAGCGAAACAGAACAGGTTCAGGAGAAGACTAAAAAGGATGATGATTTTCAAGTATCCAATTTTCTTTTTAAGATTTCCCCTTTTCATTTTATGGCTCCTTGCCAGTCAAAATCTTTATGCAGAATCCAGATTACCTGGATTCCTGTTTCGGGAAGGAAAAGATTTATGGTAATTTTATCGGGCGCTTCCGCCGGAATAGCGCCCGAAAGTTTCTCTTTTTCTTTTAAGCTGGCGACAAAGCTGGCCGCTTCCTTCTTTTTTATTTTTCCCGGGGCAGGAATTTCTGAAGAAAGTGATTTGTCCTTAAATAGAAGAGGCGCTTCTTTTTTTTCTGCTATCGCTTTCTCCTCAAAGGCAGGGGATATTTCTTTTGCCGGCGTCTCCTTCATTTTTTGTTGAGTCACAGAAGAGAGAGGAAACCACTTCCACTTTTCCCGGGGTAAATTGATTAAAATAATACCAAAGAGAAGAATCATCAGACTAAAAGCCAGGGCCAGGCGTTTGTTCGCGACAAAAAATGGGACTGACTTAATCTTTTCCTGTTTGATTTGTTCCATTAAATTGGCCCAGCAAAGATCCGGCCATTGAAGTTCTTTTTTTTGAGCCATTTCTTTGAAGCTGGCCAGGGCCATTTTAAGCGAATCCAATTCTTGCTGGCATTGAGAACAGCTTGCAAGATGAGCCTTTAGCCTTTTCTCAAGATGGGGCCGAAGATCAGAACCAGCATAAAGTGGCATCAATTTCCTGGCCTGGCGACAATTCATTCTTTAACCTCCTTGGCTTTTCTTTCTTTCCCATAACTGACGAATCTTATTTCTGGCCCTCGATAAATTCACCCTGACTGAGAGGCTGGAACAGCGAAGGAGCGAAGCTGTCTCTTTAATGCTCAGACCTTCCAGGTCTCGTAAGATCAAAACCTGCCTCTCTCTAAGTGTAAGAAACTTTAAGTACGATTCAAGATCGCTTATCAGCTCGGGCTGTGGCTTCGGCGGAAAATTGGCAGCAAGTTGATTTTCCTTTTCTTGTCTCATTATTTCCGCCAGGTTTATTTTAGCTTTATTTTCTCTGTGACGACGGCGAAGGATATTTTTCGCCTCATTGATGGCTATTTGAAGCAGCCAGTGGCGAAAGCAGTAGCTAAAATTATAGTGCCTGAGATAACGAAAGGCTCGGAGGAAAGTTTCCTGAGCAATATCCAGAGCATCCTGCTCGTTGTTCGTCAGCCTATAGGCTAAGGTTAGAATTTTTTCTCTGTAAGGAAAAATGAGGTCAGCAAAAGCTTCAGTTTCTCCCGCTAAAATCATGTTAATGAGCTCTTTCTCTTTTTCATCCATCTATAAAAATATACTTTTCTTTTTCCTTAAATGTTAAGGAAAAAATAAAAAAATTAAAGCTGGCCAGAGCGCTGACTTACATTCCTGTTGAATCTTGAGCTGGTCTCTTAATCCTCTCCTGAATCAGGCTCTGAAGAGTGGTCGGATTTTGCCGCTGAGTTTCCGTGCTCTTTTGTTCTCGAAAAACGATGGGCTTAATTTCGAGCCACCCGGAAGATAAAGGCTTCTGGCTTCAGGTCAAATTGTAGCTGATATTGCACCTTAAAAAGCCGATGGTGATTTCCTGAAGAACATCCCTGGCCTCGTCGAGCAAGTCAAATTTCAGGGAAAGATATTAAGGCGATTCTTCATCGTAGCGGTCGAAAAGTTGCTACATTTTTATGCAGCCGTGGCTGAGTCAGTCTCAATATAAAATTAATAATTTTAATATATTTTTGTTTTCTGTCACTATCTTGGTACCTCAGGGTTCCGTTTGGGTAAGCCTGAGTATTTGAAGGCGCTAAAAGCTGCAGCAGGTTCTACGACACTGATTTTTTAAGGCAACTCTAATGGGTCAATCCCTTTTCTAATTATTTTGACTTAATCATCCTCATGAATAACAAACTCGCTTGAGGCGAATTAATGAAAAGCCACCCAAGATCTAATTTTACCTACATGAAAGCCCGAAGAATCAATTTAGTTACAAAGATTTCAAGAAAAGATGATATTTTTATTCAAATACATGAGTCGATATAAAAAACGAATCAATTACAATCAGAAAATAAACCTAGAGAGACACATTAAGTTGAAGTTATTAGGAGGCCAGCAAATAGGTAAATATGTAGGGTGGCACCAATTTAGGGGGGCGGTACCGAATTTTAGGGGCGGCTGAACCAGTTGTCCAGAGTGCCGAACCTGGTCCTGAGAGCTACTCCCCAGCCCACCAGGCTGACCACCAGAGAGAAGATGAGACCGGCTATCGGTATCAGACCTAAAAAGGCGACCACCACCAGACCGATAACTGCCGTCCAGATAATTGACGGCATTTTTTTTACTCCGAGAGCCCGAAGCGTAGATTCTCCAAAGAAATAGGAGAAGGCCGTTCCCCCAAAAACCTTAAGGACTATTCCGGTCATCATCAGCAGGAAGAGAAGCGGGATTCCGATAATCACGAATATCAGCAGGGCAGAAAGCATAATCAGGCCGGCATAGATTATCATCGTCAGGAAACCGATGCCCAGAATCGGCCAGAAATCCGTACGGATTTTGCCTGCGGCGAAATATATCTGTCTTGGAAAAATCCCGGCTACAAAAATGGTCAGAAGTAAGCCAAAGAAAAGAGAAATAAGCTTGAGAGCCAGGATAATGGCTCCTAACTGGAAAAATATTCCCTTGAGAAAAACCTCCCGGGTAAACTTCGCTCCGGTCGGGATGAAAACAGTGTCCTGTCCGATGGAGCAACCGGGTTCCTTTTCCAGGCTACCACCCAGAACCACCAGGTCTTCGGAGATAACCGCCGTGGACTTGATGACTACCCGGCTGCCGAAGCAGACCACCGATTTACCCACCTCTCCGCTGACCAGAACTTCTCCGCCGAAGGCCACGACATTTTCTCTGACCTGGCCTTCGACCACCACCCGGCTTTTAAGGGCCACAACATTTTTCTGACTTTCGCCTTTGGCTATGATTATCTCTTTCTGGAACTCGGGCTGGTCGGGGTGATCAGGCCTGAACCAGACTGCTTGTCCCAGCCCGGTCAGAATCAGCAGCATGGTTATGAGTGTTACTATTCTTATTTTTTTATTACTGAGCAGGGTTTTCATGGTGGTTACTCCTTGGAGAAAATCTGCCCGGCCTTTGCAGAAACCAGGCCAGGCTTCCAGTCAGGATGATGAGGAAAATTAAGGTAACCAAGAAAAGATGGGAAACTGGCAGGAAGCCTGAAATTAACCGGCCCCAGGTGGCGAAAAGAATCTTCAGGGCCTTAAATAGAGCAAACCCAACTTGCAGCAAATTGAGGATGAGCCGGCTCAGGTCGGTCGTCAGATTAAAAAGATAATGGAAAGAAGTCAGACAAAAATCGAAAAGTGCTCCCTGACGACCGAATATCAGTCCAGTAACCATGAGAGCGAAAAGAAGATAGATTCCGCCGGCCAGGAAAATCAATCCTCTGGTCCGAATCCTGGTTTCAGGCAGCCTGGCCATGACTCTTTCAGCGAAATCAGAAGGCAGTTCCAGGTCGGGCAGGTTTTTTATAGATTCCAGAAAAGATTGACGCTCAGCCAGACGCCTCTGACATTTGGGACAATTTTTTAGATGGTCTTCCAACTTCAGCCGGACCTCTGAAGATAGTTCATTCTCCAGATAAGCGTAAAGGTCAGAGCTTTTCAGACAGTTCATCTTTCCTCCAGCATCGAGCGGAGAAGTTCTTTAGCCTGGAAAACCCGGTTCTTGACTGTTCCCACCGGCAGATGCTTGATAGCGGCAATTTCTTCATAGAAAAATTCGTTAATATGCCTGAGGACAAAAAGCTCCCGCAGGTTTTCTGGAAGGCGAGCTATGGCCTTTTCGATGAGTTCGGTCATTTTCTTTTTCTCATATTTTTCCATGACTGATGGCTCGTAATCCGGAATCTGAACCGGCTCCTGGTCAGTGTCAGTGACCGGGGCATCGATGTAAACCAGCGATATCTTTTTTCTTCGCCAGTAGTCAATCAGCAGATTGGTGGCGATTCGAAACAGCCAGGTAGAAAACTTAAATTTCTCATCGTAGGTATGGAGAGCTGCGTAGGCTCGAACAAAGACTTCCTGGGTAAAATCCAGACTCAGTTCCCTGTCTTGAACCATCCGGCCAAAATAATTGATCATCGGCTGCTCATACTTTCTGACCAGAATTTCGAAAGCTTTCTTATCTCCTTGGAGACAGCGGCGAACAACAGCTTTGTCCTCCGACTCGACCATTATTTCTTTCTGTTTATTCATACGAAATATTAGAATGAGAGTTTCAGATTATATTTACTGGTTTCGGTTTCGATTTTCCTGTGATCAAGGAGGATTTTCAAGTAAAGAACCAACTCGAAAATTTTTTGATGGAAATGTAGGAAATAGCATTTTAGCTGGTGAAGCTTAGAAAACGCTCTGATTTTCATTTTCTCCTTCCACCATAGCTAAGAAAGATAAATTCCCATCAAAATGAGCTCAACAACCAATCAAAAATCGCACTTTGAACTATATGGGAGCTCCTGAATTATTATTGTCTTCTCGTTTTGTTCGCAGCGCTTATTATTTAAAAATTAGGTAAATAAATAAGGCGGCACCAATAAAAAATAGGTAAATAGGTAAGGTGGCACCAATTTAGGGGAGGGGGATTTTGCGGCCGGCCTGAATAATCAGATAAGCTGTGCGCAGCTGCCTGATGTCTTTCAAAGGATCGCCGCCGAGAACGACCAGATCAGCTATTTTCCCTTTCTCAATTGTGCCCAGACGATCTGCGGCTGCACAAACCTCAGCCCCGATCTTAGTCGCCGCAATAATGGCCTCGAGAGGGGAAGCGCCAAGAGCGACAAAATTCTCCACTTCTTCAAAATAGAAATGAGGATAAAAGACCATATTCTCGCCAACAGCATCCGTGCCAATGGCCATCTTTACCCCGGCTGCCCTGAGCTTCCGGAAAATTTCCCGACACTCAAAATATTTCTTGATTTTCCAGTCCCATTCCGGACCTTTTTCTTTATACTGATTCCCCAGCTTCAGAAGAATCGACAGTGTGGGCACACAGTAAATTTTCTTAGCTGCCATCTGAGGGATAACATCATCAGGAAGGGCATAGGCATGTTCAATACAATCAGCTCCGGCCTCAACCGCCCAGCGAACAAAATCATACTGAGCTTTATATACACCGGAATGAACGGTGATGAACTTTTCATGAAAATGGGCTTCCTCGACGGCAGCGAAAATCTCTTCCCGGGAATAGGGCGGCAGAACTTTGATTAAATCAGCCCCATCTTTGACCCTCTGGCGGACCGCCCGCCGGAATCCATCCGGGCCATCCGCCTCTTCCACAATACCCAGGCGATATCCTTCGGTGCCGTGTCCTCCAGTACAGGTAATTCCAGGCCCGGTTACGATGGGTCGGCTGCCCTCATAAAGACCAAGATTAAAGGCTTTTTTCGCCTCATAGCCAACACGGCCTAAAGAGGATACATCGCGAACGGTGGTCACGCCGATTAAAAGCATCTGGCGCAAGAAATTGGCCGCCCGAAAAGCAGAGATAGCCTCGTTAATAAAGAAAAACTCTTCCTCTTTGGGCGGATAGGTGAAATGAAGATGGGCATCAATCAGCCCCGGAATAACTGTCTTCCCTTTAACATCAATGACCTCAGCCTTCGGGGGAATTTTCACTTCCGCCCTCGGGCCGCAGTCAATGATGCGGTCTCTAGCGATAACAATAACAGCATTATCCAGGGGAGGGGCTCCGGTGCCATCAATCAGCCTGGCTCCAGTGATGACCAGATATTTTGTCTCCTCCTTCTCCTGAGAAAAAAGATGCTCAGGCGAAACTAATCCGGCTATAATAATCACTAAAACAGCCAGAAAGAAAATTTTACCTCGACCTTTAATCATCATGACCTCCTGTCACAATTTTCAGGGAGCATTATTTTACGATTTTAAAACCAGATTTTTTAGAATCAAGTTTTTTTGACCTTCCAGCCAGAAGTTTCTACCTTTATATTAGAAGACATTTGTCTCATGAAAAATGGCTTTATGATTTGCTCGTCCCTTATTCCTTATTATTTCCCTTATTCACTTTTATTTCCCTTATTTCTTTATTTTTAAGCGAATTTATTATCCCTGAAGGGACGATTGACTCTGATCAGATGTCCAGCCTCTTATTTCTCTAAACAGATTGATGGTCTCAGGCGTAAAATATTATGGTTATCGAATTACCATTCTCATGGATGAAAAACAGGTCATAGCCGAATGCCTGAAGGGCCAGACTGAGTCCTTCAGGCAAATCGTGGAGGCCTATGCTGACCAGATGATGGCCTTAGCCCTGAGTCTCCTTGGCAACCGTCAGGATGCGGAGGATGTCTGCCAGGAAGCCTTTGTTCAGGCTTTCCGCAATCTTCATCGCTATAATCCAGCCCGGAGTTTCCGAAACTGGCTCCTGACTATTCTCTATCGCCGCTCCCTTGACCTTAAAAGAAAAAGAACCCGATGGCGCCGCTTGCTCCATCATCTCTCTGGCTACCTTCTGGAACCTTCCTCCCTTTCCATCTCCAGAAACATGTCCAGAAATAATTCTGAAGAGACAGAAATCGCTGGCCTGTCCCTCCCCTTCCCTGATAATTTAACCCTGCCAGAAAGAGCTGCTTTGACCCTCTGGGCAGGTGAAGGCCTGAACAGTCAGGAAATAGCGACGATCCTGGGCTGCCGGCCATCAACCGTGCGGGTTCATCTTTACTTAGCTCGCCGAAAAATCAGAACCTGGCTTGATGAGAAAAAAGAGAGGAGAGAAAAATGAGGAGCTGTGAATTTTACCAATTTATTTTTAGCTCTGTTCCTTTTTTGAGAATCAAAGATTGGGTTATGCGCCACCATTTTGACCGATGCCCGCGATGCCGTCAGGAGCTGGCAGACCTTGAAGAAATAAGACCGCTCTATTCCCTGCTTCAGCCAGAAAAAATTTCCCCTGACCTCCTCTGGTTCAAAATCAAATTGAGGCTGGAGGCAGATCGAAAGGAAAAAAGAGAATTTATTTCCACAAAGCCCTTTCGCCCGCTTCGTCTGGCTCTTGTTTCAGGCCTCTCCATTTTTCTCATATTTATTTCTTTATTTATCATTTCCGGGCTCCACAAGAAAAAATCCCGCCTTGAGGCAGCTTCCTCACCCGAGACCCTGCGCATAATTCGCTTTGAGGTCAAGGAGAAGCCCGCGGCTCCGGTTATTTATAAGCCCTTTGGCTCTAATCTTATTTTTATCTGGGCGGAAAGCCCGGAGACAAAAATCACCCTCTGAAAGGAGAAAGTCATGGCTGGCCAGAGAAAAAATCTGGCAATAATCATGGCCTTCTTTTCTCTCTTTTTTATCCTCTCCCTTTATCTTTCAGCCCAGACCGCCCCGGTTCTTAAACTGCGCTTCTATCAAGGTGAAAGAACCATTACTCATGAGCCTTTAACCATTGTCACTTCAAGTTATCTCAGTCCGCTGGTCAGTGCCAGTATTCCTTCCAGCATTGATCCGGAAGAGGAAAGAAAGCAGATTCGCCGTGTTTTTAATCTCCTTGACGTTCGACTGCTGACCGAAGCTGAACTTGCCTGGACAACTTTTGCTCGCCCCCGGGAAACTTTAACCCATGTTATTCGCTTTGATTCCAGAGAAATTTTTCTGGCTATTTCTCCCTCCATGATCATGACTGAACAAATTGTAAGTTCCCCCAATCAGTTCAGTATTACTGTGGCCGAACAGATGGATCAGGAAAAAATTGAACTCCTCAATACTGAGATCATCATTCCTTCAAAGAACGCAGCTATCCTCGGTTTTGAAGGCCGCGATGGCACCCCCTATTTTCTCGCCCTTCATCTTCTGACAACGCCCGGGAAAAAAGGCCCCTCCACAGGTGGAGTCATGGGCGGAGCCATTGGCCCGGTCAGAGCTGTGGGCGCCATCAAACCCCCCCGCCTGATAAAAAAAATTAATCCTGTCTATCCCGAAGCCGCCAAAGCGGCCGGCGTTGAAGGTATCGTCATTCTGGAAGTCGAAACCGATGAGCAGGGCAACGTCGTCAGGACAGCCCTGCTGCGTTCAGTTCCCTTACTTGATCAAGCCGCCATAGATGCAGTCAAACAGTGGAAATATGAGCCGGCCATTATTGATGGCAAACCAACTGGAATCATTTTTACGGTAACGGTTTCTTTCCGGCTGAATCGCTGAAACGGTAAAAAAGGGCAGCCAAGATTTCAATTCCATCCCAGAGATTTCGAAGACGCAGGTTCTCATTCTCGCCATGCTGATTGTTGTCGTGATTAACCAGAGGCAGGATGAGAGCCGGACTGTGCAGAAGCTCAGAAAAAAGATAAAGGGGAATGCTGCCCCCAACCAGGGGGAGTTTAATCAGTTGATTTTCAGTAACTTCCTCTAAGGTTCTGATCATGGCCCTGGCCAGGGGTTCATTCATGGGCAGGCAGGCTGGAGGATAACCCTCTTCCCATTCTAAACGAATTATTTTCGGATGCTCAAGACGGGTGGCTTCGTCTGGCTCCGAAGAGACAATATAAAAACCCATTTTTTTTAAATGGGCTTCAACCAGAGCCTTAACTCTTTCTGGCCTCTGATCCGGGACAAGACGAAAATCCAGGGAAGCTCGAGCCTCGGTGGGAATAGCGTTCTGAGCGGTCCGGCCAACATTACCCGAGCTTATGCCCCGGATATTCAGGGCCGGTAAAATAATTCTTTCATAAATGGTACCTGAGCCTTCAGTCCAGGCTATCTTGAGTTCCTGTTTTAAAGCCTCATCAATGGCTGGTGCCTCCTCCAAAGCTTTTTTCTCCTCGCCGGTCAGTGGCCGAACATCTCGATAAAAGCCCTCAATTAAAATATTACCTTCCTCGTCACGCAGGCTGGCCAGAACATGGGCTAAGAGCGAGGCCGGATTGGGTGCCCAGTTACCATAATGACCGCTGTGCAGGGGTCTTGAGGGGCCGTAAAGGGTCATCTCCAGACCGATGATACCCTGCGCTCCAAAATAGACGATGTGGCGGCGGCTTTGATGAACCGGCCCATCACAGAGGATCCAGAGATCAGCCTCAAGCATCTCCTGATTGGCTTTAAGCAGGGCAGGTAGATGGGGTGAACCCATCTCTTCCTCGCCTTCAAAAAGAAATTTCAGATTGACCGATAAAGAAAGACCCGAAGCCTCCAGGGCCTCAAGAGCGGCCAGCAGGGCCATTATCGGGGCTTTATCATCGCTTGAGGAGCGAGCATAGAGGCGAGCTTCCGGATAAAGAGAAAAATCATAAACGGAAGGATCAAGGGGCTTGCCTCCAAGCTCTGCTGGTTTATCCAGAAGCACAGGCTTCCAGGGATCAGTCGCCCACCGGAATGGATCCACGGGCTGGCCATCATAATGGGCATAAAAGCCAAGGGTAAGTCTGGCTCCAGGAGATTTAACTTCACCAAAAATAAGGGGAGGCGCTCCAGCCATCTGGAGTAACCTTGTCTCAACCCCTCTTTTTTCCAGAGCTCTGACCAGCCAGCGGACATTTTTAAGAATATTTTCCGTATCCGTGGCGATATTGGGAAAAGAAAGGAATTCCATATATTCCTGGAGAATCTGCCTTTGCCTGCTCTGATAGTAATTTTTTATTTTTATTAGCCAATCTGGCTTGGTGGCTTCTGGCTGTAGGGGGATGAAAGGAAGATCCCCTGCCCAGGAAAAAAAACTGAGAAGAAAAATTAATAATATTAAATTTATGAATCTTCTGATTTTGGCCACCTGGCACCTCCCTTCAGTTTCTTGCGCTTATTCTTACTCAATTATTTTTAATTTCAGTCAATTATCCTTAAAGCTTTATTTATTCTTATATCTTCATTCTTAACTCTGTTGTCTTACCATTTAAATCTGCCGAGTTAACCTTTTTTGCTTTTCCAAGAACTGCTTTTTGTTCTTAACCGGTTTTTGTTCTGTCAATATGGCACCTTTTTTCTCTTTCCTGGCTGGCTGCTGGAAGAACCAGTCTGAACTTACATTTCTTCACTTCTGGTCTTTTTTCAACTCAGGTTCCAACTCAGGCTAAAAATATTTTCTTGAGCTCAGTTAACAGCCAGTTAACCTGGCCTTAAAAACAAATTTATGCTGGAATGACCTGACCAGCCGCCCTCATTAAATCCTCTTCCTGGCTAAAGAATTAATTCAGGATGATTTAATTAATAATTCGAGGGAAGATAAACAGCGTGGCGCCTGGTTGCCTTTTTTATTCTTTCTTCAACCGGATTGACGCCAATTCCCGGACCTTCAGGTACAAGAATTGTTCCCCTTGCGGTAAGTTCTATGGGAGGTTCAATAATATCCTCAGCATAATAGCGTTTGCTGGCTGAAAGATCAGGCGGGTAAAGGAAATTGGGCAGAGAGGCCAGATGAAGATTATGGGCCCGGCCAATACCGCTCTCCAGCATGCCGCCGCACCAGACCGGTAAATCATGAACCTGAGAATAATCGTGAATGCGGCGAGCTTCACAAATACCGCCGACCCGACCGACCTTTATATTTATAATCCGACAGGCTCCCATTTCATAGGCCTTACGGACAGAATCAAAATTGAGGATACTCTCATCCAGGCAGAGAGGTGTCGCCATTTCCCGGGCCAGGCGACTGTGATCCCAGAGATCATAGGGAGGAAAGGGTTGCTCCAGCATGAGCAGGCAGAATTCATCCAGGGCCTTGAGCCTTTCTTTATCCTCAATCCTGTAGGCGCCATTAGCATCAACCTGAAGGGGAAGGTCAGGAAAATGTTTTCTCAGGAGGCGACAGGGCTCGACATCCCATCCAGGCTTTATTTTTATTTTAACCCTCTTATAACCTTCACGAACATATCCCTCAACCTGGCGGAGAAGTTCATCTAAGGAATCCTCGATGCCACAGCTAACTCCAGGAGTAATTTCCTTTTGTGTCCCCCCATAAAGCTGGTAAAGGGGAACGCCCAGGGCCCTGGCCTTTAAATCCCAGAGAGCCAGCTCAAGACCGGCCTTGGCCATGGGATGTCCACGGAATTTGAGAGCAGCCCGCGAGAATTCTTCTGGTTCAGAAAGACCGGCTTTAAAAAGAAGGGGAATCAAAAAATCTTCCAGAATATGCCAGGAAGTGATGGTCGTCTCATAGCTGTATAGGGGGGCCTGGCTGGCCACAACCTCCCCATAGCCACAAAGGCCATCCCCGAAAACCTTAACAATGATAAAAGTTCTCCCTTCTTCCCGGCCCAAACTGGTTTCAAAGGGATGGACGTAGGGAAGATAAAGAAGCGAAAGTTCAACCCTCTCAATTTTCATCATTGCCTCCTGCTTTATCTTAAAACTTTTTCTTCTTTATTTACACTTATTCCTCTTTATTTCCATTTACTCGTCTGTTTAAATTTAATCATCTGTCGCTCTATGTTAAATTAAATTATTCTGTCCAAATCTCGTGGCCAAAATATTAAGTCATTTATAGGTTTATTATTCGCGCTTCTCGCTTTGTAATTATGATTTAAAATTTATTGGACCTGCTTTTAATTTATTTTCTTTATCATAAATTTGTTTTTTCCGGCTTTTAAAATTTTTCTTCTCTGCTCTAATTTCGGCACTGATCAATCTTGCCCTTTTCCTTAAGGTTTTAATTCGAATTTATTCAAATCATGTCATGTTATTAACTTCATGAATGACTATAATTCATAACCATAATTTTTTGAATTTTAATTTTTTGAATTTTTCCTTAAATCATTTTAACTTCAGGTCCTTGAGCCGGCTGATTTTTTCCAGCACATAAAAGCTTCTCGGGCCGAAAATAAAATCGCTGACAGCATAGCCGGCCCGGAAATAATGTTTAAAGACCTTTCGCAGCGCTTCCTGCCAGCTCGAAATAAGAGCTGGCTCCTGGCGATAAGCTTTTATGTCGCGGGGTAATTCCACCAGAATTAGATCTTCTTTCAAATTTAATTTGAGTCGGCTTGGTCTCAATTTATCTCCATTCGCCAGCTCACCCTCAACGGCTTTGGGAAAATGAGCCGGCTGATAATTTATCTGGGGAGTCCCCCTGATTCTTTTAATTACTCGAGGCGATTTCAGCCACCACTCCATCAAAAAGCGGTCAGTCGGAATATTTGGACCTAAAGTCAACGACGGAGAAAAGCCATAAAAGTTGTCCCAGTAGGTTCGGGTTATAGCCCCAAGGGAATGAAGATTGAGATTGGCGTTCTTTGCCTTAAGGGGATCTACAGTCCAGGTGATAAGCTCAAGGCCGAGCTTGAGGGCGTGAGATCGCTGCGCCCACTTGAGTTTTTTGCCTATGCCCAGGCCCTGAAACTCAGGCCGAACTGCCAGTTGATGGGAGTGATGACTGAGTTTCCCCTGATAAATAGAAGGAAAGGAATAGACGAAGCCTATCATCTGCTCATCCAGAAAGGCACCGAGCAAAATGGCCCCGGTTTTCACGCCAATGCAGAACTGATGGACAGGAGTGACCTCAATATCTTCCAGTTGCCAGACTTCCTTCTGAATAGCCACACATTGTTCAAATTCAGCCTGATGTCGAAGAGGTTTTATTTTTACCGAGGGTCTAGCCTTTTTTATATCAGCTCCGGCCCTCATAAATATTCACCCCTTTCTTCTGAGCCAGTTTAAAATAAAGTTCGATTACCCGCTCCGCCATGGCTTCGGCTGAAAAATGACGCCGGACATATTGCTGTCCCCTTTCAGCTAAATAATGGGCTAAATTCCGGTCATGATAAAGTTCAATGATGGCTTTGGCCAGGGCTTCAGGGTCCTTAGGTGGCACCAGGAGGCCTGTTTCTCCATGATGCACAATTTCCGGAATACCCCCGGTACGCGTGGCCACGACTGGAAGGCGACAGGCCATGGCATCAAGGAGAGAACTTCCCAGGCCTTCAAGATGGGAACTCAGGACAAATAAATCAAGGGAAGCTAGAATTCGAGGCACATCCTCCCTGAAGCCGAGAAAAAAGACAATATCTTCAATTCCAAGCTGCTGGACCTGTGATTCCAGCTCGAGCCTTAAGGAGCCTGTGCCGACGACAATCAATTTGATTTTGGGCGAATGCGCCCGAACAAGCTTTGTGGCCTGAAAAAGATAGATATGGCCTTTATGGTCTTCCAGGGCAGCTACAATTCCTACCAGGAAATCGTCAGCCGCAAAGCCGAACTCCCGGCGAAGGAAATCGCGGTCCCTGACGTCTTCAAAGACTGAAAAATCAATACCGGAAGGAATGACAGCAATCTTTTCCGGCGGAACTCCGCCCTCGACTAAAACCTTTTTTATGCCTTCAGAAATGGCAATAATACTATCCACTTTCGGGCCATATTTTTTCCGGGAAAAAAAGTTACGACCGACGGGAAAATCAACCCGGCGATGGGCCACAATGATGGGCACCTTTGCCCAGGAAGCAGCTCTTAGACCAAGGCTCAGGGAATGGGCATCATGGAAATGGGCTAATTGACATTTTTTCTTTTTCATGATAAGGCTCAGTTTCAGCGACGCCCAGAGATCGGCTTCGCCTTTCATGGCCAGGGGAATAACCTCAAGGCCCTCCTGGCGAGCCCTTTGTTCCAGGGGCGAACCAGGCTGAACCACAAAAAAGACCCGGAAACCCTTCTTCTTTAATTCCCGAACCAGGAAGAGGGCCTGGCGCTGGCCCCCCCGCCATTCAAGGCCGGCGTCAACGTGGACAAGGCTCAATTTTCTCACTCCGGATCCAGATTTCTCTGAGTTTGGCGTAGCGGGCAAAAATAGCGTAACTGCTCAAGACAGCAATCACCAGCCCGGGAAAGCCATCAAGGAAGCCGCCCAGAAAAATATAATTTCGAAGAAAGCGAAGGGGCGGCAGGAAAAGGAGGTGATACCAGCGGCATTTTTTACGGCTGGCATAAAGTTTTTTTGCCCCGAGCTCAGAAAAAAGATTAATCCGACGCATGTGATCCGTAATATGGCGATAAGGAAAATGAAGAAGATCGCCCCGAAGCTTTCTTACTTCCCCTTCAATCACGAGTTTCTCATGGACAAATTCGCCTTCCCAGCGAGCCAGGTTACGACGAAAGAGGCGAACTCGCCGATCAGGATACCAGCCGCCATGGCGAATCCAGCGACCGAGATAAAAGACACGACGGGGCATGGAAAAACCGGCGCAGTCAGGCTCAACGGGTAAAAGGGAAATTATTTCCTGTCGCAGTTCCGGCGATAGTCTTTCATCAGCATCCAGGGAGAGAATCCAGGGAGAGGTAGCCTGATTCTGACCGAAGTTTTTTTGATCGGCGTAATTTGTCCAGTCCCGTTCAAAGACACGACAACCGAAATGGCGGGCAATTTTAACAGTGTCATCAGTGGAGTGGCTATCCACAACAATAATTTCTGAAGCAATACCCTCAAGACTTTTAAGGGCCGCGGGCAAACGCTCAGCTTCGTTATAAGTAATGATAACAGCAGAAATTTTCACGTTTAATCATGATAACATAGCCGGAAAAAATAAGGCAAGCTATGCCTGGCTCTTCCGGGAAAATTGTGGCAGCTTATCGGGCCGGTTACGGCTGTATTCCTTTTAAAATCAATAGGATATAAAATTTTAAGCCAGTCATAAATGTCTTTCAAAATTGAAGGATAATTTATTATTATTTTAATCTTTAGAAAGGGGCTAAAAAAAGGGATTTAAAAAGTCGCTCTTTACCCTGATAGGAGCGCTTATTTAAGCGAAAAAATGGCTAAATATTCATGATAAAAAAGGGCCGCACATACCACACTTTTTAAGGATGAGCCGCTATTATGCCTTTAATCAAAAAATATTACTGAAAAAGGAAAGAATCCGCTTAACAGGAGGGTCATTGGTTCTCATCTCATTCAGTTAAAATGATACTTAAATAGTATCTTTTAAATTAATACGCTACACACACCCGCTTGAGGAAAGGGGGTTTTCCATGGCTAAAATGTTGCTGAAAGGTTTTATTCGGGCTTTATTTACTTTCAGGCATCAATTTTAGCCTGTCCCGGTAACGATCGAGAATTTCACCGGTGAGTTTTTCCAGCCTGGCCCAGGCCAGGATATAATCAACCAGAGCTCTCAGCTCCAGGGAACGAGCATTGGCCAGTTCGGCCTGATATTGAAGCACAAAATAATTAGTGGTCAAACCTACGGCCATCTTCTTTTCTTCAGCCAGCAATCTTTTTTCTGCTGTTTCCCGGGCCAAGCGCAGGGCTTCCACCCTCTTGGCATTAGTTTCAATATCTCTGATGGTATCACTGACTTCAAGACGTATCTGCTGTTCCAGACTTTTCAATCTGGCCTGGCTCTGTTCAAGCTCAAGGCGAGCTGAAGCATAATTGGCCCGGCTGGTCAAACTGCTCAAAGGAAAGGAAAAATTCAGGGCCACATTCCAGTTCTGATAAAGAAGTTTCAGAGCATCCCGGATGGAATCAGAGGCACTTCCTTTTTCCCGGCCGACAATGACCCCGAGAAAGGGATTATCGTTAAGATAAAGGAGGCGGTCTCCTGAAATACCGGGGCTCCAGTAGGAAAATTGAAGGTCCAGTCGGGGCAGAAGGTCATTTTTAGCCAGAGCCACCTGGAATTCCCTGATTTCAATGTTTTTCCTTAACTGTTCCAGCTCAGGTCTCTTTTCCAGGGCTTTTTGCAGGGCCTGTTCAGGCGAGGGCTGGCGCGGCCTGAATTCAGGCTGCTCCCTGGGGGTAATCAGGGAGCCGGCTTTTTCAGGGTCGACCTCGAGATTCAGCAGATTATGTAAAACCTGTTCAGCCCTCTCCACCATTCTTTCTGCCTGGATCAGCTCAGCCTCCCTGGAGGCCACTTCGGCTTCAGCATTCAAAAGCTCAATCGGAGCTAACTTTCCCACTTCTACCTCTTTCTGATTCTTTTTCAGCAAATCCCGGGCCAGTTGAAGAGAATATTGCTTCACTTTAAGATTTTCGACGGCAAAAACCAGATTCCAGTAAGCTTCTTCGACGAGATAAATTGTCTCCGTAAGAGCTGCCTCATACTGCTTCCAGGCTACATCAATATTCTTTTCAGCCAGAATTATTTCCCGCCGGCTCATTTTTGGGCCGAAATCGCGTAAAAGGGGAAGATTTAAATCGAAGCGGATCGTGCTACCATAACGGGGATTGATCAGCTGGAAAGCCTGGTTGGTATCAGAACGATAACTGGAAAAAGAAAGGCTGACAAGGCCTCCAGTCGGCAACTGCTGGCTGACCGAGAAGCTATAATCCTGATATTTGGTCACAATGGTGGTCGCTCCCTGGATCCACCAGTAGGGTGGATTTTCCTGGCGCTGCCGCCCGAAGGTCAGATCGAAACGAGGAAGAAACATTTCTCTGGCCCGGCTGGCCGCAGCTTCGGCTATTTCAGGACCATATTTTTCAACAACTAAATTTAAATTGTGCTTAAGGGCCAGCTCAATACATTCATCAAGAGATAAGGCGAGAGCACGGCTTCCCCTCGCTTGAACCTCTTGAGCCTGAACAGACCAGCCAAAGGAAAAGAATAAAAAAATAAAAAATAAAGAAAGAACTGGCTTTATTTTCCAGGCTGAAAATTTTCTTTGACTCACTTTCGCCTCCTTCATCTTTAATCAAACCTCTTTTTACCCTGACTTTCACCCAAAAGCTGGCTTTAAAGAAAAATTTCTTTTTTTCTAATCTTTTTCTATCATTTTTCTATACGCAAAGAAAGGCTTTAAGTTTCTCTGATTAAAATCAGCCCGGCAGCAATGGCTCTTCCGTGAAAATTGTGGCGGTTTATCTGAGATGTAACGGCTGTATTTCTTTTAAAATCAATAAGATATAAAATTTTAATCCAGTCATAAATGTCTTTCATAATTGAAGGACCATTTATTAATATTTTAACCTTTAAAAAGGGGCTAAAAAGGGCTTTAAAAAGTCGCTGCTTTACCCTGACACGAGCGCTTATTTAAGCGAAAAAATGGCTAAATATTCAGGATAAAAAAGGGCCGCATCCACCACACTTTTAAGGATGAGCAGGCAGCAATTTGACAGAAAGGGAAAGTTTTTTTATAGTCTCGCCAGCATGTCCTCCTGGATAAGGTCAATCACCGTGGTTCTCATCGGGGCCTTCAGTCTGGGCCTATTTATTTCTCTCTGGAGGAATGCCAGGCATTTTACCATAGTCAATCACACCCCTGATCTTTCCTGGCCAGCTCTTTTTCTCTTCTTCCTTTTAGCCCTGGCAATTATTATTTTTTTCTGGCTTTCTTCTTCAGGCTTAATCTGGCTTCTAAGCCGGAATAATTTCTCAGCCATTATCAGGCATAATTCCATTTCTCTTCTTCCCTTTATCCTCTGCAGTCTGGCTCCGCTGACCCTGAAGCATTTCCTTACCGGCCAGGATCTGAGTAAGCGGCTCAGCCTTTATCTTCTTCTCGTTATTATTTTCTTTTTCTGGATCATGGTGCTCTTATTTAAAGAAGTGGCGCCTGAATCAGTCTTAAAAGAAAAATGTCCGGTTTTTTTCAGGGCCCTTTCTCCAAGACAGAAATCAGCCCTTCTCTTCCTTGCGGCCCTGATAATTTTTAGCCTGGGTGGATTTATTCTGCAGCTTCGTGGAGCTAATTTTTCTGGAGATGAACCACATTATCTAATCATAGCTCACAGCCTTCTTGTCGACCATGACTTTGACCTGGCCAACAATTATGAACAAAGAGATTACCAGCAATATTTAGGGCCAGGAATAATCATCGAGCCGCATACTGTTCCTGGAGCAAGAGCTGGCAGCCGTCTCTCTTTTCATTCACCCGGGGTTTCTTTTCTCATCCTCCCCTTTTACTGGCTCGGCCGGCTTCTTGGCGGTTCAGCCCTGGTTTTCTTCCCGAGGCTTGGTCTGAGCCTCTGGGGGGCCCTCTTTTGCTGGCAGATTTTCCTCTTCTTCAAAGAAAAGGGCTGGGGAGAAAAGCTTGCCCTGAAGCTCTGGGCCATTTCTGCTTTGACTTCGCCCCTTTTCTTTTATTCTTTTCATCTTTATCCGGAAATAGTGATTGCTTGCCTTTCCTTAGGAATCTTTCGCTGGCTAAATAAACCTGCAGGTCTGAAGTCACACGAGCTGGCTTTATCCGGAATTTTCCTTTCCCTTTTTCTCTGGTTTCACTCTATAAAATATATCTTTATTATTGTTCCTTTTTTTATTTACGCCCTCCTGAAAATCTTAAAAACTTCCGGTAAGCTGAAAAATTTTATTCTTTTCCTTATTCCCTTTCTCGCGGGAGTTACGGGCTACCTGACCTTTCAGCAAATTCTTTATGGTTCCTTCAATCCCACCTCTGTCTCCTGGCAGGGGGCCATGGGCAGCCAGGAATCCCTGGCTTTCTTGAAATTTGTTTTCCTCTCCATTCCCTTTCGTTTTCGCTGGGAAACCCTGGCCGGTTATTTCCTTGACCAAAGAGATGGTCTTCTGCTTTATGCCCCGATTTATTTTTTTGCTTTTGTCGGCCTGCTAACCATGCTCCGTCAGAAGAAGAAACTGGCCTGGTCAATCATTTTCCTGACCTGGCCCTATTTTCTTTTCTCCGCCTTTCTTACCCAGCGATCTGGCTATGCTCCCCAGGCCAGGCCGCTTGTTGCCAGTTTCTGGGGCTTTTCTATTTTCCTGGGCTATTTTCTGGCGACCAATCGGAAAAAATACCTGTCTTTTCTGGCCAGTGGAGCTTTTATTTATAGCCTGATCATAACCCTTCTTCTTCTCCTCTCTCCCCTTAATCTTTACCAGGAAACAACAGCTGGTACGACTGACCGCTCCGGTGGTCTTTTCCTTCTTTTGAGCCATCTGCATTTTTCTCTTCCCGTGATTCTTCCTTCTTTTCTTAAAATTGAAGGCAGCTTCTGGTGGCCCAACTATATCTGGCTTGGCCTTTTCTTCCTTTGCCTCGCTTTCAGCCAGCTCGGGTTCGACCTGAAGTTCAGATTTAGTTTTGCTTTTAAAGTCTTCTTTATTCTGGCTGCTCTCGCCTTTCTCCTTTTCTGGTTTACCTATTATCCCAGGCTGGTTCTCACCCATCCGGTAAAGAAAAGGTGGCCTGAAAATCAAATTATTACTTTTTACTCCCTTTCCCGGGTGGCTCAGCTTAAAATGCCGGGAACATTCCTCCTGCCCCAGGCCAATCGGCCCTATCATTTCTGGTTCCAGGCCTCAACCCGCCTTGAGGGAATAGAGATCGAAATGTCGTCTCCTTCGGGAAAAATTCCGGTGGAACTACTGGCTTTTGATTATCCTTTTTTCCAAGGAGCCGTTGATTCTTCCAGGAGAAAGATAGAACTGAGCGAGCCACCTTTTTATCGTCTAGGGAAGAACTTTCTTTACTGGCTAACAATTAATCTTGGTCCGGAAGAAGAAGGGAAGCTCAGGGCCAGACCCTTTGAATTTTTCTTCTCTTTGAAATGAATCCTGAAAGGCTTAATCTGGCCTCTTTTACTTTGACCCTTCCGGGTTTCTAAGGGCTAAACCCCAAGAATTATCAATTTCGGACAGCCTGTACAGAACCCGAAGATAAATCCATAAAGACGAGTTGAAGCCTAAGATTTTGCCTCTCAGGGATATTTCTCCAGTTGTCCTCGGCAACGATGAACTGGCCAGGATTTAATCTGCTGTTGAATGCCTTAAGATTATCGTCTTTAGCCACAGAAAAATCTGAAGAACCTTTAATTTTTTATTAATTTTTTTTATTCAGGCACATTTAAAATAGTTTAATTTTCCTTTAATCAGGGCACGCTGGATTTTATGGAGGCTATTTTTCTCAGCTAAACTGTTCCTGGCGCCAGAGACCCCAGACATGAAGCTTGAACTTGATAATTGTCTTGATAATGGCCAGGCCATAAAGGGTGCTGCGCCAGAAGCCTATCTGGGAAGCCTCGGGGAAATAGCGCGTCCGGATGGGAATTTCCTTGATCTTCAGACCGTGCATGACACCCTGGGCAATAATCTCGGTGTCAAAAACGAAATCATTCGAATTTTTTTCAAATTTTACCTTTTCCAGATAGCGGCGACTGTAGGCTCTGAAACCTGAATGATATTCGGTCAAATAAATCCAGAAGGCAGCATTCTCGAGAGCTGTCAAAAAGAGATTGGCCAGAAATTTCCATTTGGGCATGCCCCCCTCCAGGGCTCCGCCGCCGAGCATGCGCGAACCAAAAACAGCATCGCATTCTTCATGAAGGAGGGGGGTAATCAGCTCGGGAATGACCCTGGGGTCATACTGATGATCGGGATGCACCATAACCACAATATCAGCTCCAGCTTTCAGGGCCTCGCGATAACAGGTTTTCTGATTGCCTCCGTATCCCAGATTTTTTTCATGAACAAAAACCTTCAGACCAAGCCGCCGGGCTATCTCGACTGTCCTGTCCTGGCTGGCGTCATCAGTCAAAATTATTTCATCCACCCATTCCCTGGGAATGTCGGCGACTGTCTTTTCCAGGGTTTTTTCTGCATTATAGGCGGGCATAATAACAATAACTTTTTTGTTTCCTGTTCTTGCGGCCAAGTTTAACTCCCCCCACACCAAAAATGGTGCCGCCCTACATATTTACCTATTTTTTTGCTTCCTTTTTTGCCTGTTAAAAATGGTGCCAACTTATATATTCACTTGTTTTTGATTATTAGGGAAAAACTTCTATAAATTGACATTATTTTAAAATCAAGCCAAAGAATGTTTCAGGCCACATATTTTTTATTCATATTTTTGCTACTTAATTTCACTTAATGACCACAATCAGCCTTTCGCCTTAATATCAGGAACAAGCCAGCTCAGGCTGAATTTTCGCCTGGACGGAAAGTTTTAAACTTGATCGGGAGACAAGCATTTTTCCGCCAGAATTTAAGTTCAGTCACCTTATAGACATTTCTTTTCCTGACACTCAGAATACCTACCACCAGGTCTCTGTCCCAGTATTGATAATCGTGGCTGGAAACTGTCGGCGGGGCCTGGGGGTGAGAATGGATGGAACCAATGTAACGGAGGCCACTCTGAGCCACAATCCGGTCAATTTCTTCGTAATCGGGAATGACGTAATCGTAAGTCGCTTCCCTGATAGGGGGGATAATAATTTTTATGATTTTATAGGTATTATTTTTAAGCTTTTTCCCCAGAAGAACCCCGTAAATTTCCCGGGGATAGAAACGACTGGCCTTGCGTTTAAACTTCCTGAGATCGAGCTCGTTGATTACCAGCTTCATGGGTCATCCGCCGCCAGAAAGTTGTAAGAGTTTATACCATAATCCCACCCTGGCGTCAATCGGAAGGTCAACCGGCCTTTAGAGAAATGAATCCAGGCCTTTTATTCGAATAACCTGAAAGGATGCCCTATCCCGGAGAGGAGATGGTTTTAGCCAGACCTTCGCCAGGCCGAAATTTAATGGGGGAATTAATTGCCCTTTAAGCCTGAAGGTATTCAGGTCAGATGGAAAATCTTTTTCTTTTGTCTTTAAAAGAAAAGCGAAATGAAGTCCATTTATCCTGATAATTTGCCACGTCCCTGACGAGCAATTTAACAGACCTTCAGGGAAATGAAACGCTTTCCCAAATCAGCAGCTTTTAATATAATGATTCAACGAGAGGAAAAAGTGTATTTTCAGCCTGAACCGAGGCAGGACTGGCCTAAAAAATTAGTCATATTTATTTTTTCTGTCGTTGTTCATATCTTTGTTCTAATTATCCTTATCCAGGCTCTGACTCCGGTGACCATCATCAATTTCCCTGAAAGGGTCACCCAGGTGAATATTGTTCCGCGCGAGGGACTGACATTGCCACCTGTTTCTGGTCAGGGGACCACGGCTGGCGCCACGCGGCCGGGAGGTTCATCGTCTCCTTCTGGTGGCATTTCCTCAGGTTCAGCTTACGAAGAAAAGCTTAGCCTCCTTGACAGGGAGGCAGTTATTCCCCTGGCCCGACCGAGACCCCCCGGACCAATGCCTTATCCCCCCCTCAACCTGACCCGTCGGCGACAAACTGGAACTTCCTCCTTTACCCTGAAATTACCCGTACCGCCGGCAAAAGAAAGGGGACAAGCGCCTGAAACAGCTCCCACACCCGGTTCTCCCCATGATTACTGGCGCTATGTCCTGGCTCTCGAGCCCGGCAAAGAAAAGAAAGAAGCCGGGCTTGGTATGCCCATCATCAGTGGTTCTGGACCCATTGCCGCCCAGGTGCCCCGGGTAACCATGGAGGTCCCGAAATATGACCTTTCCCCCTGGGCTCAGGAAGTTGTCTCCCGCCTTCAGAAAAACTGGCAGATTACCGCCTCCAGGGCTGCCCTGGAAAAGGGGACCCTTTATCTTCAAATTGGTGTAGATAAAAGCGGCGAAATCACCTTCATGCGCATCATCCTGTCCTCCCAGAAGGCTTCTTTCGATCGGGCTGCCCTGGAAGCCATCAATCTAAGCCTCCCCCTGCCCCGTCTGCCTGACGCTCTGCCCACAGATTCACTGGAATTGACCCTGATTTTCGAATGCGAAGAGAGCCGAGGATGAAACCAAGGAACTGGCTCTTTCTGGTCTTGATAGCTTTCATTCTTTTTTCAGCCGCGCGCGTGGCAGCTCAGGACTGGAAGCAGGATCTGGCCTCTCTCTTTCTCCAGAATGTTTCGCCGGCCGAAATTGCCTCCTTCCTTGAAACCAGCTTTGACTCTCTAAGCCAGGAAGAAAAACCTGCAGCCAGCTTAATTCTGGCCTTTACCTGGCACAGGGCCAATAATCTTTCCCGTTCCTATTCCTGGCTGGCTCGCTTCTTTGAGGATTTCCGGGGCGAAGGCGTCTTTTTTGATTTTCTGCCCCGAACAGTTCAGAACGAGCTCTGGGCTTACCTTCGCCTGTGGCAATCGCGTTATCCCCTGATCAATGATCTGGCTTTCCTGCTACCGGCTGAGGCTGAAACCCGGCTTTCTCCCCCTGATAATTTAATTCTGGCCGTCCAGATGGCTAATAGCGCCTTCTTTAAATTGATTTTCGAGGATGAAACCCTGAAGGCTGGCCTTTTGCAGAAGGGTTTAAACACCATCAGCCTTGAAAGCGGACCTTTTCTCCGGCAAAGCGGAGTCAAAACCTTCTACCTTGAACTTAAAGCCGATGATTTTATTATCAGGCGGGAAATAAGTCTGGAGGTAAGTTTGAGTTCAGAAGTTATTCTGGCCTCCACCCCTCAGGCTGATATTACCCGGCGCTACCGGGTCTCCCTGCTCCTTGGAGATAAGCTTCTTGCCCAGAGTCAGAGCACATTCAGGTTAACCCCACCGGTCCAGGTGACCCTGCCGCCTGCCGATGGACGTTATTCGCCTTATGGCCCGGTCCATCCCTCGGGCAGGGATTCTCAGAATATTGGCGTTTCCATTCTTTCTTTGCCGGCAGTCATTGCTGACCTGATTAAGGAATTTAAAGCAAAGAGAGAAGAAAAGGAAAAAACACCTCCACCGGAAATTAAAAGAGAAATCAAGCTGGTTTACCTGAATCAGACCCAGCGCGGTCTCGAAAAAATGACCGCCGATTTAAAACTTGAATTCAAGGGCTACCAGGCCATGGTTTTTTCTCTCTCTTCTCCTTGATCCGGTTAAACTATTCCCCCAGCATTTCTCCTGCCGGCTAGTGCTCAAAGCTATTGCTCAAAATGAACAGAACCAGAATTTTGTTTAAATTATCTGATAAAAACTGTAATTTTTTGAATAGCAGTTCATCCTGATTTCATCATCCTATCCTGCTCTGTCAACGTCTTATCCTCAGCCCTTCATCATCTCGCTACTATCTTAGCCTTATCTTATCGCGATTCAGTCATCATCTTATCTCATCTTGTCATCATCTCATCATCCTGTCATTTTGACTTTATTTTATTCTAAATTTTTATCTGATCAGCATTCCATCTTATCCTCATCCTCTTCTTATCTAAAAGGGCTGAAAAAAATATTAGGCCCTGCTTCCTCTAAAATTCCTCATTTCCCTGAAGAAGATTTCCTTCAATCAGAAAAGGCTAATTATAAATGCCAGAAATTTTTTAAAGCGACGCCCTCGACAGGCGCAAGCACAAATATGATGACTTCCCCCTACCTTAGATAAAAACTCCTTCAAGTTACGCCTCTTTCGAGCAGAGCCTTCCCTAACTTGACATAAAAGATAAGCTAACGTATACCTCTGGCTAATGAAACTGAAAACCAGACTCTTTTTTCTCTTTTATCTAAGCTTGCTTTCTGCGGGCCTGGCCCTTTTCCTCGAGCTCGTGACAGCCAGCCACTCCCTTTCCGTCTTCAACAAATCCTTTCCCTTTAACCCTCTCCTTTTCCCCTTTCTTTTCTTCCTTTCCTTTCTATTTTTTCTGGCTCTCTCGAAAATCATTTCTTTTTCCCTCGCCCGGGAAGAATCGACGGATGTCCAGATTAAGACCCTGACAATCATTTTTTTACCCGCCATTTCCCTTCTTTCCACCCCTTTTCTGCTTAACTTTTACTGGAGCCGCCAGGACCTTCTCTTCCGGCTCCTCAGATTGGCCCTCATTATCATGCTGACTTCCCTGGGTCTAGCTTTGATTTATCTGGAAAAATTAAAAAAGACGATCCGCCAAAAAATTTCCATTCTGGTTGAACGGTTCAGTTCGAAACGTCCTGGCCAGAGGCTTGTCCTCCTTTTCTTCCTGGCCTTTTTCGTTTATCAGCTGACCACACTCATTTTGGTCCTTCAGGGCATCACTTTTTCTGGTGATGAACCTAACTATCTTCTTACCACCCACAGTTTAATTTACGATGGCGATATTAACCTGGCCAATAATTATGCCCGCCAGGATTATTTTGCCTTTTATTCCCGGGAAGAACACCCTCGCCTGAAACTGGGCATTTATGGCCGTTACGGCAAAAAGGGTAAAGATTACATTTATCCCATAAATCTTCCCGGCATTTCAGTTCTCATGATACCTTTCTACGCTTTGAGTCAGCTCTTTTCGGGCAAAATCCTGACTTTCATCCTCAAGGGGAGCCTCTCTATCTGGGCCGCTCTCTTCAGTCTTCAGGTTTATCTATTAGGTCGCCAGCGATGGGGCCGGGAAAGCCTGGCCTTAAGTCTGTGGCTGATCACGGCTTTCATCCCGCCTGTTCTTTTTTATTCCTGTCACCTTTACCCCGAAATACCCATAGCTTTTTTCTCCCTGCTCATCTTCAGACGGCTCGTCTTTGGCCAGAATGTTTCCTGGCTGGAAGCTTCAGGACTTGGGGCCCTTCTGGCGACTTTTCCCTGGTTCGGTCTTAAATATAATTTCCTCTTCTGGCCGCTTTTTATCATCGGTCTTTATAAATTCTGGCGGGATCAGCAAAGGGTAAAAAAGCTGGGGGCTTTTGTTTCCCTGCCTCTTCTTTCTCAGTTTCTCTTCTATCTTTTTATCTACCATCTCTATGGCACCTTTTCGCCTATTGCTATTTACGAAGGCGTGATGAGTGCTGAGCAGTTAAAAGCCTTCTGGCAAATGGTGCTGGCCATTCCCCTTTCGCTTCGCATTGAGTCTTTCCTTGATTATTTCCTTGATCAGCGCGATGGCCTGCTTCTTTATGCTCCTGTCTATTTCTTTGCCCTGGCTGGCTTCATTGACCTCTGGAGGCGATCAAGGAAGATTTTTCTGGCGCTTCTTTTTGTTTCTCTGCCTTTCCTTTTCAACTATTCTTTTTTAACTCACCGCCAGGGTTATTCCCCCCAGGCCAGGGTTCTTACCCCCATCATCTGGGTTGTTATTTTCGCTCTGGGTGAATTTCTGGCGAGTAACAAGAAAAGAATTTTCCGTCATCTCTTTTTTCTTGCTTTAGTTCTCAGCCTGGGTTTCGCCCTTCTCCTTCTTTTACACCCGCTTTTTCTTTATCAGCCCACAACCCATGAGTTTACTTCAAGACCGGGCGATCTTTTTGTTTACCTCAGCAATACCCATTTCTTCCTGCCGCCCTTACTCCCTTCATTTATAAAAATCAATAATCTCAGCTACTGGCCAAATTACGTCTGGATAGCCCTGATAATTATTTTCCTGCTTCTTTATGCTTTTGGCCGGAATAAAATTCTAGACTCTGGCTTCTCCTGGCCTTCGCTTTCAGTCCTTTTCCTGATATTCTTCCTGCTACGGGTCCTCTTTCCGAGCCCGCCTCTTTATCCTGTAAAAACCATCTTTTATTCACCCCAGCGCTCCCTTGGTTTTTACCTTTTTTATCTCGGTCGAGGGGTGGTGGTCAAAGAAGAGGGCGATTTTTATCTTCATCTGGAAAAGCCCTATCGCTTCATCTTTGGCTCCAAACAGGAATTAAAGGAGATTGAGCTGCGGCTTGGCTGCGAAAGGGGTGATTACGAAATCAGCCTTCAGGCCTTTGATCAGCCTGTGATAAAAACAAGGATTACTCAGGAGAAAAGACAATTCAGGCTGAATCTTCCCCCTCCTTATAAAAGACGCCACCTTTATCTTTATGAAATTAATCTTGAGATAAAGCACCTGTCTCCAGAATCAATGCAGCTTCAGCCCTTCATGATTCAGTTCATTCCAGGCCGGCGCTGAAGCGAGCATAAGCCTCAAGGGAAAGGGGCGAAGAGAAGCTTTTCTTCTGGCGAATGATTTCAGCGGCCAGGGCGCCCACCATAGCCGCATTGTCGGTGCAAAACTCAGGCAAAGGCAGATAAACTTTAATCCCCATTTCCTCACCGAAACGAAGAAAACTCGAGCGGAGACGGCAATTTCTGGCCACGCCCCCGCAGAGAAGAACTGACTCAGCCTGATAACCTGAAAGGGCCTTGGAAAGATTAAACAGGAGAGAATCAACAATAGCCTTTTCAAAGCTGGCCAGAAAATCCTTTAATTGTGGGCTTGGAGCCTGAAGCCGATTTTCTCGAATATATCTCAGGGCAGCTGTTTTCAGGCCGCTAAAACTGAAATCAAGGGAGTTATCTTTCATCCGGGGAACGGCAAAGGGAAAAGCTTCAGGGTTGCCTTCCCGGGCGAGCCTCTCAATTATTGGGCCCCCCGGATAGCCCAGATTCAAGAATTTGGCCACTTTATCCAGAGCTTCTCCGGCTGCATCATCTCTTGTCCGGCCAAGAAGAAGGTAGCTCAGCCTTTGTGGCAAATAAAAAAGGGAGGTATGTCCACCTGAAACAATCAGGGCTAAAGAAGGAAAAGGAATATCAGGGTTATTTAAAAAGACTGATTCTATGTGGGCATGGAGATGGTCAACCCCGATTAGCGGCCGATGATAATAATAAGCCAGGGAGCGGGCGAAACAAACTCCAACCAGCAGTGAACCGATTAAGCCAGGGCCCTGGGTTACGGCAAATGCCTCAATTTCTTCCAGGCCTATCCCGGCCCGCCGCAGAGCCTCCTCGATTACAGGAAGAATCGTTTTCAGGTGCTGACGCGAAGCCAGCTCTGGAACAACCCCGCCGAAAGGTGCATGGATCACATCCTGGCTGAGGACAATATTACTTTTTATCTCGCGGTCAAAGGTGACAACAGCTGCCGAAGTTTCATCACAGCTCGTTTCAATGGCCAGGAGGCACTTTTCTGACATTTTAGTTTTTTTAATCTTAAAGCTAGGTTTAAATTCTAAGGTAAAGATACCTGATTTCTAAAACAAGTTTTAATAAAAAATCAACATAATAAAGATCAAAAGGAGCCAAAATCAAAATTTATCTGACCTCAAATTTTCTTTAAATATCTTCTTTTTTAAAACTTTTTTAATATTTTTTTTTCAGCCAGAAGCCTGATGGCCGGATCAAAAGGCGGCTGAATAACTCCTTTTTCTGTAATGATGGCCGAAATAAAAGGAGCTGGCGTCACATCAAAGGCTGGATTTCTCACCGGAATATCAGGAAAAGTTATCCAGCTGGTGCCGATTTTCCTGACCTCATCGGCCTCCCTTTCTTCAATGGGAATTTCTTTTCCTGATTGAAGCTGGAAATCAATGGTCGAAATGGGCGCAGCTACATAGAAGGGAATTCCATTTTCCCTGGCCAGAACTGCCAGCGAATAGGTGCCAATCTTATTGGCTGTATCGCCATTAAGGGCAATTCTATCAGCGCCGGTAATGACCAGGCTGACCTCCCCTTGTTGCATCAGCCAGCCAGCCATATTGTCGGTTATCAGAGTAACGGGAATTCCAGCCCGGCGCAATTCCCAGCAGGTGAGCCTGGCTCCCTGAAGGAAAGGCCTGGTTTCACAGGCAAAGACCTTAATCTTTTTCCCCTGCTCCCAGGCCTTACGAATCACACCCAGGGCAGTACCATATCCTGCCGTGGCTAATTCGCCGGCATTACAATGGGTCAAGATGGTGGCTTTTGCCGGTATCAGCTCAGCCCCGAATTCGCCAATTTTTTTATTGGTAGCTATATCCTCAGCTTCTATTCTTTTTGCCTCCTCAAGCATCGCCCTGATAATCACCTCATTCCCTTCGGTTTTTATTGATTCGAAAACCTCTCTCATCCTTTCCAGGGCCCAGAAAAGATTACGGGCTGTGGGTCTGGTCTTTTCGAGTCGCCTGAGAATTTTTTCCAGGGTCAACTCTAAGGAAACATCTTCTGCCTGATTTTTCAGACCAAGAACGACTCCATAGGCAGCCACAACTCCAATGGCCGGAGCGCCCCGGACAACCATGAGTTCAATGGCTCTGGCCACCTCTTCATGGTCCCGGCAACTGAGATATTTCTCCTCAAAGGGAAGAAGTCGCTGGTCAAGAATAATTAGTTTATCTTCCTGCCATTCAAAGGCTGGGAGCATTCGCCTTTCTCCGCCCGAAAATTAATAAAAATTAATCAGAGCAAATAATGGCAAAAAAGGGGGTTTTCGTCAAACAGCTGGCAGTTTCCTTGACTTTTCTGCCTGTCTCGCTTAGGCTAATCTTGATTGATTTTTGGCCGGCTTGAGCCAAAAGGAGGTCGTCATGTTTCTCTTTGGACCAATCGGGCCTTCGGAGCTACTGCTTATCCTGCTCATTGTGGTCATAATTTTCGGAGCCAGGCGGCTACCAGAACTTGGAAAGTCCCTGGGCGAGGGGATAAGGAATTTCCGGCGAGCTGTCAGCGGCCGAAGCGAAGAAGAGGAAAAAAAGCTGGATAAAAATAAATCTGACTCCAGCCCCAGGGAATGAAACGGATTATCGAAAAGCTGGCCGCTGAGCGCCTGGCCAGGGAAGAGGCGCTTCACCGCCAGCTCGAGGCAATAGAAAAAGATAAACTACAGGAAACTTCGCTCGAATCGCTCGAAAAAATAAAATTATCCCTGACCCGCTTAGAAACCCTGATTTCAGAAAGGAAAACAAAAAAATTCCCTGGTTTTAAAAGTCAGGCCAGAGCGGAAACTCAGGCTCTTGTTCTTGTGCAGAAGCTTTTTCAGGATTTTTATTTTTGTCTTGAGCAGCAACTTCGGCTCATTGAAAAAACCCGCCTTGATCTTCAGGAACTTGTTCGCCTGGCGACTGAGCTCGGGGACGCCCGGGACCGCGAATGGGATGCTCTGGGTAGCAATCATGTCGGCCTGATCTTTAAAAGTCTTGAATGGCGGGTGGAAGATTTAGCCGTTCAATGCGAGGAAGCCCGGGCTCTGGTCGAAAGAGCCCATCTGCTCAGGGCCAAACTTGAGGCTTTGCTTCTGGCCCTGGGTGAAAAACCTGAGGCAGTTAAGGGTCCGGTCCGCGAAATACTGGGCACCTTGCGCGACTGGCGCTACGCCAGTTTTGAAAACAGGTTCCGGGGCCCCCAGGAAAAAGTCAGGGAGCAGCTCGAAAATTATGCCACTCTTTTTCCAGCCGGGGGGAAAGTCCTTGACCTGGGCTGCGGCCGGGGGGAAATGGTGGAACTGCTTCGGGAAAAAGGAATTGAGGCCCGGGGAATTGACCTGAATGAGGAAATGATTGCCCTCTGTCAGGCCCGCGGCTTACCCTGTGAAAAGGGAGATTTAATCGAAAAGCTCACCCTCTGCGAAAATGATTCCCTTGATGGTATTTTCTCCTCACAGGTTATCGAGCATCTTCAGCCCGCAGTTCTTGAACTCATGATTGACCTCTGTTTTTTAAAGCTCAAGCCTTCGGGTGTTCTTGTTCTGGAAACAATCAATCCGACCTCAGTTTTTGCCCTGGTTCAGGTTTATTTTCTTGACCCCTCCCATCAGAGGCCAATTCATCCCCAGAGCTTAAAGTTTTTGCTGGAAACTGCCGGCTTCAAAAAGATTGAAATTCGCTATTCAGCTCCTCTGGTGAGCGAAAGGCTGCAGGAAGTGCCAGGAATGGATGAAAAGACTATCATTCTCAATCAGAACCTGGACCGTCTGAATGAGCTTCTTTTTGCTCCCGTTAATTATGCCGCCATCGCCTGGAAATGAAAATAAGGGGGAATTCATATTTCTGAAAGGAGGGAGGAAAAGCTTTCCTCCAGATAGAAATCAAAAAAGAGAATTTTGAGGGAAGATGAAGCCATGGATCTGGCTGCCGGCTTTGACATTGGTGGCACCCAGATAAAATTTGGTCTGGTTGATGACAAGGGTAAGGTTTTTTTCAAGGGAACTCGGACGACTCCCCTGGAATTACAGGCTCTGGGTGAAACCCTGGAAAATATCTGGAATGAAATGAAGAAAAGGGCGGGTCGCAGAAGGATTCTAGCCGCTGGCTTTGGTTTCCCCGGAATTTTCAGCCCGGAAAAAGAAATAATTGTCCAATCACCCAATTTCCCGGCTTTAGACGGCTTTCCCCTTCGCCCCTTTCTGAGAAAATATTTTGAACTTCCCTTTTATCTGGATAATGATGCTAATCTGGCCGCCTACGGCGAATGGAGCCTTATGGACCGGAAAAAGCCGGAGAGCCTCGTCTTTTTGACCTTAGGGACCGGGGTCGGCTCCGGCATTATTCTGGAGGGGAAAATCTGGCATGGTCAGGCTGGCTTTGCTGCTGAAATCGGGCATATAACTGTTAACCCTGAAGGCGAAAGATGCCACTGTGGCAATCTGGGCTGTCTTGAGACAGAAGTTTCAGCCCGGGCCCTGGTAAGAAATTATCTTGATGCCCTGAAAAAGAAAGAAAAAACCATGGCCAGAGGAATAACGGCCCGGGACATAACCTTATTAGCCCGGAAGGGCGATGGAGCGGCCAGAAAAAGCTTCGAGCGGGCCGGTTATTTCCTGGGGATTGGTCTGGGAATAATTATTAATGTTTTGAATCCTGAAATAATTGTCGTCGGCGGAGGGGTGATGGCCGCGGGCAATCTTCTCTTAAAACCGGCTTTAAAAGAAGCCAGGAAGCGCTGTTTTCGGGCTGCCTTTATTTCGACCAGGATTCGCCGGGCTCGTCTCGGAAATGAGGCTGGCTTTATTGGCGCCTCATTTTTCGCCCGGGAAAGACTCAAGTCAGCCTGAAGCACAGGTGGTTCGTTATTCAAAAATTTGAATTCAAATATTTGAATAAATTCGATTAATTGAATTTCAATTTCTGGCTCAGGCTTGATTCAGCCAATTTAATAATTGCCTTTCAGGCGAAAAAATTTAAAAAATAAAGCCTGAAATCATTATCTCCTGAAGCTTGACTCTGGCACTAATTTTGCTTATATCTTTTAATGAGAAAATATTTTTTCAATAGGAAATTATAGGCTTGTCAAAAAATTAGATTTTAATTAAATTTTAATAAGGTTCATTCTGGAAAGGAGGTGATAATAGGGGGTGAAAATAAAAATGCTCTCTGGTTTTATCATCTAAGACAAAGGAGGGATGAATGAAAGAAAAGAAATTAATTTTATCAGTAATTTTAATTCTTTCCCTTTTTCTTATGGCTGAGGCTCAGAGGCAGACGGGCTCCATTTATGGGCGGGTTATTGATAAGGAAGGAAACCCGCTTCCCGGAGCTACCGTCACCATCTCTGGCCCGGCCATGATGGGAACAAATTCCTATGTCACTTCTGAGGCTGGTGTTTTCCGTTTCCCCTCACTTCTTCCCGGAGAATATGAACTTAAAGTCGAAATGCCCGGTTTCAAGACGCTGATTCGCAAGGGAATAATCGTCAGTGTTGGGCGGACAACTGAGGTTGAACTTGAGATGGAAATAGCCAAAGTCGAAGAGGAAGTAACCGTTGTCGCTGCCTCGCCGGTTGTGGATGTCCAGTCGACCAAAATAAGCATCAACTATGGGACTCAGTTCCTGACCAGTATCCCCATGAATCGCGACCTTTATGATATTCAGAACTCGATTCCCGGAGCGATTGCTGACGGCGCTGATTACCGCCGGACCTCCTCCATTCTGGGTGGAACTGTAAGAAGCCAGCTCTATGCCCTTGATGGGGTACCTATGAATGACCCCGCCACCTGGTATTCAATGGTTAATATCAATGTGGACGTTTATGAGGAAATTGAATTCCAGGTAGCTTCGCTTCCAGCCGAGGTAGGCCAGGCTGATTCGACCTATATCAATATTGTTACCAAAAGCGGCGGCAATAAGTTCTCTGGCGGTGGCGTAGTTTATTACACGAACGACAGCTTTGCTCAGGACTTACTGAGCAAGGAACAGATTAAAGCCCTTAATGTCAACCCACCGGAAAAATACACTGATTCCAGGGATTTTTCCCTGAATTTGGGTGGACCTGTTATCAAGGACCGAATCTGGTTCTTTATTAATGGACGCCGTTTGACCTGGGATCAGGCCTATCCTGGAACGCCGGAAACCAGAATGTGGAAGCTCGGTTTCACCGATAGCCCCCATTATGATTTGCGGCATGAAGAATGGTTGGGCTTTGCCAAGCTGACCTTCCAGATTACCAAGAACCTGCGCTATATGGGCATGCTCCATTATAATCACATCTATGAGCCAGTATATTCCAACAGTGTTGGTGTTAACTACTCCTTTGAATCTACTCAGATCTGGGACCATGAGAATACTTACACGACAACCCATCAATTCAACTGGGTGCTGAACCAGAACACTTTCCTGGACATCCGGGGCTCCTATGTCTGGCGGTATTTCCCACTTAGAAACCGTAATGAAGGGCAATACACATTTTATGATAATGTCGAAAAAGTTTATTGGGGGACATCGGATTATAATGATATTTATCACCGGATTAAAATCCCCATTACCGGCTCGATAACTCATTTCCGCGACGATTTTCTCGGTGCCTCCCATGAAATCAAGGCCGGGGCTGAATTCGAGCAAACATATTATCACCGGGATTGGTTTAGAGCCAATCCTTATTATTCTTACTGGGCAGACTGGAAGACAAAAAATCCTTACTATTATTCGACTTCTGGCCGGCGGGGAAGATTGCGCATAAGAAACTGCCCGCCTGAGGAAGGAATGTGGGATGTCCAGGACAATACCCGCAGATTCTCCGCCTATATTCAGGACAGCCTGGTTGCAGGCCGACTGGCTATAAATCTTGGCCTTCGCTTTGATTATTCCTATCAGTATGAGCCTGAACAGAAGAGGCCCCAGCTTCGTTATAAGTACGGTCCCTATGAGCTTAATCCAGCTATAACTGACCCCAATGCGCTGCTCGAGGCTTTAAGGGCCCAGTGGTATGCTGATCCCTATTTGAGCACCTTAGGTCCTTTCCCCTTTGATGAACTGACTACGCCCTGGAAAAAGGTAGTAGAATTCAAAACTCTCTCCCCACGACTGGGCTTCGTTTATGACCTCTTTGGCGATGGCAAAACAGCCTTTAAGATTTCCTTCAGCCGTTATTATGAGCCTGTCTGGTCAGCTAAATATAATGCAGCCCAGATCTTTGGCGCCGGTTCAATTAATTACTACTGGTACGATGATAATAAAAATATGCTGATGGATTTGCCACCCACTGATAGATACGTCCTGACTTCAATTCCCAATCAGGACCCCAATTACAATTATTATGTCAAGGACCTCAAATGCCCTTATATGAATGAATTTGTGACGGCTCTGGAGCGAGAAGTATATAAAGATTTCAAACTTGGCCTGCAGTTCCTGTGGCGGGAGAATAAAAATATCGTTGAGGATATCGATTTGAACAATGGTTATGACGCCAATGCTAAGGATGATAAAGGGCTAATCTGGCTTCCCTTTACCTTCACTGATCCTGGCTGGGATGGAAAATGGGGTACTTCTGATGACCAGCAGATGACCGTTTATGGTTTAAGGGCTGATAGACCTGTGCCTACCTGGAAAGGAACAAATCCGCCTGAAGCCAAGAGAAGATACTGGGCTGTCATTTTAACCTTTGATAAGCGCATGTCCAACCGCTGGCAGCTCAACGGCTCAGTTCTTTACAGTTCTTTTAAGGGCAATGCCGCACCAACTTATGGCGCTACCGAGGGCGAAAGTAGCATGTTCGATGATCCCAATACCCTGATTAACGCCTATGGTTCAACTGATTTCGATCGACCTTTACAGATAAGAATCATGGGTACCTATATCCTGCCCCATGATTTCATCATCAGTGCCTATTTGCAGTACCGCTCCGGTTCACCCTGGAACCGAACCATAGCTCGGGTTTATTTCCCGGCCGACTTTGCCGCGAAAGTCCAGCAATCCTATGTCTCGGTTAATGCTGAACCTCCTGGAACTAGAAGAGGCGCTCCTTATACCAACCTCGATATGAGGGTCGAAAAATCTTTTAAAATTGGCGATCTGGGCAAAATCGGGGTCTATTTAGATATTTTCAATGTGGCCGGCCGCTCCGGTATCAGCGTCAATCAGAATCCAGACCCTTATCTCCGTTTCGATAAGACACCCTGGGCTTACGAAATCTCAACCGTCTATGGCCTGGTGACCAGCTGCTACGGTGTTCGTTCCTTCCGCTTGGGTATGCGATTCAGCTTCTAAGACAATAGAATCAAAAGGGGGAGGACCTCAGGCCCTCCCCCTTTTTTATTTCGTATCAATTCAAAAAGATGAATTCGATTATTTGAATCAATACATTAATTTGAATTAACCTCTATCCCTTTATATTTCCAGAAGTAAGTTTTCCCCTTAAAACACCTGATATATTATATTTTTTAAAAAATTAATCTGGCACAAATATTGCATATCAAATATTAATGAAATGAAAGGAGGTGAGAGGCAGTAATTAAAAAATAATAATAAAAGGAAACAAATTTAGGGAATTATTCTGTGGAAGGTTAAATTAAAAGGAGGAAAAGGTAAAATGAAAAAGCATGCATTGATTTTTGCCTTAATTTTAATTTTAGTTACGGCGGGCCTTCGGGCTCAGGAACTGACGGGTTCTCTTCGAGGAACGGTTACTGATACTGAAGGTAATCCTCTGCCCGGAGTTACCATAACCATTTCCTCACCCGCCATGATGGGAATTCAATCCTTTGTGACCACGGAAACTGGCTCCTTCCGTTTCCCTTCCCTTCCCCCTGGAAGCTATAAGGTCGTGGCTGAATTAAAAGGATTCAAAACCGTCGAAAGAACTGATGTCATCGTCCGCGTCGGCATGACTGTTACTGTAGATATAAAAATGGAAGTGGCCGCTGTTGAGGAGGAGATCACAGTGGTCGCCGCTTCCCCGGTGGTTGATGTTCAATCCAGCAAGCTGGCTGTAACTGTCGACTCCAACATGCTCAAAAATATTCCCATGCGCCGTGACCTCTATGATATCATGACGGCCGCCCCAGGCGTGGTTTCTGAAGGTCAAACTTACAGGCGGACTTTTTCAGCCCACGGGGCCACTGTCCGGAGCAACACTACGGCCTTTGACGGTGTCAATATGAATGACCCAGTCGTTATGTACACCATAACTAATATTAATTTTGATGTTATGGATGAAGTGGAGATTATCACGGCTGGCCACCCAGCTTCTATCGGCTATACAGATGGAGCCTATGTTAATGTTGTCACCAAGAGCGGCGGCAATAAATTTTCTGGCGGAGCCACCGTCTATCACACCCGGGAAGGGTTCAATCAGCATCTCTGGACTGATGAACAGGTGACAGCCATGAAGATTGCCAAACCAGAGGTAGATAAGAGCTGGTTTGATGGCTCTTTCACCCTCGGCGGCCCCATCATGATTGATAAAATCTGGTTCTTCACCAATGGCCGCTACATCAAGCAGGAAAGAAAGACTAACTTCATTGGCCCCTGGACTGACTTCTTTGGCCGCACCCACAACCCTTACAACTGGACCCATGAAGAAAAAATGGGCTTCATTAAGCTCACTTCCCAGGTCTCAACGAAGCTGAAATTCATGGGTATGTTCAATGTGGTTGATATCTACCGACCAATGTATGAAGAACCAGGACCAAGAACACCTTTCATCTCCACCCGTACCTGGGACCATGAAAGGGGTTACACGGCCAACGGAATTGTCAATTATATCCTCAACCAGAATACCTTCCTTGACCTCAGGGTTGGCTATGTCCATCGCTGGTTCCCCCTGCCACTGAAAAAAGAAGTTGAGCATCTCCCCTTAATTGATGACCTGGGTGACCTCTATGGTGGTTTGACCACAGCCAGATTCAATGAAACCTATCTGCGCAAGCGCTTCCAGGTAGGGGCTTATCTGACCCGCTTCCAGGATAACTTCCTCGGTGGCAGCCACGAAATTAAAGGCGGTGTGGAATATGAGAATACCTATGGTGACTGGGACTGGTGGCGCAAGGATAATATGATCTGGTACATCGATAGCCGCAACCCCAATCCTTATTACCGTTATTCCACCTATGGCTATGTTGCCTTCTATATCTGCGGTCCTGAAAAAGGTTCTTCTAAGATAATTGACCGGGGTGGTCGAATTGGTGCTTACCTTCAGGATACCTACATCATTAAGGAGAGACTTACCCTCAATCTCGGAGTTCGCTTTGACCGCAGCTGGGGCTGGAAACCGGCTGTATCCAAGAAAGCCGCGGGTAATCCCCTTTCTGTCTGGTTGGGTGAAAACATTGTTCGTCCCTGGGTAGCCACTAACTATCCTCAGAACTTCCCCAATGGTCTGAATCCCTGGGGAGAGGCAACTGCCCCTGAATGGAAAGACATTATTAAATGGAATGCTTTCTCACCTCGCTTTGGCCTAACCTATGACCTTTTTGGCAACGGCCGCACCGCTCTGAAGTTCTCCTTCAATCGCTATACTGAATACCTCATGCTCCAGTATTTCTCCACCTTGCATCCTTTCTACCCCCGTTCTTTTGCCTTCAGGTGGAATGACACCAATGGCGACAATTATCCCAATATTGGCGATACCTTCGTCATGTATTCGGCTGATTTCCGGGGCATGGACCCTGAGTTCGCCAAGAAACGCCTCGATCCAGAAACTAAATCTCCTTATAACGATGAGCTTCTGGTAGGTATTCAGCATGAGCTGTTCAAAAACTTCTCCCTGGGCGTCAATTTCATCTACAAAAATAAGAAAAATATTCTGGAGGATTCGCTCTATAATGCCGACAATGGCCAGTACTGGTATCATATTGATCAGCCCGAGGCCAAGAAATACTGGATTCCCTTCACCACCACCATCCCTGCCCAGGATGATTATCCTGCCCGCACGGTAACTCTATATATAAGATCCAACTCAGCCCCACCACTCTTCTATCGCTTCCACAATGTCCCTGAACTTTATCGTAAATACTGGGCCGTAGAATTCCTCTTCAATAAGCGCATGTCTGAAGGCTGGCAGGTGAGCGGTTCTATCGTTTACAGCAAGGCCTATGGCAACATCTATGGCTTTTATGATTATTCCTGGGGCTGGTCGGGCTTCGGCGATAACCCCAATACCTTCATCAATTATGACGGACGGCTTGATGTTGATCGTCCCCTCCAGATTAAGCTTATGGGCACAGCTCAGCTTCCCTGGAGAATTTATCTCAGTGCCTATTACCAGTTCTATAGCGGAGCGCCCTGGGTAACGAGCGGCTCGGTCTATCCGCCGACTGCCTGGTGCCAGGCCAATAATGCCTATCAGGATTATTATGGCGTACTCTTCGAGTCCCTGTCCAAACCTCGCCGTTATCCTACCTGGAACCAGCTGGATATGAGAGTAGAGAAAGAATTTTCTCTTGGCCGGCTGGGCCGCCTCGGACTCTATGTTGACCTTCTGAATGTTCTTGGCTTCACCAGTGTTAATCTCGGCCTTAATGATACCCAGTACTGGTTCCCTGTGGCTGAGGGAGCTAATCAGCCCGGAACAAAGACCCTTTATAGCTCCTATAAGGTTATCAGCTCTGTCACCGGAGTAAGAACCATTAAGCTCAGCGCCCGCTACAGCTTCTAATAGAGACAGAAAAAAAGAGGGCCCCGGCCGGGGCCCTCTTTTTTTATCTAATCCCCCCATTATTCTTGTTATTCCCTCTAATAATAGCCTGAAAGAATTGCCTACTTAGCTCTGATTTTCAGGCAATTGAGCCTGATTACAAAAAGATTCAAATTTTTGAATTCAATTTATTGAATAAATTCATTTTTTTGAATTTTACACATATTTTTATAATTTTTTTGCCCTCTTTCCCCTGAAGTTTTTTCAAAATAAAGGCCTTAGAGTTATTAATTCTGGCACGATTTTTGCTATATAAATTTTTGTAATAATTACAATTTTATTTCGACGAAAGGAGGTGAAAATCAAAAGGAAGCGAGTTTAACTAAAGGCGAATCACTGGATCAGGAATTGAGAGGTAAAATTTCAAAATGAAAGGAGGCAAAGGGAATGAATTTAAGAAGGCTTTTGGTCTTCAGTTTGGCTTTCCTTTTCGCGGCCAGCCTCTGGGGACAGGAACTGACGGGTTCCCTTCGGGGAACAGTCACTGATACTGAAGGCAATCCTCTGCCTGGAGTTACCATAACCATCTCTTCCCCAGCTTTAATGGGCACGCGTTCCTTTGTGACCACGGAAACTGGCTCCTTCCGTTTCCCTTCCCTTCCCCCTGGAAGCTATAAGGTCGTGGCTGAATTAAAAGGATTCAAAACCGTCGAAAGAACTGATGTCATCGTCCGCGTCGGCATGACTGTTACTGTAGATATAAAAATGGAAGTGGCCGCTGTTGAGGAGGAGATCACAGTGGTCGCCGCTTCCCCGGTGGTTGATGTTCAATCCAGCAAGCTGGCTGTAACTGTCGACTCCAACATGCTCAAAAATATTCCCATGCGCCGTGACCTCTATGATATCATGACGGCCGCCCCAGGCGTGGTTTCTGAAGGTCAAACTTACAGGCGGACTTTTTCAGCCCACGGGGCCACTGTCCGGAGCAACACTACGGCCTTTGACGGTGTCAATATGAATGACCCAGTCGTTATGTACACCATAACTAATATTAATTTTGATGTTATGGATGAAGTGGAGATTATCACGGCTGGCCACCCAGCTTCTATCGGCTATACAGATGGAGCCTATGTTAATGTTGTCACCAAGAGCGGCGGCAATAAATTTTCTGGCGGAGCCACCGTCTATCACACCCGGGAAGGGTTCAATCAGCATCTCTGGACTGATGAACAGGTGACAGCCATGAAGATTGCCAAACCAGAGGTAGATAAGAGCTGGTTTGATGGCTCTTTCACCCTCGGCGGCCCCATCATGATTGATAAAATCTGGTTCTTCACCAATGGCCGCTACATCAAGCAGGAAAGAAAGACTAACTTCATTGGCCCCTGGACTGACTTCTTTGGCCGCACCCACAACCCTTACAACTGGACCCATGAAGAAAAAATGGGCTTCATTAAGCTCACTTCCCAGGTCTCAACGAAGCTGAAATTCATGGGTATGTTCAATGTGGTTGATATCTACCGACCAATGTATGAAGAACCAGGACCAAGAACACCTTTCATCTCCACCCGTACCTGGGACCATGAAAGGGGTTACACGGCCAACGGAATTGTCAATTATATCCTCAACCAGAATACCTTCCTTGACCTCAGGGTTGGCTATGTCCATCGCTGGTTCCCCCTGCCACTGAAAAAAGAAGTTGAGCATCTCCCCTTAATTGATGACCTGGGTGACCTCTATGGTGGTTTGACCACAGCCAGATTCAATGAAACCTATCTGCGCAAGCGCTTCCAGGTAGGGGCTTATCTGACCCGCTTCCAGGATAACTTCCTCGGTGGCAGCCACGAAATTAAAGGCGGTGTGGAATATGAGAATACCTATGGTGACTGGGACTGGTGGCGCAAGGATAATATGATCTGGTACATCGATAGCCGCAACCCCAATCCTTATTACCGTTATTCCACCTATGGCTATGTTGCCTTCTATATCTGCGGTCCTGAAAAAGGTTCTTCTAAGATAATTGACCGGGGTGGTCGAATTGGTGCTTACCTTCAGGATACCTACATCATTAAGGAGAGACTTACCCTCAATCTCGGAGTTCGCTTTGACCGCAGCTGGGGCTGGAAACCGGCTGTATCCAAGAAAGCCGCGGGTAATCCCCTTTCTGTCTGGTTGGGTGAAAACATTGTTCGTCCCTGGGTAGCCACTAACTATCCTCAGAACTTCCCCAATGGTCTGAATCCCTGGGGAGAGGCAACTGCCCCTGAATGGAAAGACATTATTAAATGGAATGCTTTCTCACCTCGCTTTGGCCTAACCTATGACCTTTTCGGCAACGGCCGCACCGCTCTGAAGTTCTCCTTCAATCGCTATACTGAATACCTCATGCTCCAGTATTTCTCCACCTTGCATCCTTTCTACCCCCGTTCTTTTGCCTTCAGGTGGTATGACACCAATGGTGACAATTATCCCAATATTGGCGATACCTACGTCATGTATCCGGCTGATTTCAGAGGCATGGACCCTGAGTTCGCCAAGAAGCGCCTCGATCCAGAAACTAAATCTCCTTATAACGATGAGCTTCTAGTTGGTATCCAGCACGAGCTCTTCCGGAATTTCTCGCTTGGCTTGAACTTCATTTACAAGAGCAAGGAAAATATCCTCGAAGACTCGCTGTATAACGCTGATTCCGGCCAGTACTGGTATCATATTGATCAGGCCGAAGCCAAGAAATACTGGATTCCTTTCACCACCACCATCCCTGCCCAGGATCAATATCCTGCCCGCACGGTAACTCTATATATAAGATCCAACTCAGCCCCACCACTCTTTTATCGCTTCCACAATGTCCCTGAGCTTAAGCGAAAGTACTGGGCCTTTGAGCTGATCTTCAACAAACGGATGTCCGAAGGCTGGCAGCTCAGTGGTTCAGTCATCTACAGCCGGGCTTATGGTAATATTGGTGGCTGGTATGACCAAAGCTGGGGTTGGTCCGGTGCTGGTGATAATCCTAACACTTTCGTTAATGCCTGGGGTCCAATTAACGTTGACCGACCTCTCCAGATTAAGCTTATGGGCACAGCTCAGCTTCCCTGGAGAATTTATCTCAGTGGCTATTATCAATTTTTCAGCGGAGGGCCCTGGGTAACAAGCGGCTCAGTTTATCCGCCAACCGCCTGGTGCCAGGCGAATAATGCCTATCAGGATTATTATGGAGTTAACTTTGAGGATGCTAGCAAACCTCGCCGTTATCCCACCTGGAACCAGCTGGATATGAGAGTGGAAAAGGAATTCTCCTTTGGTCGCTATGGAAGGCTCGGGGTCTATGTTGATATCATCAATGTCCTGGGAAGCACAAGTGTCGGCATCGGCCTCAACGATACCCAATACTGGTTCCCTGTGGCTGAGGGCGCCAATCAGCCCGGCACCAGAACCAACTACAGCTCCTATAAGGTTATTAGCTCTGTCAGTGGCGTAAGATCCATCAAGCTCAGCGCCCGCTACAGCTTCTAAAAATAAGAAAGGGGGGGCGCTTCCTTAGCGCCCCCCTTTTTTTATTGTTTAAGCGGAGCATTTTAAAAAAATTTTAAACCAAAAAGAGGCAAGTTTTCTTTAACCGTCCCTAGATAAGTAGTAGCGAATTTTCTTAATTTATTTTTAGCCATATCTTCTTAGTTCCATTGTGGAAGGAGGTCTTTAATTACATTCTGGCGCTCAAGATAAAATTAATCCAGAGCTGCTTTCTCCGGCCAGGGCAGTTTGATCCCTGATCTCATAAACAAAAAAGAGCTCTTTCCTGAAAAGCCAAATAGCGTCGAGAGCGATAAGAGCGAGAACTTCTACCTCCACTCGACTGAAAGAAAAGCTTTCTCAGTGGCTTTTTCCTTCAGGTAAGATCAAATTATTTTATTTCCAAAAGGAAACAAATATGCCTTTTACTGGAAATAAAGTAGAACAAATTATGATGCGCCATGACTCCATCGACGCTTTATCTACGCTTGTCCTCAAACATATCTTCGACCTCTCTGAGGGATAAATCGTATTTCAGGATAACAGCCCAAACAACTTCAAAAAGATTGTAAGTAAGGGCTTTCTTTCCTGAAAATGAAGCCGGCTTCTAAAAAAATAGAATCGCAGCTACCTAGCTCGAGATAGAAGAAAGGAAATTTTGATTAAGAAATGGGGGGATTACTTTTTTATTTTCTCGACCGCTTCAATTATGTTTTTAACCGTGGGTGCTTCAGGGCTGTTGGGATCTATTTCCAGGAATTTCCGGAGATTTTCTAAGGCTTTCTCAAAATCTCCCTTATTGAGATAAGCCAGGCCTAATTTATGATAAGGTTTAGACCAGCTTGGCTTAATTTTGATGGCCAGTTCATAAAAGCGGATGGCTTCATCGATATTCTGGTGAGAAAAGAGAATTTCAGCCACATTATAGGCAGCTACCTCATCTTCAGGCGAAATCTCCAGGGCCTGGGTAAAATATTTTCTGGCTGTTTCCAGGTCATTGCGTTTAAGGTAAATCTCGCCTAAACCTGCCAGGGCTCTTAAACTGGCGGCCGTATCCTTTTTATAATCACCATAAACCTCAATTGTCTTCTCGAGAACCAGCTTGAACTCAGCTTCAGCTTTATCCAGCTCATCTTTCTTTAAGTAACAGGTGCCAATATTAAGGTGAACCTGATGGATTTGAGGATATTTAGCCAGAAAGTCTTCAAAAATTTTCAGGGCCTCGTCATACTGGCCAGCCTCAATCAATTTATTGCCCTCGTCAAAGAGCTTCAGGGCGTTTTCATCCGTGGTTAAAGCTGCCAGGCCGGTGATCTTTTTTAAAGTAAAAGTAATCGGCGGATTGGTGGTAAGCTGGCGCACATACATATCCGTAGATGAACTGGCGTATCCGGGCTTCGAGGCTGTAATGCGCCACATACCGGTTCCCATGCCAGCGACAGCAAAATGACCTTTCTTGTCTGACTTCCCCTCAAGCTTGGTCTTGCTGGTCAGGCTTTCGACAACAATCAGGGCGCCCTCAACGGGGTTCCCATTCTCGTCAACGACAGTCCCATTTATTCTTCCTTTTCCCAGATTCTCCTGGGCCCGGACAAAATTTGTCCCGAAAAGAAACATCAGGAAAAACAGACCAGAAAGAAGAGACACTATTATGGCCTTTTCTTTCTTTGTTATCATATTTTTCCTCCTTCAGCTCAGGCCCTTTTCCTTAGGCCTTTGATGAATGCCTTTTAATTTCATATTTTTACTTTAATCAGCTTTTCAATTTCCTGATCGGCCACCTCATTGACCAGCTTAAGATAAATAGCATATTCGCCTTTATTTAGCCACTTCTTTACCGGCAAATTGATTTCATAGGCTGCGTCGCGGTTGGCTTCAAGAAAACTTTCTTTCAATCTGAGGGGATAAAGGAGCTCATCTGACCAGACGATTTCACCCTGGCTGCTACGAACCTCCACGGTCAGGCGGAGCTTCGCTTCCAGATTATCTTCCGAAACCTCGAAGATTAATTTTCTGTAAGGTATCTGCAGGCGAAGAGAAAGATTGGAGTCAGCCTGGCGATCGGACGTGTGGATGGCCTCCCAGGTGAAATTGAAAAGTTCTCCGGCCGCAAATCTTTTCTGGCGAGAAGCTTCTTCTTTACTCAATTCATGAACCTGAAAGAGATTGGGTTGAATCATGTAATGAAGGCTGCCAGGAATGGTCTCATCCAGATCGGTGGTCAGGACATAATCGCCGGTCCCATGGACATCAACAAAAACCAGCCTGACTTCCTGAGGCTTCTGTAAATGGGAAAAGAGATTATAATAAACCCAGATTTCTGTGGGCTTCTCGCCAGTTGCCTGCCGCTGCGACTGAAGCATATTTCGAGGGTCCTCATAGGCATCGAGAGGTCGACCGCCCATGGGATTGACCTGCCTCTCCTGGGGTGGACCGAAAAGAATATAAATCCGGCCCCTGTCCTGAAGCCAACCTGGTTTTGCTCCTCTGAAGAGGCGATTGGCCTCTTCAATCCGGCGAAAATAGAGTTCCTTAAACTCATTTCTCTCTGTCCCTGGAGATGGATCCCGCCTTTTCCAGAAATCTTCAATGAATTTTCCCCTTGACTCGGGAGGCAATTCCAGGAATATCCTCGTCTCTTCAGCCGAGATAATATATCGCACCTTACTCAGAAAATCCTCGCTCACCGGATCCAGGGCAACCCTCTTCTCCACAGAAGCGCAGGAAATCAGGAAAAAAGAAGAAAATAAAAAGAAAACTGAGATGAGATTAATTTTTTTTAATTTTTTTGCTCCATATCTGGCCATCTCGGCCTCCTGCCTTCAATTCTCCCTTTTATTCTTTTTTCTCCATCATGGTCAAAAACCATCAGCTGACCTTTGCGCCAAAGCCTTTTCCCATTTCCTCTTTATATTTTAAAATCAAAGAGCTTTTGAACTTTTTCTCCTCCTGTCTGATTATGGAGGCGCACTTCCAGCCTTCCCTTTTCCTGGCGCAAACTTTCCAGTCCCTGGGTAAGGGTAAAGGGGATTTCCAGCCGATGCGATTTTTTTCTTTTTGCCTTTAATTCTTCTTCCGTCAGACGAAGGGGATAGCTGGCCTTATATTCCCAGAGAAGCTGACCGGCGGCGTTTCTGAGTTCTAAGCTGACATCAAGTACTGTCCGGAGCTCATCACCTTCAGAAGAGAACCAGATGGTTTCATAGGGAATTTCGAGAAGAAAAACCCCTTCTACCCTCTCCTCAGTAACCACATCTTTTTTCATACCGAATCTAAAATCGAGAAATTCCTTTTCCTTGGGAAAGGTCTTCTGCATTCTCGATTGAGCCAGATTTAACTCATGGAGATGTTCTAAACTGAGAGTAACCAGAACGTACTGACCGGTGCAGGTCTCGTCCAGAAAAACAACGGGGAAATTTCCATAATACCAGATTTCCTGGCAACCTCGGCCGCCGCTGCCTGGAGCTCCCATGGGGTAAGTAATCCGGTCGGTGGGCGGACCGAAGAGGATATAAATCCGGCCCCGATCGGTTAACCAGCCCGGTCGTCCCTCTCCCAGAAAAAGCTCATTGGCCTTTTCAATGCGATTGAAATATTCAATCTTAAATTCATTTTCTTCGGTTTCAGGATCGGGGTCCCGACGTCGCCAGAATTCCTCAATGAAGGCATCCTTCTCTGAATCCGGAAGCTCCAGGAATATTTTTCTTTCCTCGGCCGTGATAATGTAGCGGACCTTGCTTAAGAATTCAGCATATTCAGGCGCGAGCTTCCTCTCCAGATTATAAAGACGACAGGAGGCGAAAAAGGCCATGAAAAAAAGAGCCAGAAGGACTGCCCAGTAAAATTTTTGGCCTCTCATGGATTATTTCTTCTCCTTCAACGATTCCACGAGCCGCTGGATTTCAGGCTGATTGGGGACAAGTTCCAGGGATTTCTGGAAGGCTTGAAGGGCCTCAACCCTCTGGCCGAGCTGAAGATGGCAATCGCCGGCTAAATTAAGGATGTTAATATTGATTCCATAATGGGCTATGGCCTGGTCAATAACATTTAAAGCCCTTTCAAACTGATTTACTTTTCTATAAGCAGTCGCTAAAAGAAACATCAGCTCATAGCGAGGCGGATTTTTCGGGTCAATAAAGGGAACCAGAAGGTCAATTATCTTTTCAAATTCGCCTTTCTGCGCATAAAGCTGGGCCAGATTCAGGGAAAAATCAGGCGAATCGGGACGGCTGGAATGAGCCTTAGCTAAATAAACCTCAGCTTCATCGAGGCGACCCAGATTGAATAGCTGGGAGCCGATAATAAAATCATAAATGGGATCAGACACAACGGGCAAAATCCTCGCATGAACCCAGGGTCGAGGAATGACGGTCTGATGGCTGAGGTCAAACTCCTCTTCACTGCTGCTCACTTCTTTATCACCCAGAGAGAGGCTCACTTTAACCTGGTAATGAGCTGGTGAAAAGCTGGAGAGGGCCACAGGTTCAACCACAAAAGGCCAGTCTGAATATTCACTGGCTCTTTTTACCTGGGACCAGACTTCAATTCCTTCTTTTAAAATCGAATAATGTAAAGAAGCTCTGGCTCTTTCTTCCGGGCTTAAATCCTTTACCTGAAAGGCTAAGAAGAGAGTATCAGCCGGACTGAAGACCCTGCCTGGTTGGGCATAAACCTGAAGCTGGCCCAGACGAAAGGCCTTGAGATTTTTGACTGCTCCCTCCTGCCTCGTCACTTTGTAACCCAGCAAAAGCGAGTTAAGGTGGGGACCGGAACTTTTCGGTATCTCCAGAATTTTTTCATATGAAGTGAATTCCTTGGAGACCTCATTTTTAATTAGAATTGAAAGGCGGTAGCGACCTGAAACCAGAGGGAAAAGGTCATGGAGATTGAAGGGCTGGCGGCTGGCCGCTGCCAGCTGCTCCCGGTCAAGGTTCAGCGTCACCGAGCGATCGAATTGATAAACCATTTTGCCATCAAGGGTGGTGATACTTACATTTACTTTGAGACTGGCGAAGTATTTATTAGAGTCAACTTGCTCCACTGAAAGACGCTGGGGTTCGACGGCTAAATGAACAAAGGGAAATTCCCTTTCCCCTTCCATCACTTTAATTAAGGCATCGCAATCAATATAATTGGCCGTATATTCAACCTCAACAATGTCCTTATACTGGAGGAATTTCTGGGCATATCTTTCTTCCACCAGGCGGCGGGGCGCTGTCTCTATTCTCTGGACCAGAATGTCTGAAGAAAGGCTGGGCCGGCCAATCGAAGCTGATTCTTCTCCTGGAATCAGGCTTAAAGAAACGTTGGCCAGCTCGGGCTCTATCTCTCTCAACTGCTCATAGGCAGCCTGATAATCTATGGGATCGCCTTCATATGTTGTTAGAAGAGCCTGAGGACCGTCCTTGGAAGGACTGTAAAGGCGATATTCGCCAATGCCTCCCTGCTGGAAAAAGACTAAATGAAAGGCAGGAGGTAAGCCCAGCTCGGTTTTTCCCTGATAGAACCAGACTTCGCAGGGGTAAATGGCCTGTTTTCCGGTGAAGCGCTGAATATCATTGGGTTCGCCCAGGATGATATACATGCGACCCCGATCGGTCATCCAGCCAGGCTTCGGGCTTTCCCGGAAGAAATGATTGGCATAATTGATGCGCCGATAGTGCTCTGTCTTAAATTCATTTTCAGGCGTTGAAGGATTGGGATCACGGTGCTTCCAGAAGGCCTCAATAAACATATCTCTTTCCCGGTCGGTCGTGAGCTTGAGGAAAACTTCCCTCTCCAGGGGGGTGATAATATAGACTACCTCTTCTTCCAGCCATTTCCTGTATTTCTCAGGCAGGGAAGAAACAGAAGCCTTTTTCTGGCTGTCCTGGGGAAAGGAAAGCCACCAAGAACCAAGAATAAGAATTAAAAGTGTCAGGATAATTTTCTTTTCTCTCACGATGGCCACCGAATATAAGCTCAGTTAGAATCCAGCGACTCTATCAATTAAAATATAATCTTTACAGGTAGAAAAAGCAATAAAAGGGAGCTGTCCTTTTGCCTTCCTCGAGTAAGCAAAAATGAAAATTAAGGCTGGGCCTTATCTGTTAAATTCACAAAAGCAATCACATTAGGGCTGATAGAAAGCCATAATTTTCCCTTAGGTTCTTCTGATTTTTGAGAAAAGCCGGAGAATCAAAGATATAGAAAGCTCATAAAGGGTCTTCAGGTCAGGATTTTATAAATAATTTTGCCCCTCTGGCTAATTTAATCAATCCTAAAATATGCCTTTCAGAAATAGAATCACCTCAGGATTTTCTGAAATCTCTTACTTCAGAAAATCTAGCTGAACCCTGATATTTTTGGCCCGGTTCAAAAGTTTCAGACCGGGTCGTTCGTCTCTAATCTCTTCCTCCCTCTTCCCTCAGGATTTGCTCAACTTCTCTCAGCCGGGAAATTACTTCTTCACCCTGTTTATAAAGAAAGGCTATTTTGTTCTGAAGTAAAGGGTCGGAATCTTCCTGAAGAATGCCTGCTTCAACAATCTTTTCCCACTCCTTTGTCCCGGGTATGGGCGAGAAGTAGGCCAACCGGGGTTTGAGACCAAAGGAGAGAATTTCTCGAACATCCTTTTTTATCTGTTCCCAGTCCTGACCCGGCAGCCCGACAAGTAAATAAACATTTAACTGCTGACGATCAAAACCGGCCATCTCCAGGTTATAAAGCGCCTTCTTGAAATTTTCAGGCGAAACTTTGGGCGAGTATTCTTTAAGCCAGACAGGATCGAGCGACTCCTGGGAAAGATAAATTGACTTGAAGCCGGCGGCTTTCATCAGCTGCGCCAGCTCCTCATCAATGGCCTGGACATGAAGACCATTGGGCGAATGAAGGGAAAGGCGAAAAGAACGATCAATAAGGCCCTTTAATATAGGCTTGAAGTGAAGGCGACTCCCTATGAGGAGGGCATCATCATAAAAAGCCAGGTTCTGACAGTTCAATTTAGTCGTAAGAAGCTGAATATCAGCAATAACCTGTTGAGGCCTCTTCTGCTCAAATCGGGGGAAAAGAAGGGAAGAGGCACAATAAGAACAGCGAAAGGGGCAGCCCCTGGAAGTGATAAGGGGAAGAGTTTCTGTGTTGCGCAGCAGGTCATAGGCCGGAAGAGGAAGGTCATCCAGTTCCTCAAACTTTCTCTCCTGAACCAGCCTGTCCCCCAGGATAGTTTTCAGCCAGGGAAGAATCTGATTTTCGCCCGGGCCGCTAACAATAATATCGGCCCCGCTCTGACGGCGGGCATGCTCTGGAAGCAAAGTGGGATAAATTCCTCCCAGGATTATCGGAACCCGGCCAAATCGCTGGCGAACCAGCTCACAGACCAGCTGAACCCCCGGATACCAGTAGGTCAGGCTGCAGGTCACCAGAACAGCTTCAGGCGTGGGAATTCGAGCCAGCTCCTCCTGAAATACATCTAAGGGAAGGCCATAGCGAGAAAACCGACGGGGCACAAATTTCAAGACTTCAGGTTTGGCCACCTCTTCTTTGGGCAGAGGTCCCCGGCCATCGGGCCGGGAAGGATAGCTCTTCTTGAGGCCAGGATGAAAGCGGTCAAGACAATCAATAAGATGAATCTGGCAGCCCGTATATTGCCGGACAATGGCTCCAATCTGAAGCAGACCCAGAGGTTTCAGCCAGAAATCATAGGCCGTAAAATCATAAATCCAGGGATTAATCAGGAGGATATGTTTCACGGGGCCAAACCGATGAATAGCGGGCGGGGGATGAATTCTTTCTTCATCCCCCAGTGCGGAAGGTGGGACTCGAACCCACACGGCCTTTCGGCCATAAACTCCTGAGGCTTACGCGTCTACCAGTTCCGCCACTTCCGCATTCAGGGATAATTATAATCATAAATTCAGCCCAGGTAAAGAGGTCTTGACAAAAGGAAGAATGGCCTTTATTTTTATTTTCCCGATGGGAAAAGCCAGAGTCTCGTCTGGTTTTCCCTGATTTTTATTTTAAGGAGAGATTATGCCCTATTTTGATCGCGAGGACATTGAAAAACTTTCCCGCTTGAAAACCGAGCCCTACTGGGTAACCTCGGTCTTTCTGACCACTGACAAAAGCCTTCAGAGCAAAAAGGAGATTGCCCTCAATTTTAAAAATCTGCTGGCCGAGGGACGCAACCGCCTCGGCTCCTTAAATCTCGAGAAAAATATAATTTCTTCCCTGGAGGCTGATCTGGAGAAAATCTCCCAGCATATTTCCCTGCAATTAAATTCCCTCCATCATCCTGGCCTGGCTCTTTTTAGTTCCACCGGCAAAAATATTTTTATGACCTACAATCTACCCCATCCACCCCGTAACCGACTTGTCTTTGATCCCAATCCCTACCTTCGACCTCTTATGGCCATTCTCGACCGTTATCATCGCATCCTGACCCTGGTTCTCAGTCGTCGGGAAGCTAAATGGTATAAGATTTTTATGGGAGAAGCTTCTCTCGTCGATTCTCTTACTTCGGATGTACCGGGAAAAGTGAGGGAGGGAGGCTGGGAAGGCTATGAATCAAAACGGATTGAGCGCCATATTGAGGCTCATGTCCATGACCACTTAAAAAAAGTAAGCCAGAAAACCTTTGATCTCTTCAAGCAAAATAAATTTGACTGGCTTTTTCTGGCCTGTGAGGATAAGCTCCTGGCCGATTTTGAGCCTCTTCTTCACAGGTATCTTAAAGAAAGATTGAAGGGCCGAATTAAGGCTAAGATAACTGATTCGGTCGAAAAAATAAGGCAAGAAGCCATTGCTTTAGAAATAAAATTAAAAAAAGAAGACGAAGAACAGACGGTCCAGAGGTTTGTCTCTGAACTGGAGGCTGGCGGGGCAGCTGTAGCCGGATTAAAAGAAACGCTACACCAGCTAAATAATAATAATGTGCAGTTACTTATCGTCACCCATAATTTTTCCCGCAGTGGCCGTTTTTGCCCTGCCTGCGAGCTCCTTTTCCTTGATGAAGCGAAATGCCCTTCCTGCCAGCAGCCAACCAGGGAAGCCAGCGATATTGTGGATGAGGCCCTTGGCCTGGCTATGATCAGGAACACACCGGTGCGGCAGATAACGCCGCCCTCAAAGCTCGACCATTATGGCAAAATAGGTGCCTTTCTCCGCTATAAAACCTGAAAAAGCCGGCTGAGGAGCTCTCGAATATTTTTAATCTCTGAAATACTTTCAGATTATCCGGTCGCTGCTCATTGCTAAATTTCAAGGAAAAAATCGGGCTTAACCCATGCGATGATAAGCCAATTCATCTGAATTGATGCTTAAAAAGCTTTTAAAGCATTTATTTAACGTCTTTAAAAGAAACTCTCTCCACCAGACTGTAAATTGAAGGAATGATAAAGAGAGTGAGAAAGGTGGTAGCCGTTAAACCCGAAAGAACAGTGATGGCCAGAGGAGACCTCATCTCTGAGCCCGTTGTTCGGCTCAAAGCCATCGGCAAAAGACCAAGGATAGTGGTCAGAGCGGTCAGCAGAACCGGACGAAGGCGGGTAACAGCTCCCTCAATAATGGCTTCCCTCTTCTCCATAATCCCGCGGCGCCAGAGCTGATTGATATAATCAATCATCACAATGCCGTTATTGACGGCTATCCCGGCGAGCAGAATAAAACCAATCCAGACTGGCAGATTAATCGTTTTGCCAGCAATCAAAAGACCAAAAACAACTCCGATAAGGCCAAGGGGAATAGTAAACATGATGACAAAAGGATGAAGGAAGGATTCAAACTGCGAGGCCATGACCATGTAAACAAGAATAACTGCCAGGACAAAAGCCAGGGCTAAGGTCTTGAAGGCATCCTGCATCTGCTCGTATTGTCCTCCGTACTCGATAAAATAGCCTGGAGGCAAACTCCTTTCGAGAGAAGCCAGCCGGGATTTAATTTCTTTCGTTACACTGCCAATATCTCGACCGAAAACATTGGCCGTAACACTGACTTTTCTAGCCTGATTTTCTCGAATAATCTGAATTGGACCTTCGCCTCGTTTTAAATCAATGACCTGGTCAAGGGTGATAGTTTTGTTGAGGGGGGTAACGAGAGGGGTGGTTAAAACCTGACGTAAATTTTTCCGGTATTTATCTTTAAACCAGACCCTAACATCTACCTCCTCGCCTCCCTGACGATAGCGTGTCGCCACCCGGCCCAGGGTCGCCGTTTGCAGGGTGCTAGCAACCTGATTGACGGTCAGGCCAAGGCGAGCTGCTCTTTCACGGTCAATATAAATCTGATATTCAGGCCGGCCAGCGGAGAAAGTATGAGTAATGTCTCTTAATCCCCGGATATCCTGAATCTGCTTAACTATATTATCAGCAATTTCTTTTAAGACAGGAATTTCCTTGCCAAAAATTTTAATTTCTACCGGTGACTGGGTCCCCAGAAACATCTGGCTCATATCAATCGCCTCAATTTTCACATTTTCCAGTCTGGGCAGTTTCTTTCTGATGTCTTCCAGAATCATCACATCGAGTCTCTTTCTTTTTTCTTTAGGAACAAGCCCGACCCAGATAATGGCTTCATGGGGGCCGGTGGCAGCAAAGCCGGAAGCCAGATCAGTCGGATCCTCCTCAGAAGCTGAGCCAACCTGGGAAGAGACCATTTGCACTTCAGGCTGCCGAATCATCAAATCCTCAATCATGGCCACAACCCGGTCCGTTTCTTCCAGGGCTGTTCCCACAGGCATTTTCACCTTAAGAAGAATCATGCGGCGGTCGCCAGAAGGCATGAATTCAGTGCCGATAATGGGAATAAGACCCACAGAAACAAGGAAAAGAAGAAGGGCAGCTGTTAAGACTCTGGCCCGGTGACGGAGAACGGAAGTCAGAAGCCGCCGATAGAGTCTTCTCGGCCCCTCAAATTGTTTTTTAACGGGCCGGGGATTACCACCCTGGCTCCGGAAAAAGAGAGAGGAAAGTAAGGGCACAATGCTCAGGGCAACAAAGAGGGAGGCGATAAGAGAGAAAGCGACGGAAAGAGCCAGGCCCTGCGTCAATTTCGCTGTAATTCCTGTTGAAAAAACAACAGGCAGGAAAACGATGATGGTGGTCAAAGTGGAGGCGGTAATAGCCATACCGACTTCAGAGGCGCCAACAATGGCCGCCGAAGCGGCCGCCTTTCCCATCTCTATATGGCGGAAGGTATTTTCAATAACGACAATCGCGTTATCCACCAACATACCCACTCCCAGCGTTAACCCGCCCAGCGTCAGCAGATTGATGGTATAGCCAGCTGCATAGAGAGCAATGAAAGTGGTAATGATGGAAAGCGGGATGGCCAGGGCAATGGTGAGCGTGGGGCGCCAGTCTCTTAAGAAAAGAAAAATCAAAATGATAGCCAGCAAAGCTCCCTGCCAGGCCGTATCAAAGGTACGGTGGATAACTCGCTTGATCATGTCTGCCTGGTCCATGGCCGCAAAGAATTTGACATCTGAGGGCAGGGTGGGAATGATTTTTTCGAGCTCTTTTTTGACTCTATCCCCGACCTGGGCCGTATTGGCCCCGGAGCGTTTATTAACAATCAGAAAAACTCCCTTTTCCTTTTGAATCCGGCCGAGATACCGGGTTTCTTTGAGCCCATCAACGACTTCAGCCACATCACTGAGATAAATCAATTCGCCCCGGGGTGTTTGTCCGATAACTGTTTTCCGGATACCATCCAGGCTTTCAAATTCAGCCAGGGTTCGGACAAGATAATCAGACTGACGCTCGAGAACATAGCCAGCCGGCAGGTTCAAATTTTCCATTCTCAAGGCAGCAATGATTCGATCGAGGGAAAGATTGCGGCTTTCCAGAGCTGCCTTATCCACATTAACCTGGATCTCTCTGATATCGGTAGAAAAAACCCGGGCTGAAGCTACCCCATCCAGCCTTTCCAGTCTGGGTGCAACTTCGTCCTCAATTAATTTTTTAAGCTCGGCCGTGGGCCTCTGGGCCGTTATCCCGTAAAAAATGACGGGCATCTGGCCAAGGTTAAATTTAAAGACGAGAGGATCGTTGGCTCCTTCGGGCAATTGATTGCGGTAAAGGCTGATTTGGTCGCGGATATCTTGGGCGGCAAAATCGAGGTTTGTCCCCCATTCAAATTCCACCGTGACCACTGAGGCCCCCTCGGCACTGATGGAAGAGACCTTCTTCACCCGAACAATGGAGCTGACAATCTGTTCTATGGGTTTGGTAATTGTTTTTTCGATATCTTCGGGCGAAGCGCCGCGATAGATGGTAATTATGGAAACTGTCGGAAATTCAAGGTCAGGGAAAAAATCAAGGCCGAGGCGGTTGAAGGCAATAAAGCCGACGATGACCAGAATCATGGTGATCATCGAGGCGGTAACTTTCCTTTTAACTGAAAATTCAGGCAGCTTCATGATTTGACCTCCCCAATCAAAGTCACTGGAGAGCCATCGACCAGGCCAAAATTGCCTTCGACAATAACCAGTTCGCCTTCCCTTAAGCCTGACAGAACTTCAGCTTCAGTGGCGGTTTCGAGTCCCAGAACCACCTCTTTTTTCCTGGCCCTGTCGCCTTCAACCACAAAAACAAAACGGTTATCAATGATGGCTCGCTGGGGAATAACCAGAGCCTGAGGCTTGCTGGCAACCTCGATTGTCACTTCACCGAAGGTTCCGGGTCGCAATAAAAGTTCCGGGTTATTGACCGCTATTTCTGCTTTGAATTTTTTCGTGGTGGGGTCAGCTGTCAGCGTAATCAAATTAACTTCGCCTTCAAAAACTTTGTCAGGAAGATAGGGCACCCTAACTTCAGCCTTCTGGCCTCGATAAATTCTGGTGACATCATTCGAGGAAATTTCGATGGCGATTTTAACCCGGGAAAAGTCCATCAAAGTTAAAACGCCGCTCGAAGCAGAGAAACTGCCCATCATGGGATTAATCACATCGCCTTCGTTAGCATTTTTTGAAGCTACCACGCCGGAAAAGGGAGCCTTCATCTGGGAAACCTGCAGGTTATGCCGGAGCAGATTGACGGCAGCCTGGGCCTGCTCGAGCTGAGCCTGGGCGGCTTCATAGGCCAGCTTTATTTTTTCATACTGCTGTTCAGAAACTGCCTTTTCCTCAAAGAGTCGGTCCATCCGCTCTTTATTTTTCCGGGCATCTTCAAAATTAGCCCTGGCCGCAGCCAGAGCAGCTTCAGCCTGCTGAAGCTGAAGGCGAAGACTCTGGGTATCAAGTTCAGCCAGAAGCTGTCCCTGGCTAACCCGATCTCCCTCCTTAACATAAATGCGGGCAATTTTGCCGCTAATATCGGGCACTATATTCATTTTCTGCCAGGCTTCAATGGTTCCGGTGAAGGTTAGCTTTTCGCTTAAATTACGCCGTTCAACTTTGACCACTTTAACTGGCATTGAGCCCTGGGATGATGCCTGACCGCTCGCCTGTTCCTGGGAGGAAGAACGGCAGCAAGATAAGCTTAAAAAAAGCATGCCTGCCAGCAGAATGAAGGCTATTGTCTTAATTCTCATCGGAGTCCTCCTCGCTATTTCATTTAGCCGTGAATTCGTCGAAGCTACGGCCCATAGCTTTTTCTAATTGAGCCAGAGCGATGACATAATCGAATAAAGCCTGAGAATAATTGGTTCTGGCCTGGGTCAAAGCCACCTGAGCTGAAGAAACATCCAGGAATGTGGCCAGACCTTCATTATAATTCAGCTCAGCCAGGCGAAGGCTTTCCTGAGCTTGTTCCACATTTTTTTCCTGAGAAAAAAGTGTTTCTTTAGCCTGAAGAAGATTCAACCAGGCCTGTTTTATTTCAGCCTTAATCAGTTCAGTCATTCCCTTCTCAGTTAGCTCAAGACCCCGCAGCATGGCTCTGGCCCGGGCAGCCTGAGCTGAACCGGAAAAGCCGTTAAAAATGGGTAAAGAAATAACCAGATTGAAAGAATAATAACTTTGCCAGTTATTTCTCTTAAAATTCAAATAATTCGCCCAGAAATTATAGTTGCCTCCGATAGCGATGGTGGGCATATCAGCGGCTCTGGCCAGACGGAGCAATTCTCCGGCCATCTGTTGTTGATAGCGAAGCTGAGCGAGTTCGGGACGAAAAATAAGGGCTTTAGAAAAAATTTCTTCTTCCGAGATTTCAATAGGCCTGTAAGCCAGCTCGCCTTTAACCTCAATTTCTGTCTCCAGGTCTATTCCGAGAAGGGTCTTCAGATTAATGGTCGCCAGCTCCAGCTGATTCTGGGCTCTTAAAAGCTGGGGCTTGAGATTGGCCAGCTGAACCTCGGAACGAAGCAGATCAAAGCGCGAAGCCAGCCCAACCTCATAGAGACGCCGGACATTTTCCAGATATTTCTGGGCTAAATCAACGGCCTCCCGGGAAACCTCAACAAACTGCCGGGCCAGAAGGTACCCATAAAAGGCTCTTTTGACATTATAGATGGTCTCAAGTTTTGATTGCTCCACTGATTGTTCTGTCGCTCGCAGATTATATTCGGCCTGCTTGAACCCGGCCACGAGCTTGCCGCCTGTAAATAGAGGTAAGGAAAAGGCAAAACCAACCTGATAATCCCGGGTAAAGTCGATGCTCACCCTCTGGGGAGGCTGACCGGGAATAAAGGAAGGAAATTCCAGAACAAAGAGCTTTTCGTCGAGAGTATGGGTTCCCTGTACATTAAGAGAGGGCATGAACCTTGAAGCTGCTTCGCGAAGCGAAGCCTGGGCCTCAGCTATTTTCTCCTGACTGGCCAGATAAAAGGGATTTCTTTCGAGGGCCAGACGAAGGCATTCTTCGAGAGTCAGGATAATTTTTCCCCCGGTCCCTTCACTGCTCGCAAGAACAGGGTGGGGAAAAATAGATATAATCATCAGACAAAAAAGGGCTAAATATAAATGGAATCGCCTTTTCATGGGCAAGCTCCTTTCACCTCTTCATTTTTCTGGCCAATTCCGAGAAGGATGAATTCGAGCAAAATCTCTGTTTCTTTCTCCAGGGGGAAGCGTGAGGGATTCCAGAACCGGCTATGGACAAAGCCCTGAAGCAGAGCTTCTATCAAACGCGTGGCTAGAAGCCTGTCTACGGAGCGAAATTCGCCTCTGGCCATACCTTCCTCAATAATCCTGGAAGCCTCCTCGATTATCTTTTCTCTCTGTTTTTTTATTTCAGCCACCAGGTCTTTTTCTCTCTTTGAAGAACGGCTGTTTTCTCCGGCCAGAATTCTCATTTTCTTAAGGAAAATTCTATCGACCATCAGCACCCTGGAAATTGTCTCTTTTTCCCGGCTAACTCGAAGAAAATAAGTGATGACCTCCTTCAACTTTTCCGTGGCCGATTTAGCCTCGGATCTTATTCTGACAATATTTCGATAGAATTTTTCGAAATAATAAACAAATAACTCCAGGACAAGGTCCCCCTTGCTGCGGAAATAATGGTAAACCGTGGCTTTGGAAATTTCGGCTTCCCGGGCCACATCATCCATGGTTAAAGCCGCATATCCCGATCGAATTAAGAGCCTTTCGGCTGCCTGAATAATGGCCTGACGCAGGGCCTGGCGACGTCTGGCCTCCCGTTCCTCCCGCTGAGTTAGATTTCTTTTCTCTAGATTCAATCGAGCCATGTTCTTCAACTAAAAAATTGCAGTCTTTCCTTTAATTAATTCGATGTTTCCTTTCATTTTTTATTTACGTTTTATCAGCTCTTATTTTTAAACTCATTAGTTTAATATTTAAACTAAAAAGTTCAGAATTAAATAATATAGCCTTTAACTTCCTTCTTGTCAATAGCCCGCCAGGAATAATAAAATAATTAAAAATTTCTGCGGGAATGAAATCGCTTGAAGCGCTTTCTCAAAGGCAGAACCAAAAGAAGCCAGGGAAAAGGAAAGCGAGCCGCAGCGTGCTTATATCCTTTCATCTATTTAATCTGGTGGTTAATCTGGTTAGCGAGCTGGTTGACGGCGGCCGGCCTTTCTCAGTTCAGGCCAGAGCCTCTTTACTGGGAAATAAAACTTAACCTGGTCCTGAAGGGAAGCTATTTTTTCTCTGATCAGGAACGAAGTATTGAGGGAACCTTTCGCGGTCATTTCCTCTGGCAGGGTCTCCTGGAACCTGACGAACCTGATATTATTCTCTATCACTGGCAGACGGAGACACTCAGCTGGGAAATTTCCGAAAAAGAGAAAAAGGAGGGAAGGGAGACAAATATCTCCTCTTCCCTGAAGCCACCCCGGTTTAAGGTCAATGCCTTTCTGCGGGAGGGAGAGGTCTTCTGGCTTGATCTCCTGCTGGAGAAAGAAGCCTCCACTTTCTCTTCCTCTGAATTTGAGCCCCAGCTTATTTTACCGGCTTCCTATCTTCGGGATTTAGTGGTTAATGGCCTTCGTTATAATGATTATCTGCGAGCCGGCTCCAATAAAATCTCGATTCCTGTTAAAGAAATGACGAGCCCAGAATATCGTCAGAGCTTTTCCTGGAAATGGAGCTATCCTCCCTCTTATCCCCGCCTTAATTTAAATGAGCTCGGAGAAGAACATGAAGTAAAAATAGACCTTCACCTTAAAGCCCATTTTAAAAAGAGGCCTTAGCTCAGGCCCGGGGATGGAAACGGTCATAAACTTCGCGGAGCCATTTGCGGCTCAGATGGGTATAAATCTGGGTGGTCGTAATCTGACTGTGGCCGAGCAAAATCTGAACTGAACGCAAATCAGCTCCTCTTTCCAGCAGATGGGTGGCAAAGGAATGGCGCAGCACATGAGGACTGACCTTTTCTTCAAGGCCGGCCTGAACCGCATATTGCTGGAGAAGCTTCCACAGACCCTGACGAGTAAAGGGTTTTCCCTGCCTGGTGAGAAAAAGATAGGGACTTTCTTCTTTAAGCAAAAGAGGTCTTACCTCTGATAGATAGCGCCTCAGGGCCGCTTGAGCGGAGCTTCCAAAAGGGACAACCCTTTCCTTGCCTCCTTTTCCCCGGCAAATAAGATAACCTGCTTTTAAATTAACCTGGTCAATTTCCAGCTTGATAAGTTCCGAGACTCTCAGGCCAGTGGCGTAAAGAAGTTCGAGAATAGCCCTGTCCCTTTTTCCCTGGGGATCATCATCTTTCGGTTGCTGGATCAATTTTTCCACCTCGGCCACTGTTAAAAAATGAGGCAAATTGAACCAGGAACGAGGCGTGGCTAAAGTGGCGGCCGGATTTTTCTTTAGATAGCCATCAACAAGCAGAAAGCGGAAGAAACTGCGCAGCGAAGATCCGAGACGAGCCAGGGAACGTGGTGAAAGTCCGGCCCGGCTCTGTTCCTGAAGAAAAAGACTCAGCTCCCCGGAAGTGACCTGGTCGCAATTTTTTTTTCTTTTTTTCAAAAAATAAAGGAATTTTTTAAGGTCGCGAGCATAGGCCAGTCTGGTGTTCTCAGAGGCTCCTTTTTCCACAAGAAGATAATCAAGGAAAAGCTGGATGAGTTCCTCCGGAGAGGAGACCCGGGCTTTCATGTGATAAAGGGATTTGTCCGCTTTTCTTCACCCACAGTTGTCGCCGGCCCGTGACCGGGCAGAACCACCGTCGTTTCGGGCAGGGTAAGAATTTTTTCGCGAATGGATCTTTCGAGGTCCCGCCATGAGCCTCCGGGAAGGTCAGTCCGGCCAACACCACCACAGAAAAGGGTATCACCGGAAAATAAATAATTATCGCCAAGGAAACTCACACTGCCCGGAGTATGGCCGGGCGTATGAATGACGCGCAAAGAAATTCGACCGAATTCAATCAGATTTCCATCGACCAGGTCAAAATCAGGTGGCGGCGGTTCCTTTGCTCCTAAAAGCAAACTCAATTCCAGCTGCTGGCTTCTCTGAAGGAGAGACTGGTCAGCCGGATGAAGATATATGGGTAAGCCAAATTTTTCTTTAAAATCGCGATTGGCACCAACATGGTCAATATGACCGTGGGTATTGAGGACAGCTTTCAATTTCAGGCCCAGTTCATGGATTACAGGAAAAATTTTTTCGGCTTCGGCTCCTGGATCGATAACCACAGCCTCCAAACTTTCGGAGCAGTAAACAAGATAGCAATTTGTCTCCAGGGCGCCGACGACGATTAATTCATAATTAATCATTTTTTCGGCCTAATAATAAATCGCCTTGACCCTTTCAGTCAAGGCATTAAATTAAGTTTCAGCCATAAAAAATTCTTTCTTCTTCCTGATTGAGAAAAATTAACCCGCCCTGATATAATGGGCCAGATGGAAATTCTTCCCTGGCAGCTGAGACTGGTTGAGAAATCAATCAAGAAAAAACAAAAGCTCCGCCTTATCCTCAATTCCCTGGATGATGATGGTCAGAGAAAAGCCCTTGAGCTGGGCACAAGCCAGGGTGCCCTCGGGTACTTTTTCAGGCAGAAAGGAGGTTTCTGGGTTCATGCTGATGAGGATTTGGCTAATCTCCTTGAGGCGAAAAATGTCCTTAAAACCAATCTGATTCAGCTTGATGGCTCCTCGCTTCCTTTCCTCAGCCATAGCTTCGACCTGGTTATCTCGCCGGATTATCTTGAACACCTGGAGAATGATGAACTTTGTCTCAGGGAAATAGCCCGGATTTTAAAACCTGGAGGGCAGGCTATTATTGTTACTCCCCATACAGGTCCGGGAAATTTTCTTTATAAATTGAGGCTCTGGCTGGGTTTAAAACCTGAGTTTTATGGCCATAAAAGAGATGGTTATAACTATTTACAGCTTGAAAATCTTTTAGAGCGAACGGGCTTAAAAGCAGAGCGCCGGGTAATCCTTTCGCGCCTTTTCTCCGAGAGCTTAGAGCTCTGGCTCAATTTTCTCTATATCCATTTTTTTGGCCGGCCGAGAAAAATCGAACTGAGGGATGGTCATATCCGTCCTATGAGCCATCAGGAATTTAAAGCTGCCAGGCCCTGGCTCGCTTTTTATTCACTCATCTATCCCTTCTTCTGGTTGGCTTCCAGGCTGGACAAGCTCATTTCCTTCAGTCCGGGGTATCTTTTAATCGTCTGGGCCAGGAAAAAATAGCCTGAATTATCTTCCATGTTTTTTATGGAAAAGCCCGAATTGGAATCTGTTCGGCGGTTTGATTTTTTTTCACAGGCAAAATTATAATAAGAGCGTGGATGCCTTCCTTTGCGAGCGGGCTTACAGGGAAATCCGGGCTCTGAGCCTTCTTCCCGGCAAAAAAAAGCCAGCAGGGCTGCTTCTGGGACATCTGCGAGGCCCGAGAATTTTTATTGAAAGAATCTGGCCCACAGAAGAAGGCTTCAGGCGAGCAGCTGAATATTTATGGGAACTGGAAAAGGCTCTGGGTTGCCCGATTGTTGGTTTTTTTGCCTATCTTCCCTCCCGGCGCTATCTTCAGGCCATTCTTAAGCCCTTTGCCTGCGGAAAAATCCTGGTGGAAATCAGGCCTGAAAAGAGAAATTCCTTTTCGCTTAAATGCTCGCTCATTGATTTCAGCCATGCCTTTAAGCTCTTTCCCTGTCCCCTCCAAATAGAATCAAGAGGGAAAAAATGAATCAATTAAGTCCGGAACAAAAAAAATTCTTACTCCGTTTAGCCAGGCAAGCCATTGAGCATTATCTGAAGACAGGCGAATATCTCAGAGCCGAGGTGGACGACCCGCTTCTTCAGGAAAAAAAGGGAGCCTTTGTTACGCTCAGAACCAGGGGTGAGCTCAGGGGCTGCATTGGTTACCCTTTGCCCTACAAATCCCTGGTTGAAACCATTATCGAAATGGCTGTCGCTGCGGCCACCCAGGATTTTCGTTTTCCATCCCTCGATCTGAAAGAACTGCCGGAAACAACCATCGAAATCTCGATTCTGACCCTGCCCCGGCCAATTGAAGATATTAAAGAAATTGAGGTTGGCCGTCATGGTTTGATTATTTCCAGAGGCCCGGCTCGAGGTTTACTTTTACCTCAGGTCCCTCTTGAATATAACTGGGACCTTGAAACCTATCTGGCTCATGCTTGCCTTAAGGCTGGACTGAGTGCCGATTGCTGGAAGAAGGGAGCTCAAATAGAAATTTTTGAGGCCGAAGTTTTCAGTGAGGAAGAATTTACTCTTCCTGAAAAAAACTGAAACTTATTTCTTTCCCTTCAGCCTGGCCAGTTCTTCGGAAGCTTCTTTCTTATAAAGCTCGCATTTAGAAGTCGTTACCGGGCATTCCAGACATTTTTCAAAGGCCTGGATGGCTAAATCCTTTTTGCCCATGGCCAAATAGGTTCGACCGAGCTCCAGGTAATGGTTGGTATAATCAGGCTTGAGTTCAATGGCTTTCTTAAAACATTTCTCTGATTCTTCAAAGCTGCCGCGAGGGATATCTCCATAGAGCAAACCACCCAGAGCCCTTTTCACTCCGCCGATTTCAGCCATCCGTCGATGCCAGCGGCCCAGGGCATGATAGGCCAGGTCATTCCGGGGATCAAGTTCGATGGCCTTTTCAATTTCAGCCTTAATCTGCCGGGACATTTCAATCTGTTCTTTCTTTCCCAGCATCAAGGCCCTCTTACCCATGGCGGCCGAAAGGAAGAAATGGCCCCAGGTATCATGGGGATTGACTTTTACGGCCCGGCGAGCATAATCTTCAGCCTCAGCATACATTTTCTTCTGCCGGGCTGGTGTCGCCGGATCCTTCGCTGGCAGAGCATCGGCAACATCAATCAGGGCCCGGGCAACTTTCCAGAGAGCCTCATAATTTTCAGGTTCAAGTTCAAGGGCTTTCCGGTATTCCTCAAGGGCCCGGCTGTCATCAAATTGAGCATAATAACTATCACCCGAAGCAATATGATCGGCCGCTGTCTGGGAATAAAAGGGTATGGCGAGTATTGGCAGGATGAATAAAAAAATTATTTTCCTCCACCCTTTATTCATCTAAAACCCTCCTCGGTTCAGATTGCCTTCTTTTATTATCTTTAAAGAAAAACCTTGTCAAGACGATAATAGCTCATCCCTAAAAAGTGTGGTGGTCCGGCGTCTTTTTATCATTAATGTTTAGCCATTTTTTTCGCTTAAATAAGCGCTCGTGTCAGGGTAAAGGATTTACTTTTTAAAACCCTTCTCTAGTCCTTTTCTAAACGTTAGAATGATAATAAATCATCCTTCAATTTTAAAAGGCCTTTTTGACTGGCTTAAAATTTTGTATTTTGTTGATTTTAAAAGAGGTACATTAGTTATAGGCCCCATAAATCACCACAATTTTTACGGAAGAGCCGACGATATGGGCTTCTTCGGGAAAGCAGGTTGATTTGTCAGACTTACAGAATGCTGGTCTCTTTTAAAAAAGCGAAAGCAGATTGCTCTTCATGCCTGGTGGCGAGATTAAAATCTGACGGGTTTTGAAAGCCGGAAATTTTATTGCTGACAATACCCTGAAAAAGGAAACTGTAAAGGGAAAGGGCTGACGCATCAGGTCGAAAAAACCAGGCGGTCTGCTTCCTCATCGAGCTCACAAAGCCTCTGCTGGGCTAATTGCCGGTAGCTTTCAATTTCCGCTTCGCTGAGATCAGGCGGGACCTTTATGGGCTGACCATAAATGGCCACCAGGCGGGAAAAGGGAAGGGCCAGAAGAAAATGGTCCCAGCTACGGAGAAGACGACGTCTTGAAGCGGAGAAAGAAAAGGGAACGAGACAGGCCCCGGTCATCGAGGCTAATTTTATTGCGCCCGGTTTAAAATAACGATCAGGGCCTCTGGGGCCATCCGGAACAATGAGAACCTCCCCGCCCTCGCTAAGTTCTTTCACCATTTCCTTCCAGGCAGAAACCATGGTGTGAGAGCTTGAACCTCTCAGGGTCTTATATCCCCACCCATCGATTATTCGGGCCACAATCTCGCCATCTTCACTGGGACTGATCAGGGGCATAATTCCCTGATGGCGGAAAAAATAGGGCGCCAGGAAAATCCGACCATGCCAGAGGATATGAATCATGGGCCTTTTTTCCTGCCTGAGATGGTCAACTATTTCTTTCCCGAAAATCCTGACCTTTGAGGTTTTCATTATTGAAGTTAGAATTAAGCGGCCGGCCAAACCAACCAGCTGCCAGGCAAAATCTGATTTAATCTTCATCTTTTATTTATTTTATTTTTTTATCCCTGATTCTGGCAATTACTAAGCCCAGACCAAAACCCAGAAGACTCAGCGAAAGGCCAAAAGGAAGGGAGGATGGCCAGGAAGGTAGCGATGTCCGGATAATTCCAGCTCCTGAAAGGAAACTCAGGCAAGCAAAGCTCGCTCCGGAAATAAGGCTCAAAAGACCCGCCAGTTCGAACCTCGAGCGGAGTAGGAACATGGCCATAACCGGAATAAAAAGTCCTTCCGCCATTATCTCTGAAGCCAAACCAATTGTCTGGAGAATACTCCGGAATCTGGAGGCGACCAGAAAAGCCAGGAAACCAATGGTTACGTTGGCCAGACGACTGAGCCTCAATTGCCGAGCAGAATTTTCCTTCAGACTTCGCCCCGCTATCTCCCGGCTTAAAAAGAGACAGCAGGAATTAATGGCCGTATCCAGCGTAGAAAGAATGGCAGCTACAATCGTGATAAAAAGAAAAGGTTTCAACCAGGAAGCCAGAGGTCCCTTCGAGATAAGCCTGGCCAGCAAAGGCTGTTCGGGCGATGCAGGACTAGCCAGAACCTGGCCCAGGAGGCCGATAAAGCTGATCAGGGGGTAAATTAAAGCAAAGATGGCTGAAGTCAAAAGCAAGCCCTTCCTGGCTTCAGCTGAAGTTCGAGCAGCCTGAACCCTTTGCCAGGCAATGGGCGAAATGAGCCAGGCCAGAGTAAAGGATAGAGCTGCCAGGCCATTGGTTTTGAGATTAGAAAAAAGACCGAAAAAGGGCAATGAAGCTATTTCTAGTGGCGCTGATGCCTCGACCTGATTTACCCTGAATAAAAGCCAGAAAAATAAAAGGATAATTCCTGCTAAAAGCATCCCTCCCTGAAAAAGATCATTGGTAACCACTGAAATAAGGCCACCAAGGGACGTATAAATAATGATGGCCAGAAGGCCAAGAATGAGGCTGAATAGATAATTTTTCTCCAGAAAAATCTGAAGAAAAGAACCCAGGGCGACAAGCTGGGAAGCCGCCAGCAGAATGAGATACCAGAAAATGATGAAGCCAGCCAGCCTCCTCATCAAAGTTCCATAGCGGGCCTGCAAAAGATCCTGAAGAGCAAACCCCTCCCGGCGGCGCACAGCACCAGCCAGAATTAAAGCCATAAGCATGACCGTCAACCAGGCCGGAATACCGACGAGCCATAAAGAGGCTAAGCCCTGGCGGCTGGCTTCGTCGGTGGTCACTAAAATGGAAGTGGCGCCTATCCAGGAGGCGGAAAGCGAAAAAGCAATCTCAGGCGCCCTTAATTGGCGCGAAGCAAAGAAAAAATCATCGGGAGACTTTACTTTTTTTCTGAAAATTGAACCCAGGGCCAGGAGAAGGCCGATATAGCCGATCCAGAGAAGAAAATACTGAGAAAACATGGCTCTATTTATAGCAAACCCCAAACCAGGGACACAAACATTTTTCTCCCTCAAAATGGGGACATAAACATTTTTTCTTATACACCAAATAATCGAAGATCATCATTTTTTCCCTTGCAAAAGAAGACAGTCCAAATCGGGACACAATCATTTTTCCATTCAAAAAGGTGACATAGACTTTTTTAGGCAAAAAAGGGCAGACCAAATGGGAACAAGTATGTGTTCTCCAAGTCAAGAGCTTAATTTAAATTTTTTAAGTCAGAAGATAATCTAAGCAATTCCTCTTTATCATTTTCATCTCTTTAAAATTTAATCCACGTTTCCCCGCAGATGCAGGAGTTTCTCTTTCTTAAACATGGTGCCTTTATTTTAAACACTCGCTTTATTTCTAACACCTGAATTCTGGCCAGGAAAAGCGATTAATAATATAATGGGCTCATGTTATGGTTCTGTCTCTTTCTTATTCTTTTCCCTTCATTCCAGGAGGAACCCTCCGGTCTAACAATTATTTCCAATCTGGAAAGAAAGCTTCAAGGCATCGAGACTCTGGAAGCTGATTTCGTCCACATTTATTTGCCTGCCTACCAGACCAGAGGCATGGAAGAAAGGGGGCACGTTTATCTGAAGCGGCCAGACAGGATGCGCTGGGATTACCAGGAACCAGAAAGGAAAAGTTTTCTCCTTAAGGGCAATATGCTTCTCTCCTATTTTTATGAAGATAAACAGCTCCTGCGCCAGCCCCTTGAGGAAGAGGTGATCAGAGAAAGCATTTTAGGTCTGCTGGCCGGGAAGACCAGATTGCTTGACCTTTATTCAGCCGAAATAGTCGCCAGGGAGGAGAAGACTCAACGGGTAACTTTAAAACTTGAGCCCCGCCACAAGCAGGAAATATCCAGCCTTAACCTGGAAATTGATACCAGCCGCTGGCTCATTGTCAGGATAGCCTTTTTTGAAGCCACCGGGGTCAGGCAGGAATTTTTATTTTCGCATTATAAAATCAATCCTCACCTTCCGGCCCGAACCTTTGATATCCCTGTGCCTCCGGATTGGGAAATCATCGATTCCCGTTATCAGGAAAAAAATTTTTAAGATTTATTCCCTTGAATTTACTCCCCTTAACCTGATTCCTTTCGCCTGATCCTATTCGCCTTATCTTAAGAACTTATTCAACTATTTGGCTCTCTCTGGAAACCCCATTTTTTTCCTGCTATGATTTTTCTTGGATATGATTTTTCAATTAGCCACTTTCCTCAGAATCAGCCATCCAGCTGGCCTGAGAATCAGGCTCAAAAAATTTAGAATGGGAAAAGAGTGCCGGGCCTTAGCTTTCCAGAATTTCCTTTTCCTTGGCTTCAGCCATTTCCTCTAATTTTTCAATATATTCATCCAGAATTTCCTGCAGTTTCTCGAGGCCATCAAATTTTTCATCTTCAGTAATCAGTTTCTCCTTTTCCATTTCTTCAATTTCTTCCTTGCTTTCCCGGCGTAAATTGCGCAGAACAGTCTTTTCCTCCTCGAGCATCTTGCGCACCTTTTTGGCCATCTCCCGCCGTCTTTCTTCATCCAGCGGCGGGATGGGAACCTTCAAAATGCGGCCATCATTAATGGGATTCAGACCCAGGTCAGAGGAGCGGATAGCCTTTTCAATCGCCTCAAGAACATTGGGGTCCCAGGGATGAATGGTAACCATGGTGGGATCAGGAACAGCTAAGGTGGCCACCTGGTTTAGGGGTAAAAGCTGCCCGTAATAGTTGACCCTGATATCTTCAAAAAGGTGAATGCTGGCCCGGCCTGTCCTCAATTTGGCCAGTTCCTTACGAAAATGATCTATGGATAATTTCATCTTTCTTTCCAGTTCTTTTAACACCTCTTTAACCATGGCCATCACTTCCTTGGTGTTAATTTTAACTTCAGAATTTAATTATAAACGATCAGTAAGATTCAATTATTCGGGTACCTATTTTTTCCCCGAGAACCGCTCGATAAATATTGCCTTTGACTGTGACATTGAAAACAATAATGGGCAGCCTGAATTCCCGGCAAAGAGAAATCGCGGTGGCGTCCATTACCTTTAATCGCAGCTTGAGGACCTCTTCATAAGTAATGCTTTCGTAAAATCTGGCTTCAGGATCCACAAGAGGATCAGCCGAATAGACACCATCAACCTTGGTCGCCTTCAGAATAACTTCGGCGCCTATTTCAAGCGCCCTTAAAGCGGCGGCTGTATCCGTCGTAAAAAAGGGGCTACCTAGCCCGGCACTAAAGACAACCACCCGGCCCTTTTCCAGATGGCGGATAGCCCGTCTCCGGATAAAGGGTTCAGCCACGGCTCTTATTTCCAGGGCTGAAAGGTGCCGGCAGGCAATTCCCTCCTTTTCGATAGCCTCCTGTAAGGCAATACCATTGATCACCGTGGCCAATAAACCCATCTGATCAGCGGCTGCCCGGGGCAAGCCAGCCTTCTCCCCCTGAAAGCCACGAAAAATATTGCCCCCACCAATCATGATGGCCACCTGAACTCCCAGCTCGCACACGGAGCGGATTTCGCTGGCCAGCTCGTGGACCCGGCTGAGTTCTAAACCATAAGATTGGGTTCCAAGTAGAGCTTCACCCGAGAGTTTGAGTAAAATTCTTTTATAAACAGGCCCTTCCGGCCCCATAGCCCTGATCAGGCTTTCCCCAGCTCAAAACGGGCAAAGCGGCGCACGCGGATGTTTTCGCCAAATTTGGCAATGTGGGAGGCAATGAATTCCCGAACCTTGATTTTATCATCCCGGATGAAAGGCTGTTCTAAGAGGCAGACTTCTTCAAAAAATTTGCTCAATTTGCCCTGAATAATCTTTTCGATTATCTCCGCCGGCTTTTTGCTATCCTTGAGCTGCTCCCGGATGATGCTTTTTTCCTTTTCGACTTCCTCAGCCGGCACATCTTCGGTCGAAATATATTTGGGATTGGCAGCAGCAATCTGCATGGCAATATTTTTGGCCAGCTCCCTGAACTCCTCATTGCGGGCCACAAAATCGGTTTCACAATTTACTTCAACCAGAACCCCGATTTTGCCATCAAGATGAATATAGGCATAAATCAGGCCTTCCCCGGTTTCCCGGTCCATCTTTTCTTTGGCCCTGGCATAACCCTTTTTTCTTAAAACCTCGATGGCTTTTTCAATATCGCCCCCGCTTTCCTCCAGGGCTTTCTTGCATTCCATGATGCTAATACCGGTTCTTTCCCTTAATTCCTTAAGTAATTCGGCTGATATTTCCATCTTTCTCCCCTCTATTATTCACCTTAACTTGAGCCTTTAGCTGTCTCAGCTTCTGCGGCCAGACCTGAAGCTTGCGCAAGTCCGGCCGATGAGGCTTCTTTTTGAAGCTCCTTTTCCAGGCGGCTCTTTTTACCTTCAATGATGGCTTCCGCCACCTTGGAAGTAAAAAGCTCAATGGCCCTGACCGCATCATCATTTCCTGGAATAGGATAATCGATTCCCTCCGGGTCACCATTGGTATCCACAATAGCCACAATCGGAATCTTCAATTTTTTGGCTTCAGAAATTGCTATGACCTCCTTGGAAGCGTCAATGACAAAAAGTGCTCCCGGAAGTTCCGTCAGATTTTTGAGGCCACCCACATTTTTTTCCAGCTTGCGATAAACCTTTTCGAGTCTTGATTGTTCCTTTTTCGACAGAAGCTCCCAGCGACCATCCTCGCGCATCTCCTGAAGTTCAATCAGCCGGTCAATGCCGCTACGGACAACCTGAAAATTGGTCAGCAAACCACCCAGCCAGCGCTGATTGACATAGCAGCACTCGCACTTGGTGGCCCATTCTTTAACTATCTCCTGGGCCTGCTTCTTGGTCCCAACAAAAAGGACCATTTTGCCCTCTTCGGCCACACCTTTTAAGAACTGCAGAGCTTCCTTAAAAATCTTGATCGTTTTTTGTAAATCGATGATATAAATGCCATTGCGCTGGCCAAAAATGTATTCCTTCATCTTTGGATTCCATCGCCTTGTCTGATGGCCAAAATGAACACCTGCTTCGAGCAATTCCTTCATGGTTACGGAGACCAAGGTTTTACCTCCCTTTATCTTTTGTGATATTGAGGAGCCTTCCGGGCGCCGCGCAAGCCATATTTCTTTCTTTCTTTGATGCGGGCATCTCTGGTCAGCAGGCCAGCTCGCTTGAGCACCGGCCTCAGCTCTTTGTTGAATTCTACCAGGGCCCTGGAAATGCCGAGCTGAATGGCTTCAGCCTGACCCCGGATGCCGCCGCCACCAACCCGAATGAAAAGATCAAATTTACCTTCGGTGTCGGTGAGCAGAAGAGGTTTACGGATGAGATGGCGCAGGGATTCGAGCCGGAAATACTCATTAAAGGGACGTAGCTTCCGGTTAACGTAAAGAGTTATATCCCCCTTGCCCGACCGCAAAAAAACCCGCGCCACCGCGGTTTTTCTTTTTCCTGTTCCGTAATATTGAATTAAACTCAATTCTTCCTCCCGGATAAAACATAGGGCTGAGGCTGCTGGGCCTCATGGGGATGATTGGGTCCACGGTAAATTTTGAGCTTTTTGATGAGTTTTCGGCCCAATCTGTTCTTGGGAATCATTCCCCAGACAGCATGACGGATAACCTCCTCAGGTTTCCTGGCCAGCAGTTCCCGCAGGGTTCTGGCCTTCAAACCACCCGGGTAGCCAGAATGACTGTAATAGATTTTATCATCAAGTTTACGGCCGGTGACTTTAATTTTCTCCGCATTAATAACGACAACAAAATCGCCGGTATCCATAAAGGGCGTAAATTCAGGCTTGTCCTTCCCCCGGAGCAGGCGAGCAATTGTCGTGGCCAGCCGACCCAGAACCTGGCCTTCGGCATCAATCAGCCACCATTTCCTCGCGACTTCCTCAGCTTTCGGAATATAAGTTTTACCCATTGACCTTTAACCTCAGATACAAGCTTATTAAGCTTGGCGTGATTGATTAAAATACTAAATATTATCATTTTTGTCAAATAAAATACGCAGTTAGCGAGGGGAGAATTATTATTCGGCCTGGCTGAAAAGGGAGGAAATCAGGGCATAAAATGTTAGGCCCAGCGATAAAAGCGCGGTCTTCGCCTCAATTGGGTCCTGACCAGGAGGGCACCGGCGATAAAGCCACCAATATGGGCATACCAGGCTACACCGCCGCCAAGGCCAAGATTAAGGATCTGCATCAGGAACCAGAAGCCAAGGAAAAAACCGGCCGGAATGGGAATAATCCGGATGAAAAAGAAAATGAACATCAGGGTCAGCACCCTGGCGCCGGGAAAAAGGATAAAATAGGCTCCGAGCACTCCAGCAATCGCTCCACTGGCGCCAACCATGGGAATTCTGGAAACAGGGTGGGTAGCAATATGACTGAGACTGGCTGCCAGCCCGCAAATAATATAAAAAAGAATAAACCTCACCGGGCCCAGAAAATCCTCAACATTATTGCCAAATATCCAGAGATAGAGCATGTTACCCACCAGATGGAGCAAACTGGCATGGACAAACATCGCTGTCAGCAGGGTCATCCAGGGGGGAATTCTCACAGCAGGATCGAGAGAACGAAAATGGGTTATCTCATAGGGAATTGTTCCCAGGCGAAGAATATGAGCCTCAAGGCCAGCCGGGGAGAAAGCCTGCCAGAGAAAAATGGCTGTATTTAGAACGATGATCAGAATGGTGACGACGGGAAAACGGCGGGTTGGATTTTCATCCTTCAGCGGAATAAACATACTCTCCCGCCTTCAACAGGAATTACACCCCCTCACTGGGCTTATATAAAATCGAGGAACTTTGATTTAAATATATGAAACTATACGGGATTTTCTTTTGAATTTTCTTTCCCTTAAAAAATTAATCTGATAACTGAAGTTACTTAATTTTTTTAAGCTCTTCTTCGAGTTTCTTTCTTTCTGCTTGTTTCTTTCTCAATTCCTGGAATTTTTCAATAAAGCGATCAGCTTCAGCATTGTAACGGCTCTCTTTTTCTGGTTCGAGCTTGGCCAGAACGCTCTTATAGAGAACACTCAACCAGCTATATGGCTCTGGATAGTTAGGATCAAGCTCCACTGCCTTCTGGAGGGCTTTCAGGCTATCCTGAGCACAGGCTAACTTCACCTCCAGGGGTAAGTTAGCAAGCCGGTAAGCTTTGGCCCAGCGGTTGACACCCTTGGCCAGCCAGGCTTCGGCATTATCAGGATCCAGGGTAATCCTTTTCTCCCAGTATTCATTGGCCTTATCAAATTCAGGAATGGGCTGGATATTCTCATAATAATTGGCCAGATAGGCATATCCCTGAGGATTTTCTGGATCAGCTTCAATCCGGCGCAGATACATGGATTCTGCCTTGGCCCTGAGCTCCTCTTTTTCAGCCGCATAACGCTTGTAGAATTCAGCTACAACATAATAATTGTTCATATTGCCTGGCTCAAGTTCGAGAATCTTGAGATAAAATTTCTCGGCTTCTTCAAATCTTTTCAGCTTGTCATACATATCGCCAAGGGAATAAATAATCTCCTTGTTATTGGGATTAAATTCATAGGCCTTCTTAAGATATTCAAGAGCCTTTTCCGCCTTTTCCATATTGTCGGGTCGATCATCCCCTGGACGGAAAAGGTTCTTGTAGGCTTCGCCGGCAAAACGATAGGCGTCAATCAAATTCGGATTGTATTTGATAGCTTCCTCATATTCTGTAATTGCCCGGCGATATTGACCATCGGTGAAAAGCGCATTGGCCTTATTGAAGTGATAATTGGCTTTAATATAGTTGACCTTTAATTTCTGGCAGCTCGTCAGAAAGAAAATTACAGACAGAGCGAGCCAAATGACCAGCGCCAGTCGGCCTCTTTGATTAACCATTCTGACCTCCTTATTCCTTTATAGGCACCATAGGGCTGAAGATTATTTATAATCTACCCTTGAGGTAAAAGTCAAGAAAGCGAATTATCGAGGGAACAATAGCCTGAGAAAAAACGTTAAAATAAATGAGTCTGGCCTGGCTGAAAGGAGAAAGCCGCGATGAGCAAGAGGACCTGGCTGATTTTAATGATTTGCCTCTCAGGACTGTCTTTTTTTCTGGCCTCATCACAGGCGCAGGATAAGTCAGAGGTCTGGACCAGAACCCTGTCCATAGACCCGGCAAAGGAGGTTTATTTTTCCTTCCAGGATGTTGATGGTGACCTTAAGGTCGTAACCCAGAAAGAACCGGAAATAAAAATTAAAGTTACCAAAGAAGCTTTAATCAGGGATAAGCGACTGGCCAGCCGGTTGCTGGCCGGGACAAAAATCAGGTTGAATCAAAGGAATAATCGTTTTGAACTGGAAATCCTCTATCCCCGGCTGAAAACTTTTCTTTTCCCCTTCAGGGATTATCGCCGGATTAAAGTTTCGACTGAAATTTCTCTGCCTCAGGGCGCAAACCTTAAGGCCAATCTGGTCGACGGAAGGGCCAGCCTTACAGGAAAATTTAAGGAAATTGAAGTAACCACAGTTGATGGCCCCATCTGGCTCGAAAATATCGAGGGTAAATTCAAGCTGAACACAGTTGATGGCCGGGTAACGATCAGCCAAGGAAGAGGTGAGGCCGAAATAGTCGCCGTTGACGGCGATATAACCATAGAAGGTGAAATCGAGCCCCTGAAAATCCAGACTACTGATGGCGATATCAGGGCTGAGCTGGCTTCTGGAACAAAGATCCATCATCCCTGGCAATTAAGGACCGTTGATGGAGACATTGAAATTTCTTTACCGCCTGACCTTTCGGCTGACCTGGATTTAGAAACAATCGATGGCTCCATTCGCTGCGATTTAAAAATGTCTCTCAATACGATAAGAGGCATGAAAAAGATTTCAGGCCGTCTGAATCTGGGTGGTCCTCTTATTTCCCTGAAAACCGTTGATGGCCGGATCTGGCTGAGAGAAAAAAAGGCTCCTTAAGCTTAAAATAAATTAAATCAGTTGCCTTCAACCTTCCTTGACCTTCAATCGAAGGGGAGTCCCCCATAACTCGAAGGCCTGTCTAAGGCTGGAAAGCAAAAATTTCTCATAGGCCGGCAAAAGCTTATCCTTTCTATTGACGAAAAGAACAAAAGTGGGTGGATGAGTTCCCACTTGAGTTAAGTATTTAACTTTGACGCCTCCCCGACTCTGCCACAGCGGAGGATGATTCAGCCTGAGCCATTCTAAAAATTCGTTAAGTTTATGGGTTTCAATCCTGCGGCCAGCCTGCTGATAAACCTTCAGGGCTTCATCGAGCAAACTGAAAACTCCCTTACCTGTGCGGGCCGAAACAAAAAAGACAGGTGCATAAGCCACAAAATCCATTCTGCTGGCAATGGCTTCGCGGGCTAAACGAGCCGCCCTGTCCCTTTCTTCGGGCGGAATCAGGTCCCACTTGTTCAGGGCAATGATCAGGGGTTTGCCAGAACGTGAAGCCAGCTGAGCCACAGCCAGATCCTGACGTGTGGGGAACTCAGTTATATCCATGACCAGACACAAAACATCAGCCTGACTTATTCTTTTCCTGGTGACCACAATTGAGGCCTTTTCCCTTTCATCCTTAGCCCGGCTTAAACGCCGCAAGCCGGCTGTATCCACCAGGCAGAAAAAACGGCCGGAGCGAAGGATATAGGATTCCACTAAATCCCGGGTAGTGCCGGGAGTTTCGCTGACAATCAATTTTTCCTCCCCGCAAAGCCGATTAATTAGGGAGGATTTGCCGACATTAACCCGCCCGATAATGGCCAGACGAAGTGGCTCGCCTATTTCCTGCTCGGGAACTCCAGGCAGACGAGCGGCAATGGCCTCCTCAAGCAAATCGAGATTGCGGCGATGCTCCGCTGAAACCAGAAAAATTTCATCGCCGGCAAGACGGAAAAAATCTCCAGCTCTTGCTTCCATTTCAGCTGTGTCAATTTTATTAACTACAATAAATAAGGGTTTGCCCGTCTTCTTTAGAGCCTGATAAAGTTCCTCCTCTGCGGGCAGGAGCTCGCGACGGCCATCAAGGACCAGAAGAATGAGGTTAGCTTTAATCGCCGCCTGCCAGGCTTTCTCTTTAATTTTCTCAGCCAGGGGCTCCCTCTGAGGGTCACCAAACCCGCCAGTATCGATTAAATAGAGTTTTTTTCCCTGAAGGGACCAGAGAGCCGAGACACAATCTCGGGTCATGCCGGGAAGATTGTGAACGATGGCCATTTTTTTGCGCAGCAAGCGATTGAAAAGGGTGGATTTGCCCACATTGGGAAAACCGATGATGGCCACAGCCGGTATTTTGACCATTCTGGCTAAATAAAAGAAAAATATTCAGTTTCTTAGCGGGCAATAATTGAAGGCAAGGCTGAAAAGGGTCTGTTGAGATTAATGTGACCGCTCAGCGTTTCCCTTTCGCTTCCCTCAATCAGGAAAAAAACCTGTTTTATCGACTTAATATTGCTGATCAAAGAATTAACAATAGCATAAATGGTCGTAAGCTCGGCCGCCGAGCCCGAAGGATGCCTTTCCACCAGTTCTCTGGAAAAATCAACATAGGCTGTCCCATCGCGCGTAATAAAGACCTGCCTGATCCTGGTCTGAGGAGGCAGAGGGGAAAGATAGCCTTCTTTTGATCCAGCCATCAATTCTTGAATAATTTCTTCAGCTTCTATTTCCGGGGAGGCTGCCTTTATTTCTCTTAGCTCCGGATGGAGGAGATCATCCTCGGCAGAAGGGAAATAGAGAATTACCTGTCGCCTTAGAGGCTCAGCCGGGGATGATTCCTGAGGGGCCGCCTCCTTTTTCGCCATCACCTTAACCTTCTCCCCGGGACCTGAAAGGAAGAACAGGAGGGCCAGTCCGGAAGCTAAGATTAAGAGGAAAAAGAACAGGAAAAGTTTTATCCTTTTTGTCCGACGACGCTTCATGTAATTTTCCTGAGATAATTTAAAAGACCCTGGTAAATGGCCTCAGCCACACTGGCCTGGAAATTTTCATCCTTTAATTTGGCTTCCTCTTCCGGGTTTGAAATAAAGGCTACCTCTACCAGAACAGCCGGACAGGCTACACCGGTGAGTACTTTAAAGGGTGCCTGTTTGACTCCCCGATTGGCCGTTCCCAGGAGCTTGTTGAGCTCCGTCTGGATGATTTCAGCCAGTTCGCTGCTCTGTTTGAGAAAAGCTGCCTGAGCCATGTCCCAGAGAATCATCATGATCTGATTCTGATTTTCCTCCTCAATCTTTTTCTCGAACTCGGGCGAATTATTTTCAAGATAGGCTAAGCGCCGTGCTTCCTCATCACTGGCTTTCAGGCTTAAAAAATAGGTTTCCGAACCGTGAGCTTTTGGCCGGAAGGCGCCATTGGCATGAATACTGATAAAAAGGTCTGCCCGATTGTTATTGGCCAGGGCGGCTCTGTTTTCAAGAGAAACATCAACATCTTTATCCCTGGTCAGAACCACCCGCAGGGCCAGTCGCCTTTCAATCATCTCCTTTAATTTCAGACTGATGGCCAGGGTTATATCCTTTTCCAGAGTGCCATTGGGGCCCCTGGCGCCTGTCTCCAGCCCACCATGACCGGGGTCGATAACAATAGTTCTTATGCGGCGAGCGGCTGGGGGGAGAGAAAGATCGTCCCTATTTTCTACTTTTCCTATATTTTTTATAGGAATAGGCGCATTTACTTCATGGCCGACTGAAGATGACATCTTTTCCTCAGGTTTCACCTGAATCTGGGGTTGGGGCTGAGAATGCTCTTCCTGCTGAGGAATTAACCGCAGCTCAATTTCCAGGCGAAAGGGCCTGGGCTGAATTGAGTTTTTATAATAAAAATCAGCCGTCGCACAATCAATGGCTATAAGATAGCCCTGTTTGGTACTGGCCCAGCCCAGGGCTCGAACCAGACGGCTGCGAACGGGCTCGCTCCTAAAGCGAAGTGATTCCGGGCTTTTCAATCTGACTTCAAGGCTGGAGCCAAATTTATTCAAAAAGACTTCCAGGGGAAGACCCGAGGTGATTATGACCCGGGTCGAATCTGTTCTATCTTCAACTTTAGCCTGGACGAGATTATTAGTCTGGCTAAAAACATAAGGGAAAAAGCTCCATAGAATAAAAATTGAAAATAAAAGGAAAATTAATTTTTTTAAAGCGTAAATATGAGCTGCCTTTTGCCTTCGCGCCAAGGTCTGCCTCTTTCCTCCAGGCCTCCTTCACCCATGTGGTGGAGGCGGCGGGAATCGAACCCGCGTCCGAAGATCTTCAGCGCCAGGTGTCCTCCATGCTCAGCCTCTTCTTTTTTTCTCGCGGCCTGAAAGCCGAAGAGGCAAGCTCGCAGGCCGCCAGCCCTGATCGTCTCTCGCCTTCCTGGCTCAGGGCGAACCAGGTTGGCCAGCCTGTTTTCCGACGCCTGTTCAGGTCCCACAGGCCAGAACCTGAAAGACGGCTTGCCTAATTCTTAGGCAGCAACAGGGAGTGCTTCTGCACTTATTTGGCCCACCGTTTAACGAGGTTGATGGGATCTCGGCATGCCACCTGCGCCTCATGACCTCCGTCGAATCCTTTCGCCCCCATGGAAATTTCATTATACGCAAGAGCCTCCGAGAAAGTCAACGGCCCGCCGGCTTTTTTGAACAAGCTCGGAGTTTATCAGGCTGAGCGCAGTTAGTTCAAAGGCAAGAAGAGTTTTCAAACGGAAGATAAATGTATTTTAAGACGGAAGGAGACTGATTTTCATTTTATCTCTTAAATCCTGGTAAATCCTGGCTCTCAAAAGACCTGACAATAGGGCCTGTAAAACCAGATAAAGCTTTATAAAGCCCCTTTTGCCGGTTAAAGAAATTCTTTCAGGGGAAAAGAACTGAATAGAAGGGATAATTAGAAAATAAGAGATTAAAAGGAGGGATCAGCTTTCTTATTTATGCTTAGCCCGCTTTTTCCCATCACTTAAAATATTTCAGATAGAGGCCGAAAAAAGATTTTTTCTTTGAGGGCCTTATATTACCTATCAGCCTCATGAAATTTGCTCTCCCCAGAAATAAAATTTCTGAAATAATAAGAGGGGGAGCTTAATTTTTGCTCTGATTTTTTGACCGGGAGAAGGGATTCACTGTCTGGACGATGGAAATCTTTCTCTCCAGGGAAAGATCAATCATCTCCCTTCTTCCCTCGGGCAGATTCACTTCAACTTTCGGCCGGAGAGGGTCATCTTTACCCGGCCGAACAACTCGGCCCTTTTGGCCTTCACTCAAAAGAACCTCACAGCCTTCAGGCCAAATTCCCATTACCTGAAAGAAAGCTTCAAGCCATTCAGGCGAAAAAACCCGTCCTTTTTCAGCTTTCATTAATTCATAAATGTAAAGCGGGTCAAAGCGCTCATCATAAGCCCATTTCTTTACCAGTTTATCATAGATATCGGCGATGGAGACAATCAGACTGGCCTGATGGGGCTCATTAATTCCTCGAAGCTTCGGCTGGCCCTTTAAATCGTAACGAAGATGATGTTCAAGGGCGACAATAGCCGGCAGGGGCGAAAGGCTCTCTCTGTATTTCAGAAGAATGCGGGCGCCCCTGATCATATGATTATCCCCGGAAACAAGGGCCGGACCGGGGAAAAAGACTTCCCCGATATCATGAAAAAGAGCAGCCAGCCCCAGGTCAATGACATCCTCGCGGGGAAAGCCGAAACGGGTGGAAAAGGTTGTCACCAGAATGGCTGTATTAACAAGATGAGCCCAGAGTTTCTCCTCAGGCTTGAGGGACAGCCAGAAATGGTTTCCCTGCCAGTAGGTTCCAGAAAAATTCTCCAGGATGGATAGGACCAGATATTTCAATTCTAAGGGCGAAATTTCTTCCTGCCAGGGCAATTTCCTGGCCACAAGGGCCACAAAAGCAAGAACCTGATCGAAGCTGCCGGCATAATCAGGGACTGGCTTTTCCCTGTCTTCAACTAAAGCCTTTAACTTGCCAGCTGTAATGTGCTTTATTCCCTCGAGCTCAAGAAAATTTTTTATATCCTGTTCTGTCCTTTTCTGGGGAAGGCAAATAAAGGCCAGGAATCTGGTGAGTTCTTCCTTTTCCAGACCCGGATAAAAAGTCAGCCTTTCCAGTCCTCTTTCCTTCAATCCCTGAAAGAAAAAGGAAAACTTTTGTGACTGGTCCACTATAATTTTCTGGTTAACGACCAGATCCTCACCGACAGCGGCAAGGGTTAATTCTTTTTCCTCTCTGAGTATTTCCGTTATCAGCCTGTATGCCCGGTCCACAAGCTCCAGAAACTGGGGATGATCAGGGGAATAGAGGCGGCCAGCCTGCCAGACTGAAAGTAGCAGAGCAAAGACTTCTCGCTCCCGGCTATCCATTCAAAAACCTCAAAACTTTTCTGACTTCCTTGCGCAGACGATAATTCCAGAAAAAGGGTTTTCTGGCCAGAGCCTGAAGATAAGGCAGGGCCTCAATCAGGCCCATTTCACCCACGAGCTGAACAGCTTCTATAATCTGCTTATTTTTAATTCCGAAAGGTGAGGAGCGCACCAGAAGCATTTTTAAGGCTCTCTCCAGGGAGGCTGGCTTCTTTTTCAGAAGAAGCAGAGCTTCTTTCTGCCAGGAAAGCGGCCTTTCGAGAAGATGGGACCAGAGGAAATTTTCATCAAAAGTCGAAAGGCGCTGCATGGCCAACAGAACCTTCCGCCGTAAATCAGCCTCGCTAAAATTAAAGATGTTTTTCAGAGACACAAAGGAAGCAGGGGAATCCACCTCAGCCAGAGAAACAATCATTTTTTCGAGGAAAGCTCTGTCTCCAGCTTTTTCATCGAGATTGAGATCAAAGTAAAAAATATGTTCAAGGAAGAAGCGAAAGAAAAGTTTTAAAATGGCGGGTGAAACCCGACCCTCACCAAAAATAGTCTGGAGATAATAATTGAGGCCAAGGGCACTCCTTTTTAAACTGGCCACAAAATAATCCTGTTCAGGAAAATCTTCTTCTTTCAGAATTTTTTCTTCAATAAAGGCGGTGAGCCGCTTTAAAGTTGGTAGATAGTCTTCATGGTTCGTCAGCATAGCCTGCCGTTCGCTGAGCCAGTAATGAAATTCCCGGAGCAGGGGAAAATCCCTGGCTTCCATTATCCGGCTCAGATTCCGGGATAAGAAGCTCAGAGAATCAAACATCGCCTCCGGCTCCTGGCCGCGGCCAAGAAGAAAAAGGTGAAGGCTGATTTCATGTCGCCAGAGACTTTCCCGATCGAGCTGTCTCCGGCTTTCTTCTGGTATTTTCTTTAAAAGGGAAAGAAAGGCCTGATAATAGGCTTCAGGATAGGGATTAATTGAATATCCCTGAATTAACCGGGTAAATTTATCTCGAAGAAAGGCAGCCGGCCACTGGGTCAGTCTGGTTTCCAGATTTCTTTCGAAGAAGGTAGCCATCAAACCATGTTTTTTCGATCTCGTCAGCCGGAACCAGAGACCAAGTTTGGAGGCATCAAAGGAAGGGTCGTCGCGAAAAGCTTCGCTCAAGCACGTAGCCAGCGTCTCCTCATCAAAATCTTCCAGCAGACCCTGAAATTTTTCCTCCAGCACAGGAGAGGTCAGCTGTTCCGGTCGAGTTAATATATTTTTTACCACCGCTGACAGGGCTGGCTTAAAAGACTTAACCTTTTTCTCTCTGAGGGAGGAGAAAAAATCAGGCCAGAGAGGCCATTGCCTTTCATCGGAAGCCAGTTCACAGACGGAAGAGCGTTCCAGGCTCTTGATTAAATAAGAGGCAGCCTGATCAAGGTGCTGACTCTGCCGGGACTTCAGGGCCTGATCGAAAAGATAGGACCAGACGTCCTTTATTTCTTCCCCGTGTTCAGCTAAAAGAAGGGAATAATCCAGCCACTGAATTTTGATGTGATGAAGTTCTTCTTCTGGAGAAACCTGCAATTCTTCAGAAGAAAAGGTATCGGCTTTCTGACTTTTTGCCAGAAACTTAAGGAAAAGAGCAAGTTCTTCTTCCGTCAGGCCAGCCTGAATTTCCAGGCTCTGAATCCTCCGGCCGTGCAGATAGCGAGCCATTTCTTCATGAAGTTTATCTGTAAGATAGGTTCCATCCTGGAGGCGTAAAGCCTTTGTTGTTACTCCCAACCACAAGGATTTCTCAGGAAGCAAAAGTTTGTCCAGCTTATCTTTAAGCTCAAGGAGAAAGGCTTTGCGGGCTGGATGGCCCTCAGGATAAAGGGCAAACCTTTTCGAGCAGAGACGAAGCGCTAAGAGAAATTCATTAAGAGCTTCTAATTCAGGCAAATACTTTTTTTAGCTCCATAAAAATTTCAGGCGCATTAAATTTTTTTATTCATTTTAAGCTGAGTTTCATCATAAAAAAATGGCGGGGCCGACGAGACTCGAACTCGCGACCTCTGGCGTGACAGGCCAGCGTTCTAACCAACTGAACTACGACCCCGCGTTCTTAACGCTATTAAATTATAGAAACAAATTTCTGATTTTTTCAAGTCCCCCCGGCCATTTTCTCCAGGGCAGCAATTCTTTCCTCAATGGGCGGATGAGTCAGAAAGAGCCGATGGATGCGATCGGGGAAGGATTTGAAGGGATTAACGATATAAAGATGGGCTGTAGCTCTATTGGCCACCTCCAGGGTTTCTTTATCTTCAGCTATCTTCCGCAGAGCTTGAGCCAGACCAGGTGGATAGCGGGTCAATCTTACCCCTTCAGCATCAGCCAGAAATTCCCTCTGTCTCGAAATGGCCAGCCTGATCAGCTGGGCAGCCAGGGGAGCAAGGATTATCAGTAAAATACCAAAAAGGAGCACGAAGACCTGACCCTGCCCACTTCGGCCATTTTTGTGACCGGGCCTTTTTGGCCCTCCCCAGAAAAGGGAGCGTCGCCACCAATCGCTCAGAAGAACAACTGTTCCGGCCATCACCGCCGTAACTGTCTGTAAGAGCATATCATAATTTTTAATATGGGCCATTTCATGGCCAATAACGCCTTCAAGTTCAAGCCGGTTCAGCTTTTCCAGCAAACCCCGGGTAACCACAATCACTGCCCGTCGGGGGGAGCGACCGGTGGTAAAGGCATTGGGCGAAGAGTCGTCGATAATGTAGCAAGCCGGGGCAGGAATACCGGCCGCAATGGCCAGACCTTCCACCGTATGAAAAAGAAAAGGAAATTCCCTTCTTTCGAGCGGCCTCGCCCGGCTCAGGGTAAGAACGAGGCGATCGCTCCAGTAATAACTGCTGAAAGTCATGGCCCCGGCCAGAAAAACCGCTAAGACCAGACCTTCTTTCCCCCAGCCCAGAAGATACTCTATAAACCAGACTAGAGCAAAAATTAGACCAGAAAAAATGAGAATAAGGCCCAGGGTTTTCCTTTTATTGCGGGCGATTTGCTCATACATGAGAGCCGGATTTCAGCTTACTAAAAATTAATGCCTTTTATTTTAGCTCAATATGTTCAAAATCAATTCAAGTTTTCTTACCTGGGGGCAATTTTAATAAAGATCTTCAGGCCGTCGGGCTTTTAAAAACTGACTCTTACAGGCTCTCTGGCAGCTGCTTCTTCAATTTCAAAATATTCCTTGGGTTTAAAGCCAAACCATTGAGCAATTAATCTGGCCGGAAAAACCTGAAGCCTGATATTATATTTCATGACTGAATCATTATAGAACTGACGGGCAAAGGCAATCTTGCTTTCTGTTCCAGCCAACTCTTCCTGAAGCAGCAGAAAATTTTGATTGGCCTTGAGCTCAGGATAGTTTTCGACGACAGCAAAAAGGCTTTTCAAGGCTGAGGTCAGCTGATTTTCGGCCTGACCCTGTTCGGCCACAGTGGAGGCATTGATAGCCCGGGCTCTCGCCTCAGTCACTCGTTCAAAAACTTCTCTTTCATGGCGGGCATAGCCCTTTACTGTTTCCACCAGATTGGGAATGAGATCATAACGACGCCGGAGCTGAACATCAACCTGAGCCCAGGCATTCTCACAACGGTTCCGGAGCTGAACAAGGCTGTTATAAATAGCTATGCCAAAAATTATGAGAACACCGATTAAAATTAAAACCACCATCAGAACACCCATCTTTTTCTCCTTCTTATTTTTATGGCTTTCCCTCGCCTGGGGCCAATCTTGCTTTTAACATAAAGGCCCTTAAGAAAAAAATCAAGCCGATTTAAAAGAATTTTTATTGACAGCTCTTTTTTTTCAATGATATATTTCTATGTCAAATTTATAAAAAAGGGAGGCCTTTATCATGGCTACTTTAAAAGAAAAGTTTGCTCAAAAAATCGGCCCAATGAGGGAAAGGGTTCAGAAGATTCTCAAGGACCATGGCGATTTTAAGATCTCCGAGGTCACCGTAGCCCAGGCCTACGGAGGCATGAGAGGTGTGAAATGCATGGTTTGGGAAACTTCGGAACTTGATCCCTATGAGGGCATTCGTTTCCGGGGTTTCACTATTCCTGAATTGAGGGAAAAATTGCCCAAAGCACCGGGCGGCGAAGAACCCCTGCCTGAAGGTATTTTCTATCTCCTTCTGACCGGCGAATTGCCCACTGATGAGGATGTCAAACTAGTTTCTGAGGAATGGCGCAAGAGGAGCCCGCTTCCAGATTATCTTTATGACATTATGAAAGCTGTTCCCAAAGATACTCACCCCATGACTCAGTTCTCCCTGGCCATCCTGTCCCTGCAAAGAGAATCAATTTTCGCTCAGAGATACCGCGCCGGTATGCACAAGCTCGAATACTGGGACCCCATGTTCGAAGATGTCATGAATTTGCTGGCCAAGCTCCCCCTGATTGCCGCCTATATTTATCGCCGTACCTATAAAGATGATGTCCACATCCCGCCTGATCCTTCCCTTGACTGGGCTGGTAATTTCGCTCATATGCTCGGGGTGGAAGACCCGGCCTTTAAAGATCTCATGAGGCTCTATCTTGTTATTCACAGCGACCACGAAGGCGGTAACGTAAGCGCCCATACCTGCCATCTCGTGGGTTCTGCCCTCTCCGATGCCTATTATTCCCTCAGCGCTGCCATCAACGGTCTGGCCGGTCCCCTTCATGGTCTGGCCAATCAGGAAGTTCTCCGCTGGATTATGGATCTCATGAAGGATCTTGGTGGCATTCCCACCAAGGAACAGCTGGAAAAATATATCTGGGATACCCTTAACGCAGGCAAAGTTATCCCCGGATATGGTCATGCTGTGCTTCGCAAAACCGACCCTCGCTACATGGCCCAGAGAGAGTTTGCTCTCAAACACCTGCCCGATGATCCAATTTTCAAGGTGGTGAGCCTGGTTTATGAGGTGGCTCCTGATATTCTGATGAAGCATGGCAAGGCCAAGAACCCATGGCCCAATGTGGATGCTCACTCCGGCTGCCTCCTTTATCACTATGGCATTACTGAATACGACTTCTATACTGTTTTCTTCGGTGTTTCCCGTGCCATTGGTGTTCTTGCCCAGCTCATCTGGAGCCGGGCCCTTGGCTTCCCCATTGAAAGACCAAAGAGCGTCACCACTGACTGGATTGAAAAAACGATCGAGGCGGCCAAGGCCCAGCAGCCAGCTCAATAAGAACTGATTTTGAAGGGGGATAGCTTCGAAAGGCTATCCCCCTTTTTTCTTGAAACATTTCATTAATTTAAAGCTCTCCTTCTCTTTTTCTTCCAGCTGTGGTAAGTTAAAGAAAGTTTGATGATGGAGGCCAGAAATGGAATATAAAATTGCCCTGATCGGCTGTGGTAACGTGGGCGAGGGCTTTTTACAGATTCTTCAGGAGAAAGCTGCCTGGCTGAAGAGCCAGCATAATTTTGAAGCTAAGGTGGTGGCCATCTGCGATAAACTCAGGGGGAATCTGGTTGTTCCCGAAGGCATTGATCTCGGCAAATTGCTTCCCCTTTTAGCCCAGAAACAGAGAATTGACGATTATGACCCGGCTCAAAAAAACTTATCCCTTGACCCCCTGGATATGATTGAAAATATTGAAGCTGATATTATCTGTGAGCTCACACCCACGGACATCAAAACCGGCGAACCAGCGACATCCTATATCCGGAAGGCCCTGCGCTGTGGTAAGCATGTGGTCACTTCTAATAAAGGGCCAGCTGCCCTGAGCTATCCTGAACTGACCAAACTGGCCCGGCAGAATAATGTCTTTTTCCGGGTTGAAGGCACCGTTATGAGCGGCACACCGGTCTTCAGCCTTTTTGAAAATGGTCTTTCGGGCAATACCGTCCTTTCAATTCGCGGTATCCTCAACGGCACAACCAATTTCATTCTCTCAAGAATGGAAGAAGGTAATCTGACTTATGAAGAGGCTCTGGCCGAAGCCCAGAAACTGGGTTATGCTGAGGCTGATCCCACAGCCGATGTTGAAGGTTTCGATGCCCTGGCTAAGGTCATGATTCTGGCCAGCGTCATTCTTGATCACCCCCTGAAGATGGAGGAAGTCGAGCGAAAGGGCATAGTCGGGATAAAACCCGAAGATATCAGGGAAGCCCTTAAAAGGAACGAGCGCCTCAAGCTGATTGCTCAGATCAAAAATCATGGGGGGCAGATCACGGCCCGGGTAGCTCCTGAAAGTCTGTCCCTTTCTGATCCTCTTGCCAGAATAATGGGAGTTCAAAATGCCCTGGTCTTTGAACTGGAGCCTCTCGGCCAGATCATGATCCAGGGACCCGGTGCTGGCAAAAAAGAAACAGGATATGCCATTTTAAATGACATCCTCTTTATTCACCGGAATTCAATCGGCCGGAAAGGTCATTGAAGAAAAAGGTCAGAAATTAAAATGGCTTTTTCGATTAAAAAGATTGTTTTTTAACGAAGAAATCATTATAAAATTAAAAAATAAAAAAAGGATATAAAAAAATTTTTTATTTCATGTCTTTTTTCTTTCCAGGAGGGAGGAATCATGACTGATAGCTCCAATTATAGTCCTGGTGTTAAAAAATATATTGAGGAGGCGAAAAAATGGCTGGCCCAGCAGGCAGCGCTCAAAGAAAGAGCCAGAAGCTGGCGCTTTGATACCATTGCTGTCCATGGCCTCTATTCAGTTGAAGAGGCTCTTCATCGCAATCAGGGTGCTATCATTGAACCTCTCTATCTGGCCACTTCTCAAGCCTATCGGGACGCTGATGAGTTAGAAGCGGCTCTGGCCTATCTCATTCCCACCTGGTGTTATACCCGAATTGCCAATCCCACGACTTATTATTTAGAATGGGTTCTGGCTCTCCTCGAAGGTTATAAAACTGGCTGGGATACCTCCTGCGTGGTTACCGCCTCCGGTATGTCAGCCATTGCCATGGCCATCGATCCTTTTCTGGTTAAGCAAAAGGCCGGGCCAGAAAAAATCAATTTTGTCAGCTCCATTCAGCTTTATGGCGGCACCTATCAGTTGTTTTCGCTTCGCCGCGGCCAGGAAAGAGGCATTGAAGTTAGATGGGTTTTAAATCCCGATGACCTTGAAGAATGGCGGGCCAGAATCGATGAGGATACCCGTTTCCTCTATGTCGAAATGCCCAGCAATCCCCAGCAGGCCTTTGCTGATGTTAAAGCTCTGGCTGATTTAGCTCATGCCTGGGAAATTCCTTTAATTGTTGATGCCACCTGCGCCACGCCTGCCCTGATGAGACCGATTGCTTACGGAGCTGATATTGTTATCCATTCTCTGACGAAATCAATGACCTCAGGCGGGCTGGCCATAGGCGGAGCTCTGATCAGTCGCCGACCAATTACCACCAGAATCAAAAATGACCATCCCCTTTTCCGCGAAAGTTTTGCCGAATATGTCAAATTTCTTCCCTATCGGGACCATGGGCCATCGCCCTCGCCCTTCAATTCTCTTATGACTTTACAGGAAATCAGAACTTTGAGACTGAAAATGGACCTCCTCAGTCGCCACGCCCAGCAGGTAGCTGAATATCTGAGGCAGCATCCCCGGGTTTATCAGGTTGATTATCTGGGTTTACCCGATTTTCGTTATCATCCTCTGGCTAAAAAATATCTGAAACTTGTTGATTCTGACGATGGCACCGGTCAGGAAGTTAATCGCTATGGTCATCTTTTAAGCTTTCGGGTTGATGGCCCTCCTGAAAATGCCCGGAAAGTCTTCGATCGCTTTCAGCTCATTTTTAGAGCCACCGATCTCGGCCGGATAAAGAGTGTGGCCACAATTCCGGCCATCTCCACCCATCAGCAGCAGGGAGAAGAGGCGCGCCGCATGGCTGATATCCCTCCCCAGCTTATTCGACTCTGTGTTGGGGCTGAAGATCCGGCTGATATCATTGCTGATCTGGACCAGGCTCTGGGCTCAATCTGAGAAGCAGGACCGCTCAAAAATCCATTAAAATTTTTGAGACATTCAAAATTAGATCATACTTTAAAAAACCAGCTTTTTAGGCTGTAAAAAACAAAAGCAAATCCAGGGAGCCTTTAAAGCCAGCTTCACCTTTGCTCTCCTGACATCAGCTCTTTGAACCTCCAATTTAGATCGACCTTATGGCTCCTCATTTGGAAAAAATCCTGATAGTGCTTTCTTTAATAATGGCCTATAACGTCTTATAGCCCCCGTCACTCAAATGGATAACTCATTAAATTTATAACGGCCATAAATCAAGCAAAATATTTTAAGTTCCCTTGTGGTAGCTGGGGCTTTGTCTGCCTTGAATTTGGGCCAACCCTGATTTAAAATGAGAGCACATGGAAAAAATCAGAATAATCGGACAACCTGATCAACCTCTCCAGGGGAAAGTAATTATCAGCGGGGCTAAAAATGCAGTTCTTCCAGCCATTGCGGCCTCCCTCCTGACCCGGGAAAAAATATGCCTCACCAATATCCCTCTGGTTAAAGATGTTTTTACCATCCTCACTTTGATGTCTGAACTTGGGGCTGAATATGAAATTAATGGCAACTCCCTGACGATTGCCACCAGAAAAGTTATCTGTCACGAAGCTTCCTATCAGCTGGTTCGGGCCATGAGGGCCTCGATTCTGGTTCTGGGTCCGCTTTTAGCCCGCCACGGTCAGGCGGTGGTCGCTCTGCCTGGAGGCTGTGCCATCGGCTCAAGACCGATCGATCTTCATCTCTCCGGTCTCAGCAAACTCGGGGCCAGCTTCATGCTGGAACATGGTTATATTAAAGCTGAGGCTAAAAAATTACAGGGGACGACAATTGAGTTTGACAAAAAAACAGTGGGTGGTACTGAAAATCTCATTATGGCCGCTACCCTGGCTAAGGGAGAAACAATCCTTAAAAACTGCGCCCAGGAACCCGAGGTGATCAATCTCTGTGAGCTTTTAATCAAAATGGGAGCGAAAATAGATGGCGTGGGTGAGGAAACGATTCGCATTAAGGGCGTCTCGGAGCTCGGAGGAACAAGTCACGATATTATCCCTGACCGGATTGAAGCCGGCACCTTCCTCGTAGCTGGAGCCCTGACGAGAGGAGATATTTATCTTTACCGGGTGAGGCCTGACCACATGACCACAACCATTGAAAAACTGCGCTATTCTGGAGCGAAGATCGAAGAAGTTGAATCTGGCTGCTTAAGAGTTCAGGGAAGTGAAGAAATAAAGCCACAGGATATCATTACCTCGCCTTACCCCGGCTTTCCCACTGATATGCAGGCCCAGTTTATGGTTCTCATGACTCAGGCCAATGGCACCTCCATCATTACTGAAACCATTTTTGATCGCCGTTTTCTCCATGTCAATGAATTGCTCAGGCTGGGGGCGAATATTGAAGTTCACGGGGATAAGGCGATTATCAAGGGCAAAACCCCCCTTTCTGGAGCTGAAACTACAGCCACTGACCTGAGAGCTTCAGCCTGCCTGGTTCTGGCCGGCCTTATTGCCAAGGGAGAAACCATTATCAACGAAGTGGAACACCTCGATCGGGGCTATGAAAAAATAGAAGAAAAACTCAAGCAACTTGGAGCTTCCATTGAAAGAATTCCGGCTGAAAAGGAATAGAAAATGAGCCATGAGTGTCCTTTCTGTCAAATTATTCAAGGGCAATTGCTAGCCAAGATTGTTTTTGAGGATGAGAAAGTCCTGGCCTTCAAGGATAAAAACCCCCAGGCTCCAGTCCACCTGCTTATCATTCCCAAAAAGCATTATTTTTCTCTGAATGAAATGCCGGAGGAGGAGCGAGAGTTGCTCGGCCAGATGATTTTTGTAGCCAGGCAACTGGCTGAGGCAAGCGGTTTAAAAACGAGCGGTTATCGCCTGGTCATCAATACCGGCCCTGATTCCGGTCAGCAGGTCTTTCATCTTCACCTTCATCTGCTGGGTGGCCGGCCTTTTTCCTGGCCACCAGGATAGGGCCGTTAAATTCTGATAAAAGGAGGCTAAAATGGAACTGACCTGGCTTGGTCATGCCGCAGTCAAAATAAAAGGTTCAAAAACAGTTATCATTGATCCCTTTCTTACAGGTAATCCGGTGGCTGCGGCTAAACCTGAAGAAATTGATCAGGCTGATATTATCATTGTCACCCATGACCACGGTGACCATCGAGGTGATGCCTTTGATATTGCCCGCAGGACAGGAGCTACCATTGTGGCCATTCATGAAATTGCCGTCGAAGCCCAGGCCCAGGGAATCCCGGCTGAGGGCATGAATATCGGTGGAACAGTGGAGGTAAAAGGGGTAAAAATTCATATGGTTCCCGCCCTTCATTCAGCTGAGAAGGGGGCAGCGACGGGAGTTGTCATCGAAATGGATGGTCGTCGCCTTTATCATGCCGGCGATACAGGCCTGACTTATGATATGAAAATAATCGGCGAGTTTTTCGAGCTAGACCTCTCTTTCCTGCCTATTGGCGATCGCTATACCATGGGCGTTCCTTCTGCTGTCAAGGCGGTGGAATTCTTGCGAACAAAAAGGGTCATTCCCATTCATTATGGCACCTTTCCTCTGGTCAGCGCCGACCCTGAAGAATTTCGCCGCCGGGTAGGAAATCTGGCTGAAGTCATTATTCTCCGTCCTGGCGATACTTATCATCTTTAAGCCAATTTAATGCCCTACCTTATAGACGGCAACAACCTGATTGGTTCTGTTTCTCCTTTCAGTCAGCATGACCCGCGGAGCCGTCTGGATTTACTCGGTCAGCTCTGGCTATTTCAGAGAACAACCCGATCCAGGCTGGCGGTGGTTTTTGATGGCCCTTCTGATCCGGAATTGATCGCTGAATGCCGCCAGTGGCCCAAATTTGAGCTCTATTTTGCCCGGCCGGGAGAAAAGGCTGATGAAGTTCTTCTCGGTCTTATTCAAAAGAGCAAGCAACCTGGAACCATCATTCTGGTAACTTCAGACCGGGAACTTCAGGTCAAAGGCAAGCTCAGGGGGGTGAAATTATTAACCTCTCAAGAGTTTGCCCGCCGGCTTAAGAAAATTTTGAAGGAAAAAAGAAAAGCCCGGGAGCTTCATAAACCCCGCTTTGCCACTTCTCCCCTGGAAACAAAAATCTGGCTGGAGACGCTGACCAAAAAATGAAAAAAATAGTCATCCTTGGAGCCGGGCGCCTGGGTTGCTCCCTGGGGCTGGCCCTGAAAGCTTCGGGCTATCGCCTCGCAGCCATCACCTGCGCTCACAAGAGCTCAGCGCAGCAGAGCTGCCGGATTCTTGACCTCCCTTCCCTTTATCTCCAGCCGGAAGAAGCTGTTCCTCAGGGTAATTTTATTTTTATCTGCGTCCCCGATAGCCAGATTCGTCCCCTGGTAAAAAAATTATCCAGAGTCGACCTTGACTGGTCTGGCCGCTTTATTTATCAAACAAGCGGTCTGCTCGATTCTTCAGTTCTTAGGCCTCTTAAAAAACTTGGGGCCAGAGTTGCCTCCTTTCATCCTGTTCAATCCTTTTCCCGGAAAAAAACTCCCCCGGCTCACTGGAAAAATATTTTCATCACCCTCGAAGGCGATGAAGAAGCCATTGCCTCTGCCCGGGAAATTATTCAAAGAATCGGCGCCAGGCCAATCAGGTTAGACTCCATAAATAAAGCCCTCTATCATACTGCCTGCAGCCTGGCCTCAAACAGCCTGGTCAGCCTTATTTCTCTTGCCTCAGATTTGCTCGAACGAGCTGGCCTGGAAAAATCTCTGGCCCTGGAAGCGCTTAAACCTCTGGTCGATGGCACCTGGAAAAATTTGAAAAGGTCAGGTCCTGCTGAGGCCCTGACCGGTCCTATCGTCCGGGGAGATTTAATGACAGTGCGCGAGCATTTAAAAGCTTTAAAGGCCTTTCCTTTAGCCAGGGAAATCTATCAAAGATTGGGCCTTCTGGCTCTGGAACTGGCGGAGAAAAGAGGTCTCAGACCTTCTCAGGTCAAAACATTGAGGATGTGGCTTCAAGATAAATAACTTCTTCCTCGAGCTCCACCCCGAATTTCTCCCTCACTCTGGCCTTCATTTCAGCGGCCAGGTGGAGAACATCGGCTGCCCTGGCCTCACCGGTATTGACGATGAAGTTAGCATGACCCGGGTAAACCATGGCCCCGCCATATTTAAGCCCCTTGACTCCGGTCTGATCCAGAAGAAGGCCAGCGGCCAGTTTCTGACCATCGGGCAGGAGCACATTTTTAAAGAAGCTACCGGCACAGAAGGTTCCTTCGGGAGGATGCTTGAGCCGGCGCAGGGCCAGAATATCATTGATTCTTTTTCTGATACTTTCAGGCTTATCCTTTTCCAGTTTAAACCTGGCCGAAAGCAATAAATAGGCCCCTTCTTTCAAGCGGGAAGTTCGATAACCAAAGGCCAGAAAATCTCTATCCACCTCTTTTTCCTCGCCTTTTTCCCAGATAAAAGCGGCCACCAGGCAATCGCCTGTACTCCGGCCAAAGGCTCCGGCATTACCCCAGACAGCTCCGCCCACTGTACCGGGAATGCCGGCCAGAAATTCAAGACCTGCCAGGCCGGATTCACAGGTAAATTCCACCAGGTCAGCCAGTCTGGTGCCTGAAAGAGCTTCCACCTCCAGAGAATCGGGAATAAGGTTAATTCCCCTGGAAGAATTCTTTATGATCAGGCCCCGATAGCCTTCATCAGCAAAGAGAATATTGCTTCCCCCGCCAATTACATAGAAGGGTATTTTCTGTTCAAGGGCAAAAATTATGGCCTTTTTGAGCTCTTGAAGATGATGAGCTTCAAAGAAAAAATCAGCCGGGCCACCAATTCTGAAGGTAGAATATTCTTTTAAAGGGACATTCCTTCGCAGAGGCTGGCCCACCAGAGATTGAAAAAGCTCAGTCAGACTTTCTTCCTCTTTTTTCATGGGCAGTATCATTTTAGGGGAAAGAAGGAAAAAAGTTAATCCCGAAACCCTTTTGCCTGATCCAGAGTTTTTAATTATAATAAAACTCGGCTGTGAGGATCAGGTTGTTTTTTAAAATTTCAGATTGACTTTTAAAAAGAAGGTGGCTATCATTCAAAAAAATTTTTTGCGAGGTAGAAAAATGAAGCGGATGACAATTTTAATTTCTTTTTTGACCCTTCTCCTTCTTTTCACCCCCCTGAGCTTCGGTCAGACCAGCGAGGCTGATGAGTTCTACATCAAAGCTATGACCGCCCCATCGCCCGCCCAGAGAGCCCAGCTGCTTAAGGAATATATCGCCAGATATGGCGGGAAGGGGACGAAATACGAGAATTTTGCCTATGCCAACCTCTGTTTACTGGCCTATCCAGGAAAAACAGAGAAAGAAACTATTGATTATGGGGAAAAGGCTCTGGCTATTGGTGGCTTAGATGACCTCACTAAAGCTCAGGTTCTGCTGGTACTTTCCGGCCTTTACAGTAAACTTGGCCAGAATCTGGATCGCGCTAAGAACTATGCTCAGCAGGCCATTGAAGTTGGTCGGGCTGCCAAGGGGAAAGAATCAGCCACGGAATCAACGGCCAGCTGGGATAAAATAATCGGTGCTGGCTATTTTGCCCTCGGTCAAGCCCAGGAGAAAAATAAAGAATATGGGGCAGCGGTCGAATCCTATGTCAATTCTTACAATCTCCTCAAAGATAAGCAGATTATTCAGACACTGGAAAAACTGGCTAAATCGCAATATGAAAACAAACAATACGCTGAAGCTGAAAGAACCGGCCGGGCCATTTATAATATAACCAAGGATGTTAAAAGCGCCGTTTTTGTTGGCAATTGCCTCTATCGAAGTGGTCGCCATGATGAGGCCCTGAAATTCTTTAAAGAAGCTTACGCCAAAAAGCCCAGCGGTGAGCTTGCCTATAATATTGGCCTGATTCTGGCTAAGGAAGCTCAGAATAATCCGGCCCTGGTGATGGAAGCCACCACCTATCTTATTGAAGCCAGTCTCACCTATCCCAGCCAGGCGCAGCAGGCCCGAAACATGGCGGAAAGCCTTTTCTTCACGGCCAATAAGAACCTGAGATACAATGAAATTGTTCAGCAGCTTCAGGAACTCGGGAAAAAATTAGAAGAATTAACCAATACCTATAATTCTAAATTTGGCAATAAGGAGGAAGAAAATCTCACTGAGGCGGAAAAGAAGGAAATGAAAAATCTCCTGGCCCAGATTGAAGAGACCAAAAAAGCCATTGACAAACTGCAGGCTGAACAGAATATGGCTATCGCCCAGTTTAATAAACTTTTTGAAGAAACCAAGAAAAAGCTGGGAATTAAATAGAAATTATTTTTTCTTGAAAAAAGAAAAAAAGCTGGTTTTTTTCTTTGGACCTTCAAGGAGCTCAAGTTCCGAGCGAGCGACTTTATGGTCGGGATCAACCTCAAGGGCTTTGCGGAATTGCCTGGTCGCTTTAATTATTAATCCCTCTTCCTTATAAAGAAGTCCTAAGCCCGCATAGGCTTCTGCATTCCAGGGTTCAAGCTCCTGAACCTTAAGAAAATCAAATTCAGCCTTTTTGCGAAGAGCCGGAATGCGGGCTTCAGCCATGGCCAAAAGCAGGCGATAATCGGCCTTGGTCGGCATTAAACGAACGGATTCTTCAAGTAAGACTACGGCCTCTTCAAATCTTCCCAGCTGGAAAAGGCTTTTACCCTGCCGGAATTTGGTCTCAGCTCTGGCGGCGACGCTCTTTCCTTCAGCTTCGCCTCCAGCCAGACTCAAATCATATTTTCTTCTCGAATCAGGATTAATCAGGGTTTTATAAGCTTTGGTAATTTGATCAAAGACATCATTTATTTTATCGCGCACGGAAGGCGGGATGTCCCGGCCAAAATGGTCTGGATGGAAGCGGCGAGCCAGCTGAAAATAAGCCTTTTTTATTTCCTCCTCTGACGCTTTCCGGCTTATACCCAGAATATCATAATAATTTAAGCTGGCTATCCGGGCGTGATATTCCAGAACTTCATTTAAAGCCTCAGAGACTTCTGCTTCTTTTTTAGCCTCTTTTTCTTCCTGTTTCCTCCAGGTGGTCTCACTACCGATAAAATCAATGAGGTCAAGACAGTAAAAAAGATAAAGGGCGCGCCAGAAATGGTCACCGGAAAGACCACTTAATTTCAGCAGCGCTTTAGCTGAGGTTTTGCCTGTAATTTTAGTCAGAAGCTCCCTTTCTTCTTCCGTCAGCAGATGGAGAAAAGTCTTGCTTTTAATAAAGGGAATTTTTTCCTCGAGAAAATTAATCAGCCTGGGATGAATTTTCATCAATCGGATGCCATCCTCAATCAGCTGGGGAGTGGGAATTCTCATTTCTTCGCCCAGGGGGCTCTGATAAGTTTTATTTTCCTGAAAAACAAAATCTGCCTCAAAAACATGGAAAAGATTGAGGGTAATTTCCTTCATCTGATAAATCAGGCCTTCTCTCAAGTTTCTTTCAGAAACCAGTCCTTTTTTCAATAAAACCTGGCCCAGATTCTGATCAGGTGCTATATATTCCTCAATTTTCAAAAAGACTTCTTCTGAAATTTTGCCCAGCTTGAAAAGAAGTTCCCCCAGCCTTTCTCCAGGCTGATTGGTTCGAGCAAAAACCAGATCGCCTTTATCAAAATAAAGGTTTTTCTCAATCTGCCCGAAGGAGGCAGTCAGTTCACCTGTCAGGCGATCAAAATAGACCCTTCTTAGCTCGAGACCGAGATGCTTCATAATATGAATATAATAGTTTATAAATCAATTGCTCTTTATTTTCAATCCTTGCCCCTTTTTTTCTCTTTTTTTTATTTTTTAAATATGCTAATTTAACGAACATGAAATGTGCTTTAGTTCAGTTTGCGCCACATCTGGGTCTTCTGGAAAAAAATCTTGAACTCCATTATGAGTTTATTGAACGGGCTTTGGAAGAAGGAATTGATCTTATCCTTTTCCCTGAGCTCAGCCTCACCGGATATACTCTGAAAGACCTGACCTGTGAAGTGGCACTCAATCCCAGAAAAAATAGCTGCCTTGATCGGATAAAAAATCTGAGTCAAAAAATAGATATTGTCGTCGGTCTGGTGGAAGAGGGAAGCCGCGGTCTTTTTTATAATAGCGCTGTTTATTATTCCGGGGGAGAAATCCTGGCCATTCACCGCAAGGTTTTTCTACCCACTTTCGGTCTCTTTGAGGAAGGCAAATTTTTTGCCACCGGCCGTTCCTTCAAAACCTTTCGGACCCGATTTGGGCCGGCTGGTTTGCTTATCTGCCGCGACTTTCTTCATTACGGTGCCAGCTACTGTTTGCTTGCAGGCAAAGCCGATTTAATCCTTGTTCTGAGTGCCGCTCCTGGTCGGGGCATGTCCGCCCAGCCCGGTTTTGCCTCCAGCAAGATGTGGGAGCTTATGGGAGAAACCATCTCCCGATTTTCTACGGCCTTTGTCCTTTATTGTAATCGCGTAGGTTTTGAAGATGGCGTGGTTTTTGCTGGTGGCTCCTTTATTTATGACCCCTGGGGCGAGCGTTTGCTCCGGGGCCCTGATCTTGAACCGGCTTTCCTTGTTCAGGAAATTGACCTTGAAAATCTCAATCGGGCCAGAAAAACCTGGTCTTTCCTCCGCGATGACCGACCTGAAATCATTCTTAATAGCCTGCAAAAAATTCTGACTAAAAATGAAGATTAACGAAGAATTTGTAACCCGTCTCATTACGACCTTCATCCGCGAGGAATTGAAAAAATTTGGTTTCGAGCGAGCTTTAATCGGCCTTTCTGGTGGCGTCGATTCCGCCGTCTGTGCTTTCCTGGCCGCCAGGGCCTTGGGAGGAGAAAAAGTCCTCTGCCTTATCATGCCCTATGGAAATACCTTCCCCGGGGAAGTTGAGGATGCCAGAACGGTGGTCTCTCTCATCAATTGTCGTAGCCTGATAATTGACATTCAGCCCATGATTGATGCCTATTTTGCCCGTTATCCAACGGATAATCCTGTCCTTAGGGGCAACAAAATGGCCCGGGAAAGGATGTCCATCCTTTACGATTTCTCTGCCCGGGAAAAAGCCCTGATTCTTGGCACCAGCAATAAAACTGAACTTTTAATCGGCTATGGCACGATTCATGGCGATATGGCCTGCGGCATAAATCCCCTGGGCGACCTTTATAAAACTCAGATCAGGCAGCTGGCGGCCTGGCTGGGGGTGCCAGAAAAAATAAGAAAGAAGGCTCCAACAGCCGGTCTCTGGGCCGGTCAGACTGATGAAGGCGAAATTGGTCTGACCTATGAAGAACTTGATAACATTCTTTATGAACTTGTTGATTTAAGACGAAGCCGGCAGGAACTCCTTAACAGGGGATATGACCCGCAAAAAGTCAATCGGGTCTGGGAAATGATGAAAGGCAGTGAATTTAAGAGGCGCCAGCCGCCAATAATTAAGCTTTCAGCCCGGACAGTCGGACACGATTTCCTCTATCCCTATGACTGGGACAAATAATCCGTAAGTTCCAGCATGGCCAGAGAAGGGAAGGGAATTCTTTATATCGTCGCCACCCCTATTGGCAATCTCGAAGACATTACCCTGAGAGCTCTGAAAGTCCTCGAGGAGGTAGATTATATTGCCTGCGAGGATACCAGAGTAACGCTGAAACTTTTGAATAGATATGGTCTCAAAAAGAAACTGATCAGCTATTATCAACCCAGGGAGCGCTCTCGCCTGCCCATTATTCTTCAGCTTCTCCAGGAGGGTAAGAAAGTGGCTCTGGTCTCTGATTCCGGCACCCCGGGCATCTCTGATCCTGGCTATCCTCTGATTAAGGCAGCTATTGAAGCCAATATCCCGGTAACTCCCATCCCGGGCCCTTCAGCCCTGACCGCCTCCCTGTGTGCTTCCGGATTGCCTCTCCATCGTGTCCTTTTCCTGGGATTTCCCACCTCTAAAAAGGGTAAATTGAAAAGGCTCCTTGAATCCTTAAGGGAGGAGCCCGGGACAATGGTCTTTTATCTTCCCGCAAGAAGGCTGGTTAGTTTTCTTGAACTGGCTTTGGAAATCCTGGGTAACAGAAGGGCTGTTGTAGCCAGGGAACTGAGCAAGATTCATGAGGAATTCCTCAGGGGAAAGATGGAGGAGCTCGTTGAAAGGCTAAGGGGGCAGGAGATAAAAGGAGAAGCGACTCTTCTTATTGAAGGCTGCCCGGAATAAATCCCCCTTCTTAATTAGCTCCCCTAACTTTGTCATCCCAAACTTATTCTGAAAGTTTTAAAAAATTAAAAAATTTTTTTTAAAAAAACTTGACAAAATGATGCTTAAGAATTATATTATTATTGGAAAAAATGAAAAAATTCGAAAAAGGAGGTGATAAAATGGCCATCATCAGATGGGATCCTTTCAAAGATCTTCTGACCTTAAGAGAAAGAATGAATCGCCTTTTCGAAGAAGCCTTCCCCTTCAGGACTGAGGAGAGGGAGTTCATTGGCAGCACCTGGGTTCCAGCCGTCGACATCTATGAGAAGGATAATGAGCTCGTTCTGACCGCGGAAGTTCCTGGAGTCAAAGAAGATGATATCGAGATTAAAATCGAGGATAATACCCTCATCCTGAAGGGTGAAAGGAAATTCGAAAAGGAGACAAAAGAAGAAAATTATCATCGCATTGAGCGATCCTACGGGAGCTTCTACCGTTCCTTCACTCTGCCCGATTATGTCGATCAGGACAAAATTCGGGCTGAGTATGAGAACGGAGTGCTCCGGATCGTGATGCCCAAGAGGGAAGAGCTTAAGCCTCGCAAAATAAAGGTGCTTAAGCCCTCTTCCCCGGAAAAGGCCAATAAGAAATAAGGCCAGAAAGAAAATCAGCCCGGCCCTCAAGGCCGGGCTTTTTTTATTAATAACAGCCTCAGACTTAAAATTAGGCCTGAGCCACCGTCATTGCTCTCACTTCCTTGGCTCCAGCCTCCATTAAAACCCGGCTACATGCCTCAATCGTTGAACCGGTGGTAAAAACATCATCCACCAGAAGAACAACCTTACCCTTGATGGCCTCCTTCTGTTTTACCCGATAGACTCCCTTCACATTTTCTCTTCTGGCCGCTGCCTCCAGGGAAGCCTGAGGAGGCGTATCTTTTACCTTAACTATGGCTCCAGAGACCAGCCTGATTTTCTTTCTCCGACTCAACTCACGGGCGATCACTTCTGATTGATTAAAACCTCTTTCTCTCTGACGGCTAGAGTATAAGGGAACGGGGACAATCACTTCCAGACCTGTCCAGAGTTCGCTTGCGTCCAGGACGGAGAGGCACTTTCGGGCCAGAGCCTGGCCCAGCACCTTTATTTTGCCATATTTGTATAAAAGAATAATTTCCTTAATTAAGCCTTCATAGCGAAAACAGGAGCGATGAAGTGAAAAGGACCATCGCTGCTCCTCGCAGTCTGGGCAGAGATCCGGTTTCCTGTTGATTTCAAAGAAGCGACCGCATCGAGGACAGAAAGGAAAGGAGGGAGGATAGACCATCTGCCAGCAATCATGACAGATTATTCTTTCGCCCGGTCTATCCAGCAGGCGGTGGCAGAGCCTGCAGCAGGAAGGAAAAAGGAGAAGCTCTATTAACCTAGCTACCTTCTTCCCGGGAAGCCAGATATTTTCATTTATAATATTTCCTTCTCCCTCTCTATTTCCTTCTCTTCCTGTTCTTCCTTCTCTTTTTTCTCCTGGCATTCGATGCATAAGGGAGCCCAGGGCATTATTTCCAGCCTTTTCTTGCTTATGGGCTGGCCACAATTCTGGCATTGACCATATTCGCCGGTTTCAATTCGCCGCAGAGCCTGATTGATCAGATCTAACTGTTCCCTTTCAGCATCTGTCAGAAGGAGCAGGAATTCTTTGGTATAGGAGGTCTCAGCTCGATCAACGGTATCCTGAGCAATGTTGGCTTCAACTTCCTGGCTCTCCTGATAATATTGACGCATTTTTTTCATGATCGCTTCTTTTCTTTCCTGCAATTTCTTTTTCAATGCCTGAATCTCTTTTTTGGTTAAAATCTCACCTTTACTTGGCATAGGGCCATCCTTTCATTTGAGTTAAAGCACGATAAATCTGTTCGAGCAAAACGAGCCTTGCCAGTTCATGACTCAGGGTCATCTTCGAAAGAGAAAGCAGCTCATTCGCTCGACGCAGGACATCATCGGCCAGGCCGGCATGACCACCAATAATAAACGCCAGAGGTCGGGAATTGGTTTCCAGCCTCATCCTGAGCCAGCGGCTGAATTCTTCGGAAGTCATTTCTCTACCCCGGTCAGTCAGGCAGACAAGATAGTCATTCTCTAGCTTCCTTTTTAAGTACTCGCCTTCAATGGATCTGGCTTTTTCTGCCTCCCCATCACTGAGACCTTTGGCCTCCCTGGTCTCAATAAGCTCGAAGGCTGTCAGCCGGGCAATCCGCTGGCCATAATTACTGATCAATTTTTTTAACTCCTCATTTTTTGTCCTGCCTGGCCAGATGACCTTAATCATCGCCTCTCTTCCAGGAATTATCCCCTCTTTTTATCTTCTGGGGCTATAGATTAATAGCTACGAAGTGGCAACTTGTCAATAGATAACTTAACATTTTTAATCAAAATTCAGGGTAATTTTCAGGTCTTCTCAGGACTTTATGGTCAGGGAGGGGGCATCACCCCAGAGCTTTTCCAGGGCATAATACTCCCGGGCTCTTCTGGAGAAAATGTGAATAATAAAATGGCCATAATCCATCAGAATCCACTCACCGCCAGTTTCACCTTCAATTCCCAGGGGAAAAATCCTTTCCTTGCTCAGATTTTCTTCAATGGCCTGATAAATAGCCTGATTCTGACGGGTGGAATTACCATGCATGATAATGAAAAAATCGGTAAAGCTGGCCAGTCCCCTGAGGTCAAGAACCACAATATTCTCAGCTTTCTTGGCCTGAGAAATTTTTAAAGAAAGACGTACCTCAGCCGGTAGCTGGCGTCGGGTAAACTTTTTTCCCTTATTCATTTTCCTTCGCCATAACGATAAAGATTTCTCTCTAAAATATATTTTTCTACGGCCTCGGGGACAAGACCTGAAATTGATTCTCCCCGCTGGCGCCTTCGCCGGATTTCACTGGCCGAGATGTCCAGAGAATTCATGGGAAAAAGATAAATTTTTGGTTCTTTTCCCCTTTCCTCATCTGGCTTAAAGCCAGGGCCAACTATGACCATTTTCTCTTTCCAATCTGGAGCGAGCACCTCTTTTGCCTGTTCAAGCTCGTAACCGGGGCGGCTGACGACAATAAAAGAGCAGGAGGATAAAATTCTTTCATATTCCCTCCAGGTTTTTATTTCGAGGAAAGCATCAATGCCCACAATAAAAAAAATCTCGGCGCCAGAATAAATTTTTTTAACTTTCTCCAGCGTGATAACAGAATAGGAGGTTTCGGGCCGCTCGACCTCAAGAGAGCTCGCCTCAAATTGAGAAAAGGGCTGAAGGGCAAGCTCGACCATTTTTAGCCTGTCAGTAGCTGACGCTATATCCCGGGTCGATTTATGGGGAGGTAAATAGCTGGGGATAAACAGAATCTTATCCAGCTCGAAGAACCGGCCTACCTCCTCAGCCACCTTTAAATGGCCATTATGAATGGGATTGAAGGTCCCCCCAAAAAGGCCGATTTTCTTAATTTTCCCTCCCATTTAGTCTGAGTGCCCTTCCTTTGAATTAGGACCTTCCTGAAGCTTCTCTTCGTCTTTTATTTTTTCCAGCTCCCTGACCATTAAGGCCACCAGTTTTTTTACCCCCTGCCCCTTGAGAGCGGAAATAGCCACAAAGGGGTGATTCTCCTTGCGGGCCAGTTTCTCGATGGCTTTAAGCCTGGAGCGATCCTCGGTCAAAAGGTCAATTTTATTAGCCACCAGAATCTGCCTTCGGGTCAATAGCTCTGGATTATAAGCCTTTAATTCCTCGAGGACAACATAATAATCCTTGACAGGGTCCCGGCCACTGTAAGGAGAAATATCAATTAGATGAACCAGAAGTTTGGTTCTTTCAATATGCCGCAAAAATTTAATTCCCAGGCCATGGCCAAGATGAGCTCCTTCAATTAACCCCGGAATATCGGCCACCACAAAACTCCGGTTCTCATCAATATCAACTACTCCTAAATTAGGAGCCAGGGTGGTGAAGGGATAATCAGCAATTTTTGGTCTGGCTGCAGAGATTTTTGAGATTAAGGTTGATTTGCCTGTATTGGGAAAGCCAATAAGACCAACATCGGCGATTAACTTGAGCTCAAGGATAAGCTCTCTTTCTTCCCCGGGCGAGCCAGGTTCAGCTTCTCTTGGAGCCTGATTTGTGGCCGAGGCAAAGGAGGCATTGCCCCGACCACCGCGGCCACCACGGGCAGCCAGCCATTTATCTCCAGGACGAAGGAAGTCATACAGAATTTCACCTGTAGCTGCATCCTTGACCACCGTGCCTACGGGCACCTTGAGAACCAAATCCTCACCTGCCTTGCCCTGGCGGTTGCTTCCCTGGCCATGCCGGCCATTCCTGGCTCGATTGATGGGATGAAAACGAAAGTAGGCCAGGGATTTTACCCTGTCATCAGCAACGATATAGACATGACCACCCCGGCCGCCACGCCCGCCATCAGGGCCGCCACGGGGCACCCCCCATTCACGCCGGAAGCTGACACAGCCATTGCCGCCTCTGCCTGCCTGGACGAGAATTTTAACCTGATCAACAAACATGGAAACTTAGTTAAAATGAAGGGAAATAAGGACTCCAGGCGTTAACAAGGCTTTTTCAATTGATTTGATGGACTTAAGAATTTTTCAAGCTGGCAGGACAGAGACAAATTTCCCCCTGCTACCCTTATCCTCGAAATAAACCCGGCCATCGATGAGGGCATAAAGGGTATCATCGCTGCCACGACCAACATTTAAACCAGGCTTAAAAGGGGTGCCCCGCTGGCGGACCAGAATGCAGCCAGCCCTTACCAGCTGACCGGCATAGCGCTTAACTCCGAGCCTTTTACCACGGCTATCCCGGCCGTTTCTGGCACTACCACCTGATTTTTTATGGGCCATGGCTTATCTACCCCCTCATTTCTAAATTTCTCAATCCTGAGTCGTTTTTGCTTTTTCGCTCTCTTTTTTCTTTCGGGTCGCTTTTGGTTTTTTCTCAGCCCCAACTTCCTTTTCAATTATTTCCGGGGAACCGGAAGTTTCGGCTGATGGGACCTCCGCTTCCCTCACCTCGCTTGACTCCATGACTTTTGCTTCTTCCGCCTTTTCGGGTTCAGCCAGTTCCTTTTCTTTTAATTCAAGGTCAGGTACAATTTCCAGAATTTTAACCCGGCTCTGGATCTGGCGATGCCCCCTTTTTCGCTTATACTGTTTTCTCCTTTTCTTCTTAAAAACAATGATTTTTTCATCTTTGAATTCCTCCAGAAGCTCAGCCCGGACCACAGCTCTGGGCAAATAGGGCTGACCCAGCCAGGTTCTCGTCCCATCGTCGATTAAAAGAACTTCTTTAAAATCGAAACGGGAACCTGCCTCCAGAGGAAGCCTTTCTATTTCCAGAATATCGCCTACAGATACCCTGTATTGCTTACCGCCTGTTTTAATTATGGCAAACATGAACCTCTTTTTCCTTTCAATAAAGGAAAATTAAATCTAACATAGCCCCGCCCGGCTGTCAAATCCCTTTCTCTTCCAGGCCACCGGGCCAGCTCAAAGGAAATAATGGCCTCAGTTTTCCCTTTGTTCATAAGCCTGTCCAGGCCAATCCTGATGATAAAATATTCCAGTTAAACCAGGCCTGAAAGCTTGCCCCGTAAATAAGAACTCAAAGATTAAAGGACAGGTTCTCAGGATTCTATCAGGGTAAGACATAAAGACGAATATATTTTATTTGAGCAGAGGTCTTCTTTTTTAGCTAAAAATTAATATATAATTATTCCCAAGGGCGGTTAGCTCAGTGGTAGAGTATCGGTCTTACAAACCGGGGGTCACTGGTTCGATCCCAGTACCGCCCACCATTTTCAGGAGAAAACAACTCCGTTAAAAATAAAATATGTAATTGAAAGGAAATCATAATTTGAACCAGGGAAGCGGGGAAAAAAATTTATCCGGTCAAAAAAAATCTAAAAGGCTCATATCACCGGCAAGTTTCCTGGAATCATTTTTTCATCATATCCCCCATGGTTGTTTGATTATCAATCATCTGGGTGAGGTCAAAGCAGCTAACAGGATGGCTGGCCTCTGGCTGGGAAAAGAGGTTTCGGCCATGGCCGGTCAGCCCCTCAGCTCCCTTCTGGAACTGCCGTCCCCTTTCGACCTGAATTCTCTATGGGAAAAAAAGGATGCGCTAAACTGGGATATGACAATTGGTTCCAGCATTTTCCACTGTTCTCTTTTGCCCCTTCCTGAAGCTTCAGCCGGCAAGGAAAAACTGGCCGCTCTCTTTATAGCTGATGTTACCAAGGAAAAACTCAGGGAAAAAAGAATTGCCGGCCAGCTGGAACAACAGAAATTTCTACTTCATCTGGCTTCTACTTTACTTGTCTGTCCGGCCGAGAGAATAGAGGAGATTATCGCCCTTTCCCTGAAAAATCTGGCTGAATACGCTCAGGCTGACCGGGCCTCCTTACTTTTAGAAAGAGGCGCAGGTCAGCTGGCCTCAATGATAGCTGAATGGCAGGCCGAAGGCAGACCATCGCTTCGCCCTATCTGGCAGAATTTTAATCCCGCGGTTTTCAGATACTGGTCTAAAATCATTTTAGAAAAAAAAGAAGTCGTACAATTATCTTCGACTTCTTCCCTACCTTCCGAGGCCGCAGCTGAAAAAAATTTTCTGGAAAAGACTGGAATAAAGAGTCTTCTTATGGTCCCCATACTTCAGGAAAAGAGAGCTATTGGTGCCCTTGGCATTTCCAGCCATCAGGAAAGAGACTGGCCTGAAGAAACCATTAATCTGCTGCTCCTTGCCGCTGATATTTTTGCCAACGCCTTTAAACGCCGCCAGCGTGCCCGGACCATGGCCGCCCTTGTCCGGATAGGTGAAGCGGCGGCTACGGCCGATAACCTTGAATCATTACTTGAGCTCATTCATCAGTCCATCAGCCAGCTTTTGCCGGCCCGGAATTTTTATCTGGCCCTTTATGACCCGAAGAAAAGGCTTGTTTCTTTCCCCTATTTTGTTGATGAGAAAGACCCAAAACCTCAACCGCGGGCTTTGGGCCGGGGGATAACCGAATATGTCCTGCGAACAGGAAAACCTCTTCTGGCCACCGATAAGGAAATCCAAGAACTCGCCTCTAAGGGCGAAATTGAAGTTATCGGCACCATTCCCTTTGTCTGGCTGGGTGTTCCCCTGAAAATTAAAGGACAGACCATTGGCGTCCTGGCTGTCCAGAGTTATGACCGCAATGTCACCTATACTCCTGAAGATGAGGTCCTTCTTCGTCTGATTTCGGATGACGTCGCCCTGGTTATAAACCGTAAAAGAAATGAGGCTGAGCTGGCGGAAAAGGAACAATTCCTGAGCAGTATTTTCAGGAGCATCCAGGATGGTCTCTGTGTCCTGGATAAAAATTTTAATATTTTAGAAGCCAACCCGGCCGCGGAAAAATGGTTTGACCTGACCCTTCCCCTGGAAGGCCAGAAATGCTATCAGGCTTTTTATGGCCGGCCTGAGCCCTGCGAGCCCTGTCCAACCAGGAGAGCGCTGGAAACCGGCCTGCCTTCAATGGAGGTCATTCCTTTCTTCAGGGCTGATAACAGAGAAACTCGCTGGCTCGAAATTTTTGCTTTCCCCCTCGTTGATAGAAAAAGTGGCCTGACCTCAGGGGCAATTGAATATATCAGGGATATAACTGATCGCAAAATCACCGAAAACCAACTGAAGGAAAGTCTGAGAGAAAAGGATATCCTTTTACGAGAATTACATCACCGGGTTAAAAATAATATGCAGGTAATTTCTTCCCTACTCAATCTCCAGGCCAATCACACTTCTGACCCTGTTGCCCGGGAAATGTTCCGCGAAACGCAGCGCCGCATCCGTTCCATGGCCCTTGTCCATGAACAGCTCTACCAGTCAGCCAATCTCTCCCGGATTAATTTCGCCAGCTATCTTGATCATCTCTCCAGCCATCTCTTTCAATCCTGTGGAGTCAGCACCCATCGGGTTAAGCTGAAAAAGCAAACGGAAGAAATTTTTCTGGAAGTGAATACGGCTATCCCCCTGGGCATGATTTTTAACGAAATTCTCACTAATTCTCTTAAACATGCCTTTCCCGGAGAAAGGGAGGGAGAAATCAGGATCACTTTGACCCGGGTTGAGGCCAATCGATGTCTTCTTGAAGTCGCCGACAATGGAGTTGGACTTCCTGAAGATTTTTCTCTTGAAGAAAGCCAGACCCTGGGACTGCAGATTGTCCACACCCTCAGTCAACAAATTCAGGCCGAGATAAAAATCGACCGAAGTCAGGGTACTTCCTTCCAGATATTTTTCTCCTGCCCCCTGGAGCCTGGGTCGCCATGACTTTTGCTGAAAAAATTTTTCTGTCCGATAAAAATTTAAGTTGAAAGACTATTATTAGTGAGAAGAATATGAAGCCAAAAATCAGGGTGCTTATAGTTGAAGATGAAACCATAGTTGCCCGCGATCTGCAGAATATGGTCGAGAAAGTCGGTTATGAGGTCTGCGGGCTGGCGACCACAGGTGAGGAGGCTCTGGAGCTGGCCTCGAGTCTCAAGCCCGATTTAGCCCTGGTCGATATTGTCATAAAAGGCTCCCTGGATGGAATTGAAATCGCCAAAAAAATCTGGCAGGAAATGGATATTCCAGTCATCTATGTAACTGCCTATGCTGATGAAGCCACCCTGAATCGGGCCAGAGAAACCACTCCTTTCGGTTATATTCTCAAGCCCTTCGGGGAAAGAGAATTGCGAATTAATATTGAGATGGCCCTTTTTAAAAGTCAGCTGGAACTGAAGCTTAAAGAAAGGGAAAATCTTCTGGCCACCATTTTAAAGACAATTAAAGATGCCGTGATTGCTACTGATAGTGAAGGTCTGATTACCTTTTTTAATCCATCCGCCGAAAAACTGACTGGCTGGCGAGCCGCCGAAGCCCTGGCCCAGCCTTTAAATAAGATTATTCAGCTGGTCAATCCACGGGATAATCCCGCCCTGGAATCTCTTCTTCCCGGCAATTTTTTCCTCAAATCCAGAAAGGGTGAGCTGATTCCCGTTGAATACAATGCCTCGGCTCTTAAAATTAAATCCCTCTTCTCTGGCGGCGAAGTAGTTGTCATTCATGATATAAGTGAGCGCTATCAGTCTCAAAAAGAAATTTTTGAAAGCTGGCAGCGACTCGAAAGAGCCTTTGAAGGTACCATTCAGGCCCTGGCTCTGACCATTGAAATCCGCGACCCCTACACTGCTGGCCACCAGCGTCGCGTCAGTGAACTGGCCACCGCCATGGCCAGGGAACTGGGCTGGCCGGCCGAGCAGATTCAGGCTGTGAGAATAGCTGGAGATATCCACGACATTGGCAAGATATCGATTCCAGCTGAAATTTTAAGCAAGCCTGCCAGGCTCAATGAGGTTGAATTCAGCCTCATTAAAACTCACCCTCAGGTTGGTTACGAGATTCTGAAAAACATCGATTTTCCCTGGCCCCTGGCTCAGATTGTGCTGCAACATCATGAAAGAATTGATGGTTCAGGCTATCCCTCTGGCCTTCAAGGAGAGGACATTCTTCCTGAGGCTAAATTGCTGGCTGTAGCGGATACGGTTGAGGCCATGGCCTCCCACCGTCCCTATCGGGCCTCTCTGGGTATAGAAAAGGCTCTGGCTGAGATTTTAAAATTCAAGGGAATACTCTATGATCCCGAAGCGGTTGATGTCTGTCTCCATTTATTTCGCAGCGGCCGCTTTGAGTGGTCTTTAAAGGATAAAAATTAGAAGCGCCCCCGACGGGATTTGAACCCGTGTTGCCGCCTTGAAAGGGCGATGTCCTAGACCTGGCTAGACGACAGGGGCGCTTATGAATTTGAGCCGTGCTGGACTCGAACCAGCGACACCCGGCTTAAAAGGCCGGTGCTCTCCCTCTGAGCTAACGGCCCATCAAGGAACCTGTATATTTTAGCCTAAAGCCACCTGGAGTCAAGTTCAGGCAATGGGTTCAATTTTAACGATGACCCATCGGCCACGATAATTCATGTGAGTTGCTTCATCTCTCAGCTCATAACGGCGCAAATAAAATCGATAATTCTTTTGATTACCGGCGCGGTCAGTTATTTTGAGTTCCACTTCTTTCGAATGAACTGTTCCGGTCAGGTCACGAACATTGGGAAGCTGAGTCATACCCAGAGAAAAAAGCGTTAGCTCTTCTTCCCGGGACGAGGCATCTTTGGCCTCATTATAACTTTTTTGCAGCTCCTTATGCAGATTGTATTCCTGGTCATACTTTGCCTTGGCTTCTTCTACTTTTTTCTTCGCCGCAGCTTTGGCTCCAGCCGTGCGGGCCGCCTCAAGTTCACTCTGGGCTACATCCAGAGCATCCTTAGCATCCATAGTGGGCCCAACATGGTCCTCTACTTTCTTTTTGAGTTCCAGCTCCTTTTTATTCAGCTCGGGAAGTGTGGCTGGCTCAACTTTCTCTGGTGTGACTGAAATAATCTGCCAGCTGGCAACCTCAAGCTCAACTGGCTCTACGGCCATGGTGGAAAGAGTGGTGACATCCCTTAACTGGAGAGCATTGAAATATCTTTTTAAAAGAGCCTCTTCTGGTTTGGAAGCGCAGCTCGCCAGAATAAAGAAAAGTGTAGCCAGGCCAATAATTCCAAGCCCCTTCCTGGTCATTTTTCCTCCTTCCAAATAAAATTTTTTCCCTTAGATTTTACTTTTTTTTCAATGAAAAAAGCAAGATTTAACATTCGCTCTTCTTCAAAAGCAGGAGCAATAATTTGAAGTCCCAGGGGCAAACCTTCCGCAGTTGAATCAACGGGCAGGGAAAGTGCCGGTAATCCTGCCAGATTGACTGCCACTGTGAAGTAATCAGAAAGATACATGGCGATGGGGTCCATTTTGGCTCCAAGATCGAAAGGAGGTTCAGGCGTGGTCGGCGTAAGAATCAGATCTACTTGGTTAAAAGTTTCCTGAAATTCCCGGGTGATAAGACGTCTAACCAGCCGGGCTCGACCATAATAGGCCTCATAATAACCAGCACTGAGGGCAAAGGTGCCAATAAGGATTCTTCGTTTAACTTCAGGCCCGAAGCCGGCCGTCCGGGTCAGGGAATACATCGTTCTCAGATTATACTCTCCAGGATAGCGAAAACCATAACGAACCCCATCATAACGAGCTAAGTTGGAGCTCGCCTCGGAGGGAGCAATAATATAGTAACAGGGAAGGGCGTAAGCCCATAATTTCAAATCCACTGGCTCAAGAATAAGGCCTTCCTTCTCCAAGGAATGAAGAAGACTAAAATAGGCTGATTTTATTTCCGGAGTAACCTCTTTAATTTTTTCTTCGCTTAAATAGCCAATTTTCAGGCCGCTCACATCCTGACCGAGCCTCCGGCTATATTCAGGCACAGGTAACTTCGATGAGGTAGAATCATGGGGATCATTTCCGGCAATTATTTCGAGAAGCAGGGAAGCCTCCTCGACCGATCGAGTTAGCGGCCCTATCTGATCCAGGGAAGAAGCAAAGGCGACCAGGCCGTAGCGAGAAACCCGGCCATAGGTTGGCTTAACGCCAACCAGGCCACAAAAAGCAGCCGGCTGCCGGATTGAACCGCCTGTATCAGAGCCTAAGGCAGCCACGGCTTCCCGGGCCGCCACGGCGGCAGCCGAGCCGCCACTTGACCCGCCGGGTACTTTATTTAAATCATAGGGATTACGGGTAGGAAAGAAGGCAGAATTTTCGGTCGACGAACCCATGGCAAATTCGTCCAGATTGGTTTTACCAATAATAATGGCATCTTCAGCCAGAAGTCGCTCGACCACCGTGGCATTATAAGGGGGAACATAGTTTTCAAGAATTTTTGAGGCACAGGTGGTTCTTATACCTGCGGTTAAAATATTATCCTTAATCGCAAGCGGAGCTCCGGCCAATCTTCCCTTTTCCTTTTTCTCATCAAGATCTTTAGCTTTTTGCCAGGCATGCTCTTCGGTGACAGTAATAAAGGCCTTCACCTGAGGTTCTTTTTCCTTAATATTATTTAAGTAAGCTTCCACCACCTCTGAAGCTCTGAGTTCGCCCCGGCGGACGAAGTTGACAAGCTCTATAAGATCCAATTCGAGAATGGCTGAACTCATTTTTCCTGGATGACCCTGGGGACTTTAATAAAAGCCTCATCCTTTTCCGGGGCGGCTTCAAGAACGACCTTTAAAGGAAAAGAAGGCTTGACCAGGTCAGGGCGCAGGGGAAGTCTCAATTCTTCCTGAGGCTCTATTATGGTCTCAGCCAGAGGCAGTTCTTTTAACTGGCTCACCCAGGCGACAATCTTTTCTAACTGGGGTCTGAGCCTCTCCTTTTCTTCAGGATCAAGATAAAGATGGGCCAGCTCACAAAGATGGTCAAGGTCAAATTCGTGGCTCATGCGCCGCCATTATAGGCAAACTGCTCGCTGAAAATCAACCTGAAGATTTTTTTATTTTTCTGTTGACAAGGCTATTTTTTTATATCTAAAATGCTTTTCCTGAAATCGCCCTTTGAGGGATGAAGGCGGTTTCAGGTTGGATTGATGCAGGACATTAAAGTGAAGCCTGGCTAAATTGTTTTCTCCCTTTTTTATAAAAGGGGCTCTTATTAATATTTATATGACCTTTGCATTCATAGGCAGGAATAGAGGCTGCCCTGAAAAAAGGGTAAATTCATCTCTTCTTTTTCTACCTTTATCCTTTCCTTCAGAAAATTATTTCCTTTTAATTTTTTCATATCCCATCCCAAGGAGGCTTCATGGAAATCCAGCGTCACGTTAAATATGAGGAGGAATTGGACAAATCCTTCCTCGAGGAAATTAAAGTTATGTCCGGGGCTGAGGATCTTGACCGCTGTATTCAGTGCGGCACCTGCAGTTCCTCCTGCCCCATGTCTGTTTATATGGACTCACCACCCCGGAAAATTATTGCTATGATTAAGAACGGTTTTAAAGAAGAAGCTTTGCGAAGCTTTACCATCTGGCTCTGTTCCTCCTGCTATACCTGCCAGGTTCGCTGCCCGGCCAAAATTGAAATCACCGAAGTCATGTATGCTCTCAAGAGAAAGGCCATTGAAGAAAAAGTCTATCCCCAGAATCTGCCCATCCCTGTGCTCGACCGGGAAATGTCCAGCCTGATCAAAAACTATGGACGTAACTCCGAGCTCTGGCTCATTCTGAGGCTCTATTTAAAATCACGTAATCCTCTGGGGTTGCTCAAAATGGCTCCCCTGGGTCTGAAATTGATGAAAACAGGCCGGATGAGCCTCAAGCGAGAAGCCATTAAAAATAAGAAGCAGCTTAAGCTTCTCTTAGCGTCTCTCAAGGAGGCTGCCTGATGAAAGATTATGTATATTATCCAGGTTGTTCCCTCAAGGGAAATTCCAAACATTATGAAGAATCCATTCTCCCTGTTTTCAGGGAGCTGGGTTTGCCCCTGGAGGAACTGGAAGACTGGAATTGTTGCGGGGCCACAGCCTATTTTTCCGTCGATGATTTGATGGCGACAGCCATCTGCGGACGCAATTTAAGCTTGGCTGAAAAGAAACAAAAAAACATTATTGCTCCCTGTGCCGGCTGCTATCTGACCCTGAAAAAGGCCAATAAAGTTCTTCAGGGTAATTCTGACAAAGCCAGGAAAATACATCGGGCCTTAGAAAAGGCCGGCTGCCCCTATCAGGGCAGTATCGAGGTTAAACATCCTCTCGAAGTGCTGATAGAAGATATTGGCCTGGACCGGATTAAAGAGAGGGTCAGGTACCGGCTTACCGGACTCAAAGTAGCCTGCTACTATGGCTGCCAGCTGGTTCGCCCCTATACCGATTTCGATGACCCTGATTATCCTATCAAACTGGACCAAATCATGGCGGCTATCGGGGCAGAGCCAGTCCCCTATTCCGCCAAGACCCGTTGCTGTGGCGGCTCTCTTACCGGAACCATTGAAGAAGTGGGCAAAAGACTCAACTTTATCCTGCTCAAAGAAGCCAAGCGCCGGGGAGCCGATGCGATCGTCACCCTCTGTCCTCTGTGCCAGTTTAATCTTGAAATCCTGCAGGACAAGATGGCTAAAGACTATGGCGAAGATGTCAGCCTGCCCGTCCTCTATTTCAGCCAGCTCATGGGGCTGGCCTTCGGTCTGGCCAGGGAGGATCTGGGCTTTAATCGGTCCATTATCGACCTTAAGCCTGTCTGGCAAAAACTTGCCATAGGAGGCCTCAGATGAATCAAAACGGTCAACCCAGAATAGGTGTTTTTGTCTGCCATTGTGGAACCAACATTGCGGGCAAGGTCAATGTGAGTGAGGTGGTGGCCTTTGCCTCAGAACTCGATAATGTCGTTGTAGCCAGGGAATATAAATTTATGTGTTCTGATCCCGGTCAGGAATTAATAAGGCAATGCATCCGGGATTTCAATCTCAATCGGGTAGTGGTGGCTTCCTGCTCACCTTTGATGCATGAGCCAACTTTCCGGACGGTCACGGCTGAAGGTGGCCTCAATCCTTTCTTCTTCCAGATGGCTAATATCCGCGAGCAGGTCTCCTGGGTAACTGAAGATCCCGAAAAAGCCACCAAAAAAGCCAAAGCCATTGTAGCCGCTGCCGTGCGCAGGGTAGCCCTTCATGATCCTCTGGTCAAGAAGGAAGTCCCGGTAAGACCCGAGGTTTTAATTGTTGGTGGCGGGATTGCCGGTATTCATGCTGCTCTAACCTATGCCAATTCAGGCAAAAAAGTCTATCTCGTCGAGAAGGAGCCCTCTATTGGTGGCCATATGTCTCATCTGGACAAAACCTTTCCCACTCTCGACTGTGCTGCCTGTATTCTGACGCCCAAAATGAGCGAAGTCGGTAAACATCCCAATATCGTCCTGATGACCTGGAGTGAGATTGAAGAGGTTTCGGGCTTTGTGGGTAATTTCAAGGTCAAAATCAGAAAGAAAGCGCGTTATGTTGATATCAGCAAATGTAATGGCTGTGGTGCCTGCTGGGAAAACTGTCCAACAACCATCACTCCTTCTGAAAGGATTATCAGGAAGGGAGATATCATCATTAAAAGAGTCGAAAAAGAAGCCTGAAATGAAACTCAGAGAAATAAAAGAATTGCTCCAGGCAGAATTAATTTGCGGGGAAAACCACCTGGAGACAGAAATTGAAGCCGTTTGCGCTTCTGACCTCATGAGCGATGTCCTGGCCCTGGGCAAACCAGGCATGCTCCTGATTACGGGCTTAACCAATGTTCATAGCGTGCGTACCGCAGATATCATTGAAGCGAAAGCCATCATCTATGTGCGGGGCAAAAAACCTGATCAGGAAGGTATCGCCCTGGCGGCAAAAAAGGGAATTCCTTTGCTCTCAACCAATCATTTGATGTACGAAGCCTGTGGAATTCTCTATAGCTGTGGCTTAAAAAGTGTCAGGGAAACCGGGAAATGAAGTCTGGGTTCCAGAACGATGAAAAAGAAAGTGGTCTTGTCCAGAAATTTTCCATTATGGGTGGTGATTTTCATCATGCCGGCTATGTTTCCACCCAGATTAAAGAAATCCTCAAAGAACTGGGCATTGATTCAACTATCGTGAGAAGAGCTGCTATTGCCGCCTATGAAGCCGAAATGAATGTGGTGATGTACGCTCAAAGGGGAATATTCACCCTGGAAGTTACACCTGAGCAAATCAGGTTTGTGGTCGAAGATGAAGGCCAGGGCATTCCTGACATTGAGCTGGCCATGCAGGAGGGCTATTCTACCGCCACACCGGAAATGAGAGAAATGGGCTTTGGCGCTGGCATGGGTTTGCCCAATATAAAAAAGAATTCTGACCGCTTTGAAATTACCTCTGAAGTGGGCAAGGGAACCTGCCTTAATATTACCATTTTTCTCAATCAAAGGAAGAGTCAATGAGCCAGTATTACCATTCGATTCGATTTGATGAGACCCGATGCCAGGGCCGGATGCGGTGTTTGCGGGTTTGCCCCACTCAGGCCATCCGGGTTCGCAAGGGTAAAGCCAGGATGCTTGAAGAAAAATGCATTGACTGCGGCGAATGTATTACTGCTTGCCCTCATGGGGCCATTATTCCCCTGACCGACCCCTTTGGCGAACTGAGTCGCTTTCGCTACACCATTGCTGTCCCTTCGCCGGCCCTTTATGCCCAGTTTGGCCGGGAAATTCTGCCTGATAAAATTCTCTCTGGCCTCAAGAAACTTGGTTTTGATGAAGCCATCGACCTGGCCTATACCTGTGGCGAGGTGAGCTTCGCCATTCAGGAATATTTGCGCAACTATAATGGACCAAGGCCTCTTATCTCCAACGCCTGCCCAACCGTGGTCCGCCTCATTCAAGTTAAGTACCCGGAATTAATTGATCACATTATCCCTATTGATACTCCCAGGGAAATTGCTGCCAGAGAAATAAAAAGGAAAAAGGCCCGACAGCTTGAAATTCCAGAAAAAGAAATCGGAACTTTTTATATCACTCCCTGTCCGGTAAAAATGATTTCCATCAAACAGCCGGCGGAAAAAGGCCGCTCCCATCTGGATGGTGCCCTGTCCATTGCTGATATTTATGGGCCTCTGCTTTCAGCTATGGAAAGTCTCGAAGAAAGCGAAAGTCCGGGACACGGTCTGGAAAGCATCTGCATTTTAGGGATTGGCTGGGCCATTTCGGGCGGAATGACTCGAACTCTGCGCTTGCGCAATTCCCTGGCCGTCTCTGGGCTGGCCGAAATCATTAAAGTCTTTGATGATATTGAAAAAGGAAAAATTAGAAATATTGATTTCATTGAAGCCTATTCCTGTACCCATGGCTGCGTTGGTGGCTCGCTTACGGTCGAAAATACTTATAGTTCCTATAATAAAATTATAAAACTCATTGAAACTTTAGAATATGAAAAAATAAAGGCCTGTCCTGATATCAGAGAAGTTCGTCGTCGTTATGAGCAAAACTATTATTTCCTTGAAGGCAAACTTGAACCCAGGCCCTTAGCCCCCCTCGATGATGACCTGGGACGGGCTATCCAGAAGAAAAAAATTAAAGAGAGTCTCTATGAGCAATTGCCGAAGATAGATTGTGCTGCCTGCGGTTCGCCTACCTGCCTGGCCTTTGCTGAAGATGTGGTCCAGGGAGAAGCGCAGCTGCATGACTGTGTCTTTCTCTGGCCTCAAAAAATAATCCAGCTGGCTCAGCAAATTATTGATCTGGTGGAAAAAACCGGAATCAAAATAAAAAAGAAAGAGCAGGAATCTGAAGAAGGAAAATAATTCATGATTTTAAAAGAAATAATCAATTTTCTTAATCTTAAAAGTTTTACTTTAAAACCAGGATTAGACAGGCCGGTTACAGGCGGCTATACCTCTGATCTTTTAAGTGATGTCATGGCCAACGCCAGGGAGGGTAATTTATGGATTACCCTGCAGATTCATCCCAATATCGTGGCTGTGGGTAAGCTTAAGGACCTGGCAGGGATTATTCTGGTCAACGGCCGTCAGCCAGAGGAGGAGACCCGCCGGCGGGCTGAGGAAGAGGACCTGCCTTTACTCGGAACCGAGGATAATGCCTTTGTCATTTCGGGAAAACTTTATCTTTTACTGACAGAAAAGCAAAGAAAATGTTAAGGCCGGTGAAAACAGACCTCCATCTTCATACCTGTCTTTCTCCCTGTGCCGAGCTTTCCATGTCACCGCGAAAAATTGCTGCTCAGGCCCGGGAAAAGGAAATTGAGATTATCGGCATCTGCGACCATAACTCCGCTGAAAATATCCCGGCGGTGATTGAAGCTGGTCGCCGGCTTTCGGTCAGGGTGATTCCCGGGATTGAAATCACCACCCGGGAAGAGGTTCATCTTCTGGCCCTTTTTTCCACGCTCGAATCAGCCTTCAGGCTTCAGGAAGAAATTTATGCCCATCTTCCAGGCGAAAATAATCCTGATTTATATGGCTGGCAGGTTGTGGCCAATGAAAACGATGAGGTTTTAAGCTTTAACCAGCGACTCCTTATTGGCGCCACTACGCTCTCTCTTGAGGAAACAATTAATCTCATTCATGCTCATGGCGGTGTCGTTATTGCCTCTCATATCGACCGGCAGGGATTCAGCCTTCTCGGGCAGCTCGGTTTTATTCCTTCTGGCTTACCTCTTGATGCCCTAGAAATTTCACCCCGAATATCTCTTAACGAAGCCAGGAAAAAATTTTTCTATGACTATCCCCTGGTCACTTTCTCCGATGCTCATCGCCTTGAGGAGATTGGCGCCGCTACCACTTCCTTTTTAGTGGCTCGCCCTGACTTTGAGGAAATTGTCCTGGCCTTAAAAGGCCAGGAAGGGAGAAGAATTTTGAATTGAGGCCGGGCATGGAAGACCTGTCGCTTCACATTCTGGATATTGCCGAGAATTCAGTGGAGGCCGGTGCCACTGAGGTCAAAATTTCTCTGATTGAAGATCGCCGCGCTGATCTTTTAACTCTTGAAATTCAGGATAATGGTCGGGGCATGAATCCTGAGGAATGCCAGCAAGCTCTTAATCCCTTTTATACAACGAGAACTACCCGAAGATTCGGCTTTGGTCTTCCTTTTCTTAAGGAGGCCTGCGAGGCAGCTGAGGGCCATCTTACCCTTGAATCAGCTCCAGGCCAGGGAACCAGGGTTAAAGCTACCTTTCGTTTGAGCCACCTTGACCTGAAGCCCCTGGGCGATATCGCTTTGACCATGGTAACTTTAATCGCCGGCCATCCAGAAATCGAATGGCATTATTATCACCGAAGAAATGATTTTGAATTCACCTTCAGCACCAGGGAATTTAAGGAAAATTACCCCGAAATCGCCATCAATCATCCTGAGGCCTTAAAGGCTATCAGGAATCATATTAATAAGAATTTATCCATATTAAGGAGGGAACATGATCGAGGCCAAAGTCTCTGAAATTCTCAACAAATATGCTCGCGATGAGAGTTCCCTCATCGCCATGCTTCAAGATCTTCAGGAGGAATATTCCTATCTTCCCCGGGAAGCTCTGGAGCAAATCTCCCGGGAAATGAATGTTCCTCTGAGCCGGATTCTCAGTCTGGCCACTTTTTTCCGCGCATTCAGCCTCAAGCCCAAAGGAAAGCATCCTATCCATGTCTGTCTGGGGACAGCCTGCCATGTCCGGGGCGCCCAGCTTATTCTGGAAAAATTTGAAAGGGAACTGGGAATCAAAACAGGAGAGACCACTGAGGACCGACTCTTCAGCCTGGATGCTGTGCGCTGCCTTGGTTGCTGTGGTCTGGCCCCGGTAGTTATGGTGGGCGAAGAAGTTCATGGCAAAGTTACCCAGACCAAGGTCCCGGGAATAATTAAAAAATATAAGAAATAAGGAGGGCAGAAATGCCAAAACTCACCATAGAAGAGCTGGAAAAATTAAGGGAAGAAGCCAGAAAAACCACCTTTATCCGCGGGCAAGGCGAGTTCAGGGCCAAAATTAACGTTCATATGGGCACCTGCGGTCTGGCTGCAGGAGCTCGAAATATTTTAAACGCTTTCCTGCGGGAAATTGAAAAGCGAGGTCTGACCGATATCCTGCTGACGACTTCGGGCTGTGCCGGTCTTTGCAGCCGCGAACCGATGGCCACAATCGAAATTGCCGGTCAGGCTCCGGTCAAGTATGTTGATTTGACCGAGAAAAAAGCCCAGGAAATTTTTGAAAAACATATTCTGGGCGGGGAAATCGTTACCGCCTATGCCCTGGGTATTGGCAGCGAAAAAACAGACCTCTAAAAGAAGGAGTGAAAAATGGGTGAAACAAAGGAAAAGCTTTATCGGGTTCATCTCATGGTTTGTGCCGGAACGGGCTGCGTTTCCAACCGGGCTTTTGAAATAAAGGAGGCTCTGGAAAAGGAAATCAAACGGAGGGGCCTCGAAAACGAAGTTAAGGTGGTGACCACAGGCTGTAACGGCTTCTGTGAAAGAGGCCCATTAATGGTGGTTCAGCCCGGAAATATTTTTTACCAGATGCTAACGGTTAAAGATATTCCCTATTTAGTCGAGGAACATCTGCTTAAAGGCCGGCCGGTGCAAAAATTGATGTATCAGCCCCCGGAAGAGAAAAAGCCAGTTCCGGTTCTATCTGAAATCAATTTCTTCAAAAAACAGGTTCTGGTGGCTCTCCGCAACCGGGGTTTAATAGATCCTGAAAAAATTGAGGATTATATTGCCCGTGATGGCTACAAGGCTCTGGTTAAAGCCTTAACCCAGATGACGCCAGAAGAGATAATCAGGGAAATCCAGATTTCTGGCTTACGTGGCCGAGGTGGAGCCGGCTTCCCCACAGGCTTGAAATGGCAGCTTGTCCGGCAGGCTATCTCGCCTGACGGCGAAAAATATCTGGTCTGCAATGGCGACGAAGGCGATCCTGGGGCTTTCATGGATCGAAGTATTCTTGAAGCAGATCCACATTCGGTCATTGAAGGCATGCTCATCGGGGCCAGAGCTATTGGCGCCACGAAGGGCTTCATTTATGTCCGCAATGAATATCCTCTGGCCGTTAAAAGAGTCCTGATTGCCCTCGATCAGGCCAGGGAATATGGCCTTCTCGGCCATGATATTCTTGGCACAGGCTTCGATTTCGATATCCGGGTCGTGCGGGGAGCTGGAGCTTTTGTCTGTGGTGAGGAAACGGCTCTATTAGCTTCAATTGAAGGCCGACTGGGTGAACCCAGGCCCAGGCCGCCCTATCCCGCCGAAAAGGGTCTGTGGGGCAAACCAACCTGCATCAATAATGTGGAAACCTGGGCCAATGTTCCGGTCATCATCGATCGAGGCGGCAAATGGTTTGCCTCCATTGGCACGGCTACCAGCAAGGGAACCAAGGTCTTCTCTCTTGTCGGCAAAATCAATAATACCGGACTTGTTGAAGTTCCGATGGGCATTACCCTGCGCGAAATCATCTATGACATTGGCGGCGGCATTCCCGGTGGCAAGAAATTTAAGGCTGTGCAGACAGGTGGGCCCTCCGGTGGCTGCATTCCCGCCGAACTTATAGATCTCCCCATTGATTATGAAAGCTTAACCCAGGCTGGCAGCATGATGGGTTCAGGCGGTATGGTGGTTATGGATGAAGATACCTGTATGGTTGATGTGGCCCGCTATTTCCTCTCCTTCACTCAGGATGAAAGCTGCGGCAAATGTACTCCCTGCCGGGAGGGAACCAAGGCCATGCTTGATATTTTGACTCGAATTACAGAAGGTAAGGGAACCGAGGAAGATCTGATTCTTTTAGAAGAACTGGCTCATACGGTTAAAGAGGCTTCTCTCTGTGGTCTGGGCAAAACAGCACCCAATCCGGTTTTAACCACCCTGCGTTATTTTCGAGACGAATACATTGCCCATATCAGGGATAAGAAGTGCCCGGCCCATGTCTGTCGCCAGCTGAATGTTTATACCATTGACCCCCAGATCTGCCTCGAAAAAGGGCATGGCTGCGATGTTTGCCGCCGCAATTGCGCCTCTGAGGCCATCCTTGGAGCTAAAGGAGAGGCCCACAGAATTGACCAATCGAAATGCATAAAATGCGGCGTCTGTTATGATGTCTGTAACTTCGGCGCCGTAAAGGTTGAGTGAGGAGGTTTAAAAGATGATTAACGTAATCATTGATGGCAAAAAAATTCAGGTGGAAGAAGGAACAACCATCCTTAAAGCGGCCGAAAAACTGGATATAAAGATTCCCACTCTCTGTTATCATCCCCTCATTGAGCCCTATGCTGCCTGCCGGGTCTGTCTGGTAGAGGCAACTTTAAAAGGCAAAACAGATCTCGTGACATCCTGTAATACCAGGGTCGTGGAAGGTATGGAAATTCAGACGGCCTCACCCCGGGTTCTCCAGAGCCGTCGGCTAAACGTAGAAATGCTTTTAGCCCGTGCTCCTGCAGCCGAGCCTGTACAGAGGCTGGCCAAAGAGATGGGAATTGATAAACCCCGCTTTCCTATCCGCGATCCCCAGGAAAAATGCATCCTCTGCGGGCTCTGTGTTCGGGCCTGCGAACAGGTGGTTGGGGCCTGTGCCATTAGCTTTGTTGATCGTGGTATTGAAAGAAAAGTTATGCCACCCTTCGGCGAACCTTCAGCTGCCTGCATCGGCTGCACTGCTTGCGCTCATTTCTGTCCGACCGGAGCTATCACCTATGAGGATAAATATGGCCGCAAGGTCATTCATTCAGAGCTTTATCTTGGTCCATCTACGGCTATCAGGGTTCCCATACGTCAGGCTGTTCCCATGGTTCCCTTCATTGACGAAGAGGCCTGCATTCACTTTAAGACAGGCCAGTGTAAGCTCTGCACTAAAGTCTGTGAACGGCAGGCCATCAATCATGAAATGGAAGATGAGGTCGTGGAGGTTGAAGTTGGCTCCATCATTCTGGCCACTGGTTTCAAACTTTTTGATGCTCGCCGCATTCCTGCCTACGGCTACGGGCGGCTGCCCAATGTTATTACAGCTCTTGAATTCGAACATTTAGTTAATGCTTCTGGCCCGACCGGTGGTAAAATTCTTCTGGCCAATGGGGAGAAGCCCAGAGCCGTAGGTATAGTTCATTGTGTCGGCTCAAGGGACGAAAATTATAATGAATACTGCTCCCGGGTATGCTGCATGTATTCCCTTAAGTTTGCCCATCTGATCAAAGAGAAAGTCCCTGAAGCTGAAATCTATGATTTTTACATCGATATGCGTTGCTTCGGGAAAGGATATGAAGAATTCTATCATCGGCTGCTCGAAGAAGGGACCAAATTTATTCGTGGCCGGGTGGCTGAAATAACCGATCTGGCTCTGACCAAAGAGGAAGAAGGCAAGCTCGTTATCCGGGTGGAAGATACTCTGCTGGGAGTGGTCAGGCGAATACCTGTTGATATGGTTATTCTGGCGACAGGACTTGAGCCAAGTCTCGACCATAACCAGATAGCCAAGACCTTTAATATCTCCTGCAGCCAGGATATGTTCTTCCTTGAAAGACATCCCAAACTGGCGCCTGTTTCTTCTTTTTCCGACGGCATCTTTCTGGCTGGTTGCTGCCAGGGCCCGAAGGATATTCCTGATACGGTGGCTCAGGCTGGCGGCGCGGCAGCAGAAGCCCTGGCCCTGGCTGATAAAGGAGCCTTTGCTCTGGAACCAGTCACGGCTGAGATCAGTGAAGAGCTGTGCTCAGGCTGTCAGATCTGTGTCGGTCTCTGCCCGTTCAATGCCATTACCTATGACCGGGAAAAGGATATTTCCATCGTTAACGACGCCCTCTGTAAAGGCTGTGGGACCTGTGTGGCTGCCTGTCCATCAGGAGCAGCCCAGCAGAAACATTTTCGTGATAAACAGATTATGGCTGAAATCGAAGGCATATTACTCCTCTGAGCTTATTTTAAAAATAAAAAATGGAAATTTACTTTGCCAATAGTATATAATTTAACCTTTATAAAAATATGCACAGCCCTTGTTTTAAGAGGAGGCAATGATGAGCAATACTTCTTTTGAGCCCCGCCTGGTGGGGTTTCTCTGTAACTGGTGCTCTTACACCGGGGCTGACCTGGCCGGCACTGCCAGGATGGTTTATGCGCCCAATATTCGTATCATCCGGGTGATGTGCAGCGGTCGGGTTGATCCCCAGTTTGTTTTAAAGGCCTTTCGGGAAGGGGCTGATGGCGTCCTCATTTCCGGCTGTCACCCGGGAGATTGCCATTATCAGGAAGGTAATTATAAAGCCTTAAGACGCTACAAGCTCCTTCTGCGCCTGCTGGACCAGCTGGGAATAGAGAAAGAAAGATGCCGTCTGGTCTGGGTTTCAGCTTCGGAGGGAGCTCGCTTTCAGCAAATTGTTAATGAATTTACCGAACAAATCCGTCGCTTAGGACCGCTTAATTTCAAATTCGATGGAGGTTCCCATGAGTAAGCCCAAGGTTGCCTTTTACTGGTGTGCTTCCTGCGGTGGCTGCGAGGAAGCGGTCGTGGATCTGGCTGAAAAAATACTGAAGGTGGTGGAAGCGGTGGATATCGTTTTCTGGCCTGTGGCCCTCGATTTCAAGAAAAAAGATGTGGAGGCTATGCCTGATGCTTCCATTGCAGTGAGCTTTATTAATGGATCGGTCAGGCTCTCTGAACAGGAAGAGATGGTTCACCTTCTGCGTCGCAAATCCCAGCTGGTAGTGGCCTTTGGTAGCTGTGCTCACCTGGGAGGGATACCGGGCCTGGCCAATTTCTGGAACAAAGAAGCCATCTTTCGCCGGGCCTATTTTACCACTCCTTCCACCGTTAATCCGGATAAAGTTGTCCCCCAGGAAAAAATTGTGGTTGAAGGCAAAGAATTAACTCTACCTGCCTTTTATGATACGGTCAGGGCGCTGGATCAGGTCATTGATGTTGATTATTATCTGCCCGGATGCGCTCCACCGCCTCAGCTTGTCTGGAATGCTGTTGTGGCCATCCTTGAAGGGAAATTACCGCCTAAGGGCTCTGTTCTTTCCCCCAATAAGTCACTCTGTGATGATTGTGACCGAAATAAAACCAAACCCGAAAAGCTAAGCATCAAGGAATTCAAAAGACCCTGGGAAATCATGCTTGATCCCGAAAAGTGCTTCTTAGCTCAGGGGGTTATCTGTATGGGCCCGGCAACCAGAACAGGCTGTGAGGAGCGCTGTATTTCGGCTAATATGCCCTGCCGGGGCTGCTTCGGCCCGACCGATCAGGTCTATGATCAGGGCGCTAAATTCCTTTCGGCCCTGGCTTCCCTCATCGAGGCCAAGGATGAGAAAGAAATTGAAAAAATCGTCGAGACGATAGTTGATCCGGCCGGGACCTTTTATCGCTTCAGCCTGCCCAAATCAATTCTCGGCCGGAGAAAAATGGAGGCCATAAAATGAGTCAGAGAATAACTATTGATCCCATAACCAGATTAGAAGGCCATGGCAAGATTGAAATCTTTTTGAATGAAGCCGGAGAGGTGGAAAGAGCTTTTCTCCAGATTCCGGAATTGAGAGGCTTTGAGCAATTTGCCGTTGGCCGGCCCGTAGAAGAGATGCCTAGAATCACTCCTCGCATCTGCGGTGTTTGCCCGACAGCTCATCATATGGCTTCAACTAAATGTGTGGATGCTGTCTTTCACGTAGAACCGACCCCAACAGCTCGCAAGATCAGAGAACTGATTTATAATGCCTTCATGATGGAGGATCATACCCTGCATTTCTTCTTTTTAGGCGGCCCCGATTTTGTTGTTGGTCCCCAGGCACCCGCCGCAGAAAGAAATATTCTCGGGGTTATTGGTAAAGTCGGTCTGGAAATTGGCGGCCAGGTCATCAAAATCAGAAGGGAGGTCCGGGATATAATCAATTACCTTGGCGGCAAGGTCATCCATCCTGTTTGCGGCCTGCCGGGCGGCGTTTCTAAAGGGTTGGATGAGGAACATCGCCTGCAATTCCTGGAAGTGGCCCGTAACGCTGTTGAATTTGCCAGATTTGCCCTGAAGATTTTTGATGACGTTGTTCTTAAGAATAAAGAATATGTGGATCTGGTTCTGAGCGATGCTTATAAATTAACAACATACTACATGGGTCTGGTTGATGCTAACAACAGGGTTAATTTTTATGACGGCTGGATTCGGGTGGTCGATCCTGAAGGCAAAGAGTTTGCTAAATTTAAACCGGCTGATTATCTCGATCATATCGCCGAGCACGTTGAACCCTGGACCTATATTAAATTCCCCTATCTGAAGAAGCTTGGCTGGCGGGGGTTTATTGAAGGCAAAGAGACAAGTATCTATCGCGTGGCTCCACTCGCCCGATTAAATGCCTCTGATGGCATGGCCACTCCCCTGGCCCAGCAGGAATATGAAAGAATGTATGAGGTTCTGGGAGGTAAACCAGCCCATAATACCCTGGCTTTTCATTGGGCTCGCCTGATTGAGACCCTGCAGGCAGCTGAAGCCATGGTGGCTTTACTTGAAGATAAAGAAATTACCAGCCCCGATATCCGCCGCATTCCGACAGATACGCCCACGGAAGGCGTCGGTGTGGTCGAAGCTCCCCGGGGGACTCTCATTCATCATTACAAAACAGATGAACGCGGTTTAGTCACTGAAGCTAATCTTATCGTGGCCACCGTGAATAATTCAGCCGCCATAACCATGTCGATTGAAAAGGCAGCCAGGGCTTTCATCAAAGGAGGCAAGATTTCTGAAGGGCTCCTCAATCTGGCCGAAATGGCCTTTCGTCCATATGATCCCTGCCATGCCTGCGGAACCCATGCTTTACCCGGGGACATGCCTTTGATCATAAACATATATGATTATCGGGGTGAATTAATTGAGGTCCTGAAAAGAGACTGAATCTCGAAATAGTTTCGAAAAGGTTAAAGTAGGGGGATAAGGCTTTTTCGGGGAAAGAAATTCAGACTGATTAAAAGCAGGAGAAAATCAGGCTCTTGTCTGGAAATAGCCCATTAAAAGACAATTCTAAATGCAGCGGGTGATTCTTTCTCTTCGCACCAAGCTCATTCTGAGCTTTCTGGCGGTAATTATTGTGGGAGGCCTCATTTCTCTCATCATAGGTTCCCGTTTGGTGCGTCAGACCCTCATTGCTCAGGCCCAGCTCAAGGTTAAGCATGACTTAGCCTCTGCCTGGATGGTCTTTAATGAAAAACTCAATGATATCCGGCAGATTGTCGCCCTGACGGCTTCCCGGGAAAGTATTGCCGAGGCTTTAAAAAGAGGCGACACCAGTCTGCTTCAAAGGTATTTGAATCGAGTTAGAATTGACTTCGGGCTGGATATTTTAACTCTGACGGACAGTTCCGGCAAAGTTATCGTTCGAACCCGTAACCCTCAGGTAATCGGTGATGACCAATCCCGGGATGAATTGGTTCGACTCGCTCTTAAAGGAGCTATCGTGGCCTACCCCCAGATAATCACGGGTGAGAATCTCAGACTTGAAGGCGAGGATCTCGCTGCCCAGGCCTTTATGGAGCTCATTCCTACACCTCGAGCCTTTCCCAGGACGCAGAATTTTGAATCGAGCGGTCTTGTTCTTAAAGCTGCCGCGGCTGTTCAGGATGAAGGACATCGGCCGGTCGGCGTTCTCTATGGCGCCATTCTTCTCAATCGCAATTACGAAATTGTTGACCGCATTAAAGAAATAGTCTTTAAGGGAGAAAAATATAAAGGAAGGGATGTGGGAACAGCCACCATCTTCCTCCATGATTTGAGAATATCGACCAATGTGCGCAATGAAAAAGGCGAAAGAGCCATCGGCACTCTTCTTTCCGCTGAAGTAAAAAAAGCTGTTTTAGATGAGGGTAAAGCCTGGATAGACCGCGCCTTTGTGGTCACTGACTGGTATATTACTGCTTATGAGCCTATTAAAAACGTAGAAGGTAAAATCATTGGCATTCTCTATGTGGGCATGCTGGAAAAGCCTTATATTGATACGGCCAATCGCTTAATGCTGACTTTTACGGCCATGGCCTCCCTTTGCGTTATTTTTCTTCTTGTTATCCTCTATTTCTCAACGACCCAGATTATCCGTCCGCTACAGAAAATGGTTGTGGCCACTCAGGAAATTGCCCGGGGTGATCTCTCCCATAAGGTGGAAATAAATTCCCGTGATGAACTCGGCATTCTGGCCGCTTCTTTTAATGAAATGATTGACCAGCTCCGCCGGGCCAATGAAGAACTCGTCGAATGGGGAAGAACCCTGGAGAAAAAAGTGGAAGAAAGAACAAGAGAATTAACTGAAATGCAGACCAAACTCCTGCAATCAGAAAAGCTGGCTTCCCTGGGCAAACTGGCTGCCGGCGTCGCTCACGAAATTAATAATCCCCTGGGAGCCATCTTAATTTATAGTCATCTGCTTCTTGAAGAGACCCCAAAAAATACGCCTGCCTATGAAAACTTAAGAAAAATTGTCAAGGAGACCAGCCGCTGCAAGGATATAGTCAAGGGCCTGCTGGAGTTTGCCCGGCCCAAAGAGCCGGAAATGGTGCCCACCGATATCAATGAAACTGTCGATCGTGCCCTGAGCCTGGTGGAAAAACAGGCCCTTTTTCAGAATATTACCATAAAAAAAGAATATGGCCAGCTGCCCCGCATCATAGCCGATCCGTCCCAGCTACAGCAGGTCTTCATGAATATTATCATCAATGCCGCTGAAGCCATGGATGGCCGGGGTACTCTGACCATTAGAACTTCTCTCGATTCTGATAAGGAAAAAATAAAAATAGCTTTTACCGATACCGGTCATGGCATCCGGCCCGAAGATATGCCCAGACTTTTTGAACCCTTTTTTACGACTAAAGAGGTGGGCAAGGGAACCGGGCTTGGCCTGGCTATCAGCTACAGTATTATTCAGAAGCATCAGGGAACAATTGAAGTGGAAAGCCGGGTCGGCCAGGGTTCAACATTTACTGTAATTCTACCGCTGCGAAGGGAATCTACCGATGATAGAAAAAGCCCAGATTCTAATAATTGATGATGAAGAGGCCATTCGCGACGCCATGAGTCAGGTGCTGACTCGCGAAGGCTACCAGGTTAAAGAAGCCCGGGAAGGTCGGGAGGGTCTGGAACTCTTTCAAAAAGAAAATTTTCATCTTGTTTTTCTTGATCTCAAACTTCCGGGCATGAAAGGCCTGGATGTTCTTTCCCGGATGAAAGAAGTCAGCCCGGAGACACCGGTTATTATCATTACCGGCTACAGCTCCATAGAATCGGCCGTGGAAGCTATGAAAAGAGGTGCTTTTGATTATATGCCCAAGCCCTTCACGCCTGATGAACTGCGGGTGATCACCCGAAAAGCTCTGGAAACGCGTCGCCTTCTCTATGAAAACCTTTATCTGAGGCAGGAACTCGAAACCAAAATTGAATTTGAGCTGGTCATTGGCCAGAGCCCGGCCATGCAGAAAGTTCTGGATATCGTGCGCCGGGTCGCGCCCACAGAAAGCACGGTTCTTATTACTGGAGAAAGCGGCACAGGCAAAGAGCTGATTGCCCGGGAAATTCACCGTCACAGCCCTCGCCGCCAGGCCCCTTTTGTTGTCGTTGATTGCGGGGCTCTGGTCGAAACCTTATTTGAAAGCGAGCTCTTCGGCCATGTTAAGGGATCCTTCACCGGCGCCCACGAAACCAAACACGGCCGCTTTGAAGTGGCCGATGGTGGCACCATTTTCTTCGACGAAATCTCCAACATCGGCCCGAATATTCAGGCCAAACTTCTACGGGTAATTCAGGAAAGAGAGATCACCAGAATTGGCAGTAATCGACCCATAAAGGTGGACGTAAGAATTCTGGCGGCCACAAATGAGAATCTGGCTGAACTTGTCCGGAAAGGAAAGTTCAGGGAGGACCTTTTCTATCGTCTCAACGTTGTTCCCCTGCATCTGCCTCCCTTGAGAGAAAGAAAGGAAGATATTCCTCTTCTCGTCGACCATTTCTTGCAGAAATACAATCGACGGTCCAAAAAAGCCATAAAAGGAATTACAGCCAGAGCCCTGAAATCGCTGATGGACTATGATTGGCCTGGAAATATCCGTGAACTCGAAAATACTATCGAAAGAGCTGTTGTTTTAGCCAGAGGCGAAATGATTGACCTCGAAGACCTTATGCCCCATGGAATTTCAGCCCAGCCGGCTTCTCTTTCCCCCTGGATGCCACCCTTTCGGACCCTGGCTGAAATTGAAAAAGATTATATAAAAGCAGTCCTGAAAGAGTATAAGGGCAACAGAAGTCTGGCGGCCAAAATTCTCGGCATTGACCGCAAAACCCTCTGGGCTAAAATCAAAAAATATCAAATTGACCTCGATTCCATCTAAGTCAGCTAAAAAAAATGTCTTTTTTCCCCAGACTGGGGAAATTTTCCTCTAATTTTTTAATCTTTTTTTCTCCGCGTGCGCGAAAAGAAAAAAGTTTGCTCTAAGTTTAATTTTTTCATATATTTAGCCTGGCATGAAAAAAGGGAATTCATTAAATCAGGCACGAATCTTGCTGTTATTATAAAAGGATGCAGGATTCGTTCTTTTAAATTTAAGGAGGTTAACCCATATGTCATTAAAGGAAAGAAGCCATGAGGATACTAAAACTTAAAAGAAAGAATCTTTTCTCTTTTCTTCAGGCCATCTCTGATGGAGCTGAGCTCTGGGGCCCGGTTAAAAAAGGCGATCAAACTATTTTCGATTTTATCCGGCCCGAAGAAATCGGCCGGCTGAATCTCAATTTCACCCGAACGCTTTTGCCGCCCAAAAAAATCTTTGTTCCTCCCAGCTTTAATATGTTTTACTTTACAGCCAGAGGTTATGAAGAGGATTATTCCTGGATAAGAGAGCGCATTCTCTTCGGGGTCCACCCCTGTGACATTCATGGTTTACTTAATCTCGATCGAATTTTTGTCCAGCACTATCCTGATAGCTATTATCTTCAGGCCCGCCAGAAAACTCTTATCCTTGGTCTGTCCTGCTGGCCCGATGATTACTGTCTCTGTCAATCAACCCATACCGATATCATCGAAGAGGGCTTTGATCTCTTTTTCTCCGAACTCGGCGAAGAATATCTGGTCTGGATTGGCTCAAGTAAGGGCGATGATCTCATTCGAATGAAGCCTGATTTCTTTGAAGAGGGTCTCAATCAGAAGGATATCGAAAAATATATCGAATGGCGAGAAAAAAGGGCCCAGGCCTTTCGAGCCCGAATCAATTTTGTTTTTATGCCCGATTTAATGGAGCTCAAATACAATGATCCGATCTGGGAAAAGGCCGGGTCAGCCTGCCTGGCCTGCGGTTCTTGCTCCATGGTTTGCCCCACCTGCAATTGTTATAACGTGAGAGATGAAATTGCCCTCGCCAACAAACCTGGCCGAAGGATTCGCGAATGGGATTCCTGTACACTTCTCGAATATTCTCTTGTGGCTGGCGGCGAGAATTTCCGCGGTAAAAAATCTCTGCGTCTTAAGCTCTGGTATACCCACAAGCTTCAGGCTTTTGGCTCAAAATATGGCAAACCAAGCTGTGTTGGCTGTGGTCGTTGTCTTGTGACCTGTCCGGTGGGCATAAATGTTAAATCCATCGCTGATTCCCTGGAGGGAAAAGAAATTGAGGCCTTCTGGGCCAGATTTTCAGCTGAGGTGAAACCATGAAACCTGAAACAAAATTGAATCAAGTTAATCCTTTCCGGCCCGAGCCTGCCCGCATCGTCCGGGCCTATAATCTGACCCAGGATGTAAAATTCTTTCAGGTGCGTCTGGTTGATATGGAAAAAGCCTTAAGTTTTCGTTATCGTCCCGGTCAGTTCGCTATGATTTCTGTGCTCGGAGCAGGAGAGGCGCCCTTCTCTATTTCTTCCACGCCCTCCCGCCCCGGCTTGCTTGAATTTTGCATCCGCAAGGTTGGCTCGGTCACCAGTGCTCTTTTCCGGCTCAGGGAAAACTCCATCATTGGATTGAGAGGCCCCTATGGTAATGGCTTTCCCATAGAAGCCATGGAAGGAAAGGATATTCTGATTGTGGTGGGTGGCCTTGGAGCTGCCCCCCTTCGTTCAGTTCTTCTTTATTGCCTGGACAATCGAGACCAATTCGGTCGGGTTATTGTCCTTTACGGCGCCAAAAGACCGGCTGAAATGATTTTCCGGGAAGAATACTTTGACCTGAAAAAAAGATTGGACCTGGAGTGTCATCTGGCAGTTGACGCTGATGATACCGGCACCTGGACCGAAAATATTGGCGTTGTTACCACCCTCTTCCCCAAGGTGAAAGATATTAATCCGGTTAATACCTATGCTCTCGTCTGCGGACCGCCTGTCATGTACAAATTTGTTATCCGGGAACTCATTAAACTGAACATACCCAGGGACCAGATCCTCATGACCCTTGAAAGAAGGATGAAATGCGGCGTGGGCAAGTGTGGCCACTGCGCTATTGACTACATTTATACCTGTCTTGATGGTCCGGTTTTTACCTACTGGGACGTGCTCCATATGAGAGAACTTATTTAGGGAGGCAGGAAATGGAAAAATTGAAAATAGGGATTTATGAACTCACTGGCTGTGCCGGGGATGCGCTGCTCATCCTTGATTGTGAATCGCAGCTCATCGATATCTTTCAGGCAGCCGATATTGAAGCTTTTCTCATGGCGAAAAGTGACAATAGCCCTGGTCCAGTCGATATCGCTCTGGTTGAGGGTTCGGTGACGACAGAAGAAGAAAAAGAAGAGCTTTTAGCCATCCGCAAGCGGGCTGGCCTGGTCATCGCCATAGGCAATTGCGCCTGTGAGGGTGGCCTCCAGGCTGCTCTAACAGCTTCAGGGAACTGGTCAGAGGAGTTCCGTCAGGTTTATAAGGACCTAAAACACACCAATGTTAAGCCCATTCCCTCCCGGCCTATAGATGCTTTCGTGAAAGTGGATTATTATCTTCCTGGCTGTCCCATTGGTCAGGAACAGTTCCTGACCACTTTTACCCGCCTTCTGGCCGGCCTCCCACCCGAACTTTACCGTTTCCCTGTTTGTCTGGAATGTAAATGGCGTGAGAATGATTGCCTGCTGAATAAAAACGTGGCCTGCCTCGGTCCATTAACCAGAGCGGGCTGTGGAGCTGTCTGCCCCAGTCACAACCTGCCCTGTGTGGGCTGCTGGGGACCGGCTGAGGAAGCCAATCGTTCGGCTGAATTCCAGCTGCTCCGAGAAAAGGGCTTTGATCTTGAAAGCATTCAGAGAAAAATGGCCATGTATGCTGGCACAACCATTGTTGACTTTTTTAACCAATTGAAAAAGGAGAAGCGCTGATGAAGAAAACCATAACCATTGACCATTTAGCCCGGGTTGAAGGCAATGGCAGCCTTGTGGCCACCTTTGATGGCCGGGTTGTTACTGAAGTCAAATTCCTTATCAATGAAGGACCCAGGCTGATTGAGAGACTGGCTGTGGGTAAAACGCCAGAGGAAGATGTCAGTCTCGCCCCCCGCATCTGCGCTATTTGCACCCTTTCCCATAAAAATGCGGTTATCAGAGCCATGGAAAATGCCCTCGGCCTCCAGGTGCCGGCAAAAGTTACCCTGCTTCGAGAGCTCATGCATCTCGGCGAATTCATTGAGAGTCATTCCCTGCACCTTTATTATCTGGCTCTGCCCGATTATGTTGGCTTTCCCAATGCCATTGCTATGGCTTCTCGCTTCCCCTTTGAGGTCAAAATTGCCCTGGAGATGAAGCAATTTGGCAATCATATTATGAAGGTCTTAAGTGGCCGCTTTATCCACGGCGAAAATCCTGTTATTGGCGGCTTCGGGCGCTATCCCACCAGAGAAGAGCTTCTTTTTATTAAAGCCAGAGCCATTCAGTTCATGCCCTTTGTTCATAAAACGACCGAGCTTTTCTGCAGCTTACCCTACCCGGATATTCCTGAAGATGATACAATCTTTGTCTGCTGCGAGCCGGGTAACGGTGAATATGGACTCTGGGGGGACGAGATTCTGGTTTCAACTGGCGAAAAAATCTATCGTGACGATTATTCCAGGCTGACCAATGAATTTCTGGTGCCTCACTCCACGGCCAAGCGCAGCCGCTACCAGGGTAAGACCTATACTGTCGGGGCCCAGGCCAGGATAAATCTTCTGGGAGAAAGATTAAGAGGAGAGGCGGAAAAAATGTTCCGTCGCTTTTATCATGAACGCTGGAAAAGAAATCCTCTTTTCCAGAATCCAGCCCAGGCCATTGAAATTATGTACTGTTTTGAGCGCATTCCGGAAGTAGTTGATGACATCCTCAAATATCCTGAGGATCCGGGAATTGTTGCCTATAAAGTTAAGGATGGCAAGGGCACAGGTCTGGTGGAAGCCCCCCGGGGTCTCTTAATCCATCATTATGAAATAAAAAATGGCCGGATAGCCTATGCCGATATTATCACTCCAACTGCCCAGAATGCTGAAGAAATTGAACGCTACTGTCTGCTGGCAGCCCAGAAGCTTCTTGAACAGGGTCAGGAAGAGCTGATAAAGGACAGACTGGAATTGATTGTCCGGGCCTTTGACCCCTGCATCAGCTGCTCGGCTCACCTGGTTGAAGTCAGGAAGGTGGAGGAAGGAAGCTGGGAAAAGAAACTGGAGGAAATAAAAGAAGCCAGGCCAGTCATTATTGGTCTTGGCACTTCTTCTTATGGAGATGACCTGGCTGGTCTGGCTGTGGTGGAAAGGCTTAAGGAAGGTCAGGGGAAAGAAGCCTATGCAGAAGAAGAAGTAATTGACCATGAATCCTTCTGGGCCAGGGTCGAAGGTAGACCCATTATTTTTGTTGACGCTCTGAATTTCGGCGCTTCCCCGGGAAAAATTACTTTAATTCCCCTGATGCAGCTTCTCTGGAACAGCTCCCTTAGCCATCGCCTGATGCCGACCCTGCTTTCGTGGCTCAGTCCGGAGACGATTAAAAAATCCTATTTTCTGGGAATTCAACCCCTTTCCCTGGAAAATAGTTCTGTTTCTCCACCGGTAGCTGAGGCCATCGAAAAGATTGTTCATATTTTAAAAAAATAAAAAGGAGAGAGGTTTTTATCTCTCTCCCTGCGTCCAGTGGCTTCAAAAGCCACAGGGCAAAAAATTGCCCTGCCTGCCTATGAGTCCTGCATCAATCCCTTAGCCACTGGACGTCTTTTTTAATATCAAATTTTGGAAAAATCAAGCCTTTTCAAAAAATTTTTATTATGTTAAAATCCTCTGCCTTAAATGGTGGAATTTATGGTAGGCGAGTGGGGAGAATTACCTCAAAAGCGCTTTCAGTCAGAAACAGAATGATGAGACTCAATTTAACCATATCTAACTCTTTTGTTTTCAATCATTTACATGATAATTGCCCCTTTCTTTCCTTCAACAATTGGCACATTAATTGCTCTCTTTATGAAGGCAGGAAAAAGGAAATGTCCGCTGGTCAGGAAAAAAGGATTCTCATTATTGAGCCTGATCCCAGAGAAAGAAGGGACCTGGCCCTCCAGCTCGAAAGCGAATTCTATGCCATCGATACCGGGAAGAATTTATCAGAAGCTTTGAAAAAAATAACTGAAGGTAGCTACCATTGCCTCCTTCTGGCTGTAGATTTACCTGAAATGAAGGGATATGAAGCTGTCCCCATAATCAAGAGTCTGGATCCAAAACTTAAAATCATTATGATGACCAGGAAGAACTCAAAAAGGCTTGAGGCCAAATGCCGGGAACAGGATATCTTTTTTTATTTCATCAAATCTTTTGGCCTGGAAGAGTTAAAATTAGCCATAAAAAATGCTTTTATTCCAAATGAAAGGAGGAATAATTAATGAGTGCTAAAAAAATTCTGGTCATTGATGATGACCCCGATTTTCTGGCTGCTGTTACGCCTGTCCTGAAATCAGCCCTTTATGAAGTGGCCACAGCTTCCAACCCACAGGAAGCCAAGGAAAAAATCTTTGCCGAAAAACCAGACCTAATTCTCCTGGATATTATGATGGACAGTCTTTTCGATGGCTTCTCGCTCTGTCATGCCATTAAAACCTCAAGAGAATTCAGGGAATTCAAAGATACACCCATAATTTTTGTTTCTGCTGTGAAAGAAGTGGCCGGAACCCGCTTCCAGTTTAAGGGAGAAGAACAGGGCATGGCGGGTCCAGACGATTACATAGACAAGCCCGTTGACCCGGCTGACCTTCTGGCCCGCATTGAGAAGCTCCTCAAAAAATAAGAGGAGTCCTTTCCCGCTCAAAAATTCCTGATTTTTACCCAAATTCTTTTATTCTTTTTCCCCTTTTAGGATAAAATATAATTCGATCCATAAAGAGGGAGATGCGATTAAATGGACAATAAACCCTTGATTCTTGTCATCGATGACGAAGAAGCCATGCGCGATTCCTGCACCCAGATTCTGGTAAAGCATGGCTTTCGAGTGGAAACAGCTCCTGATGGTCAGACGGGTCTTGAAAAAGCTGCGGCCTTAAAGCCAGACATTGCTCTTGTTGACCTTAAAATGCCTGGCCTGAGCGGCTTTGATGTCCTTGATAAAATCAAAGAGATAGATCCAGAGATTATTTCCATAGTGATTACAGGTTACGCTACCGTCGAATCAGCCGTCGAAGCCATGAAAAAGGGGGCCTATGATTTTCTCCCCAAGCCCTTTACTCCGGAAGAATTGCGGATTATTATCCGACGGGCCCTGGAGCGCCGGGAGCTGGCCCGGGAGGCGGAAAGGCTAAAAAGAGAAAAGAAACTTCTTGAGGAAAATTTTATTACCCTGGTTTCCCATCAATTACGCAGCCCGCTGGTGGCTATCCAGCAATATTTTGAAACCATTCTCGGGGGCTATGCCGGCGAGATCAGCCCGGAAATCAAAGAAATGATGCTCCGGGCCAAAGAAAGAATTAAGGGTTTGCTCCAGCTGATTAATGACTGGCTGGATCTGGCTCGCATCAATCGCCAGGAGCTTGTCTCCCGTTTTAAACCGGTCTCCTGTCTGGCTTTATTGCAAAAGCAAATTGAAACTTTTCTTCCTCTGGCCCAGGAAGCTTCAATCGAGATAAGCCTGAAAAGCGAAGCCAGTTCCGATGTCGTTCTGGCTGATGAACAGAGTTTAGAACAGGCTCTGGCCAACATTATCCACAATGCGATCAAATACAATCGCCCTCAGGGAAAAGTTTTTATCCGCCTCCATCAGCTGGATGATTATCTGGCCATCGAGATTGAAGATACGGGAATCGGGATTCCACCTGAACATCTGCCCTATATTTTTGATCAATTCTATCGCGTGCCCCAGACCGGTAAAGGCCTGTCTAAGGGAACAGGTCTTGGCCTGACCATAGCGAAAAAGATTGTGGAGGCCCACGATGGCCGGATTGAAGTGAAAAGCGTGCCCGATCAGGGCAGTACTTTTACCATTATTCTCCCGCTGGCTAAAAGCTCATGAAAACCCTGGTGCTTGGCCTCGGCAATGAACTTTTTGGCGACGATGGTGTTGGCCTTCATATTATTGAAAGCCTGAAAAAGGAATTTACTGACGAAAAGGAGTCTCAGGCAGTCGTTTCAGGGCCTTCCGGGACCATCGAATTTATGGCTTCAAACTCAACGGGCCTGGCCCTCCTTGATCTCATCTCAGGTTATGACCATGTCCTGATCATTGATACCATCAAGAAAGACCACCCGCGGACAGGGAGGGTCCGCCTTTTAAAAGAAAAGGATTTAAGGGCTGTTCCTGGCCCTTCGCCCCACTATGTTTCCTTTCCCCAGATTCTTCAGATTGGCCGGGCTGCTGGCCTGCCTATGCCCCGGGAATTAACCGTCGTCGCCATTGAGGCGAAAAAAATCTACGAGCTCGGCGAAGGTTTGACGGCTGAAATGAAGGCCCGTTTGCCAGCCATTATCCGTTTCATTAAATCTCTTTTAGGTCTGGATAATTGGAGCAATGAGTCGCAAAGAAATAACTGTCTTTGAGGACCTTCTCGGTTCCAATAAAAAAATAGCCCGGGAAATCCGCCAACATCTCACCTCGCGGGGCATTCTGACGGTTAATCTTCTGAGCTCGCCAGGTTCAGGCAAAACCAGTCTTCTTGAAAGAATAGCCGAAATTCTCTGGCCCGAGCATCGCCTGGCCGTGATTGAGGGTGATATTGAAACTGACCTTGATGCTACCCGGATTAAAGCCAGGGGCGTTCCCGCCTGGCAGATTACGACCGGGGGAGCCTGCCATCTTGAAGCCAGAATGATTGCCCGTCTCTTATCTGAAATCCCCGAGGAAACCGAATTTTTATTTATTGAGAATGTGGGCAACCTCGTCTGTCCGGCTGCCTATGACCTTGGCGAGAATCTGCGCCTTGTTCTCCTCTCCATTCCTGAAGGTGAAGATAAGCCCCTTAAATACCCTAAAGCCTTTCTGACGGCCCACTGTCTGGTCATCACTAAAATTGATCTGCTCCCTCACATTCCTTTTGATCTGGAAAAGGCCAAAAGGGAAGCCCGAAAAATCAATCCCGAATTAGCTATTTTCACCACTTCAGCCCGGACCGGAGAAGGAATCAAGGAGCTTGTAGCCTATCTCTTTGAGCAAAGGGAACGATGGCTTAAAAACCATGCATGAACTTTCCCTTGTGGTCAGCCTTTTTGAAATCCTGGAAGACCAGAGAAAAAAAGAGGGCTTCAAAAAAATAACCGCCATCAGGTTACGCTGTGGTACCTTTTCTGGTGTTGTTCCCGAATGTCTGGAAACAGCCTTCGAGATTTACAAAAAAGAAACGCTGGCCTCTGAAGCCAGATTAATCCTGGAAGTGGTGCCGGTAAAATTTCGCTGTCGCCGGTGTGGCCATGAGGAAACGGCCCAGGATCTTCCCTTTATCTGCTCTGTCTGCCAGGAAACAGATATCGAGATTCTGGATGGAACTGAGCTAACCCTGGTGAGTATTGAAGCTGAAATGTAAGGATCTCACCTGGGATTAAGTAAAAGGCCTTCAATTTCAGCCCAGATCTGTTCGTCGCGGAAATGACGCTGTGTTGAAGCTCCCGAGGGACAGGCTGAAACGCAGGTGCCACACCCCTTACACAGAGCCTCATTAACCTGGCTTATGCCTTTTTCTTCTAAATACTCAATGGCTCCATAAGGACAGAGCTGGAGGCAAAGGCGACAGCCAGCACAGATTTCTGGATCAATGTAAGCCACAATCGGGGCAACTTCCACCACCCCTTTAGCTATATTGGCCAGAATTCTGGCCGCAGCTGAGCTGGCCTGAGCTACTGTATCGGGAATATCCTTTGGTCCCTGACAGCAGCCAGCAATATAAACACCATCAGTTGGGGTGGCTGTCGGGTCAAGTTTGGGATGTTTTTCCAGAAAGAAGCCATCAGGACTGCGGCTCAGGGAGAAAAGACGCTGCAGACGCTCAGCATCTTTCTGGGGTTCAATGGCGCTGCAAAGCACCACCATATCCACCGGAATTTCCCGGAAGCGATGAACCAGGGTGTCCTCACAGCGAATAAGGAGCTTTCCCTCCCTGGCCTTATCGGGACTGGCTTTGACTACTTCGGCCACTCTTCCCCTGATAACATTGACGCCCTCATCAAGAATCCGGGTAAAAAATTCTTCATAGCCCTTCCCAAAGGCCCTCATGTCAATATAAAACTGGTAGACTTCAGCCTCCGATCGATCCTTGATGAGATGGGCAAATTTCAAAGCATACATGCAGCAGATGCGGGAACAATAGGGATGATGATTGGCATCCCTGGAGCCGATACAATGGATGATGCCAATGGAGCGGGGTGGCTCACCGTTTTTCATCAAAATACGGCCATTGGTCGGGCCGCTTGAGTTAAACATGTATTCCATTTCCAGACTCGTATAGACATCATCGAGACGACCATAACCGTATTGTTTCATCACCGCTGGATTAAAAAGTTCATAACCGGTGGCGACAAGGATCTGGCCAACCTCAAATTCCTCCAGCCTCTCCTCCTGATTATGGTCAATAGCCTTAGGCTCACAAACGCGGGCGCAAATCTGACAGCCTCCGGTTTTAAAATGGATACAGGCCTCCGGGTCAATCACCGGTACTTTGGGAACCGCCTGGTAAGTCGGAATATAAATGGCGCTCGATGGCCCCAGAGTAAATTCTCTTGGTTCGCCCTCCTTGATGGCCCAGAGAGGCTCAATGCGTATCCTTCCCGTAGGACAAACAGCAGCGCAGGCTCCACAGCCAATACAGGACTGGGGATCAATCTCAAAGGGTGTGGTCACCTCTCGATTGACCCCGCGGCCAGCCCAGCCAATGGCGTTGGCTCCAACCACCTCTGAACAGATTCTAACGCACAGGCCACAATTAATGCAATCAGAATAAAGTTTCTCAAATCTGGTTTCTGTGACTCCATAGGCTGCAGCCATCTCCTTGATAACAGGAACTTCCGGACAGCGGGCCAGTAAGAGTTCAAGAATCAGCCGCCGGTTCTCCCTCACCCATTCGGTATCTGTATAAATCTCCTCACCATCCTGAGCCGGATAATTGCAGGCTGTGACCAGACGTCTCCTCTTGCCCCGCCTCATCTCCACCGAACATACCCGGCAGCTTCCATAGGGCTCAACAAAATCATGGTAACAGAGGGTGGGAATATAAATGCCCAGTTTGGCCGCTAATTTAATGATAGGCGTGCCCCTTTCAGCCTGGACTTCATGACCATCTATCTTCACGGTGACTATCTTTTTGTGTTCCATGGCTGCCTCCTAAATTTTTTTGATGGCGTTAAATTTGCATAAAGAATAACAGACGTTGCATTTGATGCATTTGGTGCGGTCAATTTGATGCGGCTTCTTTTTTTCGCCGGATATGGCTCCGGTGGGACAATAGCGAGCACAGACCATACAGCCGGTGCAGAGCTCAGGAACAATGGTCATTTCATAGAGATCAGGGCAGACCCCGGCCGGACATTTCTTATCCCGGATATGGGCCTCATATTCATCGCGAAAATAGCGAATGGCTGTCAGAACCGGATTGGGGGCGCTCTGGCCGAGGGCGCACAGAGAAGCCTGCATCATCACCCTGGAAAGGTCCTGAAGGGCCTCTATATCCCCTTCCTTTCCCTGACCTCTGGCAATCCTTTCAAGGATAGAATGCATGGCCCTCAGGCCTTCGCGGCAGGGAACACATTTGCCACAGGACTCTTCCAGCAGAAAATGGATGAAATACTTGGCCATATCCACCATGCAGGTATCTTCATCGCCCACTATCATTCCACCTGAACCCATCATGGAACCGGCTTCGGTCAGGCTATCAAAATCCACGGGCAGATCAAGCAAACTTTCAGGTAAAAAGCCTCCTGAGGGGCCGCCTGTCTGGACCGTTTTAAATTTCTTGCCACCCGGAATCCCGCCGCCAATGTCAAAAATAATTTCTCTCAGAGTTATCCCCATGGGAACTTCAATTAAGCCCGTATTTTTGACCTTACCGGTCAGGCTGAAGACCTTGGTGCCCTTGCTTCCACCCCAGGGATTATGGGTGACATCGCCTGTCCCTATCTGGGTGAACCAGGAAGCTCCTTTATTGATAATGATGGGAATATTGGCCCAGGTCTCGACATTATTCAAACAGCTTGGTTTATTCCAGAGGCCATATTCCACCGTGTGAATGTATTTAGCCCTGGGAATGCCGGCACGACCTTCAAGAGAGGCCATTAAAGCGGTGGATTCGCCACAGACAAAAGCTCCAGCACCTCGATGAACCTCGATATCAAAGTTGAAACCCGTGCCTAAAATATCTTCTCCCAGCAATCCATATTCTCTCGCCTGAGACAGGGCGATATTGAGTTTCTCCAGGGCAATCGGATATTCCTTCCGGATATAAACATAACCCTGGTGGGAACCAATCGCATAGGCTCCGATAATCATGCCTTCAATAACTGCATGGGGGTCTGATTCAATCACGCTGCGATCCATATAGGCTCCAGGATCACCTTCATCCGCATTGCAGATGACGTAGCGCTCCTCTTTTCTTTCTTCTCCGGCCTGACGGCAAGTTTCCCATTTAATTCCTGTCGGAAAACCACCGCCTCCCCGACCTCGAAGTCCTGAAGCCTTGACCTCAGCGATCACCTGCTCCGGGGTCATGGAGGTCAAAACTTTGGCCAAGGCGGAATAACCATCCTGGGCAATATAGTCTTCTATATTTTCAGGATCAATCTTGCCCCGGTGGCGCAGGACAAGGAAATACTGACGGGCAAAAAATTTTTCATCTGGCGGAAGCCTTTTCGCCTCAACTACCTGACCCCGGAGAACATGGGACTCAAAAATGGTCTTGACATCTTTGGGCTTAAGCTCAACATAGGTCACCGGTTCCATGCCGACAACTTCAATTTGCACCATGGGCTCGCGAGCACAGAAGCCACCACAGCCACATTTCAGGATATAAGCCCTGGCTTCAGGATGCTGGGCCACCTGGGCTTCAAAGGCTTCAAGAATACTCTGGGCCCCGGCACTTAAACCACAGGTACCCAGATGAACCACAATTTTTGCCCGGAAAGGACCGGTCTCACTTAACTCGGTTTCCTTAAGCCTTTTTTCCTTTATTCTGGGTAAATCTTCAACCCTTAGCTTCTTCATGGCTTACCCCCTGTGGCCTCTGCTTTTTCCGATGCCCTGACGGCCTGCCCTTTTCTATATTTTTCAATAATTCGGGGAATTTCACTGGCCTCGACCTTTCCATAAACATCTTGATTGATGGTTATAACCGGAGCCAGTCCGCAGCAACCGAGGCAACGTACTGCTTCCAGGGTAAATTCAAGGTTTTTATCAGTTTCTCCAAGTTTTATACCCAGCTCCCTTTCCAGGGCACCCTGAATAGTTACTGCTCCCCGGACATGACAGGCCGTTCCCTGGCAGATGCTGATCTGATATTTCCCCTTGGGTTCAAGGCTGAAAGCCTTATAATAAGTGGCCACTTCATAAATTTGATTTAAAGGAATTTCGAGATGGCGGGCAATCTCCATCAAAACCGGTCTGGGCAGATAATGGTATTCATCCTGAATATCCTGAAGAATCTCTATAAGAAAATCCTTTCGATATTGCCATTTCTTAAGAATTTTCTCGATGAGCTCAAAATTTACAGCCATGGTTTGCCTCCTAACCTTGACCTCAACTGATTTCTTTGAGAATCCGGTCGCCCAGTTTAATGACTCTTCGTCTGGGCACGCGGACAGCCGGACAGGAGGAATAGCAGAGACCGCAGCCCGTGCACTTCTTTTCATCCACATAACGGGGTTTTCTTCTCACCTTGATTTTGAATTTACCAAGAGAGCCTGAAACTTCTTCCACTTCGCTGTAACTTAAGAGATGAATATTGGGCCGGCTGCCAACGGCCACCATTTTGGGTGTCAGGATACAGGCGGCACAATCGAGGGTGGGGAAGGTTTTATCCAGAATAGCCATCCGGCCGCCGATGGATGGCTCTTTTTCGACCAGATAGACTTCATAGCCGGCCTCAGAAATTTCCAGAGCTGCCTGAATTCCGGCCACACCTCCACCCACAATTAAAGTGGCTGGATTTATCCTGACCTGCTTTGGTTCTAAAGGTTCATGATAGACGACGCGGTGCACCGCAGCGGCTACCAGAGACTTAGCTTTTTCCGTAGCCTTAAGACGGTCCTTATGAACCCAGGAACAATGTTCACGAATATTGGCCATCTGAAAGAGATAACGGTTCAGTCCGGCTGTTTCGCAGGCCTTCTGAAAGGTAGGTTCGTGCATGAGGGGTGAGCAGCTGGCGACCACAACTCGATTAAGCCCCAGCTCTTTTATGTCGCGGCGAATCATTTCCTGGCCCGGGTCAGAACACATGAATTTATAATCCCGGGCGACGACAACCCGGGGCAGAGTGGCGGCAAAATCTCTAACCGCCGCCACATCAACTGTGGCCGCAATATTTAAACCGCAATGACAGATATAAACGCCAATTTTTGCTTCTTCCCCGCAATTCATGATGCGCCTCCGAGAATTTTTTCAGGAATGGGCACGACATTTTCTTTAAATCTGATCTCATAACGATCCGCGCCCAGAGCCAAGGCCAGAAGTTGCGTGAAGAACATAATCGGTATCTGAAACTTTGTCCCGAATCTCTTATTGATTTTGTCCTGGTAAGCATCGAGATTAATCTGACAGAGGGGACAGGTGGTGACAATCACCTCTGCCTTCTCCGCTTCAGCAGCCTCCAGGATTTCCCGATTCAGTTCCAGAGCCACTTCAGGAAAGGTGGTCATGAGCATCCCGCCACAGCAGCGAAGTTTAACCGGATAAGGAACGACGGTCGCGCCCAGGGATGAAAAGAGTTCATCCATGGTTATGGGGTTTTCCCGGTCATCAAAGAAGCCCTCGGGCCGAACAATCTGACAGCCATAATAGGGGGCAATTCTTATTCCTTTTAAAGACCGGACCGCCTTTTCTTTTATTCTTTCAAGCCCGACATCATTGACCAGAACATCCAGGGGGTGACGGACTCTCGCCGTGCCTTTGTATTCGAGGCCGGCTCTCTTCAGGGACTGATTAACCTTGGCTCTCATAATGAAATTTTCCTGAAGAATATGATTGGTCTTATTCAGAATGGTGTAGCAGGAACTGCAGGGAGCCACAATCTGGCCATTATTTCTTTCTGCCAGAGCCAGATTGCGAGCCGAAAAAGCCAGCGAAATTGTTTCTTTGATCGACATATACATCGTTGCTCCGCAACAATTCCAGTCCTCAAGCTCCTTAAGCTCAAGATTGAGGCGATGAAAAACCCAGCGCGTGGAAACATCATAGGAGCGAGCTGACGACTCAAGACTGCATCCAGGATAATACAAATAGCTCATCTTGGCCTCCTCTCACCTTAATGGCCGGGGACAGGTTCAGGTTCCCAGGGAATAATCATTTCCATTATCTCGGCTTCCTTGAGCAGGGCCTGTAAATCCTTTTTTCTTTTTATTCCCCTGGGGAGAAAACTTATCCGGCCATGGCGCCAGAGTTTCCAGGCCAGGGGCAAAAGCCCCAGAAGCCTGGCTGGCTTTGTCCTTAAATAAAAAAGAATAAGCAGGCCTGGCTCATAGCTGCGACCAAAAAAATTAACCAGGGAAACAAAGGAGCGGGAGAGAGCATGAACCGGGAATCGGGCCGGAAAGAGATTGTTCTCCATAGCCAGCCGCTTCAGGGCATAAAGAATATCGGTGACCTTAATGCCCACAGGACAGCGCACCGTGCAGGCATAGCAGGAAGCACAGATCCAGATGGTCCTGGATTTAAGAATGCTTTCCATATCGCCGGCGCGGAAAAGGGCAATTACTTCCCGGGGCATAATGTCCATGGTGGGGCTCACCGGACAGGAGCCGGTGCAGGTGCCGCATTGAAGGCAGCGCTTGATTTTCTGACCACCAGGAATATTGCTGACCTGAAGCCAGAAAGTCCTGAGTAATTCCTTGGTCTTTCTGTCTTTTGCCTGAGATCCGGCCATTATGTCAGCCATGGACCAACCTCCTTGATGGCCTGAGAGACAGCTTTTAACCTGAACAACCTTTAATCTTTCAGGCCTTCCTTCATTAAATCACCTTCTTTGGTTTATACATTTATCCTTTTTTAGTAGAAGCAAATTTAATGCCAGATAAGCCCGAAGAAGAATTCTTTTTTTTATTTAAATTATTGAAAATAAACAAATTACAAGCCTAAAGGTCTGACTCAAAAGACAGGGAGAAAAAAGCTGAGGTAATTTTCCCCTTTCCTGGAATTTCTCCCCAACCTTTCCCCTGCTTGAAGATTATCTGGTTCGTCAACCGATAAATTAAAAAAATGAAATTTTTTCAGGATGAAAGAAGAAAGTTATGTTAAAATGGTGATTCTGAGGAGGAAAAAAATGAAATCGCTTCAGGAAATAGCCCGCCATTCATTCCTGAATGAGGACCAGCTGGCCAGACTGGAAAAACTGATTCTGGCCCGGGGCGAGTATTCGCCTGAAACCGTCAGGGAAGAACTGGACTGGTTTTGTTCCCGCCTGGGGATGAATGAATATTATTTCCGGACGACTCCCTTAGAAGTAATGGCTGATCATATTCAGGCCATCAAAGCCGCTGAAATCATCGCCACGGTGGGCGAAAAAAAATCCGTTCAGATTGACCTCAGCACCGAGCAGGAAGATCGAGCCGTTTATCTCGTCGATGATGTCCATGCCCGGGCTCTGGAGGTGGAAAAAAGGATAGAGCAAAAATATCCCGGCTGCAGGCTTCAGTGTTACCGAACCCAGAGAAAAGCTCCCGGACTCGGCTATTTGAGGATGTATGTGGCCTGTTTACCCCGATTTAAAAAAGAAAATGTTTCTCCCCTGGAGACAGAGATCAATCTGGTAGCTGACAAAACTTTCCTGGCCACTTCCCCGCCTGAAACCATTAAAAGATACGCTCGACTCCTGCGCCAGACCAGGGGCTGGGAGAGTCCCTATATTGAAGTCTCAAAGGTTGAAAGAACCGGAGAAACCAGAATTATCGTGGTGACAAAAAAAGAAAGCCGGCAACGCTTTTTCTCTAATGTTTCTGATGTTTTTAATTCCCGGGGCCTCTTTTCAACCAGAAAATATATTGAACAGTTCGCCAATGGCCGAACTGTCTATTCTTTTTATCTGCCTGAAATCAAAGACGAATCTTTATTAAAAGACATTATCCAGGATATAACCCTCCTTTACGTCATACCCGACTCACCCTTAAGCTCTCTTTTTCGGGAAGGAAAATTAACCGCCCAGGAAACAGTTTTCGGCGTGGCTGCCTGGAGTTTCGCGCACCAGTTTCTGACTGGCTTTAACGAAGAATATCAGCAGCTGGCGGAAGCTCTGAAAGATTCCCCTGAGCTCCAGGGAATTTTACGCCAATTAAGGATCAAGCTGGTAAAAGATACCTATCATGAGCAGAGAGTCTGGGATGCCTATTATGAATATTATCCTTTTCTTAAAAAGCTTTTCGCTCTCTTTGACCGGAAATTTAACCCCAGCTTGGCCAACCCGGACATTCAGACCGAGCTCGAACAATTGAAACAGGAAATTCAGCGAGAAATTTCTGTGGAAATTGATCGCCAGATCATTCTGGCGGCCATTCAATTTATAAAATCTATTCTTAAAACCAACTTTTATCTTACCGAGAAAACTTCCCTTTCTTTCCTCTATGATCCGGGCTTCCTCAATCCCATTGATTACCCGGAAAAGCCTTATTCCATTATTCATGTTATCTCAGCTGAGATGAGAGGTTTTCATGTCAGATTCAGGGACATTGCCCGTGGTGGCATAAGAATTGTCCGTTCCACCAATCTGCAAAATTATCTTCACAATTCCGATTTTATCTTTGATGAAAATTACAACCTGGCCTCCACCCAGCAGAGAAAAAATAAAGATATCCCTGAAGGCGGTTCCAAGGGAACCATTCTGCTTAACTGGGGTTTTCAGGATTATGGAGAAGCGGCTTTTAAAAAATACATTGATGGCCTGCTTGACCTCATGCTTCCTTCGAAAGAAATAGTCGATTATTACCGCCGGCCCATTATCCTTTTTATTGGCCCTGATGAAGGTACAGCCGAATTAATGGCCTGGGCCGCGGAAAGGGCGCGAGTCAGGGGATATCGTTACTGGCGGGCCTTTGCTACCGGAAAGCCAGTCTCCATGGGCGGAATCCCCCATGACCTTTATGGCATGACCACTAACTCCATCCATGAATATGTTCTGGCTACCCTGAAAAAGCTGGGCTTAAAAGAAGAAGAAATAACCAAGGTGATGACCGGTGGCCCTGATGGTGATTTAGGCAGCAATGAAATTCTTATTTCCAGAGATAAAATTATAGCTATTATTGATGGCTCTGGTGTCCTCTATGACCCTGAAGGAATTAATCGGGAGGAGTTGAAACGCCTGGCTCGTTTAAGAAAACCGGTCGAATTCTTTCGCCGCGACCTCCTGTCGGCGCAGGGATTTCTCGTTACCATTAAAGATAAGGAAATCACCTTGCCTGATGGAGAAAAGATAGCCAGTGGTCTCGACTTCCGTAATTCCTTCCATCTTGATCCCCGGTTCAGGGCTGATCTTTTTGTTCCCTGTGGCGGCCGGCCAGCCTCCATCAACATCAACAACTGGCAAAATTTCCTCGACGAAAAGGGCCGACCACGCTTTCGAATCATTGTTGAAGGGGCTAATCTCTTCTTAACCCAGCAGGCCAGAGTTCGCCTCGAAGAAAAGGGGGTAATAATTTACAAAGATGCCTCAGCTAATAAAGGTGGAGTGACTTCTTCTTCCCTGGAAGTTCTGGCCAGCTTAGCCTTAACCGATAAAGAGTTTGAAGAGCTGATGTGCGTTCGCGATGGCCGGATTTCTCCTTTCCGGCGCGCCTATATTAAAGAAATTTTAAAAATCATTCGGGAAAATGCTCGCCTCGAATGGGCTATAATCTGGCAGGAGCATGAAAGGAAAGGCTTGCCCCGTTCCGTTCTCTCTGACCTGATCAGCGAGAAAATTGTCGAAATAAAGGATGCCATCTATGCATCTGATTTACATAAGGATAAAAAGCTTTTCCGGCAAGTTCTTTGCTGCTGCGTTCCTTCTATTTTATTAAAAAAAGTCGGTTTTGCCCGTCTAGCCTCCCGCGTTCCAGAAAACTATTTGCGGGCCATGTTTGCTTCCCATCTGGCCAGCCGTTATGTTTATAAATACGGCCTTGAAGCCAACGAGGTCAACTTTACTTCCTTCCTGCAATCGCTGAAAGAGAAGGCGGAGAAAATTTGACTGGTTGAAAATTTAATTGGCTTTCTTTGCTCTCGGATAAGTTAGCTGATCTGAGTTGAGAGTTGGTCTGACCCGCAAGTTTTAACTTTTCCCTTTCTTCTGGCCAGGAAGTTATGATTATTTAAAAATAATCAGATGCGAGTTCACTTAAAATTTTTTATCTTTAAAAATTGACCTTTAACTTATTTCACCCGAAAGATAGGCTCTGGTTCTCGGGTCACGAGGATGATTTAAAACTTCCTCCGCCGGACCATGTTCCACAATTTCGCCAAGATAAAGGAAGACAATATAGTCGGCAATTCTTCTGGCCTGGCGAAGAATGTGGGTCACAAGCAGGACGGTGTATTGCGATTTAAGAGAAAGCAAACATTTTTCCACATTCTGGCTTGATTGTGGATCCAGGGCAGAGGTGGGTTCATCCCCCAAAATAATTTCAGGTTCCACGGCCAGCCCCCGGGCCAGACACAGCCGCTGCTGCTGGCCCAGGGAAAGACGTGAGGCGGGCTCAAAAAGTCTATCCTTGACCTCATCCCAGAGCCCGGCAATCCTTAAATAGCGTTCAACTAACCTATCAAGCTCCTTCCTGTTTTTTAAGCCATGAATCCTCGGTCCATAAGCCACATTATCATAAATAGACATGGGGAGAACCTGGGGCCGTTGCGAAAGGAGTCCCATTTTCTTGCGAATTCTGGTGACCTCTATCCCGGGAGAATAAATATCTTCACCGTCAACCAGAACCTTACCCTCTATCCTCACTCCCTCGACTGAATCCAGCAGGCGATTCAGAGATTTAAGGAGAGTCGTTTTGCCACAGCCAGAGGGCCCAATAATGACGGTTATCTGACGGTCAGGAATATCCAGCGTTATATTTTTTAAAACTTGAAGATGACCATAATAGACATTTAAATTTCTCAAACTGATATGCGGGCGCAGTATTGTTGAGCTCATTTTTAACCTCAAAATACCAGGTGTCGGGCATAATGGCGGCTAATTCGCCTGGAAATAAAGCTAACTAGGAGGATAATCAGGGTCAGGATAATGGCGGCCGCATAGGCCCTTTTCTGAACTTCAGGATAGGGTGTCGCCAGCTGGAAAAAGATGGCCAGGGGCAGGGAAGCCACAGGCTGGAAAAGTGAGGTTGTCAGATTATCGGTATAGCCAGCTGTCAGAAGAACCGAGGCCGCATCACCAATGGCCCGACCGAAAGCAATCAAAATGGCTGTGATAATTCCAGGCATAGCCTGCCTCAGAACCACTTTCCAGGCAGTTTCCAGCCTGGTTGCACCCAGGGAAAAGGAGGCTTCCAGCAACTCTGCTGGAACCAGTCTGAGAACCTCATCCATGGCCCGGCTCATGATGGGTAGTTCCAGCAGGGCCAGAGTAATAATTCCCAGAAGAAGTGAAGCCTGCCACCCAAGCCAGGTCATCAGAAGAAATCCAAAGGCGCCATAGACGATGGAAGGCACCCCCCACAAAACATCGAGGGAAAAGCGGATAAGAGTTGGCCCGAGGGATTTTTTTCCGGCAAAATAATTTATATAAAAAGCTATGGGCATACTGAGAAAAAAGGCCAGGATGGTCGCCCCGCCGGCCAGCTGCAGGGAACCAATGATGGCATTTAAAATACCTCCTTCCTGGCCAAGATAATAGCCGCCGCGGGGAAGACGAAAAATCATTTCCAGATTTAAAGCCCCGATTCCTTTAACCACTATCGTTCCCAGGATGAGAAGTAAAATCAGGGCTGTCAGGCCGGTGGTTCCGATCATTATCGCCTGAAAAATTTTTTCTTCCAAGAAGCGCCACTTCATAAGAGTCTCCTCTCCAGGCGAATGAGAACAAGACGGGCAATTAAGTTAAAAATCATTACCAGGATAAGAAGAATAGCGGCGGCTAACATCAGGGCTGAATCATAAAGGGGAATGGACATCATCTCGCCATAATTGTTAGCGATTAAAGCGGGCAGAGGATAACCCCCATCAAAGAGAGAGCGAGGCACCCGGGCTACATTGCCTACAACCATGAGGACAGCCATGGTTTCACCCAGAGCTCTGGATAACCCGAGAACAAATGCCGCCAGAATGCCGGAAGCTCCCTGCCGCAACAGGACATACTTGACTGTCTCCCATTTAGTCGCGCCCAGGGAAAGGGAAGCCTCCCGCATCGCCTGAGGGATGGCTCGAAAAATTTCGAGCAGAACATGAATTATTGTGGGCAGAATCATCACCGCCAGAACGAGTCCACCAGCCAGAATGCTGTAGCCACTGGAATAGGTTCCAAAAAGAGGAGCTAAATAACGGCCAACAAAAGGAACAATTAGCAGAACTCCCCAGACTCCATAGATAACTGAAGGCAGACCAGCCAGCAAATCAATCATGGGCCGGGCTATTTCCCTTATACGGCGAGGTGCATATTCAGAAAGGAAGATGGCCACAAAAAGAGAGATAGGAGCAGCTATAACCAGAGCAAGAAAAGTCACCCAGATAGTACCCATAATGAAGGGCCAGAGTCCAAAATGACCTTTAAAGGGAGCCCATTCATCTGAAAAAATCAGGCGGGAAAGAGGCTGAAGCCAAAGCAGAGGCCTGGCTTTTAAAAAAAGACCAAGAAACATCAGAAAAATTAAAAAAGCAGGAAGAAAGGAAATGGAGCCCATAATCCAGCTGGCCAGGAGCTCCCTTTTAAGACGGCGGCTATATCCTGTCATCAAAAGCCCTCATTATGCGTGCAATTTATACTCCCAGTCCCCTTGAACGCCTTTCTCCTAAGAACATCCAGTCGAGGTCAGGCACGTTTTTTCCTTTTCATTTTTTTCCTTCTCTCCGAGAAGATACTTCCGGGACTTTTCCAGGATGGAGGGAGAAACTTCCACATAGCCGGCATTAGCCAGCAATTTCTGACCCTCACCCAGGACATAATTTAAGAAAGCCCGCAGAAGAGCCATCTCAGGCTTCCCTCGCGTCACCAAATAAAGGTCCCGGACCGGGGGCGAGGGATATTTACCCTCCTGAATAGCCTGAACCAGGCTCGACCGATGGCTCATAAAATTCTCTTCAGGGTCAATCTGGCCATTGTTGTTTAAATCAAGGGGGAGAACAATCAGGCCTTTTACAGGTAAAAAAGTCTTCGGATCAAAGGCAAAATTGAGATTGTTATAGCCCAGGCCAAGAGGGTCTCTTCTTACGGCCTCGGCCACTCCGGGGTCACCATAAACTCCTGTCCCCTTCAAATCTTCCTGTCTTCCCCCCAGAAAAGCCGCCCAGGTTTCACCTGCCCCGCAGGCATCAGAACGGGTATAAAGATGGATGGGCTCCGGACGGCCTGTCTTAAGCAATTCAGACCAGGTGCTTATCGTGCCTGAAATCCAGATCTGCCTGAGTTCTTCCCGGGTAAGTCCCCTTGAAAGCAGGGATTTTAGATAGGGATTTCTGGCGGAAACAGTGACGACAACAGCATCTCTGGCCACGGGAAAGGCTACCGCGCCTCGTCGAATCTCTTCAGGGTGAAGCTCCCGGGAAACCATGCCTAAATGGGCTGCTCCAGAAAGAACATCAGCCACGCCTTTACCTGCCCCTCCGGCCTGGACATCTATTTTGACGCCGGGCTGGATTTTCTGAAATTCCTCAGCCCAGCGGACAACAAGGGGATAAAGGGCCCAGGCTCCGGAAATGGTCAGCCTTCCCCTGATCTCTTCCCCAGCAGGCCAGGAATCTGAATCCAGAAAAGAAGCTTCGGGCAAATTAATCAAAAAGGGAAACATGAATTTAAGGCTAAAAAAGCTCAAAAGAAGAAAAACTGGCAGCCGCAGAGCAGGGGATTTTTTTCTCTTAATCATCAGCTCAATGTCCCCAGAATTTTTTTCTATCCTGGCGCAAAAAACGAAGGGCTAATTTCATTAAAAAGCCATCGATCTTCACCTTCAGTTTAAACACCCATTTCTTTTTTTCCTTAAAAACCTATCTGGCATTGAATCAGAAAAATATTTTTTTTCTTCCCGCCTTCAGGCCGGTGAATTTCCTGGTTCAGCTGGATCTTGGTGCGCGGAGCCAGATGAATATTTAAGCCATAAGTGAGAACTTCTTCTTCATCATGGGCTAAGGCCAGATTCCGGTCAAGTGACTCATAGCGAAGAACAGGCTGGATCTGGCCCTGACGCCACGATAGAACCGCCTGAGCGACCCAGCCCTCCCCTTCCCGGTCATAATCAAAAGCCCTGATATATTCGACCGCAAAAGCCAGAGAGCCTGGTTGCCAGCGGGCCTCAAGTCCCTGGCGGCGGCGCAGGCGGGAAGAATTTTCAGCCTCAGGCCATTTCCCTTCATACCAGGAGCCGCCAACAGCCAGGCTTTTCGAAAGAGTGATGACGAGACGAAAGGCCTTATCCTTGTCATTATCATTATCCAGGCGATTAATGCCTGAGCCATTAAAAAGGCCAAAGGAGGCTTCGAAAAAGGACATATGAAGCCGAACTGAAGCTCCTATATCTCTTCCCTGAGAACCAATGTCTCGACCCGGACAGAAGGATTCAACCACAGTGGAACGGTTAATGAAATCGAGCTCTGATGATCCTTTTAAATTTTCGTAGCTGAAAGGAATCTTAAATTGCCCGGCCCGAAAGAACGCCCAGCGACCGAGATGAAAGTCGAGATAGGCTTCCATAAGATTTACTGATTTTGTTTGCTCTATCTGCACCTTAAAATCGAGGCTGGGCAAGATAGCGGCTGAGAAAGCCAGACGAACCCGCCTCAGGGAGAAAGTATCATGGCCATCTGAAGAATAATCAGTGTATCTGATCTGGGCGAAGGCAGAAAATTCAACCGGGCGGCTAGCTGAAACCGCCTGTTCTCGCTGCTGAGAAAAAGCAGAAATTACAGTCAGATTAAAAACAATTGCCAGCGCCAAAAAATAAATAATTTTTCCCCTTAACCTTTTTCCCTTTCCTTGCTTTAAACTCAATTCATCAGCTTTTAGATTAGTTAGTCGACTGATTAAATAATCTATTGAAGAAAAAATATTTTTGAAATTAGCCCCTATTTTCTCCATCAAAACTTCTACCCTCTTTTTTTATCTGCCGGCTGGCCCGGACTAAATCTTCAAAGGTTGTTCTTTCGAGGATAGAGGCTACAGCATCCCTGACCTCTTTCCAGAGAAGTCTTAAACCACACCGATTTTCTCGAGGACAGGGCTCATGGGCCGTGACACTCACACAATCAATGGGCGCCAGGGGGCCATCCATAACTCGAATAATCTCGGCCACGGTAATCTGGGAAGGTGCTTTGGCCAGAAAATAGCCTCCGTTGGGCCCCTTCTTGCTTCTCAAATAGCCTGTTCTTTTAAGCATCAGCAGAATTTGCTCCAGAAAGCGGGGCGGAATATCTTGAGCCTCAGAGATCTCTTTTATATGAAGGCCTCTCTCCGGATAATGAAGGCTCAATTCAAGCATGGCCCGGCTGGCATATTCTCCTTTGGTCGAAAGCCTCATTTTAGTCGACTATATCGATAGACTATATTCAATTATAGAATTTATTTCGATTTGTCAAATTTTAAAGGGTTAAATCTCTTTTTGCCTGAAATTATAATCAATTTTGGCCCCATCTTACCTCTCACAGGATTTAAAGGCATTGCCAGGCCGATTCAAATTAGATAGGATTAAAAAAATGGTGGCAAAGAATTTTAAGTACTTAATTTTTAAAAAAATTTTTTTGGAGGTGGAGATGACAGAAAAGCTCAGGCTTTTTCTTGCCCTTTTTCTCCTGCCCTGTCTGATGATTCTCTCCTCGTCCTGTCGCCGTCAAAAAATTGAAGGAGAGGGAGTCAAAAAAATGGAGATAAAAAAAGAAATTTTTGGCTATCTCGCTGATGGTCAGGCCATCGAAGCCTATCTTTTAACCAATAGCCACGGGCTCAAAGCAAAAATCATGACCTATGGAGCCACCCTGATTTCGCTCGAAGTTCCCGACCGCAATGGCCAGCTGGCTGATATTGTTCTCGGTCATAACCATCTTGAGGGCTACTTAAAGAGGGAGACAAATCCTTATTTTGGTGCCACCATTGGCCGCTATGCTAACCGGATTGCCAGAGGAAAATTCATCCTGGATGGTGTCGAATACCATCTGGCCACCAACGATGGTCCCAATCATCTCCACGGCGGTCTGAATGGTTTTGACCGGGTGGTCTGGAAAGCTGAGCCCTTCCAGGAAGAAAGGGCTGTAGGCGTCAGGTTCAGCTATTTAAGTCCTGATGGCGAGGAAGGCTACCCGGGCAACCTGAAGTGCACAGTCATTTACAGGCTGACTGAAGATAATGAGCTCCGTCTTGATTATGAGTCCACAACTGACAGGGCTACCCCGGTCAATCTGACTCATCATAGCTATTTCAATTTGGCAGGCGAAGGCCAGGGAACTATCCTCGACCATGAACTGATGATTAATGCTGACTACTATACTCCGGTCGATGACCAGCTCATTCCCACCGGTGAAATCAGGCCGGTTAAAGGCACACCCTTCGATTTCACTCTGCCCAAAGCTATCGGCTCAGAAATTGACCAGGTTCCAGGAGGTTATGACCATAATTTTGTCCTGAAAGAAGCCTCCACCTCTTTGAAGCTGGCGGCCAGACTCTATGAGCCTGTTAGCGGCCGTTTACTCGAAATCTATACGACCGAGCCCGGCCTTCAATTTTACTCTGGCAATTTTCTCGATGGTTCCATTAAAGGAAAAAGTGGCCGTCCCTATGAGAAGCATGCTGGTCTCTGCCTTGAAACCCAGCATTTTCCTGATTCGCCCAATCGGCCCAATTTCCCTTCAACCATCCTTCGCCCTGGAGAAAAATACGTCAGTACCACCATTCACCGCTTTGCGTTCAAATAGCCTTTTCAGGCCCTGCCTGAAAAGACAGGGAAGAGGGGAGGGAATTTTACAAGACCAAATCAACCTGAGATTAAAAAAATAAAGAATAAAAGGAGAAAATGAATTAAGCGATAAATTGAAATAAAGGGATAATTGAAAAATAAAAAGAAAAACAGGAGGGGAAACCAGAATGAAAGGGCTGAAATCAATTACTTTGATTTTCTATTTTTTCTTTCTTCTGACCATTTTTGCCGGTTTCAGCCAGGGATCAGCCCAGGTTTCGCTCGCGCCTGCAGTTAAAGCTTTTCTGGTCATAGATGAGCCTCTTTTTGCCCTGACCCATGTCCGCATAATCGATGGCACCGGCCAGCCTCCTCTGGAAGACCAGACCATTATCATTTCCGGCAACAGAATAGCTGCGCTGGGGCCGGCAGATAAGATTGCCCTGCCGGCGGGCATTAAAGTTCTGGATAAATCTGGATATACGGTTATTCCTGGCCTGGTAGGTATGCATAATCATATCTTCTATCCGGCCGGCGGTGCCCACTATAACACTCTGGAATTCAGTGCTCCTCGTCTTTATTTAGCCTGCGGCGTAACGACTATCAGAACAACTGGTAGCTTAGAGCCCTATACTGAGCTCAACCTGAAAAAGGCCATCAACGAGGGACGGCTCCCTGGCCCGCGGATGTATGTCACCAGCCCCTATCTTGAAGGCCCTGGAGCTTTTACCCTTCAGATGAATGAGCTTGATGGGCCAGAAGACGCCATCCGCTTTGTTCAGTACTGGGCGGCTGAAGGTGTGGATGATTTTAAGGTCTATACGCGAATCAGAAGAAATGAACTCGAGGCAGCAATCAAAGAAATTCATCGTCTGGGGAAAAAGGTCACAGCCCATCTCTGTTCAATTACCTTCAGGGAGGCTATGGAGCTGGGCATTGATAATCTCGAGCATGGCCTGCTTGTCAGCACTGATTTTGTTCCCGGGAAAAAACCTGATTTCTGTCCGGGCTCCCAGGATGTCCGCAATTCCCTTTTAAACCTGGAAATATCCAGCCCCCAGGTTCAGGCCTTAATCCAGGAACTGGTTAAAAACAAGGTGGCCATTACCTCAACCTTACCTGTCTTCGAAATCTCAGTTCCCGGGAGACCGCCCCTTGATCCCAGGGTTCTTGAGGCTATGGCACCTGAATTAAGAATTCTCTATCTTACCCAGAGGACCAGGGTGGCAGAAACGAAAAACTCTCCCTGGGAAAAGTTGCTGGCCAAAGAAATGGAATTCGAACTGGCCTTTGCCCGTCAGGGCGGCCTGCTTCTCGCCGGTCCTGATCCCACAGGCTATGGCGGTGTTCTGCCTGGTTTTGGTGACCAGAGGGAACTTGAGTTGCTGGTGGAAGCTGGTTTCTCGCCTGTTGAGGCCATTAAAATCGCCACCCACAATGGAGCTCTTTATCTCGGTGCCCTGGATCAATTTGGTACCATTGCCGTGGGTAAACTGGCAGATTTAGTCCTCATCAAGGGCAATCCGGCCAGAAATATTGGTGATATCAGAAATGTAGAAATAGTCTTCAAAGAAGGTCGTGGCTATGATCCGGGGAAACTTCTGGAATCCGTCCGCTCCCTGGTGGGAATCCGCTGAATCAGCCTTTGAAGAAATAAATCAATTTTTTGAATTAGAGAGAATCACCTATTCATTCCTGAAAAGCCTGCGCTTCGAGCCTCTTTCAGCAAATAATTTCGTTAAATATTAATTTTCTTTAATAATTTTTCCCGGAAAGAATTGTTTTTTCTAGAAAAAGAAATACAGCTGTTATAAGCCCAATAAATTCCATGCTTTTTCGGAAAAGCGCTATCGGGCCTTTAAAAAATCGCACGCCTGGCGCCAGATGTCTGAAATCTGTTTGATTTTTTGAATTTTAAAAAGTTAAGATTTAAAGCTGAGAATGGTGGCAACGACTGATGATGCTGATAAAAATAGAACAATGTCCTGTCTGCCAGTCTTCAAGGATAAGGCCATACAAAAAAGGTAGCTTAAAACCAGAAGAGCTCAGTCCAGAAAAAATTAAAATTACCGATGCTGAATATGGTCAGACCTGGGATTTGAGTCAATGTCAGGACTGTAGCTACATCTTTGCCAATCCCTGCCCTGACGCTTCCATCTTAGCCCGGCTTTATCATGAAGTGGAAGATCCGGCCTATGAGGTTGAAGCCCCGGGCCGAAGAAGAAATTTTCGTCGTCTGCTGTGTCGCCTGGAAAAATTTTTACCGAAAAGAGGAGCTTTGCTGGATGTGGGCGCAGCCACCGGGCTTCTTCTGGTTGAGGCCAGACAGAGGGGCTGGGAGGTGGCGGGAATAGAGCCCAGTCGCTGGGCCGTGGAAACTGCCGCCAGAAAATATGGCCTCGCCCTTCATGCTGGCTCTTTTGAAGATTTTGAAGCGGGAGAAAAAAAATTCGACGCCCTGACCCTGGTTGATATTCTCGAACACACTCCCTATCCCCGGAAACTCGTCGAAAAGGCCAGAGATTGCCTTAAACCAGGCGGCATCCTGGTCATGGTTACACCTGATATCAAAAGTCTCGCCGCCAGAGTAGCGGGAAACCGCTGGTGGCATTTTCGCCCCGGCCACCTGGGCTATTTCCAGCGAGAAAGTCTCCAGAAACTCGTTGCCCTGGCTTCCTTTGAAATTCTAAAATGGAAAAGATATAGCTGGAGTTTCAGCCTGGATTATCTTTTGAGACGCCTTCGCCCCTTTTCCTGGCTCCTTAAAATTCCTGGTCTGGCTTCTCTTTGGCCGCGAATTCCGATAAAATTGGCCCTTGGCGATTCCTTTGAAATCTATGCCCGGAAAAAGGAAACAATTTGAATCCTTACATTGAAGCCCTGCGCCTTGAAAGATGGCCTCGAAGCACAGCCATCTTTCTGGGTAGTCTGGCCTATCTTTTTCTGGCCACGGAAAAAAAATTTCTGAGCCAAAATTACTGGCCTCTCCTCGGGAAAACTTCGCTGGCTTTCTTACTGACCTGGGGTATCTCCACCGTCAATTATGTTATCAACGAAATAGCCGATGCTCCCTATGACCGCCATCATCCTGTAAAAAAAAACAGGCCCCTGGCCAGTGGCCGGATTAAAAAGGGCCCCTTCATTTTAATTGGCCTCATTTTATGTTTGCTCTGCTTTTTCCTAGCCTGGCTTTTCTTTCCCTGGACTTTCCTTCTTTTCCTGCTGACCCTTCTTCTGGCCGGTTTTTTCTATAATGTTCCTCCCTTTCGCAGCAAGGATATCCCCTTCCTGGACTCAATTTCTGAATCGGCCAATAATCCCATTCGTTTCCTTATTGGCTGGTATGCCCTGGCCGCTTCCTTTCACCCCTTTCCTTCACCTGGCCTCCTTCTTGCCTGGTGGGCCTTTGGTAACTTTCTGATGGTGGCTAAAAGACTCTCCGAATGGCGCTGGTTAAAAGAGGCAGCTGGCCTTTATCGCCAGTCCCTCCTTCGTTATACTCCTTTCTCCCTGATGATTGGCCTGTCGCTTTCAGCCCTTGTTTTTTTTGCTGGCTATATCTGGTTCTGCCTGGAAAAACATCTCAAACTCTGGCTTTTTTACATTCCCCTGCTTATTATTTATTTTCTTCTATTTTTCTGGAAAACTCTGACGGAAAAAGCCGTGATGGAAGAGCCAGAAAAGCTTTTTCGTCGCCCTCTTTTTGCCTTTTATTCCCTTGGTCTGGGGCTTCTTTTTTTACTTTCACTTCTTTGATGAGAGGAATGAGGAAAAGCTATGAATCAACTTGAAATTATCTTCAAATTATTTCTGGCTATTGGCCTTGGAGGCCTTATCGGTCTGGAAAGAGAATTGAGTCAGAAACCAGCTGGCCTGAGGACAAATATCCTCATCTGTCTTGGCTCTACTCTGATGATGATTCTCGCCCAGCTCAGTCTTCAGGGAAGCAATGCTCCGGGTGAGAGTATGAGAATTGCCGCCGCCGTGATTACCGGCATTGGTTTTATTGGCGCTGGAACCATTATTCAGAGCCAGGGAATTGTCCACGGCCTGACCACAGCTTCCACTATCTGGGCTGTCTCCGGGCTGGGACTGGTCATTGGCGCTGGCTATCATGTTATTGCTCTGATTTATACAGCCATTGTCCTCATTACCCTCATCTCTTTCCGGCAGCTGGAAAACAGGCTTCTGAAAAAGAGTGTGGCCCATTATGAATTAAAGATAAAGCCGAGCCGGGATTTTCTGGGCCAGCTTAAGAGACTGGCCCTCCATCAGGGAATCCGGCTGGCTGACCTGGCCCTGAGAAGAGAGGGTGAATTCAGCCGGGTTAGCTTCACCGTTACCGGTCCGGAAGAAAAGGAAATTCAATTTCATCAGAGTTTAAGTGAACTTGAGGATGTCCTGGAAATCAAAATTGAATAAAATAAAAATCCTGGTAGCCACAACCAATCCGGGCAAATTGAAAGAAATCCGTCAGGCTCTCGCCGGGTTGCCCCTTACCCTTTTAAGCCTTGAGGACGCTTCCATTACCGCCCGCTCACCTGAAAAAGGAAAAACCTTTCTGGAAAATGCCCGGGCCAAAAGCCTCTTTTACAGTCAGTTCACAGACCATCTCGTTCTGGCTGAGGATTCCGGGCTGGAAATTGAGGCCCTTAAGGGTGCGCCGGGAGTTCTCTCAGCCCGTTTTGCTGGCCCTGAGGCTAATGATGAAAAAAATATTTCTAAAGTTCTGGCCTTGATGAAAAATGTGCCGCCGGACAAAAGAAAGGCCCGTTTTGTCTGCTGCCTCTGTTTAGCCCGGCGAGGAAAAATCCTGAAATGTTTCCGAGGTCAGGTTCAGGGCTGGATAACAGAGGAAAAAAGGGGAAGCTATGGTTTTGGCTATGACCCGATTTTCTTCCATCGTCCCTCCGGCCAGACTTTTGCCGAGCTTCCTCCAGATGAAAAAAATCGAGTCAGCCATCGAGGCCGGGCGCTGAAGAAGCTACGCTCCTTCCTCGAAGAAAATCTGGGGCGGCTCCGCTGAAAGGAGCCGCCCCTGAACCTCACTTCTCCCTGACCTCAGGACCAACCGTTATCCGATCTTTAATCTGTTCGAAAACTCTCTCCCCAATTCCCTGAACCTTGAGCAAATCTTCAATCCTCTTGAAGGGTCCATGTTCTTTGCGGTAATCGATGATTCTCTGGGCTATGGCCGGACCGATTCTGGGTAAACTTTGCAGCTCCTCCAGGGTGGCGGTATTGATATTAATCTTTGCCGGCGCCGTGGCTGAGCCAGACTGCCGGTTGGCTTGCCGGGCCAGAAGGGGCCCGAAAATTAAAAACAGAACCAAAGCGGCGGCCAGAATTTTTTGGCCTGACTTAAACATGGTAACCTCCTTCCAATTCCCCTGAATGCAAAGAAAGGGCCAGAATAAGGAAGCTCAGGAAGAAAATAATAAGGGAAGAAAATCAGTCAGGCCCAGAAATCAGGCTCTTTCAGCAACAATCGTAGTCACAAAGGAGAAAGCTTCTGCCAACTTCTGTTGACACCCTGCTTTTATTTCTTTCCCAGGATGAGTGAACCTATGGCGGTATAATCCTCTTCTCCCCAGCCCCGGTTCAGACCTTTTTCGAGCAACCTGAAAATTCCCTCCAGGCTGTCGGTTTCAAGACCGAGCTCCTTGCCCTCTTCCATCATCAGGCCCACATCCTTGTAAAGCAAACGAAGAGGAAAGGTGGGGCTGGAATAATCTTCTTGCCACAGGCGGCTTAATTTTTTATCAAAATGATAAGCATAAAGGGAGCTGCGACGAAGGACATCCATAAAAAGGTCAAGGGGAATATTTCTTTTCCGGATCAGATTGAGGCTGAAGGCAAAGCCGGCCGTGAGCGAAGCTATGAGCTGATTCAGGGCTAATTTAAAAGCAGCCGCCTGACCGACGGCGCCAACATGAATGGGCCGGGGTGAAAAACACTGAAGAATAGATTGAAAACGGTCAAATTGAGCCTCACTGGAACCGACAAGAACGACGAGTTCTCCCTTTTCCGCTTCAGCTATACTGCCCAGAACTGGAGCTTCGAGATAATCGCCTCCCCTTTCCTGGACAGAAGCCATAAGCTCCAGACTCTGGCGGGGAGAAATGGTACCCATTTGAATAATTGTTCTACCCTCAAGGTCCGGGGGATCGGTGGCCGGAAAAAGAACTTCGTGGCAGGCAGGATAATCAGCCACCATTAAAATGACCACGGTCGAAGCTTCAACCGCTTCTCTGGAAGTTGAAGCTAGTTTTGCTCCCAGAGCCTGAAGTGGCCGGGCTTTATCTTTTGTTCGATTATAGACAGTTAGTTCATATCCGGCCTGAAGCAGCCTTGTCGCCATGGGGCGGCCCATCAAGCCTGTGCCGATAAAGCTGAGCTTCATGGTGCTTCTCCTTCTTCCATATTTTTACTTTGTATTTAACCGAAAAAACTTTGCCATATTATAGCCAAAGCTTGATATAATTATGAACTGAGAGGTAAGCCATGAAGATAAAAAAATTCCTGTTTCTGTCTTTATGCTTATTAATAATTTTTTCTACAGTCAAAACTCAGGAAACAGCCAGCAAGCCTAAGGAAATCAAGCTCCCGGCTCCCAGGGTTGATGGCGGCCGGCCCCTGATGCAGTGCCTTAAAGACAGACAATCCCAGCGCGACTTCAAACCCGATCCCCTGCCCCTCCAGGTTCTTTCCGACCTCCTCTGGGCAGCCTATGGTATAAATCGGCCTGAATCTGGCAAGAGAACAGCTCCTTCAGCTGTTAACTGGCAGAATATAGACATTTATGTGGCTCTGGCCGATGGCCTTTATCTTTATGAACCCAAAGCGCACAAATTGATTCAGCTGCTGGCTGAAGATATTCGGGGACTAACCGGAACGCAGCCGTTTGTCAAAGAAGCGCCGCTTAACCTGATTTATGTAGCTGATCTGGCTAAAATTCCGCGGGGAACGGATGAGGACAAAAGATTTTATTCAGCTGCCCACACGGGTTTTATCAGTCAGAATGTTTATCTCTTCTGTGCCTCTGAAGGGCTGGCCACAGTTGTCCGGGCCATGATCAATCGCGAGGAGCTGGCTAAGAAAATGGGACTGCGGCCGGATCAGCAAATTACCCTGGCTCAAACCGTCGGTTATCCTAAGAAATAAAATCAGAGAAAAAATTCCTTAATTTTTTTCAGCCCCATCTCGTCTTGATTTGATTTAATTTCTTCAATCACACGAAAAAGAGAGGATAATTTTTATTTCGTTTGACAGAATTTTTTTATTTTCATAAATATGATATATCAGCCAATGAGATTAATAAGGGCTGGCGAATTGTCTGAATTCAATTGCCTTTCCTTCTTAACAGGAGAAAAAGGTTTTTTAAAAATATTTAAAATCCATTAAGGAGGTTTCCTTTGAAGAAAGCCAAGATTTTTCCGGGCTCAAGAACCTTTCTTTTAATCTTTTTCTCCTTTTTCCTGGCTCTTTTCCTGTTTTCGCAACAGCCTAAAAAGCCGGTCAGAATTCAATCTACCCCTCCTGAGGTACGCCTCAAAGGTTTTGCCCAGCACCTGGAGATGAAAAAAACCTCACCCTTCAAGGATCTTCGATGGCAATTTCTTGGTCCCACCAATGTTAGCGGTCGCTGCACTGATGTGGCTGTGGTTACGCCTAAAGGTAAAAATTATACGATTTATGTGGCCACAGCTTCTGGCGGTGTCTGGAAAACAGAAAATGAAGGAACCACCTGGGTACCCATTTTCGACCAGGAATTATCCACTTCCATCGGCGACATTGCTATTGCTCCTTCCAATCCTAACATTATCTGGGTAGGGACTGGTGAGGCCAATATTTTCCGGAGCTCCCATCCTGGCTGCGGGATCTATAAATCAACTGATGGCGGCAAAACCTGGCAGCACATGGGTCTTACCGATACCAACACCATTGCTCGCATCGTCATCCATCCTAAAAATCCTGATATCGTTTATGTGGCTGCTTCCGGTCATGAATGGACCTTCAACCCTGAACGAGGGGTTTATAAGACTACGGATGGCGGTAAAACCTGGAACAAGGTTCTTTATGTCAACGAACAGACCGGGGCAATTGACCTGGTCATGGATCCATCCAATCCTGATATTCTTTATGCTGCAACCTGGCAGAGAATCAGAAAAAAATGGAATGATCCCCGCAATGAGCCCCATTACACCGGTAGCGGTATCTGGAAAACAACTGATGGCGGTCAGACCTGGCGACCAATAAACAATGGGCTTCCTGAACCCCGTTATCGCGGTCGCATCGGTATTGATATCTGCCGCTCCAAACCCAATGTCCTCTATGCCTTTGTAGATAACTATGAAATTGCCCGGGAGGCTGAACCCGGCCGCCTTGATTCCTATGGCCGGCCTGTCCAGGCCACAATCAAAGGCGCTACAGTTTATCGCTCCGACGATGGCGGCGAAAACTGGCGTCTGGTCGCACCGACGACAGAGGAGATGAAGGCCTATCTGGAGCGCCATTCCGGTACTTACGGCTGGGTCTTCGGTCAAATCCGGGTTGATCCCAATAATGAAAACAAAGTTTTCCTCCTGGGCGTACCCATGAGCGTTTCCACAGATGGGGGTAAAACCTTCCGCCGCGTCCCCAATATGTATCATGTAGATAACCATGGCCTCTGGATTGACCCTGATAATTCCAACTACATTGTCAACGTTAATGACGGTGGCATTGAAATTTCCTATGACGGCGGCCAGACCTGGCGCAACTTCCGGAATAATTTACCCGTATGCCAGTTCTTTAATGTCAATTATGACATGGATACTCCCTTCCGGGTCTATGGCTCCATGCAGGATCATGGAAGTTTCAGAGCTGTCGTTGATCTGAGCCGCGGTCGCAATAATATCCCGGCTCAGGAGTTCGAAAGAGCTCCAGGCGGTGAAGGTTCCCATCACGCCATTGATCCGACCAATCCCAACCTGGTTTATTCCTGCGGTTTTTATGGCAGCCTGACAAGAACTGATTACAGCAAAACCGGTCCTGAACGCACCAAATCCATTGTGCCCAGAGTCTATCCTGATGAACCACCCCTTCGCGGTCAGTGGCTGGCTCACTTCATCCTTTCTCCTCATAATCCCAATATCATCTATCACGGCATGCAGTATCTTTTCCGTTCTCTCGATCGGGGTGATACCTGGGAAAGAATCAGCCCTGACTTAACTTATTTTACCCCGGCTGAGCAGGGCGATATTCCCTATCACACCATTACGGCCATTTCCGAATCGCCGCTGAAATATGGATTGATTTATGTCGGCACTGACTGCGGCCGGGTAAGCGTGACTAAAGATGGGGGTAAAACCTGGCAGGAAATAACGGCTGGCCTGCCTTACCAGAAATGGGTTTCCCGCATTGTGGCCTCCCAGTATGATATGGGTACGGTTTATCTTACCCAGCATGGTCGCGCTGATGATGATTTTATGCCCTATGTCTGGAAATCAACTGATTTCGGCAAGACCTGGATTGATATCGCCAAGGGTCTACCTCTTGGTCCGGTCAATGTTATCCGGGAAGACCCGGTTGATCGAAATATCCTTTATGTGGGCACTGACCTGGGTGTTTATGTCAGCAAGGATGGCGGTAAAACCTGGCACGTCCTGGGAGGCAATCTGCCTTCCTGTTATGTCCATGACCTGATTATCCATCCCCGGGACAATGTCATTATTATCGCCACTCATGGCCGGGGAATGTGGGTTATGGATGCTGATCCCATCAACGAAAAGCCCAAACGGCCCCAGCGTCGCTTTATTGAAGAGGAGGCTGAAACCGCTCGTTAAAAGCGCTGGCGGGGGAATCCGATTAAAGGGTTCCCCCTCTTTTTTCTGGATATTCTAAGTCCTCTCCAGGCAACTTTCGAGAATTAAAAATTTTAAATCCTATCATGTAGCCTGGGGACACAGCCAAAAATTTATATTGGAAGATATAAAGGGCAGAGAATCGCCTTTTAATAAAAGATCTGAGAAAAAATCTTTTATCCGTTTTTTCTGAATTTTAACTCCCTTTTCCTTTATTTCTCTTCCCTTGATCAGCCTTAAAGGCTTTTAACTTCCCTAAGCTCAATTAAAAGTTAAAATCATAGACATTTTTTTTATTCCCGGGAAGGTCGAATGAATCCTGTCTTCAAAAGAGAGAAATGAATTTTTGAGTCCTGGAGTTAACACCAAATTTTCAGATTTATTTTCCCCGCCTCACCCTAATCCTTAAGCCTGAAGCGATGAAAAGCATTCCGGGTCAGATAAAAATTTTCTTATCTTCGGGTAAATGGCTTTTAAAAGAAGCTTCGCAACAAGCTCAGGATTTAACCAGGGAATGGGGCGAGCTCGTCGAAAGGAGGCGCAGTTTCCTCAGAAAATCTCTGTTCTGATTCAGCCACTGCTTAATCGCGTGACGAGCATAGGTATAAATTGCCAGATGACGCCAGCGAAATTGAAGGCCAAATTTCCAGCATTGCCAAAGAGAATAAAAGCGCCTCATAGCTCTGATGGCGGCCTCTTTCTGCAGTTCATAGGCGGAAAGAAGTTTTGGCCGGAAAACCACATGATGGCCGCTATATTTAGACCAGTCTTCTTCCAGAAGTCGCCCCTGCGAGGCCAGTTCCAGAAAGGTTTCTGTCCCTGGAAGAGGCGTTAAGACCATGAACTGGACGGTATCAATTTTCATCCTGCGGGCAAAACGCACCGTTTCATCAATCGTCTGCCGATCATCCTCATCAGAACCGAGAACAAACATGCCATGAACCTGCAGCCGGTGTTTATGGATAATTCTGATGGCCCGGGCAATATCCTCCACTGTCTGGTTTTTCCGGTATTGTTCGAGGCTGCGGGGATTAATTGATTCCAGGCCAATATAAAGAACATAGCCGCCACTGGCTTTCATTAAGGCCAGAAGCTCTTCATCTCTGGCCACATCCACTCTTACCTGGGCTGTCCAACGAATTTTAAGGCCGCGCTTGATGATTTCTTTGAGCAGGGATCTGGTTCGATCAGGGTTACAGGCAAAATTATCATCATAAAAAAAGACTGACTTCCATTTCTTTTGATCCAGCCAGAACTCAAGCTCATCAACGACATCTTCCACCGGCCGCATCCGGTAGCGACGACCGAACATCTTGGTTACGGAACAGAAGGTACAATTAAAAGGGCAGCCACGACTTGTCATCAGCGGCAGAATATTCATTCTCGTCCAGCTGTCAATCAATCTGAGATCGGGCCAGGGAAGCTCAACCAGAGAGGGAGGACTGGCCGGAGAAGGATTAATCCTTATCCTGTTCCCCGTTCTAAAGGCCAGACCGGGTATGGATTCAAAGGAACTTTTTCCCTCAATCATGGCCTCAACTAACTTGAGGAAGCTTTCTTCGCCTTCACCGAGAATAACAAAATCAGCCCCCCTTAAAAGAGCCTCTTCAGGCATAAAAGTGACATGGGGCCCACCCATAACCACCGGGATATTTTTCTTTTTCTTAATTTTCTCGATTATCTGGTAAGAGCGAAGAGCTGTCGAGGTAATGGAAGAAAGGCCAACAAGATCTGAGGTTAAAACTTCTTCCCAGTCAATGGTCCCTAAATCCTCAACAAAGATTTTAGGCGTGATTTTTAATTCCCGTTCAAGCACAGCTCCCAGCAGGGGTAAACCCAGACGGGGCAGTTTGAACCTGGAATAAACATGAATGCCCGGCGCCCTGGGTTCAATTAAAGTAATTTTCATTAAAAACTCCTTCCGTGGAAAAGAATCCTTACGAATCCCCTTCCTTTTCTTGAATTATAACACAGAAAGCTCCCTTTCAACCATTTTTTAATTTATTTATTTTTAAGACTTTCCTGCCCTTAAAAGGAGGTGATTTTCGGCCCGATAAGAACTTTTTCTCCTTAGTTTTTGAGGAAAGAGGCTGATGGAATCAAGCTCGATTCAATGCCGGGAGGAGAAAATAAAGTTTTTCAATTTTTCATAGAAGGCCTGATCAATGGTCCTAACAGACTTGTGGCGAGCTTCAATTCTCCTGGTTTCCCCGCACCAATCTCAGGCAGAACTTTTATGTCGAAAAGAGAGAGAGATAAACAGATGTAAAGCTGAAGAATCTGAAGAGGATACCGGCAAAAGGGATAATCACGATAAAAGAGAAAGCAAGAAAGAAAAGGCAAAAATGAAATGGAATGGAAGTGAAAAAAAGGAAAAGGAAGAGAAAAGGGTAAAAAGAAAAAATTCTGGATTCAGGAGCGGGGATGGCTCCGCCGGTAAACCTCCATTAAATGTCGCAGGTCCAGATGAGTATATTTTTCAGTTGTCGCCAGGCTTTCATGTCCCAGAAGCTCCTGAATGGCCCGGACATCAGCTCCCCGGCTTAAAAGATGGGAGGCAAAGGAATGACGGAGAGAATGGGGACTGATTTTCCTCTGCAGAGCCCGGCGCTCAAGATATTTCTGGACAATGCGCTGGACCGAACGGCAGCTAAGACGCGTCCCCTTTTTATTCAAGAAAACGGCTTTAAAATCTTTTTCTTTAAAGGAAGACTTCCCCGGAAATAAGAGAGGCCTGACCTGAAGATATAGCTCAAGGCTTTCGGCCGCTTTGCGGCCAAAGGGAACAATTCTTTCCTTCCTCCCTTTACCTTTTACTCGAATCAACCTCTCTTTTAAATTCAGGTCATCAACATCCAGGCCCACGAGCTCACTCACCCTCATGCCGGTGGCGTAAAGAAGCTCCAGAATGGCCCGATCCCTTCGGCCTGTGGGGTCATCAGTTTGCGGCAAATCAAGAAAGGTCTCAATTTCCTCTTCCGTCAAAAAGCCCGGGATTTTCTTTTCCTTTTTTGGTACGGCCACAATTTTGGCCACATTTTCCCTGACCCAGCCTTTTTCCCGGGCATAGTTTAAAAAAGAACGAAGAGCATGGAGTTTGCGGGCTGAACTCGCCCGGCTTAAACCCAGCTCATGAAGATAAGTCAGAAAACGTCGGATGGCAAGATGATCCAGAGAGGTCAACTTCAGACCTTCTTTTTCAGCAAAGAGACAGAACTGCTTGAGGTCGAGGCCATAACTGGCTATGGTGTGCTCTGAAGCCTTTTTTTCATGACGAAGATAGGCCAGATATTTTTCCACCTTTGCCTTCACTCGATTCAAGCTCCTGTTTCAGCTGCTTCCTGACTCTTGGTTTCTTTTTTCTCCTTTTTTACTTTGCCCGAAATCTCAACTTTATAATTACATTCTTTATGGAGACAGTATTTCTCTATTTTTCCACCCCGCAATTTCTTCTGCCAGAGAAGAGGCTGACCGCAGCGGGGGCAGGCTTCTTTCACTGGTTCATCCCAGGTAGCAAATTGACAGGCCGGATAGCGGCTGCAGCCATAAAAGGTCCGGCCTCTTCTGGTCTTTCTCTTTAGAATCGTGCCCCCGCAATTAAAGGGACAGTTGAGGCCGGTTTCCTCGCTATTTTTCTTGATATAATCACAGCGGGGATAATTGGAACAGGCAATGAAATAACCATAAGGTCCTTTGCGGGAAACAAGAGGAGAACCACATTGAGGACATTTCTCTTCCAGTTTCCGGTTTTCCTTTTTGTTCAGGCTTTCTTTGAAGCGGCAGGCCGGATAGGCTGAGCAGGCCTTAAAGCGTCCGTAGCGACCCGATTTGATGACCAGGGGTTGACCGCAGAGAGGACATTTTTCATCAGTGGGAATACCCTTTCCTTTAACTGTTTCTGCTTTCTTGCCCTTTTCCAGGTCTTTTCTGAGCAGTTCATAAAAATTTCTCAGAGCTTCCAGCCATTGCTTTTCGCCCTGACTGATTTTATCGAGTTCAGCTTCCATCTGGGCAGTAAATTTGACATCCATCAAATCAGGAAAATGCTCCACCAGGAAATCAGTGACAAAAAGGCCGAGCTCTGTTGGCACAAACTTGCCCTTTTCCTTAATGACATAGACTCTATCCTGAAGGGTGGCAATAATGGGAGCATAGGTTGAGGGCCGACCAATACCTTTAGCTTCAAGCTCGCGGACAAGGCTGCCTTCTGTATAGCGGGGCGGAGGCTGGGTAAAATTCTGTTTGGCCTCAAGGTCCAGGAGCCTGAGAACCTCACCGCTTTCAGCCCGGGGTAGAATTTCATCCTTATCCATGCTCTCAGGAAAGAGTTTCAGAAAGCCAGGGAACTTAAGAACCTGACCCTTAGCCTTAAATTCATAGCGACCGGCTTCAATCAGAAATTCAGTGGCTTCAACCAGAGCCGCGGCCATCTGGGAAGCCAGAAAACGATTCCAGATAAGACGATAAAGCTCATATTCATCTTTTTTCAGAAAGGGTTTGACTCGTTCGGGAGGAAGGTCAGGTGAAGTTGGCCTGATAGCTTCATGAGCATCCTGGGCCTGGCTCTTATTTTTAAATATTCTGGCCTTGGCCGGCAGGTATTCCCGGCCAAAGTTCTTTTCAATCAGATTTCTGGCCCAGCTCAGAGCCAGAGGCGAAATCCTGACAGAATCTGTTCTCATGTAAGTAATAAGGCCAACCGGACCTCTCTCGCCTATGGGCAAACCCTCATAAAGCCTCTGGGCTATGGCCATAGTCCTGGTTACAGGGAAATGAAGCAGGCGAAAGGCATCCTGCTGCAGGGTGCTGGTAATATAGGGAGGTGGCGGATTCTTTTTCTTTTCTTCAACTTTGACCTCCCGGAGGATAAACTGGCAATTTCGTAATTCTGCCAGAACTTCATCAGCCTTGATCTTGGTTGGAAGTTTAACCTTTTTCCCGTCCACCTTCTCCAGGCTGGCCTTGAAAGCTGGCGGTTCAGAAGCTTCCAGCAAAGCCGTGATTGTCCAGTACTCCTCAGGCACAAACTGACGAATTTCCTTTTCACGTTCGCAAATTAAACGCAGGGCAACGGACTGGACCCGGCCGGCACTCAGCCCGTGGCCAATCTTTTCCCAGAGAAGGGGGCTGATCAAATAGCCCATCAGTCTGTCCAGAATTCGCCTCGTCTGCTGCGCTTTGATTTTGTTCTCATCGAGTTGGCCAGGCTGGCTGAAAGCCTCCTCTACTGCCTTTTTGGTGATTTCATAAAGCAGAACTCGCCGGATATTGGGATTGAATTTTTCCAGCAACCGGCTCAGATGCCAGCAGATAGCTTCTCCTTCCCGATCAGGGTCAGCCGCCAGAAAAATTTCATGACATTCGGCCGCCAGACGCTGCAGGTTTTTAATCAGGCTCCGCCTTTTGGGCAGAATGATATAGGTGGGCTCAAAATTGTTTTCAATGTCAACCCCAAGTTTACTCTTGGGCAAATCGCAGACGTGGCCCATGGAGGCACGGACCAGATATTTTGAACCCAGGTAGCGATTAATCGTTCTCGCTTTGGCTGGAGATTCAACAATGACCAGAGATTTTTCCATTAAACTCTCCTTTGATAGGCCGGGCCGGGAAAGGACAAAACCAGTCCTTTTAGCTCAAGCCGGAGCAAAATACCAAGAATTTCTGCGGCTGATTTGCCGGAACGAAAAACAATCTCGTCGAGGGTCCGAATTTCTTCAGTCGATAAGCAGCTCATGACCAGTTTCTCTTCTTCATCCTGTACCGCAGCTATTGATCCGTTTCTTTCCGCTTTCTCCTTCAAAAGAATAGCATCTCGGACCGGCGAGGGCAACTCCACGACCACATCCTGCCAGCTTTCAATCAGTCTGGCTCCGGCTTTAATTAAACCATTTGTCCCCTGACTGAGTTCACTTCCGGCTCTTCCAGGAACGGCCATGACCTCGCGGTTCTGGTCCAGGGCCAGCCGGGCAGTAATCAAAGACCCGCTTTGAGCTGAAGCTTCTACCACGATGGTGGCCAGAGAAAGGCCGCTAATAAGTCGATTCCTCCAGGGGAAATGATGGGCCAGGGGTGGGTCATCGGGTGGATATTCAGAAATAACTGCTCCGGCGGCAATAATCCTTTTAAATAATCCCCTGTTTTCGGGAGGATAAATTTTCTCCAGGCCAGAGCCGAGAACGGCTACAGTCAGGCCACTTCTGAGGGCGGCCTCGTGAGCCAGGGAATCGATTCCCCGGGCAAGGCCGCTCACAATAACCAGTCCCAGACCAGCCAGATCCTCGGCCAGCCTTTCGGCCATGCTCCGGCCATAGGGAGAGGGCCGGCGGGTGCCAACAATGGCCACAGCCGGCTGATTCAGGACCTCCTTTCGGCCAGCGCCGAAAAGAACAAAGGGCGCATAACTGATTTCCCGGAGCAAAGAGGGGTAATCAGGGTCATCCCGCAAGATAACCCAGAAATTATTTTTGATTAATCGGTCCTCAAGTTTATGGGCAAGTTCAAGGGCCTCGCCTGAAACAAACTTCTCAACTATTTCTTTTTCCAGGCCAAGGGCCAGCAATTCCCTTTCGCCCGCTTCCAGGGCCTTTTCAATATCAGGGAAAGCCCGGGCCATTTTTTCGAGTCTGCGGTAATCACCCCTCAGAGTCGCACTTAGAGCCAGCCAGTAAATGGTTTTATTTTCTCCAGAGACGGCTCCTTGCGGGGAACCCTGATGATTTATTTCCTGACCTGAAATTTTTCCCTCCTGAAGGCCAAGAAAAAATTCCTTCTCTTAATTAAGGACGTTTCTTTTTCTCAAAATACTTCTGCCTTTGAAATTTCAATAATTAAAAATAATGGATTTTTCCTGGAAGAAGAAGCCAGCGACAGCTCCAGTCATCAGGCAGGCCAGGATGGCCGCCAGGAGGGCCCGGAAGCCAAGTTTAGATAAATCCTTGATCCGCGATGGGGCAAGGCTTCCGATGCCGCCAACAAATATGGCCAGGGAGGCGACATGGGCAAAGCCACACAAAGAATAAGCAGCAATAATCGCTGACCGGTGAGACACCAGGGCCTTCTGACTTACGAGCTGGGCCAGATGCTGATAGGCAGGTACCTCAGTGGCTACAGTTCTTTCACCGACTAATCGGGCCACCTCGAGAGCATCAGCGGGCGGAACTCCTGTAATCAGGGAAAAGGGGTAAAAAAGATAGCCCAGCAGATTTTTCAATGTCCAGTCAAAGTTCCAGCCAAGCCAGGAATTAACCTGCTGTCCCAGAAGCAAGAGCACCAGGTCAACCAGAGCTAAAATGCCGAGAAAGGCCAAAAGAAGGGAAATAATTCCACCGAGAAGGCGCAGACCGCTGGTGGCCCCATTAATCAGGGCAACAATGAGATTATCTTCGCGCTCATAATGAGGTTTAACTTCCAGTCCCAGAGTCTCTGGCTTTTCCTTTTCCGGCAAGAGAAGCTTACTTATCAGCAGGGCAGCAGGGGCTGAAAGAATCGAGGCTGAAACGAGATGACCGGCTATGGTTGGAATAGCACCCTGAAGAATGAAAACATAAAATCCCAGCACGGTCGAGGCGATGGTAGCCATGCCGCCAGTCAGAATGGTCATAAGCTCTGATCTGGTCATCTTCTCCAGGTGAGGTTGAATCACCAGGGCTGATTCAATACCCACAAAAATCTGGCTGGAAACACAGAGACTTTCCGCTCCACTGAGCCTCATCAGGCGGGTGAAAAGGCGGGCAAAAAGGCGGATGAGCCAGGGCATAAAGCCAATGTAGTAAAGGCCGGCCATGAGGGAAGCAAAAAAGATAACCGTGGGCAGAGCCTGAAAAGCAAGAATTGAACCCAGGGAAGTTTCTCCGGCTTCATTGGTTGAGCCAGGGGGAAGGGCCAGCCGGCCAAAAAGAAATCTGGTTCCGGCCGTAGCACAATCCAGCAAGCGCACGATAACCTGATTTAAAAAAAGAAAGAATTTGACCCCCACAGGAAAAACAAAAATCAGAAGACCGAAGAGAAGCTGCAGGCCTATACCCCAGAAAATAAGCCGCCAGTTGATGATTCTTTTCTGAGGGGAAAAAAGCCAGGCCAGAAAGGGGATAAGGAAAACACCGAGAAGACTGATAAAATTATAAAGGCTCATTTTTTCCCTCCAGCGGCAGGTTCCTTTTCTTCCTTGAGACCTTCAATGATCACAGTTTTCCAGCTGGAATTAAAGCCTGATTTAATCCTGACCGCTTCCCTGGGGCAGCCAAAGTAGCTCGCTAAAAGGGAGCGCAATTCTTCGTTGGCCCGGCCTTTTTCGGGTGGTGCCTTGACTCTGACCAGAAGCTCATTTTTACCTATAAAATCCACCCCAGGCGAGCGATCCTTTGGCTTAACCCTGACCCTGAAAATCAACTTCTCACAACAGGGGCAATTCTTTTTTTTCCAGAAGATGGCGATATTTTTGGAATAATTCTTTGAGCTGTTCCATAGAAACAATATAGCCACTGATATAAACAGAAACCGTCGAACGCAGGGGATCGTTGGATTTAAGTAAAACATATTCTCGCAGCATCCCGGTACGATTGTCCGTGGATAGACGAATTATAATTTCCTGGCTGCGGCCAGGCCCGATTTTTAGAGGCCCGGTTATCTTTTTTTCACCCGCAAAAAAGGTCGCCTGACGATGACTGAATTCTACCTGCAAATCAAGCTCACCTTTATTACTCACCCTGATTTTTACCGGAAGCTCTTCACCGGATAAAATCAAACCAGCATCATAATTATAAACATCAAGTTCAAGGCGCGGGGAAGGAGGCACCTCAATTTCTGCCTGAATCTCCAGCACCTTGGTCGGCTCGACAGGGTCATTGGATTCAACGTAGATCTGCTTGGTTACCTGGCCGAAATAGCCGCGAGTATCAAACTGGACACTGATCCGGCCTTCCTTGCCAGGCAGAATCTTTTCCTCAGAAACCAGAGCCGCCGTGCAGCCGCAGGAAGTTGTCACTCTTTTAATGAGGAGAGGCGCGTTGCCCGTATTGGTAAAAACAAACTCATGATGCAGTTTGGTGCCTTCTTTAACTTTGGAAAAGCTTTTGACTGTTTCTTTAAAAGTTATTCTCGGTTGTTCAGCTGCGGAAGAAAAAAGAAAACTGAAACCAGTGAGGAAAATCAGGAGAAGAAGAAGCTTCCAGAAAAGAACTCCCGCTGGTTTCCTCATCTTCGGCCTCCTTATTTCTTTTTTTACTCTTTTTTGTCCCGGCCTGCAAGAAAATCCTTTTTCTGGCCCGATTCCTTGACACCCCTAACTAACGTGCCTATCATAAAGGTGTCTCATGGCCCAATCCAGAAAATATTTAATTTTATTTCTCATCCTTCTTTTCTTCTCCTTCCCCTTTAAGGTTTCAGCCCAGACCTCTTCTTTTAAACTCAGGGTAACCGAGGAAGTAGCCAATATCCGCCAGAGTCCTGATATCCGGAGTCCAATCGTTGTCCAGGTAGTTCAGCATACGCTTCTTTACGGGCTCAAAAAAGAAGGCGAATGGTATTTAGTGACCTGGGCCGATGAAGCTGGAACCTGGAGGACAGGCTATATTCACGAAAGCCTGGTGACGGTGGTTGAAGGCGGGCCAGTCGTTCAGGAAAAACAGGAAAAGAAAGAAGAAATGGCTGATATCAGGAAAGGAAAAAAGGCTGAGGCTGAAATTCCGCGAACAGAGCCCGTTCAAAGGCCCCTCCCCGAAAAAAGGGAACCGGAAAAGAAAGCTGCGGCCAGCCCCGGCCAGCCCGAAAAACAGGGCTTCAGGTTGAATTTTGCCCCTGGCCTGGAATTTCTTTCTTTATCCCAGATTAATGACTCCAGGACCGGTTTAGTTTCTCTCATCGGCGATTTGCTGGAAAGCCAGCAGAAGGAAACCCTTTCTCCATTTCACTTACTGCCGGCTGGAAGCCTGGAAATACAGATTCCCCTAAAACATGTTTTTTCAGCCGTCTTTCAGGTCTCCGGAATTTCCGCTCAAAGGAAAAATACCATTATCTATAATACCCCGGGAATCCAGTCTACCCTTTTTCTTGAATCTAAGGTGCAGGCCCTGCCTCTCAGCTTTCTCCTCAGCTTTAACCCCTCGAGCTTTCTTTCCCTGGCGGCCGGACCGGAAATAGTCTGGGCTGAATATCGTTATCTTTATCGTCTCCATCTGGAAAAAAATCAGGAAGAATGGGCCGGAAAAGCCAGGACATGGGGTTCTGGTTTTAAAGGCAGAGTTAACCTGGCGGTCTGGCTCAGCTCAAATCTCGGCCTGCTTCTGGAAATCGGCGGCCGCATGGCCAGATTAACTGGTTTTGAAGGCACCGATACTCACCTTCTACCCTCTGGCGAAAAAGCTGAGGAAAAAGGAAAACTTTATTATTTTCAGGTCAGAAGCTCGCCCGACCATCTCTATTCCCTGATTTTCATCAGGCAAAAAAGGCCACCTGAGGCTGGTGTTGAAGCGGCCGAAGAAGCCACCCTGAATTTTAGTGGCTTATCTTTCCGCTTCGGCCTGAGCTTTCGCTTTTAAGCCTATCTCTTTGGCCCAATTTTTTTGATTGATTTTAACTCTGGCTCTCCGGGTTTTTGATCGACCTGAAGAATTAAAAATCTCCGGGAACCTTCATAGATCCCCAAAATAAAGCCTTAAACGCATGAATGAAAGCGCTCGGTCCATTATATCTTTTTTATTTTTCTGCTGACTTCCAGGTTGAAGCCACACGTTCTTCATCCTATGGATATTTCCTCAGTCGTCATCAGCCACGATAATCACACCCGGATTCAAGCTGCTTTTGAGGGCCATGAAATCTATCATCTTTAGCCACCAAAAGTCTCGAGAACCTTTTAATTTTTTTCCAGTTTTTTCTAAAAGTTTCTTCGGCCAAAGCCAGAAAAAAATCAGAGGAAAATTATTCTATTTTTTCGAGGAGAGCAAAATGCTGGGCGTGCAGGCCTGGCCAGAGAGCGCTGATTTTTTTCAGGCGAAAACCAGCCAGAGCCGTTTCGCGCGAAAAGGTAGCCAGAGGCAGCATGGAAATCCTGGTCGCAGATGGCCGCAACCGGCGTCTAAGCTTCCTCTGGAGCTCATGTAAGGGCTGTTTTCTGTAAAAAGAAACAATGGCCCAGCGCCTGGTGACCCGACCTATCTCAGCAAGAACATGCTGCCTCTCTTCTGTTGAGTGCAGGTGATGGAAGAAGCGCAGGGCCAGGACAAGGTCAAAACAGCGATCCGCAAAAGGGAAAGCAGCCAGTAAATTTATGACTATTCCTATCGGAAAATGTCCATTAAAACCCCGTTTTCGGGCCCTCTGAACCATGGAGAAGGAAAGGTCAGCACTTATCAGGTTAAAACCAGAAGCCAGAATAAGCTGAGAAAAACGACCATAACCACAGGGAGCATCAAGGCAGAGGCCAGGGAAATCGCTCTTCCCGGCTAAATCCTTAAGCCAGCGGCTGAGAATTCTCGTTTCCCGCCAGTGAACCAGGCGCTGATCCAGACCGCGATAACGGCGGCGTTCATATTCAGCCACCTGCTGCTCATTAAAGGGAGTTGGCTTCGAAGAAGACATATTTTGGCCTCGCTTCAATTTTTACTCTTTCCCCTTTAAAATCCAGAACCTCGCCATCCCGGTCAAAAACCTGACTGACAGGCCGATTAAATCTATAATCAAAGCCCCCCTTCTTTGTCCAGACCACAGCCAGCCTCTCCCTTCCCCGCTCAAAATGAAAAATCCAGGCCCGGCGATGAAACTCCCGTCCCAGGAATGTACTCCCATCAAGAAATTTCTGCAGAGTTCGGAGTGCCCGGAAAGATGGTCTTATTTCCCAGGGAGAGGCCAGAGGATCTATGAGACCATAGCCGCGAGCGGCCAATTGCCACCAGTAAATGCGTTCCACCAGACCACTGGCCAGGCCAAGCACAAAATAACGAACGAGATAATTAGCCTGGTCTTCCAGAGAAACGCAGGGCCGACCGGGAGCCGGCGAATATGGTTCCATACCTTTCAGGGGCCAGTTAAATTCCGTAATCCAGCAGGGTTGCTGCTGGCAGGGTGTCAGATCAATGATGGCTCTCAGTAGAGCCAGTTTTTTCTCCAGGGTCCAGCCCCACTGGGCATTCTCCGGGGCGCCGGTTCGATCCACATAAAGTAAAGAGCTGATTACATCAAATTTTATCTCCCTTAAAACAGCAGGATAGAGATGAAACTCAAAATCAATGACGGCCGGTCCAACCAGCTTTACCCCGTATTCTTCAGCCAGAGCCGGAGCTGGCCGGGCCAGCTCCAGATATTCCTGGAAGCTCCAGAGGCCCCATTTAGTTCGATTCCAGGCATGGCCAAGCTCAAAATGAGTAGCGTAAGGCGAAAGCCTTTCCAGTGCCAGGCGAAGAAACTGCTGCCATCTTGCCGGTTCGAGGACATCATATCTATTCTGAAGCAAAGCCACCAGGACTGAATAGCCCTGGCGATGGAGCCGGGAAAGAAAGCCTTCATACTGGCCAATCTTCTCCCTTTCCCAGGAGCCAAATCTCACCAGCACATTTTTTACGCCAAGCTCTTCAAGATAAGGGAAAATTTCCGCCTCCTTTGATTCCCGAGGTGTTACCGCCACGCCCACTGCGCCGTTCAGAGGGAAAGACCGTCGATACATCTTCCGTCTTATCTTGCGATAAAGAGAGAGACCGGGAATTAGAAGGGGCAGATTAATTCGCAAAAGATGAAGATAGCTTCGAGCATGTTTCCAGTGAGAACGAAATCTCTCCTTTTTTGAGGCCACATTATGGGGCTGATCCGCCAGTTCGTTCCACCGAAAAAGCTCGTTCATATTACTGTATCCTCAGGCGGCGAGCCAGAGCTCGCAAACGTAATGTTTTTTTTATTTTTATCCAGAGGCTGAAAAGCAGCTTAAGCGAGCGATACCACAGCCAGTCCAGAAGGGAAATTTTCTCTTCTTCAAAATAAGCTTCTAAAAAGAAACGCTGCCTCGAGGGGGGGAGGCCAAGACGGATTAAATTTTTTAATCGCCTCAGCCGGCCAATTCTTCTCTTCAGCCTGACCCGATTGGTATCGAGGAGAAAAAATTCATAATTTCCGGTTTCCAGTTCCCTGACGAGAATATTGCCATCAGAAAGGTCCCGGTGAAAAACTCCCCGGCAGTGCATTTCCCGGCAGAAAGCGGCGAGCTTCAGGAGAAGCAGATCAATTTGTTCGGAAGAATAATTCTGGAAGTAAAAACGAATTTCCTGGCTGTCTTTAATCCTGGTGGCCAGAAAATATTCTGCCTGATTCTGCCAGGGGGAGCGATTTTCGAGATAGGCTACAGGCTCCGGCGCTTTAATTAAATTTTCCTTCAGATAGAGGGAACCATAAAAGGACCGCCTGGCCTTGGAACCAATAAGCAGGGACCTTAATTTCACCAGACCCCTCGGTCTAAATTCTTTGACAACCACCTCGACGAAGTCATTCTGACCTAGGGGTAAATTCAGGCAAACCAAACGGTTTCTGCCTTCTCTCAGAACGCTGGCTTCCGGAGAACGGGTTAATTGAGGCAGCTGGCTGAGAACCTGTCTTAAAAGAGGATGGTCATAGCTGGAGACAATTTCTCCCTGCCAGCCATCTAATTCTATTTTTCTCAGATCAGATTCCCTCATGGCTTCAGGTTAAATCTCTCTTCAATCAGGCTCAAAAAGGTTTTTCCCAGGGTTTGAGGATTAAATTTTTCATGCACCAGCTTCCGGGAATTCTCAGCTATTTTCTGTCTCATTTCCGGGTGAGAATATAATTCCATCACGCCATGGGCAATCGCTTCAGGTTCAGCTGAGGGGCAGAGATAAATATTTTCTCCAGGAGTAAAAAATTCCCGGATAGCAGGCGTATCCAGGGTAATGACCGCTTTGCCCAGGGCCATGGCTTGAAAAATCTTATGGGGAACAACTCTGGAGGCCTTGGGAGTCAGGCCAAAGAGACCGAAACAGACGTGAGCTTCCCTCCGGATTAACTGGATAAGCTCTTTTTCCCCCATCCAGCCCAGAAGCTGAATTCTTCCACTTTTTTCTTCCATCAGGAGATTCCTGACAAGAGGAAAGGTCTGGCCTGAGCCAATAAATAGGAAGCGAATGGATGGCTCCCGCCTGATCACCATCAGCGCAGCCCGGGCCATTCTTTCCACCCCATGAAGGGGAAGAAAGGAGCCAAAAAAAGCAACCGTAAAGGGCTTTTCCCCTTCCTGATGATGCTCATTCTGGGCTGACCAGCAAGAATCATCAAAGCCAACAGGAAGAACAGCCACTCGGCTCGCTTCAAGACCAAATTCCTGACAGTAATAGTCCCGGTGAGCCTGAGTATCAGCCAGAACTAAATCAGCCAGTCTGAAACTGAGTTTATCCAGAAAATAATTCCATCTGGCCGCTAAGGAATCGGGTGGCTTGCGTCGCCAGTCAAGGATTTTGGTCTCATAGCGGGAGGCCAGGGGATCAAAAATAAGGGGAATTGATTTTTTCCGGGAAAGCAGATAGGCCAGGGGAACATCTTTATGGCCAAAGGACGGGACAAAAAGGCAGGCTTTTTTCCCCAGCCGCGGCTGATTAACCAGGGCCTGAGCCAGACCCAGAGGATAACGGGCCCAGGCCTTCAGGCCAACCGGAAGGCGCCAATCAGCGCAGGCCTGGCCATTGATTTTCAGGCCTCGCCGAAGGATGGCTGTCCGGGGATATGAGGGGTCATAGGCGCCGAAAAAACAGATGGTCATGGATTTTTTTAGAATAGCTTATCAGGTCCGGATTTGCAATCAGGCTCCTCAGCCCTTTTCTTTGCCTCCTGGCTCATTTTTTGGTATAAAAAAGATGGCCTCATTTCAGAGGAAAAAATTTTCCAAAGGAGATGAAGATGGCCATTGATCCCCATCTCCTCGAAATCCTGGCTTGCCCTGTCTGCAAAACGCCGGTGAAGTTAACTCTTGACGAAGCCGGCCTTAAATGTGAAACCTGCCATCGGGTTTATCCTATCCGTGATGATATTCCCGTAATGCTCATTGACGAGGCAACGATTGACCCGGATAGACCAACCAAAGATTGAAGAAGCGTCCATAAAAAGAATCCTTCTTGTCCGGCCCCGCCGGATGGGCGACATTATCTTGACCACACCGGCCCTGAGGGCTCTGAGAAGCGCCTTTCCTGAGGCCTATCTCTGTTATCTTGTGGAAAAGCCCTATGCCCGTCTCATTGAAGGCAATGGGCTGGTGGATGAGGTTCTGGCCATAAAACCTGACCCCGGCCTCGTCGGCCTTATTACCATTATCAAAAAATTAAGGAGAAAAAAATTTGATGTAGCTCTTGACTTCCATGGAGGGCCGCGTTCGGCTCTCCTTGTGCTGGCTTCAGGAAGCCGGTGGAAAATCGGTTATAAAACCAAATATAAAGCCTGGGTTTATGATTATCTTGTCCCCCGAAGCTATGCCTCCGGCCCTGTCCACAGTGTGATCAATCATCTTAATCTGGTCAGAATTTTAAAGCCAGAAACAGGCCAGGAATTTTCCCTTAAGGTTCCGCCTGCGCGGCCTGAAGAAAGAGAAAAAATTGAAGCCTTCTGGAAGCAGGCCGGGCTTTTCTCCCGAAAAGTCCTGGCTCTTCACATCAGTGCGGGTAATCGCTTTCGCGACTGGGGTAAGGAAAACCTGGTTTCTTTCCTTGAAGGCCTGGATTCCTGGTCCGAAGTCTGGCCACTTTTAATTGGTTCTAAGGAAGATAAAGCCAGAGAAAAGGAAATTCTGGAAAGTCTTGGACGGCCGGTGCCCTCCCTTGTTGGTCAAACCAGTCTGGGAGAACTTATTGCTGTGCTGGAAAAGGCAGACCTTTTTGTCGGTCCTGACAGCGGTCCCATGCACTTAGCTGCAGCCCTCAACAAACCCATTGTTGCCCTTTTTGGCCCAACCCTGCCAGCCCATTTTGCTCCCTGGAAAGCTAAGGCCATTATTCTCGAAAGACCGATGGCCTGTCGGCCCTGTCGTCAGCGTTTCTGCCCGGAAAAAAATTTTGCCTGCCTCAAGACAATTAAACCTGAAGAAGTCATTGCCGCCTGCCAGAATCTCCTCAGCTCTGAGTCAAGCGAGAAAAATTTTCCGAGGAAAGAAAAAGGAAATATAAATTAATGATTTCCAGCCTGAAATTAAAAAAAATCAGATTGACCTGGGAGAATTTTCTCCTGATGACCTTTCTGGCCGGCCTCTTCTTCAATCTGATTTCCATTTCCCTAACCCAGATTTTTTATGGCCTCAATGTAGCTAGCTGGCTTTTCCTTGTCTGGCGGCGTCAGCATCGCTTTGAAGTCCCTTCTTTTTTCTGGCCCCTGGCTGTCTATTCAGGGCTTTCCCTTATTTCGAGCTCCCTTTCCGTCAATCCAGCCCTCAGCTGGAGAGATTCCCGGGAATTGCTTATTTATGTTCTGATTCCGGCCACCATGGCCACATTCACCTCAGCACTCAGGGTCAGGCTGGCCAGCTCCATCCTTCTGGCCTCGGGCCTGGTTAACCTTATCTATTCCATCATTGCCTATATCGTCTCCGGACATAGAGGCTTAAGACTCAGGGGCTTCATGGGTCATTACATGACCGAGGCTGGCCTGCTCATGCTGTTAATCATTTTTTGTTTAGCTCAGTTTCTTTTTCGCTCCGAGAAAATAAGGTGGCTCTGGCTGGCCTTAGGCGCAGCTTCAGGCTGTCTGCTGCTTCTCACTCTGACGCGAAATGCCTGGCTTGGCCTGGCTGCTTCCCTTATTCTTCTTTTAGCTCTTTCAAAGCCACGAGCTCTCCTTATTTTTCCTTTCCTTCTGGCCGGAATCTATCTTCTCAGTCCGATCGAGGTAAAAAGAAGGGTTATTAATACCTTTAATCTTTCCAGTCCCTCCAATCGTCAGAGAATTGAGTATTATCGGGCCGGCCTTAAAATTATCGCTGATTATCCTTTTTTTGGCTGCGGCCCCGATACGGTCGAGATGGTCTTCCAACATCCTAAATATGGTCTTTCCGAGCAGGCGAAACACAATGTTCATCTCCACAATAATCTCCTTCAGATTGCTGCAGAAAGGGGGCTGCCAGCTCTTCTGGCCTGGCTCATTTTTATTATCTGGACTTTCTGGCTTCTCAGCCGGAAATGGCGGGGGAAGCCCTCAGGTGGTCTTCCCTGGATTGCCTCAGGCCTGGCCTGCGTCCTGGCGCTTTTTATTGCCGGTCTTTTTGAATATAATTTTGGGGATTCCGAGGTAGTGATGCTTTATCTTGTTCTTATAACTCTGCCCTTTGCTCCTGGCTTAAAGGGAAAAAAGGATATACCATGACGCCGGAAAAAATCTGCGGGAAGCCAGAAAAGACCAAAGGCCGGCGAAAAAAATTTTTGGGCCTTTCTCTGGGACTTGTTGGGCTCATCTATGTCCTTTATCTTTTTCATCTTGTTTCTTCCTTTCCTCCTTTAAAAAAAGAGCCAGCTGTAATCAAGAAAGAAATCGTCGGAGCCTATCATCTTCATACCCGGTTCTCGGATGGACGGGGAAGGGTGGAAGATGTGGTTAAAGCTGCCCGGAAAAATCAGCTTGATTTTATCATCCTGACCGACCATGGCCAGCCCAATCTGGCCTGTCTTCAGAGCCAGGGATGGCGCCAAGGGGTCCTGGTTCTGGCGGGTACGGAAATGTCTACCAGCCGGGGGCATCTTGTTGGCCTGGCCTTTTCTGAGACAGTCCGGAATCTGCCCCGGCAGGCTGAAGAAGCAGCGAGAATAATTCAGAAAGAGGGTGGGTTCACCATAATTGCTCATCCCTACTCCAAGGTTAGCTGGAGTTGGGGAAAGGAGAATGAGCTTTATCTTGGTCTTGAGCTTATTGATGCTGATACCATGCTCAGAAAGAAATGGTTAACGAATCTGCCTCTTTTTCCCCTGCTTTTATTCAACAAGCGCATCTTTGCCCTCAGGATGCTGGAGCCCTTTCCCTTGCCTTTCCGCCAGTGGGATCGTCTTAACGAAATAGCTCCACCTCACTACGGTTTTTTCAGCTGCGATGCCCACCTTTTCTATGAAACCCTTTTATCTTTATTCCATCTTCATCTTCCCCTTGAAAGGGAGCTACCCCCGGAGTTTAAGGCTGCGCGGGAAATTATTTTTAATTCCCTTCAGAGTGGTGCTTTTTACAATGCCATCGATTCGGCCCAGCCTGCATCTGGTTTCAATTTCTGGGCAAAAAAAGGTGAGGAATTTTATCCCATGGGCAGGCTGATTAAATTAAAGCCGGGGGAAAAGGTCAGGCTCTATATCAGAGCGCCGACTTTTGTTGCCGGCAGGCTTGTTTTAATTCATAATGGCCAGAAAATTTTAACCACCATGGAAAAAGAAATAAGCTTTGAGCCTGAAGCTTCAGGCTTTTATCGCGTGGAAGTTTATTTGCAGGACAAATCGATCCTGCCTGAAAATTTGCCCTGGATCGTTTCTAATCCCATTTTTTTAAGGATGGACCAGGATGATGCCCATTCCGATTAATCGGCCGCGTCTATTCAGGTTAATTGAAAAATTCCATCGCTTTCGAGTTGTCGTTCTGGGTGATTTAATGCTGGATAAATATATCTGGGGGGAGGTTTCGCGGATTTCTCCTGAGGCACCGGTGCCGGTAGTTGAGGTTAAGAAGGACTCATCCTGCCTTGGAGGAGCCGGTAATGTGGCCCATAATCTGGAAAGCCTGGGCGGAAAGCCCATTCTGGTGGGAGTTGTCGGAGACGATGAACCCGGTCGCTGGATAAGGGCCAATGTCGCCGATAATCGGGGAATTTTCCTCGAACCCGGCCGGCCGACTACAGTCAAAACCAGAATTATCGCTCATCATCAGCAGGTGGTCAGGGTCGATCTGGAAAAGAGAGCCCCCCTGCCTGATTCCCTGGAAAGGGCTATGCTCAATTTCCTGCGGCGCCTCTCCTTTGATGGCCTCATCATTTCTGATTATAACAAGGGACTGATAAATGAATCGCTCCTGAGAGAAGTTCTGGCTCTGGCCAGAAAAAGGGATTTTCCCGTTTTTGTGGATCCCAAGGTAGAAAATTTTCATCTTTTTTCTCCAGTGTCCCTGATAACTCCCAATCATCATGAGGCGGAAAGAATCGTCAGGCACGAATGTCGAACGAATGCCCAGGTTGAAGCTGCTGGCGAGAAAATTTTCTCCTTAATTGACACCCGTTATATCATCCTGAAAAGGGGCGAGCAAGGCATGACTGTCTTTGAAAAAGGAAAAAAGCCGATTCACATTCCCACAGTCGCCAGGGAAGTCTTTGATGTGACCGGAGCTGGCGATACCGTAATTGCCACTGCTTCCCTGGCTCTTCTGGCTGGAGCGACCATTGAGGAAGCAGCCGTTCTGGCCAATGCGGCCGCGGGCATCGTGGTCGGGAAAATCGGCACCGCCACCGTAACCCCAGAGGAGCTCAAAGCAGTCCTTTAAAATGGCCCTTCCCTCTTCTGGCTAAAATTAATTCTTCGTCCTTAAAAATGATAAGGGCCGGGAAGATTTTTTATTATAAATCTCTGGCCTTCTTTTCACCCCAATAATTTCTTCCTTCACGAGAAAACAGGAATTTTATAAATCCTTTGGCTGATTCCTTTTAAAGGATAGAACAGGAAAAAATTGTCTTTCAATTTCAAATCCGATGATTGGAATTTTTCAGGCAAAAGCGATAAAATAGAATTGTGCTATGTGCGGCGTAATTGGTCTGTGGGGGAATGAAGACGTCTTCCGCGACCTCTATCAGGGTCTTCTGGCCATTCAGCATCGGGGACAGGATGCAGCTGGCATCATTACCTATGACGGCCGCTTCCATACCAAGAAAGGCAATGGTCTTGTCCGCGATATCTTCACGCCTGAACATCTTCAGAGGTTAAAGGGGACAGTCGGCATTGGCCATACCCGTTATCCCACCATAGGTGGCGGCCGCAGTGAAGATGCTCAGCCCTTTCTGGTTAATTCTCCCTTCGGCATTATCATGGGCCACAATGGCAATGTCATCAATTACCCGGAATTGAAGAGAGAACTTTTTGAGAAATATCGCCGTCTCCTGAATTCCGATAATGATGTGGAAGTCATCCTCAATGTCTTTGCCGAGGAGCTGGCCAGGCAGAAGGCCACCTCCCTCCAGCCACACCATATTTACCGGGCAGTAGCTGGTGTTTTTAAGAAGGTCAAGGGCAGTTACTCCGTTGTGGCCTATATCGCCGAGCAGGGGATGGTGGCTTTCCGGGATCCCTATGGCATAAAGCCCCTGGTTTTTGGTATCCGGAGAGATGGTCTCCTGCCTTCCTACGGCATAGCTTCAGAGAGTGTCAGCCTCAACATTCTTAATTTTACGAATATTGAGGATGTGAGAGCGGGAGAGGTCATTTTTATTGATAATAAAAGGAAGCTTCACCGGAAAAAGATAGCCAATTCTCCCCATACTCCCTGCCTCTTTGAATGGGTCTACTTTGCCCGGCCAGACTCTTTCATAGATAAAGTTAATGTTTATGATTGCCGGGTCAATCTTGGTCGCTTCCTGGCTGAGGAAATCCGGCAGCAAAATCTGGAGATTGATGTGGTCGTGCCTGTACCTGATTCGGCCCGGGATGCAGCCATAGAAATTGCCAGAATTCTCAATTTGAAATACAGGGAAGCCCTAGTTAAAAACAGATATATTGGCCGGACCTTCATCATGCCTTCAACCGACCAGCGTCAGATTTCAGTTCGCCAGAAACTCAATCCCATTGCTTCTGAATTCAAGGGAAAAAATGTCCTTCTGGTGGATGACAGCATCGTCCGCGGCAATACCTCTAAAGCCATTATTGAAATGGTCCGGGAATGCGGGGCGAAAAAAGTTTATTTCGCCTCTTATTCGCCTCCCCTGCGTTATCCCTGCGTCTACGGAATAGACATGCAGACCAGAACTGAATTTGTGGCCCGCAATGCCTCCCTTGATGAGATTGCCAGGCGCATCGGGGCTGATAAAGTAATTTATCAGAAGCTCGAATCCCTGAAAAAGGCAGTTCAGCTGGGCAATCCTCGGCTCAAGCATTTCTGTGGAGCCTGTTTTGACGGACAGTATCCCACCGGAGATGTCACGCCCGAGGTGCTTAAAAGAATTGAAGAGGAAAGAAAGATTGCCCAGCAGCAGCTTGAGCTCAATCTTTGAGACTCGCCCGTTCCTTTTCCCGCCAGTAATTGAGAAGATCAATCAGGGTTCTTTCCAGGGGAATCTGAGGTGACCACCCTATTTCTGATTTAATCTTGTTATTATTCCCTACGAGACGCTCAATATCCAGACGTCTGAGTTTCTTTTCGTCCACCGTAATTTTGACTTCAAATGAGGTTTGCTCGAGCAAGAAATCAAGGATTTCCTTGAGCTTTATAGCCCGGCCTGAACAGACATTATAGATTTCACCAGAACGGCCCCGAAGCATTAAAAGAAAATAGGCCTGAACCACATCCCGCACATCAGTATAATCTCTTTCCAGATTGATATTGCCTACTTTGATTTCAGGCTCGGCCAGGCCGGCTTCAATCCGGGCAATCTGACGGGCCCAGTCAGAGCAGACAAAATCAGACCTCTGACCAGGACCGGTGTGCGGAAAAGAACGGGCAATAACAATCTGAAGGCCCTCGGAGTTAACATAAAAACGGCTCAGCCATTCACCACAGGCTTTCGTGAAGGCATAAGGATTGCTGAGATTAATGGGCTCATCTTCAGATAAAAGTTCAGCCTCGTCCCGCCTTTCCCTCGGACCATAGACATCAGAAGAGCTGACATAAAGCAGGCGAACGCGGGGGCAAAAGCGACGACAGGCTTCAAGTAAATAAAAATAGCCCATAACATTGGTTTCCATGACTTCCCGCCTCTTCTCCCACGACTGGCTCACATTGGAAATAGCTGCGAGATGAAAAATCCAGTCAGGCTCAAGCCTCCGAATAAGTTCATAAACTTCTTTCTCCAGCCTTAAATCAAGGTAAAATATATTCTTTTGCCAGGGCTGGGGATTTTCAGGAAAGGAGGTGCCAAAAACAGTCGAACCTTCCTTTTCCAGAAATTTAAAGAGATACTGACCCACAAAACCGGTGGCCCCGGTTATCAGAACTTTTTTATCCTTTAGATTTTCTTCGACGGTCAATTTTTTTCACAATTGTTCTGATTAAAATTTTTATAAAGGTCACACATATTTATTTGACGAAAAAATTTAACCTTTCTTTGCCCTTTAAACCCTTTCCCGCCAGTAATCAAGCAGGTCCCTCAAAGTTTTTTCAAAGGGAATTTGTGGCTCCCAGCCTGTCAGCTGCTTGAATTTGGAAGCATCAGCCAGAAGAATGGGAACATCTGATGGTCTGAGTCTTGCCGGGTCAACCTCAACTTTAACTTTAACCCGGCTTAAGGAAAGGAGCATCTCCAGCACTTCGCGGATGGCGTAGGCCCGGCCTGAACCAATATTATAAACCTCGCCTGGCTCACCTTTTTCCAGGGCCAGCCAGTAGGCCCGAACAATATCCCTGACATCCGTAAAATCCCTTTTAGCCTCAAGATTACCCACCCTGATCACCGGTTCTCTCTTCCCCTTTTCAATTTCAGCAATCTGTTTAGCCAGGGAGGAGGTAACAAAGACTTCTCCGCGCCTCGGACCGGTATGGTTAAAACCCCTTGTTCTGATTGCAGGCAGGCCATAACTGCGAAAATATTGATAGGCCAGCAAATCCTGAGCCACCTTGCTGACGGCATAAGGAGAAAGAGGTCGCAGCGGATTGGTTTCTTTCATGGGAATTTCGCTTTCATAAACCTGTCCATATTCTTCACTGGAGCCAGCCACATGGATTCTAGGCTTAAGATTCAGACTCAGCAGAGCTTCAAAAAGATTAATCTGACCGATAACATTGATATTAAAGGTTTCAGCCGGACATTTCCATGAAGTGGGCACAAAGCTCTGGGCGGCCAGGTGGAAAATCCAGTCAGGCTTAACATAGGCCAGAACCGAACGCAATGAGCTTGCATCCTTAAGATCAGCCTCGAGAAGATAGACTTTATCCTGAAAACTGAGAATATTTTCCAGACGGGACCTCCAGCGAACCAGACCATAAACCTCAACCCCGGGCTTATTATGAAGGATATACTCGGCCAGATGACTTCCAGCAAAGCCCGTGATTCCAGTTATCAGAACCTTCATTTCTCCTCCTTTCCTCCGCCTCTTTCCCGGTAATAGGCTTCATAAAAAGCCCGGAAGGCCTGACTCTTTTCTTTTATTCGTCGCCACCAGCCTTCATGCTCCACATACCATTTAATTGTTTCTTTCAATCCCTGCTCAAAGGGAATCTGAGGTTGCCAGCCAAGCTGGCGAATTTTACGGCAATCCAGGGCATAACGAAGGTCATGACCCGGTCGATCCTTGACCAGGCGGATCAGGCTCCTGGGCCTGCCTAAATAATCACAGATCATTTCCGCTACTTTAATGTTGGGCCATTCATTATTGGCACCAATATTGTAAACCTCGCCCGGCTGACCGAGCTTCACCACCAGCTCCATGGCCCGGCAATGGTCCTCCACATGGAGCCAGTCCCTGACATTTGTTCCCTGACCATAGAGAGGCAGGGGAAGATTATCCAGGGCATTGGTGATGAAGAGGGGAATAAATTTTTCGGGATATTGATAGGGGCCATAATTATTACTTGGCCTGATAATGATAATGGGCAAACCATAGGTAACATGATAGGCGTAAGCCAGCCGGTCAGCTCCAGCTTTGGAGGCAGAATAGGGAGAAGATGGATTGAGGGGGTCTTCTTCCCGGAAATAGCCTTCCTCGCGGCTACCATAAACTTCATCCGTGGAGACATGAAGGAAAAATTCGACCTGGGGTGAGCGACGCAGGGCATCGAGCAGAACAAAAGTGCCGAAAACATCAGTCAGCACAAACTGGCCAGCATCCAGAATGGAACGATCCACGTGGGTTTCTGCTGCCAGATGAATTACCCCCTGGACCCGAGGAAAAATTGCCTGAACAAGTTCCCGATCACAGATATCACCCTGAATGAATTCATATCGGGGATCAGAAGCAATGTCCTCAAGATTTTCCAGGTTGCCTGCATAGGTCAGCTTATCCAGATTGATGATTTTAATCTGCCCATAATGGCGAAGTAGATAATGAATCAGGTTGCTGCCAATAAAGCCGGCTCCGCCAGTGATTAGCAAAGTCTTTCCTTCGAGGCAGCGAGCTGAATTTAGGGCCACCATATCCTGTCCCTTTTTCTTTTTTAAGCCAGAGCGGCCACTTATTTTAATCCAATCAAAAAAATATTTCTGCTGAAAAAATCCGGTTTTTTATTTATAAATATTTAGACAAACTAATTCCTTTTATCTGAGGCGAAGGTCAGCTCAAGTGCCTGGTTGAAACTGGTTTCATCCATCCTTACGTTTCCAGTCATAGGGAATATCATTCTGATGGGGATCGAGACGCTGCTCATCAGGTGATTCATAATTGTAAGGTTCTGTGGGAATATTGATGACAATGGCCTCCTCCTGACTCACGCACATCCAGCCATGATAAACGCCCGGTGGAATCTGAATAAGAATAGGATTATGAACGCCCAGGTAAAATTGATTGACTTCACCGCGGGTGGGCGAATCAGGTCGGGCATCATAAAGAGCCAGCTTGAGCATACCGGAAACACAGGCAATATTATCTGTTTGCTTTTCATGTTTGTGCCAGGCTTTAACCACATTAGGATAGGTGGTGGTCATGTAAACCTGACCGAAACCAAGGAAAATCTCGTCATCAGAGCGAAGAATCTCCATCAACCGTCCGCGTTCATCGGGAATGACCCGAAGCTTCTTAATTCTCACGCCTTCAATCATCTTTCCTGTCCCTTCCTTTTTTCGGGCTAAAAGGCCAGGTCTATTTCAGGCCAATTTCACTCTTATCGCCCACCATGAACCGGTAAACCAGGGGGCGAGGCGGACATTTGTAAATTTTCACTTCTCGGCCGATAAGACTTTCATCAATGCGACTGCCAATATCAATGATTTCGCTTCCCTCAAGAACAATGCTGTGTTCAATTTCAGTTCCTATTAACCGGCACCTTCTCTGGATGGAGGTATAGGGACCGATATAACAGTTAAGGATTTCGCAATCTTCACCAATAATAGCCGGCCCCCGGATCACACTGTTAATCACTCTTGTCCCCTTTTCAATAATAACCTGACCATTAACCCGGGAATTTTCATCGACTGTTCCCTCTAGACGACCGGTGATATCCTCCAGGATCAAACGATTGGCTTCAAGAATATCTTCAATTTTCCCTGTATCCTTCCACCAGCCAGAAACCATATGGGGAATAACCTCATAGCCCCTTTCAATCAAAAACTGGATAGCATCCGTGATTTCGAGCTCGCCTCTCCAGGAAGGCTTAATCGATTTAGCGGCTTCAAAAATATGATAATCGAACATATAAACGCCGACCAGAGCGAGATTACTGGGCGGCACCCTGGGCTTTTCAATGAGACGAACGACCCGGCCATCGCGAAGTTCAGCCACGCCAAACATCTGGGGATTGGGAACCTCGGTCAGCAGAATAAGAGCGTTGGGCTTCTTTTCTGAAAATTCCCGGACCAGGGAACTGATGCCGCTTTTAAGGATATTATCCCCTAAATACATGACAAATTCTTCCTGGCCCAGAAAGGACTCGGCCACCAGAACCGCATGGGCCAGGCCAAGGGGAGCCTCCTGCTCAATGTAGGTAATTCTGACCCCTTCTCCCCAGCGCTCTCCATAACCAACTGCTTCCTCAATTTCTTTCCGGGTATCACCAACAACAATGCCTATATCCTTAATGCCGGCTTCAATTAAAGCCTCTATGCCATAAAAAAGAACGGGTTTATTGGCAACCGGGACAAGCTGTTTGGCCTGGGTAAAAGTTATGGGACGGAGCCTCGTCCCTTTGCCTCCACTCAAAATCAAGCCCTTCATTTTCTTCTCCTGCTTATGACTGGCTTAATATAATTCTAATCCTGCCCTTTTTGTCAAATCCAATCAGAATTTAAGGCTAAAATTCTAGGCCAGCCAGAAAATCAGTGGTTTTGCCAATATGGCCAAGACCCAGAGAAAATTTAAATTGAATTTCTGGCTTCTCGCGAAATTGAAAGAGACGAAAATCAAAGCGAAAATCAAGGCACTGATAATGATAAACAGCGCTCAAGCCGGCATAAAGGAGGCGGCGTTCCACCAGATTGAGGCTTAAATCGGTCAGGGCTTCCAGGGATGGCCGGGGAAGGCGCCAGCGAGCCGTCAGGCCGAGTTGATGGCGATCCCAGAGAATATCCCGGTACCAGGGATTCATGCTTTTAAACCAGTTGATATTCAGGAAAAAGCTATCAGCAGGGGAATTAAAACTGGCCTGAAGGCGTAAACTGGCTAATTTCTGCCAGTAATGATTATAACTGGCTGAGAAATCGAAGCTCATTTTTCTCAGGGGATAGAAACGGATATAGCTACCTATGTCTGAAAAGCGGGGAATTTCTCCCCGGGCGGTGCGGTAGGGACTCAGGGGACTTTCCTCCGGTGAAAAGTAGAAGGTCTGACCCAGCCCCCAGGTAAAAACTTCCCGCGCCATTTCCTCCTCTTTGACAATAATTCTATTGGTCAGACCGTAGCTTAATTGATGGGACCGGACAAAATATCCGGATGCCGTGATTACCCTCTTGCCAAGTTCAGTGGGTGAATCATAGGAAAATTGAACATAAGGCTCAATAAGGTGTTTAAATCTAACCTGGCCAGAGAGAAAGCCACCTTCATAAATCCGATAAAAAATCGGACCGGTGCTTTCCACCGAGAAGGATAAATTCTTTAAAAGCAGGGGTTCATCAATGATCTGTCTGGTATTGGGAGCATAACTTTTTGAATAATAAACAAGATTAGTGCCTAGAGAAGTATTCAAGACGAGCCAGGGAATGGTGGTCAGGGGAAGACTAAGGGAGGGATTAAAAGCTAAAATGTCCGTCTTTTTTTGTTTCCTGGCTTCAAATTCTGAATCCCAGCCATATTCCCAGGATTCAAAAGAAAGATAATATTGAAAAAATAAGGGCAGATTTTTTCTCAACCTAGTTTTGAAGGAGCTGAAGCTTATTTCAGGCACGCTTTTTCTGATGATGGCGTTATCCAGCTGAGCGAAATAGGTTTCAAAGCGGGAGGCCCTGATGTTTAAATTATAATGGGACCAGGAACGATTGAGGAACACCTGGGAGCCGCGATTGGTGATCAGAGCCCGACGATAATTATTATCAAATTCTCGCAGGAAGTTAAAAGAAGTCTGATAATCAATGCTGGCCACCAGATTGAAACCAGAGGGTAAAGGCTGATTGTGGTTAAAGCGAATAATATAGGCCTTCTCGGGCTTCAGGCCAGTTTCAGAGTCTTTTTTAAAATTAAAAACATAGAACCTGGCCTCACCTCCTGTGCCGGCCTGGAAAAGATAACGATATTCCACGCCACCGCCTATGCCCCTGGCCGAATAATAATCGAGGGTAAAGGTTGCATCCATATTCCTGGCCATGGCCCAGTAAAAACTCTGCGTAAAAGTCAAGCCTTTGTTAGCGTTATAGCCAATCTGGGGCATGAGAAACCCTGTGGAGCGCTCCCGATTCAGGGGATAGCGAAAATAGGGCAGATAAAAAACAGGTATTTTTTTGACCGAAAAAAGGGCGCCCCACATTTCCACATAATCATCCTTCTTAAAATTGGCCTCGCGGCAGGCAAAAAGCCAGCGTGGATTAGGCTGGGTACAGGTAGTTAAATTCGAACGCGTAAAGTGATAGATGGCTTCCCGCCGTCTTTCAATCATTTCAGCTCGATAAAAAAGGGTCGGCTGAATCTGGCCATGAACATCCTCCATTTTTCCCTCAAGGGTATCCAGATTAAGAATGAGTCTTGAGGCTGAAATCGTTTCTTCCGGCAGCTGAAGAACGACATTCCCTTCAGCCAGAACATCCTTCGTTTCAGTATTAACCTCAACCCGGTCGGCAAATAAACGCAGCTGTCGGTAACGAACTTCCACCTCACCGCTGGCAAAAATTCTCTCTTTCACTCGCTCATATCGATGGGCCAGAATGATGGGAAAATCCTCCTGTCCCTCCGAAATTAAATCTAGGGGAACCATTTCAAAATGATGAGATAAAACAACGCCAGCCAGGTTAATTTCTGAAAGAGAAAATAGAAAAAGAAATAGGAAAATTTTATTCCGGGCCAGGAAATTTGTCATTTTTAATGTTATTTTAACTGAATTTCCTCAGGAATGCCAGCCGCTGTCCTGTCAACTGTACTCAGCAGAATTCAGGGAAAACTATGATTTTTTAAAATATTCCGGGAACTTAAGGAGAAGGCGTCTTCTCTTACCGGTCAGATTAACAAGCGAAATAGAATATTTTCCCAGTTCAAACCCCTCCAGCACGCCTCATTTCTCTTAAAGTTCCTAAATTGCTTCATCCTACCCTGAAATAATTTTTTTATTCCAGCTGCCTTGAAGCCGGACTCTAACTCGAACCGACCTTTTTCAGTTATTCTTCAATTTTTCTTTTTATTTTTCCCTTCTTTCCTTAATTCCCTTATTTTTTTCAGACTGAGATGATAATCTGCCTCATAAAAAGAGCACTGATCGCACAGACCTGACCACTTTTTTCTCAGATGCTGCTTTCTCAAAGCTCTCATGGCCGGACCATTAAAAATTTCCTCAAGGTTCTGTTCATCGGCCCGGCCCACAATGAGCTGACCATCATAGTCAGCGCAGCAGGGAGTCACCCGCCCATCCCAGAGGACAACCAGCAAGCGCCAGAGGTCCCGACAGGTTCTTCTCCGGGGTCTTCTCAGGGTGAAAAAGCGAGGCTGAAAGTTGATGGCATCAACTTTCCCCTGCCACTGGCTTATAAAGGCTTCAACTTCATCCATTGTTTCCTCATAAATGACCATAGATACTTCAACCCAGGTCTCACTTCCTGTTTCTTCCCTTAATTTCAGAAATTTTTCCAGGTTTTCCCTGAGGCGTTGATAGGGGAAGTGGCGAATTTTTTCATAGGTCTTTGGCCCACCATCGATGGATATTTTAATCAGATCAAGGCCTGATCGGAGCAATCTACGGCTCATTTCCCCTCTAAGAAGCGTTCCATTGGTGGTCAGGGCCACATGCTTTCCCCGGGAATGGGCATAAGCCACCATTTCCACAATCTCTGGATGAAGCAGAGGTTCACCCCAGTCAGTCAGATAAATACGTTTGATGCGGGGATGATTATCAATAATCCGACAAAAAAGTGGCCAGGCAAGAAGCCCCCGAGGCCGGGTCATGTCCGTCGGAACCGGGCAATGCTGGCACCTGAGATTACAGGTATTGCTGGTTTCAAGGCCTAGGGTGGTTAAAGAATAGGCCACAGGCAGGCCCAGCCAGCGGCAGAACTGATTCAGGCCCTCTCTCCAGAGAAGAGACCACCCTTGATAACGGGCGAGAAGAGAGGAAGAAAAATCAGGGTCATTAACAATCAACTCGCCCAGGAGCCGGAATAATTTAGATTTAAACTTTTTCACTTCTCCAGAACCAGGGTTAAAAGATAGCCCCGGCGACGAAAAAATTCCACCCGGTTGTAAAGAAAGACAAAGGGTTTAAGCAAAAGTCGGGTCAGGGGAAGAAGAGCCGGTACCCGATGATAGCAAAAAAGGTCAAGCATGCGCAGAAATCCGGGCATGAAAAGCAGGGACCTTTCGGCTATAATTTTAAACCCGTGTCTTTTAACCATCTGGCTGAAGGTAGAACGAGAGAAAGATTTTTCATAGCCAAAGGCATAAAGACCCAGCTGCTTGAGAAAAAAGACCTGAAGGGGACGAAGAAAAAGGTCGTGGCGATTGGGAATCCCAATAATGGCCCTGCCTCCTGGCTTAAGTACCCGATATATCTCAGCTAAAGTCTGGTCAGTTTCGGGAAAATGCTCGATTGTGCCCATGGAATAAATGCCATCAAAGGTATTATCAAGATAGGGTAAGCAACGCACATCGGCCATCATTAACCAGGGCTCAGGAGCATCGTTATCAGGCCATTTTGCCCTGACCTCAGCCCAGACTTCCCGGGAAAGATCAATCCCCACAACTTTTGCCCCTCTCGAATTGACCCACCAGAGAATCCGGGTATTCTTGGCTTCATTCCATAAGTCAGTCTTAAGAAAAAGCAAATTCTCGAGGGAAGGGAAAAATTCAGCAATTAAAGCTTTTTCCTGATTTAAATAGATTTCTGTGGAAGGAGCATCATGATAAGCCCTGACCTTGCGGGCTGTTCTCTCCCAGAAATCTCTTATATCCTCAAAAGCGGAAGCCTCTTTTCTGGCTTTATCTTTGATTGAGATTTTCTTTTACCTCCCTCTTTAACTTTAAACCATTTATTTGATTAAAAACAAGGAAAAAGTAAAGTTGAGCTCAGTGCCAGAATTTAATTAAGGGTTGTTTTTAAAACGGGATTAATTGATAATTTTATTGCCAGAATTGAAAGCCAATCTGATGGCGAAAAGAGGTAGATTTGGCCTCAAAAATACCTCTGAGAAAGTGGGCTGAGCTCAGCTCCCTGGTTCTAACTCTGCCCTCCTCCATAGCTGTGGGTCTATTTATGGGCTATTATCTTGATAAGTGGTTTAAAACCCAGCCCTGGCTCCTCATTATCTTTACTCTTTTTGGCGTGGCTTCAGGTCTTCTCAGCCTCTTCCGGGGGCTTCAAAAATATCAGAAAAATGAGAATGAGGAATAGGCTTTTTTGAATTCAGGCAGGATCAATCCTTAGGAAAAGTGAGGTCAGAGTGACTGGAGAAAAGGAGTTGACGACGGACCTCGAAAAAAGGGTGTTGCGTCGACTTCCCCTTGAAGCCCTGGTTATTGCCTGTCTTATGGCGATAATCATCGGCCTCATCTTTGATTTTCTTTCAGCTCTCCTTTGTTTTGCCGGTGGCCTTGCTTCCTGCCTCAGCTTTCTCTGGCTGAAGAAATTGATTGCCCCTGAGCCTTCATCAGGTCATGAGCTCAAGTCGGGACGGCTTTTAGCTTTCTCTTTCCTTCGCCTCGGGTTGATTGGCCTGATATTTTTGATTATAATTTACTTCTTTTCTATGAAGGCCCTGGCCTTTATGGCTGGCCTCGTAGCTCTGGTCCTAGCCATAGCCGGTGAAGTAGTTTTCTCTTTGCGGAAAAAAGATGGAAGGCTTAGAACATAGCTTATTTATTGTCACCCTGGTCAACCGTCTCCTTGGACCTTCTATTGCTTCTTTCATGGCCAGGTTCGGCCGCCAGGTCAATCCGGAAACAGCCATACCCGATTATGTCTTAATGAGTTTTTTAGTCATGGTTGTCCTTACAACCTCTCTTGGTTTAGCCTCCAGACGCCTGGAAATAGTTCCCCGGGGAAAACAGAACCTGCTCGAAGCTGTGGTCGAGTTTTTTGAAGGCCAGCTCGTGGATATCATCGGCCCTGAAGGAAAAAAATATCTTCCCCTTGTTGGTACCATCGGCCTGTTTATTCTCACCTCCAATTTACTCGGCCTTGTGCCCGGATTGATGTCGCCCACTTCCAAGCTTAATGTTACGGCTGCCTGCGCCCTGACTGTTTTTATTTATTATCACTGGCAGGGAATGAAGTCCCAGGGGGTTCTGAAATATCTCAAGCACTTCACCGGGCCAATTCCTCTCCTGGCGCCTCTCCTTTTGCCCATTGAAATCATCAGCCATTTCTCCCGGCCCATTTCCCTTTCCATCCGACTTTTTGGCAATATTTTTGCTGAGGAATTGTTAATTATGGTCATTGCCTCCATTATTCCTTTTGTTTTGCCCCTGCCATTTATGGCCATTTCTATCTTTACGGCCGTCATTCAGGCTTTTGTTTTTGTCCTGCTTACCTGCATTTATCTGGCAGGAGCGGTGACCCATGAAGAAGAAGCTCATGAAAAGGAGTAAGCTCATGAAAAGACTTTATCGATTCTGGTTTCTTCTGGCCCCAATTTTCCTCGCCGCTGGGCCCGCTGCAGCCCAGGAAACCCTGGACCCGGTTAAGGCCAGGCTCTTCAGCCTGTCCATAATCGTGGGCGGGGCCATCATCACCCTGGCAGCAGCTGCAGGCGCCTTCTGTCAGGCCAAGGCTATCTCCAGTGCCTGCGAGGGCATATCCCGTAACCCGGCGGCTGCCCCTCATATTCGCTTTTTGCTCATCTTCGGTCTCGTCCTGATTGAAACACTGGTTATTTACGCCCTGCTCATTACCATTATCATTTTGATGGTCCAGTGGGGTAAATACATCTGAGGCTCTGAAAACCTCAGATAAGCATAAGCCCAGAGACGTGAGGGAGAAACTTTTTTCTATCTGGACAATTATCAAGACTTCTATTATCAGGTTTAACCAGGATAAATGCTGGACCTATTCCATTGTCATCTCCTATTTCGCTTTTCTCTGCAGTGTCCCTCTGACCGCCCTCTTTGTTTATTTAAGCGCCAAGATCTTAGGAACATCCGAGCTGGCCATCCGTAGCCTGAATCTCTTTTCTGATGAATTTTTTGCTCATCTCGATCCCTCTTTCTTTAAAAAGCTCGCCTTAATCTCCCAGAATGTTAAGAGTCTTGGCTGGATCGGCCTTGGAGGTTCCTTTGTGGCGGCCAGCCTCCTTTTTTCTAACCTAATTGCCGCCATCAATATTATTTTCAAAGCCAATTACCAGAAATCATTCTTTTATAACCGCTTGATGGAATACATCATCATGTTTACTCTGGGCTTTATTCTCCTTATCTCCTTGACCATAACCGCCATCTGGACAGCCCTGCACCGGCTCATCAGCACCTCCAGCTTTGCAGCAACCCATATCAATCCGCGATGGCTGGCCTTTATTGACAGTTTTCTGATTCAATATCTGATTCCCTTTATCCTGACATTTCTGGTTCTTTTTTCCATCTATAAATTCATTCCTGAGATCAAGGTTCATACCTGGCCGGCAGCCATAGCCGCCGGCATTACCTCTATTTTCTGGGAAGGCTTTAAGAGAATCTTCGCCTTTTATGTCGTTCATTTTTCAGCCATCGGAATAGTCCTCTCCAAGTTACTTCAGGGGACACTGGCTTCAATCATCTTCTTTCTTCTCTGGATCTCTTTCTCCCTTATCTTCCTGCTCTGGGGGGCTGAATTAGCGGCTCTGCTCAACGAAAGATATAAAGAGCGTCTTCAGCTTGAAGCAGAGGAGGCCTCCCGGTGAAATTAAAAGAGCTGGCTTCGATTCTCAATTGTCCCTATGAAGGCGATGGTGAGGTAGAAATCAAGCGGGTGGCTGGCCTCGAAGAGGCTGGAGAAGGCGATCTGACCTTTCTTTCTCACCCCAGATATAAGCCTTGGCTGGAAAAAACTCGAGCCTCGGCTATTGTCCTGAGCCCTGAGGTCCAGGCCAGTGGAAAAAACATTCTGCGCTCGCCTCATCCCCAGCTGACCTTCATTGAGGCAGCCGAAATGCTTCATCCCCTGCCGAAGCCCGAACCGGGCATTTCCGCAGCAGCCTGGATATCTCCCTCGGCTCAGATTGGCCCTGAAGTCACCATCTCGGCGGGTTGTGTCATTGGCGACAGGGTTAAAATCGGCGCCCGAACCGTCCTTCACCCTTTGGTGGCCGTCTATCCTGATGTGGAAATCGGCGAGGATTGTCTTATTCATTCTCATGTTTCCATCCGCGAGAAAACCAGAATCGGCAACAGGGTCATAATTCATAATGGAGCTGTCATCGGTTCAGATGGATTCGGCTATCTGCAGCTTGCTGATGGCCGGCACCGGAAAATTCCCCAGCTTGGCCATGTGGTTATTGAAGATGAGGTGGAAATTGGCGCCAATACCACGATTGATCGGGCCGCCCTCGGTGAGACCAGAATTGGCCGGGGCACAAAAATCGATAATCTGGTTCAAATCGCCCATAATGTCAGAATTGGTCCTAACTCTATTCTGGCCGGCCAGGTAGGTATTGCAGGCAGCACCAGGATCGGCGAAGGGGTGATCATGGGTGGACAGGTAGGTATTGCGGATCATCTGGAGATTGGCGACCGGGTCTTAATCGCGGCTAAATCAGGCGTGATGCGGGATATTCCTTCCGGCTCCTTTGTCGCCGGCATTCCCAGTCTCGACATCCGCGAGTGGCGCAAAATCTGTGTCCTTCTGCCGCAACTGGCTGAAACTTTTAAAGAAATAAAAAGGCTCAGGGAAAAGCTGGAAGAACTGGAAAAAAAATTAAAGCAGAAATAAAAAATAAAGGCAGAGACAGCTGATTTTTTAAATATTTTGTTTCAGAAGTGAAAAGCTTAGGCGGCGAGTTCCTCATCCTGAATCTTTAATCCTTTATTCGGCTGAATGTTTCCTTTTATTTAAAAAATTGTTTTCCTAAAGTTTTAGCCGGCTCGTTTTAAGGATAAGACCGAAATAATCTGTTTTTAATTTTGGAAGATATTTATGGCGAAAGAACTTTTATCTTTTTGTTTTTCTGAGAAATACCAGAAGAGCATCATCAATCATCGCACTTTCTATAGAGGCGGCGGAAAAACTGGATCAGGCTTTGGCTAGAAATTAAAATTATTTTTTTAGCTTTATTAAAGAGAGCTGAGATACTCGTCCACAGCGATGGCGGCCGCCACGCCAGTACCAACCGCTGTGGCGACCTGCCGGGGACAGGCCTCAGCGACATCGCCGGCCGCAAAAAGACCGGGCTGGTTTGTGGCCATATTACTGCCCACTTTAATCTGACCCCATTCATTCATCTCGACTAAACCCCGGAGAAAGGAAGACTGGGGTTCCATCCCAATGGAAACAAAGACACCATCAACCTCGAGCTCTTTTTCTTCACCGCTCGCCACGTGCCTTATCTTCAGGGCCTCAACTTTATTTTCGCCTATAACATCCACTACCACCGAATTCCAGATCACCTGGATTTTCGGGTTAGCATCAACTCTTTCCTGCAGGATTCGCACAGCCCGAAAAGCCTGGCGCCGGTGGATAATATAGACCAGGCGACAGAATTTGGTTAGATAGAGAGCCTCAGTTAAAGCGTTGTCGCCGCCACCGACAACGGCCACCACCTTATCCCGGAAGAAAGCCCCATCGCAGGTGGCACAGTAGGAAACTCCCCGGCCAATCAACCGGGCTTCATTTTCTAGGCCAAGACGTCGATAGGTTGAGCCTGTGGCCACAATCACCGCCCGGGCAAAATAATCATCCCGGATTCCATGGACCAGCCAGCCGCCTTCATTTCTTTCCAGGGAACGAACCTCATCATTTTCAATTTCAGCTCCGAAGCGCAGGGCCTGCTTTCGAAAATTTTCCATCAGCTCAAAGGGGGCAATACCTTCGGGAAAACCGGGATAATTTTCAATCCAGTCAGTTAAAAGAATCTGACCACCGGGAATGGCTTTTTCCAGCACCAGGGTTTTTAGCCTGGATCGGCCGGTGTAAATAGCCGCGGCCAGCCCGGCCGGACCCGCTCCAATAATAATGACGTCGTAAGCCCCTTTCAAATTAACCTCATGACAATTTCAACAATTTTTTCTTTGGGCTGGAGACCAACCAGGATTTCTTCAACCTGGCCTTTAGAGAAAAAAATAAGGGTGGGAATGCCTCTAATCCCGTATCTCTGGGGAATCTCCGGATTTTCATCCACATTGATTTTGGCCACCCTGATTTTGTCACCGTAACTACGGGCGACCTCCTCAATTATGGGCGTCATGGCCAGGCAGGGAGCACACCAGGGAGCCCAGAAATCAACCAGAACCGGCTTTTCAGCCTGGAGCACTTCCTTATCAAAAGTAGCATCGGAAACAACCATAATGTCACTCATTCTTTATTGGCTCCTTTTCGATATTCAATGGCCCGATAATAAAGCTGGATGTATTCTTTACCCGGACCGGACCAGGAAAAATCCTGTTTCATGACGCTTCTTACGAGTTCTGTCCAGAGCTCGCGTTGCCGATAATAAGAGAGAGCCCGGCGCAAAGCTCGAAGCAGAGCCGCCGCGCTGAAGGAGCTAAAAAGGAAGCCATTTCCCTCCAGGGTTCTCGGATTAAAGGGAATGATGGTTTCTTTCAGCCCGCCCACAGCTCTGGCCACAGGAATGGTACCATAACGAAAGGCGTAAAACTGATTCAGACCGCAGGGCTCTTCTTTCGAAGGGATAAGAATTAAATCAGAGCCAGCAAAGATTTTATGTAACAGGGAAGCTGAGACCTCGGTTTTGACCGCCAGACGTCCCCTGAACCGGTCGGCGGCCTTTTTCAACTCAGTCTCGATAGTTTCATCTCCCTGGCCGCAGAGGACGAAACCCAGATCGAGCTCCATAATATCTTCAAGACTCCGGATAACAAGGTCCATTCCTTTGAGAGGCGAAAAATAGGAGACAAGTCCAAGCAACGGTTTTTCCGGGTCTATGGTTAAACCCGTCTCCCTGATTAAATCTTCCTTGCAGAGCCTTTTCCCCGAGATATCCCGTGCGTTATAACTGGCGGCTAAATAGGCATCCCGCTCTGGATTCCAGACTTCATAGTCAATACCGCTGCGCACGCTGAAAAATCGGTCCTTCCTGCCCCGCAGAATCAAGCCCAGCTCATCAGAGGAAGCCCTCTTCTCTATTTCAGCCTTGTAAGTTTCACTGACTGTATTGATGACATCGGCAAAAACAAGGCCGGCCTTAAGAAAATTAAAGCGACCATTGAAAGAAAGTCTCTGGGGAGTGAAATAATCCCAGTTAAGACCTGTTAGTTTCAAGCTTTCCGGAGGAAATTCGCCCTGATAGGCAGCATTATGAATGGTAAAAACTGTAGCCACAGATTTAAAGGCTGGCCAATCCTTGTAATGGGTTCTTAAAAAAACAGGAATCAGGGCCGTCGGCCAGTTATGACAGTGAATGACATCGACTTCCAGTCTGGCCTGAAGGAGAAATTCAACGACCGCTCGATTAAAAAAGACAAAACGGGCATCATTATCCAGATAGCCTGTCGAGGCTGGCCCATAGATTTCCGGACGATAAAAAAACCGCGGATTATCAATTAAATAAAGGACAAATCTTCCCGGCTCGCTCTTATAAACTGAAGCTTTGATTTTTTCAGTCCCCAGGGGAACCCAGAGTTCAGGCAGAATTAATTCCGCGGGAAGAGAATCTATTTCTGGCCGTCTGTAACGGGGCATAAAAACCATCACCTCAAGTCCTTCCCGGGCCAGAAAACGGGGCAGGGACGAAGCCACCTCAGCCAGCTCACCGGAGCGGGCCAGGGGCGAAAATTCTGGAGTAACCAGGGCTACTCTTATTCTTGCCTTCATGGGGATTTTTCATCATAATAACAGGCTGAATAAAAGTCAATAAAACCGGACCTTTAATCTTCCTAATCAATTATTTCATCTGTTATAATGAAGCCTTTAAATTAATGGGCTGATAAGAATTTAATTTTCATTTAGGTTTAAAGGAGCTTTTCTTTGATAGACAACCGCCTTTATAAGCATCCCATTCTTTCCATTCCTGAAAAACCTGTTTTTAAATTCTTCTGGAATGATCAGGAATTAATTGCCAGGGAAGGAGAAACGATTGCTTCTGCCCTCATGGCCAACGGTATCAGAATTTTCAGTTACCACCATAAGGATGGGGCGCCCCAGGGCATTTTCTGCGCCAATGGCCAGTGCGCCCAGTGCCTGGTCCTGGCTGATGGCTATCCGGTTAAAGCCTGTATGGAACTGGTCAAACCGGGAATGAACCTCAAGCCTCTGGTTGGCCTTCCTGAACTTCCCCCTGTTGACCCCGAAACTCCCCTTGTTTTTCGACCCATTCAGGAAATAGAGGTTTCTGTTCTGATCATTGGCGGCGGGCCAGCTGGCCTGTCAGCTGCCATTGAGTTAGGCCAGCTCGGGGTGGATTGTCTTCTCATCGATGACAAGCATCGTCTTGGCGGCAAGCTTGTTCTTCAGACCCACCGTTTTTTTGGCTCCATGGAAGCAGTTTATGCCAGCACAAGGGGAATTGATATTGCCAGTCGAATGGCCAACGAATTGGGTAAGCTCTCCAGTATTAAAGTCTGGCTCAAAAGCACGGCCCTGGCCGTTTTCAGTGACCTTCGCGTTGGGGTTTTAAAAGAGGGTCGGGAATATGTTCTGGTTAAACCCAGGATTTTGCTTGTGGCCTGTGGTGCTCGAGAAAAGTCCCTGGCCTTCCCTGGAAATACCCTTCCCGGTGTCTATGGAGCTGGAGCTTTTCAGACCCTGGTCAATCGTGACCTCATCCGACCAACCAACCGGCTCTTTATTGTCGGTGGTGGTAATGTCGGACTTATCGCCGGCTATCACGCCCTTCAGGCCGGAATCAAGGTAGTTGGCCTGGCTGAAATCATGCCTGAATGTGGCGGTTATAAAGTCCACAAAGATAAGCTGGCGCGTCTGGGCGTGCCCATCTTCACTTCCCATACAGTTCTTAAAGCGAGCGGCCGGGAATCGGTCGAGTCCATAACCATTGCCCAAGTGGATGAGAAATTTCAGCCTGTTCCGGGAACAGAAAAAACTTTTCTCTGTGACACCATTCTGATTGCTGTTGGTCTTGACCCCGTCAATGAATTCTATCTCAAAGCCCGGGAATTCGGCCTGACCGCCTTTGTGGCCGGTGATGCCGAAGAAATAGCTGAGGCTTCAGCGGCTATTTTCTCAGGCCGCATCAGGGGTCTCGAAATTGCCCGGGAACTTGGAGTTTATCGGGGAGAGATTCCTTCAGCCTGGTATGAGACAGTTAATATTCTGAAATCAAAGCCAGGCCGGGTTTATTCTGAATTTTATCCAGAAAAAGAAAGCGGCGTCTTTCCAGTCATCCACTGTCTCCAGGAAATTCCCTGCGATCCCTGCGCCTATGTCTGCCCGAGAAAATTAATCGAGATTGACCGGAAGGATATCAGAAAAATTCCAGTTTATTATGAAGAAAAGGATGGTAAGGGCTGCACCGGCTGCGAGCGCTGTGTGGCCTTCTGTCCGGGGCTGGCTATAACTCTGGTTGATTATCGCCATGATTCCGAGTTCCCGGAGGTTACCATCCCCTTTGAATTCGTCAGGGAAATTATTAAACCCGGAGATGAAGTCACAGTGGTGGATATCGAAGGTCGGCCTCTGACCAGAGCCAGGGTCGAGTCAGTTAAATCAATCAAAGGTTTTGACCGGACAATTCTGGTCAAGGTTAGGGTGCCCAGGGAGCTGGCAAAGAAAGTAAGTGGTCTTCAGCTTTCACCAGCAGAAAGCTTTCTTCCTGAAACTGAAGCTGAATTGCCCCTGGCCGATGAAGCCATTATCTGTCGCTGTGAAAGAGTTTCGGTGGGTGAAATCCGGCGCCTCATCCGAGAAGGAATAAGAGACATCAATGAAATTAAAACCATAACCAGAGCTGGAATGGGCCCCTGCGGCGCCAAGACCTGTACGCCCCTTATCCATCGCCTTTTCCGGGAGGAAGGGGTGCCTGAGGAAGAAATTATTGATCAACCCAAAAGGCCTCTCTTCATTGAAGTTCCCTTTGGCCTTTTTGCTGGCCTGAATGAGCCGGAAGGAGACCGGAGATGAGCCCCATGGTTTATGATGTCATCATCATCGGGGCAGGTTCAATCGGAACGCCCACGGCCTTTTATCTGGCCCGGGAAGGCTTCAAAGTGCTGGTTATCGACAGAAACGCCAGTCCAGGTCAGAGTTCTAACAAAAGAGCAATTGGGGGCCTCAGGGCCACTCACTCCGATCCAGCAAAAATAAGGCTCTGCCAGAGAAGCCTCCAGATCTTTTCCACCTGGAAAGAGACCTATGGCGATGAAATTGAGTGGTACCGGGGAGGCTACTGCTTTGTTGCCTATCGGGAAAATGAGGAAAAATTGCTCAAAGAGGTTTTACCCCTTCAAAAAAAATACGGGCTTAAAATTGACTGGCTGGAAGCTGAGGAATTGAGAAAGCTTCTTCCCGATATTAATCCCAGAGGTTTGCGTGGAGGAACTTTTTCTCCTGAGGACGGCCATGCCTCGCCTCTTCTGGCCATTGAGGCTTTCTACCGACAGGCCAGAAAAGCCGGAGCTGAATTTCATTTCCGGGAAAAGGTCATTGCTTTAAATCTTCAGGGGGGAAAGATTAAGGGAGTCCAGACTGATAAGGCCAGTTACGGCGCTGAGGTTGTCATCAATGCTGCTGGAGCCTGGGCAGCTGAAGTGGGACGTCTGGCCGGTCTTGATCTTCCAGTCAGGCCTGATTCCCATGAAGCGGCTGTGACCGAACCGGTTAAAAGGTTCTTTGATCCGATGATTGTCGATATTCGACCCATGGAGGGCTCGGCCAACTATTATTTCTATCAGCATGCGACCGGGCAGATAATCTTTTGCATTACGCCCAATCCCAATATCTGGGGGTTCGATGAAAGAGAAACCAGTTCCTTTCTGCCGCTGGTAGCGCGGAGGATGATCGAACTTATGCCCAGGTTAAAGAACATCAGAATCAGAAGAACCTGGCGGGGCCTTTATCCGATGACGCCCGATGGCTTTCCCATTATTGGCTGGGTCAGGGAGGTGGAGGGTTTTCTTTTAGCGGTGGGCATGTGTGGCCAGGGATTTATGCTGGGACCAGGAGTGGCGGAATTATTGACGCGCCTGGTGGCCCGGAAAACCACAAGCGAAGACGAAGAAATTCTGGCCTATCTTTCCCCCTATCGCCAGTTTGCCCAGGAAGAGAAATTAAAATAAATGGTTCTTCCGACTTTTTTGTGGGTAATTCTGGGATTAAATTATAAGGCGATGATAATAAGAGATAACTCAAAGAGCTTCCGATTAATGCCCATCTACTTGAATATCATTAAACTATAATTTAAAAGCGCTAATACATGCGCCTCAGATTCTAAAAAACGGGGTTCTTTGCTCTCATAAAAGATTTATGCATGCCTTTTACCGACAGAAAATCCGGAAGAACCAAATAAATTAAAAGCCAGAAAATTAGCCAGCCGTAAAGAACTAATCAACTCCTGAAAAATTTTTCAAAAATACAAAAACTGAGAAAATAAGCTCGTTTTTAAGAATAGGCGGGCCATTAAAAAAATTCAGGCTTTTTAACCCTGGCAGATTTCTCAAGAAAAGCCCTTTCCTGTAATCAGGCTTAAAAAATGAAGGAAAAAAGAGAAGAATGGGGAGGAAAGAGGAGAAGTAGGGAGAAGAAAGGAATGGAATGAAATGGATAGGGAGGAGCAGAGAAGTAAGAGAAAAGTAGAAGGGAAATGAAAATAGATGAGAGAGAAGGGAAAGGAAAAGAGAGGAGAGGAGAGGAGAGGAGAGGAGAGAAGAGAAGAGAAGAGAAAAAAAGAGAAGAGAAAAGAAAAGAAAAGAAAATATTAAAAAATTGAAAAAAGTGTTATTATGGTTTTTCTGATCCGGGAAGAGAACCCCAGCCAAGTTTATCCTGGAGCAGGTCAAAGAAATTTCTCCGGGGCGAAGAAATTAATTTTAATTCAAAAGGAGCTCGCCGGGTGATGATAATATCGCCTTTCATGAGCAAAACGCCTCGCTGACCGTCAAGGGAAAGATAAACTTCCTCGCCACCGGTGAGCAGCTGAGCTTTAACTTCCGAATCAGAGGAAATAACCATGGGCCTAAAGGTCAGGGTATGGGGACAGATGGGCGCCAGAATAATGGCTGGAATATGCGGTTGAAGGATAGGGCCGCCGGCGGAAAGAGAATAGGCCGTCGAGCCAGTAGGGGTGGAAATGATCAGGCCATCGGCCTTGAGGCTGGCAATCTCCTTGCCATCAATCCACAGGGCTATTTGAATCATCCTGGCTACAGCCCCTTTATTGATGACAGCATCATTGAGGCAGTAATAGGTTTTGCCCTGGCAATGGGTTTCCAGAAGCCAGCGGTAACTGATAATATCCTCGCGACCACTGAGATAGGCTTCAAGGGTCAACCACATTTCCTCAACAGGAACTTCAGTTAGAAAACCCAGACGTCCCATATTTACCCCAACCACCGGAACCCCGGCCTGAGCCGCCACATGGGCGATGCTCAGAAGAGTCCCATCGCCCCCCAGAACAATTACCAAATCAACACAGGTAGGCAGAACTTCCCGGGGCAGACCTTCGCCCGCTTTGATTTTGGCTGCAGCCGCCTCTTCCAAAACACAATCAATTCCCTTTTTTTCAAGCCAGGTCCTGAGCTCGGTTAAAACCTGCTCCACCCGGGGAGCGTGGGGTTTTATGACCACGCCAGCTCGCTCAATTTTTCTGGCCATAAACTACCTCCGAAACCATAGCCATAATCTCCTCCCGGCTCAAGGGATGACCTCCTTTTTGCCAGAGAACAAAAAATTCCTGATTGCCTCTCTGACCTTTTATCGGGCTGGCCAGAAGGGACTTTGGCCTGAAACCAAGCGCCTGAGCTTTATCCATAACCTGAGAAATAATCTCCAGATGCTTTTCCGGAGATTTGATCACTCCCTTTTTCCCCACCTGACCTTTACCCGCCTCAAATTGAGGTTTCAGCAAAGCAATGAGAACTCCCTCTTTTAAAATATCATGGAGGGCTGGTAAAACTTTCAGGACGGAAATAAAGGAAATATCCATGGTGATGATATCGGGAGTTTCGGGAAAATCCCTCGGGGAGAGATAACGGGCATTTTTTTCCATCGCAACAACTCTCGGGTCCTTTCTCAATTTAATATCAAGTTGATTGATATTGACATCAACCGCATAAACCTTTCTGGCACCCCGCTGGAGAAGGCAGTCAGTAAAGCCACCGGTGGAACAGCCGATATCCAGACAGATTTTATCCCGGCAGTCAATTTTAAAAGCCTCCAGAGCGGGAGCTAACTTCAGGCCGCCACGGCCGACAAATGGCATGGGCTCTTCTATAGAGATTTCAACTGAAGGCGAAAGAAAGTCACCTGGCTTGGCGACTCTCTTCCTTCCTGCTTTCACCACGCCCGCCATAATCAAAGCCCGGGCCTTCTCCCTTGTCGGGGCTAAACCCCGTTCAACCAGAAGAAGGTCGGCTCTTACCTTTTTTTCTCCCACGAGGTACGGCCAGCTTCTTAAGAAGATTGAACAGTCTCTTTCTGATTTTGATAAAAGGCCCTGATCTTTTTAATCATGCCTTCTACGTCCAGGCCATATAGTTTTTTTATGGTTTTCGCTTTACCCAGAGGATAAATTTCCAGGGGAAGACCGAGGCTCAGAAAGCGAACCTGGAAGATTTCGTGGCGGTCCAGAAGCTCCCTGACGGCGCTACCAAAACCGCCAGCCAGAACCCCCTCCTCGGCTGTGATGATGGCCCGGGAGCTACGGGCATAGCGTAGAATGAGCTCTTCATCCAGGGGTTTGACAAAACGGGCATTAACGACAGCCAGCGAAAGCCCCTCTTTTTCCAGTTCCCGGGCTGCTTCCAGGGCAGGATAGACCATGCTGCCCAGGGCCAGAAAAAGGTCACGACCTTCTTTGAGAATTTCGGCTTTTCCGAGAGCTATGATTTCATGGTGCAAAGAAAGAGGAACACCTACCCCTTCTCCTTTAGGAAAACGAATGGCCACTGGAAGATTATAGGTCCAGGCTGATTTAAGCATGGAACGAAGCTCATTTTCATCCTTGGGCGCCATAATGACAATATGGGGCATATGCCGGAGATAGGCAATGTCATTTATGCCCTGATGGGTTGGCCCGTCATCGGAAACAATGCCCGCCCGGTCAAGAACAAAGACGACAGGCAACTTCTGCAGACAGACTTCATGGTAGACCTGGTCATAGGCCCGCTGAAGAAAGGTGGAATAAATGGCCACCACCGGTCTCAGTCCGCCCAGAGCCAGGCCAGCAGCAAAATTCACCGCGTGCTGCTCGGCAATACCCACGTCATAAAAACGGTCAGGAAATTCCGAGGCAAACCGACTTAAGCCCGTACCCTCAGTCATGGCCGCGGTAATGGCTATAATTTTTTCATCCTCCCGGGCCAGTTCACAGATGGTTCGGCCGAAAATCTCGGAATAGGTGGGCACGGAAGGTTTATTTAAAGGTTCTCCGCTGAGCCGGTCAAAGGGCGAAGCTCCATGAAACTTTTCCGGATTATTCTGGGCAGGCGCATATCCTTTGCCCTTTTTGGTAACACAATGAATTAAAATTGGCCCATCATATTGCTTGGCCTCTTCAAAAACCTCAATTAAAGAGCCCAGGCTATGCCCCTCGACCGGACCGATATAGCGGATACCCAGCTCTTCAAAGACCAGGCCAGGGAAAAAGGTTTTCTTGATAACTTCCTCCACGGCCCGGCCTGCTTTGATCAGAGGCCAGCCCACGGCCGGGATATTCTTCAAAAATGATTTGGCTTGATCTTTTAAGCGCAAATAATGCTGACCGGAAACAAGATAGGAGAGATACCTGGATAAAGCTCCGACATTATGGGAAATAGACATTTCGTTATAGTTGAGGACGATAATTAATTTTTCCCGCAGATGGCCAATCTGATTCAGAGCTTCCCAGGCGACACCTCCTGTGAGACTCCCATCCCCGACCACAGCAATTATATGAAAATCCTCTCTTTTTCTATCCCGGGCCCGAGCCAGGCCTAAAGCGGCCGAAAGAGCTGTTGAGGCATGGCCTGTATTATAAACATCATGCTCGCTTTCCTCCCGGCAGGGAAAACCAAGCAACCCGAAGTCCTGACGCAACCGGGAAAAAAGGTCCCTCCGGCCAGTTAAAATTTTATGGGTATAACATTGGTGACCGACATCCCAGATTATCTTATCCCGGGGAGAATCAAAGACATAATGAAGAGCTACCGATATCTCCACAACGCCCAGATTAGAGGCCAGATGACCGCCATTCCGGCTGACGACCTCAATGATGAAATCCCTGATTTCTTCACAGAGAATTTCAAGTTCCTCAAGGGAAAGTTTTTTTAAATCCTGAGGCGAATTGATTTTCTGGAGAAGCTCGCTCATCTTTCAGGCCACATCAAGCAATCTATAGCTTAAATATTTTAATTCTTCCGTCAGGAGATTTCCTCCTGCCAGAAGATGGGTAGCTTCAAAAACCAGGCGATGGAGCCACTGGCGGGCCCGATCGAGACCAACGAGACGAACAAAATTGGGCCGGCTCAATTTAGATTCAGTTTTAAGGGTTGAATCCAGAATATCATCTCTGATCTGAAAGGCCAGGCCGAGGCGTTCGCCAAATTTCTCCATGAGCTCAACCGCTTCCCTTGGGGCTCCGCCCAGAAGGGCGCCGACTTTAACGGAAGCTGTAATCAGCGCGCCAGTTTTTTTCTGCATGAGCTCCATCATTATTTCTTCATTTAGGTCAGCTGGATCAAGTTTAATGTCCATAAACTGGCCGGCTATCATACCCTTTGGCCCTGAAAGTCGGCTGACCTCAGAAATAGCTTCAATTTTTCTTAAAACTAAATTTTCGGGCACAGGTGCGGCCGCCATGATTTCAAAGGCCAGAGTGAGGAGACTATCGCCAGCCAGAAGGGCTACGTCCTCACCAAAGGCCCGGTGACAGGTAGGCTGCCCCCGGCGCCAGTCGTCATTGTCCATTGAAGGTAAGTCGTCATGAATTAGGGAATAATTGTGAATGAATTCAATGGCGCAGGCAAAGGGAAGAAGGAGTTCGCGGCTTCCACCAAAGCTTTCTCCCGTACAGATGAGAAGGAGGGGACGGTATCTTTTCCCTTCTGAAAGCACAGCATAGCGCATGGCCTCATAAAGACCTGACTCCTCACCCTCAAGAATTTGCCTCAGTCGCTCTTCCAGGGCCTGCTTTATCTCCTGCAGGCGTTCCTTTACACTCAGTGACATTAAAAGGGTTCCCCCTCGCCGCCGCTTTCCTCTGGCTCCTCTCTTTCGCCCAGAGCTGATGTTATTTCCTCCAGCTCAAAGGGGGCCGCCTTCAATTCCCCTCTTTCGTTTTTTAGAAGAATTTCCACTTTTCTTTCGGCTTTTTCCAGTTCCTCCCTTAAAAAGCGGGCCAGCTTGACGCCTCTTTCAAAGAGGGCCAGGGATTCTGAAAGCGAAAGGCCCCCTTTTTCCATCTGGCTGACAATATTTTCAAGCTCAGCCAGGGCTTTTTCAAAGGTCATGGGGCTCATGGTTTCTCCTTAAAAATTCTTGATTCAATCGGTCTGAATTTATCTACACCGGTGACGAGACACTCAAACTCGCCTCGCCAGAAAGAAACGACTAATTTATCTTCTTCATTAACCTCATCTATGGACTGAATCAGATGGTCACCATCTGTCCAGCAGAGGGTATATCCTCTTTCCAGTATATTTAAGGGACTCAGGGCATGCAACTTGGAAGCCAGACTTTCCCAGCTGCCCTTCCTCAGCTGAAAATTCCTTTTAATTTCAGCCTGAAGCTTTTCAAAGAGGAGGGCAACCCGCAGTTTATTTTCCGTTACCTGGCGGATCCTGGCCCTGATAGATTCCCTTGCCCTCTCCTCCAATTCATCCACAAGCTGAGCCTGATGCCGCAGCCAGAGCCTGAATCCCTGGAAAACCCGGTTTTCGGCCAGACGATGAACCTCATTCCTGCGGCGCTCGAGGCACAACTCCATGGCCCGGGTGAGCGTTCTTTCCAGGCTCTCGAGTCGGGCCAGCAACGCCTCTTCCTTTTCGATGACCAGCTCCGCCGCAGCGGAAGGGGTTGAGGCTCTGACATCAGCCACAAAATCAGCAATGGTAAAATCAACTTCATGGCCCACGGCAGAGATTATGGGAATGGGCGATCTAAAAATGGCCCTGGCCACCTTTTCTTCATTAAAAGCCCAGAGGTCCTCTATGGAGCCTCCACCCCGGCCCACAATAATGACATCAATGTCTGGCTGCCGGCTCAGATAATCAATGCCCTCAACAATCTCGTCCGCCGCGCCTTCTCCCTGAACCCGAACCGGATAAATAACGACATGCAGCCGGGCAAAGCGTCTTTCCAGAATGCGCAAAATATCGACAATGGCCGCTCCTCGAGGCGAGGTTACAACGCCTATCTTCTTGGGCAAAAGCGGCAGCTTTTTCTTATGCTGCGGATCAAAAAGACCTTCAGCTCGAAGCTTCTCCTTGAGCTGTTCAAAGGCTAACTGAAGAGCTCCTTTCCCCTTAGGCTCCATGATTTCCACCACAATCTGATACTCGCCGCGAGGTTCATAAACGGTCAATCGACCCCGGCAGATAACTTTCAGCCCATCCTTGATTTCAAAGCCAACCTGACGGGCCTCGAGCCTGAACATGACCGCCCGCAGCTGGGCTTTTTCATCCTTGAGGGTGAAATAAAGATGGCCGGAAAGATGACGCCTGAAATTGGAAATTTCACCTTCAACCCAGACAAGGGGAAAAGAGCTCTCAATTTCAAGCTTAATGATTTGAGTAATTTCGCTGACCGTATAAACCCGGTCAGGAATAACCAGACTTTCAAAATTATTCATCCTGTTTTAAATCCTCGCTGATTAGAAGACGTCTGATAGCTGTGGCCAGACCGGTGCGCGTTTCGATTTCAATCCAGAAAGCCGAAAGTATGGCTCCTTGCTTGGCCGGTTCAAATCTCTGGGGACGACCGGTGAGAAAACGGGCCAGGGCCTGGTCACTGCGAATCCCGATGACCGAATCCCTGGCACCAACCATGCCCACATCCGTAATATAGGCTGTGCCCCGGGGCAGAATCCGTTCATCCGCTGTCGGGACATGGGTATGGGTCCCGACAACAGCCGAAACGCGACCATCAAGATACCAGCCGAGAGCCTGTTTTTCCGAGGTGGCTTCAGCATGAAAATCAATGACAATGTTTGGCGTAATTTCCCTCAGACGACCGACAATTTCATCGGCCGCCCGGAAAGGGCAATCAATTGGCTCCATAAAGACTCTTCCCTGTAAATTGACGATGGCCACAGGAATTGACTCCTCGATCAAGAAAAGATACTCTCCCCGGCCGGGGTTGCCGGGAGGATAGTTGGCGGGTCGAAGGACCCTGGGTTCAGTCTCGAGAAAGGGCAGGCCCTCTTTTTTATCCCAGATGTGATTGCCTGAAGTCAAAACATCCACCATGGAGAGAAGTTCCTGCGCCACCTCAGCCGTAAGGCCCGCGCCACCGGCTGCATTTTCGGCATTAACAATAATAACGTCAGGCTGCAGTTCTTTTCTTAAATCGCCAAGATGGCGGGCCAGAATTCGCCTTCCCGGTCGTCCGATGACATCCCCTAAAAAAAGGACTCTGATCTTAGCGCGCATATTCGACTGCCCTGGTTTCTCGAATCACGGTCACCTTTATCTGGCCCGGATAATCCAGTTCTTCCTTAATTTTCTGGGCTATCTCCCTGGCCATGAGAATTGCCCGCTCATCAGATACCTTTTGACTGTCCACAATAATTCGAATCTCCCGGCCGGCCTGAAGGGCGAAGCTTTTATTAACTCCTTCTACGGAGTTGGCAATTTCCTCAAGCTTCTGCAGCCTCTGAATATAGGTTTCCAGCAATTCCCTTCTGGCTCCGGGTCGAGCCGCAGAAAGAGTATCAGCGGCCTGGACAAGAACTGCCTCGACGGAAGGAAAATCAATATCCCGGTGATGGGAGGCAATAGCCTGAACCACCGCCTCGGATTCACCATATTTTTTGGCCAGCTCAACACTCAGTTCGGTGTGCGTTCCTTCAACTTCCCGGTCAACCGCCTTGCCAATGTCATGAAGGAGGCCAGCTCTCAGGGCTACCTCGACATTAGCTCCGAGCTCCCGGGCCATCAGGGCAGCCAGATAGGCCACTTCTTTGGAATGCTGGAGGACATTCTGGCCATAACTCGTTCTGTATTTAAGCTTGCCCAAAAGCTTCACGAGTTCCGGATGGATGTTTTGAATATTGAGTTCCAGAACAACACTTTCTCCTTCCTTCTTTATTTTCTCCTCAAGCTCGGCCTTAACCTGTTCCACCACTTCTTCTATACGGGCTGGATGGATCCGGCCATCAACCACTAATTTCTGAATGGCCAGGCGGGCCAGCTCACGGCGAATGGGATCAAAGCTCGAAAGAATCACGGCTTCGGGTGTATCGTCCACGATGATATCCACACCGGTGGCCATTTCCAGAGCTCTGATATTTCTTCCCTCTCGCCCGATAATGCGTCCCTTCATATCTTCTGAAGGAAGATCAACTACCGAGACTGTGGTCTCCACCACATGTTCAGCCGCTGAGCGCTGGATGGCCTGACTGATAATTTCCCGGGCTAAAATCTGGCTCTTCTCCCTTAATTCTTCCTCAAACCGCCGCAGCATCTGAGCTGATTCCAGCCTGGCTTCATCCTCCATCTTCTTGAGAAGATAATTTTTGGCTTCCTCCTGCGTCATTCCGGCAATTCTCTCAAGCTCTTCAGTCGCTTTCTTAATCAGCTCATTAAGCTTTTCTTCCTGGCTTTCAAGCTCTCTTTCCTTCTGAATGATTCTTCTTTCCCGCAGCGAAAGGTCTCTTTCGCGGCGCTCAAGGTTCTGCAGCCGCCTTTCTAAATTTTCTTCCTTATGCAGCAGCCTTCTTTCCAGCTCATTTATTTTCCGCCTCTTTTCTCTTGTCTGTCTTTCAAATTCGGCTTCAATGGCCTGCTGCCGGTTTTTTATATCTTCCTGGGCCTTGTCGAGAAGCTGGCTGGCCTCAGCCTCAGCTTTCTTAATGATTTCTTCTGCCTGTTTTCTGGCCTGAAGAAAATAGTCTATTCCAGATTTCCTTTTTATAAGGAAGAAAATGATACTTATCAGCCAGAGAAAAAGAGAACCAGCTGCCAGCCACATCCATATATTCACCTTGATCACCTCCTCCAAGTTGAATCAAAGGAGAAAGAGGCCAGAGGAGGACCGTTTTAGATGGGTCTCAGTCTGATCTTATCCCGGATATTTGAAAACAAACTATCTATGAGTAGATGGTTATCTTTATCTGGGGAAAATTTAGGTACCTTTATCCACTGAATCATAGGTCCTTCCATATTTACCCAGCAAATTTTCCACCTCGCCAATTTCCCTTTCGAGGCGGCTCAGACGACGACTGACTTCATCGAGCTCTCTCCTGGCTACATAAAAATCGTCAGCTATGTTGAGGGCTGCCAGGACAGCAATTTTTAAGGCATCACCCGACCTTGATTTTACCGCTACCTCGTGCATTTTCTGATCCACATAGTTAGCCAGGAGATTGACATAGGCTTCGTCCTCATCTCCTTTGATTCTAATCTTATATTTCTGACGAAAAATTTCGATTTCAATTATTTTTTCCATTAAAGACCAATTTTATCAATCTGATTGATCAGGGCTTCAATTTTCTGTTTAATCATCTCTCTTTCGCCCCGATATTTTTCCATTTCTTCCTGCATTCGGGCCAGCTTCTTCGCCTGCTCCTCATAATCCTTCAACATGGCCTTGAGCTCCTTGACCTGCTGCCGCAACCGCTCATTTTCCGCCGTTAAATGATTGATGTGGTCAATAATCTGACCTATCTTCCCCTCAAGGATTGTAATCCTTTCTATTTCTGAAGTCAATTTTTGCCTCCTTCTCTTAAATTAGCCTGGAAATTGGAACGAAGATGGTTAATGATTCGCCTATCCAGTCTGTCTGCTTCCTCAGCCAGCAGGGTTCGATGCGGATGGCGATAGACGAAGCGAAGGGTTAGACTGACCACATTCTCGCCCAGTCGATCGCTCACAAAACGGTCAATGAGCTCAAAGGATTCGAGATGGGGCAACTCCAGATTGAGTAGCGAAAGCCTGATTTCCTCAAAGGGAATATCCTTGGGCACAGTGAAAGAGATATCCCTGATAATGGCCGGAAAACGGGAAACCGGAACATAGCTAAAAGGACGGGGTTGCTTACTCAAAAGGAGAGCCAGATTGATTTCAGCAGCATAAACCTCCCCTTCAATTTCAAAGGCCTGGAGAATTTCTGATCTGACCTGGCCCAGATAGCCCACTCTGTCTCCTTTAATTTCCAGGCTCAAGCAATATCCTGGCTCAAAAAAATTATGCTCTGAAGGCCGGAAGAAATAGGGTTCATAGCGCAGCTCAGTTAAAAGGACCTCGCAGGTCCCTTTCAGATGAAAGAAATCAGCCTTCTCTCCCGGCTGACTCCAGTCAGGAGAAACGAACCAGCCATTAATGGCCAGAGCGAGAAACAATTTTTCCATGGGAGTTTCGCCCTCCCAGAAATAAATCTGGCCGAGTTCAAAGAGGCGCATTCCCTCCTGACCTCTTTTCTGGTTAAAGGCAATATTTTCCAGCAGGCCGCCGAGAAGGGTGGTTCGAAGCAGCGAGTTTTTCTGAGAAAGAGGATTGCTCAGGGCAATTGGTCGTAGGCCGGTACGGAAAATTTTTTCCCGGTCAGGCTCAGAAAAGCTGAAATTGAGAACTTCATCAAAACCCTGCTGAAGGAGAACGGACCTGATCTTTTTGATCTGACTCTGACGTCGATCCGGGGTTCTCTCAATGACTTTAAGCGGAGGAATTACGGAAGGGATTTTTTCATAGCCATAAAAACGGGCCACCTCTTCAATGAGATCTGCCTCCCGCTCAATATCGACGCGATGACTGGGGACATGAACCATCAGACTGAAATCGTTAATCTGCTGAACTTCAAATTCAAGGGAGCGGAGCAGTGAGAGAACGAAATTTGAATCAATTTCCAGGCCCAGCAATTCTTTGATTCTCGCAAATCGGAGCACCACCTCTTTGGGCTTATAGGGAATAGGATAAACGTCAATCAGTTCCCGGGTCACCTTACCGCCAAACTCACCCAGAAGCGAAGCAGCCATCCGGGCGGCCAGAGGTGGACAGTTGACATCGGCGCCTCGCTCAAAACGATAGGAAGCATCAGTCTCGAGACCAAAATGCTTTCTGGTTCGACGAATGGACACAGGCTGAAACCAGGCACTTTCCAGGAAAACATCGGTCGTGGCTTCAGTTACGGCCGTTTCTTCTCCGCCAATTATGCCGGCCAGAGCCACGGGTTTTTCCGCATCGGCAATGACCAGATGGTCGGGCGCAAGCTCAATGGTTTCACCCCCAAGAATCCGGAGCTTTTCGCCCTTTCGAGCCCGCCGGACAACAATTCTTGGCCCGGCCAGCCGCTGGTAATCGAAGGCATGAATGGGATGGCCTGTCGTCATGAGAACATAATTGGTGACATCAACGACATTATTGATTGACCTCAAGCCCACATTTTCCAGGCGACGTTTCAGCCATTCAGGTGAGGGGCCAACCTTAACGTCACGGACAATAAGACCGCAATAGCGGAAGCAAAGGTCAGGGTCAAGTATTTCTATCTGGATAAGGTTCGAAGTGGGAACAGGTATTTCTTTAACCGGCCAGTGACATTCCTTCAATCTGATTCCAAGAGCAGCGGCTATTTCCCGGGCCATGCCCAGATGGCCCAGCGTATCGGGTCGGTTGGCATATGTCTCTATTTCCAGAATATAATCGCCATCCTTCTCTTCCAGATTTTCGACCATTAAACCAAGCCGGTCAAGTAAATCAGCCAGTTCGGCTGGTTTGATCGTCAGATCAAGGAAATCCTTAAGCCACTCGTAACTTATCTTCATTTTCGGCGAAACTGTCGGAGAAAACGCAAATCATTTTCATAAAAAAGTCGCATATCTTTGATGCCATAGAGAAGCATCGCCGTTCGCTCGATTCCCAGGCCAAAGGCCCAGCCGGAATAATGTTCGGGATCAATATTGACGTTCTTGAGTACCTGAGGGTCGACCATGCCCGCTCCCAGAACTTCCTTCCAGCCGCTGCCGCCACAGACGGGACAGGCAGAATCCTCTCTCCGGCAAACGGTGCATTCAATATCGACCTCAGCTGATGGCTCTGTGAAGGGAAAGAAACTTGGCCGGAAACGAACTCTGGTTTTTTCCCCGAAAAGAGCCCGGAGGAAATATTCGAGCGTCCCCTTGAGGTGGGCAAAAGTAACGCCTTCATCAACTACAAGACCCTCAACCTGATAAAACATGGGCAAATGGGTAGGATCAATGGCCTCTCGGCGGAAGACCCGACCGGGAACAATTATCCGGATGGGGGGCCGCATTTTTTCCATAACCCTGATCTGGACAGGGGAAGTATGGGTCCGGAGCAGGAGATTGTCCTTAATATAAAGAGTATCCCAGCTATCCCTGGCCGGGTGATGGGGTGGGAAATTAAGGGCCTCGAAATTGTAATAATCAGTCTCAATTTCTGGACCCTCTTCAATGGTAAAGCCCATTTCCAGGAAAATCCTTTCAATTTCTTCAAGAAAAATGGTAATGGGATGGGGCGAGCCCGGGTATCTCTTTTTACCGGGGAGAGTAAGGTCTGGCCTTTCTGCCTTTATCTTTTTTATTTCCAGCAGCTCGGCCTGTTTTTTCTCCAGGGCAGCGGTTAATTCAGCTTTTAAATTATTGAGCTCCCGGCCAGCAGCTGGCTTTTGCTCAGGGGGAAGCTCCTTCAGCCTGTCAAAAAGAGCGGTTACACGCCCCCTTTTCCGGCCTAAAAAAGTAGCTCTCAGCTCTTCTAAGGCGGCTCTATCTTTAACTTTTTCTAAAGCCGGCCAGAAATCCTGGCGACAGGCCTCAATTTCCTCAAGGAGAGTCTTCATCTTAAGTCGCTAAGGACTCTTTTACCTGCTCAACTATCCGGCGGAAGGTGTCGGGAAAGCGGGTGGCTAAATCAGCCAGGATTTTTCGATCGAGCTCCACCTTCATCTTCTTCAAACCCCGGATAAAACGGCTGTAACTTAAGCCATGAGCTTCAGAGGCTGCCTTAATCCGGATAATCCAGAGTCGCCGGAAATCCCTTTTCCTTGTTCGCCTATCCCTGTAAGCATACTGCAGAGCCTTTTCGACCGCTTCTTTGGCCGTTCGATAATTGCGGCTTTTGGCTCCCCAGTAGCCCTTAGCCAGCTTCAGTATTTTTTTCCTTCTTTCTTTCTTCCTCGGTCCTCTTTTTACTCTCGGCATGGGCAACTCCTTTCTTAAAAAGCGTAAGGTAGCATCTTTTTTATCAGCGCCCGTTCAGAAGCGGAAACCTGAGCCTTTTTCTTCAAACGCCGGGTCCGGCGGGAACTTTTCCCGGTTAAGAGATGGCTTTTATTGGCTCGTTGGCGAAGAATTTTCTTTTTGGCTGTTATTTTGAACCGCTTCTGGGCTCCTTTGTGCGTCTTTAGTTTTGGCATCCTGACCTCCTGACTTGACTGGTTTTATTGTCGGCACAATGAGCAGGGATATGGCCCAATCATGATATTTGGTTTCTCCATCCTGGCGGCCATAGCCCTCAATATCCTTTAAAAGGCGATCGAGAAGCTGCTCACCCAGTTCTGGCCGGGCCTTTTCCCGCCCCCGCAGCATGATGGTTATTTTAACCTTATTCCCTTCCTCAAGGAAATTCTGGATGTGCTTCAGCTTGAAATTATAATCATGGGAACTTATTTTTGGCCTGAATTTTATTTCCTTAAGCTGGGACTGCTTCTGGTGTTTTTTAGCTTCATGGGCTCTCTTGTGCTGTTCGTAAAGAAATTTACCGTAATCCATGATGCGACAGACGGGCGGCCGGGCCTCAGGAGCTACTTCCACCAAATCCAGCCCCTTCTGCCGGGCCAGATTTAAAGCTTCGCTGAGAGGCAGAATCCCAATCTGCTTTTTGTCTTCATCAATGACCCGAACTTCCCGCGCCAGAATCATTTCATTAATCCTGTGTGGTTTGGCCTTTTTGACCGGATAAGCCATGGGTTTACGAAAAATCCTCGACCTCCTTTAAAATTCAAGATTTAAAGATTTATTCTCATTAAAATAAAGAACCCTGTTCACAAAATCGGCCACCGGCATTTCTCCTTTATCGCCAGCCCCGTGGACCCTCAAGGAAATGGTCTTATTCTTCAACTCCTTATCACCCACAATCAGCATCAGGGGAATCTTCTGCAATTCAGCTTCTCTGATTTTGTGGCCAATCTTTTCCCGGCTCAAATCAACCTGCGAGCGCAAACCCTTCGCCTTAAATTCTTTTTCCAGGGCCAGAGCATATTCATGATGCCTTTCAGCAAGGGGTAAAATGATTATCTGGACCGGAGCCAGCCAGAGGGGAAAATTGCCATTATAATGTTCAATCAGGATACCAAAGAAGCGCTCCAGCGAACCGAGCAAAGCCCGGTGGATCAGGAATGGTCGGTGGGGAAAACCATCTTCGCCGGCATAAGTCAGATTAAATCTTTCAGCCAGGTTGAAATCAAGCTGAATGGTGGTACATTGCCAGGAACGCTGCAGAGCATCCTTGATTTTGATATCAATTTTGGGACCATAAAAAACGCCCTCACCTTCATCAATGGCGTAGGGCATAGCCGCCCTTTCCAGGGCCTGTCGCAGGGCCTCAGTGGCTTTTTCCCAGTCCTCAATCCGGCCCACGAATTTTTCCGGCCTGGTGGAAAGAAAAACATCGTAGCTCGTGAAACCAAAGGCGCTCAGAAGGCGGCTCGCCAGCCTGATAACGCCAAGAATTTCTTCCTCCAGCTGATCAGCCCGGCAGAAAATATGGGCATCATCCTGGGTGAAGCCACGAACCCGTAGCAGGCCGTGGAGAACACCGCTTCTTTCATAGCGATAAACAGTGCCCAGCTCGGCAAAGCGAAGGGGCAAATCGCGATAGCTTCGCTGTCTTGATTGATAGACCATGATATGGAAGGGGCAGTTCATGGGCTTGAGCTGGTACTCTATACCCTCACTTCTTATGGGAGGATACATGGCCTCATAAAATTCTGTATGGCCACTCCTTCTCCAGACATCCAGTTTGGCAATATGGGGAGTATAGAGAAACTCGTAGCCATCCCGGATATGTTCCTGTCGCCAGAAATCTTCAATCAGGCGGCGCACCGTGGCCCCTTTGGGGTGCCAGAGAACAAGGCCACCACCAAGATCCTCATGGAAACTGAAAAGATCGAGCTCGACGCCGAGACGGCGATGGTCTCTTTTTCTGGCTTCTTCGAGAAGATTCAGGTAATGGGCCAGGTCCTCGGCCGTAAAAAAGGCTGTACCATAGATACGCTGTAACTGCAGTCCCTTTTCATCGCCCTTCCAGTAGGCCCCTGAAACTGAAAGCAGCTTGAAATGCTTGAGCCAGTCTGTGCTGGGCACATGGGGGCCGAGACAGAAGTCAATGAAATCTCCCTGCCGGTAACAGGTAACCTCAGAACCGGCCTTTTCCTCAATCAGTTCAACCTTGAGGTCCTGGCCGAGACGGCGAAAAAGCTCCAGAGCCTCCTGCTTGCTCAAAATTATTTTTTCAATGGGGAGAGCTGCCTCAGCCAGCTCCTTCATTTTGGCTTCAATTTTCTCGAGGTCCTCAGGCGTAAAGGGCTGTTCCCGGTAAAAATCATAATAAAAGCCGTTTTCAACCGCCGGGCCGATGCCGTATTTTGTCCCGGGATAGAGGGTAACGACAGCGTGAGCTAAAAGATGGGCGGCACTATGACGGAGGACATCCAGGGAAAGCTGAGCTTCTTCCGCTCTCGCTTCAGCCTCAGTCTGATGCTTACTCACCGTTGCGGCCTCCAGCGGGCAGCCTGAACTGCTCTTCGTTATAAAAAATATCCATTAAATCTGGCCTCTTTTGAAAATGAAGGAAATATATTTTAAGGCAGGTGGCCTCTTCTTTCCTTCTTTATTTATCGTTATTAACCTCAGCTTTTATTTTCTTCATCCCTGGTAGGCGCGGAGGGGATTGAACCCACGACCTCTTCCGCGTCAAGGAAGCGCTCTCCCACTGAGCTACGCGCCTACTTTTATAAGCCTTTATATATTAAAGAATTTAACTCCAGACTGTCAAGAGAACCCCCCTCCCCCCCCAAAATTGGTGCCCAAAATTGGTGCCAACTTACATATTTACCTATTTTTCACCTATTTATGGGTAAAATTCCCCTGGAAATTTCAGGGCCACGATGATAGGAGGTAATAAGCCTAAAAAGTCCGGTCAACAGTGCCACCAAGGTGACCCAAGCCTCATAGAAATGGATGCCTAGAAATTAGAAATGGGTGCCAGCTTACCGAAATGGGTGCCAACTTACATATTTACCTATTTTCAATCCTACACATTTACCTTTTTTCTATTTTCAGCCAAGGATTTCTTTCAACCTCGCTCCGACTGCATCCCAATCAACAATATGGAAAAAGGCCTCGACGAACTTCGCCCGGTCATTCTTATAATCAAGATAATAGGCGTGCTCGAAGACATCACAAACCAACAGAATCCGGAACATGGGGTAAACGTTGACGTTATGCTTTTCAATTTGCATCAGGAGAGGTCGGCCAGTCTGGCGGCAGAAGCTCAGAGCGGCCCAGCCTGAGCCCTCGACGCTTAAGGCACATAGGGTAAATTCTTTTTTAAATCTTTCCAAGCTACCAAATTCCTTTTCTAAGACTGCGAGAAGCTGACCTTCTGGTTTTTCTTTAGCCTTAGCCGGCGGTGTCAGGTTGGCCCAGAAAAGCGAATGAAGCAGATGGCCGCCAATATTAAAAGACAGTTCTTTCAGCGTGGCTCGAACATCAAAATCAAGTCCTTCTTTCCTGGCCTTGTCTAATCTTTCGAGGATAGCATTGGCGCCATTAACATAGGCCTGATGATGTTTCTGGTGATGAATTTTTAGTTGCTCCTCAGAAATATAAGGCTCAAGCTCCTTATACCCAAAGGGCAATTCAGGCAGTTGATAAAAACCCTTTTCCATCAGCTTCCTCCTTATAAAAATTACATTTTCATTATACGATTTCTTGGCAGAAGAGCAACTAGCTGGGTAACAAAATTAAATGCCACGGATATATTAAGAGTGCTTAGCGGCAAAGGCGCTGAAGGCATTTTTCGCCACTGTTTTTCTATCAGTGAATTTAGACCGAGGCGAAAAGTAGGCCCATCCTTAAAAAAGTAGTAGTTTTGGCTTTTTTTATAATGAATATTTTATATTTTAGCCATTTTTTCGCCTTGATGAGCTCTTGTCTCAGGGGAAAAGGCGGCTTTTATAAAGCCCTACCTTAGTCCCTTTTTAAAGGTAAAAATGAGAATGAACCATCCTTCAATTTGAAAAAATTGGTGACGCCTATGAAAAAATTGGTGACGCCTTACTTATTTACCTATTTATGAATGGAATTTCCTTTTCAATTTCAGGGCCACGTTGACCAGGGTAATAAGCACCGGAACCTCGAGCAAAGGCCCGATAACAGTGGCGAAGGCTTGATTGGAAGTGATGCCGAAGATGGCCACAGCCACGGCGATGGCCAGTTCGAAATCATTACTCGCGGCTGTGAAAGATACGGCAGTTGTCTGAGGATAGCCGGCGCCAATTTTCCTGGCGATAAAGAATGCTGCAAACCACATAAGAAAAAAATACATAACGAGAGGCACAGCAATGCGGACGACATCCAGGGGCTGGGTGATGATGTATTCTCCTTTAAGAGAAAACATGACGATAATTGTGAAGAGAAGCGCAATGAGAGTGATAGGGCTAATCTTGGGGGCAAAGACCGTCTCAAACCAGGCTTTGCCTTTCGTTTTAAGCAAAGAGAACCGCGTGATGACCCCCGCCAGGAAGGGGATACCGAGATAAATGAAAACCGTCTTGGCCGCCTCGAAAACTGATATGCTGACGTTAATTCCTTTGACCAGGCCAAGTGCATTGAGAAAGACCGTGATGAAAATATAAATATAGACAGCATAAAAGAGAACCTGAAAAATGGCGTTGAAAGCCACCAGCCCGACAGCCAGTTCTCTGTCTCCTCCGGCCAGCTCATTCCAGACGATGACCATGGCAATGCATCGGGCCAGGCCGACGAGGATAACGCCGATCATGTATTCGGGATGGTGGCGGAGGAAAAGAATGGCCAGCCCGAACATGACAAGCGGCCCGATGATCCAGTTCATGACCAGGGAAAAAGCCAGAAGTTTCTTGTACTGAAAAACTCTGCCCATTTCTTCGTATTTCACCTTGGCCAGTGGTGGGTACATCATTAAAATGAGCCCGATAGCAATCGGGATTGAGGTTGCTCCTATCTGTAATCCCGCGATAAAGCGGCTAACTGCTGGTAACAGATAGCCCAGAAGAATCCCAAATCCCATAGCCAAGAATATCCAAAGGGTCAGAAATCGGTCAAGCAATGTTAACCGTGCAGGTTTCGCTTCAGACATTGCCAGCCTCCTTCCTTAAATTGGCTTTTTTGCTCGTGCTCATCTTTATTTAAAGCTAATATTAGCTCTTTAATTTCCTGTATAAAGACTCCAGGCGCGAACGATAAATACTTTTGATTAGGCCTTCTTCTTCAGCCAGAGGCCGAAGCGGGATTAAATCCATAATTTCTTCAGAGGTTAAATTGGAGGTGAAGAATGTTTTGGCAGCGCCAACGACCATCTGATGAATCGCTTTTTTAGCTTCGCCGTGCTCCAGGCCAAAGGATTCTCCTATCTTGACCAGTTCTTCCCATTGAAACCAGAAATAAGTAGGGCCCATAGCGGTTAAAATGGCGTAAGCCTCGAGAAGTTCTTCGCGGACCTCCGGACATTCACCCAGAACAGAAAATAAAGAGCAAAAAGGGAAAAAAGGACAACACAGGTAATCACGGAGCTTCGCCTCATATCTTCCTCCGCTTCTCCAGAATCAGGGTTAGAAAGAAACTGATAATAATGATACTGGGAAGAGTTAAGACCAGCCTCAGCCCTGCAAAATCAAGGCCGAGGAATTTAATTTCAAATAAAATCATAGGAATTTTAATTGAGGCCCAGACGCAAAGAAAAACGGCCACATTGAATAAACTGGCTCCTTTTTCGAGAAGCGAAACCCCAAGAGGAAAAGCCGCGTATAGGGGCCCCATGGCCACTGTCCCCACCAGAATCGCCATGAAAATCCCCTTCAAACCTGAGGAACTTCCCATAGCTTTTTCCACTGTTTGGCGGGGAACCCAGACCTGAAAAAGGCCGATGAGAATAAGGATCGGTGGCAGCACTGAAAGCATCTCTAACAAATAACCTTTAGCCAGAAGAAGGATGGAGAAAGCTTTCTGGTGGTTAAAAAGATAAACAATAATTGTGGCCAGGCTAAGTAATATAGCTAAATTTTTCGTAGTGAAAATTCTTTTCATCTGAGCCAGGCTCCCATGATCAGGGCGATTATTAGAGCGAAAACAAAACTGAGGAGGTTTCTCCAGAGGGTAAATTTTTTCCCAAAAAACTTTACCTCCAGCGGTGCGGTGATAACGCCGACCATCACCAGGGTAGTAACAAAAGCGGCAATGGCGCTTACACTGGCTCCCTGCCGGAGTAACGAGCCGGCTAAGGGAAAAGCAATGAAAGCCTGAATCAAAACGACTGAGCCAAAAAGAGCGGCCAGGATGGTTCCCCGCCAGCCCGAATTTTGTCCCAATACTTTGGAGATGAGCTCGGGTGAAAGAAAGGTTAACAGGAAGCCAATGGCCCAGATAGTAAGGAGAACAGGTAAGGCCAGAGTGCGAAAGAATTTCCACGAAGCCCGAAGCGCGGCGGCCGTTTTTTCCTTACTTTTGAATAAAGAAAGAGCTAAGACCAAACCGACCAGAATCCAGATGATCAAAACCAGCATATGCCTAAAACTTTAATTGAATGGCCAGGACAATCATTTTTGTCTCGGCTTTAATGGAACGAGTTTCCTTTTCCTTAGGCACAAAAACCCAGGATGTCTTTTCTACCCCCTCCTCTTCACCCTCCACGATTATTTTTCCTTTCCCTTCAAGAACTAAGAACATAACATCGTGGTCCATCCGGCAGGGCGGGATCTGTTGACCCGGGTTAAGCCCCATTACCTGAGCTTTTATCCTCTCTGAATCATAAAAGATAATTTTGGTGTGCCCTTCAGCGGAGAATTTTACTAACTGATTTAATATAACGCTCATCATTTAGCATCTCCCTTTTTAGCTTTTGGCCGATAAATTAACCCATGAATCAAGCTCTCACTCCTTCTCTCCTCTCGCGCTCCCAACCAATCGTTGAGCCAATCCGCCAGTCAACCTAAGCATGTTTCAGCTACTCTGAATTTCATTCTGCATCATGGAAATCTGATAATTATCCCAGCAGTTATTTGATTTTTTGTCACTGCCAGGCAGCCTTCTCGTCTCTTTTTAGCTAAGTTTTTAAGTCTCATTTCGAATTAAAATTCTTTAAGTTTGGTCTCAGCCAAATTGACTTTCCGTTAAAACTTTCTGCTCTGTTTTTGATTTATTTTTAATTTTAATCTTAATTCGTGAGCGAGAAGTTTTTTCTCCCTTAGAAAAAGGGAAATTTTTTTTATTATCCAGACAAATCCATAACTAAAAAGGAAATAGCAGAGACCAGTGTTACCGCAATATTGACACATCGCCCCGCCCCGGTCTCTTCATTTTAATCCTTTAAATCAACCGTGAAGCCGATGGAATTTTAGGGTTTGCTTGGGCGCAGGCCGCGCCTTGAGGCTTCCTCCAGGATATCCTCCTTAGTCAGGGAGTATTTTTTGGGGTCAGAAAGAATTTTCTGCAGGGTCTCCTTATCTGGCAAGTCACCTACTGTTACCAGGACATCGCCAACATAAAGCAACGGGTAAATAGCGTCGGAAAAATACTGTTCGGCGAGTCTCGCTAATTCATCCGGCTCCCAGGCGCTTTTTTGCTTATCAATTACTTCCAGTTCGTCTTCCGCCCTGACCCAGTCCTTTAATATTTCTTGAATTAATTCTGGAGGATAGCTCGAACAACATGACCTCAACCCGCCATTCAGAATAACTTTGACCTTCATTTTTGCCTCCTTTATGGGTTAAGAGGCGGCGAACATTTAACCTCTGGCACGTCGCCTCTCTATTTTAATTGTCTGGAGCCACTCAACAAAAAAATAGCCAGAACCAGTCTATCAGGGATTCTCATAAGTCAGCAATGGGAAATTCGCCGGCGAAAATAAAGATTTCTTTGGCTCTTTTTTCCCCGGTTCGGAAATTTTCTTTCTCCTTTCATGGGAAATTTTGATTTTTAGAAAATCGTTTTTCTCTCAACAATAAATATTTTTATTTGGCTTCTTCTGAAAGTTCTTGGTGGTATTTTTTTACTATCTCGGCAATTTCCTTCATCGAAGGAAAGGAGATGGCGTCCTGGGTACAAAGTTTCTGGCAGGCGCTGCAACCGACGACGCAGCTATAAGGCTGAGCTACGCGGGGACAATTTTTCTCTTCATCCCATTCAAAAACGCCATTTTTACAGAAATTGAAGCACTCCCCACAGCCGATACATTTATCTTCATCAATTGTGGGATACCAGGGTATATATTCACGAGGAACCTTGAACATGCCGTCCCTCCTGACTCTTAGAAAAAAGTCTGCATGAAGGAGACGGGACGATACCTTTCCCGCCTTCCTCAAGCTGCCACGGTTCGGGCAGAAAGCCCGGCATCACTTTCTTGCCTTTTCCGGTGTCATTAAGCTCATGCCTGGCCAATGACCCGGCTTGTCCTGACATCTTATTTAGCCTCAGCGGCTTCCACCGCTTCCCGGACTTTCTTTATCGCTTCTTCCGTACTCAGGTTTCTCAAGTCAAGAGGAATGACCGTTTTTTCGAAATCAGCTCCGGCCGCTTCGAAGGCTTCTTTCATCATTTTTCTCTGCATCTTGGGGTCACAGGCTCCGATAATATAAAGGCCGTCGTTTTTAATATAATCTTTTAGGAACCTGTCCCCGTCATCGACGCAGAGCTGGGGATGGACGATGGCGTATTCTACATCCATCTCCCGCCTTACGGTGTTAATAAGTTCCCAGAGATCAAGGGATTTAAATCCCGGACACTGACCCGTGCAAATGCACATAATAAACTTGGGTTTTTTAGCCATTTTATTTACCTCCCGAAAAAATTAATTTGCTCCTTATGCTTATATGAGAATATCATCATATATAGATTATTTCACTATAACCTTTTTGTCAAGAGGTAAAAATAGGTGCCTAAAAATAGGTGCCACCTTACTTATTTACCTATTTTCTATACCCCCCCGGCCCCCAAAATAGGTGACAGCTTACATATTTACCCATTTTAAGGCAGATCAAAATCTACATATTTTCCCTATTTTATTTTTGCTCTATTTTTTGATCTTCTTCTTTTCTCCCCATTTTAGCCAATTCAAGAACTCATAGTCATAAAGTCACAACAAACCAGGCAAAATTTTTTTCCTTCCCGAGGAAGCCAATGATTAGGGCGTTTTTTCCTCCGCCTTATATTGCCTCCTTTATAAATTCATGTGATGATGATATAAAAAAATGGATCCTGGATAAATTAATCTTTGATTAAGGGAGAAGAAGATGAGCAAAGCCAATCCATTTGGATCAGAATTTCCTAGAGCGCCAAAAGGAACAGCGGGTTCAAAAATCTCATTATTGATTCTGCTGGCTTTAGCCTTAAGTTTGATGGCTGGAGAAAATAAAAATTTATTCGCCAGTAATTCTGAGGCAATAAAGGGAAAAAGAGAGCTCCGGACTAACCAGATTAGTTACGATATGACCGAAAATATTCACCAGGATACTACCCTTCAAAATAGAATCTCACCGTCACCTTATTCCAGCAGCAGCCTTTTGAGTCTGGGAAAAACCCGCACCTTTGAGGGCAAAGCTCTGCGGGAAATTGCTTTTCCTCTGGGCGGAATCGGGACTGGGACAGTTTCCCTGGGCGGCCGAGGCAATCTCCGTGACTGGGAAATCTTCAATCGTCCGGGTAAAGGCATTAACCTGCCCTTTACTTTCTTTGCCCTCTACTATGAAGCTCCAGGCAAAAAGCCTTTATGTCGGGTGCTTGAAGGACCCCTGTTACCACCGTTCACAGGCGGCCACGGCATATCACGTGGACTTGTTCCAGGTTTGCCGCGTATGGGAAAAGCTGTTTTTAGGGCAGAATATCCCTTCGCTCAAGTCGAACTAAGCGACCAGAAAATTCCCTTACTGATAACCCTCGAAGCCTTCAACCCTTTTATCCCCGGCGACCCTGAAGCTTCTGGGCTACCGGCCTTTTTAATTCGCTTTCGGGTGCGGAATCTCGCACCGGAATCAGCAAAAATAACGATTGTTGGCTCTTTTCTTAATCCTGTTGGCTTTGATGGCGAAGGCGAGCTCAATTCTATCAACAACGAAAAATTCGGCCAGAATATTAACGAAATTCGACACGGTGACAACCTTTCCGGCGTTTTTATGACCTCAGCCAAGGTCAAGGCTGACTCACCAGCCTTCGGTAATATTACTCTGGCAACTCCCTGGAAAGAAATCACTTACGTATCTCACTGGGTTCGAGGAGAATGGTGGGATGACCTCCAGCTTTTCTGGGATGATTTTTCTCAGGATGGGATGCTAAAAAATCTAGACGAGGTCAGTCCCTCTCCAGAGGGTCAAACTGATATCGCTTCCCTGGGCTTACGAGCTGAAATAAAGCCCTTTGGTGAAGTCAATCTTCCCTTCGTCCTTTCCTGGTATTTTCCCAATTTCTTGAATTACTTCGATGTCGTTCGCGAACAACGAGGACGTCTTTACCGCAATCATTATGCTGAAAGATTTTCTGATTCCTGGCAGGTGGCCGAATATTTCCTGAAGCATTTGCCTGAGCTTGAGAGTAAGAGTGAACTTTATCGGGAGCTTTTCTTCTCCTCAACTCTGCCCTCTTATGTTCTGGAGGCACTGTCCAGTCAAGCTGCGACCATCCGCACACCAACCTGCATCTGGCTTGAAGGTGGCCAGTTTTTTGGATTTGAAGGGTCGAGTGACCGCAGTGGTTGCTGTCCCTTGAATTGCGCCCACGTCTGGAACTATGCTCAGGCCCTGGCCTACCTTTTTCCCAGCCTGGAACGATCAATGAGAGAAACAGATTTTTTAATTAATACCAAAGAAAACGGAGAAATGGTTTTCCGGACCTCGCTTCCCTTAGGAAGCGGCATTTTATGGAAATTCAAGGCTGCCACGGATGGCCAGATGGGTCGAATTATTTCTCTCTACCGTGACTGGCAACTTTCAGGTGATAATGAGTTTTTAAAGAAGCTCTGGTCCAAGGCGAAAAAAGCCTTAGAATATGCCTGGGTTAACTGGGATGCGGACAAAGACGGCCTGATTGAAGGGGAGCAGCACAACACTTATGACATAGAATTTTATGGCCCCAATAGCTTCATCAGCTCCTTTTATTTGGGAGCCCTGTTAGCTGGCGCGCGCATGGCCGAAGCCATGGGCGAAAAGGAAAAGGCTCAAGAATATCAAGAAGTGTTAGCCAGAGGAGTAGCCAAATTTGATGAGCTTCTCTGGAATGGAGACTATTATGTCCAGAAATATGACCAGGTTATGGAGAAAAAATATCAATATGGCGAAGGCTGTTTGGCTGATCAGCTTCTCGGTCAGTGGCTGGCCATGGTGGCCGGTTTAGGTCGTTTCTTGCCCAGGGAGAAAATAGAAAGGGCTCTGCTTTCTATTTATAAATATAATTTTCTTTCTGATTTCAGCGAGCTCGCCAACTGTCAGCGGACTTACGCCCTTCAGGATGAGAGGGGATTACTCCTCTGTTCCTGGCCACGAGGCGGTCGTCCGCCTCTTCCCTTTGTTTATTCGGACGAAGTCTGGACAGGAATTGAATACCAGGTTGCCTCCCACCTCATTTATGAAGGTCAAATAGAGGCTGGATTATCTATAGTTAAAGCCGTCAGAGACAGATATGATGGCTGGCGCCGTAATCCCTGGAACGAGGTAGAGTGTGGACATCATTATGCTCGGGCAATGAGTTCCTGGGCCCTTCTTCTGGCTTTAACAGGCTTCAGTTATTCTGGCATTGAGCAAAAAATTGGTTTTGCCCCGCTTATTTATCAGGAGCAATTTCGGACCTTCTGGAGTATCGGTCAGGCTTGGGGGAACTACAGCCAGAAATTGATAAACGAAAAGCGACTGCTGGCAGAGCTTTATCTGGCTCAGGGAGGAGTTAATCTCCGGGAATTCTCCCTGGAGCTTCCGCCAAGTTCAGAAGGTCAAAGAGTAACCAGGATAGAAGCCAGAATTATCAGGGAAGAGGGAAAAATAATTCCAGTAAAAAGGATTGTCTGGGAACAACAAAGGAAAAAAGTCATTATTAAAAGCCAGGTGCCAGTAAGCATAAAAGCCGGAGAGAAGCTCTGGCTCGAATTAAGTTTTTAAGGACGGTCAATTTCATTTATCCCTTGAGCCAGATAAGACCTCTGGGCTCGCTAATTTTTCCCTCTTTATTTCCTTATTTTAAATTGCTCTTTAAAAATCGATTTTCTCGCTTCAGCCAGCCTGTGTTGAGGACAGAATAAAGCATGCTTTGAGCCTCACCATCGTAAGCCTCTTTAGTTTTACCGATTAAGGTTTCGCTTTTCATTGAGCAGTCCTGAAGGAAATTTTGTTTAAAGCGCCGAAAAGAGCCCTTTACCTCTAATATCTAATGAGGGTGATTTGTAGAAATAAAAGCGCCTCTTTGCCTGCCTTAGCTTTTGAGGCTGTCCCGATCAACTTTTTGGACCAAAGCTGCCTCTTTTGTGGAGAATCGAACCTGAACTCTTATTCTCAATAATCTCATTCATGAAAGAGACCCACGGCCTCGAAAACTCAGATTCTTTCTGCTTCAGACAAGCTTCCTGGGCCCTGGATGCTGCCGGAAAGGGTCGGTGATTTTCCACCTGAAATAATCACTATTTTGAATGAAACCAAACGTAGACAAAATTAAAAATTGTATTTGAGCCTTTAATTAAATATTTTTTATAAAAGCATACATGAATATTGACAGTATTTGATTTTCTGGATATAGACTTTTCCGAATCAATTAATTTAAGGAGGAGAAGCCATGAAAGCAACAAGAAAGGTTTGTTTTCTCGGAGGTTTTCTCTTGATAATTTTTTCTTTTTCTTTTGCGCAGAGTTTTCCTGGCTCGGGATTTATGGAAGATTTAGTCCGCTTCAAAAATTATGAGCGCAAGAGAATATCAAGCTTTGACCGGTCAGGAAGAAACGCCGATTATATCAAAATAGAGCCTGGAGAGACGGCGGAACTGGCGAAAATCGAGGGAGCGGGAATAATCAAGCATATCTGGATAACCCTTTCTTCTGAAGACCCGATGATCAGAAGAAATGCCGTTTTGAGAATGTACTGGGATGGCGAAAAAGAACCAAGTGTTGAATGTCCGTTGGGCGATTTCTTCGGCCAGGGCTGGGGCGAAAAATATAATTTCATCAGCCTGCCCTTAGCTTCGAGCCCCCGGGAAGGCAATGCGCTTAATTGCTTTTTCCCCATGCCTTTCAGCAACGGAGCCTTGATTACTTTAGAAAATCAATCAGATTTACCCATCAGAGCATTTTATTATTATATCGATTATGAAAAGCACAAAAGCCTGCCACCTGACCTGGGGCGCTTCCACGCTTTTTGGAACCGGGAGCTAACTGAACCACTGCCTGAGGGCGAAAACGAATGGTCTGTTCTGACCGAGCAGAAGTCAAATACTGATGGCCAGGGAAATTACATCATCGCTGATATTGTCGGAGAGGGACATTTTGTTGGAGTGAACTATTATGTGGATAATCCCTCCCCCATGTGGTACGGCGAAGGGGACGACATGTTCTTTATTGATGGAGAAAAATGGCCTCCTTCCCTCCATGGCACCGGGACTGAAGATTTTTTTAATTGCTCCTGGAGTCCGGTGGAAAATTATCAGCATCCCTTTTATGGCTATGCTCGTGTTTCGAGTGGCACTGGCTGGTTAGGTCGAACCCATTGCTACCGCTTTTTCTTTGAATCACCGATTACCTTTAAGAAATCTCTCTTGGCAACGATTGAGCATGGCCACAATAATTGTCTTACCCTCGATTTAGTGACTGTGGCTTATTGGTATCAAAAAGAACCACATAAGCCTTTCCCCAAGCTCAGACCTAAAGAGGAAAGGCAGAATATGCCGGCCATCGGGACAGTTGATATCCATCGCTGGCGGGATGCCTGGCGCCGAGAAATGGGAGGGGGCAAGCTCTGGGGTAATGAGAAAAAGGAAGAGAAAAAATAAAATAGAAAGAATAAAATGAAAAAAAATAAATAAGTAAAAACAGGCAAGAAAGAGCAAGGTATGGGAAAGCGGGGCATGTTAAACTCAATCAAGTTAATTAAAATGGCTCTTTTCCATCATGTAGGGCTGAGGACTGAAGACAATTGGCATGGCGTCGCTCCGGTTAAGGCTTTCGACCGAGCTTCATCTTCATTTTTCTCTTCTTCTTTTTCCAGGACTGAGAAATCTGCACTTTTGGCCATGGATACGGCTCCAAAATTCTTAGCTTGCTCCGGCCGCCAGATAGAAAGAAAGCTAAAAAACGGGTGAATAGGTAGGCTGGCACCAATTTTGAAAATGGGGTAAATAAGTAAGGTGGCACCAATTTTGAGGCTGGAAAAGATATCTAAAGCCTTCTCGGGAGTCAGGGTTCTGGAGGAGGTGGATTTTGATTTAAATGAGGCCGAGGTTCACGCCCTGGCGGGCGAAAATGGCGCCGGCAAAACCACGTTGATTAAAATTCTTTCAGGCGTTCATACTGATTACGAGGGGGTTATTAAACTCAGAGGCGAGGTCGTTCGCTTTAAATCTCCCCAGGAAGCTGCTAAAAAGGGGATTGTAGCCATCCATCAGGAGCTTTCCCTGGTTAATCAAATGAGTGTCCTCGATAATATTTTTTTAGGCCGGGAAATAAGGAAACGGCCCGGATTTATTGATTACCGGGCGGAGCAGCAAAAAGCCCGGAGAATTCTGGAAACCCTCGGTTTGAACCTAAATCTTTCTGAGCCGGCTGGCTTTTACCCTTATTCCATTCGTCAGATGATAGAAGTAGCCAAAGCGCTGGTTCAGGAAGCGAGAATCATCATTATGGATGAGCCCACCTCGGCTCTTAATCAGGCTGAGGTGGCCAGGCTTTTCACTCTTATAGCCGATTTAAAAAAGAAGGGATGCAGCCTGATCTATATTTCCCATCGATTAGAAGAACTTTATCGTCTCGCAGACCGAATAACAGTTTTACGGGACGGCCGTAAGGTCGGCACTTCCCCGGCTTCAGAATTACCGTCTTCAACCTTAGTACGCTGGATGGTTGGCCGGGAAATTACCCAGCAGTTCCCTCCTTATTTCTTCTGCAGTGGTTCTGAAAAACTGCGCGTCTCGAATCTTTTTATTCCGGATCCCTCAGGCCTGAAGCGCTGGGTGATCGAGGATGTTTCTTTTTCTTTGCACCAGGGAGAGATCGTCGGCTTTGCCGGGCTTCAGGGTTCCGGTAAAAGTGAGCTTTTCCATGGAATTTTTGGCTCCCTGGGACAGAAAATTAGAGGGGAAATCTATCTTGATGGCAAGCCCTTCATCAGTCATTCTCCCCGGGAGTCAATCCGCCAGGGCGTCGCTCTTTTGACTAACGACCGCCAGGCTATGGGGCTTATCCCCTCAATGAATATGACCAGAAACATAACTCTCGCCTCCTTAAGTAAATTTTCCCCCCGCGGGTGGCTCCGGCCAGCAGAGGAAAGGAAAAAAGCCCGTGAATACGTCGAAAAGCTCAGAATTAAAGTGCGTCATTTAGACCAGGAAATTCAAACCCTATCCGGAGGCAATCAGCAGAAAGTTATTCTGGCCAGATGGCTTGAGACACAGCCCCGGGTTTGGCTTCTGGACGAACCAACTCTGGGAATTGATGTCGGAGCAAAATACGACATTTATTGCCTGATGAATGAATGGAAAGCCAGGGGAATGGCCATTGCTTTAATTACTTCGGAGCTGGCTGAGCTAATGGCCATGGCTGATCGGATTCTGGTTTTACACCGGGGGAGGATTGTGGCTGAATTCTCTCACAACGAGGCTAGCCAGGAAAAAATTATTGAAGCTGCTCTTGGCGGCAGCCAGGAAAATGTGCCAGGAATATGGGAAAAGGCCATTTGAAGGCTCGACAATTAGTTGGCCCTTAAAAAACGCCGGCTGATAGAAAGAAGAACAAGGAAAAGAAGAACAAGGAGGAGGAGGAGAAGGAGGAGAAGAAGAAGGAGGAGAAGAAGAAGAAAAGGAGAAAGCAAGAAAAAGAAAAAAATAATAAGGCCAAAGGAAATGAGTAAGGACATATAGAAAAAATTTGAAGAAATGAAGAAGGAATGTAAGGTAAAATGCCGAATCCAGCTCTTGGAGCAGAGTCAAAGATGAAAATAAATAGCCTTGCTGATATTTTCCGCTCGCCTTTAACCAGAGCTACCTTAGCTTTAATTTTTGTCTTTCTTATTGGCGTTATTTTTAATGCCAATGGGGCCTTTTTTAAATGGGATACCCACCGGGATATGTTTCGTCATATTTCAGTTTTCGCCATTCTGGCCTGCGGCATGACGGTGGTTATTATCACAGGGGGGATCGACCTGTCGGCAGGCAGTGTGCTGGGTTTTACTGCTGTCCTTTTTTCCCTTTTAACTATCCAGAAAGGATTAACGCCTGCTCTGGCTATTCCTTTAGTCCTTTTAGCCGGTCTTGGCTGCGGCCTGATTTCCGGCGGTCTGGTGGCAAAGTTCAGAATCCAGCCCTTTATTGCCACGCTGGCCATGATGGTCTTTGCGCGCGGTCTGGCCAAATGGATCTCAGGGGGAAAGAAGATTTCAACTGCTATTCTCGATGCAACCGGCTCCTACCGCTATGTAGAGGTGCCGCCCATTTTCAATTTTCTCAGCTCCAAAATTTTGAACCAAAATCTGGCCGTGGTCACCATTATCTTTTTTATTTGTGCCCTCCTGAGTGCGCTTATTTTAGAGAAGCTTCGTCTCGGCCGCTATTTTTACGCTGTGGGCGGTAATGAAGAAGCCGCCCGTCTTTCTGGCATTCCGGTCGCGAAAACCAAACTTTTAGCTTATGGCTTAAGTGGCCTCTTCAGCGCGGTGGCAGGAATCTGTCAGGCAGCCCAGGAAATGCAGGGTGATCCAGAAGCCGGCATGGCCTATGAGCTGACGGCCATCGCTATTGTGGTCATTGGCGGCACAAGCCTGGCTGGAGGCAGGGGCAGCATCGGCCTGACCATTGTCGGTGCTCTGACGATCGGCTATCTGGAAAAAATATTGAGCCTGAATGCTATTGCCGAGGCCAACCGCTTAATGCTGACCGGAGCTATCATCATCGGCGCTGTTCTTTTCCAGCGCGGAAGGAAATGAACTCAGCTTATTTTGATTCTCTAATATTGCCATTGGATAATGATAAGAATTGAATGGGGAGGGAGGCTGGAAGTGAAGGCCAGGATGGCAACATGGCAGAGAGAAATTATAACATGCCTGAAGACGAGAGAGTTTATGTTAAGGAGATAGAGATGGATAAGATTATTTCTATAAAAAATATCATATCTATAGGAAAAGTAGATTTAAAACATCGTTTTAATTCTCTTCGGATCAGGCCCTGGAAGAATTTTCTTCCGATTTTTTTCGCCGCACTTTTCGTCTCCACTTCCTTGATCCTGCTCGTCTTATCCGCCAGCTGTAAGGCAAAGAAAGGAGAGTCACCCAAAGAATCAAGAAAAGTTGAAGCGGCCAGGCCTCTCTATACTATCGGCATGAGTCAGTGCAATCTAGGTGAACCCTGGCGGGTGCAGATGAATCTGGACATAAAAAATGAGGCGGAGAAGCATCCCGAGCTCAAGGTAATTTTCAAAGATGCTCAGAATGATTCCCTCCGACAGCAAGCCCAGATCGAAGAATTTATCAATGCCGGTGTCGACCTAATCATCGTTTCTCCCAAGGAAGCGGCACCCCTAACACCGCCGGTGGCCGCTGCTTATGAGAAAGGCATTCCCGTCATCGTCCTTGACCGCCGGGTGCTTGGAGATAAATATACCTGTTTTATCGGCGCAGATAATAAAAAGATTGGCTACGCGGCTGGCCGCTGGATTGTCGAGCGACTCAAGGGGAAAGGAAAGGTCGTCGAACTCAAGGGGTTAATGACCTCAACACCCGGTCAGGACAGGCACACGGGTTTCAGGGAAGCGATTAAGGGGAGCGAGATTGAAGTCATTTTTGAGGCAGATATGAAATGGCTGGAACCAGAGGCGCGACGGGAAATGGAATCAGCCCTGGCTCGCTTTCCCCGGATTGATCTTGTTTACGCTCATAATGACCCTGGAGCTCATGGAGCCTATCTGGCCGCCAGGGCCGCAGGCCGGGAAAAAGAAATTATTTTTGTGGGAATTGATGCCCTGCCCCATGAAGGTCAAATGTATGTTCGTCAGGGAATTCTTGAGGTTAGCTTTGAATATCCCACCGGAGGCAGAGAGGCCATTCTTACGTCCCTGGAAATATTGCAGGGGAAAAAGGTGCCCAAAGAAATTGTCCTGACCTCTCGTTATTTCACCCGGGAGAACATCGATCAGGGCGGCGAATCCATTGAAAAACTGCTCGCCGCAAAATTTTAGCGGAATTTATACAGGCTGCTTTTTTCTCCTATTTTTGACACACGAGGAAGCTAAAAAGACGAGATAAAGTCAGAAAGAAAGAAAAAAGTCAGAAAGAAATCATGGCCCCTAAAAAAAAGGAAAATCAATTAAAACTGAAAATCAAATTTAAAGGGGAAGATTTTGGCTGGAACTGGCCGAAGGTCAAATTATCTCTGGCCTCTTTTTATCTCATTTTTATTTTTGATTTTAAAAAGGAGGAGCTTTAATGAAAAGGCTGGTTGATATCTATTTGCCTCTGGATGAAAGGAAGGAGGCTAATCGAGTTGTCTGGCCCAAGACAAGGAAGCAGCTGGCCGAGCTTGTTAAGGTGATAAAAAGATGCGGTTTCAAACCACGCATCCTCAATCCCGAAAAGCCTGTCTCCAGTGTGGCCGAAGGCATGAAGGTCATTAAAAGGGCAAAAGGGGAAAGGTTCATTACTTTCTTCGGCGGCTGGGCATATCCAGATTTTTCTGTCAGTCCCATGGCTCAGCTTCGAGCGGAAGTACCCAAACTTCTTATTGGTAGCGCCATTCCTGATTTTCCCGGCAATGTGGGCCTTTTTGCCGCCGCTTCTGGCTTAGAACATGTCGGAATAAAAACCGAAAGGCTTTTCATTGAAGATTTTTCTCAATCTGAAACTTACGAGGAGGAGCTGGCTACTTTTTTAAGGGAGGGCAAAATAGATCGGCGCCTCCCCCGACCGATAGAAATCAAAGTTAGCGAGAGCCAGAGAAGAAAAGCTCGCCAGGTTAAGGAGAAGTTACGGGGCATGATTTATGGGGCGGTGGGACCGCGCTCGATGCAAATGTGGAATAAAATCTCAGAGGCTGATTTTCTGCGTTATTTCGGAATAGCCCGAGAAGGCTTTGACGGCCTGAGGTTACTCAAAATGACGGAAAAAATTCCTGACAAGCGGGCAGAGAAGGCCTTTAATTTCCTGATTGAGAAAAAAATGACTCTTAAACTCGGACCTGATCCCAGAAAGCATTTGACCCGAGAAATGGTTCTTTTTCAGCTGAAAGTTTATCTGGCTTTAATCGAGCTCAAAGAAAAATACGGCCTGGATTTCATCGGTGTTCAGGATCAGCTTGACTGGGTCGAGCATTACCCGGCCACCGACTTGGCCCTTGGTTTGCTTAACAATAAGCTAAGACCAGAGGGAGATGGGACAACGGTGGTGGCGGCCACAGAAGCTGATGATGGTGCAGCCATAACGATGCAGGTGTTGAAGCTCTTGAGCGGCGGTGAACCTGTGGGCTTCAATGACCTGCGCTACTGGGATTCAAAAGAGGGAATTTACTGGTTTGTCAATTCCGGTGCCTTAGCTCCTTACTTTGCCTACGGCCGACATGATTCGCTGGAAGGGGCCTGGTCAGAAAGGCAACCTTATATGTATTTTAAGCATGGGGGAGGGACCTCGTCGGTGGTCTGCCGCATTCCCGGAGTCGTGACCTGGGCCCGCTTCTCTTACCGCCGTCATCGTCTTTATCTTTGCGCTGGAAGAGGTGTAACCTATGTTCCCTCAGAAGAGGAGTGGCGACGCCGCTCGGCCCGCTGCGACCCGCAGTGGCCTCACTGGTATATTAGACTTTGCGGGAAGATTGAATGGAAAATTAATTCGAATCATCCGATGACAGTTTGTGGTGATTATCTGGCTGAACTCAAAGCCCTGGCCAAAGAACTCGGCATCCCCTTTGAATGCTACGACCATCTGTGCCCTGAGGAACTTGCCTGATTGGCCCCCGAAAAGGGATCTTACTCATCTCCTTGAATAAATTATTCTTCCTGGCGGCGTTAAATTAGAAATTTTTGGCTCGAAGCGACATATTTTGAAATAGTTATTTCGACGGAAGTAAATCCGATTCTTGATACTATTCCAGAACGATGAAAGAACTATCAGAAATATCGTGATTGATCTCGCCCCTTTTAAAAGCTGAGAAGACAGAAGAACCGAAGGGAAGACGCGTATTGCCTCATGAGAAAATCTAGATGAAAGCTCATTCATTGCCTCACGTAAGAATCTATACGAAAATTTGTGCAATTTCTCTTTGTTTTCTGGACCGCCAGAACCTCTCTTTTAGCCTATCTATCTCTATTTTTAGCTTGACCACATTTAGTTCCTGATAAGTTTGGCGCAAGCGATTCTTCTGCTCCAGACTTATTTCAGACGATTCTGATAATCTCTGGTAAGGCCTTTTAAGCAGATCATACCTGACTTGTTCCCTCGTCATGTCCCACCAGGTCTATCTCTAAAAACCCTGGTTTCGCTTCATCCCATTCGGAAAAGGTCCTTATGGGAATCTGGTGTTTAAGAAGAGTGCCTGGCTTAGTCCTGGCTCGCGATTTTAGCTCATACTTCTTCCTCTCCGACCTCAAAAGCCTGTCTATCGTCGCCGCCTCGACCTTCATCAATTTCTCCTGAACTCTCTTCTTCACCCTCAGTTCCCCTTGCTCTACAAGCTTCTCCACCAGCCATCTCAAACTGGCAGCCAACCTCTGGCCGAAGCTTTGGTCTAAAAGTTCCCAGATCCAGACCAAAACCCTTTTAAACTCTTCATCATAGATCCTCGGCCTCCGGGATAGAGCAGATTAGGGTCAAGCTTGGAGGGTATTTTCAGTCGGTGGAGATTCTGGAGATAAATCTTTGGCTTCAAAGGGGGAGGCTAAAACAGGGAAAATGGAAAAATCCATTGCCGGTAATAAAGTCCAGGGCCTATGAAATCCAACAACTTTTTAACCTCAAGTTCTATGATCAGACACAAAATTATTGACAAGTGTCGCCACAAAAAACGGTATGTACCCACCCTTCCTTACCTTGGGTACCATCAGATATAGTGTCCCCAACCGAGTGTGCAGTCTCCTTACCCGGTAGCCTGAAAAATGGGTCGTCCTTTCCTGGCTGTGCTTACCTTTTGGTGCTCCTACCTTAGCTTCCGCCTCCACCCGCATCAGCTCCTCTGTCAGCCATTCCAGCATCGCCTTCAGTGGATCCTCCTCCAGTAAAAACCCTGTTAGCATTTTCTCCAGCAATGCCTTATAATCTCTTTGAGCCATCGTAAAGAAAAACCTCCTTTCTTGAATTTAAGTTCTTTAAAAGGAGATATTACGATGGCTCATCCTCTTAGATCAAATTGCGAACATTTTTATACACTAGCATAAAATGGCATAAATGGAGAATGAATTTTAAAATTTTTTATTGGTTTACTAGTATACACCTTAACAAACAATCTTTATTATAAAGCACAAAATACTAAACTAACATTTACCAATGCAAGCTACATCTACATACATCGCATTAGCTTTAACCTTTCAAGTGCTATTGCCCCAAGATGAGCTATAGCATCTAGCGCAACTCTTTCATCAATTGTTAAACGCTTGTTTATCTGTTTTAATTCTATTGCTATTACTCCAAATACATCGTTTGTTGTAATCATAGGTATATAAAGGGCACTTGCGTTAGCTATAGTTTCTGTACCAAAACCTGCATTTTTTTTATTAATAAAAGACCAATTTGCTATACCTTGAGATTCAGAGTTTATTTTAAAAGCTTCAGTTTTTGCTCCTAATTTTAATTTATTGTCCTCATCTGCAATAAATATTGCCGATTCAGTATTAAATAATTTTTTTATGTGGTTTATCAAAATAGACAACACTTGCTCTTTTGTGTTAGCCATCACAAGATTATTACTTAACTCGTAAAGACTTGATTCTCTAAGCTGGCTTTCTTTTAAAAGTTTCATTTTAAATTTAAGTTTTGTAACAAGAGTTGAAACAGAAACTATAACTACAGCATAAACTAAAAATGAAATTAAATAATTAAAGTCGGAGGCATTAAAAGTATATTCTGGTGGTATAAAGAAAAAATCAAACATCAATACGCTAATTACTATAGATAAAATTACGGGGATTGTTCCAAACATAAGAGCATTGTAAAAAAGCGCAGCTAAAAATATAGCCATTAAGCTTGAGTGACTTAAGTGGTTTTTTAAAGTCAGACCCAAGATAGTAGCCAAAGTTACATTTACCGTAGAATATATGTATTGTTTTATTCTTATAAAGCTGTATTTTTTCTTTTTCAAAAATTCCTGAGCTTTTTTTTCTTTTGGAGCGATAAGGTATATATCTATGAATTCAGTTTGCATTATTAATTTTTCTGGTATGGATGGTGAAAAAATGTTTAATTTTCTTGGTTTACCTATAACAATTTTTGTAACATTTTGAGATTTTGCGTAATTTACCATTTCTGTTGTTACATCGTCGCCTTTTATCCATACAATTTGCCCGCCCAAGCTTCTTACTAAATCAAAAGCTTTATTTAACCAAATTTTTTCTTGTTCAGTAAGGTCATGATTTTTTTGGGTTTCTATATGGATTGCTATCCATTGGGCTTCTAATTCTGTAGCAAACCTGTATGTGGCTCTTACAAGCTGCTCTGCATAGGGGCTTGCAAATATGCCTACAAGAACCTTTTCTTTAACAGCCCAGGGTCCTGCTATAGCATGTTGCTTCATATATTTGCGCATTTTATCGTCTACAATATCGGCTACTACTCTTAAAGCAATTTGTCTAAGTGCGAGCAGGTTACCTGGCCTAAAGTATTTTTTTACAGCAGCTTGTGCCATATCTTTTACATAAACTTTTCCATCATTAAGCCTTTTTAGTAATTCTTCTGGCGTTAAATCAACCAATTTAATTTCGGTGGCTAATTCTATAAATTTATCCGGGACTGTTTCTTTTATAGCAATATTTGTAATCTGAAACACTAGATCATTTAAGCTTTCTATGTGCTGGACATTCAATGCCGTATAAACATCAATACCAGCATTTAAGATTTCTTCAACATCTTGATAACGCTTTGCATTTTTAAAACCTGGTGGGTTTGTGTGTGCAAGCTCATCAATTACTGCAAGCTGGGGTTTGCGTTCTAAAATTTTTTCAAAATTAACCTCTTTTAGTTTAAGTCCTTTATAGTCAACAATTAAAGGTTCTATTACTTCTAGCCCTTCAAGTAGTTTTTCTGTTTCTTGTCTATTGTGTGTTTCTGCATAACCTACTACAACATCAACACCATCTTTTTTTCTTAAATGCGCATCATACAACATAGCATACGTTTTTCCAACGCCTGGAGCATAACCTAAATATATCGTAAGTTTACCTTTTTTCTGTGTATTTGCTTCCTGATTTGCTACTTCTAATAGTTCTTCTGGTGAAGGTCTTTTTATATCATCTTCTGCCATATTGTTTTTCTACCTCAATGAGTTCTAAATTCAGTTCAACAACATTGACCCTATCTGCTCCAAAGAATAAAAACTGTCTTTTTTTAATGTGCTTTTTTACCAATTCATCCAACACCCTTTCTGGTATATGCGTATATTTAGAAATTCTTTGTATTTGAGCAAACGCTGCAGACGGTGTAATGTCTGGGTCAAGCCCACTACCTGAGCCTAATACCAAACAGGACGGTATTTGACCTTTCAAATCATTTGCTCTTAAGTATTTTGTTCTTTCTTGAACAAGTTTTATTAGTTCGGGATTTGTTGGCCCAAGATTTGATCCTCCGCTGTATAAAGCATTATATGGAAAATCTGGCGTGGAAGATGGCCTTGACCAAAAAAGTTTTGGATTTTGAAATGGTTGTCCAATAAGTTTTGATGCAATTATTTCATGGTTATTATTATAAATCAAGCTGCCATTTACCTGTTCATTAAAAGCAATTTGGCCAATTAATGTCACTATCAAAGGATATACTACACCTGTTATTAAAAATAAAAATACAAATACTATCAAACCTTGTTTAAAATTTTTCATAGCAAACCTCTCAAATGAATACACTTAGTAGTACATATATTAACTTGATTGCAATAAATGGTAAAATTAGACCGCCGCCGCCATAAATTAGCAAATTATATATAAGTAACTTTTCTGCAGGCATTGGTTTATACCATACACCTTTTAAAGCAAGTGGTGTAAGAATTGGTATAATTACAGCGTTGAATATTACCGCTGAGAGAATTGCCAAGTAGGGATTTGCAAGATGCAAGATATTGAGCACATTTAATTGGGGGTATATAGATACAACAGCTGCAGGTATAATAACAAAATATTTTGCGATATCATTGGATATACTAAATGTTGTAAGGGCTCCCCTTGTCATTAAAATGCGCTTACCAATATCTACAATATCTAAAAGTTTAGTTGGGTTTGAATCAAGGTCGATTACATTTGCAGCTTCTCTTGCCGCTTGAGTACCAGTATTCATAGCAACGGCCACATCTGCTTGGGCCAAAGCGGGGGCGTCATTTGTGCCATCACCTGTCATAGCAACCATTAACCCTTGAGATTGGTACTCTTTTACAAGGCGCAGTTTGTCTTCTGGTTTAGCTTCAGCCAAAAAATCATCCACTCCAGCTTCTGCTGCAATAGTTGCTGCGGTCAAAGGATTATCTCCCGTTATCATGACTGTTTTGATGCCCATTTTTCTAAGTTGGTCAAAACGCTCTTTAATCCCCTTCTTTAAAATATCTTTTAAACTTACAACACCAAAAATTTCATTATCAATTGCCACAACAAGCGGCGTTGCGCCTTGTTTTGAAACTTTTTCGACAATTTCTTCTAATCCTGTAGGAACTTGACCGCCATTTTTTACTATATAATTCTTCATAGCTTCAAATGAGCCTTTTCTGTATTTATGGCCTTCTATATCAGCACCACTTATTTTTGTTTGGGCGCTAAAAGGTATAGTTTTTGTCCCAGTTGTGAGTGTTTGAGCTCTAAGATTATATTTTCTTTTTGCCAGTACTACTATGCTTCTGCCTTCTGGTGTTTCATCACCTATAGATGAATAAAGGGCTGCTTTTGCACACTCTTCTTCTGTATGGTTATTAACGGGTATGAATTCTGAGGCTTGTCTGTTACCTAATGTTATTGTACCAGTTTTGTCAAGCAGCAATACATTTACATCACCAGCTGCTTCTACTGCTTTACCAGAAAGTGCTACAACATTTCTTCTAAAAAGCCTATCCATGCCGGCTATGCCAATTGCAGGCAAAAGTGCAGCTATCGTGGTTGGAGCCAAACACACAAACAACGCAATTAGTATAACAAATGAAACGGGCTTACCATGACCTATTGAGTGTAAAGAATATATAGACAAAGCCCTTAAATTTATCACTACAAGCAAAAATACAATTGTCAAAGAAATAAGCAGTACTCCAAGTGCCACTTCGTTTGGTGTTTTTCTGCGTTTTGCACCTTCAACCATGGAGATCATTCTATCTAAAAATGTTTCTCCGGGGTTTGTGGTTATTTTTACAACGATTGAGTTTGCAACTACTTTAGTACCGCCAGTAACGGCACTTCTATCTCCTCCAGCTTCTCTTATAACAGGTGCAGATTCACCTGTTACGGCAGATTCATTTACAAGGGCTGCGCCTATCACAATTTCACCGTCACTTGGTATTAATTCATTTTCTTTTACAAGCACTAAATCACCTTTTTTAAGCTGCGTTGATGGTATATCCTCATATTGACCATCAAGTTTTTCTTCTTTTAATTTATGAGCTATAATTTCCGTTTTTGTCTTTTTTAGGGATTCTGCGCATGCTTTTCCTTTACTTTCGGATAAGCTTTCTGCAAAATTTGAAAAAATAACTGTAAACCACAACCATATAGATACCCATCCAGTAAACCACGCAGGACCACCCTTTATTCCAATCAATTCCAATATAAATTCTACTGTAGTTAATATACTGCCAATCTCTACAGCCAACATTACAGGGTTAGATTTTAAATCTTTGGGGTTGAGTTTTTTAAATGCATTAATGACAGCTGTTTTTAATAACTCAGGATTATATAATGAAGTTTTATTCACTTTCATACTATACCTCTAAGCATTAAAATATTTTCAAGAAATGGACCCAATGCTATAGCAGAAAAAAATGTCAATGCACCCACTATAATTATCACAAGGATTAACCATAAAATGAACGGCAGCTTTTCTGTTGGCAGAGTGCCTATATTTGGGGGTGTATATTTTTTTTGGGCTAAAAGGCCACTCATGTAAATAATAGCTACCGCTGGTACAAACCTTCCAATTAGCATAGCTAAAGCTGTGCTTAGGTTATAAAACACTGTGTTTGCATTTAATCCAGCAAAAGCGCTGCCATTGTTATTTGCTGTTGATGCATAAGCATAAAGTATTTCTGAGAGGCCATGAGGTCCAGGATTTAGTATTGAACTTACACCGGATTTTGTTACTAAGGCAATAGAAGTTAAAATTAGCACTATTATTCCAGAGGTTAAGGCTACAATAACTGCCATCCACATTTCCTTTACTTCTATTTTTTTACCTAAAAACTCAGGGGTTCGCCCAATCATCAAACCAGCCACAAATACCGCTATAATGATAAAAGCTATCATTGTATAAAGGCCCGATCCTGCGCCTCCAAAAACTACTTCGCTAAGCAGCATTAAAACTGTTGGAATCATTCCTCCAATGGGTAAGAGTGAATCGTGCATAGCATCAACTGCACCGCATGCAACTGCTGTAGTAGTGGTTGAAAACAACGTTGTGCCTCCTACCCCAAATCTTACTTCTTGACCTTCAATATATGGACCAGAAACACCTAAATGTGATATTAGAGGATCTTGCCCAATATTAGCTGTATACTGTATTCCCAAAAACACTACAAACATAAATAGCATTGCAAAATAGATAGCCCAACCTTGTTTTTGATTTTTTACCATTTTACCAAAGGTATATGTAAGAGCTGCTGGTATTAAAATAATTAAAAAAGCCTCAAAAAAATTTGTAAAAGGTGTAGGATTTTCAAAAGGGTGCGCTGAGTTTGCACCAAAAAACCCACCTCCGTTTGTTCCAAGAAGTTTTATGGCTTCTTGTGACGCAACGGGTCCCATCGGTAAAATCTGCGTTTTGATAATGTTTTTTCCATTAATGTATGGTTCAATTAATTGGACTGTTTTGTAGTTGCTCAAATTTTGTATTACACCCTGACTCATCAAAATAACTGCAGCAACGATTGATAAAGGCAACAAAATGTAAAGTGTAGTTCTTACAGCATCTACCCAAAAATTACCCAAATTTGAAGTCTGCTTTCTTGCAAATCCCCTAATTATAGCTAATAAAATAACAATTCCTGTAACAGCGGACAAAAAATTTTGCACAGCAAGCCCTAGCATCTGAGAAAAGTAACTTGCAGTTGATTCACCAGAGTAAGCTTGCCAGTTTGTGTTTGTTACGAAACTTGCAGCTGTGTTAAATGCTAAATCTAAATTAAAACCTTTAAAGTGCTGTGGGTTTAAAGGTAAAAATTGCTGAAAAATTAAGATTAAAAACAAAACAAAAAGACCTATAGCATTAAAAATAAGCATTGAAATAGCAAATTCTTTCCAATTCATTTCATAATAAGGATCTATACTAGACAACTTGTAAATTAAATTTTCTATTGGCTGAAAAATTGAAGAAATAAAAGTTTTTTCGCCTTCAAATACTTTAGCCATATAATTACCAAGAGGCTTTACTAAAGCTGTCAATAAAACTATAAAGATTATAAATTCAACAATATCATAAATAATATCATAAATTTGCATAAACCACCTCTAATCTATTTAATGCGTTTCAAATCTAAATATCAAAACATAAAACCTGCGCCGTATTAGAGATGTTACTAGCTGAAAACCATAACCTAGAAAATTAGAGATTAATTGAGGAAATTGCAGAGATATGAACATAAACCCTCCTAAGGTGCTCCCCATTCTTTGGACAATAAAGAGGCTTGTATAAGGTGCATTTTTGACCTGCCTGTCTTACTATTTTAACCATTTAAATTCCCTAGCTCAACAGATTTTTTACTGGCTGTATGTCCAAAATATACCTCGTAGGGCGTGCGGTATCCCAGGCCCTGATGTAGCCTCTCCGCGTTGTAGAACCGAAAATACGCTTCCAGACTTTGCCTGGCTTCACTTACGGTCTGATACTCATGAAGATATACCTCCTCGTATTTAACCGTCCGCCACAACCTCTCCACTAAGATGTTGTCATAGACCCGGCCTCGGCCGTCCATGCTTATCTTTACTCCCTTCCCACTAAGCTGCTCCGTAAACTCCTGGGCTGTAAACTGCACCCCCTGGTCTGTGTTGAAAATCTCAGGCCTTGAGCTCCACAGGGCTTTACTCAAAGACTCAATACAGAACCTTGAATCAAGCGTATTGGATAGTTCCCAAGAAAGAACATAGCGGCTATACCAGTCCATCACCACCACCAAATACACAAAACCATGGGCCAGGCGAATGTAAGTTATATCTGCTACCCAGACCTGGTCAGGACGCTCTATCTCCACCCCTTCCAGAAGATATGGATACCTCTTATGCCCGGGTGAGGAAAAACTCCTCCTCTTATGGGGATAAATAGCCTGAAGTCCCATCCGCCGCATCAGCACCCTGACCCGCTTCGGGTTCACTATATAGCCACGAGCCCTCAACCAGGCCGTCAGCCTCCTTACCCCATAAAACGGCACCTTCGTATACTGCTCGTCTAAAAGCCGCATCAGCTCAAGGTTATACTCATCATCACGGCTTGAACCGTAATAATAAGATGACCTGGATAGCCCTAGCAGCTCGCACTGCCGTGCCACCGATATCGCCTCGTTATCTCTCTCCACCAACTGCTTCTTCTCCACAACTTAAGCTGCTGAAATTTTTTTTTAAGCCACTCGTTCTCTACCCGCAGTTGACCAATCTGACGAAATAGCTCTG